>Ga0194131_10000094_pt1 | contig 128024 bp, 124 predicted proteins | sample TA2KigO120mmetaG_FD_148631 | JGI IMG/M metagenome (GOLD analysis project Ga0194131, IMG submission 148631) | Freshwater microbial communities from Lake Tanganyika, Tanzania - TA2015053 Kigoma Offshore 120m | ecosystem: Environmental > Aquatic > Freshwater > Lake | place: Tanzania: Lake...
TGGCCTTCCACTTGTAGAACGTGGCGCTGCTGATCCCATGCTTGCGGCAGACATCGGCGGTCTTCGCCCCGGCCTCCTGCTCCCGCAAAATCCCGATGATCTGCTCTTCCGTGAAACGGCTCGGCTTCATGTCCATCCCCTTCCAGGGTGATGGACTCTACCTATTTTTGGAGGAGTTCTTGGGGCTCAGGTCAGTTGGTCACTGCAAACTCGGAAATCCACCGGATGAACCAGGCGTAGAGGAAGGTCGCGACGAACATCGCGCCGAAGGCGATCACGGTCCAGCGGATCAGCCAGCGCTCCTCCGGCGCATAGAACAATTCGATCAGCAACGCGCCCGCGCCGCAGACGAGATAAACGATCGACCAGCCGTAGATGATCCAGTGCAGCCGGCCCGACGCGACGATCTTCTCGCCCGGCTGCAGGACGGACTCGGCATAGCTGCTCATGACGGCCCTCGGCGCGCGATTGCGATTCGCGCGCCGAGTCTAAGACGTTTTCGAGCGAAGTGGGTACCGGTTCGCGTGAGGAAAACGCGTCAAACCAAGACACAAGACTTCACGCCGCCGCCGCGACCTTGCCGTTGAACGTCACGCCCTGGCGATTGGCCGAGATCGAGACCGTGTCGCCGTCCTTGACCTCGCCCGACAGGATCAGCTCGGCGAGCGGATCCTGCACCGATTTCTGGATCGCGCGCTTGAGCGGACGCGCGCCGTAGGCCGGATCGTAGCCCTTGTCGGCGAGCCATTCGCGTGCTTTGGCATCCAGTGCGATTGCGATCTTGCGGTCTTCGAGCAATTTCGCCAGACGCCCGAACTGGATGTCGACGATGCGCCCCATCTGCTCGCGCTTGAGCCGGTGGAACAAAATAATCTCGTCGACGCGGTTCAGAAACTCCGGCCGGAAACTCGCGCGCACAATCGCCATCACCGGCTCGCGCACCGCGTCGGAGTCCTGGCCGTCCGGCTGGTTCACCAGAATCTCGGCGCCGAGGTTCGAGGTCATCACGATCAGCGTGTTTCGGAAGTCGACGGTGTGGCCCTGGCCGTCCGTGAGCCGGCCGTCGTCCAGCACCTGAAGGAGCACATTGAACACGTCCGGGTGCGCCTTCTCGATCTCGTCGAACAGCACGACCTGGTAGGGCCGACGCCGCACCGCTTCGGTGAGCGTGCCGCCCTCCTCGTAGCCGACGTAGCCGGGAGGCGCGCCGATCAGGCGTGCGACCGAGTGCTTTTCCATGAACTCCGACATGTCGATACGAATGAGCGCCGTCTCGTCGTCGAACAGGAACTCGGCGAGCGCCTTGGTCAGCTCGGTCTTGCCGACGCCGGTCGGGCCCAGGAACATGAACGAGCCGATCGGCCGGTTCGGGTCCTGCAGGCCGGCGCGCGCGCGGCGCACCGCGGTCGACACGGCCTTCACCGCATCGGCCTGGCCGACCACCCGCTTGCCGATCTGCTCCTCCATGCGAAGGAGCTTGTCCTTCTCGCCTTCGAGCATCCGGTCGACCGGAACGCCGGTCCAGCGCGACACGACCTGCGCCACGTGGTCGGCGGTAACGGCCTCCTCGACCATCGCGCCGCCCTTGCCGTTCTTGCCTTCGATGACAGCAAGCTTCTTTTCGATCTCGGGGATGCGGCCGTAGGCCAGTTCTCCGGCGCGCTGGTACTCGCCCTTGCGCTGCGCGTTCGCGAGTTCCACGCGAAGCTGGTCGAGTTCGGTCTTGAGCTTCTGCGCGTCAGAGAGCTTTTCCTTCTCGGACTTCCAGCGCGCGGTCAGGTCGGCGGACTGCTTCTCAAGTGCCGCCAGCTCCTTTTCGAGGTTCTTGAGGCGCTCCCTGGAGCCCGCGTCGCTCTCCTTCTTCAGCGCCTCCTGCTCGATCTTCAGCCGCACCACCTCGCGATCGATGGTGTCGAGCTCTTCGGGCTTGGAATCGACCTGCATCTTTAGCCGCGCCGCGGCCTCGTCGACCAGGTCGATGGCCTTGTCAGGCAGGAAGCGGTCGGTGATGTAGCGGTTGGACAGCGTCGCGGCCGAGACGATAGCCGAGTCGGTGATGCGCACGCCGTGGTGCTGCTCGTACTTGTCCTTCAGGCCGCGCAGGATCGAGATCGTGTCCTCGACCGTCGGCTCGGCGACGAACACCGGCTGAAAGCGCCGCGCCAATGCCGCGTCCTTTTCGACGTGTTTCTTGTATTCGTCGAGCGTGGTCGCGCCGATGCAATGCAACTCGCCGCGCGCCAGCGCAGGTTTCAGCAGGTTGGAGGCGTCCATCGCGCCATCGGCTTTGCCAGCGCCGACCAGCGTGTGCATCTCGTCGATGAACAGGATGATGCCGCCGTCGGAGGACGTGACTTCCTGCAGCACGGCCTTCAGCCGCTCCTCGAACTCGCCGCGGTATTTCGCACCGGCGATCAGCGCGCCCATGTCGAGCGCGAGCAGCTTCTTGTCCTCGAGGCTTTCAGGAACGTCGCCGTCGACGATGCGCTGCGCCAAACCTTCGACGATCGCAGTCTTGCCGACGCCAGGCTCGCCGATCAGCACAGGATTGTTCTTGGTACGGCGCGACAGCACCTGCACGGTGCGGCGGATTTCCTCGTCGCGGCCGATGACCGGATCGATCTTGCCGGACCGCGCGGCTTCCGTGAGATCGCGGGCATATTTCTTCAATGCATCGTAGGCATTCTCGGCGCCGGTCGAATCGGCGGTGCGGCCCTTGCGCAGCGCGTTGATCGCGGCATTGAGGCCTTGCGGCGTGACGCCGGCGCGCGCCAGGATCTTCGCGGCGTCGCTGTCCTTCTCCAGCGCCACGGCGAGCAACAGCCGCTCGGCCGTGACGTAGCTGTCGCCGGCCTTCTCGGCGATCTTCTCGGCATTGTCGAACAGGCGCGCGGTGGTCTGCGCGAGATAGACCTGGCCCGCGCCGCCGCCGGAGACCTTGGGCATCTTTCCGAGCGCAGCCTCGGTCTCGGCCAGCGCCTGGCGCGATTGGCCGCCGGCGCGGTCGATCAGCCCCGCCGCAAGCCCCTCGGGGTCGTCGAGCAGGACTTTGAGGATATGTTCGGGGGTGAACTGCTGATGGCCCTCGCGGAGGGCCAGAGATTGCGCGGACTGCACAAAGCCGCGTGCGCGGTCGGTGTATTTTTCGACGTTCATCAGTCGCTCCCTCGGGCCCTTCAGCGGCGCCCTGATTGCGGACCTCGCGATGAGCATCCGCCGGCCATGATTTAAGAAACAGATTGCAGCATCGGTAGAGGGAAAGGGTTGATTTTCCTCAACCCCGGCATGCCCGGATTGCGCCGGGCGGCCAAAGCGTTAACAACAGCGGTCCATTGGGAACCGCCGCCCCATGAGCCCCGATCCCGCATCTGCCCCGATCGCTGACGCGCAAGTCGCCGCCATCCACCGCTACCCGGTGAAAGGCCTGTCGCCGGAACCCCTGCCACGCACACTGTTGGCGCCCGGACAGACCCTGCCCTGCGACCGCCTCTACGCCATCGAAAACGGGCCTTCGGGTTTCGACCCGGCCAATCCGTCGTACCTGCCCAAGCAGCGATTCCTGATGCTGATGCGGAATGCCGGGCTTGCGGAGCTTCGCACGTCGTTCGACGACGCGAGCCATACGCTAAGCATCCGCTACGAGAACCGCGAGGCCGCGCGCGGCGATCTGCGGACCTCCGAAGGCCGTGCCGCGATCGAGCGCTTTTTCGCGGAATTCTCCGGACCCGACCTGCGCGGCCCGCCGAAGGTCTTGAACGCGCCGGGCCACAGCTTCTCCGACGTCGCCCGCAAGGTGGTGTCGATCATCAACCTCGCCTCGGTGGCGGCGCTGGAGAACGCCGCCGGCGCGCCGGTGCATCCGCTGCGGTTCCGCGGCAATCTGCACGTCACCGGCTGGCCGGCTTGGCATGAGTTCGACCTGCTCGAACGCGAAATCGCCATCGGCCCCTCGGCACGGCTGAAGATCGTCAAGCGCATCGTGCGCTGCGCGGCGACCGAGGTCGACCCCGACACCGGCATCCGCGATCTCGAAATCCCGCGCACGTTGATGAAGACCTACGGCCATGCCGACTGCGGCGTCTATGCCGAGGTGATCGCGGGCGGCGAGATTGCGGCGGGTGATACCGTCCGCGTTCTCAACACGGAGCAGTCCAAGCTGCCGTTCTGACGGCAACTCCAGGCTAACGCACTGCGACCGCGCCGTTCGCCCGAACGATGGCGGAGCCTTCCGCGCTCCGGATGAAGTCGATGAACGACCGCACGTGCACCGGCGCATCGTTGCGCAGGATCAGAAACGCATCGCGCACCAGCCGGTAGCGGCCGGACGACACATTGGCCTCCGAGGGCTCGACGCCGCCAAGCGTGAGCGCTTTCAAGCGGCCCTTGGCCTGCTCGACCACGGTCGCGCTCGTGACGCCGAAGGAGCCGGGCGTCGAAGCAAGAGCGCGCGCCATGTCGCCGCTCTTGTCCATGACCTTGACCGCCGCAGGAAATGTCATCGCCTTCAGACATGCGATACCGTCGCGGATCACCTCGGTGTCGACCTCACTGTCCGGCCGGACATGCGCAACGACCGTAAGCGTGGCGCCGCCAAACCCCTTCCAGTCGGTGTGCTTGCCTTCGTAAATCGCACAGACTTGCGCCTCGGTCAGAGCGGCGACGTTCGCCGACTCGTGAACCGCGAACACTACCGCCGTCTTGGCGATGGGAATGACGGTCATGCCGCGTTTGGTCACGTCGTCGACCTTCAATCCGTGACTGGCCATGGCGATGTCGATCTTGCCACCGGCGAGCGCGTCGATTCGCGCGCGGGTGCCGAGTCCCTTTCCAATTTCGATGGCCGTCCCGCTTTTGGCGCCGAAAGCCTTGCCGAGCGCTTGCACGAGGGGAGCGGTGCCGGTGGAGCCGTCAATCGCAATCTTGTTTTGCGCTTGTGCCGTCACCGCCAGCATCAGCACCGTAGCCAGGCAAAGGAACGCAAATGCAATTCGCCGCATCGATCCGCGCATAGCGTCCCCCGCGAAATCGCTTCATGAAATCAACAAGCAATTTTAGCGAAATTGAGCTCGCCTGCGCCAGAGCCTCCGTTCGCCTCGCCGCAAATCCGAAAGGAATGGAGGCCGGGCCCTGGAATCGAACCAGGGATATCGAGGTTTGCGGGCCTCTCGCGTAGCCTCTCCGCCACCCGGCCGTACCGTTACGCTAGGGCGGGCATCCTAAAAATGCGTGACCGCCGCAGGGCCGATTGGCCCCGGCGTAACCAATCGTTGACCATAAGCAGTCTGGAAATCTGCACGCAGATTCCACGTGACCGCGGCGGGCGCTGGCGCGAACCTGCGCGGACGCCCGCCGCAGACATTTGCGCTACATCGGCATCACATAGGCATAGATGCGCGAATGCGGGATCGAGGCTTCCGCGACCTTGCGGCCGAAATTGCCCGACACCACGATCGGGTTGCCCTTGGCGTCGATGCCGCTGACCACGCCGACATGCCCGCCGTTACTGCCCCGCGTCATCACGGCAATGGCGCCGACCTGCGGGCCATAGATAACCTGGCCGTAGCTCGCGAACGAGTGCGCGAGGTCGGAACCGGTGCCGGCGCGGCCGGTGCGTTCGAGCACGAAGTTCATGAAGGTCGCGCACCACAGGCTCGTGCGGTTGGTCGGGTTGGTGCCGATCCAGCGCCGTGCCTCCGTGACGAGCTCGCTTTCCTGCAGGAGCGGCCGCACGAAGATTGCCTGCTCGTCGATCAAGAGCGGATTGACCGGCGTCCGGCGCACGGCGAGCGCGGAGCGCGCCCTCGCATGACGCTTCGCCTGGTGCGAATTGCACTTTTTCGACGCCCGCACATGCCGCCGGCTGCGCGAGGAAAACTCGATCGCTTCGGAACTGGACCGGACGGATGCGGCTTCGGATCGCGAGGTTTGCGCATGCGCCGGTGCGAGGAACAAATGTGCCAGAAAAACGAAAGCCAAAATTCGGACAGGTCGTGTCAACACCATTCCCACCTTCCCTCTGTTGCTGTCACCCCTCTTTGCCGCAACGCAGCAAGCGCGGCCTTGGGCCGCGCGGAGGTGGCAAATGCGTGATGGTTTTGAGGCAAATCAACCGATTTGGTGCGATTTACGGTTAACTGCAGCCGCGTTCCGATCTAACGCACTGAGATCATGGTATTTTGCGCTGCAACATAGCTCGCAGGCTGCGCGCCCGCTGGGCGCATAGCTGGCCGAGAGACTGCTCGCACGATGGATGGTGATACCGCTGCGCTCAGCCGCGGCGACTCAGCAGAAACACCGCCTGCTCGCCGAACAAGTTCCAGAACCACCACGGCGCATTGAAGCGCAGCGGCGTGCCCCACGCGTTCAGCGCCACCGCGCGCTCCATCTTGGCGCCAGCGACGTCGCACAAGCCGCGGAAATCCTTGATGGTGCAGAAGTGGATGTTCGGCGAATCCCACCACGCATACGGCAGATTGTCGGTCTGCGGCATGTGGCCGCCGAGCGCGACCTGCAGGCGGATCTTCCAGTGCCCGAAGTTCGGGAACGACACGATGGCGTGCCGCCCGATCCGCAGCATGTGTTCCAGCACCACGCGCGGGCGGTGCGTGGCCTGCAGCGTCTGCGACAGGATTACGTAATCGAAGGTGTCGTCGGGATAGTCGGCGAGGTCGGTGTCGGCGTCGCCCTGGATCACCGCGAGGCCCTTGGCGACGCATTCGTTCACGCCCTCGCGCGACAGTTCGATGCCGCGGCCGTCGACGCCGCGGTTCTCGCCAAGGAGCCGCAGCAATTCGCCGTCGCCGCAGCCGACGTCGAGCACGCGCGCGCCGGGTGCGACCATGTCGGCGACCAACAGCAGGTCGACACGCGCGCCGCCTGGGCCACGCGCGGCTTCGGCCATGGTCAAATCGCGCTTGAGGCGGGAGAGCATGCTCACCTGCCGTTCTTCAGGCCGCGTGCCTTGGCGGCGCCGTCGAGGAAGCCGCGCACGATCGCAAACAATTCCGGCTCGTCGAGCAGGAACGCGTCGTGGCCCTTGTCGGTGACGATTTCGGCGAACGACACGCGCGCGCCGGAGGCGTTCAGCGCGTGCACGATGGCGCGCGATTCCGAGGTCGGGAACAGCCAGTCCGAGGTGAACGACACCACGCAGAACCGGGTCTGCGCGCCGGCGAAGGCATTGGCCACGACGCCGTTGTGGTCGGCGGCGAGGTCGAAATAGTCCATCGCGCGCGTGAGGTAGAGATACGAGTTGGCGTCGAAACGCTCGACGAACGAAATGCCCTGATGACGCAGATAGGACTCCACCTGGAAATCGGCGTCGAAGGTGAACGTCGGGTTGTCGCGGTCCTGGAACTTGCGGCCGAACTTGCGATGCAGCGCCGCGTCCGACAGGTACGTGATGTGCGCGCCCATGCGCGCCACGGCCAGACCCTTGCGCGGGTTCGCGCCCTCGACGAGATAGCGGCCCTTGCGCCATTCCGGATCGGCCATCACCGCCTGACGGCCGACCTCGTGGAAGGCGATGTTCTGCGCCGAATGACGTGTGGCGCAGGCGATCGGCAGTGCGGCGAAAACGCGCTCGGGGAAGCTCGCGGCCCATTGCAGCACCTGCATGCCGCCCATCGAGCCACCCGCAACCGCGAACAGCGTGTCGATCTTCAACTCGTCGAGCAGCATGGCCTGCGCGCGCACCATGTCGCGGATGGTGATGACGGGAAAATCGAGGCCCCACGGCTCGCCGGTCGCAGGATCGGTCGACGCCGGGCCGGTCGAACCCATGCAAGCGCCCACCACATTTGGGCAAACGACGAAATATCGCTCGGTGTCGATCGGGCGGCCGGGGCCTACCATGGTCTCCCACCAGCCGGGCTTGCCGGTCACCGGATGCACATTTGCGACATGCTGGTCGCCGGTGAGCGCGTGGCAGATCAAGACTGCGTTGCTGCGCTCGGCGTTCAGCGTGCCATAAGTCTTGTAGGCAATCTGGAACGGCGACAGTTCGACGCCGGCGTCGAGCCGCAGCGGCCGGTCCGAACCGAACCGCGCCACGAGGCAATCGCGCGGCGTGTCGGCCTCGCGGGCGCGGGCCGCCAGATCGGGCGCTGTACCGACGTCTGCCATGCAATGTCCCGGCGCCCCAGCATAATGGCGCTTTAGTTTTGCCGGTAGGTAGGGATCGGGAGCGGCTTATGTCAATGTTTTCTTTGATTTAGCGCCCGTGCCCACCTATCAATGCAGCCGGAACAAGGCCCCTAGCGACACCCATGGCCAAGCCGCCGCCGCCCACCGATGCGCCCTCGCTCGGCGACCTCCGCAAGGAGATCGACCGGATCGACGAGGCCATGCACCGGCTCCTGATGGAGCGCGGCGACATCATCGACCGGCTGATCCGGGTCAAGAAGACCGAGGAGACCGGCTCCGCGTTCCGGCCGGCGCGCGAGGCCGACATGATGCGCCGCCTGGTGCAGCGCCATCACGGCATCCTGCCGCTCGACACAGCCGAGAGCATCTGGCGCGTCATCATCGCGACCTTCACCCACGTGCAGGCGCCGTTCTCGGTGCACGCCGACCTGTCGGCGGGCGACGCGCTGATGCGCGACAGCGCGCGATTTCACTTCGGCTTCACGGTGCCATTTATCCCGCACATGGGCTCGGCAAGCGTGGTCGCGGCGGTATCGTCGTCGAAAGGCGATCTCGGACTCGTTCCAGCGTTCGCGACCGGCGGCGGCGCATGGTGGATCGCCCTCGAATTCGCCAGCGCGCCGAAGATCATCGCGCGCCTGCCGTTCATCGACCGCGCCGACCATCCGGCCCCGCTCAACGTGTTCGTGGTGTCGCGTGCTGCGGCCGACGCGATGGTCACCGAGGTGGAGACCTGGAGCATCCGCGTATCCGGCTGGGGCGCGGCCCCCGCGCGCGCCATCGCGCCGCTCGCCGAGTTCATCGCGGTGCCGGACACCGCCTTCGACGGCGCGGCCCTGCTGGTGTCGGTACCGGCGGGCGGAAAACTGGATGACATCACCGGCGCCTTGGTTAAGGCCGGCGCCTCGGTGCGCTCGACGGCCCTCGTCGGCAGCCACGCGACCCGCTATACGGTTCCCGCCGAAAAGCCCTGACCGCGTTTACCGAAAGCCTGCGAAGCCATGACTGCCAACCGACCCCAGCCGCGACCCGGCGTGCTCGACATCGAGGCCTATGTGCCCGGCAAGAGCAGCGCGCCGGGCGTCGAAAAGGTGTTCAAGCTGTCGTCGAACGAGTCCCCGCTCGGGCCGAGCCCGAAGGCGATCGCCGCCTATCAAGAGGCCGGCAAGCACCTTGAAGACTATCCGGATGGCGCGGCGTCCGATCTGCGCGACGCGATCGGGCGCGTGTACGGCCTCGATCCCGACCGCATCGTTTGCGGCGCGGGCTCCGACGATCTGCTCAACCTGCTGGCGCGCGCCTATCTCGCCGACGGCGACGAGGCGATCCACACCACGCACGGCTTCCTGGTCTATCCGATCGCAACGCTCGGCGCGGGCGCGAAGCCCGTCGTCGCGCCGGAAACGCAATACACCGCCGACGTCGACGCGATCCTTGCGCGCGTGACACCGAAAACCAAGCTCGTGTTCCTCGCCAACCCGAACAATCCGACCGGAACCTACATTCCGTTCGACGAGGTCAAGCGCCTGCAGAAAGGCTTGCCGGCGCATGTGCTGCTGGTGGTCGACGCGGCCTATGCCGAGTACGTCCGCCGCAACGACTACGAAGCCGGAATCGAACTGGTCGCCACCTGCGACAACGTGGTGATGACGCGCACGTTCTCGAAGATCCACGGGCTCGCCGGCCTGCGGCTTGGATGGATGTACGGGCCGGCGCATGTGGTCGACGCCATCAATCGCATCAGAGGTCCGTTCAACGTCAACCTGCCGGCCATCGCGGCCGGCGTCGCCGCGATCGAGGATTCGGCGCATGTGCAGCGCTCCGCCGACCACAACGCCAAATGGCTGCCGTGGCTGATGGAGGAGATCGGCAAGCTCGGGCTGAAGGTGACGCCGAGCGTCGCCAATTTCGTGCTGATCCATTTCCCGCAGGAGAAGGGCCGCACCGCCACCGACGCCAACGCGTTCCTGATGAAGCGCGGCCTCATCCTGCGCCAGGTCGGCGGTTACAAGCTGCCCAACGCGCTGCGCATGAGCGTCGGCTCCGAGGAGGCGAACCGCCTGACGGTGAAGGCGCTGGCCGAGTTTCTGGGAAAGTGACGTGACACCGCTGAAGCAACCCATCTACAGCCGCCTGGCGCTGATCGGCTTCGGCCTGATCGGCGGCTCGATCGCGCGCGCGGCGCGCGCGCAGGGCGCGGTGCGTTCGATCGTCACGACCGCGCGCTCGGCCGCGACCCGTAAGCGCGTCGCCGAACTCGGCATCGCCGATCAGGTGGTCGAGACCAACGCCGCCGCGGTCGAAGGCGCAGACCTCGTCATCGTCTGCATCCCGGTCGGCGCTTGCGGCGAGGTGGCGAAGGAGATCGCGGCGCATCTCGCGCCCGGCGCGACCGTCTCTGACGTAGGCTCGGTCAAAGGGGCGGTCGTGCGCGACATGGCCCCGCATCTGCCCAAGCATGTGCACTTCGTGCCGGCGCATCCGGTCGCAGGCACCGAGAACTCCGGCCCGGACTCAGGATTCGCCGAATTGTTCGTCAACCGCTGGTGCATCCTCACGCCGCCGGACGGCGCCGATCCTGCCGCGGTCGAAAGGCTCGCGTCGTTCTGGCGCGCGCTCGGCGCCAACGTCGAGTCGATGCCCGCAGACCACCACGACCTGGTGCTCGGCATCACCAGCCACCTGCCGCATCTGATCGCCTACACCATCGTCGGCACCGCCGACGAATTGTCCGAGGTGACGCGCTCCGAAGTGCTGAAGTTCTCCGCCGGCGGCTTCCGCGACTTCACCCGGATCGCCGCGTCCGACCCGACCATGTGGCGCGACATCTTCCTCGCCAACAAGGACGCGGTGCTGGAAATGCTCGGCCGTTTCAGCGAGGACCTCTCCGCGCTCACCCGCGCGATGCGCGCGGGCGACGGGCAGACGCTGTTCGACCACTTCACGCGCACGCGGGCGATCCGCCGCGGCATCGTCGAGATCGGGCAGGATTCACCCGCGCCCGACTTCGGCCGCGCCCATCCGGGCTTGCCGGCCGAGCCGCTGCCGCGGCCCTATGCGGCGGATAACGAGTAGCGGTCTTTCGGCTGGCCGGAGAGTTTTCGTAGGCGCGGCAGAATTCAAGCGGCGATTGGACGGTCGACGCTGCCGCGCTCGCGCGTCTCGTCGAGACGGAAGAAGGCGACCCGTTCGTCCATGGCCACTGCCTGATTTTCGAGCATTTTCGCAGTTGCGGCATTTTCCTCGACCAATGCCGCGTTCTGCTGCGTGGCCTCGTCCAGTTGAGTCAGCGCTTTCTTGATTTGCTCAATTCCGGAGGATTGCTCGGAGCTGGCGTTCGCAATAGCGGAAACGGTCTCCGCAACCTCGTTGATCGAATTCACGATTTCCTTGAGCGAAACGCCCGCCTGATTGACGAGGCCCACGCCCTCCCTCACCTGACTGTCGCTGCCGGTGATAAGGCCTTTGATATCCTTGGCGGCCTGCGAGGAGCGCTGCGCCAGGCTCCTGACTTCCGAAGCCACGACCGCGAAACCGCGGCCCGCTTCGCCTGCGCGCGCGGCTTCCACTGCAGCGTTCAGCGCCAGAAGGTTGGTCTGCCGTGCAATCTCGTCGATGACGCCAATGATGTCGCCGATCTTGCGCGACGATTCCTCGATCTTGGCCATTGCCGTAACGGCTTCCGAAACAACGGTGCCCCCGCGCGCGGCGATTTCGCGCATCGCGATAGCCGACTGATTTGCGGCTTGGGCATTCTCCGCGGTTTTCGTAACGGTGGCGGCAATCTCCTCCATCGAGCTCGATGTCTGCTCCAGGCTCGCGGCCTGCTCCTCCGTGCGTTGCGACAAGTCCGTCGTGCCGCTCGCAATTTCCGACGCCGCGCCGGTCACTTCACCGGACCTTGCCTTGATTTCCGAGATTGTCTCGCTGATCTGCTCGGCAGTCCTATTGGCGCTGTCTTTCAGGATCGCAAAGTTCCCCCGGTATTCGGCGGTGATGCGATGCGTAAGATCGCCCTTGGCGAGCGAACCCATCATGTCGACCAGGTCCTGCAGCGCCCTGCCGGTATTCTCGCACAGGGTATTGAGCGCAGTGCCGATATTGAGCACGAGCCCGGTCTTGCCGTTGAGATCGACGCGCTGGCTGAAGTTGCCGTCGACCGCGGCCTTGACGAGATCGCCCACCGCCGCTTCGAACTCTTGCGCCATCCTCGCCATGGCTTCTTCCTGTTCGAGAGCGGCCTTCTTCTCCTGCTCGGCCCGGTATGCCGCCTCGCGCTGGGCGTTTTCCCGCCGCTCCGCCTCCGCGGCCTCGCGCTCGATGGCGGTCCGTTTCTCCTGTTCTGCCTTTTCCATCGCCTCTAGCTGGGCCTTTTCCCCCGCCTTGAGCTTGATGCTTTCGACAGCCGCAACGATGTCGCCGATCTCGTCCTTGCGTCCCAGGCCGCGAAGCACCACGCCGAAGTCGCCCGACGCGAGGTTCAACATCTGCCGCACGAGGCGCCGCAGCGGCATCGTGATCCCAAGCAACACATAGAGACCGCTCAACAGACCTAAGAGGCCCGCGGCAGCGCCCAACGCAATGGCCTTCGTGACGGATTGATTGGAGCCCTCCAGCAGAGCCGTAACCTTATCGCTTCCGCTCTCTTCGACTTCCTCGATAAACGCCTGCAGGTCGCGCCGAAGCGGGATGACAATTTCAACCCACTCATCGTTGACCTGTGACACTGCCTCTTTCTTGGTGCTCTTCAGCGCAGCCAGAATCTTTGGCTGGAGTTGCTGCGCCGCAGCGACCGCCTTCGCAATCTTTGCAAAACGTTGATCCTGCGCGTCGCTTGCGTGCGATGCATTTAGCTTTTTCCAGTTGGTCTGGAACTCGCCAAAATTCGTCTCGACGCGCCCCACCGATCCGCCGGCCGAATAGATATCAGCCAGAATTCCGAGAAGGCGGGTATCGATCGCCTGTGCGCTCGCGGCCAAGCCTGCACTCGACATGCGGACGTCGACATCGCGCGTGGCAATTGTGGTCAGCGTGGCTCGCTGTTCGCCCGCCTGCTGCCATGTCGAGACGACGATGACTGCTACAAGCGTCAACAGGATGCAAAAGACAGTGGGGAGAAGCACCGAGATGCGGACCAGCCGTCCGGCCAAGCTTGCAATTTTCATTCAGAGTTCTCCCCTCCGCCGTATCGCCGAATCAGTTCTGAACCGGGAGCTTTTGCTCCGACCACTCCTTGAATCCGGTTCGCATCCAATGCACGTTGGAATAGCCGGCCCCGACGGCGTTCTTGACGGCAGTCACGGCGCTCCAGCCGTCGCTTCCATGCCCGTAGATCACGATCGCTTGCGACTTATCGGGTCCGAATGTCGTCGGCCCGTAGCTCTTCGTCTCCTTGTTGAATTCCGAAACGATCGACTTGGCGCCGGGAACGCGGCCTTCCAGCCAGGATGCCCTCCGGCGAACGTCCAGGATCTGCGCCTTGCCGAGCATTTCCTTGACCTGCGCCGGCGAGACCGTCTTGGCGCCGTCGATGGTGGAAGGCGTTTCGCCCGATTGAGCGAGAGCGGCTGGCGTGAGTGCCACGACAGCAAACAGACTGAAGATTCCAACGAGCAAACGTCGCATCATGATTCATCTCCGGGAAGGGTCGGAAGGTTGAGGCACTGACAAACCAAAACTGCGGCTCGGGGCCGCAGTGTCGATAACTTGAGTCGCCGCCTTCGTGGTCTTGCGAGCTTCTCGGCTGCGCAGACACCGCTTCGGCGTCGAATCTAAAATGAACGATGCGTTTCCTAGGATAATAAATTACTAATTGGCAATGTGATTGTTGTCAGGAAAATCCCGTCGTCTATCGCCTTCCGCATTGCTTGGAACGAAAGGATATTAACTTGCATCAACATTCCTTTTTTGAGGAGCAGCACTGTGACGAAGCAGCGTCCACATTGGACTGCAGCGGACTCGCGATCGGCGCTACAACTCGATCACTACAACCAACGGACACAATTGCCGTCAGCGTCGTCCGTCCAGACGCGAAACGGATATCTGAAATGCGAAGCGCCCTTCGCTTGTCGCCAATCAGAACAGCGGCGGCGTGTAGCCGACCGGCACCGGTCCGAGAAACACCTGCCCGTCGGCAAAGCGCAGCGGCAGTATCAGCGCGCGCCGGCCTTCCAGCTCGGTCTGCTGGCCGAGGAAATTGAGCCCGGCGATCATCGCCGGCGCAGCGTTCTGCCGGGCGATATTTCCGAGCGAGGGCGAGATACGGTCGAGCTGGCCCATCGCCGCGCCGACCCGGCCCTTCGGCTCCGGCTGCGGTGCAAACATCCGGTCGAGGCCGAGCGCCGGAATGAGCTTGTCCAGGTTCGCCACCGTCAACCGCACTTGGCCGTCGAGGCCGCCGCGAGGCGAAAGTCCGAGCGTGCCGCTGGCAACCGCAATCACGTCGCCCTGCTTGACGCGCGCGTTGGCGATCTCAATGCGGCCGCCCGCCGCCTGCATTTCGCGGAAGCGCTGCGGCCACGGCTTCGGGGCGAAGTCCTTCAGGCCGCGCAGCACCGCCGAGATGTCGGCGTCGAGCGGCACAGCCGCCGCCGGGTGCCATTCCGGCGCCGCCGCCGCGACCAGTTTCACGACGATCGCCACCACGGGATTGTCCCGCACCGTGCCGGACAGCATGCGGCCGTCGATGTCGAGCCGTGACGCCTTGAACACGTTGCCGCCGCCGGTGCGGTCCACCGTTGCATCCGCAATCGCGACGGCCACGCTTTCCGGGGATACCGGCAGCCCGTGCACCTGGGTCCGGGCGCTGCGCCAGTTGACGACGTATTCGACCGTGCCGCCAGGCTCGGCGACGGACATCGGCCCGGTGACATCGCTGGTCAGCACCGTTGGCCGCCAAAGTTGCGCACCGACCAGGATGTCCTGCGCCTTGAGGGTCAGAGGCGGCTTGTTGGACTGCAAGTCGGCGCTCGCGCCGGCGCAGCGGTACTCGAAGCGGAACGGAAAACCGCCGATGGACTGCGACGCGCAATGATAGGCGCGGCCGGAGCGCGCCTCGCGCTGCTTCCAACCCTCGACGGTTCGCTCGGCGATGCCCGCGGCGTAGTGCCAGCCCGCCGTCCAAAGCCCGCCGGCCAGGACCGCGAGAACGATCAGGACCAGCGGCCAGCGCCGCCGCTTCGGCTCGGGTTGGGGTTGTGGCATGCGCGCAGGTGAAGCGGGGGAATGCGGCGTTTCGAAGGTTGGCGAAAATCCGGCACCGGAACCGCCTGGAACGCCGTTGCGGCGGTTTCGCGGGCCTGTTACGCGACATGCCCATTACACGATTCGTGTCCCCCATGGACCGCAATTTAGACGCCGATTTCGAGCACGCTCCCGCGGACCTCTGGGTGTTCGGCTACGGCTCGCTGATCTGGCGGCCGGGATTTTCGTTCGCCGAGCGCGTGCCGGGGCACATGATCGGCGTGCACCGCGCGCTGTGCATCTACTCGTTCGACCATCGCGGCACGCCCGAGCGGCCGGGCCTCGTGCTCGGCCTCGACCGCGGCGGCGCCTGCCGCGGCATCGCTTATCGCGTGCCCGCCAAGGACCGCGCCGCCACGATCCGCTACCTGCGCGAACGCGAGCAGACCACCGCGGTTTATCGTGAGGAGGTGCGCATGGCGTGGCTGCAAGGCCCGCAGGAGCGTCACGTCGACGCGCTGTGCTACGTCGCCGACCGCGGACATCCGCAATACGCCGGCAAGCTGACAATCGACCAGCAGCTGCACAATGTGCGGCAGGGACATGGTCGCTCGGGCAACAACCGCGACTATGTGCTCGAAACCGTCAGCGCGCTGGAGAAGCTCGGCATCGTCGACCACGAGCTGCACGTGCTGGCGGAGCGGCTGAAGGGCACGGGCGAGCCAATTCCGGCGGCGCAGCCGTCGTAGGCAGGCGCTTCCGGTTCACGACGCCTTGCGCTCGCGCGGCACGGAAACGCCGTGGCTTGCAAGCTCCGCCCGCCCCTCTTCGATCAGCTTCGCGGTCGCGGTCTCGATGTCGTTCTGCAGGCGCGCGAAGAATTCGTCCTTGCCGAGCCCCGGCGGGATCGGATCGAGAAACTCGACCACGATCGTGCCGGGATAGCGCAGAAACCTGCGCCGCGGCCAGAACAGGCCTGAGTTGAGCGCGACCGGCACGCAGGGCACGCCGGCCTCGGCATAAAGATGCGCCACGCCGAACTTGTAGCGCGGCTCGGCGCCGGGCGCGCGCCGCGTGCCTTCCGGAAAGATGAAGAGCTGGCGGCCGGTGCGAATTTCGTCGCGCGCGCGCCGCGTCATGTCGAGCAGCGCCTGCGAGCCCGCGCCGCGGTCGACCGGGATCATGCGGCCCTTCCACATGCACCAGCCGAAGATCGGTATCCACATCAGCTCGCGCTTGACGATGAAGGTCGGATCGTCGAACAGCGACAGCAGCGCGAAGGTCTCCCAGGTCGACTGGTGCTTAGCGGCGACGATCAGCGGGCCCGCCGAAAGCTTTTCCAGTCCGCGAAATTCGACATGCGTGTTGCACACCGCGCGCAGCAGCCACACGCTGACGCGGCCCCACAGCTTCGCCATGCCGATCACCGCCCGCCGCGGCAGCAGGATGGTGAAGAACGCCACCACGAGCAGCACGGCGAGGTTCAGGTAGAACAGCGCGTTGTAAAGAATGGATCGGGCGAGGAGCACGTTTGGGGACCGCCGGGCGTCGCGTGACAATCGTGAGCGCGAGTCAGCCGAACGACCGTTCGATCGGCATCCGCGCGCGGGCAACGATATACTTCAGATATTCCCAGAACAGGAGCCTTGCCGTCGATGGGCTATTCCACCAGGACTCGACCTTCACCCGGTCGGAAACGACCGGAAACGGCACCAGCCGCACGTCCGGCAGCTGATGCGCCAGCTCCGCCATGGCGCGCGGCATGTGGAAATTCGAGGTCACGACGATCAGCGATTTGAACCGCCGCGCCTCGACCCAGCGCCGCGTCTCCACGGCGTTGCCGATGGTGTTGGTCGCGAAATGATCGAGGTCGACGCAGCAGGTGAACCAACGCCCGTGCTCCGGCATCAGGCGCGAGATTTCCCGCGATCGCGTCGAGGGATTGACCCCTGTGATGAGGAGCCGCTGGCCGCGACCGGCCGCGAGCAGCTCCAGCGCGTCGTTGATGCGCAGTGCCGCGCCCGTGAGCACGACGATGCCGTCGGTGTTGCCCGAGGGGCTCACCTCCGAAACCGCCACCTGCCGCACGAACCACAGGAAGCCGCCGGCGACCAACAACAAGACAAGCGCCGCCGCGAACAGCACGGCACGAAGCGTGCGGCGGCGCGGCGGCGCCCCCGGAGGCATTGCGCGGTTTTCCGTCACGATTCTCGAATCGGAGGACAGCATCGCTTCCGACCCCAATCCGAACGATAGCGCCAATTCCGGCGGTCCGATGGCACGATCCTACTCGACGGTTTCCAATGTCCGGTTGACGGTGCGCCGCGAGGTCAGCGCGGTCACCCCGGCGATCAGGACGATCTGAGCCGCGATCGCAGCATAGCCCAGGACGCCGAGCGAGAACGTCCCGAACAGCGCCGACAATTGATCCGCGCCCGCAGTGCCCTTGCCGACGTCCAGCACGACCCCACCGAGTGCGAACGTCAGCAGCGCCAACCCGCCGCCGGTCAGGCCGCCCTGCAGGCCGAGCAGCAGGAAGTGCCGCTGAAACTGACTGGCGATGAAATTGTCCTTGGCGCCGACGAAATGCAGCACCTCCACGATCGGACGGTTCGCGGCCATCGCGCCGCGGGTGGCGAACGTCACCGACAGCATCGTCGCCGCCAGCACCAGCAGCAGGACGCCGGCGCCGGCGACCACGGTGGTTTGCGCCATGGCGCGCATGCGCTCGACCCAGGCGCGGTGATCGTCGAGGCTCGCGCCCGGCACGCGCTCGGCAAGTGCCGTGCGCAGGCGGGCCAGGTCCGGCCGCGCGCCCGGCGGGATCTTCACCACCACGATCCGCGGCACCGGCAGATCGTCGATCGCCATGCCCGCACCGAGCCACGGTTCGAGCAGCCGCACGGATTCCTCTTTGGTGAAGGGCCGCACGTCGCCGACGCCGGGAATGCCGCGCGCGATTTCGGCGGCGCGCTGCACGTCGGCATCGATGTCGCGGCCCGGCGACGGCCGCACCTGAACGGTGACCTCGCGCGCCACGTCGGACTGCCACTCCGACGCCGCCGACCGCACCATCATCACCGCGCCGGTGGTCAGCGAAGCGAGGAACGTCATGATCGCGACCACGGCGACCAGCGCGCGCCCGGCAATCGACCGCTTCGGAACGATCGGCGTGTCGGCGCGCACGAGGTCGGCCATGCGCCGCGATGTCATCAGTTCCGGTTCCATCCGCAGGTCCGACATCCCCGCCTCAGTCGTAGACATGCAGGCGGCCCTCGTGCAGCACGAGGCGCCGGGCGTCGAACTGATCCATCAGGCCGATGTCGTGGGTCGCGATTATGACAGTCGTGCCGGATTTGTTGAGTTCGATGAACAGCCGCAGCAGCCGCTGCGCGAGATTCGGATCGACGTTGCCGGTCGGCTCGTCGGCGAGCAGCAGCTGCGGCCGCGCGATGACCGCGCGCGCAATCGCCGCGCGCTGCTTCTCGCCGCCCGACAGCACCGGCGGCAGCGCGCTCATGCGGTCGCCGAGGCCGACCCAGCTCAGAAGCTCCACCACCTCGTTGCGGTAGCTCGCCTCGTCCTTGCCCATCACCCGGAACGGCAGCGCAACGTTTTCGTAAGTCGTCATGTGGTCGAGCAGCCGGAAGTCCTGGAACACGATGCCGATGCGGCGGCGAAGCGTCGCAAGATCGTCCTTGGCGAGCGTCACCACGTCGCTGTCGAACACCGTGATCAGCCCGCGTGTGGGCTTCAGCGACAGGAACAGCAGGCGCAGCAGCGAGGTCTTGCCGGCCCCCGACGGGCCGGTCAGGAACTGGAACGAATGCGGCTCGATGTGGAAGCTGAGGTCGCGCAGCACCTCGGGCCCGAGCCCGTAGCGCAACCCCACATTCTCGAATCGGACCACGCCGTCTCCCGTCTGCCGCCGGACCTGAACGATTCGCACCCCTCTACAGGATACCGGTCTCCGGCCAAAGCGTTCCCATTAAGGCGCTGTTAACCGCCGAAAGCCGCGGCCGCTGCAAGGATGGCCGGCGGTTTGATGGTTTCCGGTCCGTTAACGGACAGCGGGTAGGGTGGCGGCCAAAGCCGGACTGCCGCGAATCGCTCATGCAGATTGTCTGCCCAAACTGCGCTACGTCCTATCAGGTCGACGCCTTTTCCATCGGCGTTCAGGGCCGGTCGGTGCGCTGCGCCCGCTGCAAGAGCGTGTGGTACGCCCTGCCGGTGGGCGATCAGGCCTATGCGGCCGCGCAAACGACGGCAGAAGCGCAGCCGGCCGAACAGGACAATGGCGAACTCGCGGCCTTCAGGGCCGAACTGGGGGCCGAAACTCCACCGCAAGTCCCGCCGCAGCAGGAGCCGCCGCCCGCGCGCGCCGACACCGCCGCGGCCCCGCCGCCGCAACGACCGCCAGCCGCGCCCGACAGCGCGCCGCCCGTGCCTGACGCCGGAGGGCAACCGGCCCCGGCGCTGTCCGACATCAAGATCCCGACCGTCGATGCGCCGCCGCTCGCGCCCGACGCATCGCTGCAGGGCGATGAGCCGATCGAGCCGAGCCCCGAGGACATCGAACGCGCCGCCGCGCGACGTCGCGACCGCCAATCGGCGCGCAAGCGCAGGTCGGCACGCCGCAACGCAGTGCCCGCGGCGATCCTGATTCTGATCATGACGATCGCGGGCCTGATCGCGTGGCGCAAGGAGGTGGTGCGCTACGCGCCGCAGATGGCCTCGCTTTATGCGGCGATCGGTCTGCCGGTCAACCTGCGCGGGCTTGCGTTCCATGACGTCAAGATCAAGAACGAGATTCACGACGGCGTGCCGGTGCTCACGGTCGAAGGCAGGATCGTGAACGAAATCTCGATCCCGGTTGAAATTCCGCGGCTGCGGTTCGGCGTGCGCAACGGCGCCGGCGCCGAGATCTACAGCTGGTCGGCCTTGCCGTCGCAGCAGGTGCTGGAGCCGGGCGCCGCGCTGCCATTCCGCGGCCGCCTCGCCTCCCCGCCACCGGATGGAATCGTCGTCGAGGTGCGCTTCTTCACCAAACGCGACGCCGCCGTCGCCGGGCGCTGACCGATGGCGCGCGTCTTGCTCGCCGAGGACGAAGAGGCAATGCGCGGCCTCGTGACGCGCGCGCTGCAGGAGGACGGCCACGACGTGGTCGCGACGGCGGACGGCGCGGAAGCGCTCGACGTCCTGCAGCGCGACGACGGCCGCTTCGATCTTCTCCTTGCCGACATCAAGATGCCGGTGATGGACGGGATCGCACTGGCGCTGGCCGCGGCGCGCGATTTCCCCGAACTGCCGGTGGTGCTGATGACCGGCTATGCCGACCAGCGCGAACGCGCATCCGGCATCGAGGCGCTGGTGCGCGACATCATCGTCAAGCCGTTCACGCTCGCGGAATTCCGGACCGCAATCGCGTCCGCGCTCAAGGGAAAGAGCTGACAGGCGGGCGCCGCGCTCAACCATTGCCGCGCAAGTACGACACCGCCTCAAGACCCGCGATCCGTCCGAACACGAAGGCGCGCAACACCGACACGGCGTTCGGCGCAGTGCCGTAGAAGTGGCCGGTGATCTCGCCCGCGGCATAGAGACCGGGAAACGGCTCGCCCGAGCGCAGCGCCCGTGCGCGTTCGTCGGTCGCGAGCCCGCCGAAAGTGTAGGCGATGGCGCCGATCAGCGGATAGGCGACGAACGGCAGCTCGGAGATCGCGCGCGCCCAGTTGGACTTCGGCGGAAAGAGCCCCGGCGCGGCGGCGAGGCCGTCGCAGACCGCGGCATCGAAACGCGACGCGTCGCCGGTGCAGGCCGCGTTGTAGCGCGCCACCGTCTCTGCAAGTCCCGCAGGATCGACGCCGATGGCGCGCGCCAGCGCCTCGAGCGTATCGGCCTGCGCCGGCGGAACCTCCGAGCGCGTGGCGCGCTGCCAGTCGGGAATGTCGAACAGCCGCCGGTCAAGGATCGCGAATGCCGTGCCGTCCGGCCGGTTGAATTGGATGTCGCGCGCGAACGCTTCCCAGGTTTCGTGCACGAGGCCTGCGCCCTCGTCGAAGAAGCGGCGGCCCGCTTTGTCCACCACGACGCCATAGGGATAGACCAGCACCACCGGGGCGGAGTTTTTGCTGCGCGGATCGATCGGCTCGCAGTGCATGCCGTCCCATTGTCCGGAAACGTCCACACCATGCGCGCGCGCCATGGCGATGCCGTCGCCGGTGTTGAAGCGCGTGCCGGGCGAGATCAGCTTCATGGTTTCGCCGCGCGGCCCGAAATGCTCGCGCATTCGCGCCGGATCGCCCTGGAAGCCGCCGCTCGCCAGCACAACGGCGTCCGCCGCAACAATTTCCGTTCTGCCTCCGCTTTCGATCTCGACGCCGTGCAGCGCGCCGCCTTCGACCGCGAGAGCGCGCGCCGTGCAGCCGTAGCGGATCGTGACGCCCGCAGCATTCGCGGCCTTGGTGAGCGCGCCGACGATGGCCTGACCGCCGCCGACCGGCTGGATACGCGGCGGGCCCTTGGCGAGGTAATAGACCGGCTTGTGGAACTCGACGCCATGCGAGCCGATCCAGCGCATGGTCGCGGGCGCTTCCGCCGCGAGCCGCTCGAAGTAGCGGCGGTCGCCGCGTCCGTCGGTCGCCGCCATCATGTCGGCGGCGAAACTCTCTTCCACGCGGTCGAGCGCAACCATGCGCATGTAGGACGGCGTGCTGCGGGTGTTGCCGCCGGCTTCGCCTTCGGCGGCCTTGTCGAGGATCGTGACCGCGAGCGTCAGCCCAGTTCGTCTCGCCTCTTCGGCCGCGGCCAGCGCCGCAGCGAGACCTGCCGCGCCCTGACCGACGACGATGAGTTGCTTCGGCGGTTGTGTCATGGATGCTCGCGGATCGGATCGCAGGGAGCGTTTCGGGTTCGGGAGATTAGCGCGTGACGACGCGCGCGCCATCGCCCGGGGTTTTATTCGGCGCCCGGTCGCCGGCCTTGCATTTCCTCGCCCGGGACAAGCCCGAGGGGTGGAGCGCCGAGCGGCGCCCAAACAGTCTCACGCCTTTGTGGAGGCGTGTGCGTGTTCTTTGCGATCAGAACACGCGCGCCTCCCGGCGCTCCACGGCGGCATTTTTCGGTCCCGGGCCGCGCTTTGCGGGGCAATTTCGCCCCGTCAGCCAGCTCCTGGCAGGAGGTTCCAGTCTAACCTCCGGGCGGAGCCCCGGGCCGCCCGGTAGCGAGGTTACGAGCCTCGCCAGCAGGAAGCCGCATCCCGCTCCGCCATCGAAACGTCTCGCGACGACGCCCTCGGATGAGCGGGACGCAATGAAGATAAGGCCAGTTCGGAGCGCGGGGATAAGTTTTTTATCGCTCGGAAATCACAAGCGAAACCGGCGCAAGGCGTCACGGCACCTGGTCACGCCCGCGCGTGAACGGCACGAAGCGCACGAGGCCGACAATGCGCTCGGAGATTTCGCCCGTGGCCGACTTCTCCAGCACCGTGAGGCGCTGCGTCCTGCCCGGCTCGCCGACCGGCATCACCAGCCGCCCGCCGGGCTTGAGCTGCTCGATCAGCGGCGGCGGCACATGACCGAGCGCCGCGGTGACGATCACCGCGTCGAACGGCCCGCATTCCGGCCAGCCGCGGTAACCATCGCCCGCGCGCACGTGGATATTGCCGTAGCCAAGCTCGCGCAACAGCAGCGCCGCGCCGGTTGCAAGCTCGCCGACGATCTCGATCGTGCAGACCTTGCTGACGAGAGGCGACAGCACCGCGGCCTGGTAGCCGGAGCCGGTGCCGATCTCGAGCACGGTGTGCGCGGGCGCGACGGCCGCGAGTTCCGTCATCGCCGCGACCACGAACGGCTGCGACACGGTCTGGCCGTGGCCGATGCGCACCGGGCTGTCCGCATAGCCTTCGGCGCACGCGCCGCCGGGCACGAAACGCTGGCGCGGGACGCTGCGCATCGCCGCGAGCACGCCATCCGACATTTTACCGCCGGTAAAGTCCGGGCTCGACCAGACATGAGCCCGAATGGTGTCGAGCATCTCGTCGCGCTCGCGCGCGCATTCGGCGGGCTGCGCGAAGGCCGCGTCCGCGACGGCGAGGAACGCGAGAGCTACGAATGCGATCGGCCGTGCACGCATCGATCTGAATTGTCCCGATGTCAGGACGCGGCATTCCGCGTGAAACAATTGCCGCGACCGCCATTCCCAAGAGGCGGAACGAGGACGGCGCCGGCGATCAAAAGTCCTTCAGCAGCCGCTCGATGTAGTCGAGCTCGAGCTGCGGGCGGAAGGTCTCGCCGAAGCGCTTGCGGAGTTCTTCCAGGATGCGCCGCGCGCGCTGCACGTCGATCTCGCCCGGCACCTTGACGGTGGTGTCGTCGCCATAGTCGCGGCCGCGCAGCGGCCGGCCGAGCGGATCGGTGTCCTGGTTGGCGCGCGAGCGGCCCATGCGGCCGGGCTCGCCCGGACCGGGACCCTGGCCCTGCCCCATCATCTGCTGCATCGACTGCGCAAGCCCCTGCGCGCCGCGGCGCAGCGCCTCGAGCGCGCGGCCCTGCGAGTCGACCGCGCCGTCGGCGTTGCCGTCGCCGAGCTGGCCCTGCGCGTCGCCCATCGCCTCGCCGGCACGGCCGAGCTGGTCCATCTCCTGACCGCCCTGCTGGCCCTGCTGGCCGGGCTGCGGGAAGCCGCGGCGGCGCATTTCTTCCAGGAGCTTGCGGAGCTGGTCGCGCAGCGCCTGCTGGTCCTGGCGCAGTTCGCCCATCTGGTTCTGCTGCTGGTCTCCGGGCTGCTGCTGCTGACCGCGCTGGCCGCGCTGCTGGCGGCGCTGGTCCTGGCCCTGCCGGAAGGTGCGGTCGCGCAGCTGCTGCTGGCGGCGGATCAGGTCGCCGAGTTCTTCGAGCGCCGACTGCATCTCGTCGGAGTCCTCGCCCATCTCGCCGCCGGGCCGCGCCATCTGCAGGTTTTCCAGCATCTGCTGGAGCTGTTCGAGCATGCGGCGCGCTGCGTCGCGGGCGCCGGAACGCGCCATCCGCTCCATGCGGTCGAGCATGGAACGCAAGTCCTGGGAGCGGAGGTTGCGCATCGAATTCGGATCGAGCGGCCGCTGGGCCTGCGGATTTCTCCGCATCTCCTCGGCCATCGCCTGCAGGAACTTGTCGAGCGCCGCGCGCAACTGGTCCATCAGGCGCTTGATCTCTTCGTCGGTGGCGCCGCGCTCCAGCGCCTCGCGCAGAGCGTCCTGCGCCGCGCGCAACGCGCGCTCGGTCTCGGAGAGGTTGCCGTCCTCGAGCAGCACCGCCATCGACCACAGCCGCCCCACGACATCGCGCAGGCCGTCGTCGTTCTTGGCGCGCACGAGGTGCCAGTAGATCGAGCGCAGGCCGAGATAGACGTTGGTCTCGGGCGTGAACCGCTCCGGCGCGATCGAGAGCGCGTCGAGCGCGAGCATCACGCGCTCCTTGGCGTGCGCGTCGAGCGCCAGAATGCGGCGCTGCTCGATCAGCGCACGCGGCAGCGGCTTGGTGAACGGCCGCTCCGGCAGCCGCAGTTCCTGCGGCTGCGACTTGCCCTCGTTGCCGGCCTCGTCGCGCGCAACCAGCGTCATGACGACGTCGACGCCCGCCCACGGATGTTCGGTGACGTCCTTGGTGGTCTGGGCCGCGCCGTTGCGGGTGCGGGCCTGCGGCAGCACCAGCGGGAATTCCGGCGCACTGTACAGCGCGCGCGGCGGCTTGCCGCCGGCGGGAGCGGTGCCCTTGCTCTCGAAGTTCGCCTGCGCTTCGATTACGCCGTAGTCGTCTTCCATCTTGTAGGCGAGCAGCAGCGAGCCGCGAAGCTGGCTCTCGGGCTCCTTGGCAAGCGCGATCGTCGGCGGCTTGTCCGGGATGGCGGTGAACGTCCAGGCGAGGCTGTCGCCGCCGCCGCGCACGCGCGCGGTGCCGGACTCGTTGATCGTGTAGCGCAGCTCCTCGGTGCCGGCGGGCGCCTGCGGGCGCGCCTCGGCTGGCGCTTCGGCGATCCCGCCGGTGACGGCAAGCTGCAATCCGGCCTGGCCGCTGGCGCGGACCACCAGCACGGAACCCGCGGGCACCGACACGGATGCCGCCGTGCGCGCGGGCTCGCCGGGCCGCAGGCCGGGCAGGATGACCGGCGGCCGGCCGGTGTAGGCCGGCGGCGTCACCCAGGCGTCGATGCGGTAATTCGCGGCCGACACCACACCCTGCCAGTCGAAGGCAGCGGCGATCCGGCGCATCCGGTCTGAGCCTGCAGCGAAGAACGACGAGACGGCCAGGATCAGCACCAGCGCCCGCAGCGCATAGGGATCGCGCACGGCGAGCCGCGGCACCGGCACGCCGGCCTTCAGCGCCCGGGCGGCACGCAGCGCGCGCTCAAGGTGCGCACGCCACAGCGCGGTGGCGAACTGGTCGCCGGCCTCCGGCGCCATGCGGTCGGCGATTGCCGTAGCCGGACGGTGCGGCAGGTTGCTCTGGCGGTCGAGGCGGCGCAGGCCGTCGATGGGCGTGGGAACCCGCACGAAGAACAGCGGCACCGCGGCGGCAACCGCCAGCACGAAGAACAGGAACACGCAGATGGCGCGGGCGAGCGGCGGCAGCGCGATCCATAGCCCGAACCAGGACAACGCCAGGAACAGCCCGGCCGCGGTCAGGATCGAGGCCAGCGCGGGCCACAGCCGCTCCCAGGCAATCGACCAGCGCGCCCGGCCCAGGGCACGCTGAAGCATCGCGGCTCCGTCGGGCGAAGTGCTTGGGCCGTCGGGTCTTTCAGGCGCGGCTGCGGTCACTGGGTCTCCGAGGCGCAGAATCTGAATGACAACACTGTATCATGCGTCGGTAGCCGCGGCATATTCGTCCAGGATATTCACCTATGCCATTTGCGGTCTGCGCCTGACCAAGCAAGCCGCGCGCCAAAGCGGGGTTTCGGCCCCATGGCACGCGGCACGGAGGCATCAGGAGGCGGTATTGGGCCGCCTTCAAGGCGGGCGGACCTCAATCACGTAATCGTCATTGGGAAGAGAGGGTCAGGCGCGCCGCAGTCACAGCCACGGCGGCAGGCGGTCCAGGCCGATCAGCGCGTCGACCTCCAGCCGCGGGCGGACCACCGACCAGTCGCTGCCGCGCACCAGCACTTCGGGAACCAGCGCGCGGGTGTTGTAGGTGCCGGCCTGCACCGCGCCGTAGGCGCCGGCGGTCATGACCGCGAGCAGATCGCCGGGATCTGCCGCGGTCAGCCCGCGGTCGTGCGCGAGATAGTCGCCCGACTCGCACACCGGCCCGACCACATCGACGATCGCGCGCGGCGCGCCGGGCGCGGCCTCGCGCACCGGGCGGATGTCGTGGTGGGCATCGTAGAGCGTCGGCCGGATCAGGTCGTTCATCGCGGCGTCGACGATGACGAAGGTCTTGGCCTCGCCGCGCTTCACGTAGAGCACGCGCGTCACCAGAATTCCGGCGTTGCCGACGATCAGCCGCCCGGGCTCGAAGATCAGCTTGCAATCGAGCCCGCGCGTGGCGCGCTTGACCACCGCGGCATAGGCGGTCGGGTCCGGCGGCGGCTCGTTGTCCTCGCGGTAGGGAATGCCCAAGCCCCCGCCGAGATCGACATGCTCGATGGTGTGGCCGTCGGCGCGCAGCTCGCGCACGAATTCCGACAGCAGCGCGAAGGCGTCGTCGAATGGCGAAAGCTCAACGATCTGGCTGCCGATGTGCATATCGACGCCGGTGACGCGGATGCCGGGCAGCTTCGCCGCATGGGCATAGACCTCGCGGGCGCGGCTGATCGGAATGCCGAACTTGTTCTCGGCGCGGCCGGTCGCGATCTTGTGGTGGGTCTTGGGATCGACGTCGGGATTGACGCGCACCGAGACGTTGGCGGTGCGGCCCTTGCTCTTGGCGATCTGCGACAGCAGTTCGAGCTCGGGCTCGGACTCGACGTTGACGCAGAGCACGTTCTCGTCGAGCGCCATCGCAAGCTCGGCCGCGGTCTTGCCGATACCGGAGAACATGATCTTCTCCGCCGGCACGCCCGCCGCGCGCGCGCGCTTCAATTCGCCGCCCGACACCACGTCCGCGCCGCATCCGAGCTTCGCCAAGGTTGCGATCACCGCCTGGTTGGAATTGGCCTTGACCGCGTAGCAGACCAGCGACGGCACGTCGGCGAAGGCGCCGGCGAACACGCGGTAGTGCCGCTCCAGCGTGGCGGTGGAATAGCAGTAGAACGGCGTGCCGGCGGCGTCCGCGAGCTTGGCGAGATCGACCGCCTCGGCGTGCAGCACGCCGGAGCGATAATCGAAGTGGTGCATCGGCTTAGACCGCGATCCGCTTCATCCAAACCGGATCGCGGTCACGCTCCTTGATTTTGCGCATGATCAGACCCGAAAACCGGTTCCCACTTTTCGGGATCATGCTCGCTCAGTCGATCAGCCAGTCGAGCGGCGTGCGCCGGCGCTCCCCTTCGGGCGCGATCGGACGGCCGTTCTCGTCGTATTCCGGGCGCGGCTGCTGGACGCCTCGGCCGGTCACCGGAGTCATGCCCGGCCGGTTCTCCAGCACCATGCCGCCCGGCGGCGGGTCGAGCGCGCCTTTGCGGCCGCAACCCGACAGGGCGACGGCGGCCGCGAGCGCGGCGGCGGTGGCAAGGCGCAGACCGGTCTTCCGGGTCACGAAAGGCTCCAGAATCGGGGCGAACGGGCAGTCACTAACATATCAGGCCGCCAGTTAAATTCACCTTTTTGATGGCCGGGATCGACTGCCCCAGGCGCGGTTTCGGCCGGGATCGTGAACGAGGCGGTTGATCTATCGCAATGGCCGCAGCGCGCGGGTTGGCGAAATAAACGTGCCATGGCTTACGACATCGGAAACCTCTCACCCCGGCTCAAATGGGCAACAGGCGCGGCCTTGGTCCTGGTCGCGATCGGTGGCGCCTATGCGTTCCGGGGTGGAGGTACCGTTACGCTTCGTGTGGCTGCGGCCGAGAAGAACGTCGAGGTCCGCGTCTTTGGCATCGGCACGGTCGAAGCGCAGGTCCTGTCCAAGGTCGGGTTTCAGACCGGCGGACGAATCCAGGCGGTGCACGCCGACCAGGGCGACCTCGTGAAGGCCGGCACCGTGCTGGCGAAGCTCGACGACGACACGCAGCGCGCAAAGGTGCTCAAGAGCGAGGCGGCGAGGCGGCAGGCCGCGGCCACGCTCTCGCGCACGCAGGCCCAACGACAGCGCGTGGAAGCGACCTACAAGCAGAAGCAGAGCGTCAACCAGCGCCGCCAGACATTGGCCGGCCGCGGCTCGGTATCGCAGGAAGCCGCCGAGGACGCGCAGTCGGCCGAAGACGCCGCGCGCGGCGACCTTGCCGTGGTCGAGGCCGACGCCGCGATCGCTGCGGGCCTGCAGGACGACGCCGCGGCCCAGCACCGGTTCGAAGCCGCCGTGCTGGAGCAGCACGAGTTGAAGGCGCCGTTCGACGCCCGCGTCATCGCACGCCACAAGGAAGTCGGCAGCATCGCCAATCCGGGCGAAGCCGTGTTCACGCTGATCGCACCGCAGTCGATCTGGGTGCGCGCGCATGTCGACGAATCGCTGGCCGGCGGGCTTGCTGCGGGCCAGACCGCCTACGTGAGGCTGCGCTCGGAAGGCAACCGGCTGGTCGAAACGCAAGTGGTGCGGATCGACCAGGAGAACGACCGCACAACGGAGGAGCGGCGAATCTACGTGCGCTGCAAGGTCTGCGATCCGCAGCATCCGATGCGCTTCCTCGGCGAGCAGGCGGAAGTCGAAATCGTCAAGCGCGTCATTGCGGAGGGCCTGTTCGTGCCGCTGACCTCGGTCGAAGGCTACGACGGCCGCAGCGGCACGGTGTGGGCGATCCGCGACGGGCGCCTAGCGAAGATTCGCGTGAACCTCGGCGACCGGCTGCTCGACGGGCGCGTACACGTCACCTCGGCGCTGCCACCGGGCGTTTCGATCGTTACCGACGGACGGAGCGATCTGCGCGAGGGACGCGCGGCGCGCGCCGCCGCACCCGGAGGATGACGCCTTGAACCTCGCGCTGAAAGACATCCGGCACAATCTCGGCCGGTTCCTGCTCACATGCCTGGGCTTGAGCCTGCTGCTCGGCATCGTGCTGGCGATGATCGGCATCTATCGCGGGCTGATCCTGGAATCGCTCGGCCTCGCGCGCGCCGCGAACGCCCACGTCTGGGTGGTGGAGGGCGGCACGCGCGGACCGTTCGCGGAAGCCTCGCGCCTTCCCGGCGACACCCGCGAAGCGATCGCCGCGCAGTGGGGCGTCGCCGCCGCGGGCGCGGTCGCCTATCAGAACGTCGAGGCGCAGCACCGCGGCGCGATCAAACGCATGCTCGTGGTCGGCGCCGAGATCGGCCGCCCCGGCGAAGCGCCGCAGATCGTCGCCGGACGGCCGATCCTGCGCAGCCGCTACGAGGCCATCGCCGACCGCCGCGCAGGCCTTGCCCTCGGCGAGCAGGTCAAGCTCGGCCGCGACACGTTCACGGTCGTCGGGCACACCGAAAATCTCGTCGCCTCCGGCGGCGATCCCGTCGTCTACATCACGCTGCGCGACGCGCAGAAGCTGCAGTTCGACCTCACGCCGGCGGCGACGCGGCGCGAGGCCGCGCGCACGCAGGCCGCCGGGACCGCGGCGGCCGGCGGCTCGACCGACACCGTCAACGCCGTGCTGGTGCGGCTCCTGCCCGGCGTCGACGCCGAGGCGTTCGCGGCCGGCATCGTGCGCTGGAAGCAGCTCGGCGCGCTGACGCAGTCGCAGCAGGAAGCGGTGCTGTCGCGCTCGGTGATCGAGCGCGCGCGCCAGCAGATCGGCATGTTCACGAGTCTCTTGATGATTGTGTCGACCGTGATCATCGGTCTGATCGTCTACACCATGACCATCGACAAGAAGAAATCCATCGCCACGCTCAAACTGATCGGCGCGCCCGACCGCCGCATCGTCGGGCTGATCGTGCAACAGGCGCTGGCCATGGGGGTGATCGGCTTCGCGGCGGGCGCGGTGCTGATCAACCTGACGCACGGCTACTTTCCGCGCCGGCTGGTGCTGGAGCCGACCGACGCCATGGTGCTGTCCGGAATTGTGCTGGTGGTCTGCCTGCTGGCGAGCGGGCTCGGCGTGCGCGCCGCGCTCAAGATCGACCCGGCCTCGGCATTGGCGGGCTGACCATGAGCGAAGAACCCGTCGTCAGTCTGAAAGCGATCGGCAAGCACTTCGGTGAAGGCGCAACGCGGGTCGACGCGCTGCGCGACATCGCGCTCGACGTGTTCCCCGGCACCGTGATCGGCCTGCGCGGCCCGAGCGGATCGGGCAAGAGCACGCTGCTCAACGTCATCGGTTGCATCACCGAGCCAAACTCGGGGAGCATGTGGCTCAACGGCGAACTGGTCTACGACGACAAATGGCTGCGCTCCGACCTGCGCGGGCTGCGGCTTGAAAAGATCGGCTTCATCTTCCAGTCGCACAATCTGCTGCCGTTTCTCAACGCCTGGGAGAACGTCGCCATCGCGCGCATCCTCGCCGGCGCGACAAAGGCGCAGGCCAGAGCCCGCGCGCTGGAACTCCTCGACTATCTCGGCGTCAGCCACCGCAAGGACGCCATGCCGGGACAGCTCTCCGGCGGCGAAGCGCAGCGCATCGCGATCGCGCGCGCGATGGCGAACGATCCGCGCATCATCCTGGCCGACGAGCCGACGGCCGCGCTCGATTCCCAGCGCGCCGGGATCGTCATGGACCTGATGCGCAAGGTCGCCGAGGAGCGGCGCACGGCGGTGATCGTGGTGACCCATGACGAGAAGATATTCAACCGCTTCGACCACATCTTCGCGCTGCGCGACGGCATGCTGGAAGCGCCCGCGGCGAAGGCGGCGTAAACGGCGCGGATCGCAGCCGCCCGCGCGCCACGGTTAATCCATTCTCAACCCTACCCGCTCGATTTGATGGACGTTTTGCCGCTGCCCCGGCATTTTGGCCCGTCAATCCATGCCTGAAGGAGGCGGACCGATGGCCATGCCGTTCCCGTCGGGCCATGCGCTGCTCGATCTGCTCGCCAGGGCGCCCTACGGGGTGCGCCAGGGATTGCTCGGCACCGCCTATCTGCTGGTGCCGCGCCGGCTGCCCGGCCTGATTCCGCTTGCGCTCGCCACGCTGCGCGACCTGCCGCGCGTCAAGCATCCGATCGTGCCCGATCCCAGCATGGCGCTCGACGTGCCGGATGGGTTTTGCGGACTCGCCGGCCGCATCGGCGTGCCGGAACTGCTGGAGGGCTACCGCCGCGGGCTGTTCGCGATGAGCCACATCGGCCCGCTGAAGTGGTGGGCGCCGCGGCACCGCATGGTGCTGTTCTTCGACCAGACGCGGATCGAAAAGAACACCCGGCGGCTGATCCGCAACGGCAAGTTCACCGTCACCTTCGACCGCGCGTTCCGCGACGTGTTGCGAAACTGCGCCGAGCCGCGCCCCGGCGCCACGCCGCTCACCTGGCTGACGCCGCGCATGCAGGCGCTGTTCGAGGACGCGCACGAACAGGGTCACGCGCATTCGGTCGAGGTCTGGGAGGACGGCGCGCTGGTCGGCGGGCTCTACGGACTCGCGGTCGGCCGCGTGTTCTTCACCGAGTCGCAGTTCCACACGGCGCGCGATTCGTCGAAGATCGGCTTCGCGGTGTTCAACAGGCACCTGCAGGCCTGGGGCTTCGCCATGAACGACGGCAAGTTCCCGACGCGCTATCTCGGCAGCAGCGGCTTTGCACCGATCACGCGCGCGGAGTTCTCGGTGCTCACGCAGCGCCACGGCTCGCAGCCCGGCTATGTCGGACGCTGGCAGACCGATCCCGAACTGATGGACGACAAGTGGCAGCCGGAGGCGGACGGCGGCACCAAACGCGGGCACGTGCTGCCGCACGGCACCGCGTGTCCGTACAGCGTCGAGGAACTGCTCACGACGCAGCGAAGCTGCACGTGGTGAGCGTCACTCCCGCTCTTTGTCGAGTTGCTTAAGCCACCGTTTCGCCTGCGCGCGGACGTTTTTCGGCGCGGTGCCGCCGTAGCTCGTGCGGCTCTCGACCGAGCGCTCGACCGACAGCACGTCGTACACCGGCTTGGCAATGCGCGGCTCGACAAGCTGCATTTCCTTGAGCGGCAGCTTGTGCAGCTCGACGCCTTCGGCTGCGGCTCTCGCGACAATGCGGCCGGTGACATGGTGCGCCTCGCGGAACGGCATTTTCAGAGTCCGCACCAGCCAGTCGGCGAGGTCGGTCGCGGTCGAATAGCCCTGGCCCGCGGCCTCCTTCATGCGCCTGACGTCGGGCTGCATGTCGCGCACCATGCCGGTCATGGCGTCGATCGACAGCGCGAGCGCGTCGAAGGCATCGATGGTGCCTTCCTTGTCCTCCTGCATGTCCTTCTGGTAGGCGAGCGGCAGGCCCTTCATCACCATCAGGATGGAATTGAGCGCGCCGACGATGCGCCCGGTCTTGGCGCGCACCAGCTCCGCCGCGTCCGGGTTGCGCTTCTGCGGCATGATCGAGGAGCCGGTGGTGAACTTGTCGGAGAGCTTGATCAGCCCCGTGAGCGGCGAGGTCCAGATCACGATCTCCTCGGCAAAGCGCGACAGATGCACGGAGGCGATGGCCGCGGCGGCGAGCGTCTCCATCACGAAGTCGCGGTCGGACACGGCGTCGAGCGAATTCGCCATCGGTCCGTCGAATTCCAGCGCCTCCGACGTCGCGTGCCGGTCGACCGGAAACGACGTGCCGGCCAGCGCGGCTGCGCCGAGCGGCGAGTCGTTGAGCCGCGCGCGCGCGCCGGCGAGCCGGTTGCGGTCGCGTGCCGCCATCTCAACATAGGCGAGCAGGTGATGGCCGAAGGTCACCGGCTGCGCGGTCTGCAGGTGGGTGAAGCCCGGCATCACGGTCGCGGCGTGTTCCAGCGCCTTCTCGGCCAACGCCCGCTGATAATCCGACAGCAGCCCGTCGATATCGTCGATCCGCGCCCGCACCCAGAGCCGGAAGTCGGTCGCGACCTGGTCGTTGCGCGAGCGCGCGGTGTGCAGCCGTCCGGCGGCCGGGCCGATCAGCTCGGCCAGCCGGGCCTCGACGTTCATATGGATGTCTTCCAGCGCCCGCTTGAACTTGAACTTGCCGGACCCGATCTCTGACAGGATCGTGTCTAGACCCTGGACGATCTTGCGGGCATCGTCCGCCCCGATGATGCCTTGTTCGGCCAGCATGCCGGCGTGGGCCTTGCTCGCGGCGATGTCCTGCCGGTACAGGTGCCAGTCGAAGTCGATCGAAACGTTGATCTTCTCCATGATGGCGTCGGGAGCCGACGCAAAGCGCCCGCCCCACATCTTGTTGGCCATGACACGCTTCTTTTTTGCCGCCTTCTTAGCCACCTGGATTCACCGCTCATGACCGGCCCGCGGGACGCCGCCCGACGCCACGCCATCTGGCGTCTCGTCATGGTCCTGCTCGGCGGCGTCGTGGGAGTCGCCGTTGGGCTTGCGGGGATATACGGGATCGCACACCTGACAGGCAAATCTCAGGTCGCGGCGGAGTGCCGTCCGGCGGTGGAAACCGCACAAAAAATCGCGCCTTTGGCCAAGGGCGAGGTCGCTGCGCTGGCGATCGCCAAGGCGCCGAAGGTCATCCCGGCCCTTACTTTCAAGGACGCGGCGGGGGCGCAGAAGTCGCTCGCCGACTGGCGCGGCCGGACCGTGCTGCTGAACCTGTGGGCGACCTGGTGCGTGCCCTGCCGCAAGGAAATGCCGGCGCTCGACGAACTTCAGGGCAAGCTCGGCGGCGCGGACTTCGAAGTGGTCGCGGTCAACATCGACACCCGCGATCCGGGCAAACCGCAGGCCTGGCTCAAGGAGAATGGCGTCAACCGCCTCGCCTATTACGCCGACAACACCGCGAAGGTGTTTCAGGACCTCAAAGAGATCGGCAAGGCCTTCGGCATGCCGACGACGCTCTTGATCGATCCGCGCGGCTGCGAGCTTGCGACGCTCGCCGGGCCCGCCGAATGGGCGAGCGCGGACGCAATTGGGCTGGTGAAAGCGGCGCTCGGGAAGTAGCGAGCGCCCGGAATAACCGCGAAGCGTCCGAGCCCGCTAAATCGAGATATCGAGATTGCCGCCGATGCCGGCGGCGGCGTTGGCGAGCGTCTGCATGTTCTCCTGCGCCGCTTCCAGCACCTGGGCGATGTCCTTCGCCGCTTCGGCGTTCATCTTCAGCATCTTCGCAGCGGCAGCCATCTGCACCTGGCCCATCTGGGCTGCGACGAAGGCGGTGGCGAGAGCTTCGATACCCACGTTACTGACTCACTCGACGTTCGTGCCGCGTGTCCTCACGCGACGATGTTGATGACCTTGTGGCCGGTCCTGAGATCGATCCGGGAGCCGTCCGCCAGCGTCAGGTAGTTGCTCTGGTCCGCAACGACTTTCGAGCCGGTCTTCAGATCGATCCGGGTGCCGTCGCTGAGCGTCAGGATGCCGGCGGAAAGATCGATGTCGCTGCCGCCGGCCTTGATTGACGTCGGTGGTTCCTTGTTTTTCCAGATCTGGATGGAATTGCGCGACTTCTCCTGGTCGGCCTTCTGAAACTTGGCTTCGGTTTCGGCCGCGATGCGCTTGAGCGCGGCCTTCGCGGCAAGCTCGCCGGCAGCCTGCATATGTTCGTGGCCGGCATTGGCAAATGCAGTGTTGGTGGCGTCCGATAGCGCCTTCGCCTGCTCCCGCACCTGCTTGGAACGCTCGCGGCGCAATTCTGCGTACTGCCAGTACGAGATCTGCTTCATCACCCCGAAGCGTCTGACCTGAACGCCGGCCATACTGATCCACCCTCACATGCCTGTAGGCTTAGGGCGAAAAAGTTAACAATCCGGTAGGAAATGCCGTTCCGGGTGGCCCGCGACCGCGTGCCGCGCTAAGGGACGCGGCCCCAGGGCCCGCCATGCCTCCAAACCACCCGCCTTCCCCGGACAAGCCGCTGTCGATGAGCCCGCTCGACTGGCTGCTGCTGGTCACGCTGTCGGTGCTTTGGGCCGGCTCGTTCCTGTTCGCCAAGATCGCGCTTGCCGATCTGCCGCCGCTGACGCTGGGCCTCGGCCGGGTCGCCATCGCGGCCGCCATCATTGCGATCCTGATCAAGCCGCTCGGCGGCACGGTGCCGCGCGACTTCGAGACCTGGCGGCGCTTCACGATCCTGGCGACGGTCAACAACGCGATTCCGTTCACGCTCATCCTGCTGGGCCAGATTCACATCACCATCGGGTTGGCCTCGATCCTCAACGCCACCAGTCCGCTGTTCACGGCGCTGATCGCGCATTGGATGACGCAGGACGACAAGCTCAACCGCGGCCGCATCCTGGGCGTCGCGGTGGGCTTCGCCGGCGTGGTCATATTGCTGGGGCCGGACCTGCTGTCCGAACTCGGCACCCAGGTCTGGGCGCAGCTTGCACTGCTTGGCGCAGCACTGTCCTATTCGTTCGGCGCGCTCTATGCGCGCCGCATGCGTGGCCTGCCGCCGGTGACGATTGCGGGCGGTCAGCTTGCGATGGCGACCGTGGTGCTGCTGCCGTTTGCGCTGGCGATCGATGGGCCATGGGCGTTCGCAAGAGCGTCGGCGGGCTCGCTCGCCGCGATGACGGCGCTCGCGGCGTTCTCCACCGCGATTGCGTATCTGATGTACTTCCGCCTGATCGCGCGGGCGGGCGCCACCAACGCCATCCTGGTGACGTTCCTCATTCCGGTGAGCGCGATCCTGCTCGGCATCGCGCTTTTGAACGAGGCCGTCGAGCCGCGGCAGATCCTGGGCATGCTGACGATCTTCGCAGGCCTCGCCGCTATCGACGGACGGCTCGTCCGCGCCATCGGCCGAAGCTTCCATCGCACGAAGCCGTGAGCGCGGAACGCGCCGCTTGACAGTTCCCGCACTCCCGCCTAAACTTAACCTTATGGTTAAGTATCAGAACCCCGCCCTCGACCGCACCTTCGCGGCGCTCTCCGACCCGACCCGGCGCGCACTGCTGGCGCGGCTGGCCGAGGGCGAGGACCTGTCGGTGAGCGATCTGGCGCGGCCGTTTCCGGTGTCGCTGCCCGCGATCATGAAGCACCTCGACGTCCTGTCGGACGCCGGCCTCGTTTCGCGCAGCAAGAACGGGCGGGTGGTGAGCTGCCAGCTCACCGCCGCCCCGATGGAAGACGCCATGTTGTGGCTCATCCGCTACCAGCGCTTCTGGACCAGACAACTCGACCGTTTCGCAGCATTCGTGGAGGACGATTCATGGCCGCCCAGCCCGCCGCAAACGCCCCCGTCAAGCCGAGCCTCACGCTCAAACGTCGTCTCAATGCGCGGCCGGAAAGGGTCTACGCGGCGTGGACGGACCCCACGCAGCTCGTGAAGTGGTTCGGCCCCGATTCGGGTGCGGTGACCAAGGTCGTGACCGACGTTCGCGTCGGCGGGCGTTACGAGATCGTGTTCCACACCGAGGACGGCGAGCAGCACAACGTCAGCGGCGTCTATCGCGAGGTGGAGAAGAACGCGAAGCTTCAATTTACCTGGCGCTGGATCACCATGCCCGAGCGCGAGTCGCTGGTCACCATCACCATCAAGCCCGAGGGCGAAGGCTCGATCCTCACCCTGCACCATGAGCGATTCTTCGACGAAGAGGCGCGCGACCGCCACGAGATGGGCTGGACCGGATGCCTCGACAAGCTGGAACGGACGCTGGCCGCCTGAGTCCGCAAGTGCCAAAGGAGTAACCCATGTTGAATCCCGACCGCATCCACGCGCCCCGCATCGTGTCGCGCGAGGAATGGCTCGAAGCGCGCAAGGTGCATTTGCGGAACGAGAAGGCGCTGACCCGCATGCGCGACATGGTCGCGGCCGAGCGGCGAGAGTTGCCGTGGGTCAAGGTCGAAAAGGACTACACGTTCGACACTCCGAACGGCCCAAAGACGCTCGCCGAACTGTTCGAGAGCCGCAGCCAGCTCGTCGTCTATCATTTCATGTGGCGCTGGGACATCGACACCGGCTGCCCGAGCTGCTCGCTGATCGCCGACCACATGGACGGCGCCAACCTGCACCTGAAGCACCGCGACGTGACGCTGATGGCGATCACCCGCGCGCCGGTGGAGAAATTCGGGCCTTACGTAAAGCGGCTTGGCTGGCAGTTTCCCTGGGCGTCGTCGTTTCGCAACGATTTCAACTTCGACTACGGCGTGTCGTTCACCAAGGACGAACTCGCCAAGGGCAAGATCGAATACAACTACGCCACCATCGGCGATCCGAAATACCAGTGGGACGAACTGCCGGGGCTGAGCGTGTTCGTAAAGGACCCGGCAGGGCAGATATTCCACACCTATTCGGCCTATGCGCGCGGACTCGATATCCTGGTCGGCGCGTTCAACTGGCTCGATCTCACGCCGAAGGGCCGTGACGAGAAGCAGATCATGGACTGGGTGCGCCGGAACGACGAGTACGAGCCGGCCGCCGCGGCGCCCTCGTGCTGCCATTCCTGACAGTCACGATTTCATCGAAGCGACCAGCAAAGAGGAATACGACCCATGGCCTACACCGACGGATTCATCGTGCCGGTGCCGAAGAAGAAGATGAAGGACTATCTCAAGCTGGCGAAACTGGCCTCCAGAGTCTGGAAGGACCACGGCGCGCTGGAATACGTCGAAGCGGTCGCCGACGACGTCAAGGTCGGCAAGTGGACGTCGTTTCCGCGCTCGGTGAAGCTCAAGCGCAGCGAGACCGTGGTGTTCGCCTGGATCGTCTACAAGTCGCGCAAGCACCGCGACCAGGTGATGGCGAAGGTGTTCAAGGACAAGCGCCTTGCCGCGATGATGCAGGACCACTCGAAAATGCCGTTCGACGGCAAACGCATGATTTTCGGCGGCTTCGAGATCAAGATTTCGGCCTGAGCGGGGGCGCGGAGCTCAAGCGCGCTCACGAAGCCGCTTAAGCGCACCGCCTTCCTTTCCTCCACCATCCAAGGCACCCTGTGACCGCCCGACAGCGAGCGCAGGGGGGCCGGCTTGGCCGAAACGAAATTCCGGAAGACCGCATCGTGCCTGTGCGGCGCGCTGACCGTTACGGCGAGCGCGCAGCCGAAGCGCGTGCACGCCTGCGCCTGCCTCGACTGCCAGCGCATGTCGGGCGGCACGATGTCCTACACCGCGTTCTTCCCGAATTCGGCGGTGACGATTTCGGGCGCCGTCACCGCGTGGCGGCGCACGGCAGACTCGGGCCGCTGGGCGCAGTCGCATTTCTGCCCGGCCTGCGGCAGCCGCGTGTACACGACCATGGAGGCATTTCCCAACTTCACCGGCGTCGCGGTCGGCTGCTTCGCCGATCCGTCGTTCGAGAAGCCGGCGACATTATTCTGGAGTTCGCGGCGGCACGACTGGCTGCCGAAGCTGGAGAACGTCGAGAGCGTGGAGAGGCAATAAGGAACGAACGCGTTACCGCGTCGGCACCGGCTTCGGGCCGCGGTAGTCGTAGAAGCCGCGGCCGGCCTTCTTGCCGAGCCAGCCGGCCTCGACGTACTTCACCAGCAGCGGGCACGGCCGGTACTTGGTGTCGGCAAGGCCCTCGTGCAGCACCTGCATCACCGCGAGGCAGGTGTCGAGGCCGATGAAGTCGGCCAGCTCCAGCGGCCCCATCGGATGGTGCGCGCCGAGCTTCATCGCGGTGTCGATGCCCTCGACGTTCCCCACGCCCTCGTAGAGCGTGTAGATCGCCTCGTTAATCATCGGCAGCAGGATGCGGTTGACGATGAAGGCCGGGAAGTCCTCGGCCACCGCGATGGTCTTGCCGAGCTTGGTGACGAACTCCTTCGCGGCCACGAAGGTATCGTCGGCGGTCGCGATGCCGCGGATCAGTTCGACCAGCTCCATCAGCGGCACCGGATTCATGAAGTGAATGCCGATGAACTTTTCCGGCCGGTCGGTGGCGGCGGCGAGCCGGGTGATCGAGATCGAAGAGGTGTTGGTCGCGACGATCGTCTCGGGCCTGAGCACCGGGCACAGCTCGGCGAATATCTTGCGCTTGACCTCTTCCTTTTCGGTCGCCGCCTCGATCACGAGATCGCAGTCGGCGAGGCCGTCGAACGTTTCCACGGTCTCGATGCGCTTGAGCGCCGCCTGCTTGTCGTCCTCGGTGATACGCTTGCGGGCGACCTGGCGGGCCATGTTGCCGTTGATCGTCGCCAGCGCCTCCTTCAGCCGCGCCGGCGCGACGTCGTTGATCACCACGGGAATGCCCGCGAGCGCGCAGACATGGGCGATGCCGTTGCCCATCTGGCCCGCGCCGATCACACCGATCTTGCGAATGTTCTGCGCCATGTTGTCCCGGCCGCGTAAAGACTATCAGCTTTTCAGCGCTTGATCTTGGCCAATTCGGCTTCGAGCTCCGGCAGCGCCTGGTAGAGGTCCGCCACCAGCCCGTAGTCGGCAACCTGGAAGATCGGCGCCTCCTCGTCCTTGTTGATGGCGACGATTACCTTGGAGTCCTTCATGCCGGCGAGATGCTGGATCGCGCCGGAAATCCCGACCGCGATGTAGAGCTCGGGCGCAACCACCTTGCCGGTCTGGCCGACCTGCCAGTCGTTCGGCGCGTAGCCCGCGTCGACGGCCGCGCGCGAGGCGCCGACCGCGGCGCCGAGCTTGTCGGCCACCGGCTCGATGTACTTGGTGAAGTTGTCGCGGCTCTGCATGGCGCGGCCGCCGGAGACGATGATCTTCGCCGAGGTCAACTCGGGGCGGTCGCTCTTGGACAGCTCCTCGCCGACGAACGACGAGATGCCGGGATCGGCCGCGGCCGTCACGCTCTCCACCGGAGCGGAGCCGCCCTCGCCCGCCGCCTGGAACGCCGCGGTGCGGATCGTCAGCACCCGCTTGGCGTCCTTCGACTTCACGGTCTGGATCGCGTTGCCGGCATAGACCGGCCGTTCGAACGTATCGGGACCCGTGATCTTGCTGACATCGGAAATCTGCATCACGTCGAGCAAGGCCGCGACGCGCGGCATGACGTTCTTGCCGTTCGTCGTCGCGGGCGCGGCGATGGCGTCGTAGGAACCGGCGAGCGATACGATCAATGCCGCGAGCGGCTCGGCGAGACCGTGCTCGTAGGGCGCGCCATCCGCGAGCAGCACCTTCTTGACGCCGTCGAGCTTCGACGCCGCGTCGGCCACCGCCTTGGCGTCCTTGCCTGCGACCAGGATGTGAACGTCTCCGCCGAGGCCTTTCACCGCCGTCAGCGCCTTGTTGGTGGAATCCTTCAGCGACTTGTTGTCGTGCTCGGCGAGGAGAAGCGTGGTCATCCCAGCACCCCCGCGTCCTTGAGCTTGCCGACAAGCTCGGCGGGCGAGCCGACCTTGACGCCGGCCTTGCGGCCCGAAGGCTCGACGGTCTTCACCACTTCGAGCCGCGGCTTGATGTCGACGCCGTAGGCGTCGGGCGTCTTCTCGTCGATCGGCTTCTTCTTCGCCTTCATGATGTTGGGGAGCGACGCATAGCGCGGCTCGTTCAGGCGCAGGTCGGTGGTGACGATGGCCGGGCCCTTCAGCTTCACCGTCTGCAGACCGCCATCGACCTCGCGCGTGACCTGCACGCTGTCGCCGTCGAGCGAAAGCTTCGACGCAAACGTTCCCTGCGGCCAGCCGGTGAGCGCCGCGAGCATCTGTCCCGTCGCGTTGCAGTCGTCGTCGATCGCCTGTTTGCCCATGATGACGAGGCCGGGCTTCTCGGCGTCGACAATGGCCTTCAGAACCTTCGCGACCGCCAGCGGCTCCACCGGGCCGTCGGCCTTCACCAGGATCCCGCGGTCCGCGCCCATGGCGAGCGCGGTGCGGATGGTCTCGGAGGCCTGCTGCGGGCCGATGGACACCGCGACGATCTCCGTCGCCTTGCCCGCCTCTTTCAATCGGATCGCCTCTTCGACCGCGATCTCGTCGAAGGGATTCATCGACATCTTCACGTTGGCAAGCTCGACGCCCGAGCCGTCCGCCTTGACGCGAATCTTGATGTCCTTGTCCACCACCCGTTTCACGGGCACCAGGATCTTCATGTTCTTAGGTCTGCTCCACGGGCCGGTCCGCCCCCGGACATCGGTCCCGAAATTTGGTGCGGCGCACCCTAATCGCCGCCCCCGGCGGGGTCAACGTGCGGCCGGGACGCAGCGGCCGGCATGCGGTCAGTGCCATTGGTGGCGTTGAAACAGTTCGACGCTGGGACGCCGCAGCACCACCACCAGGCCCGCGCCGGTCAGCAGGCCGCCGATGTGGCTCCAGTACGAGATTTCGCCGCTCGACAGCAGCAGCACGGCCGCGAACTGCCAGGCGATCCAGGCGCCCAGCAGCCAGTAAGCGTGAACCCGCGCGGTCATAACGCCGAAGATCAACACGGTCACATGCGTCCAGGGATGCAGCATGAGATAGGCGGCGACGATCCCCGCGATCGCGCCGGACGCGCCGACCAGCGGCGTGACCGACGCGGGTTCGCTTCCGACATGGGCGACGCCGCCGGCAGCGCCGCAAAGGAGATAGAACAACAGAAAACGGAAATGACCCATCGCGGCTTCGACGTTGTCGCCGAACACCCAGAGAAAGATCATGTTGCCGGCGAGATGAACCCAGTTGCCGTGCAGAAACGTGTAGGTCGCAAGCGTCAGGTACGGCGGCATGACCAATTCGAGGTCGCCGGGAGGGATCGCGCCGGTGACGAAGGCGGGAACGAGGCCGAAATTGTAGGCGATGGCGTGCAGCACTTCGGGAGGCACCAGCCACAGGTAGACCAGCGCCAGCACATTGGCCGCGAACAGAACCCACATCACCCAGGGCCGGAGCGCCGGATCGTGGTAGCTCTCGTCGTGAACCGGAATGACCACCGGCGACCCCCGCGTTGACGTCCCGTGCGATCAGCGCTGGCGCACGCCCGGCTCGGGCGTCTTGACCGCCTCTTTTACGAATTCGCAGTCCTTGTCGGCGGCCCGCCGCAGCAGAAACACGCGATCGTCGGCGCCGAACCGGATGTCGAGCTGGTCGGATCGGTTGGCGCGCCGGACCATCGTCAACCGGTCCCCGACATAAAGCATCAGCGTGTCGCGGTCGCGCCCGCGATCAAACAGCAATTCGCCCCCCTCTTCGGCGCTGACCGCGCGGAACACATCCGGACGCGCGGATTGCAGGCAAACGACGCCGGCTTCTCTCGGGAATGCCTTGATGAGACGCCGGCCCGACGTATCGCGGTTGGCCTTGGCGTCCCATTGGCAGTCACCGTCCGAGAACAGCGCCGCCGTTTCGCCACGGCGCAGCACCGCGAGCCCGAGACCCAAAGCGACGCCGGTGCCGCCGGCCAGCGGCGGCTCGTAGCGGAGCCAGACCGCGATCTCCGTCACGCTCTGCTTTGGAACCTTCTTCAGATGCGCGGCGTCGTAGACCCGGCGAAAGCAGGCCGACCGTCCCACGGCGGGCTCGATCAAAGCGTCGAGCGGCGTCCCGCCCTGTGCGCGAGCATCGGCGACGAAACCGGACAAGACGCCGATTGCGGCAGCGATCCGAATCCACAACATCGAACACGTCGTCACCGGTTCTGTCCCGGCGCCCACAGCACGTCGCGCGCGCCCTTGTCGTTGGCATAGCGGCTCGCGACGAACAGATAATCCGACAACCGGTTGACGTATTTGAGCGACGGCTCGGTGACGGTTTCGCCGGGCCGGTCGCGCAGCGCCACCATGATGCGCTCGGCGCGCCGGCAGACCGTGCGCGCGAGATGCAGATACGCCGCCGCTGCGCCGCCGCCCGGCAGGACGAAGGAACGCAGCGGCTGCAGTTCCTCGTTGAGACGGTCGATTTCGCGCTCGAGCCATTCCACCTGGGCGTCGGTGACGGTGAGCCGCGCCCCGCCGGGGCCTTTCTCGGACAAGCACAGGTCGGCCTCGACATCGAACAGGTCGTTCTGGATGCGCGCCAGCGCCGGATCGAGCGCGGCATCGCCTGCCGTGTTCAGGCGCACGATGCCGACGATGGCGTTGACCTCGTCGAGCGTGCCGTAGGCCTCGACGCGCAAGTCGTACTTCTTGCGGCGGTCGCCGGAACCGAGCGAGGTGGTGCCGTCGTCGCCGGTGCGGGTGTAAATGCGGTTCAATACGACCATGTCGGCCTCGTTCGCGGCGTTTGCGCTTTCGAATCTTCGCAGCCCCGCTATTCTAGACTCATGTCCAAACCCGAAGGGAGGATTCCCGTGCGCATTGCAATCGTCGCTTTCGCCGCAGCCCTGCTGCTGCCCGCCGCCGGACCGGCCGCCGCCGGGAAAGCGCAAGAGCTTCACGCGCCGAAGGCAACCGAGTTCTCGGCCGCCAAGAAGAAAAAGGCCGCCAAGACAACTGCAATGAAGCCGCGCGCCAAGAAGAAAGAGCAGTACATGCGTGCGGTGCCGGCAAAATAGCAGGCGTCCGGCCGTGACAGGTACTCGGCGTCGCGGCCGCGGCAATCCCGGCCGGCCGAGGCAATGCCGGGCGCGGCCTCACGTTCTCCCGAAGCCGGCCGCGCCGCGTCCGGCGGCTGAGTGACGTCTGCACGGAGACTGCATTTGTCGCCACAACGCCACCGGTCCCTATGGGACCGTCTGCGCAGCGAGTGGTTCCTGATCGCAGGGATCGCCAGTCTCGCGGTCTTTCTTGCCACGCCGATCTCCGAGGCGACCTGGCCTTTCGCCCGAGCAATTCTGTTCGCCTGGCTGTTTACCGCGGTCCTGCTTTGCGTGTTTCGTGTGATCCATCACGCCGGCGAACTGGCCGCAAGATACGGCGAGCCATACGGCAGCATGATCCTCACCTTTTCTCTGCTGACCATCGAAATCTCGCTGATTGCATCAGTCATGCTGACCGGGAGCAAGGAACCGACGCTGGCCCGCGACACGATGTTCGCCGGCATCATGCTCACGATGAACGGCGTCGTGGGCGTGGTGCTGCTGATCGGCGGGCTCCAACACTTCCAGCAGGATTACAATCTCGAAGGAGCGCGGGCCTATCTCGCCGCGCTGATTCCGCTCGCCGTGATCGGCCTGATACTGCCGAACTTCACAAGCTCCGGTACCGGAGCTTTGACCACGTCGCAGGCATTCACCATCGGTATCGCCACCGTTATTTTCTACGGCATATTCCTTGCGATCCAGACGATGCGGCACCGGAGCTTCTTCGTGACGCCTGACCGCGGGCACTCCTCTGAAAACATCATCGCTCCGCCTGCGGAGACATCGTTGCCGACGTCTCCGGCGGCGCATTTCGCCCTGTTGTTCGCCGGACTCGTCGTGATTGTGGCCTTATCCCGCGAACTCGCGGTGTTCGTGGACTACGGCATTCACCGTCTCGCCGTGCCGACGGCCTTCGGCGGCATCCTCATCGCCACGCTGACTTTGTTGCCGGAAAGCATTGCGGCGCTGAAGGATGCGCTGAAAGACAAGCTGCAGAATTCCGTGAACGTATTCCTGGGCGGCGCGCTCGCCACGATCGGGCTGACCGTCCCCTGCGTTCTGATCATCGGCGCGTTGACCGACCACGAGGTGGTCCTCGGGCTCAAGGGCCCGGACATGGTGCTATTGTTGTTGACGCTCTTCGTCAGTTCCATGACGTTCGGCGGCGTCCGCACCAACGTGCTTCAGGGCGCCGTTCACATCCTGATCTTTGTCTTGTATCTCATCCTCATCATGGACCCATAGACGATGGGACCCGGACGGCCCGACGTACGAGGCGGCGCGTTGCGAACCTACCGTCCCATCGCCCAGACCGTCGCCATGATGACGACGATGGCGACGAACTGAAGCAGGACGCGCATGCGCATCAGCTTTTGCGAGCGATTGGGCGGGCCGGCACGCAGCAGATTGAACAGACCGAGCACCAGCACGACCGCCACCGCGCCGATGGCGATCGGAACGAGATACTGCGACATGAAACCGGCCATGATGTCTCCTAGCACCCGCGACAGGCCCGCGCCACGGCGTTGCACGCGGAGCGGGCTCTATATAGCCGCGGAGCAGGCCGCGTTGCAGCGCCGGGCCGCGGCGCGGCGGGACCGGCCATGACCGGCAAGATTCTGGTGCTCGGCGCCGCCGGCCGCCTCGGTTTCGCCGCCGCGGAAGCGTTTCGCGAGGCGCGCTGGCAGGTCAGGGGGCTGGTCCGCCCGAAGCGGACCTTCGCCGCGCCGCGCGGCATCGAGGTCGTCGAAGCCTACACCCGCGAGGAAGCGGTCGAGGCCGCGCGCGGCTGCGACGTGGTGCTCAACGCCTTCAACCCCGCCATCACCGAATGGCGGGACAAGGCGACGCAGCTCGCGCATTCCGCCATCGCAACCGCCGAGGAAAACGGTGCGACCTTTATTTTCCCCGGCAGCGTCTGGAACTACGGCGAAACCATGCCGCCCCTGCTCGACGAAGCCACGCCGGTGCATCCGAGCACGATGAAGGGTCGCCTGCGCGTCGAGATCGAGACCCGCATCGAAGAGGCCTGCGAGCGCGGCATGCGCGCGATCGTGCTGCGCGCGGGCGACTTCTACGGCGCCGGAGTCGGCTCGTGGTTCGATCTCGTGGTGGTCAAGGACCTCGGGCGCCAGCGCCTGACCTATCCCGGCCCGCTCGACGTCGTCCATCCCTGGGCCTACCTGCCGGACTACGTCGACACGCTGGTGACGCTCGCGGAGCGCCGCAGCGAATTCAAGCCGTACGAGACGTTCGGCTTCCCGGGCCACGCGGTGACCGGCCGGGAGATGATCGCCGCCATCGAGGCGATCACGCGCGCCACGTACAACGTGAGCCGGATGCGCTGGTGGATGATCAAGTCCTTCGGGCAGATATTCCGGATGGGCCGCGCGCTGGGCGAACTCGAATACCTGTGGCGCGTGCCGCACCGCTTGTCTGGCGACAAGCTCAAGGCCGCGCTCGGCGACGTGCCGCACACGCCGTTCGACAAGGCGGTCCGCACCTCCCTGCGGGTGTTGGGGTATCGGGTCTGACGGCGCCGTTCACCCGACCACGTGCTTCTCGATCTCGTGCACGGGATGCTTGGTGAGGTCCTTGTCGATCTCGGCGACGATCTTCGCCTTCACGTCGTCGTGGAACGCACGCCTGAGGTCCGCGAGCGTGCGCGCGGGCGCAACGACGATGAGCGCCTTGACGCCGTTGTCGCGCACCACCGCTTCAAGCGCGCCGGCCACGTCGCGGGCGAAGCGGTGCTCTTCCAGGTCGTGCCAGTCGGTCGGCTCCATGCCGGCCCGGCGGTTGGCGCCAGCGCCGGCGAAGGCGCGGCCGGGCTTATCGGTGCCCTGCTCGCGGGTCGGCGGGTTGTCCTGGGTGATGACGCGCTGGACCCGCAGGTTGGGAAACTTCTCGTCGCCCTCGTTGCGCAGAAACAGCGCCTTGCGGCCGTCGCCGACGAACACCATGCCGTGGTGGGGAATGCTGAGCTTGCTCATCTAGTGACCCATCTCCGATTTCGGACAACGCTACACGGCCGCCGCATCCCGCGATTTGCTCTGGATCAAACGCGGGCTGCCGGGCCCGGTTCCAAAATCGGCGCCACGCGCCCGGCGCTGGCGTCAGTTTGCGCCGTCGAGCAGCCTGCGTGCAATCACCTGGGCCTGGATTTCGGCCGCGCCCTCGAAGATCGACAGAATTCGCGCATCGCACAGGATACGCGACACAGGAAATTCAATCGCAAAGCCGTTGCCGCCATGGATCTGCACCGCATTGTCGGCGGCGGCCCAGGCGACGCGCGCGGCAAGCAGCTTCGCCATTCCGGCTTCCAGATCGCAGCGCCGGCCGGAATCCTTCTGCCGCGCGGCGTGGTAGGTGAGCTGCCGCGCTGTCATGATCTCGGCCGCCATCATCGCGATCTTGTCGGCGACGCGCGGGAACTTCACGATCGGCTCGCCGAACTGCACGCGGCTTTGCGCGTAGCCAAGCGCCATTTCCATCGCCGACTGCGCCACGCCGATGGCGCGCGCCGCGGTCTGGATGCGCGCAGCTTCGAAGGTGGTCATAAGCTGCTTGAATCCGAGCCCCTCGACGCCGCCGAGCAGGTTCTCGGCTTTCACCTCGAAGCCGTCGAAGGCGATCTCGTATTCCTTCATGCCGCGATAGCCGAGCACTTCGATTTCGGTGCCCGACATGCCGGCGGCCGGAAACGGATCGGCGTCGGTGCCGCGCGGCTTCTCGGCCAGAAACATCGACAGCCCGCGATAACCCTGCTCGCGAGGATTGGTCCGCACCAACAGCGTCATCAGGTCGGCGCGCACCGGATGGGTGATCCAGGTCTTGTTGCCGTAAATCTTGTAGACATCGCCCTGGCGCACGGCGCGGGTCTTGATCGAAGCAAGGTCGGAGCCGGTGTTGGGCTCGGTGAACACCGCCGTCGGCAGGACTTCGCCCGAAGCGATCTTCGGCAGCCACTTGCGCTTCTGCTCCTCGGTGCCGCTGCCGAGGATCAATTCGGCGGCGATCTCCGATCGGGTGCCGAGCGATCCGACGCCGATATAGCCGCGCGACAGTTCCTCGGACACCACGCACATCGATTCCTTGCCGAGCGCGAGCCCGCCGAATTCCTCGGGAACCGTAAGACTGAAGACGCCGAGCTCCGCCATCTGGGCGAGGACGGCGAGCGGGATGTATTCGTTCGCAAGGTGCCAGGCCTGCGCATGCGGCACGACCTCGCTGTCGGCGAACTTGCGCATCTCGTCGCGGATCGTCTCCAGCGTGTCGTCGAGGCCGCATGCGCCGGCGGTGGCGCCGCGGTCGTGCTGCATCAATTCGACGAGGCGCGCGCGGTTCTGCGCGGTGTTGCCGAACGCGATCAGCGTCTCCATCGCGGGCGACACCCGCGCGGCCACAGCGGCGGGCGACAATCCGAGATCGGACAGGCGCACGATCTCGCCCTGGCTGACCGGGATGCCGCCAAGAATTTGAGCGAGGTATTCGCCGCAGGCGATGCGGACCAGAAGCTCCTCGGTTTCGCCGAGACGTCCATCCGCATCCATGCGTTCGGCGTAAGCGGCCATCTGACGCAGCGCCTCGACGTAGGTCGCAAGCCATGCGAGGCCATGGGTCGCGCGCTGTTCGCGATCGAACAGCCGCCCGACCGTGTTGCCCTCCAGCGTCACACGCGCGCGCACCGCCGACGCGGCGTCCGCGAAGATCGCCTCGGCGGCGAGCAAGGCCTGCCGCGCAACGGCAGTCAGTTCGCGCGCGGCAGCCGCGGGGCTGGATTGCGCCATGGGAAATCTCCGAGCTCAGAATGGCGCAGGCACAGTCCATTCCAGCAGCACGTCGAATTGTGCAATGCACAATCGTATTTCGCAACGAAATGCTGCTTCGTTATGAGGCATACTTGCTGTGATTTTCGACATCGTTAACCAAATTCGGCGCATTTTCATCCGTCAGGTTTGATGGATCCGATCTCATGCGCCCCGAGCCGCGCACCGACAGCCTGCCGGCAAATCAGCGTCCGCTTCACGCCCTCGCCAACCGCCTGTCGGTCCGGACCCGTATGGCGCTGCTGGCGGCGATTCCCGTGCTGGCGTTCGCGGCCAACGGCATCGCCTATACGGTTGGCGAGTCCCAGGTTGCACAGGCGTTCGAGACGGTGCGGCGCGCCAGCAGCGTCGCCGACCACAGCCAGAATTTCAAAGTCTCGATTGCGGCGGTGCGCATTCACGCGCGCGACTTCGCGCAGCGCCCGAGCGCCGACCTGATCAAGGAGTTTGAGGCGGCGCGCGCGCAGGCCGGCGGAAGTCTTGCCGCGATCGAGGAGAACGTCGACGAGGAGACGCGCAAGCGCCTGTTGCCGCTTCGTGAGCGCCTCGGCGAGGTGGCGATCAACTTCAGCGCGATGACCCAGAAGCAGGACGTGCTCGGGTTCTCCGACAACGAGGGCGCCCGGCGCCGGCTGATCATGGCGGCCGCGGCGGTCGAGCGCATCATCCACGAAGACCTGGCCTGGATGTCGCCATCGGAGGCGCAATCCATCACGGCGACGCTGCTGGTCATGCGCCGCTGGGAAACCGAATACCGCATGACCGGGGAGTCGCTGCCCAAGGTCAAGTTTTACGACGAGCTCGACGATCTCAGAAAGAAGCTCGAAGCGGCCGGAGTGAAGGACGCCGGGAAGAAGCAGCACCTGAGCGAGCAGGTCAACGCCTATGTCAACGCATTTGAGGAATGGATGCGCAGCATGGAGCAGGTCGGCCCGCTGCGCGCGCTGATCGACGTCGACACCCGCAACATGCTGCCCGTCGCTCATCAGGTCATCGTGACGTCCAATCAGAATTCGGCGGCCGCCGCGGAGGCACTTTCGGCCGCGCAGAAGCGGACCACGGCCTTCGTCGCACTGGTCGGCTTCACGTCCGTGTTTCTCGGCCTCGGCCTGAGCTGGATCATCGGCCGCAGCATCACGCATCCGCTCAACGGGCTCGTGGGCGTCATGAAGCGGCTTGCCGCGGGCGACACGTCGCCGCGAATTCCCGCAACCAGCGCCCCCGACGAGATCGGCGAGATGGCGCGCACCGTCATCGTGTTCCGCAACAGCATCGTCGAGCGCGACGGCCTGGCGGAAGAGCAGGCCGGCGCGGCGCGCGAGCGCGAGACGCGCAGCGAGACCGTCGCCCGCGCGATCGTCTCGTTCCGCAGCGAGGTCAAGCAGGCGCTGGCAAGCCTGCGCGGAACGGCCGACCGGCTCGACCAGTCGTCCGCGAAGCTCAACGGCGCCGCCGACGCAGTCTCGTCCGAAGCCGCCACCGCCGAACGGCGGGTGGGCGCCGCATCGGAAAACGTCACCTCCGCAGCGGGCTCCGTCGAGGAACTGGCGACCTCGATCGGCGAGATCGCGGGCCAGGCGGCCAAGTCGACCGAGGTCGCTGGCCGCGCGGTGGCGGAAGCGCAGCGCGCCGCCAAGACCATGGGCGAACTGGGCGCCGCCGCGAGCCGCATCGGCGAAGTGATCGGCCTGATCCAGGCCATCGCCGGGCAGACCAATCTCCTGGCGCTCAACGCCACCATCGAAGCCGCGCGCGCCGGCGAAGCCGGGCGCGGCTTTGCCGTGGTTGCGTCCGAGGTCAAGTCGCTGGCGGGCCAGACCGCGCGCGCGACCGAGGAAATCGCCGGACAGATCGCGGCCATCCAGTCGGCCGCCGTCGATTCCGCGCAGGCCATGGAGCAGGTCAACCGCATCATCGCCGAAATGTCGGCTATTGCGTCCATCGTCGCCGTAACGGTGGAAGAACAGAACAATGCGGTGTCGTCGATCGCGGAAGACGTCAACCGCGCTTCCGCCGAAGCGCGCACCGGCGCCGAGGCAATGAACCGGGTCGCCGGGGCCAGCACCGGCGCGCGCACCACCGCAGCCGACGTCAAGTCGCTCGCAGAAGCGCTCTCGACCGAGGCCGAGAATCTCGATGCCGAGGTACAGCGCTTCCTTGCCGACGTGCAGGCGGCGTAACGCACCTGCAAGGTCCGGTTCGCCTCCGGTTGCGCTGGCCGGAGTCGCGTTCCGACAAGTCCCGCAGTCCTGACAGATTGAGCTATGATCCGCGCGCCGGGCACCACCGGCGGACCTGTGTCCGCCGGCCGATTTCGCATTCAAGCGACAGGAGAGCTCCGTGAGCCGCCCGCCATTCCCACCCTTCACCGCCGAGACCGCAGCCCAGAAGGCCCGCATGGCCGAAGACGCCTGGAACGGCCGCGACCCGGCGCGCGTCGCGCTCGCCTACACGCCCGACAGCCGCTGGCGCAACCGCTCCGAATTCATTCAGGGCCGCGCCGAGATCGAAGCGTTCCTGACCCGCAAGTGGATCAGGGAGCTGGACTATCGGCTGATCAAGGAGGTCTGGACCTTCGGGGGCAATCGCATCGCGGTTCGCTTCGCCTACGAATGGCACGACGACAGCGGCAGCTGGTTCCGCAGCTACGGCAACGAGAACTGGGAGTTCGACGAGCAGGGCCTGATGCGGCTGCGGATCGCCAGCATCAACGACCTGCCGATCAAGGACAGCGAACGCAAATATCACTGGCCGCTCGGGCGAAGGCCCGACGGTCATCCATCGCTGAGCGAGCTCGGACTATGACGAACGATCCTGCATACCCCAGCGACATCGCCTTCACGCCGACGGTCAAAGCCATCCAGGCACGCAAAGGTTCGCGCGAACGCTACGAACGCCAGGAGGAGCGCGGCGGCTGGCAAACCAGGATCACCGCCGACCTTGCCGGTTTCATCGGCGCGCAAACCAGCGCGTTTCTCGCCACCGCGAATGCGCAGGGCCAGCCTTACATCCAGCACCGCGGCGGGCCGCCGGGATTCCTGCGCGTGCTGGACGACACGACGATCGGGTTTGCGGATTTCGCCGGCAACCGGCAATTCATCACCCTCGGCAACCTCGCAGAAAACGCCAAGGCCCAGCTGTTCCTGATCGACTACGCGACCAGGCAGCGCGTGAAAATCTGGGGAGAGGCGCGCGTCGTCGAAGGCGACGCCGAGCTTACGGCACGATTGATGCCACAAGGTTACAAGGCGAGGCCGGAACAGGTCATCCTGTTCAAGGTCCTCGCCTGGGACGTCAATTGCAACCAGCACATTCCGCAGCGGTTCGAGGCCGCGGACGTCGATGCCGCGCTTGCGGAAGCCGGCCGGCGGATCGCCGCTTTGGAAGCCGAGGTCAAACGTCTGAACGGGCACGCCGCCACCGCATAGCGCCGCCACGTTCCCCTTGCCAAAGGCGCGGCAATCCGCGATTTGAGCGTGTCGCCGCCGCGAGGATGCCGTGCGGACACTCCAACGCTGCTATCGCGTCGCCTTTGACGCATTCGACAGTTTCAACGCCAACGACGGCTGGTCGACCGCGAGCCATATCGCGCTGTCGGCGCTGATGGCGCTGTTCCCGTTCCTGATCCTGGTCACCGGACTGGGCGGGTTCCTGTTCGGCTCCCACCAGCTTGCCGACGAGGTCGCCAGCATGCTGCTGGAGGTTCTGCCGACCGAGGTCGCGACGCCGATCGCGGGCGAGATCCGGCGCGTGCTCACCACCTGGCGCGGCGACGTTCTCACCGTCGGCATCGCGTTTGCGCTGTTCTTCGCTTCGAGCGGCGTCGAGAGCCTTCGCATCGGCCTCAGCCGCGCCTATGGGACGGCCGAGACGCGGCGCTGGTGGGTGCTGCGGCTGGAGTCGATCGGCTACGTCCTGATCGGCGCGGTCGGAATGCTGGCGCTGGCGTTCCTGGTGGTGCTGGCCCCGCTGATCTTCGCCACGGTGGTGCGCTACGTGCCGCAGCTCGCGCCGCTGTCGCCGATGTTCAATTTCCTGCGGATCGCGGTCGCGTCCGCGGTTCTGATCGCGGCACTGGTGATCGTGCACAAGTGGCTGCCGGCCGGACGCCGGCCGCTGCTGTCGATCGTGCCGGGCATTTTCGCGACGCTGCTGCTCTGGCTGATCGCAGGCGAAGTGTTCGGCACCTACCTGTCGCGATTTGCCGAAACCTACGTCAGCTACTACGCGGGCCTCGCGTCGGCGATGATTGCGCTGGTGTTCCTGTATCTGATCGCAGGCATATTCATCTACGGCGGCGAATTGAACGCGGCCGTCGCACGCGAACGCGAACGGTCGGACAATACCGGGTAAGGGCTTCTTATTTTGACGCGTTTTCTTCACGCGAACCGGTACCCACTTCGCTCGAAAACGCTGTGGCTGTTTTGACGCGTTTTCTCCACGCGAACCGGTACCCACTTCGCTCGAAAACGCTGTGGCTGTTTTGACGCGTTTTCTCCACGCGAACCGGGTCCCACTTCGCTCGAAAACGCTGTGGCTGTTTTGACGCGTTTTCTCCACGCGAACCGGGTCCCACTTCGCTCGAAAACGCTTTGACGGCATGCGCCGTTCGGCCACACGACCCGGCCCGTTACGCCCCTATCGAACAGGTTCGATGCCGATATAGGATTGCGGCACGGCCAGGTGCCGGCGCGCAGCCATTCGCGCCCAAAAACACAACAACAATCGAACCGAAACCGGTCTTGGGAGGGAACGTCATGACATTCGCTCGCAGGCGATTTCTGCATCTCGCGGCCGGCGCCGTCGCGCTTCCCGCGCTCTCGCGCTCCGCATTTGCCCAGGACTATCCGACGCGGCCGATACGGGTCGTGGTCCAGGTTCCGGGCGGCAGCGCACCGGACATCATCGCCCGCGTCGTCGGACAGACGCTGTCGGAGCGGCTCGGCCAGCCCATCGTCGTCGATAACCGGCCAGGGGCGAGCGGCAATATCGCGACCGAAGGCGTCATCCGCTCCGCGGCCGACGGCTACACGCTGCTGTTCGCCATGTCGGCCAACGCGATCAACCCGGCGATCTACGACAATCTCCGGTTCAGCTTCATGCAGGACGCCGCACCGGTGGCGTTCATCGGCAAGATTCCGCTGGTGATGGAAGTCAATATCAACGTGCCGGCGAAGACGGTTCCGGAGTTCATCGCCCACGCCAAGGCCAATCCCGGCAAGGTCCACCTTGCAGCGACCGGGAACGGAACTCCGCTCCATGTCTCGGGCGAACTGTTCAAGATGATGGCCGGCATAAACCTGACCAACGTCTTCTACCGCGGCTCGCCAGTGGCGCGCACCGATATTCTGGGCGGACAGGTGCAGGCGATGTTCGGCGTCGTGCCGGAATCGCTGCCCTTCATCAAGAGCGGCCAGGTGCGTGCGCTGGCCGTCACCGCCGAGAAGCGCCTGGCGGTGCTGCCGGACGTTCCCGCCATGGCCGAATTCCTACCGGGCTACGAGGCCAGCGGCTGGTACGGCATCTCCGCGCCGAAGGACACGCCGCCCGCGATCGTGGCCAGGCTCAACAAGGAGATCAACGCCAGCATCAGCGATCCCAAGACCAGGACGCGCCTGGCCGAACTGGGATGCATTGCGGCTCCGGGCACGCCCGCGGACTATGCGAAGTTCATTGCGGGCGACACGGAAAAGTGGGGCAAGGTCGCCCGCAAAGCGGGGATCAAGGGGCAGTAGACCGCGTCAGAACAAAAAGACTACCGCCCCGCCTCCACCACGTCGTCGAGCGTCTTCAGCCCCGGCGCAGGCGCGTTGACCAGCACGGCCATGTTGCCGGGCTTGTGCCGATTCTGCCACATCATCTGGTGTGCGCGGGGGATTTCCGCCCACGGCAACGCCTCACTCATGCAGGGATAGACCCGGCGGTCGAGCACGAACTGGTTGGCGGCCGAGGCCTGCTTCAAGTGTGCGAAGTGCGAGCCTTGAATCCGCTTCTGGCGCATCCAGACGTAGCGCGCGTCGAAGGTGATGTTGTAGCCCGACGTGCCGGCACAGAACACGACCATGCCGCCGCGCTTGACCACGAGGCAAGACACCGGAAACGTCGCCTCGCCCGGATGCTCGAACACGATGTCGACGTCGCGCTTGCCCGTGAGGTCCCAGATCGCCTTGCCGAAGCGGCGCGCCTCCTTGACCCAGTCGTTGTATTCGGGCGCGCCGACCTTGGGCATGGCGCCCCAGCACTTGAAGTCCGTGCGGTTGATGACGCCGCGCGCGCCGAGGTCCATGACATAGTCGCGCTTTGAGTCGTCGGAGATCACGCCGATGGCGTAGGCGCCGGACGCGGCGGCAAGCTGCACGCCGAACACCCCCAAGCCCCCCGAGGCGCCCCACACCAGCACGTGGTCGCCGGGCTTCATGGTGTGCGGCGGATGACCGAACAGCATGCGATAGGCGGTGGCGAGCGTAAGCGTATAGCAGGCCGCCTCCTCCCACGGCAGATGCGCGGGCTTCGGCATCAGCTGGCGCGACTGCACGCGGCAGAATTGCGCAAACGAGCCGTCCGGCGTCTCGTAGCCCCAGATGCGCTGCGAGGGCGAGAGCAGCGGATCGCCGCCATTGCAGTCCTCGTCGTCGCCGTCGTCCTGATTGCAATGAACGATGACTTCGTCGCCCACCTTCCAGCGCCGCACCTTCGAGCCGGTGGCCCACACGACGCCGGCGGCGTCCGAGCCCGCGATGTGGAACGGATGCTTGTGGCCGTCGAGCGGCGAGATCGGCACGCCAAGCCCCGCCCAGACGCCGTTGTAGTTGACGCCCGCGGCCATCACATAGACCAGCACCTCGTCCTCGCCGATCGGCCAGGTCGGCACGACCTCAATCTGCATCGAGGTTTCCGGCGGTCCGTGGCGCTCCTTGCGGATCGCCCATGCGTGCATCTTTTCGGGAACGTGGCCGAGCGGAGGCACCTCGCCGATGCCGTAGAGGCTTTTCGGCGCTGACGCAGGCGGCTGCTTGAGCGTTGCGACGGCGGACATGACCGCGCCTCCGGGTTTGCCGGTTCAACACGTCAATTTCCACGTCCGGGAAGTCTGCGTCAGGCGATTGTGCATAGCAATACGATTCATGTCGCATTGCAAAACTTTCGCTGACAAGACCAGTTCGGAGGCTTATTCTGGAGTTCGCACTGCAAAATCAGGGGACTGCGCACGGCGCGGCCCTTAAGGCAGGTGCCGATGCGCGACCAAGCGCGGCCTGACAAGCCTTGGATTTTCCGCACCTACGCCGGGCACTCCACCGCGCGCGAATCGAACGCGCTGTACCGAAAGAATCTCGCCAAGGGCCAGACCGGGCTTTCGGTCGCCTTCGATCTGCCGACCCAGACCGGCTACGACAGCGATCACGTGCTGGCGCGCGGCGAGGTCGGCAAGGTCGGCGTGCCGGTCTGCCATCTCGGCGACATGCGCGCGCTGTTCGACGGCATTCCGCTGTCGTCGATGAACACGTCGATGACGATCAACGCCACAGCGGCGTGGCTGCTCGCGCTTTACATCGCGGTCGCCGACGAGCAGGGCGCGCCGCGCGGCTCGCTCACCGGCACGATCCAGAACGACATCATCAAGGAGTATCTGTCGCGCGGCACCTACGTGTTCCCGCCCACGCCGTCCATGCGGCTGATCAAGGACGTGGCGATCTTCACCACCGCCGAGCTGCCGAAATGGAATCCCATGAATGTATGCTCCTATCACCTGCAGGAGGCGGGAGCGACGCCGGTGCAGGAGCTGGCCTTTGCGTTGGCGACCGCCATCGCCGTGCTCGATACGGTGAAAGCGTCCGGCGAGGTGACGGCGGAAAAGTTCGACGAGGTGTTCGGGCGCATCTCGTTCTTCGTCAACGCCGGGATGCGCTTCGTCACCGAGATGTGCAAGATGCGCGCCTTTGCGGAACTGTGGGACGAGCTTGCGCGCGAGCGCTACGGCGTGACCGATCCCAAGCACCGACTGTTCCGCTACGGCGTGCAGGTGAACTCGCTGGGGCTCACTGAGCAGCAGCCGGAAAACAACGTCGCGCGCATCCTGATCGAGATGCTCGCCGTGACGCTTTCGAAGAACGCCCGCGCCCGCGCGGTGCAGCTTCCCGCGTGGAACGAGGCGCTCGGCCTGCCGCGGCCCTGGGACCAGCAATGGTCGCTGCGGCTACAGCAGATTCTCGCCTACGAGACCGACCTCCTTGAATACGGCGACCTGTTCGACGGCTCGCCCGAAATCGCGCGCAAGGTCGAGCAGCTCAAGGACGAGGCGCGCGACGAACTGCGCCGCATCGAAGCGATGGGCGGCGCGGTCGCCGCGGTCGAGAGCGGTTACATGAAACGGCAGTTGGTCGAGTCCAACACCGCGCGGCTCGAAGGCGTCGAGCGCGGCGACCTCGTCGTGGTCGGGGTCAACAAATATCCGGAGAGCGAGCCCTCGCCGCTCGCGGGCGGCGCCGAGTCGGTGGTCACGGTGTCGGAGGACGCCGAGCGCGACCAGATCGGGCGGCTGAAGGCCTGGCGCACTGCGCGCGACGACTCGGCGGTTAAGGCAGCGCTCGCGAAGCTCAAGCGCGCAGCGAAGGACGGCACAAACGTCATGCCGGCCTCGATCGAATGCGCGAAGACCGGCGTCACCACCGGCGAATGGGGCTGGACCTTGCGCGAGGCGTTCGGTGAGTACCGCGCGCCGACCGGCGTCGGCGAAGCGATGCGCAACGACATCGGCGGGCTTGACGGCATCCGCGCCGAGGTCGACCGCGTGTCGCGAAAGCTCGGCCGGCGCCTGACGTTCCTGGTCGGCAAGCCCGGCCTCGACGGCCATTCCAACGGCGCCGAGCAGATCGCGGTGCGCGCCCGCGATTCCGGCATGCAGGTGGTCTACGAAGGCATCCGGCTGACGCCGGAGGAGATCGTCGCCGCCGCGCAGGCGCGCAAGGCGCACGTGGTCGGCCTGTCGGTTCTTTCGGGCAGCCACCTGCCGCTGGTGCAGGACGTGGTCGCGCGCATGAAAGCCGCCGGCATGGACGGCGTGCCGGTGGTGGTCGGCGGGATTATTCCGCCGGAGGACGAAGGCGCACTGCGCGCGGCGGGTGTCGCGGCGATCTACACGCCAAAAGATTTCGAGCTGAACCGCATCATGGAGGACGTGGTGCGGATCGTGGAAACGCAAGTTGACAAAACGGCGTGAGATATCGGGACCGGCCCCTGGCCCCGGCCTTAACGCACCGCGTTCCGAACATCCGATGGCGTGGACCCAAACCGCCGCCGGAATGTGCGATTGAAGTATGACAGATTGCCGAAGCCGACTTCGAATGCGATGGCGCTGATCGTCCAGTCGAAAAATCGCGGACTCGACAGCATCCGGTGCGCCTGAACTAAACGCTGCTCGACGACATACTCCGAGAACGTCGATCCATCGTCGTCGAACAGCATCTGGACATAACGTGCCGTGACCCGATGGCGGCGCGCGATATCGTGAACGGACATTCCTTCGTTCCGCAGATTCGCCAGAATGTCCGCCTTCATCGCGGCCAAGCGCGCGGCGCGCACGCCGTGGCCCCACGACAGCTTGGTGCCGTCGCGTGTCGCCCCAAGCGCCAACGCTATGAGATCGTGTACGTGGCCGGCGAACGGACGCTGCAAATTCGTATCCATCGGCGTGTGGTTCGAAACTGTCAGCGCGATGTAATCGACAAGCAACCGCAAGGGGCCGTTTGGTCCACGGATAGGGCGCATCAGCGCATATTCCGGGTCCGCCATCCTTTCCCGCAATGCGTTCCGAGGAATGCCAAGGCTGAGGTAGTTCCCGGTCTCTGCGAACCCTTGCGTTCCGATGTCGGAGCTCGAAAGGAGCAATGCCTCGTTGGCGCCCAGTTCAATGTCGGCGTTCAGTTGCGAAATCGCGCTGGTGCCGGAGAGGTTTGCCGTGAAGATCAAGTCGTCGTTGCCGTCGGCGACCAGAGCGCGGGTCCGGCGGCTGACAATGCCACTCGTCGTGCCGAGCGCGATGTTCAGCCCCGGAAGAACCTGAAGCCTGCAACTCTGCCGAAAGCTCGCCCGATCGAGCGGCTCAAGGTCGAGTTTGACGATCGCGCTGCCAAACAACTCCCGCAGATAGCAAACCCTGTCACGCTCGGGGACGTTGTCGGTGGAAAAATGCATGGAATTGGCGTTCGGTGACGGCATGAACTCTCCTGAAGCAACGCCCGGCAAGCGACACAAGTCTGTCGCCAACATGCAACGCCGGGTTCAAAAATCGACAATTTTTGCAATCGCAATCGTCCGACTTCGCCACAGTACCAGTCTGCTTCCTCCCCGTATGAGATGACGCGCCGCCTCCAACCTATCGTCCCTGTGCTCTTGAACTCCACGCGCGGGGCCCTATGCACAGCGATACGCTCAAAACATTCAGCGGCCGCCGCGGGTCGGCTCTGGCAATGGCCGTGGCGGGCACCCTTGTCGCCAGCGCGCCCGCAGCGTTGGCACAAGCCAGATCGACGGGCGCCAAACCCGTCGAAGGCAGCGTCTATTTCGATCTAGTTGGCTCCTACCAGTCGATCGCTCTGCCGGCTTTCGACGCCGGTTGGCGTCACACCGTCTTTGCGACGGATGCGGACCGAGGCCCGGCCAACGTGCACAAACCGCGATTGTCCGGCGCAGGAGCCTCCGGCGCCTTGGGCCGTGTCCTGCCCCATGGGACGCTTCCGGCAGCATTCGGAGCGAATGCGCGGATCGAGTTGGGCTGGTCGTTCGCGCATGTGGAGGGCACCCAGGCGGGCGCGAGCGCAGCATTCGCACTGGCATCGGGCATCGGATTCAGGATTGCATCTGTCGACGGCTCGTTCTTGACCTCGTTCTCATGCAACGTCGCCTGCTCCGCGCAATCCAATCTCGCAACCAAATACGACGCGTGGGGATTCAGCCTGAAGATGGCCGGTGACCATCAGGCGGGTCCGATTACGCTCACGCCGTCGATTGCGCTGATCGGCGGAATTGCTCGCAGCCGCCAGGATCTTTCAATCCGCATGGCCTTAACTCCTCCCGTTGACCAATACGGTTATGTCGCTACCATCGATTTGGATTGGGCCGACTGGGGCGCAAGAGTCGGACTTGACGCCGCAACGGCCGTGACGCCTTGGCTCACCATCGGACTGGGCGGCAGCATCGGCGTCGCACGACGCAAGGTGACGTTCTCGGCGAACGACAAGTTTAACTATAATGCGGTCCTTTCGTACCGCGGTACCGCGCAAGGCAACGCTGCAGCTACGCCGATACTGGCCAATGCCGAGGCCAGGCTGACCCTGACACCTTGGCGGAAAGTGGCGATCAAGGCGTTCGCCGGTCTCAACCATGACAGCCAAGTCCCGGGCGTGACGCCGTCATGTCCGGGCGATTCGTGCTTGGGGGGCGCCTTTAAGGGCGCGCCTTCGAATATCAAATTCGAGTCCGCAACGAGCTACTACGCCGGGGGAGGCGTCTCGGTGAAGTTCGAGCCTTGACGGCTATCGACCTCAAATAGCCGGCTTTTGATCGGCTGACAGCCCGCTAGCAGCACGGTAGGCTATCCCATCATCGTGGGCCGGCGCGCGACAGCCGTCCGCCGTGACCAGGAGGGGGATGTCATGACCATCGAAACACTGATCATCTGGCTGATCGTTGGTGCGGTCGCCGGCTGGCTTGCCGGTCAGATCGTCAAGGGCATCGGTTTCGGTCTGATCGGCAACATCGTCGTCGGCATCGTCGGCGCATTCGTGGCCGGATGGCTGCTGCCGCGCATCGGCATCAATATCGGCGGCGGCATCATCGCGGCGGTCATCAACGCCACCATCGGCGCGGTGATCCTGCTGGTGATCATCGGACTGGTCAAACGCGCCTGACGGCCGACACCGTCCGCAGCGCATCGTTCAAGTCCGCAGGCGACGCCGGCTTGCGCAGATAGGCGTCCATGCCGGCGGCCTTGGCCGCTACGGCGTCGTTTGCCTCGGTGCGGCCCGACACGCCGACGATCGGCACGCGTCCGGCCGGCGGCGGCAGCGCGCGGATGCGGCGCGCCGCCTCGATGCCGTCGATGCCCGCGAGCGCCACGTCCATCAGAACCACGTCGTGCTTGTTGCGCGCGGCCTCTTCCACCGCGGCCTCGCCGGTGCCGACGAAGCTGACGCTGTGGCCAAGCTCGCCGAGCACAGCCTTGAGCACCATGCGGCCGTACGGATTGTCCTCGGCGCACAGCACGCGCAGGCGGCGCAGCGCACCGTTCGTGCGCGGGCGCGCGGCCGGCGCGGCGTCCTTCACCGTCACCGACAGCCGGAACGTGCTGCCGCGGCCCGGCGCGCTCTTCACCGTCAGCCCGCCGCCCATCGCTTCGGCAATGCGCTTGACGAACACGAGGCCGAGGCCCGCGCCGCCGTAACGCAGCGCCACCTGCTCGCTCGCCTGCGAGAACGGCTTGAACAGCCGCCTGAGATCGGCCTCGACGATGCCGATACCGCTGTCGGACACTTCGAATGTCAGCCGCGTGCGCCCGCGCGCTGCGCGCGACGCCTGCGCCGTGAACCCGATGCGCCCGCGCTCAGTGAACTTGACCGCGTTGTCGCACAAGTTTTCCAGCGCGCTGCGCAGCCGAAGCGCGTCGCCAAGCGCGCGCGCCGGCAGATCGGCCGCGATCGCGACATCGACCTTGAGCCCCTTGGTCTCGGCACGCGCGCCGAGCGAAGCCGCGACCGAGCGCGCCAGATCGCGGGCCGAGAACGGCTCCTCGCGCAGCACCAGCCCGGCGGTCTCCGCGCGCACCGCATCGACCACGATGGTGGTGAGGCGCGCCAGGTGGTCGGCGGTGTCCTTGATCGAATCGGCCCAGCGCCGCTCGCGCGCGGGCAGATCGGACGAAGCCAGCAGATCGGCCAGCGCCAGGATGCCCGTCAGCGGCGTGCGGATGTCGTGGGCGAGACCCGCCAGCGCCACCTCGATGGCGCGCCGGCCGCGCCCGGACGCAGTCCGCCGCCCGTGCGCCATGCGCGCACGGCTTCGCGCCTTGGTCGACTTTCGCCTGGCCTTCGGCATGAGACCCCCCGGCCTCCGCCCTCGAACGAGGATGGCACGCCGGCCGCGCCGGCACCAATCGCTATAACCCCGCGAGGCGGCGGATATCCCCCGCCGTCGCGCCCTGTGCGCGCAATTCCCGCAGGCCGGTGGCGCGGGTCGATTTCGAGAGCTTGCGGCCGTCGGCATCGAGGATCAGCCGGTGATGGCAATAGACGGGTTCCGGCAGCCCGAGCAGCGCCTGCAGCAGGCGATGCACCGACGTCGCGTGGAACAGGTCCTGCCCGCGCACCACGTGCGTGACGCCCTGCAGCGCGTCGTCGACCGCGACCGCGAGATGATAGCTCGTCGGCGTGTCCTTGCGCCCAAGAATGACATCGCCCCACGCCGCGGGATCGGCCGCGACGGTTCCGGTCTCGCCCGCAGGCCCCGATCCGGTCTCGGTCCAGCGCAGCGGCTCCCGCCGTTCGCCCACCCACTCCAGCGCCTTCGCCATGTCGAGCCGTATCGCGTACGGCTCGCCGCCCGCGATATGAGCGGCCCGCTCGGCCTCGCTTATGCCGCGCGCTGCGCCCGGATACAGCGGCACGCCGTCGGGATCGCGCGGCCAGCGCTCGCGTACGTCGCGGTCGGCGACCATGCGCGCGATCTCGGCACGGCTTTCGAAACCCGGGAACGTCAGACGCAGAGCCGCAAGCCTGTCGAGCGCTACGCGATACTCGGCAAAGTGCTCCGACTGGCGGCGCACCGGGGCGTCCCATTCGATGCCGAGCCAGGCGAGGTCCTCGTAGATCGCGGTCTCATACTCCGGGCGGCAGCGGGTTGCGTCGATGTCCTCGATGCGCAGCAGCAGCCGGCCGCCTGCGGCGCGTGCCATGTCGAAATTCATCAGCGCCGACAATGCGTGGCCGAGGTGCAGATAGCCGTTCGGACTGGGCGCAAATCGGAAAACGGGTGTTGTCAAATCGGCCGCCGCGACATGGTTTCGCCACTGTCATTGAATCGGGATAATGCACATCCGTCGACTCAATCCGTACAGGGAATATTGCCATGAAAGACTTTGGAGGCGTGACGCGCCGATCGCTGCTCGCGGGCGCCGCAGGTGCAGCGGTCGCAGGCCTTTCAGGCGGCCCGGCGCTCGCCGCCGCGCCGATGACCAACCGGCCTGCGCCCGCGCATCACAGATTCAAGCTCGGCGCCTTCGAAGTCACCATCGTGTCGGACGGACCGCTCAACATCGGGCCGCCGAAGGATGGGCTTCTGACCGGCGTGACCGCGGACGACATGAAGCGGGCCCTGGAGCGTCAATTCCTGGCCCCCGACGCAGTCGAGATGGAACAGAACGCACTGGTGGTGAACACCGGCAAGCAACTGGTGCTGTTCGACACCGGCACCGGCGGGCTCGACACCTTCGGTCCCAACACCGGGCGGCTGGTGCGCAACCTGCGAGCCGCCGGCATTCGCCCCGCCGACATCGACGCGGTCATGCTCACGCATGCGCACGCCGACCATTGCTTCGGCCTGATGACCGCGAAGGGCGCGCGCGTGTTTCCGAAGGCGCAGATTTACATGTCGCAGGCCGACTTCGACTTCTGGACCGACGAGAGCAAGGCCGGCGGCAACGACATGATGAAGATGATGATCGGCGGCGCGCGCCGGAATCTGCTGCCGAACCGCGACCGCATCGTGTTCATCAAGGACGGGCAGGAACCCGTGCCGGGCATCCAGGCGATGGCCACACCGGGGCACACCGTCGGGCACCTGTGCTTCACGATCGTGTCCGAGGGCAAGATGCTGTTCAACTTGGGCGACGTCGCGCATCATCACGTCCTGTCCACCGAGATGCCGCGCGCGGCCTTCGCCTACGACACCGACGGCAATCAGGGCGTTGCGACGCGGCTGCGCGTGTTCGACATGCTGGTGTCGGGCCGCACGCCGATCGTGGCGTATCACTTCCCCTGGCCCGGCCTGGGCTACATCGGCCGGGCGCCGGTCGGCTACCGCTACGTCCCGGCGCCGCTGCGGACGGTGCTGTAATCGAGCGCCACGGCCAGGCTCGCCGCATGTCTCTCCTCCGCACCGACGCAGACCTTGCCGCCGCGATGGCGCTGCTGGTCGCGCAGGACACGCGGCTTGCGCCGCTGCTGCAACTCACCGGCATGCCGGCGCTGCGGCGCCGCGACGGCGGGTTCGGCGGGCTGTGCGCGATCGTCTGCGGGCAGCAGCTCTCGACCGCAAGCGCGGCCGCGATCCGTGCGAGGCTCATGGCCGCCTTCGATCCGTTCCATCACGACGCGATCCGCAAGGCGCGCGCCGACAAGCTCGCACGGCTCGGCCTGTCGAGGCCCAAGATCAAGTCGATCAAGGCCATCGCCTCGGCGGTTGCGGACGGCGACATCGACCTCGATGCGGTCGCTCGCATGCAAGCGGACGAGGCCCACGGCGCGCTGACCGCGCTGCACGGCATCGGGCCGTGGACCGCCGACATCTATCTGCTGTTCTGCCTTGGCAATGCCGACGCCTGGCCGGCCGGCGATCTCGCGTTGCAGGAATCGGCGCGCATCGCGCTCAACCTGCGCCGCCGGCCCGACGCGAAGGCCATGGTCAGGCTCGGCGAGTCGTGGCGTCCATGGCGCGGGGTGGCGGCGCATCTGCTGTGGGCCTACTATCACGTGGTCAAGCGGCGCGAAGGCGCGCCGGTTTCCGCAACGGCGAAGCCCAAGGCCAGGAACGTGTCCAAGATCGTGCCCAAGACCGGCAAGAAAACCGCCGGGAAGAATGCAATGCGGGGCCGCAATGGCCGCTGAGATCGACGGCCCGCGGCTTCAGCCGCGCTCCGGCGCGGCCAAGCGCCTCGTGGTGTTCCTGCACGGCTACGGCGCCGACGGCAACGACCTGATCGACATCGGCCGCGCGTGGCAGCAACTGCTGCCCGACGCCGCGTTCGTGTCGCCGCATGCGCCGGAGCCGTGCGGACAGGCCCCGATGGGGCGGCAGTGGTTTCCGCTGTTCACCCGCTCCGCCAACGAGCGCTGGGACGGCGTCAATCGCGCGGCGCCCGTGCTGCATCGCTTCCTGGACGCCGAGCTGGAGCGCCACAAGCTGCCGCCGTCGGCTCTGGCGCTGGTCGGCTTCAGCCAGGGCACGATGATGGCACTGCATGTGGGGCTGCGGCGCGCCGCGCCGCCCGCGGCCATCGTCGGCTATTCCGGCGTGTTCGTGCTGCCCGACGGCGCCGGACCGGAAGCCGTCGCGGGCGAGATCAAAGGCCGGCCGCCGGTGATGCTGATCCACGGCGACCAGGACGACCTGATTCCCCCTCAGGCCTTGTTCCTCGGCACGCAGGCGCTGGCCGCGCTGGAGGTGCCTGTCGAATGGCACCTGTCGCAAGGCGTCGGCCACGGCATCGACCAGGAGGGGCTGCGACACGGAGGCTCGTTCCTGGCCCGCCGACTTGGCGCATAATCGCCGGACTACGGCCACAACCGTTGCGGGAACGGGTCGAAGGCCGCAGGTCGAATACGAACAACGCCGGAACACGGCGGCAATCGACACCAGGGAGGGGACCATGACCTGCAAGCGATTGATTATTGCCGCCGCCGTCATGGCCGTGGCCGCCGTCACGGCACAGGCGCAGACACTCAGCATCGGCACGAGCCCGGTCGGCACGCTGAACTATTCGACCGGAAACGCCCTGGGCAAGGTGATGACCGACTCCGCGGGCTTGCGCGCGCGCGTGGTTCCGTTCGGCGGCGGTCAGCACGTGCTGCCCTTGATCGGCAGAAAGGAACTCGAACTGTCGATCTCGACCGCGACCGACACGATCAACGCCTTCGAAGGCAAGGAAGATTTCAAGGGCAAGCCGAACCCGAGCCTGCGCGCGATCGGGAAGGTCTTCCCCTTCGCCATCGGCTGGTACGTGAAGAAGGACTCTCCCTACAAGACGCTGACCGACCTCAAGGGCAAGAAGATCGCGGTCGGCTTCACCGCCAGTTCCGCGCAGGAGCGATTCTTCCGCGCCAGCTTTGCGACCTATGGCGTGACCGAGAAGGACTTCGACGGCGTGCAGGCGCCGCACGTGGTGCGCGGAGCCGACGACTTCATGCAGGGCAAGGTCGAGGCATCGACCTTCGCGGTCGGCGCCGGCAAGATCGCGGAAGCCAACGCCAAGGTCGGCGGACTGCGGTTCCTGAACGTGCCCGACTCGGCGGACGCCATCAAACGGCTGCGCACCGTGCTGCCGCGCGCCAGCGTCAGCGTCCTCAATCCCGCTCCGCAGTTCGCCGGCATCGTGGCGCCGACCAAGCTGATCTTCGAGGATTATCTGGTCGTCGGCGGAACGCAGATCTCCGACGGCGACGCCTACAAGCTCGCCAAAGTGCTCTACGAGGAGCAGGCAAAGCTCGCCGGCATCGCCAAGACTTACGAGCAATACAAGACGGCCGAGCTCGGCGCGGACCGCGGTGTGCCGTTCCATCCGGGCGCCATGAAGTACTATAAAGAGAAAGGCATCTGGAAGGGCAACTGACCCTGACCGCCGCTCACAGGCGTTCGCACGCGCATGGACGAAGGCAACGACCGCGGCGCGCATCGATCGGGATGGACCGGATGGACGGCACGCGTGCTGGCCTTCCTGCTCACCCTGGCCGCGGTCGGCTGGGCCGCCGACATCTACCGCACCGCCGGCATGCTGCTCTACAACGAGCAGTTCAACGCCTTCGTGCTCGCGCTTGCGCTCGCTCTCGTCTTCCTGACCGTGCGGGCGCGGCGCGGCACCTCCGGTCCGCCGCCCTGGTATGACATCGCCGCCGGCGCCATCGGAATGGCGGCGGCGCTGTACGTGGCCTACGACCACCGGGCGCTGAACGACGCCATCGCATTCCGTCCGCTGCATGGCGTCGCGGTCGGCGGCATCTTGCTGGCGCTGGTGTTCGAGGGCCTGCGGCGGGTCAGCGGCAACGTCCTCACCGTCATTCTCTTGTTCTTCATCGCCTACGGGTTCTTCGGCCATCTGATCCCGGGTGAGTTCCAGGGCCGGCGGGTCAGCCCGGACGGTCTGCTGTTCTATCTCGCCATCGACGTGAACGGCGTCTTCGGATCGGTGTTCGGCATCGCCTGCACCATCGTGGTGACGTTCCTGCTGTTCGGCTCGCTGCTGGGACGCTCCGGCGGCGCGAACTTCTTCACCGATCTTGCGACCGCGGTCTTCGGCGGTTTCCGCGGCGGTGCGGCCAAGATTTCAGTGGTCGCGTCGTCGCTGTTCGGCACCATCAACGGCAATGCGGTCGCCAACGTGGTCGCGACCGGGGTCGTGACCATCCCGCTGATGAAGCAGTCGGGCTACAAGCCCGAGCACGCCGGCGCGATCGAGGCGGTGGCGTCGACCGGCGGCCAGTTGATGCCGCCGGTGATGGGGGCCGCGGCCTTCATCATGGCCGAGCTGCTCGGCGTGGCCTACCGCGAGATTGTCATCGCGGCGACGGTGCCCGCGCTGCTCTACTACGGCGCGCTGTTCATTCAGGCCGACCTGGAAGCCGCCAAAAGCAATATCGCGGCGATCCCCAAGTCGCTGATCGTTCCCGCCTCGAAGGTGCTGAGCGAAGGCTGGTATTTCATCCTGCCCTTCGCGGTACTGATCGGCGGACTGTTCTGGCTCAACCAGAGCCCGGAGACCGCGGCGCTCTATGCCTCGATCGTGCTGATCGGCTGCGGGCTCGCCGGGAATTACCGCGGCAACCGGATGCAGCCGAAGGACGTGCTGGAGTCGTTGGTCGAGACCGGACGCAGCTCGCTCGACATTCTGATGATCGCAGCGGCGGCGGGCTTCATCATCGGCGTGCTCAACGTTTCGGGGCTGTCGTTCGCACTCACCATCGCGCTGGTGAAGCTCGGCGCGGGCAACATGGTCCTGCTTCTGGTGCTGGCAGCCGGCATCGCCATCGTGCTCGGCATGGGCATGCCGACGGTCGGCGTCTATGTGCTGCTGGCGGCGCTGGTCGCGCCGGCGCTGACCGAGGTCGGGGTGCCCGCGCTCGCGGCGCACCTGTTCGTGCTGTACTTCGGCATGATGTCCATGACCACGCCGCCGGTCGCGGTCGCGGCCTTCGCCGCAGCAAGCATCGCCCAGGCCGATCCGATCCGCACGGGACTTGCCGGCGTCAAGTTCGGCTGGTCGGCGTATATCGTGCCGTTCCTGTTCGTCGCCTCGCCGACGCTGCTGATGCAGGGACAACCGCACGAGGTGACGCTCGCGGTCGTCACAGCGATGATGGGCGTGTACCTGGTCTCGGTCGGCGTCGCGGGTTTCATGACGCGCCCGATCGGCCCCGTGCTGCGGATCGCCTTTGCCGCGTCGGGGCTAGCCATGATGGTGCCGGCCAACGCATTCCCCGGCGCGATCTGGACCGACATCGCAGGCTTCGTCGCCGGCGCCGGGCTGATCGTGTCCGAACTCGGCCTGGCGCGAAGACTTCGCCAGCCCCGGCGCGAGCCGACCTGAGTCCGGCAGCACACCGATTCGCAACCGCCGGACGGCGTCTATCCACCTGCAAATCCGCGCCGCCGGCTGCATCCGCGCGCTTCACAATCCTGTCGCGGTCCCCTATAGACTATGCGGAGCCGCCGCTGCGGCGCGCGGTGAAATCGGGGGTGAGGAGCCTCGCTGTGACTGCGCATGGTTTCGCTGGCGGCTATCCGGCCCTGGTGCTGAACGCGGACTTCCGGCCGCTGAGCTATTATCCGCTGTCGCTGTGGTCCTGGCAGGACGCGATCAAGGCGGTGTTTCTCGATCGCGTGAACATCGTCGAGGAATACGACCAGGCGGTGCACAGCCCATCCATGGAGATGCGGCTGCCGAGCGTGGTCTCGCTCAAGACCTTCGTGAAGCCCTCCACGCACCCGGCGTTCACGCGGTTCAACGTGTTCCTGCGCGACCGCTTCTCCTGCCAGTACTGCGGCTCGCGCGACGACCTGACCTTCGACCACCTGCTGCCGCGCTCGCGCGGCGGGCAGACGACGTGGCACAACGTGGTCGCGGCCTGCTCGGGCTGCAACCTGCGCAAGGGCAACCTCACGCCGAACGAAGCCAAGATGTGGCCGTCGCAGGCGCCGATGCAGCCGTCGGTGCAGCACCTTCACCGCAACGGCCGACTGTTCCCGCCGAACTACCTGCACGACAGCTGGCTGGACTATCTCTACTGGGATACCGAGCTGGATCCCTGAAGCCGCGCGTATCCGGCCTTCGCCCCCCAGGCGGCGACGGCCGCGATGGCAAGCGAGATCAGCACGTTGTAGCCGGCGAGCGACAGCCCGAGGAACCGCCACGGCGCCTCGTCGCAGCGGATCACCCGCGTCTGCTGGAGCTGCTGGAGCAGGTTGCCGCCGCCACGAATATCGGCCGCGCCCGCACCGCAGGACTGCGGCCCGGCCCACCACTTCCACTCGACGCCGGAGTGATAGGCGCCGAGGCCGGCGTTGTAGAGCATCGCCAACGCGATGGCCGCAAGCGCCGCGACCTGCACCTTGCGCGACGAGCCGACCGAGACGCCGAGCATGACGAGCGCGGCGAGCGGTATCGCGAAGTAGTATGGATAGCGCTGCTCCAGGCACAGCGGGCATGGTGGAAGCCCAAGCACGTACTGAAAGAAGTACGCGCCGAGAATGGTCGCGATGCCGATGGCCGCGACTGCGGCGGCGGCGGCGGCGACCGGCTCGGCGCGGGCCATGCTGAGAGCGCGTTCGACCATGGCGGGCTCTTAGCGCCGCACGGGGCGGCTGTCGACCCACTGAGGCGTGATGCTGCACAGCGTCAGACCGGCGAGACACACGAATTACGGCTGGATGCCTCAAACTCCGTTCGTCCCCGCGGAAGCGGGGACCCAGATTTTGCAGCACTCACCGCCCCTGGGTTCCCGCTTTCGCGGGAACGCGCGGCAGAACGGTCATTTGGTTTGCGTAGCACGCGATTGCGCCAGAACGTTGACCCCGCACCGTTCGTGGCTATGATCCGCCCCGCCTAGCCCCTGTGGCGGAACTGGTAGACGCGCCAGACTCAAAATCTGGTGGTGGCAACACCGTGCTGGTTCGATCCCGGCCAGGGGCACCAACCTACGAATCGCAGCCAGTATTGCGGCGTCTCAGGCAACGGCGGCCATTGCTGCGCGTTCTTGCTTGCCATGGTAGAATTTAGAATGACGAAGGATCAGGTCAAAGAAATCCTCGACCGCGTCCTGACCTGGCCACCCGAGCGGCAGGAGGACGCGGCGCGCATCCTGAGCGAAATGGAAGCGCAGGATTCCTGCCGCTATCGCCTCTCGGATGAGCAAGCGGAGGAGGTCTGGCGTCGGCGCGATGCCTTCAAGGCTGGCACCGAGCGCTACGCGACCGACGAGGAAGTCGCCTCCGTCTGGAAAAAGCTCGGGCTGTGAAGGTCCGCTATCGCAGCCGGGCGCTTCGCGATATCGAAAGCATTCATTCGTACGTATCGGAGCGCAATCCACGCGCTGCGAAGGACATCGTTACGCGTATTCGCTGTGCAAGCGACCGGTTGGGACACTGGCCTTACATCGGCCATACCGGGTTCGTTCCGGAAACACACGAGTGGTGCGTGGTGGGCCTGCCGCACGTCATCGTCTATGAAGTCGATGAGGCTGCGGACGAGACTACGATTATCGCCGCATTCCACGCAGCGCATGACCGTACCCGGTCAGATTAACCGCGGCGCTCACCGCCCCTCCCTCAACCCGATCCGCTCCAGCCTCGGCAGTACCTCGTCGCGGAACAGCGGAAACTCCGCGAGATAATTGATCATCGAGAACGCCACGCCGCGCACGCCGCCGCGGGCGAAGTTGGCAAGCTCGTCGGCGACCTTGTCGGGCGTGCCGACGAACGGGAAGCCGCCGATGGCGCGCGCGGCGAAATACTCGCGGCGACGCAGGTACTCGGCCTCGCCCAGCGTCTGCGGGGTGAGGTTCTTGATCTCCAGCATGCGGTCGACCGAGCCCCAGTCCGCCATCTCGATGATGGCGTAGCGGTAGTAGTCCTCCGCCTCCTTCTGCGTCGGACGGCAGACCACCTGACCGACGGTGAAGACCTCGATCTCGCGGCCGAGCGCGCGCGCCTCGGCCTTCACGCCGTCGACCATCTCCTTGGTCTTTTCCGGCGACTGGCGCGAGTCCGACGTCGCGGTGAAGAACGCGTCGCAATTGCGCAGCGCGAACGCCTTGCCGGTGCCGGACGAGCCCGCGTTCATGATCATCGGCCGCGTGCCGCCGTAGGGCTTGGGCTTGGCGCGCAGCTTTGCGAGCTTGATGTGCGTGCTGTCGAATTCGAAGTCGTCCGGCTGCGTCCAGGCGGCGCGGATGGCGTCGACCCAGTCCTGCGCGTATTCGTAGCGCGCCTCGTGCTCGCGCTGCTGCACGCCGAACATCTCGAACTCGCCCTCGTTCCAGCCGGCGACGATGTTGAGGCCGAAGCGGCCGCGGCCGACGTGGTCGGCGGTGACCATCTGCTTGGCGGCGATCAGCGGATGGAACAGCGGCGCGTGCACGGTGCCGAACACGGTGATGCGCTCGGTGTGCGCGAGCAGGCCGGTGGCCCAGGTGATGGTCTCCAGCGTCTCGCCGTGCAGGTCGGTTTCGCCGCCGTAGCCCTTCCAGCGCCCGATCGGCAGCATGAAATCCATGCCGGCCGCGTCGGCCATCTTGGTGAGCGCGAGGCAGTCGTCCCAGCTCGCCGACCAGCGCTCCGGCACGCGCGTCGCCGAGCGGCCCGACGAACAGTTGGCGCCGAACAGGCCGAGCTTGAACGCGTTGCCGTTGTACATGGCGACGCGGTCGCGCATCGAAGGGGCGGTGCGGTCGAGCAAGGCGTCCTCCCTGTGGTCGCCGGGCCGCTGCATCATACACCCGCAGTCCGGCGGCACCACTGCGGCTTTGTTGCAGGCCGGCCGCCTTGCGCGCATACTGAAATTCTTTCTGCGGAAGTGCCGCAGCAGCCCCGGCGAGAACTGCAATGCGCGCCGTTATTCCAGGTGCCATTCTGTCATTTATGGCGGTTGCTGCGACCATCTCCGCCATGGATCCGGCGGCGGCGCAGAAACAGATCGTCCATTACGGGATGTCTTTTCCCGAACGCGTTTCCGGATTCAGGCGCAGCGAATCCCACGATTTCGAAAAGTCCAAACCCGGCCTTGGCTACAGCGTCCGGTATCTCCGCCCCGGCTGGACCGTCGATGTCTTCGTCTACGACCTGCGCCGGGCGTCGATCCCCGACGATCCGAAGTCGGACGCGATCAGGGCGCAGTTCGAACAGGCGCAAGGCGATATTTTCAGTACACAGAAATCCGGCCGCTACAAGACCGTCAGCCTGAAGGAGCTCTTTGCGGTCGCCAATGCCCGGCGCCAGGAGCGGTTGGCGTGCGGCGCGTATGCGCTCACGCGCGAGACGGATCATTTCGACAGCTATCTGTGCGTCGGCGGCTGGAACAACAAGTTCGTCAAGTTCCGGCTGACCGCCCAGCCGCGCGACTCGAACATGACGATGGCGCGGCAATTCCTGGAAGCCTGGAGCCGGACGCTCTGGCCCTGACCGGAAATTCGATCACGCGCCGGCATTCGGCCGCGCGAACGCCGCCTCCATCTCGCGCCGGACGCGCACCGCAAGGTCGTTTGGGTCGTAGCCGACGTCGGACCATTTCAGCGCCCCGCCCTCCGCGATGTCGCGCTTGAGCCGCACGTTCTGCGCGAGCCCGAGCGGCAGCAACCCCTCAGCCAAGGAGTGCGCGGCCGGGGTCTGCTTGCCCCAGACGCAGAAGCCGCCCTCGCCGTCGAGCACTTCGCCCGCTTTCAGCGCGCGTTTCGCCGTCGCGACGACGTCGGAGCGGAAGCCGGTGGGGGCGCCGGTCGGCTCGCGGCGCAGCGCCGCGCTCGCGACCGACACGCCGAGTTCCAGCCCGATCATGTGGATCGGCCGGTAGAGCGCGGCATAGCGCCCCGACTTGTCGGGCAGCATGGCGTATTCCTTGAAGCACTGCCGCGCGTAGGCGGTCTCGCCCTCGATCACCACGTAGGTGCCGAGCGCGAGATGATGCGGCACGTCGCGGCCGTCGCGATACACCGACGACGTCACCTCGGTGACGCCCTCCTTTTCCAGCACACCGCCCGCGCTCTTCGGCCTGCACACATCGGCGAGTTCGAAGCGCGTGGCCGGAGGAAACGACAGCCCGCCGCTCTGCGGCTCGAGCCCCGTGGCATTGCACACCGCCGTCATCTCGATGCCGGACTTGGTGCCGTCCACAAATGAGTTGAACATTTTTGGATTGATCGAGTTGCGGTCCTCGATCTTCAGATACTTGTCGAGGATGTCCCAGACGTTGCCTGGATTTGACTTGTGATAGTGCGGCTCGTAGCGCGTGCCCTTGCCGGCCGCGATGACCTTGAAGCCGCAGGCGCGCGCCCAGTCGACGTGCTCGCAGATCAGTGCCGGCTGGTCGCCCCAGGCGAGGCTGTAGACCGTGCCCGCAGCCTTGGCCTTGCGCGCGAGCAAGGGGCCAGCGAGCGCGTCGGCCTCGACGTTGACCATGACGATGTGCTTGCCGTGTGCGATCGCCGCAAGCGCGTGCGCGATGCCGGCCTCGGGGATTCCCGTCGCCTCGACGATCACCTCGACGCCGGGATGCGCGATCGTGGCTTCGGCATTATCGGTGACGTGGGTTGTACGGGCCTTCAGCGCGTCGCCAAGCGAAGCGGCCGCGAACTGCTCCGCAGGCCATCCGGCAGTGGCGAGCTGGCTCCTGGCCCGTGCGACGTTGAGATCGGCAACCGCAACGACATGCAGGCCGCGCGTCAGCCGCGCCTGCGCCAGAAACATCGTGCCGAATTTGCCCGCACCGATCAGGCCGACGGTGACGGGTCGGCCTTGGGCTTCGCGTTGGAGCAGGAGCGTCGAGAGGTTCATGGCGCAAGCATAGCCGCGACCGGGTAACGGCCGAAAGGCAGGTGGTTGCGGCCCCCCATCGCACGTGGTTGATTTTGTGCCCAACCACCAAGCCACTCCCCCGCAGGACACAGCACGCCATGACCGCAATGCAAGGGACCGCCCCGCCTCGACACGCGCTGCGCTTCGGCATGTTCATGGGCCCGTTCCATGCCACCAATCTCGATCCGACCTACGCGCTGGAGCGCGATCTCGAGCTGATCGTGAAGCTGGATCGGCTCGGCTTCGACGAGGCCTGGATCGGCGAGCATCATTCCGGCGGATTCGAGATGATCGCCGCGCCCGAGGTGTTCATCGCCGCGGCCGCCGAGCGCACCAAGCACATCAGGCTCGGGACCGGCGTCAAATCGTTGCCCTACCACCATCCCCTGATCGTCGCCGAGACGATGGCGCAGCTCGATCACATGACGCGCGGCCGCGTCATGTTCGGCGCGGGACCGGGCGCATTGCCGTCGGACTCCAAGATGTTCGGCATCGCGCCTTCCGAACTGCGACCGCGGATGGAGGAGTCGCTCGACTGCGTTGTCGCGCTGCTGCGCGGCGAGACCGTCACCAGGAAGACAAGCTGGTTCGAGCTGAACGAGGCGCGCCTGTCGGTCGGCTGCTACACGCAGCCGATGATGGACCTGGCGATCGCCTCGGTCCGTTCGCCGGCCGGCGCGCTGGCGGCGGGGCGATACGGCGTGCAGCTTCTGGTGCTGTCGGGCGTCGACGACAACTCGCTGAAGCACTATGTCGGCAACTGGAAAATCTACGAGGAGACGTGCGCCCGTCACGGCCACGTCGCCGATCGCTCGCGGTGGGCGTTCACGGTGCAGATGCATCTCGCGGAAACCCGCGAGCAGGCGCGCAAGGACGTGCAGTACGGCCTGGAGAGATGGATCGGCTATGCCAACGACATCGTGCCATCGCCCTCGCCTCCGGCCCGCGGCCACGCCGATCCGGCGGCCTGGATGGTTGAGAACCAGCGCGCCATCATCGGGACGCCGGACGATGCGGTGGAGAAGATCGAGCACATGCTCGAGGTCACCGGCGGCTTCGGCGGCGTCCTGGTGTTCGCGCAGGACTGGGCCAATTGGCAGGCGACGCAGCGCAGCCTCGAACTGATCGCCGAAGAGGTGCGGCCGCGTCTGCGCGGCAGCAACGCGCTGCGGCAGGCGAGCTACGACCGCAATGCGCCGATCTACAGCGACAACACCAAGCTCGCCATGACCGCCGTCGAGGAGGCCAAGGCGCGCTACGAGGCCGCCAAGGCGCGGGGGTAGCGCCGATCTATCCTACGCCAGAACTCCCCTACGCCACGCCGTCCTTGAGCCGCTGCACCAGCGAGTAGCGGTCGTCGGCGACCAGCACCTGCGCCTCCGGCGCGCCGATCTCCTTGCGCACGATGTTGGTGCCGAGCACCAGCGACGCGATCTTGTAGGCCGCGTGGCGGCGGCTCATGCCCTCGCGGCCCATGCCGCAGTCGGTCGAGATGATGAGCCGGTCCGCCGGAATGTGCTTGAGCGCGGCGCGGATCTGGGTTGCGACCTCCGCCGGCTGCTCGACCTGGAGTGTGTGGTGGTCGATCACGCCGATCGCGACCTTCTTGCCGCTGATGTTCTTGCCGATGGCTTCGAGGTCGATGCCGCCGGAGCTCGACGATTCGAAGGTGATCGCATCGGCGTCGACCTGGTTGTAGAGCTCAAGCGAAGCCTTGTAGCTCTGCACCTGCGCGAACATGCGCTGCTGCGATGGGTTGCCCCAGCACGAATGCGCCCACACCTCGGTCTTGGCGCGCAGGCCCTTCACCGTGCGGTTGAACAGCTCCACCATCAGCTTGGCGTTGATGACCGGATCGTTGACGCCGCGCGCCGCGAGCAGATGAATCTGCGGCTCCTCGATCTGGATCAGCGGGCAGCCGGCGTCGGCCACCGCGTGGTATTCCTCGTTGAAGGCGTCGGCGAGCGCGTACATGCGGTCGACCGGGTTCTTGTAGAACTTGTCCTGCACAGCGAAGGCGACGATTTCCGCCGACACGCCGCCCCACTTCACGGGCTTCTTGGTGTAGCGCTGCGCCACCTTCCACATCTCGGCGTATTGCAGGTCGCCGCGGCCGATCGGGCCGACCACCGTCGGCATGACGCGCGACTCCAGGTAGTCGTGCAGGATGTGCCCGCGCGGAAAGGCGATGCCGCCGCGGCCGGCCGGCGTCGGCCGCGGATTGTCGCGCTCGAAGCCTTCCATGTGCGTCGGCGGATATGAGGTCCAGCTCTGGCCGCCGACATCGTCGTCGAAATGCGCGTCGCCGTCGGTGAGGATGTCGAGTCCGGCGATCTCCTGGTCGCGCAGGTAGCACGCGACCGCGTCCTCGTACTGCTCGCGGAACCGCCGCGTCACCATCGCCTGGAGGAAGTGCCGGCTGCCGAGGTTCTCGGTGTACCAGCTCGGCCGCGGCAGCGAGCCGGTGATGGTGGTCGGCAGAACGATGTCCTTGGTGGCGCGAAACATACGGGCAATCCTCCCTGAATTCCTTTGACGGTCGGGCGGCAGAATAGGCGAGCGGCGCAGCGAATTGAACTGGGATCGATCCAGAGAACCATGCGTTGGGCGGAGGCCCAATGTTCGACGCAAATGTCCCGGACGCGGTGCAGCGCGAGTGCGGGGCACGAAGCGGTGCACCGCTGATCCGGGACCCCGGTTGCTTCTTGCGAACTGGGGTCCCGGGTCAGCAGCGCGTCATCTCATGCCGCGCTCCGCCCGGGACACCCAGAGGCACAACGCCGCCTTGTGGGCCGCCGCCGGAAGGCCCTATCCTGCCGCGCCATGACCGACGTCACCGCCACGCCCGGCGCCATAGCGGGTTCCTCGGCACCGCAGGAATCGCGTCTGTGGGTGATCGCCCGCACCGCATTCCCGTTCGTCGTGGTGTTCGCGATCTGGGAGATCGTGGCGCGCACCGGCGTGTTCCCGCCGCGGCTGTTTCCGTCGCTGGTCGAAGTGGCGGCGGCATTCTGGCACCTAACTGCGAACGGCATCCTGCCGCACCACGCGCTCGACACCATCCTGCGGCTGCTCGGCGGCTTCTTCCTCGCCGCGGTTGTCGGCGTCGCCGTCGGCATCCTGATGGGCCGCTCGCGGCGCGCCGAGGACGTCGGCCTGCCGCTGGTCAGCGTTCTCGCGCCGATTCCCGGCATCGCCTGGGCGCCGCTGTTCCTGCTCTGGTTCGGGCTGGGTAATCAGCCCGCCATGCTGCTGGTGGCGTTCGTGTCGGCGTTCCCGATCATCTTCAACACCTGGACCGGTGTGAAGGCGGTCAAGGAAATCTGGGTGCGCTCGGCGCACGCCATGGGCGCCGACGACCGCAGCCTGTTCGTCAAGGTCATCCTGCCGGGCGCCCTGCCCTACATCCTCACCGGATTACGGCTTGGGCTCGCACAGGCATGGCGCGCGCTGGTCGGCGTCGAGATGCTTGCAGCGGTGCCGTGGGGCCTCGGCTGGATGATCTTCGGCGCACGCGAGTTCCTGAACACCGACGTGATGCTGGCCGGCGTCGTCGTGATCGGCGTTCTCGGCCTCGCGCTCGAAAAGCTGGTGTTCCAGAGGATCGAACGCTTCACCGTGCAGCGCTGGGGGATGATGACGTGACCGTCGCCGCCATCGACCGCCCCGCGGACGCACCGGCGATCTCGCCGCGGCTGCGCTCGGCGATCCGCGCCACGATCACGCTCGCGGGATTCGGCGTCGTTTACGAACTGGTCGCCGCCACCGGCTACTTCCCGGCCGTCCTGATGCCGTCGCTGATCAAGATCGGCGTGACGCTGTGGACCGTGCTGCTCGACGGCACAATGCTGGCGCATGCCGCGAGCACGCTCTACCGCGTTCTGATCGGCATGGGACTCGCGGTCGTCGTCGGCATGCCGCTCGGCATCCTGATGGGCCGCTTCAAGCCGGTCGAGCATTTCGTCATGCCGCTCGCAAGCGCGCTGATGCCAATCCCCTCGCTCGCCTGGGTTCCGATCTTCATCCTGTGGTTCGGGCTCGGCAACACGGTCGCGATCCTGATCGTGTTCTATGCAGCCCTGTTCCCGATGCTGCTCAACACCTGGTCCGGCGTGCGCGCGGTCAACCCGCTGTGGCTGCGCGCGGCGGGCGCCATGGGCGCCGACGAGAAGGCACTGTTCTGGAAGGTGATCGTGCCGGGCGCGTCACCCTTCATCATCACCGGCGTCAGACAATCGTTTCTGCGCGCCTGGATCGCCGTGATCGGCGCGGAGTTCCTCGCAGCGTCGGACTTCGGGCTCGGCTGGGTGATCTTCGACGCCAAGGAATTCCTCAACGCCGACCTGATGATCGCCTCGCTGATCGTGATCGGGGCCATCGGCTTCGCCTTCGAGCGCATCGTGTTCGGCGGCTTGGAAAAGGCCACCGTCATGCGCTGGGGCATGGTGCGCGACGTGAAGGGCTGACGGCTTGGCCCCGCTCTATCCGGCGGCGATGAGCGCCTGGTAGCCGTTCCAGACGATCTGAATGCCGATGCAGAGCAGGATGAAGGCCGACAGGCGGATCATCACGCTGGTGCCGCGCTCGCCGAGCAGCCTGACGATGTCCTCGGCGAAGCGATAGCAGACATAGACGGTCAGCGCGATCGCGGCGAGACCCGCGACCGCCGCGCCCCCGGACACGGCCAGCTCGGTCCAGCCCGGCGACACGGAGCGCTGGCTGCCGAGCGTGATCGCCACCGAGATCGAGCCGGGTCCGACGGTCAGCGGCATGGTCAGCGGATAGAACGCATCCACCGGCAGGCCGGGTTTGGCTGCCGCCTCGCTGCGCGCGCCGTCGGGCTCCACGCCGGAATGCAGGAGCTGCCAGGCGAACGCCGCCACCACAACACCGCCCGCGATCCGCACCACCGGGAGCGTGATGCCGAAAAACACCAGCACGTGCGAGCCGACGAACAGCGAGCCGAGCAACAGGAGGAAGCTGTTGCGGGCGATGCCGAACGCCAGTTTGCCGCGCTCGGCTTCGGAAACGCCGCGGGTCAGCGCGAGGAACAACGGCGCGCCGCCGATCGGGTTCACGATCGGAAACAGCGCGGCGTAGACCAGGAGGAATGCGTTGAGGGCGTTGTACACGGTGACCAGGACCTCCCCGACCCGCGTTGCAGGACGCGGTTCCCGGATAGATGCTAGCCCATAATTCCAGTTCTGCGACGCCGGCCGGGGTCGTTCCACGCCGGAAGACGCCGGTCTATGCTTGCGACCGGCGGCGGCACGGCAGGCAACGGATCGGCGGCGACATGTTCGGATCGACGTTCACTTTCGCGATTGTTTGCGCCTTGGGCGGTCTTGCGCTCGGCTTCGTCCTGTCGCGCACGATCCGAGGACGGCGCGAGGCCGCCGACGCCCGCAAACGCGCCGCAGCGCCGGTCACGTATGCAAGCCGGCAGGAAGCACGCAAGGCGCAGCGCGAGCGCGAGAAGGCGGACCGCAAGCCGTAAGACGATAGCGGAGCGCAGCTACCAAAGCTGCTTCGACGCCAGCCGTGCGCCCTCGGCGAGCGCGGCGAGCTTCATCCACACGATCTTGGTGTCCACCTGCATGCGGCCGGCGAAGGTGCCGAAACCGCAGTCGACACCCGCAATGACATTCTCGCGGCCGGCGACGCCGGCGTATTGAACGATGCGGTCGGCGACCAGTTCCGGATGCTCGACGAAATTCGAGGTCGAGTCGATGACGCCGGGGATGACGATCTTGCCGTCCGGCAACTTCACGTCGCGCCAGATTTTCCACTCGTGACCGTGCCGCGGGTTGGCGGCTGGAAACGACACCGCTTGCGGGCGGCCCTTCAGCACGATATCGGCGATGTCCTTCAGCGGCACGTCGTTGTGGTGCGGGCCGAGCGTCGAGCCCCAGCAGACGTGCATGCGCATACGGTCCGCCGGCAGGCCCTTCACCGCGGCGTTGAGCGCCTCGACGTTGAGCGCGATGGTCTTGCGGTAGTCGCCGATCGAGATGCCCGGATAGAGGTTGTAGGACATGGCGAGGTCCGGGCAATCGAGCTGCAGCACGAAGCCCGCGTCGACGATGGCGCGATACTCGCGCGCCATCACATCGGCCAGCGTGAACAGATACTCCTCGACGGTCTTGTAATAGGCGTTCTTCAGATAGCGCGCGATCTGGCCGGGCGACGGCGAGGTCATGAAATACTCCGCCGCGCCCGCGCCTTGCAGCGCGGCCCTGGCGCGCGCGATATCGGCCTCGACGGCGGCGAAGTCCTTCCACTTAACCGGTCCCGAGCAGGCCGGACGATGCTGCAGCGGCGAGGCGAACTGGCTGAGAAGCTGTGCCAGCTCCGGGAATTCCGGCTCGCCGGTGCCGCGCGGCGCGTCGGACTGGCCCTCGAATCCGGTGAGGCGGTCGACGACATGTACGGTGTAGTCGGCGCGGCCCTGCTCGCCGTCGTTGATGACGTCGAGCCCGGCTTCGATCTGCTTCGCGACCACGCCCGCGACGGCCTCGCCCACCGCAGCGTCGAGTTCGGAGCCGTGCTTATGAGCAATCAGCAATTCCACCACGCGCGGCGGGCGCGGCAGGCTGCCGGTGTGGGTGGTGAGAATCCTGCCGGTGCTGCGCTGCATGTCACGTCCCGTTCGTTGCCGCCGCAATCGTATGGCTTCGCCGCGCCGAGTCCATCCGCTAATGTGCCATCGCGGCGACCCAGGGAGGCGAGTATGAGTGCATCGAACACCACCGGCCCCGTGCTCTGGGGCGTCGACGTGCGCGGCGTGGCGCGCGTGACGCTGAACCGCCCCGAGGTCAACAATGCCTACAACGGCGAGCTGATTCAGGGCCTGCTCGCGGCGCTCGACGCGCTCGGCGGCGTGAAGGACCTGCGCGCGGTGGTGATCGCGGGCAACGGCCGGCATTTCCAGGCCGGCGCCGACCTGAAGTGGATCGACGGGGTTCGCACGGCCTCGCACGAGGAGAACGTCCGCGCCTCGCGCGCCACCGCCGAAGCGGTGCAGCGGCTCAACCGCGCGCCTGTGCCGACCGTCGCGCTGGTGCAGGGCGGCTGCTTTGGCGGCGGCACCGGGCTGATCGCGGCCTGCGACGTTGTGATTGCGGCGCACAACGCGGTGTTCTCCATCGCCGAGGTGCGCTGGGGGCTGACCGCGGCGATCATCGTGCCCCAGCTCAACGATGCCATCGGCATGCGCCAGATGCGCCGCTACGCGCTGACCGGCGAGCGTTTCGGCGCGGCGGAAGCGCGGCGCATCGGCCTCGTCCACGAGGTGGTGCCGCTCGATCAGCTCGAAGCGGCGGGCGAGCGCATCGTGGGCCACATCCTGGAGAACGGCCCGGACGCGATCGCGCAGACCAAGGCGCTCATTTTCGAATCGTCGTGGAGCGATTTCGACCCGGACGACGCAGCATTCGAGAGCCTGGTCGAGCGCCACGCCCGCAAGCGGCAGTCGGCCGAGGCCGCGGAGGGCCTCGCCTCGTTCGCCGAGAAGCGCGCCGCGAAGTGGACGCCGAGAAAAGTCTAGCCCTTCAGAACCCGTACAGCCGCACTGGATTGCCGATCATGATCCGATCCGCCCACAGGGCGGCCGGAAGCACTGCGAGAAATTCGTCGACAAGCCGCGCATAGGACAGCGCACGGTATGTCGTCTCGACGTCCGGGCCGCGGTGCGTGTCGTGCGGCGGCGGGTGCGGCCAGTCGCTGCCCCAGACACAGCGGTCGGGCGCCGCGCCGAGCAGTGCCTCGATCCAGGCCCGGTCGGGCACGACGTTCAGCGATCCGCGGTCGTGGCGATATGGCGCGGACAGTTTCATCCATACGTGCGGCAGCGACACAAGCGCCAGCAGGCGGCGGCCGTCGTCGCTGTCGGGACGACGGCCGCCGTAAAGCCCGTAATGGTCGATGACGACCGAAACCGGCGCGTCCGACAGCAGCCGCGCGTTCGCCAGCAGCAGCGGCAGCGGCGCGATGACCTGCACGTGCCAGTTCATCGCCTGCGCGATTGCGGCCGTCGCGGCAAACGCTGCATCGAGATTGTCGCCGGCGGGCGACGCCACCGGGCTGTAAAGGTTGATCCGCAATCCGCGCACGCCGCGGCGGTGAAAATCCGCGAGCGATTCGGGCCGGACAGATTCAGGATCGACCACCGCCACGCCCCGGCCCCGCCCGGCCAGCGCATCGAGCGCGTCGAGCGTGCAGGAATTGTCGTCGCCGTAGAAGCTCGGCTGCACGATCACAAAGCGCGAGATGCCGTGCGGCGCGCCGTTGGCGATCAGCGTTTCGACCGGCGCGAGGCCGGCAAGATAGGTGCGCTCCGCCACCTGCGGATAGCGTTCGGCCGGCCCGACGATATGGACGTGACAATCGACCCGCATTCACCAGCCCGAACCGCCGCCCCCGCCCCCGCCCCCGCCGGACGATCCTCCGCCGGAGGAGCCGCTCGATCCGCCGCCGCCGCCCGACGAGCCGGGCGGCGACGAGGCCGACGCGACCGTGCTCGACAGGCTCTCGCCCAGCCGCTCCGTCAGGGATCCGAGATCGTTCCGGCTGGCGCTGTCGCCGGTGTACCACGACGACACCGCGGCGCCGACGCCCGCGGCCGCCAGGACGCCGGTGAATCGCGCCGCCCAGCGGTTCTCCACGTTGAGCGCGATGGCATAGGGCAGAAACCGCTCGAACAGCTCCGGCGTCTTTTCCGGCGGATGCAGGTGTTCCAACCGGTCCTCCTCGGCGACATCGAGGTACTGCCTGAAGCCTTCGATCCGATCCATGACGCGGCGGCCCTCGCGGGTCGGTGCGCGAAGCCAGGAGAAGCCCCGCGACACGAACGCCACCAGCACGTAAGGCACGAGCGCCGGCCAGATTGCGTGTCCGTGGCCCGCGCTGTAGCCGAGGATCGCGATCCCGATCGCAACCGCAAGCGCAATGGTCACGAAGCCGGTCATGGCGCGCCGCCGCCCGCGGCGGTCGCCCTCGCGCCAGCCGGCGCGCACCAGCCCGACGCCGATCATGATGGGGACGAGCGGAAGGAACATGCCGACGTAGATGCCGGGCGCGTTCGATCCGTACATCCCGGAGTATTGCAGCGTGATCTCGCCGATCGCGAGCACCGCGGCGATCAGCCCAATGGCGGACAGCCAAGTGTGCTTGCGGAACAACGTTCCGTGATAATCGCGCTTGAGCGCCGCATGCAGCGCGCTGCGCGCGCCGCCGATGATCTCGTAATTGGCGTCGTCGAGCTCGACCTCGCCGCTCTTCGCGAACAGCATGCGCTCGACCGCGCTTTCGGCCGAATCGATCGGCGTGTTGCCGTCGGCCTTGCGCACCTCCTTGTGACGGCCACGGTCGACCAGCCGCAGCCGGCCGTTGACGCCAAGGCCGACGATGGCGGCCGCGAACACCCGGTCGTCGAAATTCATCTCGTGGACATAACGCACGGCCGCGGCCGACATGCCCTTCGGCGGCTCGAACAGCGGAATGATCGTGCCGCGGCGCGGATCGCGCCCGGCGATCAGCCAAGCCAGCAGATAGAACGCGATCACGAGCCCGCCGCCGATGGCCGCCGACTTGAGCGCCGGATTGTCGGTGAGAATGGCCTGCCACTGCTGCTCGCGCGTCGGCTCGGCCACCACGCCCTTGTGCCAGGCGGCGGCGACGGTGAGGCCGTTTGCGACCGGCAGCGGGCGGGTGGTGCGGAACACGATCAGCCCGGGCCGCTGCTCCACAACCGCGGCATCCTTGCCGCGCGCGCCCTGCGGGCCGGTGTAGATCGCATGCTGCGTGAACGGCACGCCCTCCGGCAGGCGGATGCGCGCCTCCGCGACGTCGATGGGGAAGGTCCAGCCGGTGCCGGTCGCGTTCCAGTACAATTCGTCGTACGAGCCGAAGAAGCCGATCTGGCGCGTGGTGCGGTAGCGGATTTCGTAAGTGTGCGAGCCGGTGTTGAGGAAGTGGCTGCCGCTGCCGATGCGGATGCGCACGCCGTTGACCAGCCGCTCGGTGGAAAACGGCTCGACCGCACGGTTTCGGGTCACGGTCAGCACTTCGAATCCGACTTCGACGCGCGAACGGTCGGCACGGCGATAGACGGTCGGGAAGTCGCGCAGGATGCCGCGGCGGATCTGCTTGCCCTCGGCGCGGACCTGGATGGTCTCGGTGACCATCAGGTCGCCGTTGCGCTGCACCTCGACGTCGCTCACAAAGCGCTCGATGCGCTCCTCGGCGCGGGCCGGAAGCAGCGCGGCGGCGGCGAGAACCAGCGCAAGTGCGAGGCGCGCGATCACGGCGCGCGCCCCTCGAATCGCACGTCCGGCCGCGCTGCCTCCGCAGCGTCGATCTGGAAGAACGGCTCCTCGCGGAAGCCGGTGAAGCGCGCCACCAGCACGTCGGGAAACGACTGGATGTCGATGTTGTAGTCGCGCACCGCGCCGTTGTAGTAGCGCCGCGCCATCTGCAGATGATCCTCAAGCTCGGACAACTGGTCCTGGAGCTTCAGGAAGTTCTGGTTGGCCTTGAGATCGGGATAGGCTTCGGCCAGCGCCAGCAGCCGCCCGAGCGAGCCTTGCAGGGCGCGTTCCGCGCCGTCCTTGTCGGCCACGCGCATGGCGTGCAGCGCCGCATTGCGCTTTTCGACGACCTCCTCGAACAGCGTCCGCTCATGGCTCGCATAGGCGCGCACCGTTTCGACCAGATTGGGGATCAGGTCGCTGCGCCGCTTGAGCTGGACGTCGATCCCGCTCCAGCCCTCGCGCACCAGGTTGCGCAGCCGGATCAGGCGGTTGAAGACGACAATGGCGTATAGCGCGGCGGCGGCCAGAACCGCTACGACGATCCATTCGACCCGCATAGGCGCCTCATCGGGAATGCCGGCCGCCGGTTCAGAAGGCTGCGGCCGAATCGGCAAGACACACAATAAAGCTTAGTCGCCCGCCCGCGCGACGGGGTTCAACGGCGCCGGTTCCGCCGTGCCCGTCAGTGCGTCGTCATCGGCAGGCTTTGCAGCCGCAGTTCGCCGACCGCGCCGCGATAGACCGGCACGAAATTCGGCTCGCGGATGTGCGCCTTGGGGAAGCGCGCCAGCAGCCTCGTGATCGCCGTGGTGATCGCGGCGCGGCCCAGGATATTGCCGACGCAGTGGTGCGGGCCCGCGCCGAACGACAGGATGCGCTTGGGCTTCCTGTGGATGTCGAAGCGCAACGGGTCCGGAAACACGTCGGGATCGTAGTTCGGCGACAGCGGCGACGGCCGCACCACCATGCCCTTGAGGATGCGCGTGCCGCCGATCTCGGTATCTTTCGTGGCGACGCGCGGGAAGGTGAAATAGCCGTTGCTGCCGAGCCGGAGGCACTCCTCGATGGCATCGGGGATGAGCGTGGGGTTCTCGATCAACTGCCGGCGCTGGTCGTCGTGGGTGTAGAGCAGATAGAGCGCCCCGCCCGCGGCGCGGCTGGTCGCCGACAGCGAACCGCCGGCAAGACCGAAGATCTGGTCGAACAGCTCCTTGTCGGTGAGCTTGTCGCCCGCCTCGCGCGCGTTGACGAGGTCGCTGATGAAATCGGAGTGCGGCTTGGCCTGCCGCTCCTTGATGACGACTCCGATCTCGTCCATCAGGTTCTGCATCGCGACCCGGCAATCCTCGGGGAACGGCTCGCCCGGCTTGGTGTAGGTGGTTGCAGGCAGCACGTCGTGAAACGCAACGAAGACAGCCTTGCGCCGCGGGTCCATCTCGATCATGGCCTCCAGAAGCGCATCCACGACGAGATGCGCGCCGAGGTCCTGCATGCCGTCGAAGTTCGGCGCCTTGGCCTCGATCCTGTCCAGCAGACGATCAATGATCCTGGTGATGTCGCCCTGTAGCTGCTCGATCCGCCGCGACGAGAACGCCGGCATCAGCAGCCGGCGAATGCGCTGGTGCTGCGCTCCGTCCATCTGCGTGACGAACTGCGCGTCCATGAACTTGTGGAACTGCTCCCAGCCGGGCCCCTTCGGCATCTCGGAGCGGAAGGTCTCGGTGTCGGAGAACACACGGTGCACGTCGGCATAGCGGCCGACCACAACCTGCGGCGGGCTGCCCTTGCGCAGCACGTAGAACGGCGGGCGGCGGCCCCACTCGGCCATGTGGCGGTGCGCGTTGGCCTTGAATTCGTCGTCACCAAGATCGATCGCGACGACCTTGCTGCGGTCGAGCTCTTCGAGGCGGTCGAATGCTGCAATCGTGGACATCGGAGACTCCGGCCGGTCTGCAATGGTTAGATTGCTAAGTATTATCGCATCATCCCGCCCGGGCCCGCAATGGCATTCCATCCTGGACCACACGGCCGGGCTCCCCTGTATGGCGTCGACCCCAAGCCGCTGTCGCCAGACATCGTGCCTTGACCAAATCGAGCCCGTCGCTCATCGGTTTTCCCGCCGACTCGCGACACAATATTCTGCGACCGCGGATTTTCAGCCATGAACGCCGACAGGCCGGTGCCGATCTTCGACGGACACAACGATGCGCTGCTGCGGCTGTGGAAGCGCGCGGGGCCCGACGCAGCGCTGGCCTTTGTCGAGGGTGAAGGCACAGGGCAGCTCGACCTGCCGATGGCGCAGAAAGGCGGGTTCGCAGGGGGGCTGTTCGCGATCTTTGTGCCGTCGCCGAAGAACGCCGATGCGCCGAAAGACGCACCGGCGTTCGACGCGACCGTTGGCGTACCAATGCCGCCACCGCCCGACATCGCCGCGGCGCAAGCCGCCGTGGCGGCGATGATCTCCATTCTCGCCGGAATCGAACGCGAAGCCGGCGGACGGGTTCGCATCTGCCGCAGCGTGGAGGATATCCGCCATAGCATCGACAGCGGCGTGCTGGCCGCCGTGCTGCACATCGAGGGCGCAGAGGCGATCGACCCGGATTTCCACATGCTCGACGTGCTGCACCGGGAGGGGCTCCGCTCGCTCGGGCCGGTGTGGAGCCGGGCGAACATCTTCGGGTACGGCGTGCCGTTCCGCTGCCCGTCCTCGCCGGATATCGGTCCGGGCCTGACCGACCTCGGCAAGGAACTGGTGCGGCGCTGCAACCGGCTGAAAATCCTGATCGACCTATCGCATCTGAACGAGCGCGGCTTCTGGGACGTCGCCGAATTGAGCGACGCGCCCCTGGTCGCCACCCACTCCAACGCGCATGCGCTGAGCCCGCATTCGCGCAACCTCACCGACGAGCAACTGACGGCGATCCGCAAAAGCGAGGGCTTGGCGGGCGTGAATTTCGCGGTGAGTTACCTTCGCAAGGACGGGCGGCACAACAGCGACACGCCGCCCGGAATCGTGGTCGACCATATCGAGCACATGCTCAAGGTGGCCGGCGAGGGCCATGTCGGCTTTGGCTCGGACTTTGACGGCGCGATGATCCCCAAAAGACTCGGCAACGCAGCGGGCCTGCCGGTGCTGGTCGATGAGATGCGAAAGCGCGGATTCGGCGAGCCGCTGATCGAGAAGATCTGCTATCTCAACTGGCTGAACGTACTGGAGCGGACGTGGAAATAGGCGCGGGGCGGAAAATGAATCGGGACGGGCACCCCGCCCGCCCCGATCTGTCCTGACTCGACTTCGTGCTCAAAGGAACCGCGTCGGCCACATGATCGTGCGCCACATGTGCGCGGACGGGCTGTGGTCCCAGCCGAGCCCTTCCTTGGGCTGCCTGAAGTTGCGGCCGATGATGTCCTCGAACTGGCCGAGATCGACTTTGGCGTTCGGATCGAACGCATAGACGTCGTTGACGCAGATCAGCCGCGAGGTCTCGTAGTACTTGCTGTCGCGGGCGCGCTTGTATTCCTCGACGATGTAGGGCTCGGGCTTGTAGTCCTCGCCGAAATATTTCTTGTACATGTCGGGGTAGGCGTAGCCCATCGACTCGTCGGGAAAGAAGCGCAGCGCCTGGTGCATGCGGATCGCTTCGCTGACCTCCTCGTCGACGTAGGGCGCGATCATCTGCGCGCCCCAGTAGCCGTGGTCGCAGCGGATGAAGCTGACCACCGCGATATCGTGCAGCAGGCAGGCCAGCACCACCTTCTCGCTGTGACCGTTCTTGAGCGCCAGCGCGCCGCTTTGCAGCAGGTGGTTGGTCGAGGCGAAGCGGTGCTTGAAGTAGTCGAGCAGCGTCGGCTTCTCCGGCATCGGCGGCAACCGCGGGTCCGGGCCCATGTTGAAGTACTTGCCGGGATGTTTCTTCTGGAGGGCGGCGCCGCCCTCCATGTCCACGCGGCCCTCGGTGAGATGGCTGAACACCGAGCGGGTGATGATGGTGTCGAGCTCGTGCATCATGTGCTCTTCGATGGCGTCGGCCTTCTCGGAGAGCGTCATCTGGCTGGTGATCTTGTCGGCAAGCGCCTGCTGAGGACCCATCCGGCCCCTCCTTGCATTGACGTCCGGCCCACGCGGACCGGCCCACGCCAAGGGTACACCGAATTTCGGCCCCTGCGACACTGAAAGGCGGTCGGAATTCAGCCGAAAATGGGCATAATGGGTTCAAGAAAAGACCCAAGAACCTTCCAGGGATGGAAATGCCGCACATTGAGATTCGCGATGTCTCGCTGGTCTATGACACTCCGGCGGGCCAGGTGGTGGGTGTCGACCGCGCCAGCTTCGCCATCGAGGAGTCCGAGTTCCTCTGCATCGTCGGGCCGTCCGGTTGCGGCAAGTCGACGCTGCTCAACATCATCGCGGGCTTCCTGCCACCGACCGGCGGCGAAATCCGCATCGGCGGCAAGGCGGTCACCGGCCACGGCATGGACCGCGGCGTGGTGTTCCAGGACTTTGCGCAATTGTTCCCGTGGCGCACAGCGCTCGGCAACGTCGCCTTCGGCCTGGAAATGAAGGGCATCGGCAAGCAGGAGCGCGAGGAAACCGCGCTGAAGCAACTCAGGCTCGTCAAACTGGAGAAGTTTGCGCAGTCCTACCCGCACCATCTGTCAGGCGGCATGCAGCAGCGGGTCGCCATCGCCCGCGCCCTCGCCTACAATCCGGCGGTGCTGCTGATGGACGAGCCGTTCGCGGCGCTCGACGCGCTGACGCGCGACGACATGCAGCGGCTGCTTGCTGACGTGTGGCGCGAAACGCGCAAGACGGTGATCTACGTGACGCACAACGTCGCAGAGGCCGTTTACCTCGCGGACCGGGTGGTTGTGATGACCCCGCATCCCGGCAGGATAAAGGTCGAAGTGCCGATCACGCTGCAGCGGCCGCGCGATCCGCTCAGCGTCGAGTTTCTGGATTTCCAAAAGCAGCTCCTGCGCCAGCTCGGCCAGGAGGTGCATGCGTGACCGGGCGAACCACGACAGGCGGATAACAAGCGAACCGAACGGCAAGAACTCAGACAAAAACTCAGGGAGGAAATGCAATGACCCAGATCACTCGTCGGCAATACCTCGGAGCCACCGGCGCCACCGCGCTGGTGCTCGGCCTCGGAACGGGCCGCGATGCGGCCGCGCAGGCCGGCGTGACGCTCCGTCAGGGCTACCAGACCAACATCTGGGGGATGCCCACCTATTACCTGATGAAGTCCGGCCTGCTGGAGAAGCGCGGCCTGAAGGTCCAGGAATTCGCGGTGCCGTCCGGCAACCTCACCATGCAGCAGATGGTGGCGCGCCAGGTGGACATGGGCACCTATGCCGGCCCGTCCTTCATCATCGGCCACGACAAGGGCGGCCTGGTCGCCATCGCCCAGATCGAGGAAGTCGGCCGCACCGCCGCGGTCGTCGCGCGCAAGGACCTCGGCATCAAGTCGCTGGCCGACCTCAAAGGCAAGAAAATCGCCAACCAGACCGGCTCGTCGATCGGCAACATCTTCGTCGACCAGATCGGACCGAAGAACGGTCTGGCGAAGGGCTCCTACCAGGAAGTCCGCATGAACGTGAACGACATGATCGCCGCCATGTCCGCCAAGACCGTGGACGCGATGGTCAACGTCGAACCGTACAACGCCATCGCCGAGGCCGACGGCATCGGCAACATCCTCATGGACCTGTCGTCGGTCGACAAGGTGCCGGTGTTCATGGCGGCGACTCCGGACTTCGTCGCCAAGCATCCCGACGCGGTGGTGGCGTACCTGCGCGCCTGGCTCGACGTCGCCAACGACTTCAAGTCGAACCCGAAGAAGGTCACCGAGGTGATCCACTCCTTCTTCACGTCGAAGGGTTACAAGATGTCCGCCGACACCTTCGCCAAGGCGATGGGCAAGGTCGACGTGGCGCCGGGCTTCCCGTCGGGCCTCGAGCCCTACATGAAACACCACGCCGAGGTGCTGCTGAAGGAGAAGAAAATCTCCAAGATTCCGGACTGGAAGGCCGCATTACGCACCGAGTTCATGCAGAAGGCGCGCGCCAGTTCCTGACCCGCGTCACAGGAGATGCAATGAGGGCCGGCGTCCGCGCCGGCCCTTTCGCTTGGAGCGTTTTCGAGCAAGGTTGAAATCGGTTCGCGTGAGGAAAACGCGTCAAGATAGAAGTCTCCGGCCCCTCCCCCCGACGCCGAAAACGCGCTAAACGTCTGGCCTCGCGGTCGTTGGGTCCGCCTGCAGGGAGAAGGCCATTATGAAGCGTGCAAAGAAGAAGGTCGCCAAGAAGACTGCCAAGAAGACTGCCAAGAAGGCGGCGAAGAAGGTCGTCAGGGCCAAGGCCGCAAAGCCCGCGAAGAAGTCAGCCCCCAAGAAACCGGCCGTGAAGCGGTCCGCCCCTGCGGGCGCGAACGGCATCGTGACGTGGAATTTCAAGCAACTGTCGCACAACCTGCTCGGCGGCTTCGGCGGCATGGGCGAAGGCATGTCGATCCAGATCGCGCCCGACGGCCGCCGCATCCTGTGGCTTGCGCACGAAAGCGCGCCGAAGAATTTCACCGCGGTCGACGTCTCCGATCCGCGCAAGCCCAAGGTGGTGTGCCAGACCGACCTGCCGACCAGCCACATGCGCTCGAACTCGCTGGAGACCTGCGGGAACATCATGGCGGTCGCCTACCAGACCCAGAAGAAGGGCCAGCAGCCGGCCGGCATGGAATTGTTCGACATCTCCAAGCCCGAGAACCCGAAATCGATCGCGTTCTACGACTGCTCGGGCCCGCATTCGCGTGGTGTGCACCAGCTCTGGTTCTGCGACGGCGAATACGTCCACATGGCGTCCAGTTCGGCGGACTTCGTGCCGACACATCCGCAGGACGATCAGTTCTACCGCATCATCGACGTGCGCAATCCGTCGAAGCCCACGGAAGTCGGCCGCTGGCACATGCCGGGCACCAAGCAGGGCGACAACGTGATGCCGCCGCCGCGCCATCCGCTCGACAAGGGCTACCGCGCGCACAACTGCAACGTCTATCCGCAGCGCCCGGACCGCTGCTATCTCGCCTATATCGACGGCGGGATGCACGTGCTCGACATCTCGGACAAGGCGAACCCGAAGCGCATCTCGTCCTGGACCAACTCGCCGCCCTACACCGGCTTCATGCACACGGTGGTGCCGCTGTTCGACCGCGGCCTGATGCTGGTGACCGACGAGTCGACCGAAAACAACGCCAAGGACTGGCCGAAGCTCGTCTGGATTCTCGACGCCCGCGACGAGACCAATCTCGTTCCGATCGCGACCTGCCCGCTGCCCGACCACACGGCCTACTCCTCGCGCGGACGTTTCGGCGCACACAACATCCACGAGAACGTACCGCTGCCGACCTGCTGGCAGTCCGACCAGATCGTGGTCGGGACGTTCTTCAACGGCGGGCTGCGGGCGTTCGACATCTCCAACCCGTACCGGCCGGAAGCGGTTGCGACGTTCGTGCCGCCGCCGGCGCCCGGTGCGCCGACCGGCACGACGCAGATCAACGACGTGTTCATCGACGAACGCGAGGTGGTGTACTGCGTCGACCGCCACATCGGCGGGCTGTACTGCCTGGAGATGGATTTCTGAGTTTGCCGCTTGTGTCCCGGACGCGGTGCAGCGTGAAACGATGCACCGCAGATCCGGGACCCCGGTTTGTGCAAGGTAGCTGGGTCCCGGGTCTGCAGCGCACCACTGCGTGCTGCGCTGCGCCCGGGACACGCGCATCTGGGCACCCTACTCCAACGTCCCGGCGTCCTCATCTAAATTAAACGTATGACCGACAGCACCATCCTCGATCTCTTCCCCTCCGCTTCCGCGAGCCGCTTCGGGCGGCGGCAGAAGCGCGCGCGGGGATCGCGACTGCCGGTCACCATCGTCTCGGGCTTCCTCGGCGCGGGCAAGACCACGCTGGTGCAGCGATTCCTCAAGACGCCGGAGGGCCGCGGCACCGCGCTGGTCGTCAACGAATTCGGCTCGGTCGGCATCGATGACGCACTACTGCGCTCGAGCGCCGACGAGGTGACGCTGCTCGGCAACGGCTGCATCTGCTGCAACACGCGCTCCGACCTGCAGATCGCGCTGCGCCGCCTGGTCGCTGACCGCGACCGCGGCAAGATCCCGCATTTCGGCCGCGTGCTGATCGAAACCAGCGGGCTCGCCGATCTCAGCCCGATCCTTCAGACCTTCGCAACCGACCGCGCACTTGGCGGCGAATTCGCAATCGAGGTGGTGCTGACCGTGGTCGACGCGGTTAACGGCCTGCGCAATCTCGACAAGGCGCCCGAGGCGCGGCGGCAGGCGATCCTCGCCGACCGCATCGTGGTGTCGAAGACCGACGTCGCCGATGCGGCGACGACGAAGAAGCTCATCGCGCGGCTGAAGGCGCTCAATCCGCGCGCCGCCATCGACACCGCGGTGTCCGGCGACATCGACCCGAAGGTGCTGATCGATTCCGGCGAGGGCCCGCCGATCGCGCCGCGCACCGGCTTCGTCGCCGAGGCCTCACACAGCGACGGCATTTCGAGCTTCGTCATGCGCGACGACAAGCCGGTCGACTGGCCGGTGTTCCTGCGCGCGGTTCACACGCTGATCGCGCTGCGCGGGCCGGACCTGCTGCGGATCAAGGGACTTTTGAATCTCGCCGGCTCGAAAGGCCCCGTTGTGTTCCAGGCGGTGCAGCACCTGATCCATCCGCCGGTCGAGCTTGGCGAATGGCCCGACAAGGACCGCTCGACGCGGCTGGTGTTCATCACCCGCGGCGTGAGCGAGGCACAGGTGCGCGCGCTGTTCGAGGCCTGCAACGCGCTGGGCTACGTCAGCGGAGAGTAAGACCCGCATTGCGGCGCGATGCAGCGCGCACCGGCATACCGCCGGCGCACCCCCCGTTCCCCGCCCCGACCGTTTGAACTAGTCTAATCCCAAACAATTTCTTGGGAGGTCGCCGCCATGGCCCAGTTCACGCTCACCGTGAACGGCAAGACGCACACCGTCGATGCCGATCCGGACATGCCGCTGCTCTATGCGCTCAAGAACGACATCGGGCTGAACAACCCGCAGTTCGGCTGCGGGCTGGCGCAATGCGGCGCATGCACCGTGCACATGGACGGCCAGCCCATCCGCTCCTGCATCACGCCGATTTCGTCGGTCGGCAACGCCAGGGTCGTGACGCTGTCCGGGCTGGGCACGCCGGAGAAGCCACATCCGCTCCAGACCGCCTATGTCGAGGAGCAGGTGACGCAGTGCGGCTACTGCATCAACGGCTGGATCATGACCGCGGCCGCGTTCCTCGCGCGCAAGAAAAAGCCGACCGACGCCGAGATCAAGGAGGCTCTGGACGGGCTCAAGTGCCGCTGCGGCACCCACATGAACATCATGCGCGCGGTCAAGCGCGCGGCGTCGATGATGGGTTGAGGGAGGCCTACATGAACAGCATCGACAAGCCATCGCATTTCTCCCGTCGCTCGCTGCTGAAGGGCGCAGGCGCGCTCGTCGTCTCGATCGGCGCGCCGGTCGGCGCGGAGGCTCTGTTTGCGCTGAACTCGGCCTTCGCCGCCGCGACGCCGCGCAAGCCGCCGCTCGTGCCAGACCAATTGTCGTCCTACATCGCGGTCGGCGCCGACGGCACGGTGTCGGCGTTCTTCGGCAAGATGGACATGGGTCAGGGGCTTTACGTCTCCATCGGCCAGATCGTCGCCGAAGAGCTCGACGTGAGGTTCGAGGCGGTGAAGGTCTTCATGGCCGACACCCGCACCAGCGTGAACCAGGGCGGCGCGTCGGGCTCGACCGGCATCCAGCGCGGCGGCGTGCAGATGCGCGCGGCCGCGGCCGAGGCCCGGCGTGTGCTGGTGGAGATGGCGGCCGAGAAGCTCGACACACCGGCCGACCAGTTGATCGTGGTCGACGGCGTCGTCAGCGCCGCCTTCAACCGCGACAAGAAGACGAGCTACGCCGAACTGATCGGCGGGCGCCACTTCAACGTCCAGCTCGCCTGGAACAAGCAGATGGGCAACGCCCTCTACGCCCCCGGCAAAGCCAAGCCGAAGGATCACAAGCAGCACAAGATCGTCGGCAAGCCGATCAAGCGCGCCGACATCGCGCCCAAGGTGTTCTGCCAGGAGCCGTTCGTCACCGACATCAAGGTGCCGAATATGCTGCACGCGCGGATGCTGCGGCCACCGGTCGCGGGCGCAAGCGTCGTCAGCATCGACGAAGGCTCGATCCGCGATGTGCCCGGCGCGCGCGTGGTGCGCGAGGGCAACTTCCTCGCCGTCGTCGCCGACAAGGAATGGGATGCGGTCAAGGCGCACGGCAAGCTGAAGGTTCAATGGTCGGATGCAAAGCCGCCGTTTCCCTCGCAGGACGCGCTCTACGACCACATCCGCAAGGCGCCGGTCCGCAGGCGCGAGGATGTGCGACCGAACGGCAACGTCGACGAAGCGTTCAAGAACGCGGCGCGCGTGATCGAGGCCGAGTACGAATGGCCGTTCCAGTCGCACGCCTGCATGGGTCCGGCCTGCGCCGTGGTCGAGATCAAGGACGGCCGCGTCGTCTGCTACACCGGCTCGCAGAAGCCGCATTTCGTGCGCGACGGCCTTGCACGCACGCTCGACGTGAAGCCCGAGACTGTGGACGGCATCTGGGTGGTCGGCCCCGGCTCCTACGGCCGCAACGACGCCGACGACTGCGCGATGGACACCGCCGTGCTGGCGAAGCTCGCCGGCCGCCCGGTGCGGCTGCAATACACCCGCGACCAGGGCACCGGCTGGGACCCCAAGGGCCCGGCCTCGATCCACAAGGCCCGCGCCGCGGTCGACGCGTCCGGCAAGGTGGTCGCCTACGAGTTCCTGAGCAAGGGCTTTTCGCGCATCGACGTCGGCACCAACGGCAGCCGGCCGGAGGACACGCTCGCCGGCCACTTCCGCGGCGTGCCGTTGCGCGTCGCCGACAATTTCGGCGTGCCGGCGGAATCCTACGGCTTCGACCATAAGCGCACGGCGTGGGAGACCATCGCGCCGTTTCTCGACCGCTCTTCGCCGCTGCGCGGCGCGCATCTGCGCGACCCCGTGGGGCCGCAAATCCACTTCGCGAGCGAGTCGTTCATGGACGAAGTCGCGCACGCCATCGGCGTCGATCCGATCGAACTGCGCCTGCGCCACGTTCGCGATCCGCGCGACGCTGCGGTGCTGCGCGCCGCCGCCGAGAAGTCGGGATGGAAGCCCCGCACCGGCCCGCAGCGACAGTCGGGCAATACGGTCAACGGCCGCGGCGTGGCTTATTCGCAGCGCAACGGCACCACCTGCGCCATCGTCGCCGAGGTCGAAATCGACTGCACCAGCGGCAAGATCTGGGCGCGCAAGTTCACGGTGGCGCACGACTGCGGCCAGATCGTCAACCCGGACGGCCTCGTGCACACCATCGAGGGCAACATCATCCAGGGCATCAGCCGCACGCTGTGGGAAGAGGTGAAGTTCGATTCAAAGAACGTCACCAGCGTCGACTGGCTGACCTATCCGATCCTGGAGATCGGCGACGCGCCGGAGGCCATCGACTGCGTGCTGATCAACCGGCCCGAGCGCGTGCCGACCGGCGCGGGCGAGCCGTCGATCCGGCCGGTCGCCGCAGCCATCGCCAACGCCATCTTCGACGCCACCGGCGTGCGGCTGCGCCGCGTGCCGTTCTCGCCGGACAAGGTGAAAAGCGCGCTGTCGTGAGCTACAAACGAATCCCAATTCCGCAATGAGGACCATAAGCAATGGCTGAAATCAGAGTGCCGTACCAGTACGATGGCCGTCAGTTCGAAGGCATGATCGTCTGCGACGACAGCGTCTCGGGCAAGCGCCCGGCGATCTTCATGCAACCCGACTGGAAGGGCGTCGATTCCGACACCGTCAAGACCGCGCGCGCCGCTGCCGGCAAGGATCTTGTGGTCCTGATGGCGGACATGTTCGGCAAAGGCTACGGCGACAAGCCGAAGTCCCGCGACGAACTCATGAAGGGCATGCGGGCGGTGCACACCAATCTGCCCTTCACGCTCGGCTGCGGCGCCGCCGCCTACCAGGCGCTGGTGGCGGAGGCCGACAAGCGCGGCCTGATCGACACCGCGAAGAAGGCTGCGATCGGCTATTGCGCCGGCGGCGGCTTTGCGCTGGAGCAGGCGCGCACCGGCGCCGACTTCAAGGCGGTGGTCGTGTTCCACGTCACCAACCCAAACCCGGTCGTCGCAGGGACACCGTGCAACATCAAGGGCCGGGTGCTGGCGGTCCATGGCGGCGCCGATCCGACGACGCCAAAGGCGAAGATGGACGCGCTGGAGGACGAACTGACCAAGGCCAAGGTCGACTGGCACATTGTGACCTTCGGCCGCGGCGTGCATTCGTTCTGCGATCCGACCGCCAACGTGCCGGGGCAGGCGATGTACGACGAGAAGCTCTGCCGCACGTCCTACATGCTGATGCGGGATTTCTTCGCCGAGACGTTGTGAGGCTGGGACTCGGTTACTTCGCCCGCTTCAAACCCGCCGCATCGCGGATCACGTCCGCGATTGCGGCCTCGTTGCTGGGCGCCATGATGTGGACGCCGGCCACGCCGGAGATCGCTGCAAGTTCGCGCATAAGTTCGAGGCAGAGCTTGCGGCCCTCCGCCGCCGGATCGGACGCAGCCTCAAGCCGTTCGACCGCCGTATCGGGAATGATCGTGCCGTAGAGCTTCTCGCGCATCCAGCGCGCCGACTTCGCCGAGCGCAGCGGCGAGATGCCGATCAGGAACGGCACCTTGATGCCGTGTTCGGCAAGCCGCGCCATGTAACGCCGCACCACGTTCGCATCCATGCAGAACTGGGTCTGCACGAATTCGCAGCCAGCCGCGAGCTTGGCCGCGAGACTCTTCGGCTCCCAGCCGGCGGGAGGGTCGATCGGCACGTCGGCGGCGGCGATGAAGAACTCGGCTTTGCCGCCAACCTTGCGTCCGGTCGGAAGCTCGCCCTTGTCGCGCAGCGCGACCGCCACCGCCGTCAGCGCCGCGGTATCGTAGTCGAACACCGGCTTGGCGTCGGGCTGGTCACCCTGCTTCGGGTCGTCGCCCTTGAGCAGCAGCAGATTGCGGATGCCGAGCGCCGCCGCGCCCATCAGTTCGCTTTGCAGCGCGATGCGGTTTCGGTCGCGGCAGGTCAGTTGAAGGATCGGCTCGATGCCGTTCTGCAGGAGGATCGCAGCCGCTGCGACCGAACCCATGTGCGCGCGGGCGCCGGCGCCGTCGGTGACGTTGACCGCGTCGGCCAGGCCTTTCAGCGGCGCGGCCTTGGCCAGCAGATCGGCGGCGGCACACGACACCGGCGGCGCGATCTCCGCGGTGACGACGAAGCGGCCGGATTGGAGCTTTTCTTTCAGGGTTTCCACGGGGTCGTTGTTCTCCAATTCCCGCCCCGTTTCAAGCCGTGGGCGGCAGTCCCACTTGGCGCGGGCGCGGCCCACCCGTAGACTCGCCCGTATGCCTTCGATCGCCCGCAGCCTCGACGACGCGCTCGGCGCAATCGCCGACGACTGCGTGCTGGCGGTGCCGCGCGAAAGCGCGGGCGTGCCGATGGCCGCAACCCGCGCGCTGATCCGGCGCGGAGCGAAACGGCTGCACCTCATCGCGCTGCCGACGTCGAGCCTGCAGGCCGATCTTCTGATCGGCGCGGGCTGCGTCGAGACGCTGGAAACCTCCGCCGTCAGCCTCGGCGAGTTCGGGTTGGCGCCGCGCTTTACCGCCGCGATTCTCTCGGGCTCGATCGCGATGAAGGACGCCACCTGCCCTGCGCTGCACGCAGCGTTCCAGGCGTCGGAAAAGGGCGTGCCGTTCATGCCGCTGCGCGGATTGATCGGCACCGACGTGCTGGCGCGCCGGCCGGACTGGACGGTGATCGACAATCCGTTCGAGCGCAACGCGCCGAATGCGCCAGATCCCATCGTCCTGCTGCCCGCCATCAGGCCCGACGTGGCGCTGCTCCACGCACCGATGGCGGACCGCGAGGGCAACGTCTGGATCGGCCGCCAGCGCGAACTCGTCACCATGGCGCATGCCTCGGAGCGCACCGTCGTGACCGTGGAGAAAATCCACGACGGAAACTTTCTGCAGGATCCCGCGCTCGCGGCCGGTACCCTGCCCGGATTCTACGTCGATAGCATCGCGGTCGCCGAGCGCGGGGCCTGGCCGCTGCCGTTGCCGGACCATTACGCATGGGACGCGGAGCACCTGAAGGAGTACGCGGCGCTGGCCGCGACCGACGAGGGATTCGCGCAATATCTCGACCGGTATGTGCATGAGAAGCGAGCGGCGTAGTTCGTTGGGCACGGTCTCTCCGTTCCCTCCCCCCTTGAGAGGGAGGTGACCCGTGGCTCCCGATCGCCAAGCCAATTTCGAATTCCGCGACGAAGAACTCCTCGCCTCGGTCGTCGCCGACCTGATCGGCGACGTGCGGCACGTCGCGGTCGGCAACGCCTCGCCGATCCCGGCCGCAGCCGCGCTGCTCGCCCGCGCACGCGGCAACGGGAGGCCTTACGTCTCGCTGCTCGGCAGCCAGCGGCACACGTTCTGGACCGACGGCGGGCGCGAATTGTTCGATTGCGCCGGCCAGGGCCGGATCGATGTGTTCTTTCTCTCCGGCGGCGAAATCGATGGCGAGGGCAACGTCAACCTCGTGAGCGTCGGCGACCCGGACAGACCCGCAATGCGCTTCCCCGGCTCGTTCGGCTCCTCGTATCTCTATTTCGTCGTGCCGAAGGTGATCCTGTTCCGCACCGAGCACTCCAAGCGCACGCTGGTGCCCAAGGTCGCCTTCATCAGCGCGCCAGGCGGCAGCGACGACAACGTGCACCGCACCGGCGGCCCGATTGCGCTGATCACGAACCGCTGCCTGTTCTCGTTCGACCCGGAGCGCCGGCGCTTCCAGCTGGAAAGCGTGCACCCCGGCCACACGCTCGCCGAGGTGATCGTCAACACCGGTTTCGAGTTCGAGCGGCCGCCCGACGTACCGGAGACCCCGGCCCCGTCGGCCGAGACTCTGCGGCTGCTGCGGGAGGTCGTGGCGCCCGAACTGGCCGAGGTCTATCCGCAGTTCGCGGCGCGGGTGTTCGGCGCCGGCAAGTCCGCCTGAACATGTCCGCTTGAAGCCGTAGCGCAAGCGTGGTTTCTATCCCAATGTCCCGAACCCGAAGTTCGCATGATCGTGCTGCAAACTCGCTCGCGAACTTCGGGTTCAAAATGGGACACTAGATTCATGGAGTTGCCAGTGTCGCTTTGATTCGGAAGTTCGCTATGGAGCAAGCCGAAAATTAACGCGAACTTCCGAATCGCGACACTGGCCCACCGTCCCATTCCCAAGGAAGAAACGTGAAACAAATCGAAGCGGCAGTCATCGGCACCGGCTGGTGCGGCGGTATCCGTGCCGAGACGCTGTCGCGCTCCGCGCTTGTGGACAAGCTGCACATCTGCGAAATCCGGCCCGAGCGGCTCGCCGAGGTGAAGGCGCTGACCAAACCCGCGACCGCAACGCTCGATTATCAGGACATCGTCGGCAACGACAACATCTCGGTCGTCTATATCTCGACCACACCGGAGTCGAACCACTATCCTATCGCCCGCGACTGCCTGCGCGCCGGCAAGAACGTGCTGCTGGAGAAGCCGATCTCGCTGGAGCTGTGGGAGGCCGACGAGCTGATCACGCTCGCCAGGCGCAACAACGTGAAGTTCACTATCGGCTATTCGCAGCGGTTCAACCCCAAAGTCGCCTTCGCCAAGAAAAAGATCGAGGACGGCACGCTCGGCAAGGTCGTCTCCGTCCTCGTCAGCCGCCATATCACGCGCACACTCGGAACCAAGATCGGCAAGCGCGTTCGGCTGTCGCCGGTGGTGATGGAGTCCACCCACGATCTCGATTTCGTGTTCTGGCTCTTGGAGCCCGCGAAGCCCGTGCGGGTCTATTCGCAGGGCGCGTTCGGCTTCATGCAGCCGATCAACGGCAGCCACGACATCATGTTCACCACCGTCACCATGGACAACGGCGTCGTGGTGATGATCGGCGGCGGCTGGAACCTGCCGCCGAGCTATCCGAACTACTGCTCGACCTGGATGGAGATCACCGGCACCGAGGGCGCGCTGATCCTCGACGACACCGCGCGCGACCATTGGCTCAACACCGTGAAGGGCGGCCAGGTGTTCCCGATGTCGACCATGCCGGGCGAGCAGGTGAACGACGTGTTCGCCGGCCAGATGGGCCCGGAAACGCTGCATTTCCTCGAAGCCTGCATCCGCAACACACCGCCGATGGTGTCGGCGGAAAGCGCGCGCGCGGTGATGGAGGCCTACACGGCGGCGGACCTGTCCGCCGACAGAAACGAGCCGGTGGACCTGCCGCTGACCAACGAGACCATCGCGGCGGTTGCGGATTTCAAGGCCAGGATCAGGGCGGGAGACAACAAGTGAGAACACAAGCTGCTGACATCGGCCTCGCCATCATCGGCGGCGGACGCGTCGGGCTGTTCCGCGGCGAGGTGGCGAACCGCCATCCGGCGGTGAAGTGGATCGGGCTCGCCGAGAAGAACCCGAACCGCGCCGGCGAAGTGGCGCCGAAAGTGGGCGCCGATTTCGTGACGCAGAGTCACGTCGAACTGCTGAAGCGGCCGGAGGTGACTGCGGCGATCATCGCCACCGACGAGCACCTGCACGTCGATCCGATCATGGCCGCGATCGAGCGCGGCATTCCGCTCTTGATCGAGAAGCCGCTCGCCACCGACCTCGCCCAGTCGGCCAAGGTCCTGAAAGCCATCAAGGACGCCAAGATTGACGCGGTCGTGGGCTACACCCAGCGCTTCCGCCGGAAGTGGCTCGCCGGCAAGGAGAAGGTCCGCACCGGCTCGCTCGGCGACGTCACGCTCGTGACCTCGCGCGCGTTCATGAACCGGCTGGTCGCGATCGACAACTACAAGCGCACCGACGATCCGAAGACCATCTCGCCGATGGTGATCTCCGGCACGCACGCGCTCGACATGTGCATGTGGTACCTGGAGAAGAAGACGCCGGTCGAATGCTACGCGCGCTCGGTCGACAAGGTGCTCGGCCCGCTCTACCAGGGCATCGACGCCACCGCCGGCATGATCATGATGTCGGACGGCACCATCTACCATCTCAACATTTCCTGGGCGCTGCCCGTCACCTGGCCGGGCGCAGTCTATTCGCTCGAAGTCGGCATCACCGGCACCGACGGCGTTCTGACCATCGACGACACCCACCGCGACATGGTGCTCGCCGTGTCGAAGCCGCAGAGCGAAGGCTACGCGCCGGACCAGTCGCGCCTGGTCGACTTCCTCGGCTCCTATCCGCCGGGCGACATGGCGCTGGGCGAGTTGCGCGGGCCGATGGCGGACGAGACCGTGTCCTGGCTCAACCGCGTGGCGCTCGGCCTGCCGACGCCGGCCGCGACCGTGGAAGAGGCGCACAAGAACCTGATGCTGACCAAGGCACTCGACCTGTCGGCCAAGCGCAAGCAGCCGGTAAAGCTGCCGCTCGATCCGGAGGAAGAGCTGCGGGCCGCTTGAATTGCAGGGTTCGATCCGCCACGCTGACGCGCCCGCCCAAAGACCGGGTGCCCGGAGGACGTCATGAAGAAGACTTTGATTGCGCTTGTATTTTCGCTCGCCGCCGCCCTGCCCGCGCAGGCGCAGGCGCAGGAATCCGTCGCCGAATTCTACAAGGGCAAGACCGTCCGTATCGTCGTCGGCGTCGGCGTCGGCTCCGGCTACGACGTCAACGCCCGTCTGCTCGGTCGGCACATCGGCAAGCACATCCCCGGAAACCCGCAGGTGATCGTGCAGAACCAGCCGGGCGCCGGTTCGCAAGCCATGACGAACCAGCTCTACGCCGCCGGGCCGTTCGACGGCACCGCGATCGGCGCGACCTTCAACGGCCTGCCGACGCTGCCGCTGCTGCAGCCCGGCCAGGCGCGCTTCGACCCGGTCAAGATCAACTGGGTGGGCTCGACCAACAGCGAAACCCAGGTGACTTACGTCTGGCACACCGTGCCGATCCAAAAGTTCGACGACATCAAGACCAAAGAGACCATCATCGGCGCGCAGGCGCCGGGCTCGACGCAATACGACTATCCGGTATTGTCCAACGCGCTGTTCGGGACGAAATTCAAGGTCATCACCGGCTATCAGGCGACGCCGAAGATTCATCTCGCGATGGAGAGCGGCGAGGTGCACGGAACCTGGGCGAACTGGTCGACGCTCAAGGCCATCGCCAGCCCGTGGATCACGGAAAAGAAGGTCCGCATCCTGGTGCAGTGGGGCCGCAAGCATCCGGAGATCGCCAGCGTTCCGACGATCGTCGAACAGGCCAAGACCGAAGCCGACCGGCAGGCGCTCGATCTCGCGATGGCGCGGCTGGAGTTCGGCCGGCCGTTCATGATGCCGCCCGGCGTGCCGGCCGACCGCGTCAACGCCATCCGCCGCGCCTTCGACGCCACCATGAAGGACAAGGACTTCCTGGCCGAGGCGGAGAAGCTCAAGATCGAAATCAGTCCGCTGACCGGCGAACGCGTTGGCACGCTGATCGCGCAAATCTACAAGACGCCGGAGGCGACGGTCGCGCGCGTGCGCGACGCGATGGCGGTGAAGAAGTAATTTGAAACTCGGCTGATTCACTGGGGTCATTCCGGGGCCGGCCGAAGGCCGGAACCCGGAATCCAGTGCCAAGAGCTCCGAACGTACCGCCCTGGATTCCGGGTCCCGCGCTTCTCGCGGTCCCGGAATGACGGCAAAGGCTAACCCCGCTCCCGCAGCGGCGTGATCTTCAAGTCCGCCGCCAGTGCATCGAGCTGCGTCACGACCTCCGGAAACACCGGCACGCCATCGCGCAGCCGCTCGGCGCGGCGCGCGCGGCGCTGCTCGCCGGGAATGCGGATTTCATCGACGCCCGGCAATCGCGGCGAAGATTTCAGGTCGCGCAGGTGCCGGTCCACCTCGGCCTTGAACGCGGGAAGCGGCAGGAACCGCGACACGTCGAGCGCGATGACAAAGTGCCCGGTGTTGCACGCGCTCTCGTCGTCGGCGTTGAAGTCGACCACCTCGCGGCCGAACGCCGCGCCGTTCAGCACGCCGGCGAGCACTCCGAGCACCAGCGCAAGCCCCGAGCCTTTGTGGCCGCCGATCGGCATCAGCAGGCCTTCGGCGCTGCGGTCGGGATCGGTCAGCGGCTTGCCGGCCTTGGCGTCGATCATCCAGCCATCCGGCATCGGCTTGTTCTGAAGCTTGTAGGCTTTGACCGTGCCGTAGGACACGACCGTGGTGGCGATGTCGAGCACGATCGGCGCCTCGTCACCGGCCGGCACGGCAATCGCGATGGGATTGGTGCTCAGCAGGCTTTCGGCCGCGCCCCAGGCCGGCATGTGGTTGGCGTTGGCCACCGCCGAGTAGATGCCGATCATGTCGTGCGGCAGCGTCATCGCGGCGTAAGTGCCGGCCGCGCCCGCGTGATTGCTGCGCCGCGCGCCGACCCAGGCGATGCCGGTGTCTTTCGCGAGTACAATCGCCGTATCGGCGGCGCGCTGCATCACCAGATGGCCCATGCCGTTATCGCCGTCGACGATTGCCGTCGCCGGCGCGGTCTTCTCGACCGTGACGTTCGCCTTCGGATTGACGCCGCCGGCCCTGATGCGTCGGACATACTGCGGCAGGCGGAATACGCCATGCGCGTCGGCGCCGGCCAAGTCCGCCTCAAGCATCAGCTCGGCGATCTTCGCCGCGTCGGCGTTTGGCACGCCGACCGCAGTCATCGCATCCTTGATGAAGGCCGCGATCGCCTTTGCGGCGACCCGCGCGCCCTGCGCCTCCGCCATTTACTTCACGCCCGCGAGCAGCTTCTGCACCAGCCCGTTGAGCATCGTCACCTTGTCGAGCTCGCCGCAGGACAGCGCCTTGACCTGCCGGGCGCATTCGAAGGTGCCCATGTCGTAGGGGTAGTCGCTGCCGAGGATCACCTTGTCGGCGCCCCACTCCTTCACCAGGAACTCGAGCTGCGGCTTGGAGTGCAGGATGGTGTCCCAATAGAACGTGCGGATGGTCTCGGCCGGCGGAACCTTGAGGTTCACCTTCGGCTCCGGGCGCACATGCCAGCCATGCTGCCAGCGGCCCGCCTGATACGGCGTGAAGCCGCCGCCGTGCACCATGTAGAAGCGGATATTCGGGAAGCGCTCGATCACGCCGCCGAACACCAGCGAGGCCGCGGCAATCGTGGTGTCGAGCGGATTGCCGATCAGGTTATTAAGGTAATACTTCCTCAGCCGGTCGGCGCCGGCGACGTTGTTCGGGTGCACCATGCAGAACGCGTTGTGCGCGTTCGCGACCTGCCACACCGGCTCGAACTCAGGCTCGTCGAGATTCTTGCCGTTGATGTTGGAGCCGATCTGCATGCCCTTGAGGCCGAGCTTTCCGATCGCGCGTTCCAGCTCGTCGGCCGCGGCCTTCGGCGCCTGCATCGGCAGCGTGGCGATGCCGTAGAAGCTCCTGGGAAAGTCGCGGACGTGCTTGGCGATCTGGTCGTTCTGGATCGTGCAGGCCGCCGTCGTCATCCCGGCATCCTGGTTGTACATGAAGGTCTGCGGCGTGTTCGACAGCACCTGCATGTCGACGTCGGACGCCTTCATGTCCTTCAGCCGCTGTTCGATGTCGAAGCCGCCGCGCGGCAATGGCCGGTACGGCACGCCCGCGACCGTCCATTCGAACACATCTTTCTCGATCTCTTTGAGCGCGGACGCGACCTTCGGGGTCTCCTTGTTGAGGAGATTCATCGTCTCCTCGGTGCAGATGTGCGCGTGCGCGTCGATCGAAAGCGGATTGGGCATTTCACCCCCTCATTATGGGAAAGCCGGGCTGGCCCCGGCGGTTCATTGCTGACGATTAGCAAGCCGCCGATGACGGGCACAAGCCCATCCGCGGTCATTCCGGAGCGCCGCGCGGCGGCAAACCCGGAATCCAGGGGCATGAAGGCGTAGGCCTGAAGACCTGGCTCTGGATTCCGGGTTCGTGCGCTACGCGCACGCCCCGGAATGACCGTGGGGCGAAACTGCCTAAAGCAGGAAACTCACCGCGCCCATGGCGCCGAGCTCTTCGGCGTCCAGGATCGCGCGGCGCTCGTGAATTTTCAGCCCGGCGTCGGTCAGCTTGAACTTGTGGCGGTAGCACCCGACGAACAGCCGCGGCACGGTCTCGTTCCGGCGGTAGCGGTAGATTGCGAAATTGGCGCTCACCAGGATCAGGTCGCCTTCGGTGCCCGTGATCCGCACATTGGAAATCATCCGCCGGGTGCGCGAGGGCGGAAACTCGGCATGGCAGTTCGGGTCCTTCAGCCGGATGATCCGCTCGCGCAGCCGCACGATGTCGTCGGCGACCGTGAACAGCGTGAAGCGATGATCGCCCTCCGGCTTGTCGTTGGGCGGCACGTAGTACGACGCGTCGTCGGTCAGCAGCCCGAGCCAATCGTCGAGCTTCCAGCGATCGAGCAGGTCCGCCTCGTGATAGAGGAAGTCCTCGACCTCGTCGCGGGTGACCGTCGAAGCATGATCGATCGGCTTGGTCATGCCGGCGCTCCGCTCATCATCGAATCCCACTTGCGCCAGAACACGCGCAGGTGCCCTTCGTCGGTCGCAAGCTGCTCCTGGCTGTTGCCCATGCCGCGCGACAGGTCGGTCCACGGCACCTCGCGCCAAGCCGCGTAGCCCTGCTGCGCCAGCTCCAGCGCCGCGACGTCGTCGGGCGTGGCGAAACCGCCGGGACCGTAGAAGGTGAGGAACGCGTGCAGCCGGCGCGCACGCTGCGCCTCGGTCTCCTCCACCGGGCCGAGCGCCCAAGCGGTGACCTTCATCAGGTTCGGCGCGACCGGCGTGAAGTTGCGCACCGTCACCGACGAGCCGTCGTTGATGACGAGATTGGGAAAGATGCAGAGGTTGCGGTTGGTGTCCGCGACGCGCGCGGCGCGGGCCTCGCCGAGCCGCTCGACCAGCTCGTTGCGGATCGCGTCGATGTCGGCCTTGGCGTCCTCGCCGTAGACCGAAATCCAGCGTGCCACCGGGCGGCCGCGGTAGTTCGGATTGTCGGTCGTCAGATGCCCGTTGCCGAGGTCCTTGCCGAAGCCTTTGGTCGGCAGCATGTGCCCCTTGGCCGGCGTGACGTTGACGCCGGAGTTACGCATGTAGTTGAGCCAGGTCGCATGCGTGGAGACGAGGTGGTAGTCGTCAACGCTGTTCTCGACCAGGAGCTTCCAGTTCGCCTTCATGTCGTATTCCTGCACACCGGAGATGATCTCCATGCGGCCCGACGGCGACTGGTCGACGACGAGATCGATGTAGTCCTTCGCTCCCGCCAGATACGTGTGCAGGTCCGGCGCGTCGGGATCGAGATTGGCGAAGTAGAAGTCCTTGTAGTGCTCAAGCCGCGGCACCGGCACGAGGCCCATGCCCTTCTTGTTGAAGTTCGGCGGATAGGCGTCGTCGCCAGGAATGCCTTTGATCGAACCGTCAGTGTTGTACGACCAGCCGTGATAAATGCAGTAGAATTGCCGCGTGTTGCCCTCGCGCTCGCGGCACACGACCGCGCCGCGGTGGCGGCACACGTTGAACAGCGCGCGCACGTTGCCTTGCCGGTCGCGGCAGAAGATCACCGGCCGGCCGGCCACATGGCGGGTGCGGAAGTCACCCGGATTGCGGATTTCCGAGGCGTGGCCGACGTAGATCCAGCACTTGTCGAAGATTGCGCGGTTTTCCTGTTCCAGGATGTCCGGCTCGACGAACACCTTGCGATGGACCTGGAACGTCAGGTTCTCCAGGTCCTCGACCACCAGCTTGCCGTCGTACGAGCCGTTCGAACGGCCGTTTTGCGTGGGCTTGTCGAGCATTTTGCGGGCTCCAGCGGTCAGACGCGCGGGCGGCGCCGGGAATTCGCGTTTCTGTACATCTAGCCCGGAGACCCGTCCACCGCCACCTGATGTTCCAGCATGACCTCCCGCCCCTCGCGCGTGGATTGCAGGATTGCCAGCGCCACCTCCAGCGTGGCCTTGCCCCAGCGGCCGTCGTGCACCGGCCGCCGCCCGAACCGGATCGCAGCGCGCATGTCGTCCAGCGCCTCGCGGCGGCCGGGCATGCCCTCGCCGCGCTCGATCGGGACCTCGCGCATGCCGCCCTGGCCGTAGATCGTGACCCCGTCCGCCGAGGCGCGCAGATCGCCGCGCGCGCATGTGGCGATGGTGATGCCGAAATGCGGCTGGTGCGGCGGCATGGCGGCGCTGCCCGATCCGTAGGCAAAGGTCTCGGTGCGGCTCCTGGTCTCGTCGTCGACATGCGCCAGCGCCCGGCGGGCCGCGCCATGATCGATGGCCTTCGGCGCGCCGCGCTCGCCGATGCCGAAATGCCATTCGTCGGCGTCGAAATGATCGTAGCCGCTGTAGACCAGCGACGCCGCCACGCCGCCCTCAAACTGCAAGAGCGCCGCGCAGCTTCCCTCCGTCGGGCGCGCGGAGTCGAGCACGCTGGCGCTCGCCCGCACGCTGCGCACAAGGCCGCCGGCGAGCAACCGCACGGTGTCGATCTGGTGCGGCACCTGGTTGAACAGGATGCCGCCGCCCTTCGCCGTGTCGAGTTCTTCGGGACGGCGCGGGCGGTACAGGAAATTCGTGTAGTTGAAGGAATGGATCATTCCGAGCGGCCCAAGCTCGCCGCCCGCGATGATCCGCCGCATCAGCCGCACGTTCGGGTCGAATGCGTGCGTGTGCCCGACGATCAGCGTGACCTTGCGGCGCTCGGCCGCTTCGACAATCGCGTCGCAGTCGCCAAGCGTGAGCGCCATCGGCTTTTCCAGGATGACATGCTTGCCGTGCTGGGCAGCAAGGACTGCGTGCTCGCGGTGAAACTGGTGCGGGGTGGCGATATAGACCGCCTCAACAGCCGGGTCGGCGACCAGCATCGAGACGTCGGAATAGGCCCGCGCGTTGTGGTCGCGGGCGAAGGCCTCGCGCGGGGCGGCGTGCGGGTCGGCGGCCGCGCGCAGGCTGTAGCCCGGATGGGCCGCCGCGGCGTGGACCATGACGGCGCCGGCCATGCCGAGGCCGGCGATTCCGAGGCCGATGGGTGCGTTTTCAGCGCCATTCTGGGTCATTGCAGGTTGCCGCCGTCGCCGGTATTCCTAAAATCCATCCGCAGCTTACCCGCCCTAGCTTATCCGCCATCCTTGGAAAGCCCTAGCCGACATGGACACGACCGCCTCCCACAAGCCGACCATCCGCGTCGAGGACGACTATCTCCTGCGCGGCGCCGGCCGCTACATGGCCGACGCACCGATGCCGGGACAGACTTACGCCTGCTTCGTGCGCTCGCCGCACGCCTGCGCCGACGTAAAGTCGATCGACGTGTCGGCGGCGCTCAAGGTCAAGGGCGTGGTCGCAGTGATCACTCAAGACGAACTGAAGGCCGCCGAGGTCAAGAACCTGTCGCAGCATCCGCCGGTCGCAGGGCGAAACGGTGGCAAGCTGATCATGCCGTTTCGGCCGGCGCTCGCGGGCGACCGCGTGCGGCACGTCGGCGAGCCGGTGGCGATGGTGATCGGCGAGACCTATGCCGCGGCGCAGGACGGCGCGGATGCGGTCGAGGTGGAATACGAAGCGCAGGACGCAGTCACCGACCTGCGCCAAGCGATGAAGCCCGGCGCGCCGCAGGTGTGGCCGGAGGCCCCCGGCAATATCGCGGTCGACTGGGCGGGGCTTGCGGCCAATCCGGACGAGATGGCTGCGAAGGTCGACGCCGCGATGAAGTCGGCGAAATACGTCGCCAAGGTCACGCTGGTACACCAGCGCATCAACGTCGCCTCGATGGAGCCGCGCGGCGCCACCGCGAGCTACGACCAGACCAGCGACGTTTATAACCTGCGCGTCTGCTCGCAAGGCGCACGCGCCATGCGCGACTCGATGGCGGGCGTGCTCGGCGTCCCCAACAACAAGATCCGCGTCACCACGGAAGAAGTCGGCGGCGCGTTCGGTCTGAAGACCGGCCCCTACCCCGAATACGTCGCGATGCTGATCGGCGCCAGGAAGATCGGCCGCCCGGTGCACTGGATGTCGGGCCGCAACGAGTCGTTCGTGAGCGACAACCACGCCCGCGACGCGGTCAGTGACGTCGAGCTTGCGCTCGACGAGAAGGGCAAGTTCCTGGCCTACCGCCAGCGCCATTACGGCAGCCTCGGCGCCTATGTCGGCGCGGTCGGCGCCAACATCCACACCGCCAACATGACGCGCTGCCTGCCGGGCATGTACGACATCAAGCTGATGGACGTCCAGACCAAGTGCGTGTTCACGCACACCACGCCGACCGCGCCCTACCGCGGCGCGGGCCGCCCGGAGGCAAGCTATTGCCTGGAGCGCGTGGTGGACGAGGCCGCGCGCGTTTCCGGCATCGACCCGATCAAGCTGCGCAAGAAGAACCTCATTCCGCGCAAGGCCATGCCGTACAAAACCGCGATCGGCACCACCTACGACAGCGGCGATTTCGCAACCGTCGTGGAGAAGGGCCTGAAGCTCGCCGACTACGCGGGCTTCAAGGCGCGCAAGAAGGAATCGAAGAAGAAGGGCCTCTTGCGCGGCATCGGCGTCTGCTTCGTGCTGGAGCACGCCGGCGGCATGCCGGTCGAGGGCACGCAGGCGGTGTTCCCCGGCGGCGACAAGCTGACGTTCGTGATGAACGTGCAGTCCACCGGCCAGAGTCACGCCACCATCTTCCCGCGCATGGTCGCGGAACGGCTTGGAATCAAGCCGGAACAGGTGATCCATGCCCACGGCGACAGCGCGCATGAGATCGCGGGCTACGCCTCGGTCGGTTCGCGCACCGCGATGACCGCGGGCCACGCGATGGTCAAGACCGTCGAGGCGCTGATCGCCAAGGGCAAGAAGATCGCGGCAACCGCGCTCGAAGCCGGCGAAGGCGATATCGAATACAAGAACGGCGCCTTCGGCGTGGTCGGCACCGACCGCCGCCTATCGCTGTTCGACGTCGCCGCGCGCGCCAAGGAGATGAAGAAGAAGGGCGACATCCCCGAGGACATGGACACCAGGGTCGTCACGGAGACGCCACTGACGTTCCCGAACGGCTGCCATGTGGCGGAGGTCGAGGTCGATCCTTCGACCGGATTGTCGCGGCTTGCGTCCTATTCGGCAGTCGACGACAGCGGCAACATCCTCGACCACACCATCGTCGCGGGCCAGGTGCACGGCTCGGTCGCCATGGGCTTCGGCCAGGCGATGATGGAACAGACGGTGTTCGATTCCGACAGCGGCCAGATTCTTACGGCGTCGTTCATGGACTACGCCATGCCGCGCGCCGAGGACCTGCCGATGTTCAAGGACGAGGTCGTTGAAGTGCCCGCGACCACCAATCCGCTCGGCGTCAAGGGCGCGGGCGAAGCCGGCACGACGGCGGCGATCGCTGCGATCATGAACGCGTTCTCGGACGCGATCCCGGGCTCGGGCCACAAGATCCAGATGCCGGCCACGCCGGAGAAGGTGTGGAAGGCGTGTCGGGCGATGGCGGGGTAAGGCAAAGTCTCGTGTCCCGGGCGAACGCGCGAAGCGCGGGAGACCCGGGCCCCGGTTTATTCGGGAAGCGGCAACCGGAATCCCACATCTGCGGTGCACCGCTGACGCGCTGCACCGCGTGCGGGACAAACCCACTCAATCCGCCGCAGTCTTGTCCATATCCACCTTCACGTCGCCGCCCTCGACAATCACCTTGTAGGTCCGCAGCGCCGTAAAGCACGGCGCCTGCACCGCCTCGCCGGTTTTCACGTTAAAGGCGCCATAGTGCAGCGTGCACTCGATGACGTCGTCTTCGAGAATGCCGTCGGCGAGGCTCGCCGCGCCGTGCGTGCATTCGTTGTCGGTCGCGTAGAACTGGCCGCCGACGTTGTACACGGCGATCGTGAGGTTTCCGACCTCGAAACTCTTGGCGGAGCCCTCCGGAATCTCGGAGGTCGGGCAGAGGGTTACAATTGGGTCCGGCATTGGTTGCGAGGCTCCTTCCGGTGCGGCATCGGGTCCGAATCCGTGCTAGATTGGCTTATGAGCGAATTCGATTACAACGCACCCGCCGAACTTTTCCCGAGCCGCAGCCGCAAGGCCAAGCGCCCGATGGGCTACCGGCGGTTTCCATCGGCGGCGGAGGCGGTCCGTTTCGCCATCGAAGAGCTCGATCCGGAACTCCTGCTGGGTGCCACGCTCGAAGTCGACGAGGAGCGCTTCGACGGCGACGGCATCCGTGGGCTGTACGACAGCGCGAACTTTCCGCTGAAACGGACGCCGCGCCGACCGGAATGAGCCAATAACCATTCAGGGAAATGGAGCAATTCACGTAACACGTGTGGATACTTCAAACTCGGCACATCCACCAGCGGACATATCGCTTCGTTAACCTTCCATTTAGCGTAATCATTTATATGTACATGCTGATTCGGCGCATCGCGTTTCCGATTCGGATTCGCATGTCGTCCACCTCCGAAGGAGAAGAATCAATGTGCGGTCTTGAAGGTTGGGGCGGTCTGATCTGAACTTGTCTGCAACCATGACGCGAGTTATAAGCGGCCTCCATGGAACTGGGGGCCGCTCTTTTTATCAGCATCGCTACGGTCGGCGTAGCGCTGTGGGGCATTCTTAGTCAGCGTGCGATTGCGAGACGCCGCGCCACGCTTGAGCACATTTCTAAGATGGAGGCTGATGCTACCTTCATCGCCGCGCGCCGTAAGTTTATTGAGCTCTCCAAAAAACCTGAAGGCTTGGCCCCTTGGGCTGCCGACGATAAGGACACGTCTTCGGAAGCGCAGAATATTCGACTCGTGCTCAACGAGTTTGAGATCGTTTCAATCGGGATTCAGCTGGGGATATTCGACTACGAAACTTATCGGCGTTGGTTCCAATTGACCGTCGTTCGGTTTTGGAGCCACGGTGCACCTTACATTCAAGCTGTCCGGGCAAGGACCAATCATCCCGCGCTTTTTCACGAGTTTGAAGAGCTTGCCCGCTGGATGAATGACAGCCCGAAACGTCGGAAATGGCTGAGATTTCGATAGCCTCGATTCCTTCAAGGTACGGCTACATCTGCGAGATGAACTTGGTGTTGAGGTAGGCACTCAGCCCCTCGGAGCCGCCCTCGCTGCCGTGGCCCGACTCCTTGACGCCGCCGAACGGCGTCTCGGGCGTCGAGACCGCGATCGAGTTGATGCCGACCATGCCGCTTTCGATGGCGTCGCCGATCGCAGCCGCGGTCGCGTTCGACGAGGTGAAGGCGTAGGCCGCGAGACCGAACTCGAGCGAGTTGGCGCGCTGCACCACCTCGTCGAAGGTCTTGAATGTCACAATGGGAGCAAGAGGTCCGAACGGCTCCTGGGTCATGATCTTGGAATTGTCCGGAACGTCGGTGATGACGGTCGGCTCGTAGAAATAGCCCTGGTTGCCGCGGCGCGTGCCGCCGGTCTGAACCTTGGCGCCACGATCCTTGGCGTCGGCGACGAAAGCGTCCATCGCATCGAGCCGTCGCGCGTTGGCGAGCGGGCCCATGGTGGTGGTTTTCTCCAGGCCGTCGCCGACCTTGATGCCCTTGGCGTATTCGGTGAAGCGGTTGACGAACTTGCCGTACACGTCCTCCTGCACATAGAAGCGTGTCGGCGAGATGCAGACCTGACCGGCGTTGCGATACTTGAACGCCGCGATCGTGTCCGCGGCCTTCTCCGGATCGGCGTCGGCGAACACCACCACCGGCGAATGCCCGCCGAGCTCCATGGTGGTGCGCTTCATGCCCTTGGCGGCAAGTTGCGCGAGATGCTTGCCCACCGGGATCGAGCCGGTGAACGAAATCTTCTTCACTGCATCCTTCAACATCAGGTGCTCGGAAACTTCCGCCGGCACGCCGAACACGAGATTGAGCACGCCCGCCGGAAGCCCTGCGTCGGCGAAGCAGCGCACCATCTCGACGCAGGCGCCGGGTGTCTCTTCCGACGCCTTCAGGATCGTCGAGCAGCCGGCTGCGAGTGCGCCGCCGATCTTGCGCGCGGGCGTCAGCACCGGGAAGTTCCACGGCGTGAAGGCGGCGACGACGCCGACCGGCTCCTGCATCACGAGCTGCCGCGCCTTGCCGCGGCCCGGAACGATGCGGCCGTAGGCTCTACGACCCTCTTCGGCGTACCAGTCGATGATGTCGGCGGAGGTCAGAACCTCCATGCGCGCCTCGGCGTAGGGCTTGCCTTGCTCCATCACCATGATCTTGGCGATGGCGTCGTGGCGCTCGCGCATCAGGCCGGCTGCCTTGCGCAGGATATTGGACCGGTCGTAGGCCGAGGTGTTCTTCCAGACCGCGAAGCCCTTCCTGGCGCTCTCCAGCGCCTCGTCGAGATCGGACTTGGCGGCGTGCGGCAGCACCGCGAGCGGCTTCTCAGTCGCAGGATTGATGACCTCCTCGGACTTGCCGGCGCTGCCGGTCTTGCGCCAGGCTCCGTCGATATAGAGGCCAAGATCGCTGTACATGACACCCTCGTTGTTGGCTGGTTCCTCGTGGCGGAGGATTTAGCACTTCCGGCGCGGGGCGGCCACCCGCTCCGATTCACGCGGTGGGCGGGCCTTCCTTGCGGTCGATGCCAATCAGCAGCGGCAGGCAAAGAAGGCTGCACGCGCCTGCGCCCCAGAGCGCAATGTCGTAGCGGCCGGTCAGATAGACCGCCGCCGCGAAGGCCACCGGGCCGAACATGTTGCTGAGAAACACCATGATCACCGAGCCGGCCGCGGTTTCGGCGACCAGCTCCGGCGGCGAGCGGTGGGCAACTTCGGCGATTTGCACGCCGTTCCAGCCGGCCACCACCATGCCCGCGGCCGCGGCAAGCAGCAGCAGCGCCCACACCGGCCACGATGCGCTTGTGAACCCGAACAGAATCGTGAAGAGGCCCGAGCCGGTGGCCGCGATGGTTAGCGTCGTCGTGCTGGAGGCGACGCGGTCGGCGACGAAGCCCATCATGACGCGGCCGATCGCGCCGCTTGCCTGCATCACCGCAAAGATCAGACCCGCGACGCCGAGCGACAGGCCCAATCCCAGCACGAGGTAGGTCGCGGTGAAGGTGAACCAGACCGACTGGGCGATGGCCATGATCGCACCGACCCAGGCGATGCGCACGAGGCCCGGCGCGCGGCGGAGCGAGCGCAGCGGGACGATGACGCTCGACAGGCGGAAGCTGATCAAGGTCGCAGCCACCATCGGCTGGCGCGGCGGATCGATGCGCGGCTGGAACGGCCACATCAGGAGTGTCGCAACGGCCGCGCCCGCGGCCGCGACGACCAGCGCCGTGCGCCAGCCGAAGGCGTCGACCAGCGGCGGGATGGTCAGGCCCGCAACCACGCCGCCGAGCGGCACGCCGGCCTGCTTGATCGAGAACACGAAGTTGCGGTGCGCTTGCGGCGTATAGCGCTGCAGCACCTCGCTGCCCGAAGGATTGGCGGTGCCGTTGGAGAAGCCCATGAGGAAGCTTGCGAGCAGCGCCAGCGCGACCGACGGCGCGACCAGCAGCAGCAGACTCGCGGCCCCGATCAGCAGCGTCACCAGCAGCGCCAGCACGCCGCCGAGCTGGCGGATCGCGCCGATGCCGATGGTGAGGATGAACAGTGCGCCGACGATGTTGGCCGCAGTTAGATAGCCGACGAGGCTTGCATCCCAGCCGAACTCGCCCATGAACGCGGGCGCAACGATCGGCACCAAGCGGCTGAGATAGGCCGAGGTGGTCTGCAGGACGAGGATGACCCCGATCGCAACGATCCACGTCGGGACGGCAGCCATGGAACCCTTGGGCCTCACACGTTGAAGTAGGTGCCGCCGCTGACGTGAACGATCTGGCCGGTGATGTAGCGCCCGCCGGGACCAAGCAGCGTCCGCACCAGCGGCGCGATGTCGGTGGGCCAGCCGGCGCGGCCGAGCAGCGGCCGGTACACCGGATGCTCCGGGATCACGTCGGGCTTGCCCGCGGGCGCCAGCATCGACGGCACCACGGTGTTGACGGTGATCTTGTCCGGCGCGAGTTCCATGGCAAGTGCGCGGGTCAGGCCCGCGATACCGGCCTTCGCGGTGACGACGTGGGCGCGGTCGGGCGCACCCATGGAGCCGGTCAACCCGCCGATATTGATAATCGAGCCGGCGTCGCTCTTGCGGATCGCCGGCAGGCAGGCCTTCACGCAATGAAACGCGCCGTCGAGGACGACGCCGGTGATCAGCCGCCAGTCCTCGAAGGTCATGTCGCCGATGTGCTTCTCCTGGCGCAGCGCGGCGTTGTTGACCAGGTAGTCGATCCGGCCGAACGTCTTGAGCGCGCTCTCGGCCATCGCATTGACCGCCTTGGCGTCGACCACGTCGCCAACGGCGACGAGGCCCTTCGCGCCACGTTGTTCGATCGCGCGCACCACCTCGTCCGCCTCGGCGCGGTTCGAGCGCACGTTGACGACGACGTTGCAGCCGGCGGAGGCGAGCTCCAGCGCCATCGCGCGCCCGATGCTGCGGCCCGCGCCGGTGATCACCGCGACGCGACCGGCAAGCTCCCGTTCTGCCATTGCGCTAACCCCTCAATCCGGACAAGTCGATTTTGCCCGCAAATACGCCTGCGGCAATCGTCAAAGCGACTTTCGCCCCCGTCCCGTCGTAGCCGCCGTGGCGCGCGTTCAGCATAAACTTCTGCTCGATGTCGGCGCGCGACAGCGGCTCGTGCGCGCCGCCGCGCATGTGCGGCTGGCGCTCCTCGACCACGCTGCCGTCGCGCAGCGTGGCGCGGATGTGGCCGGTGAAGTTGTTCGGATAGGGGTTGTCCGGATCGATCCGGAAGCGGACCTTGCCCGCGAGCGCGAGCACGGCCACGTCCTTTACCGCGTCGTCCGTGAAGTCGGAAAGGCCGACGTTACCGCGCACGAAGCCCGCGGCGATGCAATAGGGCGTCGAGAACTTGCCGGCATAGCCATTGGCGGGCTTCTGCTTGGCGGCCAGCGGCTCCCAGAGGCGGTGCACGGTCCCCTCGCCCACGTCGCAGACCATCTCCACGACGTCGTTCGCCTTTAACTTCACGCCGAGGCGGCGCGCGCAGTCAATATAGGGATGCGTCATGGTCCCACAGGGATAAAGCTTGAACGCCAGCGCCTCGGCAATCCAGCGCGCGCCGAAGTCGCCGGCCAGCGCTTCGAAGTCGCCCCTGGTGGTGTTGGCGAAGCCGTGGAAGAAGCCGTGCGAGCCCTCGAACACCGTGCGCGGCCCTTCGAACCCCGCGCGCGCCATCAGCGCCGCGCGATAGCCGGACTGCGCCGCCCAGCCGGCGTGCATGCGTTTGGTCGACGCGCCTTCCGCCAGATACTCGATGATGCCGGAGGCCATCGAACCGGCGACGCCGAAGGCATCGACGGTCTGCTTCATATTCAGCCGCAGCGTGCGCGCCACCGCCGCCGCAGCGCCCATGGCGCCGAACACCGCGGTCGGATGGAAGCCCGCCTTGTGCACCATCTTGGGCGCGACGAGGCCCATCCGGCACATGATCTCGATGCCCACCGCCACGCCCGCCAGCGCATCCGCCCCGCTTGAACCGTAACGCTCGGCAGCGGCCAGCACCGCCGGCACTATGACGGCCCCGGCGTGCACCGGCCCGCCCTCGAAGGTGTCGTCGAAATCCTCGCCATGCGCCGCCGTACCGTTGACCAGCGCAGCGCCGGCGCCGCCAAGCGTGCGGCTGTGGCCAATGGCGGTACACGGACCACCGTCGTCGCAGGCTTCGAGCGTGCTGCGGACATAGGCCTCGTTGCGGGCGGCGAGACACAGGCCGATCACGTCGATCGCCGTCTCCTCGCAGCGCGCGCGCATGGCCGCGGTCAGGCCGGCGGCTTCGACCGCGGCGATCCGCTCGGCCAGACGTTCGGCGAGCGCGATCTTGGGAAGTTCGGCGTTCACGGTAGGTCAGGTGTTGCGCAGCCGCGTGCCGCCGAAGCCGGGAATCCGGTTCATCAGGATCACGACCGTGAAGGTGAGCAGCAGCATCGAGAGGCCCAACACCGCGATGGCGCCGAGGTCGCCGCTTTCCTTCAAGTCGAAGATCAGCACCGAAACCACCTTGGTCTCGGACGTGAACAGCATGATCGCCGCCGACAACTCGCGGATCACCGAAACGAAGATAAAGCACCATGTCGCGATCACGCTCGTTCGCAGCAGCGGCGCCGTGACGTCGCGCAGCGTGCGCAGCCGCGTCGCGCCAAGGATGCGGCTGGCATCCTCAAGCTCGGAATGCACCGCGCGGAACGCCGACTGCAATTGCTGGTAGGCCGCCGGCAGTTCGATGGTGATGTAGGCGATCAGCAGAATCCACAGCGTTCCGTAGAGCACGAACGGCGGACGCGTGTAGCTCAGGAACAGGCCGACGCCCAGCACGATACCCGGAATCGCGATCGGCGCGGTGGCGAGGAAGCCAAGGAAGCGGTGCCCGGTCACCGCCTCCCGCGCGGTGATGTAGCTGATCACCAGCGCCAGAACCGTGCCGAGCGTCGCCGCGAGTGAGCCGAGGATGAAGGTGTTCTTCAGCGCGACCTGCGTCGACGACAGCTCGAAGAACGTGAAGTGCAGATTGTGCAGCGTGAAATTGAGCGGCGTCAGCAGCGTTGTCGCGATCGGCGAGAACGCCGCGTTGAACAGCGCAAAGTACGGCAGGAACACCGGCATCATCAGCACGATGGCAACGAAGCCCATGGCCGGCACGACGAACCAGCCGAGCTTGATCAGCCGCGGGTCGGCGCCCTTGCCGCCGACGATGGAATAGCCCTTGCGGCCGAGGATCATGGCCTGGCCACGCAGCAGCAGCACGGTCACGACCAGCAGCGGCAGCGAAGCGGCAGCGGCGAGCTCCGGCTTCGGCGGGTACTGAAACAGGCTCCAGATCTTGGTGGTCATGGTGTGGAAGCCCGCCGGCAGCGCCAGGATCGCGGGCGAACCGAACAGGATCATGGCCTGCAGGAACGCGATTAGCACGCCCGCGAGCAGCGCGGGCAGCGCGAGCGGGATCGTCACCTTCCAGGCGGTGGTCCAGGTCTTGCCGCCGAGGATCGCGGAGGCGTCTTCGAGGTCGCCGGGGATGCGGTCGAGCGCGTTGGCGATCAGCACGAAGATGTAGGGAAAAGTGTAGCAGGCGATGACGAAGATCAGGCCCGGCAGCGAGTAGATGTTGAACAGATACTCGCCCTGCTCGGCGCCGGTAACGAAGCGGTAGAGCTGGTTGAGCAGCCCGGAGTTGGGCGCCGCGAGAATTTCCCAGGCAATGGCGCCGAGAAACGGCGGTGTGACGAACGACGCCGTTACCAGAGCGCGGATCGCGCGCGTGTATGGCAGGTCGGTGCGCGCGACAAGCCACCCCATCGGGGCGGCGATCACGCAGCAGGCCGTGCTCGAACTGACCGCCACGACCAGCGTCGTGATCAGCGGATTGACGAACTCTGGATCGGTAAAAAGGTTGGCGAAATGCGCGAGCGTGAATTCGCGCGCCTTCGTGACCTCGTCGACGGAGCTGAGGCTGTAGATGACGAGCCACGTGACAGGCAGGATCACCAGCACGCACAGCAGCAAGGCGAAGGTGATCAGCACCGGCCAGGTGAAGTCGATCTTCAGGCTTCGCCGCTCGGCGATCTGCGCGGGCACTGCAATGGTCACGGAATTGACTCTCCTTAAGCACGGCAAAACTCCCTCTCCCAGCTCTTGGAGAGAGGGTCGGGGTGAAGGGGCGATTCAACAATCCGCAATGTCGAAATTCGCGGGATCGCCCCTCACCCGACAGGCTCGCTTTCGCTCGCAAGTCGCCTCTCCCCGCAAGCGGGGAGAGGTAACCGTCTCAAACCTTGAAAATTGCGCTGTAGCGCTTCTTGATGTCGTCGGCGCTCTTGTACACGCCTTCCGGGTCTTCCTTCATCAGCTTGATGGCGCGCAGCGGACGCACGCTCGGCTTTTCGACCGTCTGGCCGTGCGCTGAGTACTGCCGCGCCCAGTCGACGAGGAACTGCTGCGCCTCGCGCGTATGCATCCAGTTCTGGAACAGCTTGCCGGCGTTCGGATTCGGGGCGGCCTTGAACAGCACGCTCGGCCCTTGCGCCAGCGGTGTGCCCTCCTCCGGATAGACGATCTCCAGCGGAGCGCCTTCTTCCTTGTAGCGGATCACGAGATAGCCCGCACCGTCGACCATGACCGCGCGTTCGCCGAGCTGGATCTTCTTGGGCGTGTCGGTCGCGGACTGAACCTGCATCACCTTCTGCTTGGCGAGTTGCTCGAAGTAGCTCCAGCCGATGTCGCGAGCGATCTGGAACGTCGCGTTCATGATCGTGCCGCTGTAGGACGGGTGCGCCTTGACGAGCTTGCCGGACCACTTTGGATCGAGCAGGTCCTTGAAGCTCTTGGGCGCATCTTCTTTCTTCACCAGGTTGGTGTTGTAGGCGATCGGCGACACCAGGATGCGGGTGGTGATGTAGAGCCCGTTGGGATCGTAGTACGCTTTGTCATAGTGCTTGGCGACTTCCTCGGGCATGTACGGCTCGAGCCAGCCGTTCTTCGTCCAGACGATGCAGTGCGCCGCGTCCGCGGTATTGGCGACGTCCACCGCGCGAATGTTGGACGTGTACTCCTGGCCGATGCGGGTGAACACGCGCTCGGCGCCGGAGCGTTCGACGCGCACAGCGATGCCATACTTGTCCTGGAACGTCTTGCCGATGCGGTTGGCGAAGGCGAGGTCCATCGCGGTGTAGAAAGAGAGCTTGCCCTCCTTCTTCGCGGCCGCGATCAGTTCGGGCGTGATCGCCGCCGCCGCCGGCGCCTGGGCGCGGATCGGCTCGGCGAATACGGTGACGGCAGTGAGCGCGGTCGCACCTTTGAGGACGCCGCGTCGGGTGATCTTGATATCGCGCATGGAGGCCTCCTAGACCTTGAAGATTCGGCTGTAACGGGTCTTGATCTCTTGGCTCTGCTTCTCGACCGCCACAGGGTCTTCCTTCAAGGTCTTGATGTCCTTGAAAGGCTTGCGGCCGGCCTTTTCCTTCGCCAGCGGATGCGGCGAGCGCAGTCTGCCGACGTCGACGATGAGCTGCTGGCACTCCGCGGTGAAGCACCAGTTCTGGAACAGCCGCGCCGCATTGGGATTCGGCGCGGTCTTGAAGATGCCGTTCGGCCCGACGATCAGCGGCGTGCCCTCGGCGGCATAGACCGGCTCGACCGGTCGGCCGGATTCCTTGAGCTGAAGCACGTTGTACTCGTTGCCGTCGGCCTGGACCGCACGCTCGCCGAGCGCGAGCTTCTTGGGCGGATCGGACGCCGATTGCACCTGCATCACGCCCTGTCTGGCGAGCTTCTCAAGGTAGTCCCAGCCCAGATCGCGGGCGAGCTGCTGGGTCGCGGTCATGATGGTGCCGCTGTAGCCCGGATGAGCCTTGACGAGCTTGCCCTTCCATTTCGGATCGAGCAGGTCGGCGAAGCTCTTCGGCGCGTCCCCGGCCTTCACCAGATCGGTGTTGTAAGCAATCACGCTGAGCATGATCCGGAAGCTTGCGAACAAGCCGTCGAGGTCCTTGTGCGCGGGCGGCAAATGCTTGGCCACGTCTTCAGGGACATAGGGCGCCAGCAGGCCCTGCCGCTTCCAGACGATGAAATGCGCCGCGTCCGAGGAATTGACCACGTCCGCGGCGTGGATGCGGCTGCCGAGCTCCTGGCCAATGCGCTGGAACAGGCGCTCGGCGCCGGTGCGCTCGACGCGCACCGCGATGCCGGGGAACTTGGCTTCGAAGGCGCGCGCGATGCGTTCCGCCATCGGCAGATCGACGGAAGTGTAGTAGGCGAGCTTGCCTTCCTTCCGCGCCGCCTCGACCAGCGCCGGCGTAATCGCCGACGCAGGCGGCGCCGCGGCGAGCACACGCGCCGCCGGCAGGCCGAGCGCCAGGGCGCCCGCACCTTTCAGCAGATTGCGACGCGAGAGCCCGCCGCGCATGCCGCGCCTCAGACCTTGAAGATCTGGGTGTAGCGCTTCTTGATGTTGTCGCTCTCCTTTTCGACGCCCGCCGCGTCGTCCTTCATCAGCTTGATCTGCGACAGCGGCGTGCGGCCCGGCTTCTCCTTGGCGAGCCGGTGCGCCGAACGCAGGCCGCCATGGTCGATGCAGAGCTGCTGGCACTCGGCGGAGAACATGTATTGCTGGAGCAGCCGCGCAGCGTTCGGGTTGGGCGCGGCCTTGAAGATCGCGTTCGGCCCGATGATCAGCGGCGTGCCCTCACTCGGATAGACGAACTCGATCGGGCCGCCCTTCTCCTTGAGCTGGAACACGACGTATTCGACGCCGTCCGCCATGATGGCGCGCTCACCGAGCGCCAGCTTCTTGGGCGGGTCGGACGCCGATTGCACCTGCATGATCTTCTGCTGGGCCAGTTTCTCGAAATACTGCCAGCCGATATCGCGCGACATCTGGAAGGTCGCGGTCAGGATCGTTCCGCTGTAGGACGGATGCGCCTTCACGATCTTGCCGACCCATTTGGGATCGAGCAGGTCCTTGAAGCTCTTGGGCGCTTCTTCCTTCTTCACCAGGTTGGTGTTGTAGGCGATCGGGCACAGGAACACGCGGAAGCTCGCGAACTGCCCGTCGGGGTCCTTGTGCTCGGCGGAATAGTGCTTGGCCACGTCCTCGGTCACGTAGGGCTGGAGCAAGCCGCCGCGCTTCCAGACGATCAGGTGCGCCGCGTCCGACGAATTCACGACGTCGACTGCACGGATGTTGCTGCCATATTCCTGGCTGATGCGGCTGAAAATGCGCTCGGCGCCGGACCGTTCGACGCGCGCCGTGACGCCGGGATACTTGGTCATGAAGGCTTTGGCGACGCGCTCGGCCAGCGGCAGGTCGACCGAGGTGTACCAGACCACCCGGCCTTCCTTCTTGGCGGCCTCGATCAGCGCGGGCGTCACCGCTTCCGCGGCTGGTGCCGAGGCACGGATCGGGGACGCATAGACGGTCAGTGCGGCGGCGCTCGCGCCCTTCAGGACGTCACGCCTGGTAATCCGTCGCTTCATGGTGGGTTCCTCCCTGAATGATCGGCACTGTTGTTTTCTCGTTGAATTTCGAATTCATCCGGCCAGCGCCCGGCATCGGTCCGCCGGAAGATGCAGCCAAATCGAAGACCCGGGCGCCACATTGTCGCTCGCGGGCGTGACCACGCGCAGTTGCGTCCCGTCGGCCGCCTCAACCATATAGTCGCGACTCGATCCGAGAAAGACTTGCCGCACCACAGTGGCAGGGACGACGTTGGCCTGGTCGGCGGGCTTCGACGACAAAATCTGAATCTGGTGCTGGCGGATCGACACGGCCGTGTCACCGCCCGTCTTGAGCGGCTCGCCCGTCACCTTGAGCGGCGCGCCGGCGAGCGACACGTGAGTGGAGTCCAGCGTCTTTCCGCGCAGCACGTTGCTCATGCCGATGAACCGGGCGACGAATTCGGACCGCGGCCGGTCGTAGATGTCCTCGGGACTGCCGGCCTGCTCGATCTTACCGTGGTTCATCACCGCGATCACGTCGGCCGTGGTCATCGCCTCGGACTGATCGTGCGTCACATAGACGGTGGTGTAGCGATATTCGTCGTGCAGGCGGCGCACCTCAAAGCGCATCTCCTCGCGCAGGTTGGCGTCGAGGTTGGACAAGGGCTCGTCGAGCAGCAGCGTCTCCGGCTCCACAATCAGCGCGCGCGCGAGCGCCACGCGCTGCTGCTGGCCGCCGGACAGTTCGCCCGGATAGCGGCCGGCGAGCGCCTCAAGCCGGGCGGTCGCGAGAATCGCGCCAAGCTTCTGCTTGATGGTCGCAGCGTCGAGCTTCCGGAGCTTCAGGCCGTAGACGATGTTCTCGGTCACCGTCATGTGCGGCCACAGTGCGTAACTCTGGAAGATCATCGACATGTTGCGCCGCTCAGGCGGCAGCGAACGCTCCGGCGTCGACACCACGCGGTCGCCGACCCGGATTTCGCCTTCGCTCGGCTCCACGAAGCCTGCAATCAGCCGCAGCGTCGTGGTCTTGCCGCAACCGGACGGCCCCAGCAGGCAGACCAGCGTCCCGTGTTCGATCCGCATCGACACATTGTCGACCACGGCCAGCGATCCGTATCGCTTGGTCAATCCGCGCAATTCGACCGACGCCACTGCCCATCCCCCTTCCGGCGTACGCCGGTTCGACTTAAACACCGGACCCCTGACGGGCCTTCCGTTACGCGCCGACAAACACCGGCTTGCGCTTCTCCATGAAGGCCTTGCGGCCCTCCTCATAGTCGCGGCTCTTGAAGCAGGCGTCCACGGCGGCCTGGGACCGCTTGACGTCGCGCTTGCTCTCGTCCTTGAGCATTTCCGCGACCGTGACCTTGACCGCCCGGATGGTCAGCGGCGCGTTGCCCGCGATCATGTCGGCATAATTCTTGACGTAGCCTTCCAATTCGCCGTCCGGTACCACCCGATTGACCAGGCCCATGGTCTGGGCTTCCGCTGCGGTGAATTGCCGCGCCGTGTAGAAAATCTCCATGGCGAACGACGGTCCGACGACGTCGACCAGCCGCTTCAGGCCCGGATAGGCGTAACCAAGGCCGAGCTTGGCGGCGGGAACTGCGAACTTGGAACCCTCGGTGGCGATCCGGATGTCGCAACAGGTCGCAAGCCCCATGCCGCCGCCGATGCAATAGCCGCGGATCATCGCGATGGTGGGCTTGGGGAACTCGTGGAAGGCGGCGTAGCTCTTTTCGACGACGGCGTTGTATCGCGCGACCGCTTCCTCGTTCGAACGCTCCTTCTCGAAGCGGGAGATGTCGGCGCCCGAGACGAACGCCTTGCCGCCGGCACCGGTCACCACCACACAGGCGATGTCCTTGTCGTCGCGGAAGTCGTCGAGCATCTGGCCCGCCGCCTCCCACATGTCGAGCGACACCGCGTTGTGGCGCTCCGGATTATTGAAGATCACGTAGCCGACGCGCCCTTCCTTGCGCGACAGCATCTTGTCGGTCTGCGTCATTTCAGTCGTCTCCTTGCGCGCGGCGCGCGCGTCAAATGGCGTTGGCCTTGCGCAGCGCTGCAATATCTCTTGCGCTGAATCCGAATTCCTTGAGCACTTCGTTGGTATGCTGGCCGAGACCCGGCGGCACAGCCGCAATCGCGCTCTTGCTGCGCGACATCTTGATCGGCTGGCCGACCACCGTGAGCGTGCTCTTGTCCCTCTTCTTGACACTCTGCGCGATGCCGAGATGCTTGACCTGCGGATCGGCGAACACCTGGTCGATGGAGTAGATCGGGCCGCAGGGCACCCCGGCCTTGTTCATAATGTCGATCCACTCGGCGCTGCTTTTCTTCTCGGTGTAGGTTCCGATCTCCGCGTTGAGCGCCCTGCGGTTCTCCGAGCGCAGCTTCGCGCTCGCATACTCCGGCTTTTTGATCATCGCGTCGGCGCCGAGCGCCTTGCAGAACCGCTCCCAGATCGCGCCGCCGGTGGTGGCGATGTTGATGTGGCCGTCGGTTGTCTTGAACACGCCGGTCGGGATCGATGTCGGATGATCGTTGCCGGCCTGTTTGGGCACATCGTTGCCGATCAGCCAGCGCGCGGCCTGGAAGTCGAGCATGAAAATCTGCGCCTGCAGCAGCGAGGTCGCGACGTGCTGGCCCTTCTTGGACTTCTCGCGTTCGAGCAGGGCGACCATGATGCCGAGCGCACAGAACAATCCCGCCGTCAGGTCGGCGACCGGGATGCCGACGCGCACCGGCCCCTGGCCGGGCAGCCCGGTGATCGACATCAGCCCGCCCATGCCCTGCGCGATCTGATCGAAGCCCGGCCGGTTTTCGTAAGGTCCGTCCTGGCCGAAGCCGGAAATGCTGCCGTAAACGATGCGCGGATTGACCTTGCTCAGGTCCTTGTAGTCGATCTTCAACCGCCGCTTCACGTCTGGCCGGAAGTTCTCGACCACGACGTCGGCCTTCTTGATCATCCGCAGGAACGCGGCGCGCCCTTCCTTGCTCTTCAGGTTGAGCGTCATGCTCCGTTTGTTGCGATGCAAATTCTGAAAATCGGGACCTTCGCGCGGGCCACCCGGTGCATCGCCGCCCGCTTCGTCCGGCGGCATCTCGATCTTGATCACGTTGGCGCCCCAGTCGGCGAGCTGCCGCACGCATGTGGGGCCCGACCGAACGCGCGTCAGGTCGAGGACGGTGAAGCGTGCAAGTGCTTGCGAGGCTTTGCGAAACGGCATGTGCGGAAGACACCCTGGGATGCGTTGCGAGACCATCTCCGAAATGACCGGAGTTGTCCACGGGGACATGCGGCACCATAGCGTGCGCCTCTCGGTTGCGCCGGAACGCCATTGGGATAGGCTTTTGGCAACGGAAATCATGGGGATGACGATGAAACGTCTGGGATTCGCGCTTGCGCTGGCCGGGTCTGTGGCCTGCATCACGGCCGTTCCCGCGGCTTCGGACGAATGGCCGTCGCGGCCGGTGCGCATCCTGAGCACCTTTGCGGCGGGCGGCGCCGCCGACGTGCTGGCGCGCGTCATCGCGGAAAATCTCTCGACGGCGTTCAAGCAGCAATTCTTCGTCGAAGTCCGCGCCGGAGCGGGCGGCCAGATTGCCGTGAGGTCGGTGCTGGATTCGCCCCCCGACGGCTACAACTTCGCCCTGGTCAGCGTCTCTCATCTCGTGATCCACCCGATGTCGCGGGCGGACGCGACCTACGATCCGCTCAAGGACCTCACCAACGTCGCCTTCGCCGGCGGCTCGCCGGTGGTGCTGTCGGTCAATTCCGGCAAGAGCGGGCTGAAGACGCTGAAGGACCTGGTCACCCGCGGTCAGACTGAGTCGATGACCTATTCCTCGTCCGGACTCGGCACGATGGGTCATCTGGTCGGCGAGAACTTCGTCGGCATCTCCAAGATCAAGAGCTCGCACGTTCCCTACAAGGGCGCGTCGCAAGCGCTCAACGATCTCGTCGGCGGCCACATCGTCTGGTGCTCGCAGACGGTGACGTCGACTTCGAGCTTCCTGCGCGCAAACACGCTGCAAGGACTCGCGGTCTCGACCGACAAGCGCATGCCCGACTTTCCCGACATCCCGACGTTCAAGGAGCAGGGCCACGATCTCGTGTCGTCGATCTGGTTCGCGCTGTCCGGACCGGCCAAGCTGCCGCCCGCGATCCTCGCCAAGCTGAACGCGGAAGTGAACAAGGCCATGACGAAGCCCGAGGTCGCGGCGCGGATGCGGCGCGACGGCATGATCACCAACCCGATGAGCCCGGAGCAGTTCCAGCAGTTCATCGCGGCCGAGAAGACGCGCTGGTCGCCGGTCGTGCAACAGGTCGGACTGGCGGTGAAGAAGTAAAGGATTACGAAGGCCGCCGGTTTCGCCGGCCTTCGTACGTTTCGACAAGATAAAAAAGACGACCCCCGATGTTCTTCGACGGGCACACAAACACACGGGGAGTGACATGATTGCAAGAATGACTCGGCGCGGATTCCTCGGCACCACCGCGGGTGCGGCCGCACTGACCGTCGCAGGCCCGCAGGCGGCCTTCGCCAAATACCCGGAGCGCAACCTTCTCATTATCGTGCCTTACGGCCCGGGCGGCGGCAGCGACATCAGCGCGCGGCTGCTGGCCCTCGACCTCGAGCCGAACTTCGGCAAGCCGGTCACGGTCGAAAACCGCGCCGGCGGCGGCGGCTGGATCGGCTGGGGCTCGCTCGCGCAGTCGAAGCCGGACGGCTACACCATCGGCTATATCGCGGCGCCGAACCTCTACGCCGGGTATCTCGACCGTTCGATCGCCGGCGGACAGCGGAAGGAAAATCTCGAAAGCTTCACGCCGCTGATCAACCACGTGTTCGATTACAACATGTGGGGCGTGCGCGCCGAGAGCAAATACAAGACCGTCAAGGACGTGATCGACGACGCCAAGAAGCGGCCGTCGGCAATCTCGCTCAACGGCGGCGGCCACGGCACCGACGACCACATCGCGATCCTGTCGATCGAAGCCGCGACCGGCACCAAGTTCGTGGTGCCGCACTTCCGCAGCACCGCGGAAGGCATGACCCAGGTACTCGGCGGTCACATCGACGTGCTGGCGGCCAACGTCAGCGAGGCGGCCGAGAACGTGCGCACCGGCAAGATCCGCGCGCTCGGCGTGATGGCGCCGACCCGCTCTAAGTTTATGCCGAATGTGCCGACCTTCCGCGAGCAAGGCTTCGACCAGGTGTGGGCGATCTCGCGCGGCGTCGCCGGACCCGCGAATCTGCCGAAGGACGTCGAGGCGACGCTGATCGCCACGCTCGAAAAAACCATCGCGTCGCCGGGGCACAAGGAAAAGGCCGAGAAGCTCAGCCTCGACCCGCTCATCGTCAAAGGCGAGGAGTACCGCAAGTACCTCAAGCAAAAAGAGCAGGAAACCAAGAAGCTGATGAATTGGTAGCACCAGCGACCGAAACGAGGAGCGCCGCGCGAGCGGCGCTCTTTGCGCTTCCGGAGGCGCACCTACTGCAATCTTCAACCGCTACTGTCGCGGCGTTGTTCAACTTGGCCGAAATAGCGCCCAGTCGACTTCACCTTTCCGAGACGTGACAACTGATGGCCTTCCGAGCGTTCAATGCTAGTCCACAATTCTACGTCCAAAGCAAAAATGCGGAACATGTTTTTCGGGGATGCCTTACTTCATGTTCGCGTTCTTGAATAACTACAATGAAGCCATCACTGCTTGAGGTGGTCCCACTTCCTGAGACAGGCGGTTAAGGTGGATTCGCCGATGCGAAGGATAATCCACCATGAGGACGCGGAGACGGTTTTCCGGGGAGTTCAAAGCCAAGGTCGCGCTTGAGGCGA
>Ga0194131_10000101_pt1 | contig 125352 bp, 113 predicted proteins | sample TA2KigO120mmetaG_FD_148631 | JGI IMG/M metagenome (GOLD analysis project Ga0194131, IMG submission 148631) | Freshwater microbial communities from Lake Tanganyika, Tanzania - TA2015053 Kigoma Offshore 120m | ecosystem: Environmental > Aquatic > Freshwater > Lake | place: Tanzania: Lake...
TCCTCACTCTGCTGGATCGCCGCCGCCGCGCGTCATTAATGCGGGTTTCGCACGTCGTAGTCCCCGTATCAGGCGGCGGCAACCCGCGAACTCCGGCCGCCCACTTCGACGCCGCTATTCCGGTTCGCCAGAAATGAGCGACCTTTCGATATCCGGCTGCGGCACTTCCGGGATCGTCGGAAAACTGGGATTGCATTCTGCTGTAGCCATGTTCGTCAGAACATGGGCGACCCCAAAACAACTCGTGAATAACCCACGTTCTGCCGAACGTGGCTACCATCAAGTCTACCTCGCCAGAGGGCGGTACTTGATTCGGTGCGGCTGGTCGGCATCCGCTCCCAGACGCTCGCGCTTCTGAACCTCGTACATCTTGTAGTTCCCCTCGAACCAATACGCTTGGCTGTCACCCTCGAAGGCGAGGATGTGCGTTGCGATACGGTCGAGGAACCAGCGGTCGTGGCTGGTCACGATCGCGCAGCCGCCGAAGTTCGAGAGCCCTTCTTCCAACGCGCGCAGCGTTTCAACGTCGAGATCGTTCGTCGGTTCGTCCAGCAGGATCACATTGCCGCCGCGCCGTAACAGCTTCGCGAGATGCACTCGATTCCGCTCGCCGCCGGAGAGTTGCTTGACCAGTTTCTGTTGATCCGGGCCTTTGAAGTTGAACCGGCCGCAGTAGGCGCGAGCGTGAATCTTCATGCCGCCAACTTCGAGCACGTCAGCCCCACCGCTGATCTCCTCATACACCGACTTGTCGCCATCCAGTGAGTCGCGCGACTGATCGACGTAAGCGAGTTCGACTGCATTGCCGATCCGCAACTCACCACTGTCCGGCTTTTCAATACCCATGATCATCTTGAAGAGCGTCGTTTTGCCCGCACCGTTCGGCCCGATCACGCCAACGATGCCGCCGCGCGGGAGATTGAACTCCATGTTCTCGAAAAGCAGCCGCTCACCAAAGCTCTTCGTCAGCTTCTCCGCGCGGATCACCAAATCACCCAACTGCTTGCCGGAGGGAATCTGAAACTGAGCCGTGTCGTCAGCTCCGTTGTACTGTTGTGCTCGCAGCTCTTCGTAGCGTTGCAAGCGAGCCTTGTTCTTGGTCGCCTGGGCCTTCGGCGACATGCGAACCCACTCCAACTCGCGGGCAAGTTCCTTCTGCCGCTTCGACTCCTTGTTTTCTTCGACTTTCATCCGCGCGTACTTCTGCTCCAACCACGACGAGTAATTTCCCTCAAACGGAATCCCCTTGCCGCGGTCAAGTTCGAGAATCCATTTGGCGACATTGTCGAGGAAATATCGGTCGTGCGTCACCGCAACAACCGTTCCCGCGAAGTGCTCGAGGAACCGTTCCAACCATGCTACCGATTCGGCATCGAGATGGTTCGTCGGCTCATCGAGCAACAAGAGATCGGGGTTCTGCAACAAAATGTGACACAGCGACACGCGCCGCTTCTCACCACCGGAGAGCGTGGTGATCTCGGCGTCATCGGGAGGCAGACGCATCGCATCCTTCGCGATCTCGAGCGTGCGATCCAACTCCCACAAGTTGTCGTGGTCGATCTTATCCTGGCACTTGGCTTGCTCTTCGAGCACCGTCTCCATCTCGTCAGGGTCCAGCGGCTCGCCGAGCTTCAGATTGAGTTCGTTGAACCGTTCGAGAATCGCGTGCGAATCGGCGACCGCATCGTTGATGCACTCACCAACCGTCTGGTATTTGTCCAGCCGCGGCTCCTGCGCGAAGTACCCGATCTTAATCCCCTTGGCCGGCCGGACCTCACCCATAAAGTCTTTGTCTTCACCCGCCATGATCCGCAGCAGTGTGCTCTTACCCGACCCGTTGTTGCCGAGCACTCCAATTTTCGCTCCCGGATAAAACGCCAACCAAATGTTGCTGAGGACTTCTTTCTCCTCATACATCCGGGTCAGCGCCTCAATCGTAAAAATGTAATTCTCGGCCATTGCTGCTTCTGAAACTCCGACGGTGGACTAAACGATTTCCGAAACGACGCCCTGCGGACAAACCACATCTGCCCTGCGCGGCCTCGTAGTGTGATCGCTGCGACAAATGTTGCAATGCCGCTGCTTCGCGCGGGCGTGTTTCCAGCTTGCCTGCCTTCGAGCACACGGGACAAGTGCTCCACGAGTGGGTCATCTCAACTGAAGCCACATCGCGTAAGCCACCGGTCCTGCAAGCAAGATGCTGTCCATCAGGTCCAACAGCCCGCCAAATCCTGGGAGCAATGCTGGAGCATCTTTGACTCCAACATCTCGCTTGATGAGGGACTCAACCAAATCACCAATCAATCCCGCAAAGCCGACGACCACACCGAACACGATTGCCGGCCAGAACCCCCAAGCGAACCAGAAGCTGCTGACTTTGGGGCCGATCCAACAGAGCCAAGCGGCCGAGCAAAGTCCCGCCGTCACCAGATGGCCGACTCCCCCTGCCCAAGTCTTACCAGGACTAAGGCGTGGAACCATCTTTGGACCACCAATCAGCCTTCCAAAGGTGTACGCACCGACATCGCCCATCTTCGTCGCGATGACCAGAGCACTGAGTGCAAAGTAGCCACCTTGATCAACCCAACGTAGTTGAGCGGTGACGACCATCAACACGCCCACGTAGTTGATGATTAGGAACTCGATGCCGGCCGAGCCAAGATGAAAACCCGCTCGCGGCTCAGATGATTGATTCGTCGGATTGCCGGCCGCGCGGTTCATCGAATCGAGCGTTTGCATCGCGGCACAATCGGATGTCGGATCAGGCGACCGAAAACGAATCATCGCCATGAGCAGAATCGACATCGCCATTGCCGCGAGCCATCCGAACGGCGCGTGGCCATTCTTAAAAATCAATGCCGCCGCTGACATTGGATACAAATTCGGTGCCCACCCGGCGAACAGCAACGTCGCTGTCCAAATCCAACACAAACTGAGATTTGGCCGAAAACCTGCGACTCTGCTCAAGACGACAAGTTCCCAAACGCAGCGTGCGGAAATCACCAACACGATGACGAACAGAATCGGAGCTTTGAGGCCAAACTGATCGTCCCAATAAAACAACCCGATCGTTGCGGGGATCAGCAGCGCGGACATCAGCAAACGGTGTTTCAACATGTCCGCTTACCTCGACAGTCCGCCGAAGCTTCGTTCGCGGTTCGCATAGTCGCGCAGGGCGTCGTGCAAATCGGTGGGACGAAACTCCGGCCAACATTTGGACGTGACCCAGAACTCAGCATAGCTCGCTTGCCACAACAAGTAGTTGCTCATCCGCATCTCGCCCGCGGTGCGGATCACCAAATCGGGATCAGGCATCCCGGCGGTGTCGAGATGCTCGGCAATGCACTGTTCGTCAATTGTGTCCACGGTCAAGGAACGGTCGTGCAGTCGAGTCGCAATGCGGCGAAACGCATCCACCAATTCCTGCCGGCCTCCGTAGTTCACCGCGAGACAAAGTCGAGTACCACGATTGTTGCGGCAGACTTCAACTGTCTTGGCAACTTCGCGCAGCACACCATCGGACAAGCCTTCGCGGCGTCCGATCACCGAAAATCGCAAATCCTGGCGCATGATCTCGGATCGTTCTTCGATGAGATACTGCTCCAACAGCCGCATCAGCATGTCGAGTTCACGCTGCGGACGTTTCCAGTTCTCGCTCGAAAGACAATACAGCGTGAGTTGTTCAATCCCGAGTTCCGCACATTCCTCAATTGTCTCGCGGACAGAGCGAACTCCCCGGCGGTGACCTTCGATGCGTGGAAATCCTCGGGCTCTCGCCCAGCGGCCATTGCCGTCCATGATGATCGCGATGTGTCGCGGCAACTTCTCGGTCAAAATTCCGAGCTCGCTCAATCGGCGAGCCGCTTTAGTAGGATCGAATGGCACGGGGATGGTCGCCTCCACAAGCCGGAAGGGGACAACCCACACAGCTCAGCTCAAAGTCCGCGCCTGCCGACACGAGCCCCACTGCGCCGTGACACTGGCGTTCTTACTCGACCGCCGCGCACGAACATTTTGTCACCTACCATCACTTGTTACAGCGCTGTCGCGGGAACCAATGGCTCAGCGACGGGCTGTAGTTCTTCCGTCTCCGCAGCGAGGCCCCCATCGTCATCGAAGTACAGGACTTCCTCTCGGTAGTACGGAGCCTGGTTCGGTGTTTCAATTCCCAGTCGCACATGGTGGCGCTGGATCTCCAAAATCGTCACTCGAACATTGTCATCAATCACCAATCCCTCGTTGACACTCCGGGAGATGATCCGCATGTCGAATACCTCTGTGAAACGTTGTAGGAAAGAAAGTCCCAAAAAGAATTGCTAAGCGCGAGGGAGATTCTGACCTCGGCAGCTCAACAGAGCAAGCGGCTGACACGACGAAAAAAAATCTTTGCGAACGACCACTCATAGAACCTTGACAGATTCCACCTCTGCGACAATGCCGCCTCAAAAGAGGTCTTTTCCGGCAATGATTTCGCAGGCAATTGCCTCGAGGATAATTCAACTATGAATTCCAGAACTCCGCCAGTTCAAATGCTGCTTTCTCCCGCGATCGACGACGATCGTTTGCATCGTCTGCGAGCAGTTGCCGGTCCATTGGACATTGTCAATTGCCACACCATCTCACATGCGGCCGAGATGATTCGCAATGCAGAGGCATTCTTCGGCAAGCTCACTCCGGATTTGCTCTTGAACGCGCGACGACTGCGATGGGTCCAGTCGCCGACGGCCAGTCTCGAACATTATCTCTTTCCGGAATTGATCGAGCATCCATGCGTCCTCACCAACATGCGTGGACTTTTTTCCGACGTGATCGCCGATCACGTGTTTGGCTTTGTGCTGTGCTTCGCAAGGCAATTACACATGTACATTCATCGACAACACCGTTCGGAATGGGCACCGGTTGGTGGAGAATCTGAACGGAGTCAATTCAGCAGCGGGCCTGCGGTCGTTTCAGACATCGATCGCCGCCACCAACACCTCTCGGACATGACACTCGGGGTCGTCGGAGCGGGCGAGATCGGTCGCGAGGTTTTGCGCCGCGCCGCCGCATTTGGCATGCGACGGCTGGCGGTCGATCCGCTTTGCCGCAGCGTGCCAGGAATACTCGAAGACGTTTGGCCGACTGCTCGATTGAACGATCTGCTCGCGAACTCGGATTACGTGGTGATCGCGGCACCGCACACTCCGGAAACTGAAAAACTATTCCGCACGCCGCGATTCGAGACCATGAAACGCTCGGCGGTTCTGATCAACATCGGCCGAGGCGCGATCGTCGATCTCGCCGATCTGACTTCCGCATTGCAGAACGGTTTGATCGCTGGTGCTGGCTTGGACGTCTTTGAGACGGAACCTCTGCCCGTCACACATCCATTGTGGCGGATGGACAACGTCATCATCACACCGCACGTTGCCGGCGCCTCACCGCGGATTGCCGAGCGTCACTTGGCCACGCTGCTGGAAAACGTCCGTCGCTTCGTCGCCGGTGACGCTCTGCTTAATGTCGTCGACAAACACAAATGGTTCTGACAAGGATGACCACAGGCCTTCACACGACGTCATCGAGACCATGACTTTCGTCAATCGTTCCGGCTGCCACCGGCGGTTCTTCATCAAACATCTCATGTAAAAATCGGGACGGCGTCGTTTCTCGCAGCTTGCCCCACTTCTTCCGAAAGAGTGCGCGAGTCAACGTCAGCGAGTCTTTCGCTCGCGTGACTCCGACGTAGCAAAGGCGGCGTTCTTCGTCGATGCTCTGCGGAGTTGCCTCTTCCGCGTCGACGGAGCGGCGATGCGGCAACAGACCCTCTTCGAGTCCGACTAGGTAGACGCGATTGAATTCGAGACCCTTTGCAGAGTGGATCGTCATCAAACGCACTCCGCGCTGTTTGAGTTGCTCATCTTTATCCGTTTCGCTGTCGCGGTCAGAGAGCGTGATGTTGTCCAGAAAATCGCTAAGTGACGGGTCGGCCGTGTTGGAGACGTACTCTTGGACCGTGTCCATCAGTTGCTCGACAGTCCCTTGTCGCGCGAGTTGTTGCGTTGGCTCCTTGTATTGCCTCTGGATTTCAAGATCGTAGTTAATCGTTTGGAGCAATGAGTGAAACGTCTCGGCCATCTGCTTGGGGGCATCGTCGAATCGGCGTCGAAAGTCAGTCAGCAGTGTCGCGAAGGCTTCGACGGCATGGGCGGTCTTGACGGTGAGTTCTTTCTCGTCGCAAAGTCCTGGGACGGCGTCGAAAAAACGGACTTTGCGTTGGACAGCTCTCGCGAGAATCTTTTCGACAGACGTGTCACCGATGTTGCGGGCCGGCGTGTTGATGATCCGCAGCAACGACTGTTCGTCGAGCGGTTGCGAAATGACCCGTAAGTACGCCAGCAAATCGCGAACCTCCTTGTTGTCGAAAAACGACCGCTCACCTAACAGCACGTACGGCACTTTGAAGCGGCGAAGCTGCACCTCGAATACCCGTGGCTGCTCATTGGTGCGGAACAGGATCGCAAAGTCGTCGGGTTTCGCGCGTTCGTGGCGGAGATTGAAGTCGATCTCGCGGACGACCGTTTCGGCTTCGAGTTCTTCATTCTCGTACTCGCGATATCGCACCGAGCCTTGCAGAGTTCGCGACGCAAAAAGCTGTTTCGCGTGCCGATTGCGGTTGTGTTTCACGAGACTGTTGGCAAGACCGATGATTTGCTCAGTGCAGCGATAGTTTTCTTGCAGGCGGACTACTGTGGTGCCGGGAAAGACCGTTGGAAATCCGAGAATGTGTGCGATGTCCGCTCCGCGCCAGCCATAGATCGACTGGTCGTCATCGCCGACGACGCAAAGGTTGCGATGCGGGCGGACGAGAGCCTCAATCAAATCAAACTGCGAGCCGTTGGTGTCTTGATACTCGTCAATCTGGACATGGTCGAAACGTCGCTGATGTCTTTCGAGCACCTCGGGATGCTCTTCAAACAGCCGATTCGTCAGCAGCAACAGGTCATCGAAATCGAGAGAGCCGGAGGACTTCAAAATCGACTGATACTTTTTGTAGCCCATCGCGGCGACGACATCGCCGTCGTGTTCGACGTACTCGCTGGCCTCGGCGGCCAAGACACCTTGCGTCTTCCATTGGCTGATGCGATTGACGAGGTCGCTCGGCCGCATCTGTTTCTCGCCGACACGCAAGTCTCGCAAAGCTCGTCGGGCAGCGGCTTCCTGATCACCTCGGTCGTAGATCGTGAAGTTGCTCGGATAGCCCAGCACTTCAATGTCTTGCCGCAGCACGCGGACACAGAAACTGTGAAAAGTTGAAATCCACGGCTTCCGCTGCGGTTTACGACCGCTCGGTCCTGTCAGGAGCGAGAGCGCTCGCTCCTGCATTTCTCGTGCAGCTTTGTTGGTGAACGTGACCGAGAGAATTCGATCGGGCTCAACGCCGTGTCGGATGAGATTCGCGATGCGAAACGTGATGACACGCGTCTTGCCCGTGCCAGCCCCGGCGAGCACCAGCAGCGGGCCAGACAAGGTCGCGACCGCATCGCGCTGGGCGGAGTTGAGTTTTGCGAGTTCATCCATTTGGCGAATGCGGAGTTCGGAAGACGGTTTGAAGAACGAACGCATTCTTGTCAGTCGTCATCCGGCAAACGGAGCACGGGTTCATCGTCATCGTCCGCAACTGACTTGGCCGGTTTGACACTGGGCGTTCCGCCTCCGTCTTTTTCGAGCAGCGGGGCGTGCTTGCGGAGGGAATCAGTTGATTTCGCCAATGTTTCGGCAGCGACCGGCAACTCTCCTTCGACTTCGATCTCGATGCCATCGAACTCGTCCGACGAATCAACGCTCGAATCGATGGCATCGAGTTTGTGGCCTTCGACTTCGATTTCAATTCCGTCGAATTCATCCTCGACAACAATGTCTGGCTCGGAGGACTTTGAGCTGGATTTGAGCTGCGACTTGTCGTCCGTTCCAAGATCGAAGTTGGGAATTTGAGCAGGGAGATCCGAGGAGGGCTTGTGCCGCGTCGGGACTGACGTCTCACCAATCTCGGGATCTGGCGCCGCAGATTTCGCCGGCGATTTGGGCTTACTACTTTTGCTGGTCCTTTCTCCGAGCACGATCTGCTCGAAGAAGTCGTCGTCCTTTTTCTGTTTTTGTGGTTGCGCAGCAGCGGCACCTGATGTGGTTTTGGTTTTTACCGCCTTGGCCTTGGCAGAGGCGGCCTTCAACTTCCGCTCGAGTTGCAGTTTGGCTTCGATCTCCTCGCAAACTGTTCGCAGCGGGATGAGCAATTCAGACATGGTCTGCCAGCGGTCACCCGGATTGCTTTGCAATCCCTTCATGATGACTTCCGCAACACGCGAGTCGACGTGCGGAGCGAATTGAGAGATCGGCTTGGGCGGCTTGTTGATGTGCTGCAGAACCGTTTCCAGCGTTTCTTGTTCGGCAACATCCCACGGCAGGCGTTTTGAAAGCATCTCGTACGCCGTGACCGCGAACGAGAAAATATCGATGCGTTGGTCCGTGCGTTGCCGCTTGATCAATTCCGGGGCCATGTAGTTGGCGGTACCAGTGCGGTTGCCGGGCTTTTGAAAGTCTGGAATGTTGGGGACCACCAAGCCAAAGTCGATTAGTTTGACCATGTTGTCAGAGTCGACCATCACGTTGCGTGGGCATACGTCGCGGTGAATCCAGTTCTGTCGGTGCAGATAATCGAGCGCCTCGCCCAGTTGGATGATGTAGTTCAGGCAGTTGTCCCGCATCTGCTCGTTTTGGGCGTCGACCAGATAACTCAGACTCACTCCTTCAACAAACTCCATGACGAGATATTGCTCATCGCCGGTAGTGATGCCGTGCTCGATCGTGTGAACGATGTTGGGATGCTGCAAGCTCGAGGCGACTTGGCCTTCACTGGGCTTTTTGAGCCCGACGAAGCGTGCCTCGAATCGCTCGGTCTTCATCTTGTCGAGCACTTTGACCGCCAGCATTCGCCCCGTCATGTTGTCGCGAGCACGCCAGACCTTCGACATGCTCCCCTGACCGACGCGTGTCAATAAGTCAAACCGCCGAGCGACGTCGACTTTCTGGACCCTCGGCTTTTTGTCAAACAAGTTTTTGAGGAAGTTGACCATGATGAGGGCCAGGGGCGAGGGAATCTTCCTCGGCAACTGAACTTTCGCTCCTTAATCAGGCTCCGCAATAATCGATGATGCGGGCGATTTCCGTGCGAAGGTGTTGGCGGTCGACGATACGATCGACAAAGCCCATTTTCAACAGGAATTCGCTGGTCTGAAAATCATCGGGAAGTTTTTGTTTCACGGTCGCGGCGACAACGCGCGGGCCTGCGAACCCGACGAGGGCCTTCGGCTCGGCGATCGTGATGTCTCCCAACGATGCGAAACTGGCGGCGACTCCGCCCATCGTCGGATTCGTCAACACTGAAATGAATAGACCACCGGCATCATGAAATCGGCCGAGCGCAGCGGAGACTTTGCCCATCTGCATCAGCGACAAGATGCCTTCGTGCATTCGAGCACCGCCACCGGAACCACTCACAATCACCAGCGGCAGCTTGAATTCAGTGGCTAGCTCGATCGCGCGGGTCAGCTTCTCGCCAACCACGGAACCCATGCTCCCCATAATGAACGCCGAATCAGTCAAACCGAGCACCAGCGGCCGGCCGCGCATGTAGCCTCTGCCGACAATACAGGCATCGGTCAGCCCCGTCTTTTTCTGTTCCTCTTTCAGGCGCTCTTTGTACGGTTTTTTGTCCCCGAACCCGAGTGGGTCCACGGGCAAGATGTTGGTACACCATTCTTCGAAGCTCTCTTCATCGAGCAACTGCGCAATGCGGGCCATCGCCGGAACGTAGAAGTGATGATTGCACTCCGGACAGCAGTACAAATTCTGCTGTACCTGCTTGCGATAGACCGTCGCCTTGCAACCATCGCACTGAATCCACAGACCTTCGGGCACACCGCGTTTTTGTCGCTTGCCGCCAGTCTTATCTGAATCGCTCATCGGTGCGTCTCTCCGTCCTCAGTTTCCGGGTTGAGGCTGACCCGGACAAACTCGCCGTCGCGTCCAGAGGACTCAAACACGCCGATCTGCGGATCGCCAAGCCCCCCCGAAAACGCGGAGGTCAGTTCAGGAGGCTCGCCGGTGAGGACGGAAGATACAAGACTCGCCAAAGGCTCGGAAGCGACGATCACCAGCGAGTTGAACTTGCGGAGCGGCTTCTTGAGTGCTCGCCGAACACGATCGACCGCGTTCTCCCACGGCTCCCCTTCCGGTGGGCAAATCGTTTCCGGAGCCTCCTGCCATTGATTGAACACGCGCGACATCCGCCGGCCGATTTCTTCAGTCGTCGAACCTTGCCACAACCCCTGATTGAGATTCGACAATTCCTCTGATTTCCGAGTGGTCAAATCGAAGGCCTCAGCAATCGCCTCGGCGGTACAAGTGGCCGGTTGAGCCATGCCACACAAGACCGCTTCGGGGGCATCGGACAACGTCCGCAACTGCTCGATCAACCCCGCGACTTGCGTGACACCTCGTGCGTTCAGCGGCAATTCGAGAGCGCCAATCAGCCGATGCTGCTCGTCGAAGTCGGTCCAGCCGGGACGAACCACGGCGACAATCTTCATGTTGTCACGCTCGATCCGAGCGCCTCTTAGGAATTCATCGCCCGGCCAAGCGACCGAGTTCATCAGCGGCATTTACATAATCACTCTGATCGAAAATCGCGCTGCCGACAACGAACAAGTCGGTTCCCGCTGCGGCACAACCGGCGATCGTCTTCGTCCCGATGCCGCCGTCGACGGACAGAATCGTCTCGGATGAGATCCGTTTCCGCGCATCCCGCAGCTTTTCGATCGACGAAGGAATGAACGATTGACCGCCGAATCCCGCCTGCACACTCATTACCAACAGCAAATCGATTTCTGCAAAAAACGGTTCGACCGCCGTCAATGAGGTCTGCGGATTCAGCGCGAGTCCGGCGACTCGCCCAGCGTCTCGAATGCGACGCAGCAACGACGTCGGCTGCGGGACCGCTTCGATATGAACCGTGATCGCCTCGCAACCCGCCTTGAGATATTCGTCGAGATACCGCTCCGGCTCGGAGATCATCAGGTGCGCGTCGAAGAGCATCTCAGTCAGTGGCCGAACCCGCTTGATCACCATTGGCCCGTAGGACAAGTTTGGGACGAAGTGCCCATCCATCACGTCCCAGTGCAGAACTTTGGCGTTCGCGGCAGTAAGTCGTTCGACTTCGTGAGCCAAATCGCTGAAATCACATTTAAGCATCGAAGGCGCGATGACCGGCCGAGCGGTTCGCAGCCGTTCCAGAATCTCGGTTCGACTCATGGATTATTCTTTCGAGGCAACTTCCAACCGAATGCCAAGTGCAGCACGAACAGCGCCGCCACTGCTGCCACCAGCCAATGCAGGTTCCGCGATTGGATCCAATGCAACAGAATGGCGGAAAGTGTCAAGGCGCCCGCCGCCACCATTGCAAGTCGCTCAACGGTTTCCCAGCGGCGCAGCCAGGACAGGAAGTATCCCCAGGTTGTTACTGACCGAAAAATCAACAGACCACCACCCCAGAATAATCCCAAGCCGATCAGAATTCCCATCACCGACACGATCGAGTTCAAACCCAGACTGATGATGCTTGAGGAATTGGCATCCTGGCTCCACCACACGACAAACCAGGCGAGGACCCACACGACTGCGCCCGCGGCAAATTGCTTGCGAGGCTCTGCCGGGGCTCCGTTGGGGGGCGCCCGAAACCAGTCTAAAAAATTGTATGCCATGACGAATTTATAGCAGTCTCGCTCAAGGCTCGACAGTTCGGCCGCCTGTCGTTGCAGTATCGCGACGAACGCGAAGAATCTGAAAATGTGAATTCGAAAAAAGGTCGAAACATGTCGCGCGGTCAAGGGGGCGCTCGGCGTCCCGCAACGAAGTTTGCTCATTTGCAGAAAAAGATCGGCAAGCAAGGCGTTCAAAGGAACCTGCAGAGCCAGCGTGAGGCGTTGCGCCTGCGGCCAAAGAAGGGACTTCCATGAACTCCCCACGCGATGAAATCAATCACTTGATCTCCGGCTTTTGGAAGACACAGGCGATTTATGTGGTCGTACGACTTGGCATTCCGGACTTGCTGGCGGCGGGACCTCAAACGGCTGAACAGCTCGCGAGTGAATCCGATTCACACCCACGCTCGCTGTATCGGTTAATGCGAGCGCTCGCGAGCAGCGGTGTCTTCTCTGAAGACTCAGAACACCGATTCGCGTTGACTCCGCTGTCCGAGTGCCTTCGAAGCGACTCTGCTGACTCGATGGCCGCCCTGGCTTGGATGCGCGGCGACTGGCAATACCGTGCCTGGGGCAATCTGCTGCACAATGTGCAAACTGGCGAAACTGCCTTTGACCAGGTCTTCGGCGAATCGCTGTTCGAGTTTCTGCGCCGCGATCCCGAAAACGCCGCGATCTTCGATCAAGGCATGGTCGGAGTTCACGGACGTGAAACCGAGGCGATGGTTCGCTCGTTCGATTTTTCGAGCATCCACGTTCTCGCGGACATCGGCGGAGGGAATGGAAGTGTCCTCGCCGCGTTGCTCACTCATTACCCAATGCTCAAAGCGATCCTCTTAGACCGATCTGATGTCATCGACCGCGCAAAGATCAATCTCGCTCATGCTGGTGTCGCAGAGCGAGTGCAGTTCTTCGTGGGCGATTTCTTTGAATCGGTTCCCGCCGGTGCGGATGCCTATTTGCTCCGTCACGTCATCCACGATTGGAACGACAAACAATCACGCACGATTCTCCGAAATTGCCGCGATGCGATGCCGAACGACGGCCGTTTACTGCTCGCGGAATTTGTCCTTCCCGATGGACCGGAACCGTTCCGAGGAAAGTGGTTTGACCTCGCGATGATGACTGTTACTGGAGGGCAAGAGCGAACCGGCAGCGAATATTGCACGCTGCTGAATGACTGCGGCTTTACTGTCCAGCGTGTCGTGCCAACGGCGACAGAGTTGTCACTCATCGATGCCTTGAAAAACTGAGAAACTCCTTCGAACAGCATCGATCAGGCCCTCTGGAGTCACTCGCAGAATGCGCCGACGGGACGCGTTGGATGTTGAGCCAATCAGAATTGTCGGCACTGAGACTGACTCTCGCAACGGGATCACATCTCAGTTTCCAGATTTCGCAAAGCACCCGTCGCTGGCCAATGGACCGTTCGTGCTGCAACACTACAATGTGCACGTTCTCCGACATCAGAAAATGAAAACCCAGCCGGCAATCGGCGCAATTCAGGAAGACACACCATGCAAGGAAATCCCAAAATCATCGACGCCCTCAACGCCGGATTGACCATCGAACTCACCGCAATCAATCAGTACTTCGTGCAAGCCAAGATGTGCAAAAACTGGGGCCTGCATCGGCTCGCTGCCAAGCACTATTCCGAATCGATGGGCGAGATGAAGCACGCTGAAATGCTCATCGACCGCATCCTCTTTTTGGAGGGCGTTCCGGAAATCGCCCGCTACGACGTCATTCGTGCGGGCACCGATATTCCGGAGCAGTTCGATTACGACCTGGCTCTCGAATCCAAGGGAGTCAAGACGTACAACGCCGCCGTCGCCCTGTGCATCGCCGAAAACGACGGTGGCAGCCGCGAACTGCTGGAAAAGATCTTGGTCGATTCCGAGGAGCACGTGGACTGGCTCGAAACCCAAATCGACCTGATCAGGAGGCTCGGCCTGCAAAACTATCTGATCACACAGGTCGGCGAAGAGGAAGCCGGTGGACACTGAGATAGAATCAGGCTGCGGATAGTTCGATGACAGGCCGTGCACCCGGTGCCAGCCCCAGTCATCCGCATCACGCATCTCAGCGACGGCTCATCAGAGGTCACGATGGCGGATTCTACCTCCGCCTGAGTGACCTTCAGGCAGTGGCAAATCACGTCCTCGGAACAGAAGCGATCCTCGTGCATATCCAGACGACTGCCGTCGCCTCCTTGAGATTGAATCTCAGTTCACAGTGACATCCTAGCCGGACGACTTTCGTCGTCAACTCTATACCCGGTTCAGCCACTCAGAATCGGACAGAAGCATTCGAAGCCTAATGGCCACGGCATTCCGAAATGGCTTGCTGCGATGGCAGTTGCGCAGATTCCCCGCCGAAAGTGACATATCCAGCGATTTAGCGTTCGGGCTTTGGCACTCTTCGGTGACTGGATGAGCCTGAGCCGCGTCGGCCGCGACCGCGTTTCGATTTCTTTTGGGTAAGCGTGAAGCCGGGGTTATCAGGATCACCGGCTGCGACGGCCTGGCCAGTTTGGTTTTTGAGTTCGAGGATTCGGTCGCGCAGTTGGGCCGCGCGTTCGAACTCCAAGTTCTGCGCAGCCGCGTGCATCTCGCGTTCAAGTTCGTTGAGGAACTCTTGCGTGACGTACTGAGTCTCGCTGACTCCGATCGCATCGGCGATGACGTGCTGGGCGGCGATCTCTTCTTCGATACCGCGCTTGATCGCCTTTTTAATTGTCTCCGGCGTGATGCCGTGCTCGGCGTTGTAGGCGAGTTGCATTTCGCGGCGGCGGCGGGTTTCGTCCAGCGCTTGCTGCATCGATTCGGTGACTTTGTCGGCGTAGAGAATGACCTCGGCGTTCACGTTGCGAGCACTGCGACCAATCGTTTGAACGAGGCTGGTTGCACTGCGCAGAAAGCCTTCTTTGTCGGCATCGAGGATTGCGACCAGCGAGACTTCCGGGATGTCGATGCCCTCACGGAGCAGATTCACGCCGATGACGGCGTCGAAGCGTTGTTCGCGGAGTTCGCGGATGACTTCGACTCGTTCAATCGCATCGAGTTCTGAGTGCAGCCACTTGCAGCGAACACCTTCTTCGACGAGGTAAGTCGTCAGGTCTTCGGCCAGCCGTTTCGTGAGCGTGGTAACGAGCACGCGTTCGTTCCGCTCGGCTCGCTTGCGAATTTCGTCTTTAAGGTGCGGGACTTGGCCGCGAGCAGGCAGCACATGCACCAGCGGATCAACGAGGCCGGTGGGGCGGATGACTTGCTGCACGACTTCGCCGCCGGATTGTTCCAGTTCCCAATCAGCGGGCGTGGCCGAGACGAAGACCGCTTGACCGCGCATCTTCTCGAATTCGTCGAATTGCAACGGGCGGTTGTCGAGTGCCATTGGCAGGCGAAAGCCGTGCTCGACGAGCGTCGTTTTGCGGGATTTGTCACCGGCGTGCATTCCGCGGACTTGCGGCAGCGTGACGTGCGATTCATCCACGAAGATCAGGAAATCTTTCGGGAAGAAGGCGAACAGCGTGTCGGGCGGCTCCCCTTTTTTCCGGCCGGCGAGTGCTCGCGAGTAGTTTTCAATGCCGGGGCAGAAGCCGGTTTCGCGGAGCAGTTCCATGTCGTATCGCGTGCGCGCCGACAGGCGTTGAGCTTCCAGCAATTTTCCTTCTTGGCGGAATTGATCGAGCCGTTCGGCAAGTTCCGCCTCGATGTCCTCGACGGCGGCGGCGACGCGTTCTTGCGGCATTACGAAGTGCTTGGCCGGGTAGACGTACAACTCTTCGAGCCGCTTGGCTTCCTCGCCGGTGAGTGGGTTGATGATCGACAACCGCTCGACTTCGTCGCCCCATAGCTCGATGCGATAGGCGAATTCCTCGTAGGCCGGCCAGACTTCGACGACGTCGCCGCGCACGCGAAACTTGCCGCGCGACGGTTCGAAATCGTTGCGGTCGTACTGAATGTCGATCAGCTTCAGCAGCAGGTCGTCCCGGTCGACGGTGTCGCCGGGGCGCAGCGTGACCATCATCTCCAGGTAGTCGCGTGGCGAGCCGAGTCCATAAATGCACGACACGCTGGCGACGACGATCACATCCCGCCGGCTGATGAGCGCCGACGTCGCCGCCAGCCGCAGCCGGTCGATATCGTCGTTGATCGACGAGTCCTTCTCGATGTAAATGTCGCGTGCCGGAATGTACGCCTCCGGCTGGTAGTAGTCGTAGTAGCTGACGAAGTACGACACCGCGTTGTGCGGAAAGAACTCTTTGAACTCGCCGTAAAGCTGCGCAGCCAGCGTCTTGTTGTGCGACAAAATGAGCGTCGGTCGATTCAGCCGCGCGATGACGTTCGCCATCGTGAACGTCTTGCCGGAGCCGGTCACCCCGAGCAACACCTGATTCCGCTTGCCTTCCTTGATGCCACGTGTCAGCGCATCAATCGCTTTCGGCTGATCGCCAGCGGGCTCGTACGGTGCGACGAGTTGGAATTCAGGCATGTCTCGATCTCGTACCGCGCCGGATATCAGACGGCGATGTCGCGTACATTGAGTTTCGGCTTGTGTTCGCGGATGAGCAGGCATTGATACGCCAACAACTCCGGAGTGTTTGGCTCCGCCGTGAAGAAGCGGACTCGCAGGTCGGCCGATTCGCGTTTCCAGGTGCGGAGCGGTTGGCCGCTGAATTGGTGCTGCAAGCGTTGCCGCAGGTTGAGTGATCCGCCGACGTATAGCTTGTCGCAATTGTCGGCCCCGAGAACGAGATACAGACCTGCCTCATCGGGATAGTCACTCCACTTGGCAGGCGTGAGCGGTTTGGCGGAACAGAGTTTTGCAGGCGCGATGCTGCGGAGCAGGTCGGCTCGAGCGCGGGCGGACTTGGCTTCTTTACGGAGCATCAGTGCGCCCCAGCGGTAATGGAACGGTTCAAAGCCGGGGCGGAACGACATCGCGATCTTGTCGAAGCGTTGAGCCTGTTTCGGGTCGCAGAGGATCGCATCGATACTCTCGCACCCTTCATCGAGCAACTTGGCGAGAGCGATCTCGCTGGCGAAGAGGAATTGGTCACAGTCGTCCCAACTGATTTGCGTGCGTTGCGTGGTCGGGACGCTCGAAAGCTTGCCAGCCTTGCGGTAGTTGAACAGCTTCCAATTCCAAATCCGCGCGTCGCCGGTGAGACCGCCATTGCGGCAGTGCTCGACGAACTCCTGATTGAGTTCCGGATCGGCAACCACTCGGTCTGGAGAATAACCTTGGCTCGATTTGGCGAAGGCCTCGATGAGTCCTTTCTCAAACAACCGCTCGGCATTTGAAGCGTTGTTGGTTGGTTCCGCTTCTTGAGCTTTCGGCGCGGCGGCCAGTCGGCCTTTGCGAGTTCCTTTCGGTGGCGTGGCCGGCGCACTGACCGCCGGTTCCGCGGCACCGTCGAGAAGGTCGCCGACACGGCAATTCACGAGACGGTCGCGGCCGCGCTGGATGTATTCGGATGAAAGATCGAAGCCGAGGAATTGTCGACCGAGTTTCTTGGCGACCGCCAGCGTCGTCGCGCTGCCGGAGAATGGATCGAGCACCGTGTCAGCTTCGTTCGAGCAGAGCTTGATGATCCGGCCGAGCAGTTGCTCCGGCATTTGGCAGCCATGAAAGCCGGCTCGCTCTTTAAACGTGCCGGCAACACGAGGAAAGTACCAAGTATCTTCACCGGGAGTCAGGCAATCGATTAAGTCCTGCGGACGGAGAATCCAGGTGTCATCCGGCAGGCGGCCGACCGAATTGGCTCGCTTGTCGGCGTAGACCAGTTGCCGCGCGGACGGAATACGGTTCTCCAGCAGGTCCGAGCGAAACGTGAAGTGCGTCGGATCTTTGACGAAGTGAAACAGATGCGCGTGCGAGCGGCTGAATTTAGCCTTGCAGTTCACTCCAAACGTGTAGTACCAGATCACCCAACTGCGGCAGTGGAAGCCGATCTTCTGGCTGATGAGTTTCAGTTCCGCCGCGTACTCGTCACCGATGGCCAGCCAGAAAGTGCCATGCGGCTTGAGTGCTCGGTGAACCGAGCCGATCCACGCTTCCGACCAATCGAGGTACTCCTGCCGTCCACGAGCATCGTCGTAGACGTCATAGTCGTAGCCGATGTTGAATGGCGGATCGGCGAAGGCGAGATCGACGCTCCCTTCCGGCATCGCGTTCATGCCGACGATGCAGTCGCCTTGATGAATTTGATTCAGCATTCGAGAAAGCGTGGTGTCCGACATTCGTGATGACCTGCCAGCGAAAAGTATGAGCCAGCTATTCGGCTGACCGAGGCGATCCCTCTGTGCGTCGATGACTATTCGCTTCGATCATAACGCCGCAACAAGGAGCGATTCTATCGGCGAGAAATCGCGCGGCAACATCACGGAGCACTCACTCGTCGACAGCTTCGTGTTTGGCCCCACGCTTCACGAGCGTCACTTGATTGCCCTGTTCGTTGAAGCTGATTTCGTCCATGAACGAGCGCATCAGCAGGATGCCCCTGCCGCTGGGTTTTTCGAGGTTGGCGAGATCCGTCGGGTCAGGAAGCGCATCCGGATTGAACCCCCGGCCTTCGTCGCGAATTACAAATCGAGCCTGCTCACGTGAAACCAGCGCGTCGATGTAAATGTGACGATTGCGATACGGTTCTTGCTCGCAACGTTGCCGCGCCGTCTCCTCGAAAAGATACGGATCCTTTTCCTTCAACTCTGAACTGACTTCGAGGTTCCCGTGATACAGCGCGTTGAGCAGAGCCTCTTCGACCGCGATACCGACGCGCAAGCGGTCCACCTCGTCGACCAGGCGCACACAGCGGAGAGTTTGTCGCAGATATTTCACGAGCGAACGCACCAGATTCAGATCGTTGTTCAGCACGAATGAGAATTCGTTGCGAGCCAAGCGGTGCATCAGTCGCGACTGCAAGCGATTCTCGTCGGAGTTGTCGATGACTTGCCGCACGATCTCGATCAGGTCTTGTTGCAAGCGGCGTTTGGCGACGTAACTCGCGGCACCCTTTTCGAGCGCTTGAACCGCAATCTCTTCGCTGCCCAGTGCGGTCATCAGGATGACCGGAGTCAACGGATAGTCGGCTCGTACGGTTTCGACCAACTGCAATCCATCCATCTCGTCCATTTGCATGTCCGTCAGTACGAGATCGATCGGCTGCGATTTCAAGGCCTGCAGGGCGTCCTTGCCATTGGTCGCTAAAACGATTTGATAATCGCCTTCCTTTTCCAGAATCCCGGACACCAGACGACGGTCAATGGCCGCATCATCGACTACCAAAACAGTGTGCTGTGCAGGACTCATGAGCAGCGCTTTGTAGGCACGGGCAGTTTACCAGTGCCGGTTTGATGGAATGACCAGACTGGGACAGATGACTTACCTGTCCCTGCGTTATATACATTTCCGGTAACCTTGAAATCCACTCAGGACATTCTCAAGCTCCCCGCTGAACTTTTCAAACAGAACGCAGCTTTCCACCTGTCGATCTCGCTTGCAACTGTCCTTCAAGGTGGTCGCCCAATCGAGGACTTGCCCCCCCGAAGAGCCGCAACTCAGCCTGCAACGTGTGCGAGCTTTTTGCAACGATGACCCAGTCGTCGTTGGCCGCCGCCTGCAAACTCCGAGCCTGCAATTCCAGACATTCTTCGACAAATGCGGACAAAAAGTCGCTCAACAAATCCGAATCGTGTGCGACAACACGCAGAGCTTGATCCCAGTTGAGTTACCGAGAGCCTGCAGCGGCCGTACGACGAGAGTCCTCGGCGACCGGCGACAACGCATCTTGCTCGGCAGTCAAGCGTAACGAACCAGTTTCGCCGGCGAGCAACTGCCACAAGATAGTAACGATTGCTTGCTGCAGAATCAGTTTAGCGATCTAGCGGTCCATGCCGGCTGCGAGACAACGTTCGCGGTCTGCTTTCTTGGCATGTGCGTTCATGGCGCTGATCGGCCTACGCCGGCCAAGCGATCGCTCCTGATCACAAATCGCGGCCGACGCCACACAAAGCCCGCTGAAGCAGGATCCGCTGTTGGCCATGCTCGAGAAGACCGGCAACGACGAGGGAGCGAACTGGCCACGCACCCGTCTCACAATCGAACTGAATAATGAAGATCAGGTGAAGTTGAAAGTATCGACCGAAAGATTCGTACATCGATCTCCGGAAGCAAGTTGCAAAGTGATATCCCGGTCAAGGACGGTCGCGCTCGTGGCACCGTTCAGATGCAAGAGACGCACGAGTTCTTCGTCAAGGTCTTCATCGGTTCAATCAGCTTCGACGACCCACTCCTGACCCGCGGTTCGACTCCCGCAAAACGCCTGACCGATGCCCCAAGCTCGCCAACAGCGGCAAGCTGACAATGGGAGAACTGACCAGCAAACTCGCAAACGTGGTCGTCGACGAAGCCAAAGTTTTCGACGAGAAGCGGACAGTGATGTTCATCACTGCAGAACCGATCAACTTGGAGAAACTCAAAGCGTCATTGGCGAAAGACGACACCGACGACGGTCTGCTCGAGTTCCAGCCACGATTCCGACTGACAATCACTGAGCACGACCGCGTGACCGGCATGAGCCTCTGGATCGACGGCTTCCCAAGGCGAAAGACGAGTGGGTTAACCCGATCTCTTTGGAGACGAAGCAAAAAAACCCGCTGTCACCTGGTAACAGCGGGCTTTTTGTTTTAGCAAGCGAGGCCGGCGGGACTCGAACCCGTAACCTCCGGATCGACAGTCCGGCGCTCTAACCAATTGAGCTACGGCCCCTTGAATCTGATTGGAATCAGCAATCTGGGGGGGCAAGGCGGGCGGGATTCTAGTTCGCCCCCAAGTCGCGTCAATAGAGTCGGCAAACGAACTCACGGGCTTCAATCAAACTCTGTCGGCCAAGCTACTTGCCCGCTGGAGAGTACTCTCGCAACGGTTCCCGCGACATCGCGACGGTTGTCACTCCTTGCAAGCATTGAACTTCCTCCGCCACTTGTTGGACCGATGCTTTATCTGGATGAATCGCGAACTCAAACGACATCCTGCGACTGGCTCCGGGAGCGAGTGAGTGAACTCGACCGTGAGCACGCTCGAAGCTGCGCAGGTTTGGGAAGTTCGTGCCGGGTTCCAGGCCAGTCACGTAGCCGTCCGCTTCAGCGGCGGTGTTCTTCCAGAGCGTGAAGCAGGGCAACTCGGCCAGCGACACGCGAAGGCTCAGTGCGAGATCGCCGGCCGCATTTCGCAGAACGACCAGACCGCGCTGTTGCGCGTCACCAATCAGGCGGAAGAAGTACGCTTGCTCGGCGTAACTGGCATCGGGAGCAGTATAGTTGTCATAGGCGTCGACTCCCTCGGCGGCGCGAGCATCGCGGGGACTGACTTCGCGGACGGCGGCCAAGAAACGCGAGCCGGCTTCGAGGAACGGACGGCCGATGTTCGTGTGGTACAGCATCTCGAAGTCGGCGTGTTTCGCCGAGAGGTTGGTGACTTCGTCTCTGATCGTGAAACTATTCGAGCCAACAGTGGTCTCAATGGTCGAGGTCAGTCGCAGGCAGGGTCCGAACATGGAACATTCGTCGATGACGCCCGTCACGGCGATGCGGCCTGGTTGGTCGGACTCGACGCTCACTTCGACACGATGAGCTGGCAGGTTTGCGATCTTGCCGTGCAGCGTTAGCTCGCCCAGGATTGGATGACCTTCGAAATCCGCATCGCGACCGGGGGGACCCATGAACGAGAGGCCGCAGCGGCAAATCAACTCGTTGAAACCCGCCAGCCAGCCGAGACCGCCGCGTTCCGTCTGATTCACGAAGGCGGGATGCACCGGCATTTTCACTGGCGATTCCCAGCCGATCGGGATGCCTCGAAAGTTTCCGCGCCACACTCCCATGCCACGAGTCGGCAGGACTTCTAACTTCAGCGCGCCGTTGTCGATCTCGACGACATCCACACCATCGGACAACCCGCCCCGCAATCGTCGCTGACATACGGCCCAATTCGTTGAACCGCCGAGCGGCAATGAGGTTCCCGACAACTCAAAATTGTCGTGCCAGACTTGGCCAGCGACGTCGGTGATAACGTGAAGTGCGGCAGGCATGTGAGTCTCCAAAAATATTCGCATCGAAAGACTAACCCGAAGCGTCAGCGAGGAAGCACACTTCAAGTCGCTCTGAATTCACAGTCACCTGAAGCGATCGCCCTCGCTGACGCTTCGGGTTCGTTTGCGGAAGCCCCGCCAAGTCAATGCGGCGGCGGCGAGAATTTCAGCCACCAACCATGCCGCTCGCAACAGCATAGTCGCCGCCGCCGCCTGAGCGGGGTTGATTCCAGGCTGAGACATCAGCAACTCCAACAACGCGGCCTCGCGAACTCCCAGGCCGCCGGGGGCAAACATCGCTGCGAATCCCAGAAAGGAGGCTGATGCAACATCACCCGTCCAGATGAGCAAATCGGACATCGAAGCCTCAACCCCAACCGCTCGCAAAGTGCAGCCCAAGCTCAGGCCGTGAACCAGCCACGTCGTCACTGAGAAAAAACACCAGCCGAGCAGGAATCTGCCGCCAATCTGAGTCGGTGGCGAGTCGGTGGTGGCTGAATCTGACGGGGCAACAAGTTGACCGGGTGACATGGTGACTGGAGGCGTCAACTTGCGGGCGATCAGGCCAAGGACTTGCGCCACGAACGGTACCAGCGCAACACAGACGACCACTACGCCGATGCCGAAAATCAGTGGATGCCCGAAAGCGGGATGAATCGCTGTTGGCAAGCGGTCGATCACCGTCTTCGGCCAGACGACCGGCGCCATCGTGATTCCGACCGCCAAGCCGACTCCCATCGCCACCAGGACTTCGTATGTCGAAGTCAACGCCGAGATGCTCGGCCGACAACCACGGTCAGCGAGCATTCCTGCGCGGACAATGAGCACTGAAGCCTTACCTGGGATGTACTTCGCCAGGTGTCCGGCGAAGTACGCCCGGGCGACGTCGAACCGGTTGGACGTGCCACCCAGGACATGAATCAGCCGATGCCATAACAAAACTGATGGCAACCAGCCAATGAGGTACAGCACACCTGCCGCCAGGAGCCACCACCAATGAATCGTGACTGCGCCGACGTCCCCTTCGCGCCATAAGTTCCATGCTCGCTGTCCCACGAACACAACCACCAGCGCGAACAGCACCAACTTCAGCACCGGCCAAAGCCGACGGAAGAGATTTGCACGCGACGATGCAGCGACAGCTTCCACAGTCATGGATGATCCGATTTCAACAACTCCGCACCCAATTCACGCAAGGTGACAAGCAACTCGTCGAGATCATCCGGCGTCGTCAACGGGTTGATGATCGTGACACGCAGCGCACCGACGCCTCCATAATTCGTCTGCACGATGTAGAACCGACCCGACTCGATGAGTCGCCGTCGCAGTTCGCGCTGAAACGCACCGAGCGTTTCCGGCGAAGCGTCCTTCATGGCGGTCGGAACGTGTCGAAACGCCACGATGTTGCATTCCGGTTGATGCAACGGGACGAAGTCTTCGGCGGCTTGCAGCTTATCGTAAAAGACTCGGCCAAGGTCGAAGGTCACGTCGACCAAATCCTCAAAGAGTTGTTGGCCAAACAGCGACCACGTCCCCCACAAACAGTAGGCAGCGGCTCGTTTTGTACATTCCAGAGTCAGCATCCCGCTGTCGTACTCGGCCATGCCGGGAGCCGACGGATCGAACAAATAGGGAGCTTCCTGGCGGAACGCCTCAAAGCGATGCCGCTTGTCTCGGTAGAACACGAACGCGCACAGAGCCGGCATGAACATCATCTTGTGAGCGTCCCACACGACGCTGTCGGCTTGATCGAGTCCGTCGAGCAAATGCCGATAGCGCCGGCTGAACAACGCCGCTCCCCCATGAGCCGCATCGACGTGCATCCACACACCATGCTTGCGGCAGACAGCGGAGACGTCACGCAGTGGATCGAATGCCCCAATTGGTGTCGCGCAGGCACAGGCCGAGACCGCGACGACGCGATGTCCTCGCGCAATCGTTTCGGTCAGTTGCTCGTCGAGCTTTTGCGGATCCATTTTCCGTCGTTGATCGAGCGTAGCTCGCAAGACTTGTTTCGTGCCGAGCCCAACGACTCCCGCCGCTCGCGCGACCGAGTAGTGCGCATCGCCCTGTACGACAATGACCGGTTTCGCGCCGCCGCTGGCAACACCCTCTTCCCACGACCCACCCAGCGCGACGTTTCGCGCGGTCAGCAAGCCGGTCAGATTCCCCAGCGAGCCGCCATGTGTCACCAACCCGGCAAACGAATCACGCTGCCAGCCGATCTGTTCACCCAGCCGATTGACTAACGCCCGCTCGACAGCGGTCGCCCACGGGCCCATTTCGTAGATCGCCATGACTTGGTTGGTGACAGAACCAACGGCATCGAACAACCCGGCGATCGGTACCGGAGCCGGCACTTGATGGCCGATGTATCGCGGGTTGTGCAAGTTGTGCCCGCTGTCGAGCATTTGACGAACGATGCCGGCGAAACGGGCGGAGGTCTCGGTCGAGACGCCATCCAACCAACGCTCGGCTGCGGCGATGTTGGCGGCCGGTTCCGCCCAGTTGAGCACGCGGGTGTCTCGCTGCTGAACCTGCTCCAAATGCGTAGCGAGCAGTTCCCCCCATTGCTGTGCTGCCGCTCGAAACTGCTGCGGATCGTACACCGCTTGCAGCCGCTGCTGAGCAATCTTCAATGCGGGTTCATCCAACATGGAACGACCTGAATCTCGAAGTGCGACAGAAAAATACGCCGCCCTTTCAGGCTTGTCCGAGATGATAGTGCCCGTCCGCGAGGGCCACGAGCGATCGTTCCAGCCTGCTCGTACTGCTTGACAACCAAGACACGCGATGGCACTGTGCCTCGCGATAAATCAAGGCGGTTCACATCTTTTGCCACCTTGCTGACCATTCGGTTGCCTGTGATGCGTTTGAAGTCGATATCCCCACTTCGTCCATTGGAGGTCTATCGTGCACATGAGTGAGTTCGACGACGCCTATGATGATCAACAACGCATTCGCGAAGCGATCCTTGAAACGCCAATCAGCGATCTTCCGCTGCGCGATCCGATTCTGGTTTGTTACACGTCCAGCGTGGCCGACGCCGTCAGAAACATGAACGACCACCACACGGGCTGCGTCCTCGTGGAGAAAGATGGCAAATTGATCGGCATTTTCACCGAGCGTGACGTGTTGACCAAAGATTTCTTCCGCGCTGACAGTCACACCGTCCCTGTCGAATCGGTGATGACTCCCAATCCCGAAACGTTGGAACCCGAGGACAGCATCGCCTTCGCGCTCAATAAGATGAGCGTTGGCGGCTACCGACACATCCCGATCGTGGATGGAGCCAAGCCCGTCGGAGTCCTTTCGGTGCGAGACGTCGTGGACTTCCTCGTGGATCTCTTTCCGTCCGACGTGCTCAATCTGCCTCCCAGCCCGAAGAACGCCATTACCGATTCGATCGACGGTGGGTAGGTCAATTTGTAATCTCCTGGGGCAGGCGATCCGCCTGCCCTTTTTCGTTGACTCTCTGCTGATCGACAAGGATTTTCACCGATGCGACACATGCCACGACGTTTGGGATGCAGTTGTTTGCTGATGGTCGCACTGGCCGTTGGTCTCGCGTCCGCCGACGAAGGGATGTGGGTTTACAACCAACTTCCGACGAAGCTTTTGAAAGATCGATACGGCTTCGAGCCTCCGCCTGGTTGGGCGGAACACTTGATGCGATCTTCGGTGCGATTCAATTCCGGCGGATCCGGTTCGTTCGTGTCGAGCACCGGGCTTGTCTTGACCAATCACCACGTCGCGGCCGATACGCTCGCGAAAATCTCGACGGCTGAGCGTAACTACTATCGCGACGGTTTCCTCGCCAAGACGCTGGCCGATGAAGTTCCCGCGCCCGACTTGGAACTCAATCAGCTTGTCGAGATCGTGGATGTGACCGATCGCGTCAACAAAGCGGTCGCGGCGGAACCAGCGGACAAGGCGCAAGCGGCGCGGCAGGCGGAGGTCTCTCGGATCGAGAAAGAATCGACTGAGCAAACGAAACTCCGCAGCGACGTCATCACGCTTTATCAGGGTGGGGCGTATCACCTCTATCGCTACAAGAAATACACCGACGTGCGGCTGGCATTCGCGCCAGAGTTCTCGATCGCGTTCTTCGGCGGCGACGCCGACAACTTTGAGTACCCGCGACACGATCTGGACATGGCCCTCTTCCGCGTCTACGAAAATGGACAGCCGGCAAAGATCGAGCATTTCCTGAGATGGTCCTCCAAAGGCGCAGCGGATGGCGAACTCATTTTCGTCTCCGGTCACCCGGCTCGGACCAGCCGGTTGTTGACGGTCGATGCGTTACATTTTCAGCGCGATGTTCGATTCCCAGCGATGGTGAATCTGCTGCGTCGTCGCGAGATCACGCTGCAACAGTTTGCAGCCGACGGCGAAGAGTTCGCTCGGCGAGCCAAGAAAGATCTGTTCGGCGTGCAGAACAGCCGCAAGCGATCTGTCGGCCAAATGCAGTCGCTGCACGACCCGCGATTGTTCGATGCCAAGAAGTCGGCAGAAACGGAACTACGTTTTCGTCGTACCGATTCGCCGCGCGAAGCTCTCGCCTACGATCCTTGGGAGCGTATCGCAGCTGCCAACCAGCATCACGCGCACCTTTTCAAACGGCACATGCTGCTCGAAATGGGAGCGGGATTTTACTCGGAGCTGTTTGCCATCGCGCGATCGCTGGTGCGCATGGCCGCCGAGGACAACAAACCCAATGAAAAACGATTGGCTGAGTACCGTGACTCTGGACGCGAATCGCTCAAGCGACGAGTTTTTTCGCCCGCTCCAATTTACGAAGACCTCGAACGGGCCAAGCTGACGGATTCGCTATCAATGTTGCTGGAAGAACTCCAGCACGAGCCGGACGTTTTGCAAAAAGCACTTGCCGGAAAAGGGCCGGTCGCACGAGCGGTGGAACTGGTCAACGGCACGAAGCTCAAGGACGTCGAGGAACGGAAACGAATCGCGGCCGCTGGTTGGAAAGCGATCGAGTCTTCGACCGACTCGATGATCATGCTGGCTCGTGACATCGACGAGCGGGCGCGAGTGATTCGCAAAGAGCTCGAAACGTCGGTGGAGGAACCGGAGCGGCAGGCGTATGGCGAGATCGCCAAGTTGCGGTTCGCGAAGTTCGGCACGTCGGTCTATCCCGACGCGACATTCACGCTGCGGCTGGCGTTCGGAACGGTGAAAGGGGTCGATGATGCCGACACGAAGATTCCCGCATGGACAACGATCGCCGAAGCCTTCGAGCACGAAGCGGCTCACGGCGGTCAAGAGCCGTGGAAGCTGCCACGCTCGTGGCACGATCACAAATCGAAACTCGACCTCGCGACGCCGTTGAACTTCGCCGGCACCGCAGATGGAGTCGGCGGAAACAGCGGCAGTCCCGTCGTGAATCGCGCTGGCGAGGTCGTTGGGCTGATTTTCGATTCCAATATACCCGCGCTCGCCAACGAGTTCCGACATTCCTCAGACGTCGGTGGCCGGTCGATCTCAGTCCACTCGGCCGGGATGCTGGAGGCGATGCGGAAGATTTACGATGCTGACAAACTCGCGGATGAACTGGGACATTGATTCCCACCACTATGCGGCCGAACGGCGTTCGTCCACAAAGTGAATCGATGTGTCGCTACTTGGCGGCGTCACCGGTTTTGGATTCGGGCGGTTCTTCTTTCGTGGATGGTTTTACATCCTCGGTGGAATTCGCATTGGGCTTGGCGGAGTCTCCCTGTTCTGAGACGGGTTCGGCGCTCTTCACCTCCGGCGACTTGATCGGCGTGTCGTCGGCCGTCGTGTCGCGCATGCGCCGCGCGATCATCAGAATCTGACGCATGTAGCGCTCTTGCTCATCAAGACTTTTGCCGGCCGACAAGCGTTGGACTCGTTCCGAGAGGTACTGCAATGTCTCCAGCAGATCTTTGGCTTGTGACTTCAAGTCGGACTTCAATTCTTGCTCCAGCGCACTGACCAGGGCGTTCAAGGTCTCTTCGGAAAGTTTGTCGTTGCTGGAGAGTTCCTTGAATCCGCTTTCCACGATTTCCCGATTTTCCTGGAGAGCCTTGCGGAATTGGTCTTCGGTCAGGGTGGACACCTTGTTCATGATTTCGTCGGTGTTCGACAAGACATAGGTTTCCAGCTTGGTGCGCAAACCGGGAATTTCTTTGCGAGCTTGTACGCTCAATTCCTTGGCCCAGGAGGGAGCGGAGTCGGCGATCTGCTTGACCAACGCTTTGCGAGCCTCCGGCAAGCGGGATTCCAGCATGCTGGCTCCGTACGGAACCAGACGGTCAGGTTCCAGCAAGCCGGAAATCATCGTGTAGCCAAAGTAAAAATAAGCAGAGAGCGCGACGAGCGCGATCGCGCCGATAATGTTCGTCATTCGTGACGAGCGGCTGATGGCCGATTCATGGCGGGAAATCTGTTGGGTCAGTTGAGTCATGCGGTCGGAAAACGTCGCTGCGGGCATATTGGGAGTACTCATGGTTGAAGCCTTTCAGTCGGCGGAAAAAATCAAACCGAAGAACAAACAAGGAACAATCAATTGCCGGGAACGGGGGCATTGCGACTGCGCGATACCGTGATCGCAAACAAGTCCATCAATGATCCCTTCAACTGTTCTTCGAGAGATGCTTCTCCTTCGGCCGGTTGATCGGCCAGAGGGAACTCTTCCCAAGCCGTTTCCATCGACTTTAATTCTCTGATGAATCCATCGACGTAGTACTTCTTCACCAGACGATCAAAGGCCAGGCAGATGTTGCCGACCATGCGCTCGCGAACCTCTGCGTTCTGGACTGTCGGGAATTCCTGTTGAAAGAGCTTTTCGTGGCGACGCACCAAATCGTGATGGTGTCCTTCAAGCTTTTTGGTCATTTGCTCGACGAGCGAATTGACCATTTCTGTTCTTTGCGCGTCGATGACTTGCATGAACAGCGGCATGTCTTTCGAGGCCTGATCAGAAAATGCCGTTTGAATGACGGGCGCTGCACCTTCCACGAGCTTCTGCGCTTCGCTCGCGAAAGTGTCTTGATTACTGGCGACCGACTTTTGCAGTTCCGCGACCAACCGCTGTTGGTACTCCGCGCTCTGAATTCGGTTGGCGAGCGAATAGAAGCCCATCAAGGCGACAAACACGAAGGCGACGAATGCGAGCATGATCATTCGTCGCGAGTTGCGTGAGCCAGCGAGGGCGGCAGTCAGTCCTGCCGTACGACGTTGTAACTCATCCAGCCGAGCGGTGAGCTGTTCCATTTCGGGAGCGGTGGACATGACGGTCTCCTTGGTGAAAGGGGAAAAAAGAACCGACCTGCGCGTTGGCCCGCGTAGTTGCTGAAGGGAATTGGAAAAGCAGCCTGTGAACTCTGAGCGTCGAATGACTTCTGAGAAGGCATCACGATAGAACGTGTGATTGACTTTTCAATCGCCACAGGTTGAATTCCCGCAAAGTTCAAAAGCCGAGTCACATTGGACTTGGCGAACCAGCAATGGAATTGTCAGGCAAATTCTAAGGTAACGTCTGGCCAGCAAACGATCGGGCGACTGCTTCAAGATCTGGCATGAGACAGGGATGTTTGTACTGCTCAACACTGCCGCCGAGTCGCCCTTGCCGCTGCTCGACGAATCGTCGCCAACTTCCCGGTTGCAGTCGCGTGACTCGCAGCGGGCCCAATCGACCGGTGGCCCGTTTCTCTTGGTATTCGCAATTGATTTCTCGCAGTTTGGCATCGGTCGCGTCGGCCAGACGCTCCGCCACTTCAGTCGTCGGAACATCACCCGCTTCGAGTAGCAGCTGATAATACGGAGGCTCACCCCAAACTGGGGTCAACGTGAAGAAGTTGACTCGATGTTGGTGCATGTCCAGCGCATGCCGCACTGCATCAACGGCCTGTGATTCCGAAATCTTCTCTCCGGTGAGGTTGGAGATGTGCGCCCCTTTGTGGAGGAACCGCAAAACCGGAGTCGTTCCAACGAAGCCAGTGCAACGCACGACGTCGCAGATGTCGTAGCGATAAAAACCGGACGAAGTCGTCAGCAAAATGTAGTAGTTGTGATCCGGAGATAACTCATGAGCTTCCAGGATTGTCGGGTTCGGCGAGCCATGCTCGGATTCGGGAATAAACTCGAAATAGTGCGAATTGACTTCGAGAACTCCATCGGCTGATTCCTCGTCAAACGGAATCGTCATCCGGCCTTCGCTGGCATGTAGACCATGGTCGCGGATTGGGATTTGGCCTCCAAAATGCTGGCGCAGTGACGGTAAATAGGCGCCGCAGCTGCCTCCCATCCAAACCGCGAGTTGTTCGAACCGAGGCCACACTTCGTTCAATCGCAACCCGCCAGATTGGGAAACGATCGCCTCGAGTCGGCGTGCACGCTGTGGTCGGCGGCGCGACAATCGCCGATGGAGGGCCTGCCGTAGTTTCGGATCGATCGCAAATCTTTCCGACAGTGTGCCATCGGCGATATCTCGGATCAACGACTCCTTTTCGGCATTCGCCAGCGTCGCGAGTTGCAGGACTGTGCTGGGATTCGCCGTGGTGATGATCCCGATGTTGTCGTCCGCCAGGGCGAGCCGCAGAATCATGTAATATCGGGACAGCGAGTTTTCGATTTTCGAAACGATAAACGGAATGGTGTACATCAGCCGCACGACCGGCCCCTGCATGGCGACTGCCAATCCGCTGATGTTGCCGCAGGGGGTTCCAGCCGGAGTCCGAAAGCGGTTGTAGTCACTGGTGACTTGCAGGATGTTTTTGTGATTCATGCCCGGGCGATGGTCGTAGGCATGCACGGCCCAGATCTGCCAGCCGCGACGATAGTCGTTGAGAAACTGCTTGGTGACCGGAATGAATTTCGATTCTGCGGTTGTTCCACTGCTGAGCGTGAACATCAACAGTTTGTTCTCGGGACCAAGCAATGCCTGAGTGTCACCGACCTTCAACCGTTCGATGTACGGCCGGAAGTATTCAAAGTCATTGATCGGCAGCCGCGACCGAAATTCCTGGGGAGTGAGCGTCGCCATCAGCCCGTGCTCGTGGCTGAATCGGCTTTCAGCATTCAAAGCCAGTAGTCGCCTCAGCACCTCCCGTTGAGACTGCTGGCAATCCTGCGTCGCAAGGTGAAATCTCCGCGACTCGCGGCGGACTCGCGTTCGAAAGAAAGAGCCGGCGAAATCTCGCAGCCGATCCTTCAATCGAAGCCGCAGAGAAGTGGATTCGTGTTGTTCCGCCGTAGCGTGCATGAGGCATCGACCCAGGGCGACCAGAATCCGTCCGACAAAACAAACGCCCGCACCAAAGGGCACGGGCGTCATCCGATTTGATAAGAAGCCAACTACTACTTCTTTCCTGGAGCCGCCTTGGCGGCTGGCGCGGCCTTGGCAGCCGGAGCACCCTTTGCTCCTGCGGCCGGAGCGGCAGCAGCAGCAGCTCCTTCTCCTTCTTCTTCCTTCTTTTCCTTCTTCTTCTTCCGGCCGACGGTCTGAACGGCGACCCGAGTTTTCGGCAGGCCGAAGGGGCTACGACCGTCGATCCACTTTTCGTCCATTTTCATCTGAAGAATTCGCTCTTCACGAGAGAGAACACTCCGGCGGCGAGCCATACTGCTTTTTCGCCGCAAACTCTTGTGCATCGCCACGTCGCAACTCCTTGGATCTTTCCGCAATTCAATTCGAGCTGATTTGTCAGCCACTCCGGCAGGACGTATAAACCGAAATCGGCCAGCCGAAAGCGGGCGGGAGTTTAGAAGGCGCGCCGGGGCATTGCAACCAGAACGCCTTGACTGGTCAGTAGGTTGGGGAATGGAGTCACTCCCATGATGTGCGTCTTTTGTCGGCACGATGAAACCAAGGTCATCGACACACGGATGAGCGATTCCTTTGTGATTCGCCGCCGCCGCGAGTGTCTCAAGTGCCGCCGCCGATTCACGACCCACGAAAGGGTCGAAGAATCGTCCATGAAAGTCATTAAAAAAGACGGTTCGCGAGTCCCCTATGACCGCGAAAAACTCCGTCGCGGTCTGGAAAAAGCCTGCTACAAGCGACCGATCAGCGCCGAGCAGATTGACGAACTGGTCCGCGATGTCGAATCCGACGTGAACGATAACTTTGAGCGCGAAGTCCCCTCCCGCTACATCGGCGAGAAAGTCTTCAACCGCCTGCGAGCGTTGGATCACGTCGCTTTCGTGAGGTTCGCATCGGTCTATCGCGAGTTCCAAGACGTCCGCGATTTCATGCAGCAAGTCGACAATATCCTTCGCGAGCGGAAGAAGTGAGTCGCTGAATCTGTTGACTCAGCGACATCACCGGTGCAGACCATTCAGACGCAGCGGTGACCAAACTGGTGGCAAACCAACATCGCGAATCCGGTTTAGAAATCGTGAGCCACTCGCAGGCCAAAGCCGTGGATTAGGCCGTCGGCGGCCGGCGTTCCGATCGGCAGCGTCTGGTTCGAGGCTCGATCGCGTTCGGTCAGGGCGTAGTTGGCCTGCACCTTCATGTTCGGGTTGAGGAACCAATTCACTCCGAACGTGTAACTGTTGAGCGTTCCACCAAAGACACCATGATCATTGAGGTCGGCATGGTCATAGCGGAAAGCGACTTGCCAAGCTCCCGGCTCGAAACAGCCACCTTTCCAGCGTGCATTCCGCAGCGGAATCACTCGACCAAACGCACCGCTCTTCTTCTCGTACTCGCGTGTCTCACCGGTCAGGAAGTAGTGAACCTCGGTGTAAAAGTTCTGGACGTAAACAGTGCCGAGCGGAGTTCCAGTTGCCGCAGACGCCGTCCCCGATTGCGAAACTGCATTCGGGTTCCAAGAGCCGATCCATTCGGCCTGGAACGACAACGGCCCGTTGACTCCGACCAATTCCGCACCGGCGAAGTACGCCTGGCTCGCGGCGAAGAATCCCGTGTCGGCGAAAACCGTCGCCAGCGAACCGTTGCCCCCCTGTCGCATGTCGCGTGTTCGGTAACGCACGCGATTTTGATCCGGGTCTCGCGAACTGCCTGAGAGGCCGATGTGAATCAACTGATGACATTCCTCGTCGAGCAACGGCAGGTACGTCACGCGACCGGTGACGGCCCCTTCACCATCACCTACGTCAAAGGCAAAGATATTGGCCGTGTTTCTGAACAAACCAATGGCCCAAGTGCCACGTTGTTCAGCATAGGTGTTATGAGCCAAGATGCCCGGCGTGAAGCCGTTGTTGAAGGCACCGGTAAACAGGTCCTGGTTGAAGGATCGTTCCAAGAAGTTCAGATAGCGGCTACTGGTGAGATGCTCGAAACCGATCGGTTCTTTGATGTTTCCGACTTGGATGTTGCCGACGATCGGAATGTCTTTGAATCGGAACCACAAATCGGTCGGCGCGGTCACGTTGATGACGGAGTTCTCGTTCGTCGGAGCGGACACACCTGCACCCGGATCAATGGCCAGACCTTGGTTCGCGTTGACAGTGTTCACAAAGTCAAATTCCACGACGTATTCGATGGACTCGTACATCGTGCCGTCAGCTCGCAGACGTGCTCGACGAAAACCGACGCCGTCCTGACTCCCTGAACCACTGGCACCACTCAATGCCCCTGCCTCCGCTTGGTACCAAACCGAATCGAACTGCGTCCGGCCACCGATGTGAACCTTGAAAGCCTTGTCGGGCGAGACCCACTCGATTCCGTGATTCCAGCCGGTTTTCCAGTCCCCCTTGCCGTCTTGCGCTGGAGCACAGTTCGGACATTGGCACTCAGGGGGACAAGCAGTGTCGGCGGTCCACATCTCGGCATTGGCCGGAGTGACTTCGTGATTCAAGCGAGTCTGCGATTCAAACAGCGACTGCTTGAGTTGCCCATTTTCGGCTTCGAGCCGATCGAGCCGTTGCTGCAATTGGTCCATGCGTTCTGTGAAGCCCCTGACTTCGGCATGGCTTGGGGGAGTGAGTGAAATTGTCGGCTCCGAGCTCAGCAACGGATTGCTCAACAAAATCGCCCAGCACACACCGGCCAGGATTCGCTTCAGGTTGCTCATTCTCAGATTCCTCGACTCGAAATAGGACGTCGAATCTTCCCAAAGAATCGGATGTGCCGGTTGTTCTGACGAACGGAACTCAGCCGAATGAAGCGATTTTAAGATTTCTGTCCCCTCCCGATCGTCATAACCGGCAAGGTTTAACAGCCGTTCCGGCTGCCTTCCGCGTCCGCAACAGCCGCTGTCACAGTCGTTCACGGCCTACGCGAAGACCTCACAGGCCCTTCACGGAAAACTAACAATTGCCCTCAAAATCTCAGCCAGTGAAGACTGGACTTCGTTCAGAGGCGTTGCGTGTAACGACGGGAAGGTCGGCCTTCCTCGACAAAACAGGGGAGTTGTGATGGTTCGGTGTCTCGGCGAATTGGTGCGACATTCTTCTCCGCTCGCACTGCTGAGCGGGATTGTTTTGAGCAGCGTCATCGGTATTGCCGCTGAGCCAACTCGGATGACGGACGAGGCACTGACGCTGCACCGTCAGTCGTTCGTGTTCGATGGACACAACAACCTGGCGATGCAGCTTCGTAAGCGACCGGACTTGACGGCGGACTCGGTTGATCTGAATGCACCGCAGTCGAAGTTGCACACCGATATCCCGCGTTTGCGTCGCGGGGGCGTCGGGGCCGAGTTCTTTGCGACATTCGTTTCCGCCGACAGCGTGAAAAAGGGAACGGCCGTACGCGAAACGCTGGAGCAAATCGATCAGGTCGTTCGGCTCGTGAAACGTCATTCGGACGCGATGGAGTGGGCCGGTTCGACGGCGGATCTTGACCGCATCCACAAGGCCGACAAGGTCGCCGCGCTGATTGCCGTCGAAGGGGGCAACGCGATCGAGAATTCGCTGGTGGTGCTGCAGACATACTTCAAAGCCGGAGCACGCTGCCTGGCGCTGACTCACGACGACACCACCGAATGGGCCGACGCCGCGCTCGACAAACCCAAGCACAAGGGGCTTGCGAAATTCGGCGAGCAGGTCGTGACCGAGATGAATCGGCTGGGTATGGTCATCGACCTGTCACATGCCTCGGAAGAAACCGCGCTGGACACTCTATCGCTCAGCACCGCTCCTGTGATCTTTTCGCACACCGGAGCACATCAGCTGGCTCCGCACCCGCGCAATGTTTCCGACGACGTTTTGAAGGCGGTCGCAAAGAATGGCGGAGTCGTGATGGTCAACTTCTATTCGGGTTTCCTCACAACCGAGACCGTCAAGGCCTACGAGAAACGAACGAAAGCCGCTGCCGATCTTAGGAAATCATTCAAGACGGACGAACAATTTCAAATCGCAATTGTGGCGTGGCTGAAGGAACATCCGCTGCCAACAACCGGCGTAAAGGATGTCGTCGATCACATCGACTACATCGGAAAAGTGGCGGGCTTTGACCACGTGGGCCTTGGCTCGAACTTCGATGGTGTCGTGAGCCTGCCGCAGAATCTGGAAGACGTGTCCTGCTTCCCGCATCTCACTCAAGAGATGCTCAATCGCGGCTACTCACGCGAGCAAGTTCAGAAGGTGCTCGGCGGAAACGCTCAGCGAGCCTTCCGCGAGGTCGAAGCGGTCGCGAAGAGAAATTCCGGCGAGTCAGCGACGACCGCCGCCGCTGGTGGCGGCGAGTAATTCACTTCGAGAACAAAGAAACGGCGAGCGGTTTGAATGTCCGATCCGCTCGCCGTTTTGTTTTCCGACTCAGCTCGATCAGTAGTTGATTTGGAACTGCAGCCGCAGCGCCTCACCATCGTACTGGCTATACGAGGTCGATCCCGCCTGGCTGTTCGCTGTCGTGTTGGTCCGATCGGTGATGAGGTAGGACATCGTCAGCTCGGCCGATGGATTGATCTGCCACTCTGTGCCAATTTCCCATTCGTCGATGTTCACGACCGGAGCGTTGCTCTCCGACTTGTAGCCACCCTTGTAGTACGAGTACCTGGCAAAAGGGAGAAACGTACCCCAGTTCTCACTGTCGTACTTGTAGATGGCCATCGCGTACCCGCCGTACAGCGATTGGCGTTCGACTCGCGTCGCGGCGCCGTCCAGAGACAGCCCCGGCCCTTCACCGACGGTCCATTCGGTTTGAAAACCAAACGGTTGGGGATACCAGACAAACGTGCCAGCCAGTCGCTTATCGGTATGACCTCGACGATCAGCAAGTGCATTCGCACCGGAACCAGCGCCAGATGACGACACCGTTCCGTCGGGAGTCAACGGTGCTATCGCACCCGCTCCGTCAGGGTCGATTACCGAGCCGATCACGGCGTACTGGCCGGTATAGCCTTGGATGCCAAGCTCCATGTGCTGGCCGTTGCAGAACGTGATCGGCAACGCCAGTCGAGCGAACGTGTGCAGCGTGTCGTTGATCTCGTTGAACGAGCCTCCTTGTCCGTTGTAGACACCAGCACTCAGCAAGCCATAGTTGCCGGAGCCTTTCAGTCCTTTTTCCAGTACATCCTTAAAGAAATCCTGAGCCCAGGTCGGCGTGTAAAACAGGTACACGCCCAAGTCGCGTTCGTTGCGGACGGCACTGTTGAGAGCATCTGCTCGGTCCAGTGGCAGTCGGTTCGAGCTGGACTGCATGTTTTCCCAGCCGTAGGGAATCTTCGACTGGCCGATTCTCATGCGGAGTTCTTTTTCATCGTCGAAGTAGAAGTCCCCGTACCAGTCGCGCATCTGAGCGAACTGGTTGTTGGGATCGGCCGACGAGCCGGGGGACGACGCGAAGTCGGGCTGCAAGTAGACGTACAACCGCTCGTGAACGTCACCCGAAATGATCACGCGCGCCCGGCGGATCAAGAAGCTCTGGTTGTCGGCGAGAGAACGGTCGCCGACGTACTGCAACGTCGCCGAGCCTGGCTCGCGGTGCGTCTCTTCGTTCAGGCGGAACTGGGCGTAGCCGCGAATGCTCAGCTTGTCGTACCACTTCTTGGGCTTAGGAGCCTCCGGCTTCGATGGGTCTTTAGGTGCTTCCATCAAGGATGATGTCGAACTGGTCTGCTCGCGGATGATGCCGATTTCCGGATCGTGAGCGAAGAACAGCGGAGCCATGTGCAACGGATTGAAACTGGTTTGTTGAATCGGAGACGACGATTCACGCAGCGCTTGATTCTGGGTCTGCAACTCGGCGATCTGTGCTTCGGCACGCTCCAATCGCTGCCAATAGTCGGCTGGCTCGACCGGGCGAATTCCCAAAACCGGAGCTTCCGACGCACCTCGCAATCGTGCTGGTTCTTGTCCCGCAGTATTGGCAGGAGCCGTTGGCTCCGCTCCGTAGACCGACGTGCCGCACCACAAGCCTACTGAACACATCCACGCCAGATGCTTGCGCAGGTTGATCATGCCGCGAGTCCTTTCGCTCCAAATACTGCTTGCGGCGAAGCCCTTCGCAGTTTGAATCAAAGTTGTCGTGAATCGCCAAGTGGTCGCAATCGGCGTTCAAGATGCCTGACTTATCGCGAACGCGGATGAGTCCGGAAAAATATCCTCGGTCGCCAATGACGGAAATTAACAATGCGCAGCCGACGAACCGGCACAACCGTTACGGCTTCACAGTCGCCGAGCGGTGGGACGTGGGAGCTCCGGCAAAATTTGCCTGGGCCGGCCGTTTCGTCGAGCTCTGAAAGGTACATGGGGGGCAAGACGGCACTTTTCCCGCTCGGCTCATTTTGTATTCATTTGAATTCAAAATCCTCAACAGATCTGCTAGGCTTGGCCGACACACAGACAGGAGCGAGTCGGATGCAAACCACCAACCCCCTGAGCGAAGATGAAGTCCTGAGGTTTCTGCAACAGCAGCATTTGCAGGGGCGACCGTCACCGACGCTGCGTGAGATCGCGGCGCATGTCGGGCACAAGGCGACGCTCAGCGTGCAACGAATTCTCGACCGGCTGGAGCAGCAAGGGTTGATCCGGCGTGAGGCACTGCAGGCCCGGAACATCCGACTGACGGCTCGGGCTGCACCGCAGCGCGGACTGCTGCTGATGGGACGCATTGCGGCCGGGGCGTTGGCCGAAGCGATCGAGGACCAGGAACTCTTTGATCTAGGCGAGGAGTACGACCCGGACACGCATCGTGGCCTGCGGGTAAGGGGAAACTCGATGATCGACGCGCATATTCTGGATGGCGACATCGCCGTGATCCGTCTGCAGGAAACTTGCGCGGACGGCGAGATCGTCGCGGCCGAGGTCGATGGCGAGGCGACTCTCAAGCGGTTCTTTCAGCGCAAGGATCATGTGCTGCTCAAGCCGGAGAACAAGCGGATGAAACCGATTCGCGTGTCGGCGGACGTGACGATTCGCGGCGTGCTCGTGGGATTGATCCGGAGACTGTGAACGATGGCGACTCGCCAAATCATCGCCGAGTTATCTCAGCGAATCCGCACGATCGAGCGGACCAGCCAGCGCGCCGCGCCGCAAACCGATCTCGCGCTCAACGGCTTGCCGGGCTTGGAACGGTTGCTCGGCGACGCCGGTTGGCCGCGCGGATGTCTGGTCGAGTGGCTGGCGGAGGGACGCGGCGCGGGTTCGACCAGTCTCGCGCTGTGGGCCAGTCGAGCGGCCTGGCGCGACAATCTGCTGGTGATGATCGACAGCCAGCGCGAGTGGCACGCTCCGGCCGCGATGTCCTTCGCGGTGGACTTGAACAAGACCGTGTTCATTCGCCCGGAGCAACCGCTCGATGCATTGTGGTCGCTGGAGCAGACGTTGCGGACGCGCGGCATCGGAGCGGTCGTGTGCGATGTTGACAAACTCTCGTCACAGGCCTGTCGGAGACTGCAGTTGGCGGCGGAGACCGGCGGCGGACTCGGCATCCTGCTACGACCGGCGATGGCTCGCCGTCAGCCGTCATTCGCGGAGTACCGGTTTCTCGTCCAGCCGTTGCCGAACACGTCGGATGCGGCCGTGTCGCGGCGGTGGCGCGTGGAATTGTTGCGTGCTCGGAGGCAGTTCGCTCAAAGGTCGATCGTCGTGGAACTCAGCAATGGCTCGGATGGTTTGTGTGTGGCTGCCGAACTGGCCTCTGCAACGCCTGCGGCATGAGCGGCCGGAATTGCGAGACCGGCCGGTCGTGTTGTTCTCGAACACCGGAAACCGCGGCCCGCGCGTCACCGCCACCGACGCAACGGTCGGCCTTACGATCGGCATGCCGCTGGCCGAAGCGGAAGCGTTGCTCGCCGGACAGCCCGGCATCGCCGCGCACATCGAACGGCATGATCCCGCCGCCGATGTCGCCGCACTGCGCGAGCTGGCTCGATCGTGCAATGCGTTCTCGCCACTGTTCGGCATCGAAGAAGCGGAGTCGCCGGAGTGCGTGCTGCTCGACGTGACCGGCTGCGAGCACTTGTTCGGCAGTGAGCACAACTTGGTCAACACGATCACCAACGATTTCCAGCAGCGCGACTTTCAAGTGCGCGCCGCGCTCGCACCGACCATCGGAGCCGCATGGGCCATGGCGCATCACCGTAGCCCGACCCCTTGTAGGTCGGTCAATTGCCAAGGGGATTTGAATCGGTCAGGCCACAAGGGCCTGAGCTACGAAACGCTCGCGCCGCTGCCAGTCACAGCTTTGCGATTACCACCAAAAATCATCGAGACGTTGCACGAATTGGGACTGCGTCGCATCGGCCAGTTGCGAGCCTTGCCGCGTGAGACGTTGCCGTCGCGATTCGGAGCCGAGTTGCTCAAGCGGCTCGATCAAGCTTTCGGCGACGCCCCCGAGTTGCTCGTTCCAGAACGGCCGCTTGAACCAGTCGCGACGACGTGGGTCACGGACGAGCCGCTCACCGATCGCGAGTCGCTGAAGTTCGTCGTCGGCCAGTTGCTCGACGAGTTGCTCGGCCGGCTCAAGCCGCGGCGCGAAGGAGCACGGCAACTGTTCTGCCAGATCAAAGGGACCGCCGCGCGACCCATCGAGTTCGTTCTGAATCTCGTCAGCCCCTGCGATGTCGCGAAGCACTTGCTGGAATTGCTCGGCCTGCAAATTGATCGAACCGATCTGCCCGAAGGGATTTCGTTCGTCCGATTGGAAGCGACCAGCATCGCCTCGCTCGCGACACGTCAGCGCGACCTGTTCGGCTTCGAGACCAACACCGACACACATCGCGAAGTCAGCTCGCTGCTGGATCGCCTGAGTAATCGACTGGGTGCGAGCGCCGTCGTCCGCGCAATGCCGCTGCCGGACCCTCAACCCGAGTTGTCGGTCACGCACGATTCGGTTGCTCGGGAGTGCCGTGTGTCAGCACCGATTTCAATTGCTTCCGTCCAGATCCCAAGGCGACCAACAATCCAAAGCGGTGCTGACACACCGCACTCCAAAGAACTTCGTCCCATCCGTCCGCTGCGGCTGTTCGCGCCGCCGCAGCGGATTGAGGCGACGGACGCCGGGCCGGAAGGGGCACCGATGAACTTTCGCTGGGACCATCGCGAACACCGTGTCATCCGCAGTTGGGGCCCCGAGCGCATCGAAACCGGCTGGTGGCGCGAACAATCTATCTGTCGCGACTACTTCCGCGTCGAGACGCAAACCGGCCAGCACTTCTGGCTGTTCCGCTGCTTCGATCAAGCCGCCTGGTTCCTGCACGGAGCTTTCGACTGATCATGCCCGAACAACCTCCCAGCAAACGCCAACCAACGTGTAGCCCAGGCCCTTTTGTCCTGGGCGATTCGCAGCAACACCGGAATCGACCGAGCCACAATATCTCGGGCGACCGTGAGCCGCTGGCAAAGTGCGGTGATGCTGACTCGCCCCTTGCCTACGCCGAACTGCATTGCCGTTCCAATTTCTCGTTTCTCGAAGGGGCGTCGCACCCGGACGAACTGGTCGCGCGAGCCGCCGCTCTGGGACTGTCCGCGCTGGCGATCACGGATCGCAACAGTCTTGCAGGGGTCGTGCGAGCTCACGTCGCCGCGAAGGAATCGAAACTCAAGCTGCTGATCGGCGCAGAGATCGCGCCGCTGGATGCGCCGCCGATCGTGTTGTGGTCGATGCATCGCGCTGGCTACGCGAACCTCTGCCAGCTGATCACTCGCGGCCGACGGAATGCTCCGAAGGGGGAGTGTCGGCTGATGTTCGCCGACATTGCCGAGCACGCCGCAGGACTGCTGGCGGGAGTCGTGTTGAGTCGCGGGATGAGGGTCGAGAGTTTGAAAGTCCACTGTGGTTCACCCTCAACCCTCAACTCTCAGCTCTCAACTCTTTCAGCGGCCTTCGGCGACCGAACGTACGCGATCACAGAACTGCATCGCGGGCCTGAGGACCGACAGCGGTTGCAGGGCGCGATGCGGCTCGCGCGGGACGCCGGTTTGCCGCTCATTGCGGCAAACGACGTGTATTGTCACGTGCGCGAGCGGCAGCCACTTCAAGAAGTGCTGACGGCGATCCAGCACGGCTGCACGGTCGCGGAACTGGGTGAGCGACGATTCCCGAATGCCGAGCGGCATCTCAAGTCGGCCGCGGAGATGGCCACGCTCTTCGCCGAGTGTCCTGATGCAGTGGCTCGGACAATCGACGTAGCTGCTCGCTGCCAGTTCTCGCTCGACGAATTGCGGTACGAGTACCCGGAGGAATTGTGTCCGCGCGGGCTGACTCCAATTCAGCATCTCATCAATCTGACGTGGCGCGGAGCCAAAGACCGCTATCCGCGCGGCGTGCCGGACAAAGTGCAGAGGCTCATCGAACACGAACTGAAATTGATCGATGAGCTGAAATACGCAGCGTACTTTCTGACCGTGTGGGATCTCGTTCGCTTCGCACGCGAGCGGGACATCTTGTGCCAGGGACGCGGTTCGGCGGCAAACTCGGCGGTCTGTTTTTGTCTGGGGGTAACGTCGGTCGATCCCGATCGAATCGACGTGCTGTTCGAGCGGTTTATCAGCCGCGAGCGCGGGGAGGCTCCCGACATCGACGTCGATTTCGAGCACGAGCGGCGCGAAGAAGTCATCCAGTACCTCTACGAAAAATACGGCCGCGAACGAGCGGGGATGACCGCCGAGGTCATCAGCTATCGGCCTCGCTCGGCGGTGCGCGACGTCGGCAAGGCCCTTGGCTTGTCGCTGGATCGCGTGGATGTGCTCGCCAAGCAAGTCGATCATTTGCACGATCGCGACAAACTGGAAGCCCGTTTTCGCGAGGTCGGATTTCCGCTGGAGTCGCGGCTTGGCCAGCAACTCATCAAACTGGTCGAAGAGGTCTTGGATTTCCCGCGTCACCTGTCGCAGCACGTCGGCGGAATGGTGCTGACGAATGGCCTGCTGTGCGAACTGGTCCCGATCGAGAACGCCGCCATGCCCGGCCGCACGGTCATCGAATGGGACAAAGATGACCTCGATGCGCTCGGCATCCTGAAAGTCGATGTGCTGGCGCTGGGCATGTTGACCGCGATTCGCAAATGCTTCGAGCTGGTGCATCGACATCATGGCCGCGAGCTTTCACTGGCGAACATCCCGGCTTACGACCACCGCGTGTTCGAGATGATCGGCCGCTCAGACACGATGGGCGTCTTCCAGATCGAGAGTCGCGCACAGATGTCGATGCTGCCGCGACTCAAGCCGCGCTGCTTTTACGATCTGGTGATCGAGGTTGCGATCGTTCGTCCGGGACCGATCCAAGGGGACATGGTCCACCCGTATCTGCGTCGTCGCAGCGGCGAGGAAAAAGTCGAGTACCCCGACGATCGCATCCGCGCGGTGCTGGAGAAAACGCTGGGCGTGCCAATCTTCCAGGAGCAAGCGATGCGGCTGGTGGTTGTCGCCGCCGGCTTCACGCCCGGCGAGGCCGATCAACTCCGCCGCGCGATGAGCGTCTGGCGACGGCGGGGAGTCATCGATCAGTTTCAAAAGAAACTCATCGATGGCATGACCGCGAACGGCTACTCGGCCGAGTTCGCCGACCGAGTCTTTCGGCAACTGCGCGGCTTCGGCGAATACGGCTTCCCCGAAAGTCATGCCTGCTCATTCGCGCTGCTGGTCTGGGCCTCGGCGTGGTTGAAGTTTCATTACCCGGCCGCGTTCGCCGCCGCACTGCTCAACAGCCAGCCGATGGGTTTTTACGCGCCGGCCCAGCTGGTGGCAGATGCTCGCCAGCATGGCGTCGCGGTACTGCCCGTCGATGTGAACAACAGCGAGTGGGACTGTGTTTTGGAGAAACGACAAGGAGAGGGGATGACACGGAGAAGGGGAGACAAGGAGATCGACCGCAGCAAAGAGTCCTTTCCGTCATCTTCGTCTTCAAGTCTCCTTATCTCCCCTTCTCCTTGTCTCCCTCTCTCCCCTTGCCTGCGACTCGGCTTCCGGATGCTCGCGGGGTTTTCCGCCGCAGACGCCGCACAAATCGTCTTGCAGCGGGACTCGCGACCGTTCACGTCGCTGGATGAGTTCGCCGAGCGAACCGGCTTGAGCAACTCAGTGCTGACTCGGTTGTCGCGCGCCGATGCGTTTGCTTCGTTGCAGCTTGGCCGCCGTTCGGCGCTGTGGCAGTCGCTGCCCGATCATTCGCCGTCACTGTTGCTGGAAACCGAACCTGTCGGCAGCGAACCAACCGTCTCGCTGCCAAAGCTGGGGGCGTTCGGCGAAGTCGTTGCGGACTATCGGACGATCGGCCTCTCATTGCGAGGGCATCCGCTGAAGTTCTTGCGGCCGCAACTCGACGCGCGCCGCATCACTCCGTCCAATCGGTTGCCTTCCACTAAAGATGGCCGCTTTCTGCGTGTGGCCGGACTGGTCTTGATGCGTCAGCGGCCGAGTACTGCCAAGGGGATCACATTCGTGACACTCGAAGACGAAACGGGCATCGTCAACTTGATCGTCCGACCGGAAGTCTGGGAACGACACCATCAAGCTGCTCACACCGCGACCATGCTGCTGGCTCATGGCATCTTGCAGCGTCACGATTCGGTGATCCACGTCCTGGTCAACAGACTGGAAGACTTGTCGCGCGAACTGGCTCAAATCGAAATCGCGTCGCGCGACTTTCGCTGAGCGTTCCAGAGAAAATCCGAGAACCGTGGCCCAGGCCCTTGTGGCCTGAAGGATTTGCCCAAAGCCCGAAGGTGAAATCATTCGACCCACAAGGGGTCAGACTACGGGCGCCGCGGATCAACTTCGTTGCGAGCGTTGTTGATAACATCGCTGACTGGCTCGGCCCGCATCTCATCGGTGGGATACGGTACCAATAACTTGGACAACACTTCGGCGTCATCCAGCTGCGGGTCCAGCCACACGTTGTAGTCCGACCGTTTGAGGATCACCGGCATGCGATCATGCACCGTCGCCATCAGTTCGTTCGGAGACGTTGTCAGCGTCGCACAGGTTTCGATGGACGTACCATCCGGAGCCTGCCATTTCTCCCACATGCCGGCGAAGGCAAACAGCCCGCCGCTGCGCAATGCGAACCAGTGCGGAACTTTCTTTTTGCCTTCGCGCTTCCATTCGTAAAAGCCATCGACCGGAATCAGACATCTCCGCTTTCGAAATGCCGAACGAAACGATGGCTTGTCAGCGACAGTCTCAGCCCGTGCATTGATCAGACTGGCCGCCAGCTTTGTGTCCGTCGCCCAAAACGGAATCAGCCCCCACCGCAACCGCACCGGCTCACGGCCGCCGCTTATCGCTCGAACGGCCAGAACCGACTGAGTGGGAGCGATGTTAAACCGAGGCGCGTCCCAATCCACCTGATCACGGATCAGCTCAAAAAAAATCGCGATCTCGCTGGCCGAGGCTCGCAACGTGAATCGACCGCACATAGGAAATCACCCCAAGATGCCGGAAAATCACAACCGCCAACTTACGAAAGAGTTTACGAATCTGCGAGAGAAGTCACCTCGAACCCACGCTCAAGGGGACAGCCGCGCGAAGCGATGTTCGACCAAAGCCGTCGCGATTGGCCGAACAAACAGAGCGGTGTGTGGAATGGAAAATGTCGCGTGGATATGCTCCCCTCCCTTCCGAGAATGACTTGGAGGTGCGGGGACGATTTGTCGGCAAATCGATCATCACGATCAGGAGAGCAGTCATGGCGAACAATGCAATGCAACTTCCTCGGCGTCGGTTCTTAAAGACGGCCCTTTCAGCGGCGGGTGCCGCGGTGATGGCTCCGACGATTATTCCTAGTTCGGCTTTGGGCCTGGACGGCAATGTTGCTCCCAGCGAGCGGCTGATTATTGGTGGCATCGGCATCGGCAACCGAGGTCTGTACGACCTCGGCTGTTTCCTCGAACAAAGTGACATTCGGTTTGCGGCCGTGTGCGACGTCAAGCAGGCTCGGCGAACGCTCGTGAAGAAGATGGTGGACGACAAATACGGCACCACCCTTTGCGACATGCACGTCGACTATCGCGAGCTGCTCGACCGCAGCGACATCGACGCGGTGCTGATCGCGACCGGGCCGAACTGGCACTGTACGATGTCGATGGCCGCAGCGAAGGCGGGCAAGGATATCTATTGCGAGAAGCCCTGCACAAAGAACATCGAACAGAGTCTGATCCTGCGAGACACAATTAAACGGACCGGGCGAATTTTTCAGGCGGGGACACAACGGCGCAACTTGCCGCACTTCGCATTTGCGTGCGAACTGGCTCGCACGGGGAAGCTTGGCAAGATGAAAAAGGTGTTCGCGCATCCGGCCGGAATGGCGTCGATGCTCAGCGGCTGGCTCCCCGCCGAAGAGGAGCCGAAGAAAGAAGAGATCGACTGGAATACCTACCTTGGCCCGGCGGCTTATCGGCCGTTCAACAAGGCACTGCTCAACGGCTTCCACTTTGAAAAAGGTGGCGGGTTCATCGGAGCGTTTGGTGCCGGCGGAGTGCTCGAATGGGGCTCGCACTGCGTCGACCTCTGCCAATGGGCAATGGGAGATTGCGAACCTCCGATCGAATACAACCCGCCGAAGGACGGCCACCTCATCGCGAAGTACGCGAACGGCACGGAGTTGATCTTCCGCGAGAAGGAATGGATCCCGCTCGGCTCATGCCCCGTGCGATTCGAGGGAGAGACCGGTTGGGTCGAAGCAGGTGACAGCGGCAAGATGGTGCTGAGTTCACCAGAGTTGCTCGCGGGGCGAACGGTCCTGGAGATCGGCGGTTATCCGGCGACGTTCCACGTTCGCGACTTCCTCGACTGCGTGAAGTCCCGTTCGCAGCCGAAGACGAACGCCCTCGCCGCTTGCAACGCCCACATCGCTTGCCACGCCGCCAACGTCGCCCTGTACCTGGGACGACAAGTCAAATACGACAACAAGACCAACACGTTCATCGACGACGAACCTGCCAACCGGATGCGTTCCGAAGCGCTCCGCGAACCGTGGCGGCTGTAAGATCTGGAGTGCTCCGGCTCGACGGAGCTTTAGTTTCGCCGCGCGGCGGCTTTCTAGGAATTGACTGCGTTTGCGAAGCCATCGTGATTTCAAAGGGCTTCACCCAAAAAAACCAAGCTCCGCCGAGCCGGAGCACTCCAAATCACACCGTCCTCAACGATTAGGACCGAAACCATGATTTTGACACAACGATTCGCTCGCACTGCTTTGGTCGCCGCCTTGCTGTTGGTGGCCGTCACGTCGACCCGCGCCGCCGACGGTTTCAAAGTTTCTGCTGAGAAAGAGAAGGAGCAGATTGCGATTCTTCGCTCAGACGCACCGCCGCAGGACAAGGCGATTGCTTGCAAGAAGCTGGCGATCGATGGGTCAAGCGAATGCGTGGGCGACCTCGCGAAGTTGCTATCCGATCCACAATTGGCCTCGTGGTCGCGGATCGCGCTCGAAGCGATTCCGGGAACAGCGCCGGATGAAGCGTTGCGAAAGGCTTCCGAGTCACTCGAAGGAAACCTGTTGGTTGGTGTCCTGAATTCGATTGGCGTCCGTCGCGACGCAAACTCGATTGATCTCCTGACTGCGCGATTGCAGGAAAAGGATGGCGAAGTTGCATCGGCTGCCGCCGTGGCCTTGGGACGCATCGGCAATGCCGCCGCCGCGAAGACCCTTCGAGCATCACTGGCCGATTCACGCGTCAATGTTCGCTCAGCAGTCGCCGAAGGCTGCGTGTTGTGTGCGGAGCGATGGCTCGCTGACGGGCAGGCCGCCGACGCAGTCGCTCTATACGACGAAGTCCGCAAGACAGAACTCCCAAAGCAACGAATTGTCGAGGCGACTCGTGGGTCGATCCTGGCCCGCAAGGGGGACGGAATCCCGTTGCTGCTCGAACAGCTTCGATCCAACGACAAGAAATTGTTTGAACTCGGGTTGTACGTCGCTCGTGAGTTTCCCGGCAGCGAAATTGACAAGTCGCTGGCTGCCGAGTTGTCGACCGCAACTCCCGAACGCGCCGCGTTTATCGTTCAAGCAATGGCAGATCGCAAAGAAACCGTCGTTGTCGCCGCCGTTTCAAAAGCAGCGGCGAGTGGCCCCAAGCCCGTGCGTTTGGCCGCGATCAAAGCTCTCAGCGCGGTGGGCGATGCTTCGTCGGTGACTCCATTGCTGGAAACCGCCGTCGATGCCGACGAAGACCTGGCCCTCGCCGCCAAAGCGACGCTTGCTGAACTGCCGGGCGACAAGGTCAATACGCAGATCGCCGCGATGCTGCCGAACGCCAAAGGCAAGACTTATCCGCTGTTAATCGAACTCGTCGGCCAGCGACGGATCGAAGCGACTCCGGCACTGCTCAAGGCCATTGACAGCTCCGACAAAAACATCCGTCAAGCCGCGCTGCTGGCTCTGGGCGAAACGGTGTCGCTGAGGAATCTCAACGTGCTCATCGCACAGGCCATTGGCACGAAGAACGCCGACGATACCGCCACTGCTCAACAAGCGTTGAAAACCGCGAGCGTCCGCATGCCTGATCGTGAAGCCTGTGCGACCGAACTCGCCGCCGCGCTGGAGAAGGCTCCAGCGGCCTCGAAGATCTTGCTGCTCGACATCCTCGGCGACGTTGGCGGTGAGAAAGCGTTGAAAACTCTCAGCACGGCCGCAAAGAGTAACAACCCGCAACTGCAGGACGCCGGCAGTCGAGTCCTCGGCAAATGGGCCAGCCTCGATGCGGCCCCGGTTCTGCTCGATCTGGCCAAGACCGGTCCCGCCGCTCAATTCCGAAATCGAGCTTTGAAAGGCTACATCAGTCTCGCCCGCCGCTTCGCCATGCCGGACCAAGATCGAGCCGACATGTGCCAAAAAGCATTCGACCTCTGCAAAGATACGACCGAACAAAAACTGATCCTCGATGTCTGTCGAATCCAGCCGAGTACCGAGACGCTCAAGTTCGCCATCAAGCTCATGAAGGTTCCCGAACTCAAAGAGGACGCGACTCAAACCACGCTGGTGGTCGCTCAAAAGCTCGGAGCCAAGGGGATCAACGTCGGCGAGCAACTCAGTAAAGCCGGTTTCGAGAAAGTCAAAGTCGAGATCGTCAAAGCCGAGTACGGGGCGGGTGCAACTCAGAAGGACGTAACAGCGATCGTGAAGAAGCAAGCGGTGGATCTGCCTCTGATAACGCTCGCTGCGGAGGGCTACAACGCCAGCTTCGGTGGCGATCCGGCTCCGAACACCGTCAAGCAATTGAAAATTCAGTACAAGATCAACGGCAAAGCTGGCGAGGCTACGTTTGCCGAGAATGCTCTCATCGTGCTGCCGATGCCGAAATAATCGGCCGGAATCAATGATCTTTCCGGCAGGTCACTCGATAAATCCGTCCCGGCTGATCGTTCGCTTCATGCGAGAAGGTGGCCACGTACAAACTGTCTCCATGCGGCGTGAGATAGTACGGAACCAGATCGTGCGGCAGCAGACCGCTTAGATCCTCCCAATTCCCGTTCTGGAATTCGTTCCAGGTTTTGAAGCGGATGAATTTCATCTCGTCGCAGTTCGTCCGCTGGGAATACGTCGGACAGAAGTAGGACGTCACGTACCAGTATCCCTGATGGAACTCGACGTCATTGGGCACGAGTCCCGTCGTCTGCCAACTTCCGGCCACCGCGTCACGGCGTTTTTTGAAACTTGAATGGACGCGAAACTCGCGGCGCTCAAAGTTGTCCACCTCGACGATCTTACCGGCGCTGGAACCAACCACATACAGCCTCTTGCCGACCACCGTCAGAGCACGCGAATAGCTGCCCAGGTGCTCGGACAGGTCGAGCCGACTTTCCTGATCTCCGAATCCGCGAAAGCGAAACACTTCAGACTTGTTCGGATTGAGTGCGTACAACCAGCCGTCGGAGTCCACCACGATGTCATGTGGTCGATCCAGCTTCATCCCGGCCAGCACTGTCGCGCTCTTTTCGATCTGCCCGTCAGTCGGATCTCGAAACGAGAACAGCCGATGATTGGCGGTATCGGTGGCGTAGTACAACTGGTCGCGGGCATTGAAGGCGACGGCGTGCGCGTCATCAAACATCGCCAGTGGTGATTCGCGAAACGTGGTGTCCCCTGCGCGACGAATGTGGAACCGCTTGCCAGTCGTAACGATTTCCAGTTGGTCGCGAATCAAAAGGTGCGTGCAACCTTGGAACGTGCCATCTTTCGGAGCATACTCAGCCACTTCCACGACCGGGCGGGAAGGCTCATCAACTGCGGCGACCGTGGCCGCGAACAGGCTGAGCCACACGGCGAGGATTTTAGCCATCACGTTTTCCCTCATTTTCAACCGTCCATCTTCGTGATCTATTGCCGAGCGATCCAGGGTGTTCCCAATGGCTGCGCGGCCTTTTGCTCGCCGTAGCTGCCACCCTTGGCACCCAGCGGATTCGTGCCGAAGAACCGAGGATCGTCAGCAAGGTCGGCCGCTGGTTGGTAACGGACGTCGACCGACAAGCGGACTCGGCTCAGCGGCGAGTGATTGTCGAGCGAACCGTGCATCGTGAAGCCACCGAAGATCATCGCGTCACCCGGTTGAAAGTGCGTGGTCAGCAGCCGCGTCTGCCGTGAGCGAGCGAATGCCAACGTGTCGGTCGTCGATGCCTGATACGCGATGTCTTGCGCGGCGGCGAACGCTCGGGGATCACCCGTCAGTCGCGCCGCACGCATCGGAGCGATCAAATCGTCGAAGCATTGTGAATGCTCGACAACTACGAGTGGTCCGTCGCAGATCGGAATCTCTCCCAGCGGCAGCCAGCAGGTGACAATCTGCGACGCACCTCCCGCGAAGAACGGGTAGTCGTAGTGCAGATTGGTCGCATTGCCGGCTGGCGCTGGCCGCAGAAAGAGATAATCGTGCGGCCGAGCCGGCGCATCGAACAACAGTCCCGTCAGTTCGCGCAGTCGAGGTCCATGCGTCACATGCCGCAGTGCGGCACCTTCGCTGACCGATTTCCAGAACGCTCCCAGATCGGGTGAGCGCTCGCGCCGACGGCTGGTGCCGGTCGCGATTCCAGCCTCGACCGGGGCCAGTATCTCGTCCATCTCCGCCAACCGAGCGAACACTTCGCGCCGCGCAGCCAAGACATCGTCCTGCGGCAGCACATCACGCAGCAGTACATAGCCGTTGTCCGCGAATGATCGCCGCAACAACTCCGGTTCGCTCAGGCACGATGTCGCCTCAACAAGCGGTCCCAGGAGTTCATCGGGGATCGTGTGCTGTTGTGTGATGCCGTCGAGCATCAGATTACTCCGCAGTGATAGCGATGACGTTGGCCGCTCCACCGTCGATGGGGATCGTACAGCCGGTGACATACGCAGCGGCATCGCTGGCCAGGAACACGACGACACCCGCCACATCATCGGGTTCACCCCAGCGACGCAACGGTACACGCTCCAGCACTTTGGCCGAGCGTTTCGCGTCGTTCTGCAACGCTTGAGTCATTGGCGTCCGAATCCAGCCGGGAGCCACCGCGTTGACGCGAATACCCTGCGCGCCCCACTCGGCCGCGAGATCTCGAGTCAGGGACACGACGCCCCCCTTCGTCATCGCGTAGATCGAACCGCCGCGTCCCAGTCCAACAATGCCGCCACCCAGGGCCGAGACGTTGATGATGCTGCCTCGCTGCTGAGCCAGCATCACTTTGCCAACCGCGCCCGCAACGTGGTAGCAGCCAACAAGATTCACGGCGAAGACGTCGGTCAGATCCTGTGGCTGATAATCGGTAGGCGTGCCGCGACGATGAATTCCCGCGTTGTTGACGAGGATGTCGATCTGGCCAAACCGATTGACGATGCTCTGTACGCAGGCTTCGACCTGATCTCTGTCTCGCGTGTCGCATGCCAGTCCCACGACATCTCGTCCGGTGTCACAAGCCAGTTGCTCCGCCGCGGCAACGACTGACGCTGCTTGCAGATCGAGCAGCGCGATCTTCGCTCCGTGATCCGCCAACGCGCGGGCGATAGATGCTCCCAGTCCCTGCGCTCCGCCGGTGACCAGTGCGACTCGTCCCGTCAAATCGAAGTGATTGGCCATGTGGAATCGCTTTAGAACAATGGGTCAAGGACATCGCGGTGGCTGAAACAGTTCCAGGGTGTAACCGTCGGGATCGTAGAAGTAGACCACCAGTCCTCCGGCGTTCGGGCCGGCGGTGATTGTGACCGGCTCCGACTTGAAGCGGACCCCCTTAGCGATCAGATCAGCATGGCACGCGGGCAGATCGTCGACCGTGAGACACAAATGACTGTTCCCCGGCCGATTCGTCGCGGTCTCGGCAGGCGAACCGGAGTGATTCATGTATTGCACGACTTCCAGCGACTGTGAGCTTTCGGGGGAGACTTTGAACGAGGCGACGTTCAGCACGACTCCGGGATAACCCGTTTGCAACGCGACATAGTCGTTGTCGACGTGCGGCCGTCGGCGATGCAGCGTCAGGCCCAACAGGTCGCGATAAAAGGCGATCGAACGCTCGATGTCGGCGACCGTCAAACCGAGATGATGCAGATCACCCAGCCGCCAGCCGGATGATGCATTTGCCTGGGCCATGTTGTGCTCCTGAAGTCACTCGGTTCTTGCTCATATTTCATCGGCGTATTTCAAGCAAACTAGCACGACGCGCAAGCGAGTGATACCCAGGCTGATAGAAACCCCTCGCTTGCGCGTCGGGCTAAAATGCAGCGGCGTGACGTCCGGAACGTATGTCACCGGCCGCCTCGAATTCACCGGAAGTATTGATGCGAATCGCGCTGGGTGCCCACAACGCTCCGGATGATGGTTGGACTTTGTGTCCCAATCGCTCCAGCGTTTGGATAGTTGCGGGCGGTGCATCGGCGTGGATCAGCAGACTGCCCAGCACGGGAGCAGTCTGGCGGAACGAACCGACATGATGATTAGTGCCGAACCGCACGGCTTTCATCGACTCGGCCGCCGACAGGCCAAACTCGATGTGATTCAGCACGGCTTGCAAGCCCGCCTGATCCTGGCCATCTCCACCGGCCACACTGACGGCTAATACCGGCTTCGCATCTTTGAGGACCAGCGTCGGTGTCAAAGTAATGCGTGGCCGCTTGCCAGGCGCGATGCAATTGGGATGTCCCTCCCAAGTGTTGAAACTTTGCAGTCGAGTCCCCAACCAGATGCCGGTCTCACCCGCCTGCACACCGCTCCAGCCGCTTGGAGTCGCCACGACGACGTTGCCCCAGCCATCGGCCGTGGCGCAGGTTGTCGTGTCGTGAATGGGGCCACCCAGTCCTTTTCGATTTTCGAGGTCGGGCAACAACGCTTTGCCTCGGCGCGGATCACCCGGACGCTGTTCGAGCGAAGCACGCTCACGGTCAATCAACGCCCGACGCAGGCTGGCGTACTCTTTTGCCAACAGCGTTTCGATCGGCACATCCACGAATAGCGGGTCGGCGTAGTACACATCGCGATCGGCCAGAGCCAACTTCATCGCTTCGAGTGTGACGTGAATTGTCTCTGGCTGGTTATGTCCCAATGCGGCGAGATCGAAGCCCTCCAGCAACCGGAGCGTTTGCAGCAAGTACGCCCCTTGAGTCCAAGTTCCGCATTTGCAAACCGTGTGACCCCGGTAATCCACGGAGAGCGGTTCCTCGACGCGTGTCACATGCGTGGCGAGGTCTTCGTAGCAGATCAAGCCGTCGTGCTGTTCGCACCACTTGGCCAACTCACGAGCAAGCGGTCCGCGATAGAAATAGTCGCTCGCCAAACGGAGGCCACGACTCCGATCAGCGCCACCCGAAGCTTCGGCGGCAATCATCCGGCGCAGCGATCGGGCCAGCAGCGGATGCCATTCCACCTCTGCGCGGTCAAGCAGTTTCAACGTCGGTTCTGCGACATCGGCTAGTCGCAGAGTTCCGTATCGATCAAGCAGCGTCACGATCGCATCAAATGCCGCTGGCACGGCGGCTGACTGCAATCCTGTTGCCGGAATCCCTCCGAGCTTCACAAAATGTTCGCGCGTTGCCAGTCGCGGAGCAGTCCCTTGTCCCGAGAGCACTTCGACCACTTTTCGCCGAGCATCGTAAACGAGAATCGGTACCTCACCGCCGAAGCAGAAGCCCCCCGAATCGGTGACGCTCAACGCGAGAATCGTTGCCGCCGCGGAGTCCGCCGCATTGCCCCCCCGTTTCAGAATCTCGATCCCGGCGGCAACCGCTTCCGCACCCCCGGCACTCACGGCCCCTTGACGGCCGGTCGCCTCAGACCCCGGCAACGAATCTGCCGCGTCCAATGGCGATCCCCAAACGATGATCGCGCTGACCAGGCATCTCCAAATCCAGGTTTGCAATTGGCGAAACATGCGATGGCCCTCCGTCAGCCACGATACTTATCCTCCAAAAGACTTGCCAGCGCTTCGCCGTTGCACTCCATAAACAGCCAACTTGTCTTGCCAAAAAAACAAAGCATCCGCTCGACGTGCGGATGCTTTGCGAGACATTCGAACTGGTAATTGGCCGTCAACTGGACGATCAGTCGACCTTTTTCTTTTCCTTTGGCTTCTTGACTTCCGGACGTTTCGGCAATTTCGCTTTTTGCTCCTCGGACAAAAGCGGCCTCACCTTATCCAGAATCTCGTGACGCAGAGTGACGATTTGTTTGTTGGTCTCGTCGTAGCGCTTTTGCTGTTCTTCGGACAACTTCATTGCCTCCTTGATCGCCTGAGCCAGCTCTTTGCCCTTCTTGCCATCTTTCTCTTTTTCGCGATGTTCCTTCATCACATCGAGACGGGCTTTCTTCTGCTCCTCAGTCATCACCTTGTCGAGCTTTTCGCGGAGTTCCTTCATCTTCGGAGCGTACTCTTTTTCGACCTCCGCGACCTTCGTCTTTTGTTCGTCGGTCAGCGTGATCTCCTTCGGCAGCTGGACGGCAGGTTGCTCCTTGCGAGTTGCCGTCGGACGGTTCTTCTTGGGCTTCGCGTCCTCAGCGAAGGCTGGCGCGATCAAGAACGCGGCGACGGCGAGCGACAGCAGGCATTTCCAAAACTTGGTCATGGCACATCTCCTTGAGACTGAACGGACATGAAAAACGCAGAGCCACTGGAGCAGCTCTGCGTGGGGAAGTTGCAGGTTGGGACTCTGTCCTAACCGTTTCTCATGCAGATCGGGACAGAGTCCCAACCTACTCCTACTCGATCGACTACGCGAACAGTTCCGGGATCACGTTACCGTCGCGGACGATCATGATTGGGCGACCGGTGTCGGTGTGGTATTCCTTCTTGTGGCTGATGCCCAGCGTATGGAACAGCGACGCGGCGACATCGTCCGGTGAGAAGCCCTTGCTGTCGGGCAGCGTCGCATCGGCGTTGCTCTTGCCGACCACTTGTCCGTTCTTGATGCCGCCACCTGCCATCAGCATGAACATGCAGCGCGGGTAGTGGTCGCGGCCGTTGCGAGTCGTGTTGATCTTCGGCGTGCGGCCAAACTCACCCGTGACGAACACGGTGGTCGTCTCCAGCAAGCCCTTCAATTGCAGACCTTGCAACAGGCCAGAGAGTCCACTGTCAAGCGGCGGGGACTTCTTCTTCAACTGATTCCAGTTGTCGTTGTGAGTGTCCCAGCCACCCAATTCGATGGTGACGAACCGAGTGCCGGCTTCGACCAAGCGTGACGCTAGCAAACAGCTTTGATCGAACGGAGTTTCGCCGAACAGCTTTTGGAAGTTCGGTGATTCCTTGCTGACATCAAACGCCTCTCGCGATTTCGGCGAGGTAATCATCGCGTGAGCCTGTTGGCCGAACTTATCGAGCCCCCTCACCAGCTGGTTGGTCTCTTCAAAGCCACGGAACGTCTTGTCGAGGTCGCTCAGCAGTGCTTGTCGCTTCTCGACCGCGTCGATCGTCAAGCCACCGGCAAGCTTCAGGCCGCGCACCGAAAATATCGCACCCGGCTTGGGGGTGTCGCCGGTATTGAGCGGCGCGTACTGCACTCCGAGATAGCCGGTTTTCTGGCGGCTGCGGGGAATCGCGACGTTCGGAGGGATGTTGCCGTTACCACCAAGTTCCTTCGCGACGATCGCGCTGTAGCCGGGATACTCCAGGGACGGCAGCGGGCGGTTGCCGGCGTTGACGTACTCGGTACCGAGTTCGTGAGCGCCGAGTGTGTGAGTCACGCCGCGCAGAATTGTGAACAGGTGCATGTTCTGTGCGAGCTTTGGCAGGTGCTCGCTGATCTGGATGCCGGGGACTGCGGTGTCGATTGGATCGAACTCGCCACGGTATTCAGCTTTGGCTTCCGGCTTCAAATCGAACGTGTCCATGTGCGTCGGACCGCCGGTCAAATTGATGAAGATGGCCGCGTTGGCGGTGGCCTTCGAGGCAACCTCGCCCGCCGATGCGAACTTCATGTAGTTCGCCAGCGTCAAGCCGGTGCCGCCGATCACACCGGCCTTGAGGAAATCGCGTCGTCGCACACCGTTACAGGTTATTGTCGTGGGCATAAAGGTGTTCCTTTCAAAGGGAATTTGAGGGTTCGCAGAATTTCGCTTAGTGAGCCGTAACAATTTAGTGGTTGATGATGAACTCTTTCGTATTAATCAGCGCCCACAGCAGATCGCGGGCTCCGGTCAGTCGGTCCTCGGATTGGGTCAGGAACTTCTTCGAGGTTTCCATCTCCGATTTGCTCGGCAGGCGGCTGAGCGACCGGAGGTAGGCGGCTTTCACCAAGTCTTCCGGTTCCGATTGGACGACTTCGGCTGGCTGCGGAGCTTCCTCCGGTTTGGCTTCGACGCTGGCTTCGATCTTCGCGATCTTGGCTTTGAACTCGGCGATGCGGGCTTCGATCGCCTTGATCTCGTCCACTTTTTCCGCTTGCCGTGCTTTCTTCAACGTTCGTTCGTTGGCCAGGATTTGAGCTTCCAAACTTCGACGAGCTGCCTTGGCTTTCGCGACTTCTCCGCGCTTGTCGTCCCGCTCATTTGGAACGACCTTTGGCGAAACGAGCGAATTCACCCAGCCATTCTTATCGGTGAGCAGCTTGATGATTTCGTCATCATTCTGCATGTAGACGGTCTGCAGCAGACTGGCTTCTGCCGAGCGATCGCAGTCACAGTTCGTTTCGCGGGTCGAACGGCCAAAGACCGTCAGCGCGAAGCTGAGGCTGCCATTATTGTTTCCACCACGGCCGTTGGTGCCGGCGATCGCAATGGCTCGGCCCTTGAGGTCGGTTTGCAACCGAGCGATCTCCGCGTCGGAGGATGTCGCTTGCTTGAGCGCATCCAGCGCGATCTCGGCCGGTAGACGGCGCGGAATCGCATGAGAAAAATTCTTCTGGTCGTGCTTATTCGTCTCGTTTGGCTTCCAGCTGCGTTGATAGGTCTGGCTGTTGGCGATCTCGCGATGCAGCCACTTCATGTCGAAGTTGTGAGCGATGAATCCTTGCGACAAGTGATCCAGCAGAGCGGAGTTACTGGGTGCATTCGCCAAGCTCATGTCGTCGGCCGGATTGACGATGCCGACGTTGAAGTACGTCGCCCATACGCGGTTCACAAATGCACGGGCGAAGAACCGATTGCTGGGATCGCGCAGCCACTGCATCAACGGAGTGCGGACATCATCGTGCTCCATCAGGCTCACGACTTCACCTCCCAGCAACTTGGCCTTCGGGCCGGCGGGAAGGCGGGAATTCTGCTTGCTGTTGTCCTTGTCTTTCTCTTTGTTGCGGTTGTTCGCCGCAGCTTGTGGCTTAACCGTGTACAACTCATCGACCGGTACTACGGCACCCTTGGCGACACGGGCGGCCAGCTCTTTTCGCAGGTCGTTGCCGTTCTTCTTGTTGGTTTCAATCTCCAGCTTTTTCAACAGCGCTTGTTGCTCAGCCTTGTCCTTCGGGTTGATGCCGAAGCTGACACCCTGGAAGAAGCCCTTGAACTGATTGAAGTCGTCCTGAGTCCATTGATCGAACGGGTGCTTATGGCATTGAGCGCACTGGATGCGAAGCCCCAGAAACGTGTAGGCGAACCCGATCACGCGTTCTTCCGGCTGCCGGAAGTTCTGCCGACCCCAGTAATAGGTCAGGCCACCGGCTTCGGCGTAGGAACCCTTTTTCTCCGGGCCGTAGATTTGACACATGCGTTCGCTGTATTCGGTGTAGCTCTCGCCGGGCTTGCGGCTGGTGGCGACAACGATCCCTTCCGTCAATTTGTCGTAGGGTTCATTGTCCGCGACCCGTTTGTAAATCCAGTCGTACCATTGCTGCGTGGCGGAGTCCCGACCCCCGAGGTTGCCGCCGACGTTGTTGAGGAAACTTGCGTTATTGCCGGTGAAATCGCAGAGCTTGGTCGTCCACCACGCAACATAGCCGGGACGTTCCAGCAATTCGTCGATCTTCTTGGCTCGCTTGTCTGAGTCTGGATTCGAGGTGAAATCAACGACCTCTTGCGGGGACGGCAGCGTACCGGTGATGTCGAGACTGGCCCGACGGAGGAACTCGTGATCGTCACAGACTTCCGACGGCACGATGCCGAGCTTGCGGAGTTTCTCCACGACAAGCTCATCGACCTTCGTCGCCGTTTCGACCTTCGGATACCTCTGACCGGTTTTGTCGCTGACGGGACGGATGACCGGGACTGGCACGACTCCGGCGTCATAGTTCACGACAATGTGCGTGTCGCCCGTTTGCCCCGACTTCACCATGCCATTCGAGTCGATGTTCGCGATCAAATCGTCGTTCGAGTTGAATCGGCAGAGCGGAGTGACATCTTCGCGAGTTCCATCAGACCAGACCGCCACGGCCTTGATCTGCATTTGCTCGCCATCCTTGCCAAACTGAATCTCGGAGGGAGTCACTTCCAGCTTCACAAACTTGGGTGAGCCTTCTTCAACGCTCTTCGCACCAGCTTTGATCCAGTTGCGGAAGATGTTGTATTGCCAGCTATCGGCATCCATCCGCTTGCCGCCACGGTGCGGCGTTTCGAGTGTCGCCTTCAAGAGCGCGAGGCTCTCTTCCGGTTCCTCAATCAGGACGCGCGGTTCCTTGTCTTTGTCTTTGTCTCCCTTGGTCAGCCCTTCGTGGTCGAGCTTGAAGTCGTAGCCGAACAGCGACAGGCGAAAGCCCCCCTGCCCTTGGAATGATCCGTGGCAGGCTCGACCGTTGCAGCCCAGGCGGCTGAATAGCGGCACGATGTGCTGTTGGAAATTCGGGACTTCGCTGGCCTCTTTGCTGGCGAAGCGTTGATCGACCGGCTTGATGATTTCGTCGGCCGCGAAGCTCGCCGAGCCGAACGAAAGCGAGGCTGCGGCGGCGGTCAACAACCAAGATCGAATGGATCGAGACATTACCGGGTCCTTCAGTCAGAGGTTACTTGTCTTAATCGCCAATACGTTTCGAAACCGGCTTGGCGGCCGGCTTCTTCCGCATCTCGGCGGATTTCTTGATTCGGTCAAATTCGCGGTCGATGTTGGTGACTCGATTCTCGACGTGCTCAGCAATTTGCTCGTCCATTTTCTGCAATCGAGTTTTCGACTTGTCTCGTTCATAGGTCAGCAGCTGCAGCCGAACGTCGTGACGTTCGGTCAGCACTTGGCGGAGTTCGGTTTCGAGTTCCTCGGAAGTGCTCATCGTCAGCCGCGCCGCCAGCAGTCGCACGCGAGAATCGAGTTGCCATTCGCGGAGCAGAATCGCATAGCGGTCGGCGTCGTTATCCCTGGCCTTTTCCAACCGTTCGCGAGTCTTATCCAGCTCGCGCAAGGCCTTCGCGTATTGCTCCGTGTGACTGGCCTTCAAACGATTGAGCAGTTCTGCCAGTTCCGAGTGATGCTGTTGAGCGAACTTGATGGCCGCCGCTTCGCGTTTCGGAGCGATTGGCTCGATATCGTTCTTCACCGCGTCAACGGCGACCGGCTTCTTGGCGGAGCCTTTGTCCGGAGTGGCCGGCTTTTTATCGGCTGGAGTTTTCGCGTCGGAGGGAGCTTTGGCTTTCGACGGCTTGTCATCCGCGATCGCACGAATGACGAGCACACTCATCATCACGAGCGTCACAGCGAGCCAAGTTTTGAGTCGAGCCAGTTGCATCGGTTAGTTCTCTCGCACTTCGTCGGTGCCGGGGAGTTTTTCTTTCACGACCTCGGCCGCCAAAGCCGCGAGCATCCAATCGGGTGGATCGAGGTTCGCGTCAGCGGCCAGATCTTGAGAGCCATCATCATCAACGTTGTTCCGAGCCGCTTCGCCTGTCGCCCAAGCGGCGACAAGCCGGTCAGCTCCGTCCTTGCGGACGATGCCGTTCGATGTCGAACCGTGTCCAATCATCAGGGCCACGCCAGCCGCAGCCACTGCCGTCGCCGCCAGCGCGGTGATGACCGTTGTGCCCCGACAGCTCGGAGCAGACGTTTCCAACTGAAGACTGAGTGTTGCAGGTTGCGAGTCGAACGCGACGGCGATTGCCAAATTCAGCTCCATCGCGCGAGCGACCTCGCTGCAAGCAGCGACGTCGGACTCCAGGCGAGTCTCGAACGCCGCTGTCTCATCGACCGAGAGTTCGCCTGCAACGTAGCGGTCCGCCAGCCACGCGAGTTCGTTCTGGGTTGTCGCATCAGAAGTCATCATGATTTTACTCGTCTAGCTCTGCCAATCGGCCCCGCAGTTTTTCTGTCGCCAGTCGCATGCGCGTCAGCACAGTTCCGAGAGGCACTTTCAATTCGTTCGCGATGACCGCGAAGGTTTTGTGTTCGTAGATTCGCATTCGAACCACTCGTCGCTGGTCGGCCGGCAGGTCGTCCAACGCGAGTCGCACTCGTTCAATCACTTCGGCTTTCAGAGCAAACCCCGCGGGGGATTCATTCCGAGTCACCGAACCTCCCGCTGACTCATGCCGACGTGCGTCGCCCTGAGCCAACTCGCGGAAGGATTTTTGCTGGATCTTCGCTCGCCGTTTCAGGACCAGCGCTTCGTTCAAGGCCACTCGGAACAGCCACCCGCGACGGGTCTCCAGCCGAGCCTCATGTCCTCGTTCGACCGCCTTGACCAGCGTGGCCTGCAAAGCCTCACCCGCCAAGTCGTCGTTGCGGAGCACCCCCAGCAAAAAGGCCCGCAACTCTCCTGAGAATTCGGCAAACCACTCGTTTTCCAGTGGATTCGTCGCATCCGCAGGCTCGATCCTGTCACCGCCCGTCCTGTCCTTGCCGGTGGCCAATCTCCGTTCTCCGTCCGCCAGCGCAGGTCGCAGCCCCCCAAGCGATGCGCGGCACTTCCCGATTATTTTCCAGGCTTGGAGATTTTCCCAAACCGTGAGCCGGGTAATCCTTGCGACTCCGCCTCAGCATCGCAAGCGGTCGCGACTCAAACAGCACGACGCACCAGCCAGTGATCTTCGGCAAAGACCTCTCGCTGGCGCGTCGTGCTAAATTTCGCAGTCGCCGATCAGATCAGTTCGCGGATCGGAGCGGCGCCGTCGGGCAACAAGTACTGTGGGCGACCGGACTGGTCGACGTACTGCGTGTTCTGGTCGATCCCCAGAACATGGAAGATCGTCGCCATCAGATGCTTGGGTTGGATCGGTGTCGACTTCGGCACTTCCGCTTTCGGAGAGGATTCGCCCACGACCTGCCCCATCTTCAAGCCGCCGCCAGCCAAGGCCAGCGTGCAGAGCGGTCCCCAGTGATCCCGACCGTTATGACCGTTGACTCGCGGAGTCCGACCGAATTCACCGGTGACGACCAGCAGAATCTTCTCGCTGAGCCCGCGTTGAGCCACGTCTTCGAGGAATACCGAGATCGCGTGATCCATCGGCGGACAGGCTTGCTCCAGTTGTTTGCCGATGGACAGAGTCGCCGGCTGACCCGGATCGCCGTGCATGTCCCAGCCTTGCGGAGCGTTGGCGTAATTGAGCGTCACAAAGCCGCAGCCCGCCTCGCACAACCGCCGAGCCATCAGCAGTTGATCACCGAAATTCGTCCCGGCCTGGTTGTATTTGTCGCGGAGCCGCGGATCTTCGCGGGTGAGATCGAACGCCTCTTTAGCTCGGCTGAGAATCAGTCGAAATGCTTGACCTTCGAACTGATCGACACCGTCCAGCAATCCCTTTCGGTCGACGCTTCGGTCCAGCCGATCGACCTGCGACAACAACGAGCGGCGGTCCCCCAGCCGAGTCATGTCGGTCTTAAGATTCATGTTGTTCCGCGCGTCACCACCAACGTCGAACGGGCTGTACGCCGGCCCCAGCCAACTGGGCCCGTCGGCGTACAAGCCGGACAAACGGACGAACGTGGGCACGCCGCTCGTCGGATGATTCGTGCCACGCACGCGAGCCGCGATCGAGCCGAATGACGGCTTGATAGGACCAGCTCCCGCATCGGCAGCGGGGTGATCAGTGCCTGTCATCACGAAGTGGGTGCCGCCACTATGCCCGGAATTTCCGTGGGCGAACGACCGCACGAACGCCATCTCGTGAGCTCGCTGAGCCATCTTCGGGAGCAGGCCACCAATCTCGACTCCGGGGATCGAAGTCGAGACCGACCCCACCACGCTGCGGAATTCCGACGGTGCCTCCATTTTTGGATCAAACGTCTCGATGTGCGTCGCCCCGCCACCGAGCCAGACCCACACGACGGAAGTGTCTTTGACCGATCGTCCCTCGGCCGCAGCAGCCGCTCGCTGTCGCAGCAGGCTGGGCAATCCCAAGCCGGTCAGGCCCAGCGTCCCAACCTTCATGAATTCGCGGCGACTGGTCCCTTCGCACGTTCCGGGAAGCGGCTGATCCCAAAGACTTAGCATGATCGTGCTCCTTCGCGACTGGGCGAATTGATCGCCGTTACGCCAGGACCATTTGGCATTCAGGAGGGACTTTTCGGCGAGAATGCGGCCGATTCCGTGGCCACACCGCGTGCGACCATACCGGGGTCATCGAAGAACCGTCAAGACACGCATCAGGAAAAACTGATATCTTGCCGCCCGAAAGGATGATTCCTCAGCCTCCCATCGTCACTCCTGGCGCAACCCGCCGGCTTGATCGGCTAGGGAAGACGAGCATTCAGGCCGCGTCGACGGAGGATTCTGCCGGTTTCGGAGCGATCTTTTTCGTCCCCTTGCCATGCCGAGCTTTCAGGTCGAACAGGCCGAAAATCTCTGACGCCGTCAGACTGAGCGAGGCGTTCGAGTTCGTGCCGTCGCCGAGGACCGCTCGAAAGAGTTCCCGTTTCTCATGCAGGACTCTGTCGATCCGCTCCTCGATCGTGTCCTTGCAGATGAACTTCGTCACAATCACGGCGTTCTTCACGCCAATGCGGTGAGCACGGTTGATCGCCTGATCCTCGACGGCCGGGTTCCACCAGCGGTCGTACAGGAAAACGTAGCCGGCGAATTGCAGATTCAATCCGACGGCCCCCGTGCCGTAGCTCATTAGCAGCAAGTGCGAGTTCGGGTCGTCTTTGAACTGCCTGAGGATCGGCTCACGTTGTTTGTGCGGGACGCCGCCGTGATAGACCAGCGAGCCGCACTCGGCTGGGAGCCGCTCCTTCAGCCAATCGATCGTCTTCGTCCACTGGCTGAAGAGGATCGCCTTGCCACCGCTGGCCGCGATCTCTTCCATATCTGCCGCGAGCCGCTCGAACTTCACGCTGTCGCCGGTCAGTGGATCGAAGTTCGTGATTTGCTTCAGTCTCAGAACTAATTCAAACACATGCTGCACGCTGATCTGGTCTCCCAGTTCGTTCAGATGCACGATCCCGTTTTGTTCGGCGTCCAAGTACGCTGACTTCTGAGCCGAGGTCAGTTCGAGGTATTCCTCTCGATCGATGCGCGGCGGCAGATCTTTCATGACCAAGTCTTTGGTCCGCCGCAGCACATAATCGCGAGACAGCCGCTGCATCTGCCGCAAGTCGGGGGTGCCCCCCTTCGGAATGACGGTCATGTATTCGAACAGTGTGTGCATTTCTTCGGGACGGTTCTCGATTGGCGTGCCAGTCAGTGCCCAGCTGCGCTTGCGAGACACCGACCGCGCAGTTTCCGACGTGCACGAATCACGATTCTTGATCCGCTGCGCTTCATCCAGCACAACGAGATCAAACTTCGGTTTCTCGTCATCGAGCATGTCAGCCCAATCGCGAACCAGCAGTTCGTAGTTGACCAACAACACGGGCACCGGCATCTGCCAAAGCATCCGCCGGCGAGTTCCATCCCCTTCGAGCACCGTCAACGGCAACTCTTCCGCCCAAGCTTTGAACTCGCGTTGCCAGTTCGGAATCAGCGGCTTTGGACAGACGAGCAAGACTCGACGGATTTGCCCGGCTCGCAATAACAGACGGATCGCCGTAATCGTCTGCATAGTTTTTCCCAAACCCATTTCATCAGCCAACAACGCTGACTTCTGTTGGAACAGCCACCCGATCCCCTCGAACTGATACGGAAACGGTTCGAACGGCATGATCAACTCTTGTCCCGCCAGCATCGTCTGCAACGGTGGCTGCAAGAGGTAGAACAGCCGATCCGCCAGCGAGATTGCGTCACTGGGCGGCTTGAGCCGGGTCATCGATTTGTGCACCGAACGATCGGTAAGTTCGGCCAGATCAGATTCCGCCACCTTTGGACCGCTGATCTTGTTCAGACCGTCCTTCTCGGCAACTTTGTCGGCCTTGGGTTGAAACTCGAACCCCAGCGGGAATGTCAGTCCGACAGTCGGTACCTTCGTCCAATGCGGCTTCCAAGACGGGATCAAACCGGCCCGTTTGTCGAATAGCGAGACTGCCTGCGTTTCGACGCTCGGCCATCGACGGAGCGCGCCGTTGTGTCCTGCTGGAAACATTTCGGCAACCAGCGCGAGAGACGAGTTGTGAGTCGTGACTTGTGGCTCGGAGGCAACAGCATCACCCACGGTGACGGGCGACGCCGGTGCCACTCGTTTGTTGTCGTCTTCAATTCGCCACTCGCCACTTGCCACTCGTCGCTTCCTTCACGCCGCAGCCTTCATCGTTTCATCCAATGCTTCACGAACACGGTCCAGCGGTTCCAGCAAATCCGCATCAGCCGCCAACTCCTTCGCCAACCTCTCGAACGCCTTCGAGTCTTCGTTGAACTCTGCGTGCAAGCCGAAGTTCAGCTTGCCAATTCGGACTGCGTCAGTCGTCGTGCCCTTTAAGACGCAAGCCACTGGAAGAGCGACATGCGGCCGTGAATCCAGAATTTCTGTCAGATCAGTTAGTACGAAGTGCGGTTTAATCCCGATCCGGTCGAGGAGCGTTTTGCTCAACAACTCACCCAGCAGAAACGGGACAAGCGTCGGGCCGTAAAGCAATTCTTGAGTCCGATTCGGCCGGACCGGCGCCGTGCATTGGAATTCCAGCGGACGGCCGTATTTGTTCGTGACCAACAAGCCAGCCACGTACCCTCGGTTTTCGAGATGCAAAGCCGTCAAGAAACCCAATCGCAAGGACTCAGTCGAGGCAGGCGCGGTGCTCATGCTTGTCTCAATCGACCGCTTCGCACGGAACCTGCGAAGTTGCCAACGCCGCTCCGCTGACTGACGGAATCGGCACACTTTGCCAAACCCGAAAAACTTGCGAAACCGAAAAGGTTTTCGATAACCGCAGCAGTTCGGCGGGAATTCTCCGTTAATGCCAATCCGCTGGCTCGGTCAGCTTCGGGGAATGATCAATGTCCCTCGTCGCGAAGCCTCAGCCATGTTGCGACCCGAACGCATGATCGGCGGAAGTGAGAGCAATGCCCTGGATGGTCAAGTCGTCTGGTCGCCCGTCAAATCGCTTTGGTTCACTGCCCATTTCCTCGTCGCGGTCATTTCTCAGCCGTGGCGATTCACTTGGGATGCGGCGTGCGTCTCGTGCGTGTTGACGGTGGTTACGCTGTGTTGTGGCCACTCGGTGGGAATGCACCGGCTATTAATCCACCGCAGCTTTCAATGCCCACGCTGGCTGGAGTACGTCCTGGTCACCGCGGGAACGCTTGTCGGGATGGGCGGCCCGCGACGGATGATGTTGCTACACGAGTTTCGTGATTGGAGCCAACGGCAAACGAAATGTCATCCGTTCTTCATCCACAAGAGCGGAATCCTCCGGGATGCCTTGTGGAATCTGCACTGCGAATGCCGGCTCGTCCATCCACCGGAGTTTCGCCCGGAGCTGGCCATCACGGAGTCGCGATATTATCGATTGCTGGATCGCTACTGGATGGCGATTCAACTTCCCTTGGCGCTGCTGTTGCTTCTCGTCGGGGGCTGGGAGTGGTGCGTGGCGGGCATCAGCGTTCGCATCGTGACCTCGCTCATTGGACATTGGGCCGTGGGGTACATCGCTCACAATCACGGCCCGATGAGTTGGGTGGTCGAAGGCGCGTCCGTTCAAGGTCACAACGTCTTGGGACTGGGAATGCTGACAATGGGTGAGGCCTGGCACAACAACCATCACGCCTTCCCTGAATCCGCCCGGCTTGGTTTGGCTTGGCATCAACCCGATCCCGGTTGGTGGTTTGTCTGCGTTTTGAAGCGACTGGGACTGGCGTGGGCGGTCCAGCTTCCAGAGCACCACCCTCTGCGGTGTGAACTGCGATCCACGGCGAAGATCGCTGTCACAATCCAACCGACGGCAACCACGTCAGCAGGTCATTCACAAAGCGATCCGGTTGCGGCTCGAACTCCAGCGTATGTTGGGCTTCCAGGTACTCTTGGAGCGTAACCTCACTGGTTCCCAGCCGTGCCGCCCAGACTTTGGTCGCCTCGTTGTCGATAATCTGATCCCGCCCCGCGAGCATCAGTAACGTCGGACAATGAATCTGCGGGGCGGCAGCCAGCGACTCGCTCGTCAAATCCTGATGGGCCAGCAGGAATCCCGAAGTCACCTCACGCAGGGCGAGCGGGTCGTTCCGAATGAACTCCTGCCAATGCGGCTCGGCCGTGAACAGCGCGGGATCGTTGAGCGGAACCTCCACTCGCTTATGCCGAACATCGAGCCGTCGCGCCAGATTCAACTGCGCTCGCTGCCAAGCGGTTGGTCGCACGCGGGCACACAGACCCGGATAGAGCAACGTCAGCGCGTCGACTAACTCTGGCCGTCGAGCGGCAGTGATCGCCGCGAGCTTGCCTCCCCAACTCACCGCCAGCAACACCACCGGAGCGCTTGGAGCAATTCGATCGCGATGTCGACGTACGTCTGACAAGACCTGTACAACGTCGTTGATCAACCGGTCGCCATGCGGCGCATCGCCGCGTCGCGAGAAGTTTCTGCCGGAGCCGCGTCGATCCAGAAACAACACGTCGTAACCTGCTTCGCACAGCCGGCCGCTGGAGTATTCGTACCAACCGGAGTGACTTTGAATCCCGTGCAACGCGATGACGAACCCGCGTGCCACACCGCTCGGCCGCCAGTGCCGAGCGAACAGCCGATAGCCATCAGACGCGACAATGTGTTCGAAATCGAGAGGCATGTCTTGAAATCCAAAGCGGCGCTGACACACCGCACTCCAAAGTTCACGACAAATACCGCGACAGCAAGCGACGGCTGTGAGCGTCCAACTGCTTCGCATCAGGGACGAGGTATCGCAGGCCGTGCGAATCGAGGATCAACGCTCGGTCCTGGCCTAGCTTGCGGACGTGCTCGTCGCTGTTGAGCACAAAACTCGTCGGACCGCGATCGGTTTCGACAAACCACTCGCATGGCTCGGCCAGTGACGAGATGCTCTCGATGCGCCGAATCACCGGGACAAACTCGCGCCGCGTCACCTCCGACAGCAACAACGTCCGCTGCTCGAAGGGCAATTCGGCGAGGTCGCGAATCTGCACGATTTCGCGGCCGTTCGGGTCGCAGAGCGAAATCCAATGTAATGGGTCCGAGATGGGAAAGGCTCGAATCGGTTCGACGTTCTCGTGCCGCTGACCGGCGGCATCGAGCAGCGTCAATTGGCCTCGCTCGTCTTTGATCAACGAAAAAGTGGCCATCATGTCGTCACCTCCGTGACGTTTCCGTGAGCCATGTCGAGCTGCGCTTTGTGCAGTCGAGCGTACGTGCCGCTGCGTTCGAGCAGTTCGTCGTGACGACCCACTTCCGTAATGCGGCCGTGTTCGAGAACCACGAGTCGGTCGGCTCGACGCAGAGTGCTGAGACGATGTGCGATCGCGATCGTCGTGCGGCCGCGAGTCAGGTTCTCAAGCGCGAGTTGGATTTCCCGTTCGGTTTCGGTGTCCACGGCGGAAGTCGCTTCATCAAGAATCAGAATCGCCGGGTCGATGAGCAGCGCGCGGGCGATGCTGATGCGCTGCCGCTCGCCACCGGAGAGGGACATGCCGCGCTCGCCGACGAAGCTGTCATAACCATCGGGCTGCCGGAGGATAAATTCGTGGGCGCGAGCGGCCTTGGCGGCGGAGACGATTTGCTCGCGAGTCGCTTCTGGACGGCCGTAGGCGATGTTCTCGGCAATTGTGCCGTAAAAGAGGAACGGCTCCTGCAACACGATGCCGATGTTACGGCGGTAGTCTTCGAGGGCCAGTTGCCGCACGTCGTGACCGTCGATCAGGACCGCTCCTTCGGAAACGTCGTGGAAGCGGCAGACCAGATTGATGAGCGTCGTCTTGCCCGCACCGCTGGGACCGACAAGGCCGATCATCTCGCCGGAGCGAATCTGCAAATCGACGCCGCGGAGGATCGGGCGTGTGCCGTAGCGGAACTGCACCTCGCGGAACTCGACCGCGCCGCTGACCCGGCCTGGCCGAATCGGATGCGGCGGATCGGCGATGTTCGGAACTCGATCGAGGATCTCGAAGATGCGGTGCGTCGAGTTTGCCGCTCGCTGCGTCGGCTCGACAATCCGACTGAGAGCTTCGAGCCGGCCGTAAAATCGGTTGATGAGCAGTACACTGGCCGTGAGCACACCGACCGTCAACTTATGATCGAGCACTCGCCAAATTCCGACCACCCAAATCAGCAGCAGGCTGATGTCGGACATCAACACCAACAACGGGCTGAACGCGGACCAGAGTTTGTTGATGTGGTTATTTGTCTTGAAGACGTGCGCGTTGCGGACCTGGAAACGGTCGATCTCGCGCTGCTCTTGGGCGAACGCCTTGACCACGCGGATGCCGGGAATCGTGTCGGCCAGCACGTTCGTCATTTCGGCCCAGGCTCGGCTGCCAGCCATGAAGCCGGTGCGGAGTCGTGCTCGCACGGCATGGACCAGCCAACCAATGATCGGCAGCGGCAGCAGCGTGACAATGCCCAGCCACGAATCCTTCCAGACGACGTAGGCTCCGATCAGAAACAGCATCACGAAATCCGACGCAAAATCGGTCAGATGCACGGCGATGAAGTAGCAGATGCGATCGGTGTCGGTGTCGATCCGCGAGATCAAGTCACCCGTCCGCTTGCCGCCAAAGAATTCCAGCGACAACCGTTGCAGGTGCGCATACGTTTGATTGCGCAGGTCGGCAGCGACACGTTCACTGATCCAGGCCAGCACGAACGTCCGCGCCCAGCCGATCAGCCAGGACATCACGACCGCGCCAGTGAACGCGAGCAGATACCACTTCGCCAGCTCGATCGCGTGCGCGCGACTGGCGGCAATCTGAACCGCGTCGTCGATCACGCGGATGACCGTCGGATCACCTCCCGGCGGCGTCTTAAGCGTCGTCTCTTTCGCGAACGGCGTCAGAACATGATCGAGAACTTCGCCGAGCAGCGGCATCGAAACCGTCGCAAAAAACGAACTGAGCAATGTGAGCACGAAGCCCAGAAACATCATCTGCGTGTGCGGCTTCGTGAATCGTAAAAGGCGTGCAAATGACTTCGTCATCGGCGGCAACGGAGCGTCAGGTTCGAGTTCCGCTTCTTCGGTGTCATCCGCTTCGTCGACGTCCCCTTCGGCCAGCTTGAGTTTCTCAATCTGCTGAACCAGCTTGTGAACGATGACCGCTTTGCCAACCGTGTATCGCCAAATGGAGGTTGTTCCAGCGGCCGTTCGCAGCTCAAACGTGCCGATTGCGCCGTGCTCTTTGGCCGAGACTTGGCCGACAACGGACAGCAGCCAAGATTCGATGACGGGCTGAGACGAAGCCGTGGTCTCCACGCGAATGCCAATCACTCTCGACTCGGTGACTGCCAGCAATCCCGTCGCGTAATTCAGATTCGCGTCGAGGTCAGTCTCAACCCACATCCGCGCATGTTCGCCGGATTTCAGTTGTTCCACCACGAGGCGGCGCAGATCACTGGGCAAAATCGGAGTCCTCACCGTCGCCGCTTACTCTTTCTCTGTGTTGGTGGGTGTGGCATCGTCGCGGGTCGGGCGAATCGCCTCGAAGTAACGGCGAATGGTCTGGCGATGGCCGAGCGGGATGTCTTCGCTCTCGAGCACCGCGTCGCTGAGCTTGCGATACTTGTGATAGACCTCTTTCAGCTCACGCTTCGCGGACTCTTCGGCTTCTTTGGTGGTGAGCGTTTCGGTATCGCTGTCACCTTGCTCACCTTTGAGACCCTGAATCTTCTCTTCATTTCGTTTCGCGTCGAGTTCCGTACGGCTCCCTTGAACCGTTTCGTTGGTACCACGCCCCGCTTTGAGCCGCGGCCTGTCGCCGGGCTTGTTGCCTTGGGCGTTCGCCTGACAGTTGCCTTTGCACTCGGTCAGTTTGTCGTACTGTTTCTTCAGGAGATCGCTGATCTTCTTCGTGTTGCCTTGCTGCTTGGCAGCATCAGCGAGCTTGCTGATTCCCTGCTTGGTCTGCGACTGGTTGTCCTTCTCCAATCCCTCGGCCGACTGCTTGGCGGCTTCGGCGAGCTTTTTCAAACCCTTTTGATCCGCAGCTTGCGACGCCTTTTCCAATTTTCCCGCAACGGCTCGCGACTCCTTGCGATCGAGCTTTGGCATGTCGAGCTTCGCCAATTGCTCAGAAGCCTTGTCGTACTGACCTTCCTGCAATGCTTTGCCGGCCTCTTGCAGAGCCTCTGCCGACTGCAACGCTTCGCCGATGGCTTTCATCTGCTCGTCGATCGCAGCAACATTGAGCTCAGCAGCGACCGCTTGCAGTTCCGACTGCATTTCCGACAACTTGGCGAGCGCTTCGCGGACATCGACCCCTGGCTCTTTCATCTCGGCCGCCTTCGCGAGCAGCTCTTTGACGAGCGCATCGATTTCCGGATCATGGTCCTCCGGCAGTGCGTCGAGTAATTCTTGCAAATCATCGGCGACGATCTCGGCCTCATCGACGATCGCGCCGAGCGGTTGCGATGGCCCCGCACTGACTTGCGAGTGTCCCGCTGGCCAGCAGAGCAACACGACCGCCAACGCCGTTGTGGCACACACCCAGAAAAATGACTTCGGCAGCGACAACGAGACGACTTGCCGGGCCTCAACCCGCTGCAGGTGCCGTGCCGCATCCGCGAGTTGCAACTGCTCAAAGTCATCGACCCGATCCCGACGCAAAAAGGCGAGCGCCGTCTCGGTCCGATTTTTCAACTCGTAGTGCTCGTCGATCGCACGTGCTGCGGGAAGCCAATCCGTTTTCAGCCGCCGCACGACAGCCGAGCCTGCGGCAACCGTCGGCAGCCCCAACAGCAGCCCCCACCCCATCTCGGCCGACGAAATCCAACCCAACAGCCGAAGCACGGCAAAAACCACGGCCGTGCTCGAGCCAGCCGTCAGCCCATAGACGGCCGCACGCATCACGCTGGCGATCGACTGGCGATGCCGCACCGGCTGGAGTTGCTGAAAAATGGGTGAGTGCATGATCGCTCGGGGTAAAAATGGACACTGGTGACCACGGGTCGCCCAGGATTTTCATCGGATTCCCTGATCCTTGAACAACAACGTACCGCACCGAGCCGTCAGCGACAACGTGCCTCGATATTTTGCCAATCGCAGCTTCCAATCCCGAAAAACGACCGGCTCACAATTTCGTGCTGGCAGATTTCAGTCAACGACGGCAAGAAGATGCCGCGTTCACTGTCAGGTTTCCTACTTCTGCTGAATCACACCTTGCAGGATCTAGGTTGATCATGTCGGGTCTGGTTGTGCTTGCCCCGCCGACGAGATTCAGATTGTCGATCTTCAAGACAAACTCTCTCCCGTCCCGATGAGGCCTGGACGTGATGACGACCGCTCGATCATCGCGCGACTGACCATCGATTGGGAGGCGTCCAAACAGCTGCTGGCTTCGGGGCAACCACATCAAAAAACGACAGAGACCGGCAACGAAGGCTCGGTACCCGGCATCCCACCGACGACATTTGTGTGCTCGGCATCGCGCGCGAAGCGGCTTGATGGATCGTCGTCCGATCGACGTATTGTTCCCTAGATGGACGCCGTGCCGTTCGTCATGCTGTCTTAGGTCTGGTTGTGACAAACGCAGGAACTCAATCGTGAGGCGGCAGCATGTCGGAGCGATGTTATCTGGGGATCGACTTGGGAGCCGAAAGCGGCCGCGTGGTCGCGGGTCTGTTTGATGGTCAGCGAGTGCAGTTGGAAGAGTTGCATCGCTTTCCGAACGGCGCGGTCAACCTTGGCGGCAGCTTGCGCTGGGACGTCCTGCGACTCTGGTCCGACATTCAAAACGGTCTGAGTGCTGCAGCCACGAAGTTCGGATCGGCAATCGCCAGCATCGGGGTCGACACTTGGGGAGTCGATTACGTTCTGATGACCAAGACCAACGAGATGCTCGGTGCGCCGTGCCATTACCGCGACGCTCGTTCGCGAGGGATGTTGAATCATGCGCTGACGAAGGTCTCACGCGGCGAGATTTTCGCTGCCACCGGCTTGCAGTTCATGGAGATCAACACGCTCTATCAACTGCTGGCGATGAGCCAGACCAATCGCGACCTGATGCAGTTGGCTGATGTCTTCTTGATGATGCCTGACTACATCAACTGGCTGCTGTGCGGCAGCCGGGTTGTGGAGTTCACAAACGCCACCACGACACAGTGCTTCGATGCCACGAAACGGGCGTGGGCGTTCGACATGCTGCAGCGATTGGAAATCCCATCGCACTTTTTTCCCGAGGTCGTCGCACCTGGCACAAAGTTGGGATCCGTGCGGGACGAGATCGCTCGCCGGACGAATCTCGGCCGGATCGACGTTGTTGCTCCGGCGACGCACGACACTGGAAGTGCGGTCGCTGCAGTTCCGACCGTAAACACCGGATCGCCGAACTGGGCCTACATCAGTTCGGGAACGTGGTCACTGATGGGGGTCGAGGTTCAGCAGGCCGTCGTTACACCGCGCGCGCTGGAACTGAATGTCACGAACGAAGGGGGTATCGACGGCACCTATCGACTGCTGAAAAACATTATGGGCTTGTGGCTGGTGCAGGAATGCCGCCGCTCGTTTGAACGTCATGGTAAGCCGCTCGACTACGGGCCGATGGTGCAACTGGCGACCGCCGCGAAGCCATTCGCGTCGCTGATCGACCCGGACGATCCAAGCTTCCTTAGCCCGGATGACATGCCAACGGCGATTCAAAACTTCTGCCGAGCGACAAATCAGCCGGTCCCAGAATCCGAAGGACAACTCATTCGTTGCTGCCTGGAAAGTCTCGCGCTCAAGTACCGCATTGTTCTCGGCTGGATGGAAGAGCTGACCGGTGTACCGATCGAGGTCATCCACATTGTCGGCGGCGGCACGAAGAACGAGTTGCTCAACCAGTTCACGTCGAATGCTTGCGGCCGCCCGGTGGTGACCGGTCCCGTCGAAGCCACCGCGCTGGGCAACGTGCTTGTGCAAGCCCGAACGGCCGGCGAAATCGGTTCGCTCGCAGAGATCCGCGAAGTCGTCCGCCAGTCGTGCGAAATGAAACGCTACGAGCCGTCCGAGCCAGCCGCCTGGCAAGCCGCAAATGCTCGGTTCGCGGAATTGTGCCAACGTCCGCGATGACATTCTCGCGACCCCTGTATTAAGTCTTCGCCGACGAACCGCCCTGCGAGATTCCAGAATCGGAACTCGACTTGTTGGCGGCCATGCGCAACCAGGCACTGATTTGCGATGGATCAAAGCCGACGATGAACGCCACCAGCGACATCGAGCCTGCCAGTCGAGCGTATTGCCCAGACGAACTGTCTTTGAACGGGTCGTCCGGGACCGCATACAGGCCAGCGACCATGCACAAGTAAATTACGAACCCGCGCATCGTGGCCGACCAGGGATTCTCCGAAAGGATCGCGTCCTCGTGCGGCTTACGTCTCTTCCGTTCCTCGAGTGTCATCCTCGAATACTTGATGTTGCTGACGCACCCACCCGGCAGACCGGCGAACAACGTCAACAGCGCTGTGTTGGTCGGAGTGTAAATCAGCGCCGAGTAAAAGAAGGCCGCCGCTCGTGAGACCGATTGGCGTGTCGCGAGAAGCGATTCCTTTGGGGGCTTCGGCTTTCACCACCGGCGCTTTCTCAACTTTCGGATCAGCCGCGCTCTTAGTCCCGATTTGCTTCTTCTCATCCTCCGCTCCCGTCGCCAGTTTTCCAGAGTCCTTCGCGCTGGTGGCAGTTGTTTTCACCTCTCCAAGTGGCACTGGCGACGCATGCTTGTCAACGACCTTTACACTTTCGATCACCTCGAAAACGAGATCTTCGCAGGCGTGACCAAGCTGCGTCTCCATCGTGTGCGGAGCCAGATAGATTCGTTCCTCAACCGATTTCATGAGTAATCCGGCGCGTACAGCAGAATTCAAAACACGATCTCGACGGTACTCATCACCACTTGTGGCCAGGACACATCTTTCAACTCGCGTGGCTTCGAGTCGTTGATGACTTCTACGTTTGGCGCAGCCGGCAACACCGGTTCGGGTGTCGGCGGATCCGGCTCTGAAGTCGGCATCTTCACGGCTTAATCACTCCCGGCATTCCAAGAGGGGGCTCCCAGCTTGATAGCGTGCCCCATTGCACCCGGCAAATTGAATCATCCCACGGGCGATGACGACTTGCAGGAGTTGCAGCGGCTGAACATGTGGCGTCCGTGATACCGATTGTTCTGCCGTCGTACGCCGACCGGCCAAAGCGTCGCAATCAGTCCCGCGGCCGTTATCATGCCCGTGTCCCGTGGCAGCTGCAGAGGATCAGTGCATGCTCACGATCACCGGCCAACCAGTCCGAACGTGCGAGGGTCTCTCGCGCCGTGAATGGTTGCGTGTCGGCGGATTGAGCGGACTGGGCCTGCCGGGACTTGGATTGCCCGCACTCTGGCAGAACCAAGCCGCAGCGATCGAACGAACGCCGCGAGCCAAAGCCTGCATTGTGCTGTTCATGTTCGGTGCGCCGGCTCATCAAGACACTTGGGACTTGAAGCCGGAAGCACCGACGTCCGTGCGCGGCGAGTTCCAGCCGATCGCGACCAACGTGCCGGGCATCCAGGTCAGCGAGCACATTCCTCGACTGGCCCGGATGGCCGATCGGTATCTGCAAATCCGATCACTCACGCATCCCGACAATACGCACACAGTCGCGATGCACTACATGCTCTCCGGAGTCCGTCATCGCCGCCCGGCAACGAATCCGCAAAACGCGGCAGACGATTTTCCATGCTTCGGAGCGATCGCGAATCACACGCTGCGTCGACGTGATTCGCGAATGCCAGCATCCGTCAGCCTCAACGCGCCGGCGAATCAAGTATCGGCGAACAATCACATCTTCCCCGGTTTCTTCGCAGGATTCCTGGGACAAGAATTCGATCCGCTGTTCATCCCGCAGCACGCAAACCGCGCCGACTTTCAGCCACTGCCGCCGATCGACAATTCGCAACGACTGCTCGACCGCAGAAACTTGCTCGCCCAGATTGACCAGCAGTCCGCGCAGCTGCATCAATTGGCGAACGTCCAAAAAGTCGGCGGCTACCACGAACAAGCGTTTGAGCTGCTGACCTCTCCCGCCGTACGACGCGCCTTCGACGTCTCTCAAGAACCGGCCCCGCTGCGTGAGCGATACGGCCGGACTCCATTCGGCCAAGGTTGCCTGCTGGCTCGACGACTGGTCGAATCTGGCGTCTCTTTGGTCACGGTGAATTGGGAACGGGACGACGCCTACTGGGACACGCACTCGGACAACTTCAACCTGCACAAGAAGAAGCTGCTGCCCAATATGGATCAAGGCTTCTCGGCCCTGTTGCTCGATCTGGAGGAGCGCGGCATGCTCGACGAAACGCTGATCGTCTGGCTTGGCGAATTCGGCCGCACGCCGACAATCAACAAGAACGCCGGCCGCGATCACTGGGCCGCGTGCAACACCGTGGTGCTTGCCGGAGCCCGCCTGCGAGGCGGCAACGTGCATGGAGCCTCGGACCGTCAAGCCGCTTATCCCGCACGCGATCCGGTCGGACCTGAAGATCTCGCCGCGACGATTTACCATTTGCTCGGCATCGACACGCATCGATTGCTGCGCACGCCCGAAGGTCAACCGGTCCCGCTTTCGACCGGCGAGCCGATCCATGCAATCCTGTGACGACTCCGATGAACCAAGTGGTCACTCACATTTTGCATGGGCTGTCGCGAGGTGACCGGCAGGCGGCCGTGGAATTGCGGCCTTTGGTCTGCGACGAACTGCGTCGGATCCTCGTGAGCATCAATGCGAGACGCCTCCTTTAAGCCGACGAATATTTCCTGGTCGTTCCCATGGACAGCCGAAACCCCGCGTTGCTTCTGATCGTCGTCTGAGTTGCGAACGCCAGCCGGTCGCATTGAATAACAGCCCTCGATTACACTCGGGGCGAGCCCACTTAGATTTGGAGATCTCACTGTGATCCACGTCATCGCCACTATTGAACTGAACCCCGGCACACGCGACGCGTTCTTGACCGAGTTCCACAGAATCGTCGCACCGGTTCGAGCCGAGGCGGGTTGTCTCGACTACGGCCCGACCATCGACGCGGAGACAGGCATCGCGGCTCAGGGCTCGCTGCGAGCCGACGTCGTGACGGTCGTCGAGCGTTGGGAGAGCTTGGAGCATCTGCAAGCTCATCTCGTCGCGCCGCACATGGTCGAGTACCGACCGAAGGTCAAGGACTTCGTACGATCCGTGAAGCTGCAAATCCTCAAGCCGGTTTGAGCCGTCCGTTGGGCGACGGGGCCGATTGGAAATCGCTTCTCTGGCGGACTAAACTTACGCCGCTTTTCAACCGGCCAAGCTTGGGAGAGCAGTTCATGCTCCGGCTTGGCAGCCAGTTTTCAAGGAGAAATGTGTCGTGGTCAAAGTTGCAATCAATGGTTTTGGCCGCATCGGGCGGTTGGTCTTCCGAGCGATGGTCGAACAAGGTCTCGTCGGCAAGGAAGTCCAAGTGGTCGCGGTCGGCGATATCGTCCCGGCTGATAACCTGGCGTACCTCGTGAAGTACGATTCGACGCAAGGCCGCTTCGCTGGCGCCGTTAGCAGCAAGAAGTCCTCGCCGGATAAGGCGGAGGACGACATCCTGGTCGTGAACGGTCAGGACATCGCCGTCGTCAGCGCGAAGTCCCCCGCCGAGTTGCCCTGGAAACAGTTGGGTGTCGACATCGTCATCGAATCGACCGGACTGTTCACCGAAGCCGAAAAAGCCAAGGGGCACATCACCGCCGGAGCCAAGAAGGTCATTATTTCTGCCCCGGCTAAGGGCGAAGATATCACGATTGTGATGGGTGTGAACTGTGACAAATACGACCCGGCCAAGCACAACATCATCTCGAACGCGAGCTGCACGACGAACTGCCTTGCGCCAGTCGTGCATGTGCTGCTCAAAGAGTTCGGCATCGACGAAGGCCTGATGACGACCGTCCACGCCTACACCGCAACTCAGAAGACGGTCGATGGACCCAGCAAGAAGGACTGGAAGGGTGGCCGCACCGCGGCTCAGAACATCATCCCGTCCGCGACCGGAGCTGCGAAGGCGGTCGCATTGGTCTGTCCCGAAGTCAAAGGCAAGCTGACCGGCATGGCCTTCCGCGTGCCGACTCCGACCGTCAGCGTCGTGGACCTGACCGTGAAGACCGTGAAGGAAACTAGCTACGCTGAAATCGCTGCCGCCATGAAGAAGGCCAGCGAGACTTACCTCAAGGGCATTCTCGAATACACCGAGGACGAAGTGGTCAGCACCGACTTTATTCATTGCCCGGCCAGCTCGATCTTCGACAAAGGCAGCGGCATCGAACTCAACAACAAGTTCTTCAAGCTGGTGAGCTGGTACGACAACGAATGGGGCTACAGCAATCGCGTCGGCGACCTGCTGAAGCTGATCATCAAGAAAGGGCTCTGAGCCGCCAATCGACAGGTTCCGTCTCAGAGTCTGGTGGAAATAGAGGCTTTGTTTTGAGGCATCGGCCTTGGATCAAAGCCTCGTTTCGTGAATCAGGCTTGAACCATTTTCTGAATGGGAGGCAGCAATGTCCTATTCTGTGACCTGTCGTTGTGGTCGAGTTCTCGAAGTTTCCGAGAACGAGGCGAATACCTTCCAGGTTTGCAGCGACTGCGGGATGTCGGTTTCTATTCCGTCTCTCAGCGAACTGCAGGCAACCGCTGAGGCCGCGCCGAGCTTCGAGATGCCGCCGGAAGTACCGCTGCAATTCGATGCTTCCGTCGGTGAGTCGCTGTCACCTGAGTATCGGCTGGCAACGTTTCAATATGCCTTATCGAAACTCACGCCGCGTGTGTTTGTGACTCAGTGCCTGGCGGGATTGAGCGTTCTCATCTTCGTGTTGATGGCGGCCACCGGCGCGGGAGTCTTCGAACCCAACGTGGAAAAGCTGGTGAGTTGGGGCGCGAACTTCGGTCCTCTGACTCTTTCGGGACAATGGTGGCGACTGCTGACGTGCATGACGGTTCACATTGGAATCATCCACCTCGCGTTCAACATGTGGGTGCTCTTGTGCGGCGGGCCGCTGGTCGAGCGGATGTTGGGCAATGTCGGTTTTCTGTTGATGTATGTGTCGGCGGGATTGATCGCTAGTCTCGCCAGCCTGATGTGGCATCCGTTGATGGTCAGCGCCGGCGCTTCCGGCGCGATCTTTGGAATCTATGGCGCGCTATTGGCCATCTTGGCCAGAGACCGCGGTTCAATCCCCAAAGAAACTCTGGCCCAACTGAAAAGCAGTGGCATGGGATTTCTCGGCTACAATCTGCTCTTTGGACTGACTCAGCCAAACATCGACATCGCCGCTCACCTTGGCGGCTTGTTCGGCGGCTTTCTGATCGGGTTGGTGCAGGCTCAGCCATTCACGTCAGAGTCGCTGCCCGGACGGCGCTCCCGAAACCTTGCGGCGGGTGTTTTGTGTGTCGTACTGCTGGTCGGCGGCGCGATTGGTGTCTCCAGGAAGCACTCGGATATCGGCATTGTGCTCGACAAAATTGAACAAGGAAATATCGAAGTCTATTACTCGAACGGAGCCACCAAAGCCGATGCCGAGCGACTCGCCGCCTATCTGACGCGTGCCTGGGCTCCCACCGCAAAAGCGACCGTCAAAGTCACGAAGTCGGCGGTGGGAGTTCAATTCCACATGATCCTGAAGCCGGAGTTCCAAAGTAGCGATCAGGTGATCGAGCAGTTGGTCTTCGACGGAGCCAGGATGTCGCGGGATGTTTTCGACGACGCTCCTGTGGAAGTGATTGTCTGCGACGACCATTTGAGGCCACTCAAGACCGTCTCTCCAAGAGCGGATCTGCGACATGGAATTGTCGAACGCAAGACCGAGGTCTTCTACTCAGCGGAAATCGAGCGTGATGACGCGCAGCGATTGGCCCAATTCATGTCGGACCTGTTTCGCGAAGGTCCGGCATTGCTCAAGCTGGCTCAGCGAGGAACCGCCAAAGAAGTGCATCTCGGGTTTCAAAAAGAGATGCTGAGCAAGCCGGAGGTCGTCGCTGAGTTGCGCCGGGTCAGAGACGGGATTGCTGCCGATGTCTTCCCTGGAACCGAAGTGGAATTACATTTGGTTGACGAGCAATTCGACGTCTTTCATGTGCTCAAGCCGTGACCTGTCGCTCCATCTCGCAGGGTCGTCAGGACCGCTTTCTGGCGAGCCGCGAGCAGCCGGCGACACTCAGCGACGGATTGCGTCTCTGCGAACACGGTGCAGATTGGCCAGCCGGAGGCAATGGCCGTTCCGGAAACTGGAATGTCGGCAATCAGCGGTAATTCGAGAGCGTCGGCCGGTCGGATGAGTGCGTCGATCGACCGCGCCGTTAGATCGTGGGTGGCATACACGACTTGTTTGCCAACGATGGATGGGAAAGTTTTCGGTTCCGGCGCAGTCGCATTCTTCGCGTCGCCCTTTTGGAAATGGGACAGGGCGGAAAGACCATACTCGGACAGCAACGCTCGGCCGGTCGCTCGTTCGAGAACTTCGACGGAGGCGGTGTAACGCGGGTTGAGTTCGACGAGCCACGGAATGTCATCGGTGAGAATGAAGTCGATGCCGAACAGGCCGCGCAGTTGGGCTTCGCGAGTCAGCGCGTCTCCGAGTCGTTGCAGCAGCTTGCGAGTTGGGTCGCTCACGGCGATCGGGCCGATGGAACCGGAGTAGCCGAACTCACTCGGTGCGCCAAACGTGGGACCGATGAGTTGCTCGCAGACGCCGATCAACTCAGCAGAGTCTGGTCGGGCAATGAAGAGCGCGGACATCGGAGTGCCGTGGCGGTGCTCTTGAAGGTAATAGCGTTCATTGGGCGGCAGCGGTTGACCTGACCAAACTGCGATGCGACAGCCGCCTCCGCCGCGAGTCGGTTTGAGCAGCCAGCGCTCGCTCGTCGCTTGGACGTCCTGGTCCGAGTTGCCAGTCGCTCGGACGAGGGCGTCCAAGCGACCAACGGATCGAACTCGCAGCGCGGGTAAGTCGTGTGTTCGCAGTGTTCGCTCCAGCCAAATTGGATCGCGGACTTTTCGCAACACTTCGCGCGAGTTGCCGATCAGCGGATGCCGCTCGCTGACGGCCGCGATGAACTTGGGATCGTTCTCCAGTGAGCCGGTGTAAATCCACGGCGTAGGGGGCAGCGCTTTGACGGCCTCCAACGTGCGGCGCAGGTCATTGTCTACGGCGATGACCGAGGCGATGCGTCGCAAGTCCTCGTCGCCGAAACGATCGGCGCAGACGGGATCGAAGCCGGCTCGCACGGCACTGGCGGCGGCGGCGCGGGTGCTCGCACCAAGAATCAGCAGCGATGGGTGTGAAGTCGTCATGAAGGCGGTCGGTGGGGCTCTTCGACTGGCTGGCGAAGCGTTTCGGCAGTTGATACACCATCGCCCGTTTCAGATCGACCGTCGGGGTCGCGAGATGCGGAGCGTCCGCGTTCTCGAAATTTCTGGGGCGCGGTGCTTCGCGACTTGGTTCGTCCACAACTGTGCGACCGAAACAGCGGCCGTCCCCGTCCATTTCAATTGAGGAGTTGCAACCATGTCGATGCATGTCGGCGAAGCGCTGTGCGGTGAAGGTAACGAAGTGGCTCACATCGATTTGCTGATCGGTGACAAGGATGGCCCGGTGGGAGTCGCATTCGCGAACGCTCTGTCCCGCCAAAGCGCCGGGCACAGCAATCTGCTGGCCGTGTTGACCCCGAACCTCGCCGTCAAGCCGGCCACCGTGATGATCACCAAAGTCACGATCAAGGGAGCCAAGCAAGCGGTCCACATGTTCGGTCCGGCGCAGTACGCCGTCGCCAAGGCCGTCGCCGACAGCGTCGAGAAAGGGATCATCCCGAAGGACCAGGCCGAGAAGCTGGTTATCGTTTGCGGCGTGTTCATTCACTGGCAGGCCAACGACGACAAGAAAATCTTCCAATACAACTACGAAGCCACCATGCTGTCGATCGCTCGCGCCATGAAGAACGAGCCGAGCGCCGACGAAATGGTCGCCAAGAAGGACTCCGCCAAGCACCCGTTCTTCGCGGGCTAGTTCTGGCTGTTTGACGATACGATTCGCGACCCGGCTTCAACGTGAGGCCGGGTCGTTGTGTTTCAGTGCAAACGTGATTCCGTAAGCCGGGCGGCGCCAGCTCCCGGGCGACAAACCACTTCGGTGAGAGTCCGGGGGCTGATGCCGCCCGGTTCGATATTTCTGTTGGTGAGTAACGATGCGCAAAATCCTGATTCAATTCGACACTGACCCGCAGCCGTCCGTCTTTGACCGAGTCGTCGCGATCGACTCCGGCGTCGATGAGCTGTTTTCCTACGGCGGCGTCACACCCGAAAACGTCGTCGGCCTTGTCCACGGAGCGATCTTCACGCGCGGCGTGCCGGACCTGACGAACACCGCGATCTTCATTGGCGGCAGCAACGTCGCCGCCGGTGAGCAACTCCTTTCTAAAGTTCAAAAGACGTTCTTCGGGCCGATGCGAGTCTCGACGATGATGGACTCGAACGGATCGAACACAACGGCTGCGGCCGCAGTACTGGCGTGTCGCAAGCATGTGCCGTTGTCCGGCGCAACGGCTCTCGTCCTGGCGGGAACCGGGCCGGTCGGACATCGAGCGGCTCAAATTCTCGCGGCAGAGGGTGCCGAAGTCCGAGTCGCTTCACGCACGCGTGACAAGGCAAACCAAACCTGCATGGCAATCGCGAGTGTCGTCTCCGCCGCGCGCGTCACTCCGGTCGCGACCGGCACCGATGCGGAACTCGCGGAAGCGTGTGACGGCGTGTCGCTCATCATCGCGGCCGGAGCCGCCGGTATCGAACTCCTCTCTGCCCAACGTCGAGCCCGTTTGAAGTCGCTGCGCGTTTGTGTCGATTTGAACGCCGTCCCGCCGCTGGGGATCGGCGGAGTCGAAGTCATGGACAAGGCCAGAGATCGTGACGGTCAACTCTGCTACGGAGCCATCGGAGTCGGTGGCTCGAAAATGAAAATCCACCGAGCGGCCATCGGTCGTCTCTTTGAGTCGAACGATCAAGTGCTCGACACAGCCGCGATCTACGCCATCGGACAATCGCTGTAATCTTGGAGTGCGGTGTGTCAGCACCGCTTTAAAATGCCTTGATTAATTCACGCACCAGTCCTGCAAGTCGAGATGACTCTTTGGATCCAAATGTCCAAAGTGGTGCTGACACACCGCACTCCAAAGGGATTCGCCCAGAACTACTCGCCCCTGCGGGCGATCTCGAATGTGCTCGCGCCGCCGTCGAGAATGGGGCGGATGCCGTTTACTTTGGCCTCGACACCGGCTTCAACGCGCGGGCTCGCGCAACCAACATCACCGAGGAGCAGCTTCCCGAACTGATCCGACTACTGCACGAGCGTGGCGTGAAGGGCTATCTGACACTCAACACGCTGGTGTTCACTGGCGAGTTGCCCGAAGTCGAACGAGTCATCCGCGTCGCGGCCGAGACCGGTGTCGATGCGGTGCTCGTGCAAGACCTCGGAGTCGCGCGGTTGATCCGAGCAATCTGTCCCGATCTGCCGATTCATGCTTCGACGCAGATGACGTTGACCAGCGTGGAGGGGATTGAGATCGCGAAGGAGCTTGGTGTCGAGCGAGTCGTGCTGGCCCGCGAGCTGTCGCTGGATCAGATTGCGAAGATTTCATCGCAGACCGACATGCCGCTGGAAGCGTTCGTCCATGGAGCGCTCTGTGTGGCGTACTCCGGGCAGTGTTTGACGAGCGAATCGCTCGGCGGGCGGAGCGCGAATCGGGGGCAGTGTGCTCAGGCGTGTCGCTTGCCTTACGAGTTAGTTTGCGACGGCGAGGATGTGGACCTCGGTGATCAAAAGTATTTGCTCAGCCCACAGGACTTGGCGGCGTATCAGCTGACGCCGGAATTGATCGACGCGGGCGTGATCTCGTTCAAAATCGAAGGCAGGCTGAAGTCGGCCGAGTACGTTGCGAACATCACTCGGCATTACCGCCGCGCGATCGACGCGGCGTTCGCGAAGCAGCAAGTCGAATTCTCGAGGCAGGATGTCGAAGAGATGCAGCTCTCTTTTTCTCGCGGCTTCTCGCCCGGTTGGCTGCGTGGCGATGACCACAAGATGCTTGTGCCGGCGATCTCCTCGGCGAAGCGTGGCGTGTTTCTCGGCACGGTGAAGTCGGCGGCTCGTGGCCGAGTTGCTGTTCAACTTGCATGCGGCATCGCGGCGGGTGACGGGCTTGTTTTTGAAGGGAATCGCGCGGACAACGACGAACAAGGTGGCCGCGTTTTCGAGGTTTGGCAACGTGGTCGCCAGCTCGATCAGCCGATCTCAAGCGGTCTCGTTGAGCTAACGTTTCAGCGCGGAGCGATCGACTTCGAGCGGCTCTGGCCGGGACAGCAACTTTGGAAGACGGATGACCCGAAGCTGTCCGCTCGATTGCGAAAGACGTTCACGAGTGCCGACCCGCTCCGCCGCGTCTCGCTCAATTTGCGAGTCGAAGCGAGCGTCGGTCAGCCGCTGCGAATTGTTGGACGGTCGCCGAACGGGGCCGCGTGCGACGTGTCGTCAGCCTCGCCGCTGGAAGAAGCGAAGAAGCACCCGGTAACAGCAGATTTTTTGAGGTCGCAACTCGGTCGCCTGGGACAGACCGTTTACGAACTGCACAGCCTGGACGCGACGATCGACGGCTCGCCGATGATCCCGCTGAGCGTGTTGAGCGAACTTCGGCACGAGATGATCCGCCAGCTGGAATTGTCAGCCACAAATGCCGCGCAACGACGCATCGCCAGCGAACCGGTGCTGGCGGCCCTGCGGGCCGACTGTGGAGTACGGCGTGTCAGCGCCGCTTTAGGTTCTTCTGCCAGTGCTTCAACGGATCACTCCAAGTCAAAGATTCAAGGCGGCGTTGACACACCGCACTCCAAAGTGCTGCACGTTCTCTGTCGCACGCTCGAACAACTGCAAACCGTCCTTGCGCACGGCGAACGAAAGCTCGCAGCCGATTTTCAGGACATCCGCGAGTATCGCGAAGCGGTCTCGATCGCACACGAAGCCGGTGCCGACATTTGGCTGGCAACACCACGCATTCAGAAGCCGGACGAGACCGGCTTGTTCCGCGCGCTGTTGAAACACGGAGCCGATGGCCTCCTCGTGCGGAACCTCGGCGGCTTGTGGTTCTTCGCGAACGAAGGGGTACCGTTCGTCGCCGACTTCTCACTCAACGTGACCAACGAACTGACCGCTCAGTTCTTGATGGAGCACGGGGCAAGACGGCTGACAGCCTCGTACGATCTGAACCGCGATCAACTGCTCGATCTGGTCGCCGTATGCCCGCCCGAATGGCTGGAGGTCGTAATTCACCAGCATATGCCGATGTTCCACATGGAGCACTGTGTGTTCTGCGCGGTCCTCTCTCCGGGGACGAATGCCACAAACTGTGGCCGCCCCTGCGATCTTCATGATGTCCATTTGCGCGACCGACAGGGGATCGAGCACCGTCTGACTGCCGACGTCGGCTGCCGCAACACGCTGTTCAACGCGATCCCTCAAAGCGGTGCGGAGGTCGTTTCCGAGTTGCAGTCGCGCGGCGTGCGAAACTTTCGAGTCGAGTTGCTCGACGAATCGTCGGACGAGATTCGGCTGATCCTCGATTCCTACCGCGACCTGTTGTCGGGCCAACTCGCCGGCCGCGACGTCTGGAAAAAGCTCAACGCGGCCAATCGAGTTGGCGTGACGCGCGGTACGCTCGAAGAACGACGCAATCCGCTGGCGATTCTGTGACGCCGCCGAGTCGGTTTTCAGCGAGAACTCGCGCATTTTTGAGAGGTTGCAGCCGACTTCTGAAGCGTTGTGAATCGACGGAACCGACCTTAGACTGCCGCCCCTTTCCGATGAACTTTGGGCATTTTGCCGGGTAGATCGTCGGAAGGAATTGTTTCCGAAGGTGATTCAGGAAATGAAACATGTCCTCTCGGCGCTGGTGATGAACCAACCGGGTGTGCTGGCGCACATCTCCGGGATGTTGGCGTCACGCGCGTTCAATATCGAAAGTCTTGCGGTCGGCGAGACCGAGAACCCCGAATATTCGCGGATCACGTTCGTCGTCGAAGGGGACGAGCGGGTGCTGGACCAGGTCCGCAAACAGCTTGAAAAAATCATCAACGTCGTCCGCGTAATCGACTTCTCCGACCAGAAGTTTGTCGAACGCGATCTGATGCTGATGAAAGTCAGCACGGCCAAGGACCGCCGTGCGGAAATCAAAGAACTGGTTGAGATCTTTCGTGGCCGGATCGTGGATGTCAGCTCGACGCACGTCATGGTCGAGATCTCCGGCCAAGAAGGAAAACTGGAAGCGTTCATCGAGCTGATGCGGCCATTCGGAATCCTGGAAATGGTTCGCACCGGCCGGATCGCTCTGCAACGCGACCACGAAGTGACTCCCAATGAATAGGGGCGAGGGTTCGGAGCCCAGGAATAAGGCTCTGACACCTCGGCTCGTATTCTTTTTCTTACCACTAGTCCCTAACCACTAACCACTAGAACACACCATGCCAGTCAAAGTTTATTACGACGCCGATGCCGATCTTTCCCTTCTCAAAGACAAGACCATCGCCATCCTGGGCTACGGCAGCCAAGGACACGCTCAGGCTCAGAACCTGCGTGACAGCGGTTGCAACGTCATCATCGGCCAACGCCCCGGCAGCGCGAACTACGATCTCGCCGTCAGCCACGGCTTCAAGCCGATGTCGATCGCCGATGCTGTTAAGCAAGCCGACCTCGTCAACATCCTGCTGCCCGACGAAGTGCAGGGGGACATCTATAAAACCGAGATTCGCCCGAACCTCAAGAAGGGCGCGCTGCTGATGTGCTCGCACGGCTTCAATATCCACTTCGGCCAAGTCGTTCCGCCGCAAGGCCACGACGCCGCTCTGGTCGCGCCGAAAGGCCCCGGCCACCTCGTCCGCAGCGAATACGAAAAAGGTGGCGGTGTGCCGAGCCTGATCGCGTTGCTGCCCGGAGCTTCTGAGGAGTCCCGCAAGCTGGCGCTCGCGTATGCGAAGGGGATTGGCGGCACTCGCGGCGGAGTCATCGAGACAACCTTCGCCGAAGAAACCGAAACCGACCTGTTCGGCGAGCAAGTCGTCCTCTGCGGGGGTGTCAGCGCGTTGGTCAAAGCGGGCTTCGAGACGCTCGTCGAAGCGGGTTACCAGCCGGAGATGGCCTACTTCGAGTGCATGCACGAACTCAAGCTGATCGTCGATCTGTTCTACCAAGGCGGCCTGAACTACATGCGTTACAGCGTGTCGAACACCGCCGAGTACGGCGACTACACTCGCGGCCCGCGCATCGTCACCGAGCAGACGAAGGCCGAGATGAAGAAAATCCTCCACGAAATCCAATCCGGCCAATTCGCTCGCGACTGGATTCTGGAAAACAAAGCCAATCAAGCCAGCTTCCAAGCGACTCGCAAACGCGAACGTAATCACCCGCTCGAAGTGGTCGGCAAACAACTCCGTCGCATGATGAGCTGGATCAAAGCGAAAGAGTACTAACCGACGAGACACGCTCTCGCCCCCGTAGCTCAATTGGATAGAGCGTCGGCCTCCGGAGCCGAAGGTTAGAGGTTCGAATCCTCTCGGGGGTATTTGACTTACGACAATCGCGACTATACTTGTCACAACATTTGTCACAGATCGCCAAAAGAAAAACCCCCGGTGGTCGTCACACCAACGGGGGCCAACGAACCTTCCGGCCCGTCAAGCAGTTCACTGCTGGGAGGTTCAAAGATGCAACGATTTCCGAAACCGTGGTTCCGTCCGTCTCGTAAAACTTGGTTCGTCACGCTGGAGGGGAAGCAATTCAACCTCGGTGGCGATCGCAAGCTGGCATTCGAGCGCTACAAGGCGTTGCTGAATCAGCCGCGTCAGGTTCAGGTCGCTCCTGACTCGTTGGTCGGGTTGATCGACAAGTTCTTGGATTGGTGCGAGAAGCATCGCGCGACGGAAACCTACGAGTGGTATCGCGACTTGCTGCAAAAGTTCGCGAAGACATATCCCGATCTCGCCGTGAACGAACTCAAGCCGTTTCACGTCCAAGAGTGGATTGATCGGCAGACGGACATCAAGAACGGCACGCGGCGGAACTACGCTCGTGCGATCATCCGCGTGATGTGGTGGGCACAAGACCTGGGCTACATCGACAAGAATCCGCTGGCCCGATTCAAGAAACCGAAGGCGGGCAAACGCGAGACGGTCATCTCGTCGGAAGAATTCGAGGGCATCCTGAATTTGATTCCGGGAGACGACTTCAAAGACTTGATTCGCTTCGCCTGGGAAACCGGTGCTCGTGCGGCGGAGTGCTTGGCGGCAGAACAGCGCCACGTCGATCTCAAGAATCGCCGGATCGTCTTTCCACAGTCGGAAGAGAAGATGGAACGTGAACCGCGAGTGATTTATCTCAACGAAGCGGCGGCGGAGATTGTCGTTCGTCGCATGGCCTCTAGCGGTCATGTCTTTCGCAACTCGAACGGGCAACGGTGGACGACGGAAGCTGTGAATTGTGCCTTCAACAGTTTGCAGGCTCGCATGGGCAAGCTGGCGATGCGTGCGAAGGGCTTGTCGATTGCGGAAGACGACGTTCAACAATTGACTCAGCAACTCAAAGCGGCGTGGCAATCGCGAGGGAAGCCTGAGCGGCCGGATCGGTTCTTTCGCGAGCAAGCTCGTGCTCGCATTTGGAATCGCGAGGCAGCCAAGCACGCTCCGAAATACTGCCTGACCGTGATCCGGCATTCGTGGTGTCACCGTGCTCTGCGGCAAGGTCTCGACGCCCTCACCGTCAGTATGCTGATGGGGCATTCGGACGTGACGATGGTGTCGGAGGTCTATAGTCATCTTAGTCATGCTCCTGAATTCCTGCGCGACGCCATGCGGCGAGCAACAGCGACGATCACAACTTGATGTGCTTGAGCCGTGGTCGCGGTGGCGGCGTCCGCGCCGTCACCGGCTCATGGCGGCATTGGGCCAGAAACGATGCGATGTCCGTGTCGGCGATGCGGATGGCGGCTCCGATGCGGTAATGGGGCAGCTTGCCACTGCGGATTAGTTGGTAAGTCGAGGTCAACGAAATCGTCAGCCGCCGGGATGCTTCGCGAACCGTGAGCATCCTGGGCGTGACGTGAGTTTCCATCGCTGTAGTTGATTGATCGTCGAACATGATTTCGTCTCGAAGAGGTCAACGGTTGGGCAGCCGAATGATTTCGCGGCGCTTGCCGTCGGTGGCGTGCCAAATGGGGCTGGTCAGGGCAGTGGTTGACGTGAGGTCGGCGGCCGTGGCGAAGCGGCAGTAGGCCGCGACTGGATCGTCTTTCAGACGGTCGCAAAGCGATTGGATGCGTTCCCAAGTGCGGCAGACCCAAAACAAGCGGACGATGGCTTGGTCGGATTTGGGGAAGTAACGCTGGAACGTCCGCTGCGAAATGAGGGCGGAGTATCCGGGGAGCTTGCCGGCGATTTGCTTGCGTCCTTCGGACGAGCAGTCGATCTCGAAGAAGCCGATCAGGTCGCTGCTGCCGGCGGCGGAGTTGGTCAGTTCGCGGGGGACGGACATGCGGAATGCGGCGTCGGGTTGGCAGGTGGTTTTTCTCAGCGGGCCTGGGAAGGCGTGGTACAGGATGCGTCGGTGTGACGGCGGGAGTTTGTCGCTGGCCGAGTAGTCGCGGTCTTGCTCCAAGATCCAAGTTGGCAACGCGACGCGCAGCGAGCGGCACGCATCGTCGAGCGCCAGCTTGGTGCGAATGATTTGCAGCCGATGGTGGATCATCTCCGGCTTGGGATCGCCGCGCGACACGCGAGGCGGATGATGGCCGGTCAGCGTTTCGATAGCCTCGGCCCCCCTCTCCGTCAGGCTGTGGACCGTGGGAACCGAGCATCCGCTGGCCTCAGCGCTCCACAGCGTCAGGGCCACGGTGCGGGTGAGTCCTTGTTGCTGCAACAAAGCGAGCCGCTGCTGACAACGGCGCAAGGACGCGCCTGCAAAGAACCGTGCGTGAATCATGTCGGTATCGAGGATGCTGTGCTCGCCCAAACACGACAGCAATTGCAGGTCGCGTGGTTGCAAGACAAGTTTGGTCGGAGCGGTGGTCATGGCTTAGATCGTGATGATTCCGTTGTCGGTGTCTTTGGGAGCAATCAGGATCTGCGATTGCGAAGAGGCGATGCGTTCGTTGTTCGCTGCGATGTCTTGCAGAAACTTGACAAGCTTCTGCTCGAACTCGATCCGCTTGAGCTTGAGGTTCTCAGTCGTGTCGAATTCCGGCCGGGCATGAACTTCGCGGCGGAGTTGGGCGATCTTTTTGGCGGCGAAGCGTGGCGTTGCCACCAGCGGATTGCGGGCCAGCGGCGTGTTGACTCGTGATACGCCTTGCCCGGCGATGTAAAGCATCGCCGTGCCGCGCGGCAGCGTCGTCAGCTCGCTAGCACCTTCGATGATTTGCTCGTCGCTGGTGTAGAACTGCGTCGCCGTGACGACCTCGCGGGTGCGGATACGGGGCACGAGCGATTGCTTGCGAGTGACGCTCTTGCCGCGAGTCGTCGTCTTCGACCAACTGCTGCCGCTCGTCTCTGTCGAACCGCGTGATGACGATGTGCCGGTTGATGAACCGGATTGATCGGAGCGAGCACGGCTCACGGCATCAGCGACAAGCGACGTGGTCTCAGTCGAACCGGACGAACTCGTATTTCCTTCCGAGTGGCTCTGCGTGTCGCTGACGGCGTTGCTGGCCGAACCGCCGTCTTGCGCGGCATCGCTCATGCTGTCCGATTCGTCGGTCAGCGTGACGAGTTCGTTTCCGTCTTGATACTGTTGAAGTTGAGTCTGAACGTGCTTGATTTTCTTCGTGTCGATCGTCGGCAGCTTGATGATCTCGCCGATGAATTTGGCATCGACTGGGTTCTTGTGGCGGAAATAAAAGTGAGCGTTGCAGTGGCTAATCAACGCTTGCAGCAAGCGATCTTTTTCCCGTTCCTCGAAAAGCTGCGTCCCCTGGAAGGCACACACGAAGCGGCATTGAAACTTGCGCACTTGGGCCAGCGCTCGCGTGATGATGTCGAACGACGCTCGGAAGACGGGCAGCTCGTCGATGAAGATGCAATGCGGCACGCGGGCATGTCGTGGCGTGTTGTAGATCGCGAACAGAATCTCCATCAGCCAGAGATTCGCGAAGATCTCGACATCCTCTTCGCGGAGCACACTACCGCGAGCCAGCGACACCAGAATCACGGCGCGATCCTGAATCAGTTGCGTTAAATCGAGATGCCCGTCCGGTTTGCTAAAGGACAATTCGACCAGCGGATTTTGCATCAGATTGAGGAATCGGTTCTTGGCGGAGCCGACTTGTTCTTCGCGTTCTCCTGGCCGCAACCCGGCCAGTTGTTCCAATTCAAACTGGCTCACGAAATCAGGGGCGACTGCGGTGAGTGCTTGGAACACTGGACTCTGAAAGTCAAAGAAGTGCCGCACGTCGGCGAGCGTCAGTCCCGCAAGTGCTAATGTCGTCAGGAACCGATGCACCCACTTCGCCAACACGGGTTTACCGTTGAAATCTCTTTCTCCGAACGCATACAGAAGTATGCGTGCGACGTGTCCGACTCGGCTGGCGACACGAGCCTTGTACGTCGTTTCGTCCACGCCTTCGCGGCTGACAGCGAGCGGATTCAACCCGGTGATGCGGTTGGTGTCCGAGTAGCGGATGACGATGACTCGGCGGCGAAGCGACGGGGGTAACGCGGCACAGAACGGCTCGATGTCGTCGGCCAAGTCACCGTGCGGATCAAGCAACGTCGCGCCGCAATTGGTTCGCAATACGGCCGTCATCAGGCCGTACATCAAGTTCGACTTGCCGGTGCCGGAATCGCCAGACACCAAAACTCCGGCTGCTGAATCCCCCAACAGAACCGAGTTCGCAAAGCGTCTCAAATCCAAACCAGTGCTCATCGCGCCTCCCATTCCGTTATGGGGTGGCGCGGTCGTTGGCACCGCTCGTGGTGATTGGCACTTCTAGTTGTTGCACGGCATCGGCCATGTCGCCGTGTGGGTCAAGCAGTATCACGCGGCCGTTGGTTCGCAGCACGGCGGTCATCAAGCCGTACATCAAGTTCGACTTGCCGGTGCTGGAATCGCCAGGCACCAAAACACCCGCTGCCGACTCATCATGCAGAGCGAAATTCTCGACGTGTGGCAATTTATCCGTAGTCTGCACGATTGAATCCTCACTTTGTTGTTACGGTGCAGCGCGGTCGTTGGTGCCGCTCGTGGCGATTTGTCGCATCCGTTCTTGGAAGCGAAGCTGTTCTTGCTCCAGCAATTGTTCTCGCGTCTCTTCGTCCAAATCGGTCATGCCTTCGAGCGTGTGAACTCGGCCGCGGTACTCGGCTTGAGCTTGGCGGAGTTGCTGGCCGAAGTCGGGTCGCGGCGTGTTGTCCTGGCGGCACAAGCGGGACTCGGCCTCCGTGCGGATGTAGTCGGCTTCAAACGGCGCGACACCGAGTCCCGTTACCAACTCCGTGAGCGCGGGCATGACGCTTTCGACCGACGCACCTTCGCCCAGCAAGTGGGCGAGATGCTCGACGAGCAACGAACGGAACCGGCGATACTGCCGTTGGCGAAACCACAACGGCACATTTTGAGCATGAGTCACAAAGCTAGCAGGACGCCGGAAATCCGGCGCTTGCCGCACTTGTTGCAAAGCAATTTGCAGAGAACGAGCCGCCTGTTTCATCGCGGCAGTCACCGCTGGCGGCGTCGGTGCTGGCGACGTTCCACGACGGAGCGTTGTCGATGCCAGCCTTCGGGTTCGCCGCGAACGAAACCTGTCGCCGATCAGACGATAGGCCCCGTAAGCGGCCGAACCAAGAATGCTCCAACCAATCAATTCAGGAATCATCACAAATCTCCGAACTCAGTTTTCTCTCGAATTCCATCCCTTGCTTGGTCTCTTAGTTCTGAGTCGCCGGTCGTTTTCCTGGCATCCGAATCGGCATCCCGTGAAAGAACGGCACGGCAGCATCGCCACGAAATTGCTCGCAGTCCGGGCAGACTTTGAACCCCGATTCGGGATCAGTTCTGGCGATCGTGTTCCACGCGAAAAACTCTTTGCAGGCGTCTGGAACGCCGAGCTTCTCACGGACGACTCGGCGACCGTTGATCGTCCAGTCGGGGTCAATTTGAGTCTGAATGAAATTGCGATCGCCCAGCGCGCCGATCAACTTCCCGTAGCGGCTGTCGCTGCCGCGTGTCAGCAAGCCGATGGCAAGCGGTCCAGCGATCGCGTCCAAGAATCCGATGTCGAAGATCGTGCAACCGTCGCTCGGCGGATCGAGCGATTGGCCGGTGGCCTTCGCCAACTCGTGAGCCAAGAATCTCTTCTCGACCAAGCAGCGGTAGCACGCATCAATGCCGGGATGCCAGAACACAACTTCGCCGCCCACTCCATCGGCGTACATGCCCAGCCACAACGCGGGCTTTTGCAGTCGCAAAGCGACTTGATTGCCGCGAGCCTGAGCCGGGAAATGGTCCGTCGCGAAGATGAACAAGTCGGCGTCGCCGAACTCACGATCAATGTCCTCGTCCGTCATTTCGCAGAAGTCGCAAATGAGCGTCGTGACTTCGACCTCCGGATTGATGCGGCGCAACCGATCCGCGACCGCCTCGGCTTTGGGGCGTCCAATGTCCGCCTGCTCGAAACCTTGGCGACAAAGATTGGCGTCCGTGACAATATCTTTGTCAAGCAGTTTGAATTTGGTGACTCCGCTGCGGCCGAGATTGGCAATCAAATCCACTGCTCCGCCGTTGCCGATCACCACCACCGTGGCATCGCGCAGCTTCGCAACATCGACTGTCCTCTTGATTCTTGAAAAATCGAACTTCATGTCGGAACCCTTTCGTGTTGAACGATTGAACTTGGAAATTGATTTCGGTCAGGCACAGATTGAATTTGGAAACGGGTTTAGATCAGGCACAAGTCAGCCGCATGAATGCGGCCCATCGCGAAGACGTAGGGATAGAAGTGCCCATCGCAGACGATGGGCATAAAGAATTGCGTCAGTTCGGAATTCGCCGGACTCGTGAAGAGGCGTTGCAGGTACGCCAAGTCTCCGGACGACGGCACGATGAATCCCGACGGATGCGAATGCACAATCCCCTTGCAGTTCAGCCCGCACGATTTCGCTTTGCTGAGTTCGCGATTCAGCGTGCGAGTGTTGAGCGTGAAGGACGCGGGGGAACCCTTGCCCTCGGTGTCGGGGATGAAATGCGTGACGACCAAGTCGTCCTTCACCGGCCCCAACAAGATGCCCGCGACCTCCGGCGGACGCGGCATCAGATGATCGCAAGCGTCCTTGAACGCGGATTGGGTCATCTTCATCAGCCACACCGGCAACGGCTCATCCGGGTCGCTGTCGGCGGTTTTTTTGACCGGCGGCGAGTCGGCGCGGTCCTCCGCCGGGTGCTCAACGAAGTCATCCATTTCCACGCCGTCGCCCTTGAGCGGAGCGCGAAACATGGGGCCAGCTTTTGATTTTCGATACCAAGATTTCATGGGACATTGCCTTTCGATTTTGAGTGCTCAAGAAACAACCAAACCCAGCGAAATGCAGGTTGCATCTCGCTGGGCCGGTTGCGACGTCTTAGTGGAGAGTGCCGTCTGGCAACTCTTCAACGCCCGGAACATGCTTGAACATGATCCGCTCCTTGAACTGTGATCCCGCATGAAGTCCGCAGAGCGCCGGTGGGATCGTGCCGGCAACTCCACTACACGATGTCCTTCAATCAGACCGACACGCGGCGCGACCCTTGCGGGAATTCGCCGGTTCGGACGTACTGCGACCAACCTTCCATCCAATGCACGGCGATTGCTTTGGCTCGGTCGAGCGTCACTGGCTCGTGGCCGGCGGCGACGCAGATTTCGCCTGAGCTGTAGAGATGGCACTCGCTGACCGACTTGCCGTAGGGATCAGCCGGGTGCTCGCGGGCGAAGAGCTTGAACTTGCCGGCGGACGCCACGAACTCAATCGCGTAGTCATCTCTGCCATGCACGCGGTAGCGCTTAATCATTTCGGGATTCCTTTCTGTGCTTGAGGTTCATTGACCTTGGTTTTGTCCTGCTTCTCTTTTTGTTTGCGTTGGAAGCGGAGCAGCCGAAACAACTCGGTCGTCGCGACGACGGCTTCGGGCGACGAATCGTCAAACTGCACGCGAACGCATTCCGTTTCAGACTTGCCCGTCAGCTCACATTCGCCGATAAACAAGTCTGAAATCACAACTCGCATCATTTGAGGTCTCCTTTCGATTCCCGTCTGAGAGAGGTTGAAGTGGGCCGTGAGGTCCACCGTTTCAGAGCGGGGGTACGATGGCAGAACGGCCCGAAACCCTCGTCGCAGGGAAGTCGCAATCTGTTCGTTACGAGTCGCTACCATGCGTGAGAGGACAGTTCGTCCGAACGGAATGGCGATCAAACGTCTCCGCCTGGAGCGCGGTTGGACACAGGCGGACCTTGCTGACGAATCGCAGATCGCCAAGAGAACGATTGAGAACGCCGAAGCTGGCAGGCCGGTCGAGATTCGTACTCTCAGCATCCTTGCAACCACGTTTGGGAGCGAAGTCTCCTTGACGGATTTGTTCGACAGCCAAGCCGCCGACGCTTCTTGCAACGCTGACGGTTCTGCAACTCAGGCAAGCGACATTTCGATTCCGGCCATGCACATCGGCAACGCGCCGTCGCTCCCTTCGTTGCTCATCGGACGCGAGCGAGACCTGGCGAATTTGACGGCTCGACTTGCTGCTGGTGTTTCCGTCACCGAGCGGCCAGCGACGCAAGTGCTCACGGCCGTTCGCGGGTGGCCGGGAGTGGGCAAGACGACCGTAGCGCGGGCGATGGCCCACTGGCCGCAAGTGGCGACGGCGTTTCCTGACGGAGTGCTGTGGGCGGCACTCGGTCCTTCACCGCAAATCCTTTCAGAGCTGCTGGCGTGGGGGCGGTCACTTGGCGAGGAAAGCATTTTGCTTTCCAAAGATATCGCGGAAGCCAGCCAGCGGATTACGGCACTGCTTCGCGATCGGCGCATGTTGCTGATCGTCGATGATGCCTGGGACGCGAGCCATGTGCTTCCGTTTGCGGTGGGCGGTCGGCAGTGTGCTATGCTCGTCACGACTCGACTTCCGAGCGTGGCTGACGCACTGGCTCCAACACCGGGAGACATCTACCACCTCGATGTGCTGTCGGAGCATGACTCGCTGGAATTGCTCGGCAAGCTGGCTCCACAAGTGGTCGAGCGTCATCAAAAGGAATGTCGCGAACTCGTCGCCGAACTCGAAGGCTTGCCATTGGCCCTGCAAGTCGCCGGGCGTTTGCTGCGGGCGGAGCACGCCAAAGGGTGGAGCGTGCCGGAACTGCTTCGCGAATTGCGGGATGACAAGGCCAAGTTGTTGAACGCCCAAGCTCCGGCGGACATGGCCGCGAGTCCCGGCGAAGTCAGCCCCACGGTGGCCGCGTTGCTCCAAAAGAGTACCGACAGCCTCGATCCAACAATTCGCAAGCGGTTTGCCTCTTTAGCTCCGTTCGCCCCTCGTCCGGCGACGTTTGAATTGGAAGACATCATGGCGGTTTGGAAGTCCGACGAAGCGAGCGCGCGGCAGACGATCGACGTGCTCGTGGATCGCGGCCTCTTGGAACCACTCGGCGACGGTGACTTTCAAATCCACCAAGTCCTCGTGCATCACGCGAATACGTTGTTGAAGTTGCTGAAAAAGCGGTGATGCGATGCCCGACGACGAGTCTGATCCGTATGAACTTCATGCGTTGCGATTTCTCACCCGCCATCAGCAGATATCGGATCGGTTCTATCAGTCGCTGGACAGCCTCGAACGACACCAAAGTGAACTCAAAAAATGCTGGCCGCAGATTCTCGTCGCTTTGGGATGGGCCATGACTAACCGAACCGCTTCACCGACCGCAGCCGAATTCTGTCAGAGGTTCGCGGCCAGTCGCACAATCGCTGGTAGCGTTGTCTTGTCGGCCAGCCCGACTGAAATTGAGAAGCTGTTGGAGCGATGAACCGTGTCGTCGGACGAAAATGATCCTTTTGAACTTCACGCGGCGAGATTCCTGTCGCGGTTGCAGAGTCTCACTCAGTCATTTCGCACGTCGTCGGAACCGGTGGAAACGCTGTTACCAGCTTTCGACAAACAACGACCGCAGATTGATGCGGCTTTCGCTTGGGCCGCCGCCAACTTGCATTGTTCGGACTTAGCGGCGGAGATGTGTGTGAGATTCGCTGGATGTGGCGACCCCGGCGGCGGCAACTCGCTGCTCGATCTGCGGCAGAGTCCAGCGGAGATCCGTCATTGGATCGACGAAGGACTGGCTGCCTGCCGTCGCCTTGGTTGGCGGAACAACGAAGCGGTCTTTCGCTATCAGCTTGCTGGGGCGGTCTTCGGTGATGGCCGATTTGATGAAGCAATGCTCCACGCGGAAGCCGCGTTTCAATACTTTCGAGAAGTTGGCGATGATCGTCAGGCCGCGATCACGCGCAATCTGCTGGGCCTCTTGTCACTGGCGCAGAGTGATGCCGAGCGAGCGATCAACTTCGTTCAAGAATCGCTGGCCACCTTCCGTAGTCTCGAAAGCGACTACGACATCACGTTCACGCTGGTCGTGCTCGCTCAAGCCTTCATCAAGGCGAAGCGATTTGAAGATGCCCTTCGTGCGGCCGATGAAGCTCGCCAGCGTGCCCGCGAACGAGGCGATCATGGCAACGAAATTGCGGCGCTCAAAAAAGTGGCGAGTGCGTCCATCAGTCTTGGAAGACAGGATGAGGCGTTTGCGGCGGAACTTGAAGCGACGGCCGTTCTCAATGCTTCTAATGTGTCTCATGCGGCATGGGGAGTTGGACTTGGCACGTTTGACCTCCTTCGACTTGCGGCCACGAAGACTCCGGGAGACTATCGGAAGTTGGAACAAGACCTCATTGCCTTTCGCAAGGTTGGCAATTGGGTCGGTGAGGGCGTCGCGTTAATGTGCCTCGGAGCGGCCAACGTCTATCGCGGTGATCGGCAGGCAGGCATGGCATTCTTGGAACAAGCTCGCGACCTTTTCACGAAGCGGCAATACGCGCTCGGCTTGAATGCCATTCAAAAGTTCCTGATTGATGCCGGAATCTCAGAATCCGAGTCGGTAGCCTGACTGCCAATCAACGGGGGTGGGAGTTTGCGGCTGGCGGGGAACAAAAGAAAACGGACCAATTGGTCCTGTCCTTGCAACAGCGTTGAATCATGGCGGACGAAGACGACGATCCGTTTGAACTTCACTCCCGGTGGTTTCTGACAAAACTTCAACGGGCTGTGACCGAGTTTCGTCGATCCGCTGAGACGCCGATTGACGATCAGTTGGTCCGCTTCGATAACCTTTGGCCGCAAGTCACCTCGGCCTTTCGTTGGGCATCCGCACAAAGCGAAATTTCGGGGCAGGCGGCCGAGTTATCCAAGGCATTCTTGGCGTGTGCCAGTAGCGACGACCTTTTGGAGTTCCGCCGCAGCCCCGATGAACTTCGCCATTGGAGTCAAGCGGCGGAGGGTGCTGCGGAACGCTTCTTGGATGATCCGGACAAAGCGGTGTTCCTACGCCAGTTTGCCGAGGCCGCAATGCTCCAGAGCGAGCAACTGACGGTCGTAAGGGATACTCGCTCCAAACTCAGCACGTTACTTAGTGAAGTTGAGTTGAATCCGAAGTCCAAGAATGAGTAATGCCTCGTCACACTTCCAATGACGATCAACGGGGGGTGGGAGTTTGCGGCTCGCGGGGAACAAAAGAAAACGGGCCTATTGGCCCGTAATTAGACGACGCATCAACGATACCGGCTTCTTCGACTCGCCCGCTTGGCGAACATCGGAAACGTAAGACTCCGGCGTCTCGCGGAGTAACCGGATTGCCTTGGAATATGCTTCGTCGCGAGACGACGCTTCGATCAGGCAACCGTACTGGAATTTGACTTGGTACAGCATGGGAAAGTGAGGAAGAAGATAAAGGTGGCCGGTTCGGGGCCATCGCGGGGGCACACGGCCGCACGCCCGAACGCAAGGAGGAGTCCCCGCAGGGAAGCTCCTTGCGTAAGGGACCGGCCGTGTAGAATCGGCAGGCCCCGAACCGCTTGGTGGGAAACACAAACACCCACAAAACAAAAACATTTTGGCGGAGCGACTTCCCTGCCCCGTCGCGGGGCAGCCGAGTGAGCGGATGCGAACGAGGACGGGGTGCCAGGGGCGGTCAGCCCCGGCTGCTTTGTGTGACTGGAACCGTGGTCTGGAGCGACCGAGCAATGGGTTGGAAGAGCGAGCGAAGCGAGCCACCCAACCAGTCACGCAGACACACAAAGCAGCCGGGGGTGGAATGAGCCTGCCGAATGAAAGCCCCGGCACCCCGAAGTCGCGGTGGGCCAAACAAATACAACACAACCCACAACCAACCGGCCTATTCACCCTGCGGCAGTGGCTCGCGAAGATGAACAAGAAGGTGAACGCGAAGCCCTTCCCGCAACGTACTACAGGATGATCCGCTCAATCTCATCAAGGCTCACGTCGTCCGAGCGGCGGTCGTAGAGGCCGGTCGTGCGAGCCGACTCGTGGTTGGCGATTCGCTGGGCGTGCTCCAGCGTGCCACCGTTCTTGAGATAGGTCGTGATGCCGGTCGCTCGAAATGTGTGGCATCCGATCCTCGTCGGCAAGCCGGCTTGACGAGCACGCCGCTTGACCATCGCGAGCACGTCGAGCCGCTGGATGCGGCGATTGGTCAACTTCCGCTGCCGGTCAAACGACCGGAACAGCGGGCCATGTCGGTCGGCTTCAATCAGAACACGATCGAGGTACGCATCGACGTACTCTTCGGCTTTGTGGTGAGCCGGAACGTCGTGGAGCTTGCCACCTTTCTCGTGGAGGCGGAACCACATTCGCCGGCCTTGAGCGAAGTAGTCCTCCGTATTCATGGCCACGACCGCCCCGACGCGAGCGAAGCTGTAGATCATCACGCCGATCAACGCCCGGTCGCGGAGTCCGGCGACCGTCGAAACGTCGATGCTTTCCAGCAGTTCGCGGGCCTCGTCCGCCGACAGCACTGGTGTCTTCCCCTTCTTGACCGAATATCTTGGCCCACGAACGGAACTCGCCGGGTTCGTCTTGAGCACTTGCCCGACAACGAGCCAGTCGCCCAGCATCCGCAGTGCCGCAAGGTTTTGCTTGACCGTCGGCGCGGCTGCAAAGCTCGTCAGTTCCTCGATGTAGAGCGAGATGTGCAACGACGAGATTTCGGCGAGCGCGAGTTGTCGCTGTTCGCACCAACAAAAGAATCGTTGCGCCGCCCGCAGATAGGCCATCCGAGTATTGAGGTTGCGAAGGTGGGCGACGAAAAATTCGACGAACCGTCGTTGAGCGTCCGGTCCCGCCTCCGCAACAACAGTCGGCAATGATCGCGATGCTCTGTCAATGAGCGAACTGTCTCTGCCGATGGTGAGCGACAACTCGGCCATCACGAATCAGGGTGTCAAGCAAAGCCAAGCATAACGTCCTTTATGCTTGGCGTGATGACGGTCGGCTTGACGCGATGCGGTTAATGTTTTGGCACGTCAAAAGAGATCCCCAAGCTTCATCAGCTTGGGGATCAACTCCGAGAGTCAGCGATCAGAAGTTGTCACCGGCTTCACCTTCGGATGCTCCCGTCTCGGTGTCGTCCTGGCCGGGGATCGGCGTCTGGTAGCAATACTCCAGAGCCTTTTGCAGCGCGAAGATCAGAGCCGGCAAGTCCGATTGCTGGTAGGACGCGGCATCCTTCCATTGGCTGCTCTTTTGATCGAAGTAACGACGCGGATTGATCGTCACCGAACGAAAGTGACGAATGCCTCCATCGTCGCTCTCCGTTTCATTGAGCCAGATGGCGACTCCGATCCCGCTGGCAAATGGACCGACCTTTTTTTCCGGCGGCTTTTGGGGCCGCGCCCTCGTGTCTTGGGCCATGACATCACTCCTGAAACTGAAAGAACGCTGGACTCTCTGAGCGAGAGGCAGCAAGCAAAATGCCTGATGCAAACCCGACAGTGCCAGAGAATTCGCGACTGCGCAAGTCGAGTTATCCATGCCATCGCGATGGGCAGTCTCTGTGACAAACGGCGGTGAAGGAGAACAAGCAGTCGCAGAGCGTGTGTGTCAACAAGTATGGTCGCCGCTACACTTCGCGGCGATACGGCAAGCTATTCAGGGAGGGAGCCTATGCAGACGGGATCGCGGTTGATGCTGCGGATCGTCGCGCCAGTGGTGGGGGTCAGCGGAGTGCTGCTGGCGCTGGGAGCGGTCGCGGCGTGGTATGTGCATGAATTGCAGGATTCGTCGTCCGACATTTTGGTCGTGAACGTCTCCAGCGTGCGCGCGGCGGAAGAAATTGAAATCGGAATGCGCGAGGTGCGGACGCTGTTGAACCGATTCTTGCGGTCGGGGGATCGCAAGTATTTGGAAGCCTGCGGGCCGATTCGGGAAGAGACGCAACATTGGATGGGCGAAGCGGAGAGGCTCTCGACGACTCCGAAAGAGACGGAATTGATGACTCAGGCGCGGCGCGGGTACGAGCGGTTCTTTCGCCAGTTTGATGACTTGTCGGTACGGACCACCGGCAGACTCGATCAGGCGGCTCAGGATGAAGTCGAGCGGTTGATTGACGAAGTGCTGACGAGCGAACTGCTGGAACCGGTCCATCAATACCTCGACCTGAACGAAGAGTTGATGGCAGCCACCAGCCGCGAGAATCAGAAGGTCACAGATTGGATGGTGTTCGCGCTGCTGCTGCTGGGGACGTGCGGTGCGGTGGCCGGACTGATTGCCGGGTTGGGGATTGCTCGCGGCGTGAATCGGTCGATCGTGCAATTGACGGTTCCGATTCGTGACGCGGCGGGCAAGCTGAACGAAGTCGTGGGGCCGTTGACGGTCGCGACGGGCGGCTCCTTCAAAGAAATCGAAGACGCGCTGCAGCACGTCGGCGAACAGATCGGCACGGTCGTTGAGCGACTGCGAACGAGCGAGCGGGAAATGCTGCGAGCCGAGCAATTGGCGGCGGTCGGGCAGCTTGCGGCGGGAGTCGCTCACGAACTGCGGAACCCACTGATGTCGATGAAGCTGCTGGTGCAAACGGCGATTGAATCCGGAGACAGCGCGCGGCTGGAAGGTCGCGACTTGCGAGTGCTCGACGACGTGGTGCGGCGGGTCGAACGGTCGGTGCAGTCGCTGCTGGAGTTCGCTCGGCCGCCCCGCTTGGAGATGGCCCGGTTCGACGTGACGGACGTGGTGCGGCAGACCGTCGCGTTGGTCGAATCGCGTGCCGAGCAACGAGATGTCCGCATTGATTGCGACCTCGCCGAGCCAGCGTCACCGGTTTGGGCCGATCAAGGGCAGATGCGACAACTGGTGTTGAACCTGTTGCTCAACGCACTCGATGCGGCTCCGCACGGCGGGCATGTCGGAGTCCGAGTGCGATTCGATGATGCCTATTCACCACAACCGAATGATGCCACCAGCCTCGTGACGCTGTCTGTGCTCGATGATGGCGATGGCTTGCCCTCCGAGTTTGGCGACCGCATCTTTGAACCGTTCGTCAGCACGAAGGAAACCGGTACGGGCCTGGGTTTGTCGATCTGTCGCCGCATCGTGGAAGCTCACGGCGGCGAAATTCACGCGGCAAACCGGACGACCGGTGGAGCGGAGTTCGTTGTGACGTTGCCTGTCACCAATGAAGCGATCAATGACATTCAGGAGAGCGACGCAGACGAGTCACCTGCGCTACGGAGAACGAATCATGCCCACGTTATTGGTCGTTGATGACGATGCTGAGTTGCGGTATTCGCTGGAAAAGAGTCTGCGGTCAGACACGCTCGATGTGTTGAGTGCCGAGACGGCGACTCAAGGGTTGGAAGTCATCCGCCAGACCGGGCCGGATGCGGTCGTGCTCGATGTGCGATTGCCGGATATGTCCGGTTTGCAAGCGTTCGATCGGATTCGCGAAATCGACTCGCGATTGCCAGTGATTGTGGTGACGGCGTTTGCCGCGACAGACACCGCGATCGAAGCTATGAAGCGCGGGGCGTTTGAATATCTGTTGAAGCCGGTGGACCTGCATCAATTGCGTTCGGTCGTGGCCCAAGCGGTTGAACTGAGTCGGCTGCGGCATGTGCCGGCCGTGTTCGATGACGTGGAGCACGATGGCTCGGACGCGGATCACATCGTTGGACGTTCGCCGGTGATGCAACAGGTCTATAAGGCGATTGGCCGAGCGGCTCCGCTGGATGTCACCGTGTTGGTGCTTGGCGAAAGCGGCACGGGAAAAGAACTGGTGGCGCGAGCGTTGTACCACCACAGCCGTCGTGGCGAAGGTCCGTTTCTGGCGATCAACTGTGCGGCGATTCCCGACACGCTGCTCGAAAGCGAATTATTCGGCCACGAGCGGGGCGCGTTCACCGGCGCGGATCGCCGACGCATCGGCAAGTTTGAACAAGCGAATCAAGGGACGATTTTGCTCGATGAAATCGGCGACATGCCGCTCGCGCTGCAAGCCAAGCTGCTGCGACTGCTGCAAGAGCGGCGGTTCGACCGTCTCGGCGGGAATCAAACCGTTCAATCGGACGTGCGCGTCATCGCCACCACGCATCAAGACTTGGAAGCCGCCGTCGCCGCCGGCCGGTTTCGCCAAGACTTGTTCTATCGGCTCACCGAATTCACGATCCGAATGCCGCCGCTGCGCGAACGTCTGGAAGACGTGCCGCTGCTCACTGAGTATCTGCGACGACGCTTCAACCGCAAACTCGGCAAGCAAGTTCGTGCGGCGACGGACGAGACGTTGCAACTGCTGTCGCGTCACGCTTGGCCCGGCAACATTCGCGAACTGCGAAACGCGATCCGCTTCGCCATGATCCACGCCACCAGCGACACGCTGACTCCCGAATCGCTGCCGGAGTATCTGCGGCAGCCGACTCCCCTCGACGTGCTCAAGGTGCTGGACGGAATTGCGACGGCCGATGTACTCGGTCACGTCGAACACCTGATCCGCACCGGGCAGCCGGACATCTACGAAAAGGTGACGGCGTTCGTGGATCGAGCCGTGCTCGAATCGGTGCTCCAGCACACGCACGGCAATCAAGGGCAAGCGGCGGAGTTGCTCGGCCTGTCTCGCAACACGCTCAAGGCGAAGATGCGTTCGCTGGGTCTGAGCGTCGAAAAGCAATTGCAGGAACTGTGATGGACCGCGACATCGTCATCATCGGAGCGACCGGGCAGTTGGGCCACGACTTGTGCGAGCGATTGGGGCCGCGCGCGGTCGGCTTGACGCATCGCGAGGTCGAACTTTGCGAGCGCGAATCGCTATCGCAAACCTTGTCGCCGCTGCGTCCGCGAATCGTCATCAACACCGCCGCGTTCAACTTCGTCGATGATGCAGAGACTCGTGCGGGGGAAGCCTTCGCCGTGAACGCGCTCGGCGTGCGCGAACTGAGTCTTGTTTGCCGCGACCTCGATTGCGTGCTCGTTCATTTCAGCACCGACTACGCTTTCGGACTTGATGGCTGTCGGCGCGACCCGTATTCGGAAGATGACGTTTCCGGCCCGATCAACATTTATGGCACGAGCAAACTGGCGGGCGAATGTTTCGTCCGATCATTGTGCCCTAAGCATTTCGTCGTGCGGACCTGCGGACTGTATGGCCATCACGGTTCTGGCGGGAAAGGTCGTAACTTCGTCAACACGATGTTGCGGCTGGCTCGTGAGGGCCGGCCGGTACGAGTCGTCGCCGATCAAATTTGCACGCCGACCGCCACCGCCGACTTGGCGGATGCGACGCTGCGGCTGATCGAAACGGATGCCTTCGGCCTGTATCACTGGACGAATGGCGGCCAATGCTCGTGGCACGAATTCGCGAGTGAAATTTTTCGGCTCGCCGGGCTGACGGTCGATTGCACACCGATCACGACCGCCGAGTTCGGCAGCCGCGCGTTGCGACCGGCCTTCACCGTACTGGAAGCACGTCGCTGGCAAACACTCGGACTACCAACTCCGCGACCTTGGCAGGACGCGCTGCGTGAATTCTTGTCGTCACTGCCGCCTCGATAAGATGAGCTGCGGCGATGCAATCGCTTCCTCAAGCGAGTTGATTCACCGCCGCGAGTCCACCGGGGGGTGGTCAACTGTCGCAACGGTCAGTCGCCTCATGGACGCCACCATGCGTCTTGAAGGCGATGACAGCCAACCTTGGAAAGCCGCTCGGTGGCTTTCTCGGTAAACTTAATCGCGGCGGTGAATCATCGCGCTCGCGGATTCTTACAGTTCCTCCAAATTGGGCGTGAGAAATCGGCAACCACGCGCTTTCAACTCTGCCTCGCGTGCGAGGATTTCCGGGGCGTGATTCCACGCCAGCAGCAGCAAGACATCGGGTTTCAAGTCGGCCAATGCGGATGGTGGATGAATGGGCTGATGCGTACCGGGAATGAGTAATCCTTGCTTGGCCGGCGTGGAGTCGATCACGTCGGGCAGCAGTGCCGTCGTGACCTTGCAGTAATTCAACCGGACGGTTCCCTTGGCGGGTGCTCCGTAACCGACCACCTTGAGTCCTTGGCGTTTCAACTCGGTCAGCTTGGTCGTCAGTTCGTGGCGGTTCTTCGACGCCAGCGCCGCGAACACGCCGTAGGTGAAGCGATCCGCCAGCCCAGCCTTTTCTTCTTGATCCAGCCACGTCTGCACATCGTCCGAAAAGCCGCTGCCCAACTTCGCGGTGCAACGGATTGTGCCGCCGTGAACCGGAAAGGATTGAATGCGCTCCATGCGCAGGCCGTGACGGTTCATTAGTGTGACCAGCGGACGCACCGCGAAATACGACAGGTGCTCGTGATAGACCGTGTCGTATTCGGTCTTGTCCAAGAGGTTCTTCAAGTACGGCACCTCGAACACGAACGCCCCAGCGGGAGACAGCAATCGCCGAACGCCTCGGCAAACATCGTCCAAGTTGTCGATGTGCCCCAACACATTGCAGGCAACAATCATGCTGGCCTGCCCCGCCACGCGAGCCACTTCCTCCGCGAGCGGCTCGGAAAAAAATTCGGCAATCGTCGGGATGGCTCGCGATGCGGCCAGCACTTGAATGTTGCGAGCCGGGTCAATCCCCAACAGCCGCACGTCACGTCGCCGAATCGCCGACAGTGCCGTGCCGTCGTTGGAACCGATCTCGACCACCAAGCCGCCAGCAGGAACGTACTGCTCGGCGTTCTCGTTCATCAGATTCGAGAAATGGTCAGCCATCCATTTAGAACTCGACGTGAAAAACAAATAAGAGCGAAACAGCAATTCAGCGGGCACAACATGCCCCAACTGAACCATGCCGCACGACTCGCACAGCCGGAGTGACAACGGATACTTCGCTTCGGGGTTGTTGGCGTCCTTGGGCAACACGAAGGCATTGGCCGGCGGCTGCTCGCCAAGGTTGAGGATTTCAATCAGGCCGCCGGTTCCGCAGACTCGACACGCCGGACGTTCCCACGAGGCCGTATCGGGCGAGAATTCCGACAGGGGGATGACCTGCGCGCGTTCCAGTCGCTCGGAAAGAGCCTGTTGCGGGAGTGTTTGCTCGGTGGACATGGCGAACTTTCTGACGAGGTTGGGTCACTTCACGACGATCACGGCGATGCCGCCGCTGGGAATGTCTTTGCCGGAGAGGTACTCGGCGTTTTGAGGAAAGCGCGGTTTAAGTTCCTGCCAAAGCTGGATGCCGCCTGCAAGATGCTTCTCATCGAAGCCGAATTGACGCAGGCCGTCCCAGGCGACGAGCGCCCCGGTGGTGATCCACTTCAAGCAGCGGTTCACGTCGGCCTTGAGTTCCTCATACGGGCGGCGTCCGTTGAGAAAAACGAAGTCCGCAAGTCGCTTGTCGCGTTGCTTGTTGATGTCGTAGTCGATCTTTGTCGTCTCGCCGCGCGGGATGCTGCGGAGAGACTGCTGCCCGCAGGTGAACGCCTCGAACAACGGCAGCCGCTCTTCGGGGATCGGCCGCTCCGACAAACCGGCGGCAATCAGGTGGCAGTCGAACGCGGCGATGCGCGTCCACAAGAACAACGTCCCGCCAAGCTCTGTGCCGCTTTCGAGAATCAGCCTCGGCTTCCACTCCAGCACGCGCTTCATCAATCGTGCGAGATCGACCGGGTGTTGTTCCACGCCGAGCGTCCCGAACGGCTCCGGCCCGCGATACGCCTCGGCAATTTGCACCCAATCCTCGATCGTGCCCCGGCCGACTCCCATCTGCCATAGTCTTTCGAGAGCTTGACCAAGCGGCGAATCAGCCGGCGCGTTGCCGCGCTTCACGGGCGAATCCGCCGCGAGCGCCAGCGGCGATTTCTTGAACGACTCCGGCGTGAACTTCGACTGCGCGGGAGCGACCCCCTGCGCGGATGATGTGACTGACAACGCCTTTGGCTTGTAAGCGACTCCCGCGTAGGACGCTTGCTTCTTGCGCTGAGCTTCCTCGTCCGAGATGACTTGTTGAATCGTCCCTTCACGCACGAGGTCTTTCATCAGCGTGCTCGGCTGACGTTTCTTCGCAGCGACGTTCTCAAAGAACGACTTGAGTCGCGGCATGGCGACATCGACCGAGTAGCCCTCGCGCACCGTCTGCATCGCGGCTTCCGCCAGCGGACGATACGCCGCCGGGTCGCGCAGCACCTCGACCGCTTGCTTGGCGAGTCCCTCGACATCGAAGAATTCCACGAGCAAGCCGTTCTTGCCCGGTTCGATGTATTCGCGCACGCAGCGCTGGTCAGACGCGAGGAGTACCGCACCGCACGACATCGCATCGACCATCGACCACGACGCGATGAATGGCTCGGTCAGGTAGATATGCAGGTCGCTAATCGACAGGATTTCGGCGAGCGTCTCTTCGGGGACGAATCCAGTGAAAAGATATTTCGACAGGTCGTAGCGTCCGGACGCCAGCAAGTGCTCGCGGTAGGTCGCCTCTTTGAAGTACCTCAAGTCCGAGCCGTAATGCACCGTGTCTTTGCCGACCACGACGAACAAGACATCGGGATACTGCTCGGCAATGAGCCGGCTGGCCTCCATGAAGATGTCGAAACCGCGCATTTTCTCAAACCCGCGCGCGACGTAGGTGACGATCCGCTGGCCCGGTTTCCCAATCTGCTGGCCGTTGATGATTCGCTGCGGGTTGTCCCGACGGTGATAGATGGCCGTGTCGATGCCGTCGAAGATGACTTCGATTTTCGACCGAAACTCCGGCGGGAAGAAGTCGCGCTGGTAGTGCGTTGGCGTCCAACCTCGGTCGCAGTTCGCGAGGTCGGACAGGATCATCGCGTTCTTGGTTTGAATCCGCAGCAGAGTCTCTTCATCAATGGGCAGCTCTTTGCGGTAGCCCAAGTCACCGCCGGTCGGCCGATAGAACATCTCCATGAAGTTGATGATCGGCGCGTCGTACAAGAACGGCAGGAACAGCGACGATCCAAACCCGGTGTGAGCGACGATCAAGTCCGGTTGAATGTCCGGCCGCTGCTTGAGCATTTCGTAAACGCCGTGAGCTTCCCAAACGACGTTCTCGAAATTCTGCGTACAGAAATGATTGGCCTTGGTCGCGCCCCCTTTGCAGGTATAGACGACCTTCTCAACCCCCGGCAGTGACTCGCTGGCCTTGGCCGTGACGAAGGTGCATTTCCAACCGTGCTCGCTCACCAATCGCGGAGCGATGTATCGGAACTGTGCGGGGAAGTTCTGGTGAATGAACAAGACGTGCATTTCGAGCCTTTCCTCCGTGAAACGGCCATCGTGAACGACCGGCTTGCATCGCTCAAAAACTGACAACGACTCTCAAAGTTTGACACCACTTTCAGGCTGACCGCGAAGCGGACCGACGGCGGGCCGGTCGTTGGACTCCGAACGGCGATCGGCCTGAAAAGTGGTGAAAATGCGAGAAACTCGCGAATTGTTGGCAAGTCATGGTGGTTGGTGTGTGGTTCACACACGAGGCATCACTGACCGATGAATTTTCCTTCAGATTGCGCACGCCATTGGCATCACGCACGTTGAGTGCCAGCCGATTGAACCGCGCGTTGATGTCATGTTCGGTTCGCATCACAGGGACGTTCGGAAGACACAGGGAGTCGTGTCGTCGTGAAACACACCGCCAAGCTGCATCACCTGCCTCACGGCATTCGGTTCCCCCAGGAGCTTGAAGGCAAGATCGTTTTCGATGCTGGCCAACGCTGTTTGATCTGGCGCGGATTCATGACCCAAGACGAGTTGCAAGTGCTCTTGAGCCTCGCGGCGGATCACGACTACCGCTTGGCCGTCGCGAATCTGTTTGAAGGCTGCAACCGTTTGGAGACACCGTTCACGCGACGACTCAATCTCGTCCTGGCCATTTTGGTCGCTGTCTGCCTCATTGGAGCCATCATCATCTTGTTGGGTGTTGGGGTCCGAAGGTCATCCGCCGAGCATGGGTCGCGGAGTGGGCGAATCGTGACAAAGTCCATCGCAGCCACTCGCACCGGTCTCATCACACACACACCTCATCGCCAGCATGGAGGAAAATGATGCGGAAAGCGTTTCTGAGTCTGGGTGAACCGTGTCCGTGGTTCACGGCCCGTTCGACGTTGAACCCGACGTTCCACTTCGACACGACCGCCGGGAGATACAACGTCCTGTGCTTCTTCGGTTCGGCGGCGAATCCGGCCAGCCGGCGAATTCTCGATGACATCAACGCACTGCACGCGGCGACAAACTTCTTTGATGTCACTAACTTCCTCTTCACGGGCGTCAGCATCGACCCGGCCGATGAACAGCAGCAGCGCGTGCGGCAAGAGTTTGATTCGGTTCGCTGGTTTTGGGATTTCGATTTGGAAATCAGCCGCCAGTTCGGAGCCGATCACGGTGCGAGCGTCGGCGACCCGACTCTGGCGGGCTATCGACCGCATACGATCGTGCTCGACGAACGGCTGCGGACGCTCAAGGTGTTTCCGTTCGACGATCAGCCGGAAACCTACGTCGCCCGGCTTGTCACCTATCTCAACGAACTCCCACGAGTTGGCCGTCCTGTCCCGGCGAATGTCCAGGCTCCAATTCTGATCGTGCCGCGCATCTTTGAACCGGAACTCTGCCGGCGGCTCATCAACTACTACGAACAAAAAGGGGGCGTCGATTCCGGCTTCATGCGCGACGTGAACGGCAAAACGGTCGGCCTGTTGGACTATAGCCACAAACGCCGCTGCGATTGTGACATTGAGGATGAAGCCTTGCGCCGTTCGTGCATGGTCCGCATTCACGATCGCTTGGCCCCGGAGATTAAAAAGGCGTTTCAATTCAACGCCACGCGCATGGAGCGGTACATCGTCGCCTGCTACGACGCCAACACGGGGGACCACTTCCGCGCTCACCGAGACAACACGACGAAGGGAACCGCTCATCGCTGCTTCGCCGTGTCATTGGTGCTCAACACCGGCGAGTTTGAAGGAGGCAATGTCCGCTTCCCGGAATACGGCCCATATCTGTACGCGCCACCTGCCGGCGGCGCGTGTGTCTTTTCGTGCTCCCTGCTCCACGAGGCCACGCCGGTCACGAGCGGACGACGCTTCGTCTTCCTGCCGTTCCTGTACGACAATGCCGCCGCCAAAGTCCGCGAGCAGAACTTGGGATTCATCAGCGATGAACCGGCCAGACAACTCAATGATGTCACCGGCCAAGTGTGAGAGGGAATTTTTGATTTTCGATTTTTCAATCTCGATTGAGGCCACCGGCGCACGTCGCTGGCTCTGCCGCTGCCAAACCTCCAGAATCCGTCTGTTCTCCCAATCAAAAATCCAAAATTAAGAATCGAAAATAACATCCGTGTGGACTGTCGAACTGGTCGTTGTCGCGGCGATGGTAGCGTTGAACGCCGTTTTTGCGGCCTATGAAATTGCCTTGGCCTCCGTCGCCGATTCCCGTCTGCAATCGCTGTCTCGTGAAGGCCGTCGCGGGGCCGCGATCGCTCACGCGATGAAAGGGGACATGGAACGCAGCCTCGCTGTCGTTCAATTGGGCATCACGCTGGTCGGAGTCATCGCCGCAGCCACCAGCGGTGCCGGGGCTGGGGATGATCTCGCTCCACTGCTGCAAGCGGCGGGAATGTCCGAAGGCTTGGCCGAGTTCGTGGCATTGGTCGTCGTCGTCATCCCATTGACCGCGCTCACGATTGTCATTGGCGAACTGGTTCCAAAACTGTTCGCATTGAAAAACAAAGAATGGATTTGCCTGCGATTGTCCCCGGCGATGCACTGGTTCGCGGTCAGCGTTTGGCCGGCGGTCTGGCTGCTGGAGAATTCCGCATCGGGCATCGTCCGGCTCACGGAAAAGCTCTGGAAGCCGCGACTGCACTCCGACTTCAAAACCGAAGCCGCCGAGATTCAAGAGCTGCGAGCCATCGCGAGTCTCGCGCGAGCATCACGCCTGATCGGCGCACGGGAAGAGAGCATCATCCTCGGAGCGGCCCGGCTATCGAGCCGCCCCATTCGCGAGATTCTGTTGCCGGCCGAACACATCAGTATGCTCAACGTCAATGACGCCATCCTCGATTGCCTGATCGCCGCGCACCTCGACATGCACACGCGGTTCCCGGTCACCGAACGAGCCGGCGACCCGCAAGCCATCGTCGGCTACGCGACCTTCAAGGACATCGTCGCCTTCGTGAAGTTGAACCCGGACGATCCGTCACTGCGAAACATCGTGCGCGGCATCCTGAGCCTCCAAGACAATCTCCCGATTTCCAGCGTCCTCGAACGCCTGATGCGCGAGCATACGCACATCGCGCTGGTCCGCGACACGACCGGCCGCGTGGTGGGGATGATTACGCTGGAAGACATCATCGAAGAGTTGATCGGCGACATTCAGGACGAATACGACCTGCTGCCAATCCACGCCGTCCGCTCCGGCGGTGGCTGGGTCGTCGGTGGTGGCATCAGCTTGCCCCGCTTGTTTGAACTGACCGGCATCGACGTGAGCAACACGGTCCCCGCCAGCGAAAGCCCCGTTCACAACCTCAGCGGTTGGATCATCGGTCACCTGGGTCGCATTCCGACCGGCGGTGAAGTCGTCGTCCAAGGCAACGTCCGCGCCCTCGTGCGAAAGGTTCGCCGCCAAAGAGTGCTGGAAGCACAGATCAGCGCCGTCGCAAAGAATTGATTCAATGGGTCAGTAGAGAGAGCGGGGCACTCGGATTCTTGAAGCTCGCGCCGCAAGTGTAGTTCCACTACGATTCGCTCCAATGGCTCTGTCCACGAATCCCACGAGAATCATTGCCCCCTTGCTACCTTCGACGGACACGAACTCAGCAAGACCGATTGACTCGGCAGCCATACGCAACCTGACCGAAGAATTTCGTCCGGCAGTTCAGAAGTTGCTCGCATTTTCTGGCGAGCCAGAAACGACGAGTCCCAACATTGCTTTGTCGCCGTCGGCAGTTATCCATCGTTTACGTCCACCGGTGAAGGCACACGGCGGCAAGTACTATCTCGCCAGAAGAATCGTTCCGATTCTGCTCGGCGTCCGCGAAAAGATCAGTGAGTACCTCGAACCCTGCGCCTTTGGGGCCTCCGTGTTCCTCGCCATGCCGCGAGTCCAGCGCGAGATTCTCGGCGACATCAACCCCGATGTGGCGGCTCTTTGGAGTGTGCTTTCGGACGAACGATCAGCGGCCGATCTGGTTCGGCATCTTTCCGGGGTCTCTTACACCCGCTCTGAATTTGAAGAGGCGAAACGGGATGCCGGTGAAATAACGCAGTTGGGTCGGGCCGCTCGTTTTCTGATCCGATGCCGCTTCTCGCGCGGGGGACTCGGAACGTCGTTCGCGTGGTCAGAGCGAACACGCGGCGGTCGGCCGGGTGACGAGAATGCCTGGGAGACGTTTCGACAACAGGAACTTCCTCGAATCATCGCTCGTGCGCGTGGTGTGGAAGTCACCAACGATTCTTGTTGGTGGACCGTCTGGCAAAGCCGGGAGAAGATTCACCGGTTGATTTACGCCGATCCGCCGTACATGCCACAGACTCGGTCGGCGCGAACGGCCTACGGGCCGAACGAGATGACGCTGCATCATCACTTCTGGCTGGTCGCGGCGTTGCGAGCACATTCTGGCCCAGCAGCGATCAGCGGCTATCGTTGCGACGAATATGACCGATGGCTGAAAGATTGGCGGCGATTCGATTTTGATATGCCAAACAACGCCGGTCAGACGAAACGCAAACAGCGTCGAACCGAATCGCTGTGGACCAATTGGTGAGGGCAACAACAAGTGGTCCTCAGAAGAGCCGAAGCTGATTCGTGCGTCGCGTTGGTTCGGGGTCTGCATCATCGCGTGGTTCACGCGGCTCATCCGTTGAAGTCAGTGTCGTCGCTGGTTCAGCCAATGATGTTGGCTCGGTGACGATCTTCCGTACCGGTTCCGGGCAGTTATCGAGCGGCACTTCCGAGACGACGCCAACGAGGTCGAATCCCGTTCGATAGATCAGCCGTCGTTCGTCCGCGAGTGTGTTGCCGTGAATCACATAGCCGTAGAGGTTTCTCAAGGCGAAGTTGATCGCGCACATTCGGACGCATCGCAAATCAACGTCTTGCCCAACAAAGAGCCAATGCGGTTGCGTCTCCGCAACTGCGAGAAGCATCCTCCCACTCCCGCACGCGGGATCGCAAACACTCTTCCGCTCGTGCTTCGCCTCTTCCGGTACATCGCCAACGGTCATTGCCGCCATCATGCGAGCAATAGGCTCTGGCGAAAAATACTGCCCGGCCTCGCCATAAGTGATCGCCCCTTGATACAGGTCGCCCAAAATGTCTTTCGTCTCTCCGCGAGTTTCCTCCATCGCGGCGACGGCTTTCCCAAAAAGTTCGGCAATGGAATCGCAGCCGCGTTTTCCGAGTTTGCCCTCGGAGTGTTTCTTCACGACAGCAAGGTATTGATCCTCCATTCGTCCGCCCGACAAAGAACAGAGCGCCATGTGTAGGAAGTCCTCGAAGGCTTGCCCACGACTGACGCCACTGCGACGGGCCGCCTCATCAAGCGTCTTGAGCAACTCGGCCGATTCGGGATGAAAGAATTGCTCTTTCGCCAAGTGACAGGTTGAAAATGAATTCAGAAGAGGCGGCCACGCCCGGCCGGCTTTGGTGGCGTTGCAGGTTGTGAGCGATGCTGAGCCTCAGAGGACTTGGCCTTTGACTTAGGATCAGCAGCCGGGGACTTGATCGCCGTGAGCAGTCTGTCGCGAGCGCTGTCGAGTGCGGTGAGCAGCAAGTTGAGTTGCTCCTGGCCGACGACAGTGACGACCTCGGCAATCTCCAACAAGAGTTCGTCGAACTTTTCTGGCGAGAAGGCGGGTGAATCAGTTGCTGCTCCCTGATTCAAACGGACTTCAAGACGTTCACTCGCATCCGCTGCCAACGGATCACGAGCCATGCGGAGAAGCTGGCTAGGCCCATCGCGATGGCCGGGGATTCCGTTTCGTGTGACCCAGCCTATGTCTTCGCGAATCTCATCCATCACGTCCCTGGCCACACGCAACTCATCGGTCATTCGATTGATCGCGTCGGTCAGACGTTCGACGTACTCCGAACAAGATGTTTCCGAGGCCGCTGATTTAGAGGGCTTTGCCAAGCGAGAGGGGCGGAAGGATGGCAGAGTGCCACAGTTCGCAGTGTCCGTCAAACCGCAATGTGATGCTCGCCGCCAATGATCGCGAGGACTCGTGAGGCGTCTCCGAGTTCGCTCGGCCTGGAAATGAATTGAGCCTGCTCCGACGCTTCCTGCGTCGGTCAGGCTCCAGTTCAAATTGCGGGCAGCTTCTGACACTACTTCTTGTCGGTCTTGGTCTGCTCCGTTGCGGTCTGTCCCGCTGTCTTCGGCTCCTGTTGCGGAATTGTCGGGTGTTTGCTCCCACCGTTGGCCATGATCGTTCTCCTTTCAAAAACTTGGACTCAGAAAATCTTGAATAGTCTATTTTCGACTATTCAAAAAAGGACTTTACGATCCGGCCCCTGGAAAGGCAAGAGGCCGCATGGAGAAGTCGATCTACTCTCGCGAATATCAAGTCATGCTGCGGTTGCTTCGCGAAGCTCGGAGCGACGCGGGGATTACCCAAGTGGACCTCGCAAAACGGCTTCGGCTCACTCAATCGCTCGTGAGCAAGATCGAACGGGGCGATCGGCGGCTCGATTTGGCCGAACTGCGTTCGTTCTGTCGTGTTATCGGCATCGGTCTGGTCGAATTCGTCGGACGAGTGGAACGCGAATTGGCGAAACGATCGTGACGAGATTGTCCTCGGCAACAATCAATGCGAGTCCGATTTGCGGCGAGCCAACAACTGCTGCGACCGGGCGTAATACTTGGTGAGCGTGTCTCGCGAAGTCGCCAAAAAGATCATCTCCACGAGCACGAACCCGATATCCAACCAAACAAACTGCGTCGGGTGCTGAAAGCGGTAGCTCGTGAAGGCGATGGCGGTCGCCACGAGCATATTGGCGTTGAACTGATAGTGTCGGTAATGAATCTCGATCAGCAGATTGAACGCATCGACGTTGCGGCCGAGCTTTGAAAAGTCGAGCGGCGGAAGCGGCAACCCGGTGACACGATGTAACGTGTCAATGGTCGCCCAGCGAACGGCGCTCACAATCATCCCGCAGGCGATTGACGCGATGGTGAGGTAGAGGAATCCGCCAATTGTCGGAGCCTGTGCCGGATTGACCGCAAACCACGCCTTGAGTGCCGGCTCGAATTGGCTGATGCCGAACAACACGGTCGCTCCCGGTACGAGGTAGGCGATTAGCGGGCCGAAGTTGTCGTTGGTGACGGACTGCATGGCTCGTCAGCCAGCATACCACGGCAACTCGGCGCGAACTTGTTTGCGCATCGGTCGTCGGCTCTGGCAATGTGTTTGGGTCTGAGTGTCGTTCTTTCTCAACCCGGAACAACCGAAAGGGCAAGCCATGCCGAAACTGCAAGTGCCTCGTGATCCGACTGATCCCGCCTACGATCTGATTCCCGAAAGCCTCGCGAAGACGATCCCACGGCTGTATGCGTCGGAAAAAGTCAAAGACCCGATGGTCCACGTCAAGTTCTTCACTCCCGATAGTTCGTGGACGTGGTTCGTGACCGAGTTCGATCCTGACGAGCGAAGATGCTTCGGTCTCGTCATCGGACACGAAGCCGAACTCGGCTACTTCTCGCTGACAGAACTTGAAGAAGTTCGCGGCCCGATGGGACTGCCCATTGAACGCGATCTCTACTTCAAACCGAAGCCGCTCTCCCAATGCCGCAAAGAGTAATGCGACACCGATGCTCAGACACACGCCCCAACACCAAAGTGTTGGGGCTTCATCGGAATTCACTGACGATTGTTGAGTCGTCAGTCATTAAGGTCGGGCGGAAACTCGCCGACCTCGATCAGCATTCGGCGATGGCTCACGCGAGTCTCGGAATTGATCTTGAGCAACTCAATCGTGGCCTGTGCGATTCCGGTCTTGCCATGAAGCTCCGGGCCGTCCCACTCGAAGTGATCGTGCCATTCATCGACTCGCGGATTGAAGAGCCGAACGAGTTCGTCTGTGTCGGGAATGTAAGCCGACGCATCGCTCCCCTTATGGCCGTTACACAGCGCGCAGGCCCAGCACATATTGGTCAGTTTGGTCGGGCTCTTGTGCTTTTGAGCGCGGATGTGATCCGCCTCGTGAGGCAACCGCGTGCAAGACTGCGGCATCTGACAATACTCGCAACAGTCTTTCGCTCGCTGCCGAACTTGCTCTCGAAGGGCGGGAGTCATCACGCAGCCGAGCCATTTTGATGAAGCGTGATGCGAGCCTTTGCTTGCATCAAATCGAGAAACTCGCCGACGCGGAGATAGTTCTCCAGCGTGGCTTTCTCAGCCGATGTGATCGTGCCTGCGTTATTCTTTTGCAGCAAATCACGAATGCGACTGGTCGCCTCGTCTTTGAAACGGAGTGACAGCAACTCTTCCGCCAACTGCGGGCTGATCGTGGGGCGATTCGGCTCGACGAGTTCGGTGAGAATGTCGGCTTCGGTGAGGGTGGCTTGCGTGCTCATGGCAACACTCTACCACGGTTTCTGCGGGCAGTCGATGCTTTTCACACGCAAAGAGCCGCCAGCCTCTCACGCTCTCCGCTGGCCTGCAATGCCAGCCAGCGTCTTCCCGAACGGTTGAGCGTGCTCTCGGCGGGAGCGTTCGCATACGATAGAAAATCGGTCTTCGATGATGACTGGCGGAGAAATCGTTTGCATCGAAAACGGATTGCTGGGCATCCCGTCAATCAGCAGCCGGGCATAGGCGGTGTATTTCGGGAGATTGGTCAGGTCTTGGGATTTCAACTGGCCGGGGTGTTTGCTCAGTTGCTCGGCGAGAACTTCAGCGTCGTCGGCACCAACTTGAAAAGCAATGATCGAACCCACGTTTCCGAACACGGCGTCGGCAGTCGAATCATCCAGTTGTTTGAGGTATTGGTGAGCGATGGTCAGGTTCAGCCGATACTTGCGAGCTTCGCTCAAGATGGATGCGAACGAACTGGTCGTGAAGTTTTGGAACTCGTCAATGTAGAGGTGGAAGTCAAAGCGTTGCTCTTCGGGGACATCTGCCCGCGTCATCGCGGCTTGCTGAATCGCCGTTACGAGAAACGCTCCGAGCAGCGTGGCGTTGTCTTCGCCGACTCGGCCTTTGCTCAGATTGACGATCAGCACTTTGCTTTGGTCCATGATCTCGCGCAGGTTCAACGACCGATCCGCTTGGCTGACGATGGCTCGCATGGTGCGGTTGGTCAGGAACGGCCGAATCTTGTTCTGAATCGCGGCCACGGCCTCGGTGCGATAGCGGTCGTCCCAATTGGCGAACTCGTGCAACCAAAAACTGCGAACCACGTCGTCTTGAATCTTCGGCACGATCAACTCGCGGTAACTTCGTTCTGCGAGCAGTCGCATCAACTCCAACATCGTGCCGCCTTGCTCAACCGTGGCGAACACGGCGTTGCGGAGCGTGTCCTCCAGCCGCGGCCCCCAAGAATCGTGGAGCTTCTTGAATGCGGACACGACACCGGACGTGACTTGGTCGATCAGAGCATCATCACGACAGGCAAGCGGATTGAAGGACACGGCGAAGTCTCGATCGCCAGCATCGAACAAGATCACGTCGTTCGTCCGCTGTTTCGGCATCGTGCGGATGATCGCCGTCGCGAGGTCGCCATGCGGATCAATGAGGCAAACGCCATGTCCGGCCTCGATGCCCGCATGGATCTGGTTGAGCAAGAGCGTCGTCTTACCCATGCCTGTCTTGCCGACAACGTACAAGTGCCGGCGACGGTCTTCCTGGGCGATACCGATGACGCGACGATCCTCGCGAAAGTGGACGCGGCCGACGATGACCGCCCCCGCTTCTGTTCCTGAATAGAACTTGGCTGGGACTTCAAGTTCGGCGAACTCTGTCGTCTGCATCTGCTCGGCGAGAACGGTCGCCGTGGGCGGATGCCACAGCGTCGCGAGTTCTTCATGCGACAAGAGAAAACTGCGACCGCTTTGCGGCTTCAACCGACCACGCCGAAACGGACCAAGGCGGAACATTCCGAGCCGCGATCGCGTGAATGCTCCGAACGCTCCTGCCAGTGAGTGCAAACGATCTCTGGCTCGCTCAACGTCATGTCCCAGCACGATGACGCTCAATCGAATGCGAGCCTCGAACAAGTGTCCCCCCAACTTGTCGCTCGCGGCTTGCAAATCCGCTTCGCGTTCGTGAGTGCGGCTCGTCGATGTGACGAGCGTGTTGCCGACGGAGTGGCCCTCCGACCGAACTGCAAAGAGTCCGATGATCCACGCGAGCGGCCACGTCAGTCGGCGTGTGATGTGCCGAGCATAGAAGACGGCCAAGCGGTAATGATGATGAAAGAACGGGCGGTCGAGCCGATGCACGGCTTTCATCGCAGCATGGCAACGCCGATGACTTGCCGGTCGAACTTCGACTTCGACTCGACAACACGTCGATTCGTCTTGCTTGATCGCTCGCAAGATGCCGTTGATCGGATCAGCGAAGTTGCGATTGAGTTGGTCCTCGAATTGTCCGTGTCGAAGAATCGGGAACAGTTCGGGAACGAGCGTTAGCTCAGCGGAATAGGTCTCGTGTTCCGCTGAATTCAATGACGATACCACTGACTCAGCGGTTGTGACGGAACACTGCGGATAATTCGCTGTGATCGGCCCGCAGACGAGTTGTTCAAGCTCTTTGGGGAATTCAAAGAACAAACCAACTCGGTTTTGCGATGATCCGAACCCGAAGACGATGGGCTGATGCTGGTGGTTCGCCTGATGAATCGCCGCGAGCGCCTTCTCCATGTATCGAGGGCCACGTTCGTTCGTCGCCGGTGCGGCCAGATTTTTCAGCACGTTCCCAGCATACCAAAAAAGCCGCCCCGATTCGGTCTGCGTGGCCTAACGCGAGGCGGCTCTCGCGGACGTTTCAAAATCCGGCGGCCTCGTTCATCATCCCGATGGGAGAATGGAGACGGCGTAGTACCCGACTCAAGGCGTCGGCAGAACTCGCGAGACATCCAAATTAGCAAACAAAGTTTCGCAGCGCCACGGCCTCCTTCAATCGAACCGGTGAAATCAGAAACGATGCGGTCGGATGAAAATTGACGAGTGCTTGCCACTCGCCAGCATGATCGACAAACAACGGCTTTCTCACTGCGTCCGCTTCCGCAAGGTACGCATCCTGAGTGGCAGCGTAGAAAAGACGACGATCTCGATTCCTGATCACCGCATTTGCGAGTGACAGCATGTGATAGGCTCGGTCCAGAGACTTTGTCAGGAACGCAACTCGGAACGCCGGCTTGGGGCCGACGCGACCGGTTCTCGCCCAGCCGCGCAGAACCGAGTCTTGATAAGCGTCGTAGCCGAGCAATTTGTTCTTGATGCTCTGATGGCTGAACGAGTCGATTGGCTCCGTGCTGTTGTCGATCTCGAACAAGACGTGAAAGAACTTGCCGCCGCTCGAAAACTCGAAGTGGCAGTCGGGCATCTGCGTTTGCTCGCCCGCATCCAAGACAAGCTCGTTCTCGCGGTGAAAGCGGGAAATTTCGACACGATGCTCGTGAGCGGCCACCAGCGTATGCACGATGATCTCGGCGACGGTCAGCGTGTGAACGAATCGCGACGGAGCGATCTCGCTGAAAAAGCTGCGGGGCGGCATCTCGGCCGATTCGCCGTGCTCCAGCCGGAAGCCTTCGGGCGTGAGTTTGTAATAGCTGAGCAACCCGCCCACGGCGGTTGCCGTGAAGGCTCGCACGAGTCCGGCTTCGGCCAGCGTTTGCAGTCGCTCGCGGACTCGGCGGTCGTCCAGAAACGGCTCTGGAAACGTGCGACTCGCGTTGAGCACGAGTTTCTTGGTGACGGGCGTGCGGCCGAGCAGCCGCAGCAGCGCGTGATCACGCGGCGCGAGGATGATTCGATTGGAATTTGCCATGCGTTTCGGAAGCAGCGTAACATCGTCCGCATACTTCTCCGATTGCCGAATGAACCAACCTCGTGGTTTCGTGAATGTTGACCAGCTACAGGCTCAGACAACACTCGAAGACGCCGCATTGAAATGCGGAGTGACGTTGAACACGACCGGCTCCGGTTCCGAAGTTCGGATCGACTGTCCGTTCGGTTGTCCTGGCGATCACGTTAGCCGCAAAGAAATCTCGATCAACACGACGAATGCCGAAAAGGTCTTCTGTTGTCACGCCTATCAATGTCAGTTTCGTGGAAACATGCTCGCTCTGATGCACGGCTGGCTCAACGGCCGCAAGCCCAGCGACGGCAAGCTACGCGGTGCGGAATTCCAACGTGTTCGTGACGTGCTCTCGAATCAAACGCAGATTGCGTCGCAATCCCGCGTCGTAGCAACGCCCACCACGACAGCAAATGCGGACGATGCCGTCGCTGAATCTGACACGGCCAGCAACGTGCCCTTGATTGACGCGGACAACGAAGCTGTTCGCGAGTTGGCGAACATCGACGCAAAGTTCGTCGTGGAGATCGCCACGATGAATCCGGCGGCGTCTGCGTACATCCGCCGTCATCCGTGCCTCACGCCGGAGTCGATGCGAAAGTGGCGAGCCGGTTACTTCCCGCACGACGGCGGCGGAGACAAACGGGGGTGGAGTCTTCGCGGTCACATCGTCTATCCGGTCTGCTCCGAAGACGGCAAAGTGCTCGCCTGGGTGGGCCGTGATCCGCAATTTGAGCAGAAGCAAACCGAGTTTGACTCGATTCGCCCCGAACTTCGCGGCGGCAAGCCCTTGCCGATGAAGCACAAATTTCCGAAGGGCTTTCATCGCGGTCAGGAACTCTTCGGCCAGCAAGCCAGCCGTCTGAAAGAACCTGGCTATCGTGAGGCCATCGCTCGGCACGGAATCGTTGTCGTCGAGGGCTTCAACGACGTGATCGGCTTGGACAATCTCGGCGTGCCGGCCATCGCGATCTGCTCGAATCGCATCACGGAAGCTCAAGTCGCGAAGATCACCGGCTGGGCAGAGCAACTCGCCGGCCGCAAGGTGACGTTACTTTTCGACTGCGAACAAACCGGCGATGACGGGGCGAAAGATGCGTTGTGGCTGTTCGCTCAACGTGGACTCGACGTTCGGCTCGGTTGGTCGCAGTCGATGCACGGTGCGGCGTTCAAAGGACGCCAGCCGGAAAGCCTCGCTTCGTCCGAGTGGAGCAATCTCGTTCGCTCCGCGACGGAGCGTTGAGCTAGCTCGGCGTCCCACGCCGCCGTGCCCTCCGGGCACATTCCGAGTCGATGCGCGTCCGTGGTGGCTCCGCCACCAACGCAGCGGACGCGACGATGTGGACGACGTAGTGGCGTGGCTCGCCGCGTGACTCACGCGAGCGAGTCGTTCTGCTCCGCAGCCGATCAGGCCGTGGGCCTGAGTGGTGCGGGGCCACGTCGCAGCCGTCGCTTCGACGGCGTCGCGACCCCAGGGCAGGAGCCGCGTCGGTCGCGAGTTACGAGTCGCCAGCGTGTCGGATGCCCTGGGGTCGCGGCGCAGCCATGCGACGTGGCCCCCTCGAAGCGTGGACGTTCTCGGCTTCCACAAGCCGTGTCGTCGGTCGAACTCCGTTCGCCCTGCGTTCGCCACACTCGGCGATCATTCGGCGAACCGGCGGCGATCGTCGCTCGCACGTTTCACCGCATTTTTGGAATCCGGCAAGCGGCGGACTTTTTTACTCCGCCTTGTCGTTCAAATTCTTGGGCTTGTCGTATCAATTCATTTTCAAGCAACGAGCGAATGCCCGTCTCGGTTTGCTAACAGATAGTTTGAAAACAATCTTTTGGCGTGACGGTTCAAAACGATGATGTTGGCTTTGGTCAGCGATTCTTGCGGAGTTCGATCGAAGAAAAACCGTCCGCCAAGTCCACCAGAGAGACTCGAAAACCATTCGGAGAGTCCACCAGTTGAGGTTGGAAATCGTCTGCGGAGTCCACCTGCGTCTGATTCAACTTGGTCGGCTCAACGACTGTCCGAGTCGCGTCGGGCCATCGCTTTGCCACTCAGGATGTTCTTGCCGGAAGCGATTCAGGAAATGAGTTCGTGTGAACTGATGGGCTTGCTCCCGGCACTCGTTGACGGAACGCCCGGATTTTTGAAGATCGTCGATTAGGCGTGACATCACGCCGTCAAACGCTTCGCGGGCTTCGTCTCGCAGATATTCCTCGAACGCATCGTCTTCGGATCGGAAAATCTGTGACTTGGCTTTCACTTGCTCTCGCTGTCGAGCAAGTTCCTGCTTGCGGAGTTCATGCCACCAGTCGGGTGGCGTGCGGCGCGATTCCTTGGCGGCTTTCAAGTTGTCGATGAAATACGCCTGCGGACTGTTCGTGAAGAAAGTTTCGCCTTGGCGTTCCCGTGCCGCGAGTGTGATGTCCGCCCACTGTTCGATCATCCGGGGAGAGTATTGGCTGATGACACGAGCAATCGTGCGATCATCCAAACCGATGGTCTTGAGCGGCTCATACAGGGGCGAGTCGGTCGGCTCGGCGCTTCGTTCGTTTCCTTGGGTGTCGAATCTCGGACCACGCAAAAGTTGAAAAACATATTGGCCTTTCGATTGCTTCCGAAAAAGGTGACGGGCATCGGTCTCGCCGGCTGGGAGTAGGACGATCTCGGCCTTTCGCAACTGCTCGATGCAATGTGCGACCTTCCAACGGAGTGGTGTGGTCTCCGTCGTGGCTGCGAAACCGAGCACGTCCACGGCGACGTGTCGCAAGTTGAGTGCGGGCGTCTCTTCCGCCCGCCAAAACAGTTTCTTGAGGAATAGATACAACCGCCGAGCGGCGGGACTGAGTTGCCGATAGACGCCCAAGTCGAACCGCAACGCCCCGCCCGTCGCACGAGCGAGTTCAAAAAAGAGCGAGTCCCAAACGAACCTCCATGCGCGGCCGGAGTCATCGCCGAGCGGTAGGGTGTAGCTCAGGAATCCGAACGAGACGGCCCGATGTTCGCCGCGAATCGGGTCGTAGAAATAGTCGTTCTGATAGCGGATGCCGGCGAGCCGTTTGATGGCAGCTCGGAACAACTCAAACTCGCGACCGCCTTTGTTGCTGCCGCCGATGATGCCCAGCCGTCGCAAGCAGAAGTACGGCGTCGCCATGAACTCGGCACTCGGTTCCGTCTGTGATATCGCGAGGGAAAGCAGTCCCCATAAATAAAGTTCATCGTGTGCCGAGAGTCCCTCCAATCCACCGATGCGAACGGCGGCTTTCTTCCGATTGCGACTCTTGTCCGTGAAGAAGTAGGACGTTTCAAAAATGAAGTTCGGTTTGAGCGAGACTTCCGAGTCGAGCGGGCAAAGAGCGTGCTCAACGAGACTCAGTTGGGCATTCGCTGTTGAGAGTGAGCGATGACTGTGTGGCCGAACCGGAACGCGGCTGTGCATCTCGATGACGGACGATACCACAATCGCCGCGCAGCGCTCATTGACGCGGAAAACAAACGATGTCCTGTTCGTGAAAGTTTCTCGGAGAAAGTTTCTTGACGAGCCAATGAAGTGCGTTGCATGTCAATCGGGCAATTGTGCAAGTTGTGGTAATCTCGTAGCCGTGCCTGAGCCAATCGCGCGTCGAGCCACCGTCATCACGTCACTCAACCTCAAGGGCGGAGTTGGCAAGACTCACGCTTGCTGGTTGATCGCCGGTGTCTGCCAAGAGCAGAACCGCAAGTGCCTCGTGCTCGATCTCGACAAGCAAGGCAACATCTCCACGAGCTTGCTCCCGAAGTTTGGCGGCGGCGTCGGCACCGATGCGTTCTTCAATCCGGCGATTGATCCTGAACTCTCAACACTGATTCGCAAGACGGCGTTCTCGTGTCTTGACGTGATCCCCGGCAGCTTCGCACTCGAACACTTCAATCTCACTGATCCCATTCAATGGAAGTCATCCGGCCTCGTGTTGTCTCTGGTCGATCCACTCCGCGAGGCGTCTGCCTTCTACGACTACATCCTGTTGGACTGTCCCGCCGATATCTCGCTCATCACCTACGCCGCGTTGTGTGCGTCGGACTTCTTGCTCGTCCCTCTGGAAGCCGCACAGTGGGGAGCACTCGGAACGCAGCACGTCCTCAAGACGTATGAGCATGTTCGTCAACAATACAACGCGAACCTGCAACTGCTGGGCTTCGTCGTGTCACGCTTCAAGCGGATGCGGAAATATCAAACAACCTACCTCAAACAACTCCGTGAGCATTTCGGTGCGGATGCATTCGAGACGTTCATCCCCGACCTCTCGACGTTCGAGCAAGCCGTGACCGACCGTATTCCCGTCAATCTTCATTCCCCTTCTTCCCATGCCAGTCATGTCGCCCGTGAATTCTTCGCCGAAATCGAACGCCGCACGGAAAGGCTCCGAACAGTCCGCGATGTCCGCAGCGTCAGCCGCGTTCAACAGCCTGTCGGGGCTGTCGCTTGACCAGACTCAAGCCGCCGTTCCGCCGGATCAACAAGGCCGCCGCCGCTTGCCGAACTCGTACCTGATTCGGCGCGAGCAACTCACCGCCGATCCCACTCAGCCCCGAAAGGTCTTCGACGAACAGGAACTCTCGGAACTCGCCGCCTCGATCCAATCACGCGGCATCAAGCAACCGCTCACCGTCCGCTGGGACACCGCCACGAGCAAATACATGGTCATCGACGGTGGCCGTCGCTTCCTCGCGGCCGAACGCCTCGGCCTTGTCGAACTCCCCTGCTGGATTCAAGAGGGCGACTCGAAAGACGTGTTGGTCGATCAAATCGTCCACAACTGGCAACGTGCCGATCTCCGCCCCGAAGAAACCGCCGACGCTCTCGCTCGGCTCCGCGACGAATTCGATCTCTCTCAAAAGCAAATCTCCGAACTCACCGGGAAGCCGCCCGGCGAAATCAGCAAATTCCTGGCGATTCACGATCGCGTTACCCCCGAAGTCCAGAAGCTCGCTCGCGAGCATTCGGAATCCGAATCGCCGCTCACGATGCGGCATCTCTACAACATCTCCAAGCTCGACGACGCAACCGCTCAAAAGGAACTTGCCCGCGAAATTCAATCGAAACGACTGACCGCTCTCGAAACCGAGCAGCTTGTCACCGGTCGTCTCGCTCAAAATCGCCATCCTCGGACTCGTTCACCACAGCGGCGGGTCTTCATCACGTCGTTGGCAAAAGTGGTCATCTCGTTTCAACAACAAGACGCTTCGGCTGAACAACTCCATGCCGTACTCGATGAAGTCCGTGACCAACTTCGACAGCATGAAAGTGAGTCATGACGATGTTGGTTGTTGTCACTAAACTGTCACAGTTTCAATTGTGACATCGGCAAAAATCGGCTAAATTCGCACTGCTACGCAAACTGCTGGAAGACGTTGATTTGGCGAGAAAACAATGATTTTGCAGTGAGTTTTGGTTGTCCGACGCCCCCGGATTCCGTCGGCCTCCGGAGCCGAAGGTTAGAGGTTCGAATCCTCTCGGGGGTACTGGCTGTACAATTCCGCTGCCGCGCAAGATTGACGGTCGCACACTGCCGTTGAATAGCGCGCCGAATCTTTGGAATCGAGGCGGCTCATGAATCGGATCCGTTGTGGCGTCATCGGCCTGGGCTGGTTCGGTGAGCATCATGTCGACACGCTCGGGCAGCTCCCGCAGGCCGAACTGACGGCGATCTGCACGCGGAATCCGGCGCGACTCGGCGAGGTCGCTGCGAAGTATGGTGTCTCGCAAACCTGCACGGACTATCGCGAGTTGCTGGCCAATCCGGA
>Ga0194131_10000105_pt1 | contig 124000 bp, 135 predicted proteins | sample TA2KigO120mmetaG_FD_148631 | JGI IMG/M metagenome (GOLD analysis project Ga0194131, IMG submission 148631) | Freshwater microbial communities from Lake Tanganyika, Tanzania - TA2015053 Kigoma Offshore 120m | ecosystem: Environmental > Aquatic > Freshwater > Lake | place: Tanzania: Lake...
CTCCCCGGCTCACGATTCACGACAAATCCGTCACATCGGAGAGGTGCGAGAGCGGCCGAATCGGGCAGTCTCGAAAACTGCTGTCGGGGTAACTCGACCGTGGGTTCGAATCCCACCCTCTCCGCCACACCATACTTCGTGTGACCCGCCGACTCACCAGGCGCAGCCTTTTTGCATTGAGGTCGGCGGATACATACCGCCTGTATTTCAGCTCCCCGCCTTCTCCTTCAGTACCCTCCGCAATTCCACCATTGCGAAGGTATCCCTCTCGCAATAGCGAAACAGCGCGTCTCGAATCGCGGCGCGCTCAACCCAATCGGTTTCGACAAACACCATTCGATAGTACTCAGCCGCCGCCTGTCCCCCCTCTCGAATACGGAGATCGTCATAGGCGAGCGAGGGCGCCAACACTGGCAAGACGGACTTCATCGAGTATGATCCATTGAATCCGGGGTGATAATAATGATCTTTGACAATGAGGTGTAGATCCCAGAGGCGCTTGAGAATCGGCTGGAAGGCGAACCGGAATTCCGGAAATGCTTCGGCCAATTGCCGAATCATTGCTTCTTCGTATGTGGAATAAACGCAGATGCTCCCATGCTTGCCCAAGGACTCGATCAAGGCTTCCGCCCATCGTTTGCGCGGCTCGGTTGGCTCTTCATGGAGAAATTCCTGATGGATCACTGTGCCAGACTCGTCTTCGATATGATTCGACCACTGCACGGGAATCGCTTGATATGGCCTGGTGGACGGCACGCGCGGGGCCGCGAGCATCACCGTTTCAAAGTCCACATGATGCACAGGATATTGGATCGATTGCAGCGCGGCCCCCAGTTTCGTGGACACCCATTCCATATTATCTTTCACTCGTCGCTGGGAGACCGACAGTCTTATTCCGGAGGGAATCTCGTCGATTGTCGTGATCCCCTGTTCGAGCAAGCCTGTGACCAGCTGTTTGGAGCCCGGCAAGTGATAGATCCACCTGGCTGGTTTGTCTTTCGTGCAATGCTTCCAGAATGGACATTCATAGGGGCTCTGGCAATGAGGACCAGGCTCCACTGCCGGAGGTACGTGCTCGAGCAAGAGGGCTTTCATCTCGGCAACTTGTGCCGAAACGTTCACCCGTCGCCTCATCACAGCGTCGGTCACGTCGTCGATCACGAACAATCGGCCAACGTCGATGCCGCCCCCTTCATAGACATAGCCTGTATTGATATGCATGAGGCACACCGCCGACAGGGTAATGCCGCATCCCTGCAGTACGTCGCTTTGAATCGCCAGATCGGCAAGATGCACGTCCTTGACCCGCGAGGACGATTTCACCTCGATCAATCGCCAAGACGGACCATCTTCTTCCGTCCTTGCCGTCCGTTCGAGAATATCCACGCGCACGAGGACTCCATCATGCTCGAACGCGCCTTCAAAAATCGCCGATACGTCCGGATCGGCTAGTGCTGCAACTGTATGGGCAAGGGCGGCCTCCCGTTGGCGGTAGCCTTCATCGATCAACAAGCCTCCAGAAAACCGTGATCGGGCCAGCACACCAAGCTCCGTCCCCATCTCAAGCACGGCCTGCATGGATGGGTCTGGTGGCGCAGCCCAATCGGGGTGGTGCACATCCAAATACACCCGTTTATGGCATTGAAGGCCGGCCAGAAACTTCGACTTGGATAAGCGTGGTGCGGGCAAGAAGCGAGTGGTCCGATCCAACTCTGTCATGGTGGATCAACCCTAACGAACCCCTCACGCATTTGTCTAGCTGACATTGTTCATGAACCGCACCGTTTCTGTTAGGATATCCGATTGATGCCGATCTTTTCCCGTATCAGAAAATCTGTCCTCAGCCTTGCACTCCCGATCACCGTGAGTAGTCTTTTGCAACGGGCGGAAGGTATCGCCGCGGTGTTCTTGGTGGGTGGCCTGGGCGCAAGCTCCATTGCTGCAGTCGGATTGGGGCAACTGCTCATCTTCATCGGCACAACACTCCTTTCAGGGCTTTCAGTCGGCGCCAATGTGTTGGTGGCCCAACTCTGGGGAGCACGACGTACCAAAGACGCCGGTGAGGCAGCCACCCATCTCGTGGGCCTGTCGCTGATTGCCTCGGCGTTGCTGGCTCTTGCCGGCGTATCCGGAAATAGTCTGGTCATGAGTGCACTCGGAGCACAACCCGATGTGATCACTCAAGCCGTTCCCTACTCGAACATCATCTTTCTTGTCATACCCCTTACGATTCTGATCCAAGTCTTGTCGTCCATTCTCCAAGGAACCGGTAATACCAAGACCCCCATGCACGCGCTCATCGGTGTGAATATTCTCCATATCCTCGTGGCCTATCCTCTGGTGTATGGGAAGTGGGGGGCCCCAGCCTGGGGCATTCAAGGTGCAGCCTGGGCCGTCGGGATTGCTGAATCAAGTGGAGCGGCCTATCTCCTGTGGTCGTGCCGAAAGCTCCTGGCACGCCCTACGGTTCTGCGCAGAGATTTGATTCATTCAGCCTGGCAAATCGGCGCGCCAGTATCCGGCGAGCGAATCGTCCAGCAAGCCGGGATCATCTTGTATACCAAGATCATCCTGATCTATGGGACAGTTTCGTATGCTGCACATCAAGTTGGACTCTCCATCGAATCCTTCTCGTTTCTGCCCGGCTATGGCTTCGCGATTGCCGCCGCCACGATGGTGGGGCAAAGTATTGGGGCTGGCAAATACGTGCGCGCCAAGCTGGAAAACTGGGAGGTCAATCGTCTTGCCGTCGCCGGCATGGCCGCGATGGGCATCATCTTCTTCTTCTTTCCCTATGCATTAATGCGAGGGTTCACACAGGATGACGCGGTTATTGAGCTCGGCACACAGTTTTTGCGGATCGTTGCGCTCATGCAAGTGCCACTGGCCATCACGATGGTCCTGGCGGGCTCCTTGCGCGGCGCGGGGGACACCCGATTCATTATGTGGGCAACGATCGCCGGCATGTGGGGCGTGCGGGTTCCGCTCGCCTTCATCTTCGGGGTGTGGCTGCAGCTGGGAGTGTTTTATGTCTGGACGGCGATGATCGCGGATTGGACCGTTCGGATGACGTTGTTGCTATGGCGCTACCAATCGGAACACTGGAGGCAGATTCAAGTCATCCGACGATCCGACCAAGCATAAGTTGCGCCGAAACAGGCGCCGGCCACCGCGGCTTGGAGGAACATATTCTCAACGGGCATGGCGATGGCCCACCAGACAATGGCTGCGATCAGTCCCGATACCGCCCCAAGTAGAATTTTCCCGCCGGCGAACCGAAACCATTCGATGAGTACCGTCCAGGTTGTCATAAAGAGCACGCCGGCCGCCATCGAGGCCCAGAGATGGGAGAGATCTTGCTTGAGGAACCAGACTTGAATTGCTCCGGCGATGAGCCCAAGCACAAAACCTGTGATTCCTCTCTTCAACAATTCAAGGAACAACGGCTTCGCATCGCTCACTGTAGTCCTCCGATCCTCATACAGTCTTTCCTTGCGCTAGTACAACCACACATGCCCGCCGGATCGGAGGGCAACCCCAGATTGCGGCGTCACCTGTTCGACTCCAAACAGCCACCGCCGTTCGGGACGCAGAAAGTAGAGTTTCATGCTTTCAATGGTCACTCTGCCACCGGCCCTCCCCTGGGGTTCACTACCAAGAATCTGCTGCCAAGCCGTCCGCCACAGTGACGGGCGGACATGGATGGGGTCGAACCCGTACCACGTTGGGTCTAGCCGAAATAACTTGGCACCGTATCGTTCGGCCAATACCGCCAGTCCTTCATTCACACGCTCAGCCCGATCGAGTACTTGAGGTAAGGATAGCCGGCAGTTCGGGACCAGGACCGAGCGAAACGCCAGATATTTGAGATTCGACATGCGACGCACGCTGGCAAGGGGAAGGTCCGTAATCACGATATCGGCGGTCACCTGACTGAGACGAACCAACACTTCTTCGACCCATCCCAGAGTTTGCTCGACTGAGAACCCATACAGAATATCGTTGCCAACATCAGTAACCAGCCCCCTGGTGGTCATTGGAGATCGCCGTTCCAATTCAGCCCACAACCCAGATTTCAGGATGCCGGGTAACATACGCGCGATGAACCGGCTGGGAGCGCCATAGGACCGCCCATGACCCAGTGCCGCCAACACTTCAACCTCTGGTCCCCACATTGTTCGAGCCGTCGAGACGACAGCCTGGAACCCACGGGTTAAATTGCTGGCACCCAAGGCTACAACACGATACATGGTTCTCGGTCAAACTATGACGTTGGTGGACACGTTGTCTCTCGAGTGTCCCGACCTGGTCCCTTGGTGACTTCAATACGCCCCACACCTTTAACGTTGGCGCAGAGATCACCCAGTCCCGGAGTGACTAGACGAAACGGACCGCCCTTTGAATCAGGCAGCGGTGTGCCATCAAGCTCATAGACGAGGACCCCGTACTCTCTGGCTTGTTGCAACGTGAGACACGCCGAATACTTTCCATCGACGGCATGAACAGCGACATGATCCGCGTCAATGGCCAAGGCTGGAACGTCGAGCAACCCCTTCAACCGAATCCCTCGCCCCTGCATGCCCGGCATCACCGTAGAAACATCAAGCTGGTGTTCTTCAGGCAACGACGCGATTGCCATGCGGTCAAAAGAGATCGGCTGCACAACAGCACCGTCAATTCTGACCCGGCCTGGACTCGTCTGTTCCTTCTCAGTCATCGTCTTGATCATGGCCGTCAAGGCCGCATTCACGGGAGTTGGAATGCCCAATTCACGCCCCATCCTGACAATAAAGCCGTTTAGATAGTCGATTTCTGTCCTCCGTCCTGCCTTCCAGTCGTCGTACATGGACGTATGAATATCACGAATTTCCTGGGTGGCTTTGACGACCCGATCGGGCATATCCAACGGTAAGGGCACCTTCATCGCCGCTGACACCGCTGCCACCTCTCCGACGATTTGCCGGATCACGCCCATCATCTCCGGATGATCCAACGCTTTCGCTACATGGTCGTCGATCAGGACGGTCATTGGGTTAAAGACGCAATTCCAACACATCTTTTCCCACTTGGTGCGGCGAATATCTTTGGAGAGATGGCACGGAATGCCAGCTGCCGTGAATATCTCTCGGATAGCGAGTAGCCGCGTACTCTCATGGCCCATCAGTTCACCGATGGCCACTGCGCCTTTCTTATAATGCTCAATGACGCCGGGCTCGACAATTTTCGAGTAGATGTAGGCCACGCCACCGACCACACAATTCCGTTGTAGGCGCGCATGAAGCCGGTCTTCGGTATCGATCCCATTCTGCAGTGTAAGGATAACCGTCGTATCGGTCAGTACCGATTCAATTTGAGACAGCACTTCGTCGAGATCGTATGCTTTTACTCCGAGTACAATGAGGTCAGGCCTGGGAAGTTGCCGCGCATCTGAGGCAGCTTGAGCTCTCACCGTAAATGTTCCGTCGGCACTGCGGATCGTCAATCCATGTCGTTTCACCGCCATCAGCGTATTGGGCCGCAGCAAAAACGATACATCGGGATTGGTTTTGGCCAAGCGTGCTCCAAAATACCCGCCAACCGAGCCGGCCCCGATCATCAAAATTTGTTTCATGTTCCTATCCTCGTGGTTGCGATCACTACGGGCGTACTATAGCATGCGTCGATCGAGGGGCGCAGCCGTTCGGCCGGACGGTACACTACTATGGTACCTGGTTCCAATTTGGGACTCGTTAGAGAAAAGATCGCCACGGCACGAAACGTAGTCGTGCTCACTGGTGCCGGAATTTCCGCCGATAGCGGTGTGCCGACGTTTCGCGGTACCGACGGATTGTGGAGGAATTTTCAGGCAGAGGACTTGGCAACACCTGACGCTTTTGCACGGAACCCACGACTGGTCTGGGAATGGTACAACTGGCGTCGCGAATTGATCGCCACGAAACAACCCAATGCCGCCCACGAGGCTGTCGCTGAATTAGAACGGCAGTATTCCCAATTCTGGTTGATTACCCAAAATGTGGATGGACTGCATCGGACGGCGGGCTCACACAAACTGTCCGAGATTCACGGCAACATCTGGAAGGTTCGCTGCACCAACTGCCGACGAGTGGTCGAAAACCATGATATGCCGATCCAGATCTTGCCAATGTGCGACCACTGTCATGGCCTCCTTCGGCCTCACATTGTCTGGTTCGGCGAATCGCTGGCTGACGAAGACCTTCGGCAATGCGATGGCGCCCTTCGCTCATGCGACCTGTGCTTGATCATCGGCACATCCGGTGTCATGTACCCAGCCGCAGGATTCGCCTCAATCGCGAAAGAAGCCGGCGCGTTCGTGGCGGAAATCAATCTCAATATCACGCCACACACCGGCCTTGTCGATGTGTCCTTGCAAGGGCGAGCCAAAGATGTAGTGCCGTTGTTGATCGGTTCTTGAAAAAAGCTCAGGTTAAGACTGAGGGTACAGCCGTCCTGGATCTTACCCTCGCCCGCTCTGCTCCAGCTGATCGATGAGCGGAAGCAGGTCGTCCAATGTTCGAATCGATCGGATATCAGCCCCTTGCTGGGTCCCTCCACGATCCAGTAGCACGGCATGCAGCCCAGCCCTGCTGGCCCCCTCGACATCGTCCCGCAGACTGTCGCCGATGTGCAGGGCTTCCTCCGGATCAACCGCGTGCTTCTCCAGCGCGAGTTGAAAGATCCTGGGAGCCGGCTTTGAGGCCTGTGCCAGACTGGAAATCGTCACTGTGTCAAACGTCTCTGCAAGTCCTAACCCCCGGATCACCGTGAAAAGCCGCGAGTCGAAGTTCGAGATGATGCCCAATTCTACTCCGCGCGCCTTTAGAGCGGCCAACGTCTGCGCTGTTTCTGGAAAGAGCTGCCAAGACTCCGCCTCTTCGAACACCTGAAAGACTCGCTCGAAAAAGTCATCAAACCGCTCGAACATTCCGACCCGATAAAAGACGTTGTGCACGATGTCAAACCACCAGAGGCGCTCGCTGTGTTTGATCTGCGCCGATTCCGTGGCAGCAAATATCGGTGGCGGAGCATCACGAAACGCTCGGCCAAATGCCAACTTGATGGCGGAGAGAGACTGCGGCGTCTGCGCAAAGCCGAATTCCGTGGCATACCGGAGATAAATCTCGGCCACCGACCCCTTGACGTGAAAGAGGGTATCGGCGGCGTCGAAAAAGACGACTCGGATCGAATGGCTGATGTCCATTAGTCCTCTGATTCAATCAGTAATTGTGCGTTAACAGCGGCGCTGTCGTTATGGCAATCACCGATCAGCTGTTTTCATGATAAAGAATACCTTCACTGCTAGCTTCGTAAAAACCTAAGAAATACTGACCATGCGATGCCATCCCTCATCTTCGTCGTCGACAGCAGTCCGGCCGTTTGCCGGTTGGTCGAACAGCTCTCAGCCCCAGAGAGATTTGAAGTGATCAGATTCCAGGATGGTTCCGCGGCATTGGAAGCCGCCCGACAAATGAACCCCACGATGATCATTGCGGATTACCAAATGAGCAACATCATGCTTTTCGGATTTTGTAAGGAAATCCATGCACTCGATCATCTCAGTGAAACCTCTCTCATTGCACTCGTGAATCTGGCTGATCGTCCAGATGAAAAACTCCTCCGCACATTGGGGGTCACAACTTTCCTCAACAAACCGATCCAGTCGGACGATTTGCTCATGAACATCAAGTCCGTCCAGCAACATCAAGCGGTGGGGAACGGCAAGGGGCTCAAACGCCGATCCTGGCCTCTGACATCGACTGGTTCAGATGAGGACGACGACGCGCCAAACTCCATCCTCAGCACGACTGAGATAGACGAGCCGGCCGAAGATCAAGCGAGTAGCCCCCCCCTCCTTACGGATCGTCCCCACCGCGTCGACATCGCCAACAGGCATCGGTAATCCACAATGCAAGGGAACAGGCCAATTTGTGTCGACCTCGCCTAAAGGAATGCAGACTAAACCCGCTCATCCTCAGGACTCAAGCGTGGACGACGTCAAACTTTCGATCAATATCCAACCGATGGTGCAAAAAGAAGTGCGGGCTCAGCTCGGGGAGATCCAGTCCGAGGAATACCTGGTGTTGATCATTCGCCCTCTGTTATCCCAGACATTGCCGTCCCTGCTAGAAAAGGCACTGAAAACCTTCGAGCCTATGATCAAGCAATCCGTGTCGGATATCGTTGGGCCAGTGCTTAATACGACGCTCGATCAGCGGTTGCCCGAACAAGCCGAGGCCAATATTTGCAAATACCTTGCCACAGTGATTTACGAGCAAATCGGATCGATCGACCAGTTGATCAAGGATGAAATCCAGGCTGTCGTGCTGAAACAGGCACCACTACAGGCCAATGATCTCATACGAACCGTTGCTGAAACGACTGTTGAGGAGGCGGTTCAGCAACTCGTCCCGGGACTGACTGAGCAACAAATCAAAGCCGAACTTACACGGTTGACCCGCGATCCGTAGGCCGACTGCGGCTTCGCCGTAGCCGCTACCCTTTTTTCCCGCGCTTTGCTGCTGCGCGACGTGCCTTGATTAAGGCCTTCACCCGCTTCACATTCTTTTGATGCTTCCGTCTTGTCTTGCGATCTTTTTCACGTCCTCGTGCCATGCCAGCTCCCTGCCCTAGAGTGAATAAATTTCTTCCAACGCTGTGTGTATAGCATAGGCCGAACAGAGCCACAAGCAGTCTGGCTACGCCATTTGCTGCGCGACGCGGACATGTTAAGATGCGCCCCTTCCTTTTCTAGGATCATCAGGAGTACGCCGCAATTGGAGAAGACCTACGAACCCAAATCCGTCGAAGACCGGTGGTCGCGTGAGTGGATCGCCCGAGGCTATTTCCGCGCCGCCGGGGGCCATTCGGGCCAACCCTACTGTATCGTCATCCCCCCGCCAAATGTCACCGGTTCACTTCACGTCGGCCACGCCCTCAACCATTCACTGCAAGATATTCTGATCCGGTGGCGCCGCATGCAGGGGCGCAACACCCTCTGGATTCCTGGTACCGACCATGCCGGAATCGCGACGCAAAATGTGGTGGAAAAGCAGCTTGTGGCCGAAGGCCTGTCTCGTGATTCGTTAGGGCGGGAGCGGTTTGTTGAGCGCGTGTGGCAATGGAAAGCTACCTCTGGCAATACGATCATCAACCAGCAAAAACAACTTGGTGAATCCTGCGACTGGGATCGATTGCGATTCACAATGGACGAGGGGTTGTCGACGGCTGTCCTCGAAGTCTTTGTTCGACTCCATGAAGACGGACTAATCTATCGTGGGGAGCGGCTCATTAACTGGTGCCCGCGCTGTCTGACCGCCCTTTCTGATATTGAAGTAGAGCATGAAGAAGTAAAGGGAAAGCTTTACTATTTAAAGTATCCACTGGCGGATGATCCACATGCCGCGCTGACCGTCGCCACCACCCGTCCAGAAACGATGCTAGGCGATACGGCGATTGCAGTCCATCCGGAAGATCCACGCTACCGCCATCTGATCGGCAAGAAGATCTGCCTGCCGTTGACCACCCGAGAAATCCCAATTGTCGGCGATCCGATTCTCGTCGATCTGGAGTTCGGCACCGGTGCAGTGAAGATCACACCGGCGCACGACTTCAACGACTATGAAGCGGGAGAACGGCACAACTTGCCTCGAATCGCTGTGCTGGATCATGCCGCCTTGCTGGAACCGGTCGGGATGCAGAAGGGAGCGGTCGAGACATCGGTGATCGACATGCTCCGAGGTCTCCCCGTCTCCAAAGCGCGACCCAAGGTCGAAGCCCTTCTCCGTGAGCGGGGAATCCTCGAAAAAACCGACGACCACAAAATGGCGGTTGGCAGGTGCTATCGCTGCAAGACCATCGTCGAGCCCTATCTGTCGCCACAGTGGTTCGTCAAGATTCAGCCACTCGCCGATCCAGCCATTCAAGCGGTGGAAGATGGACGGATCCGGATTATTCCGGAGAACTGGGTCAATAATTACCTTGGCTGGATGCGGGAGATCAAAGACTGGTGCATCTCACGGCAAATCTGGTGGGGACACCAGATTCCAGCGTGGTACTGCCTGGCCTGCAACGATCGTATGATCCTCACCGGAGATCATCGAACGACCATCTTGCAAGGCGCGATACCGATTGTATCCAAATCAGCTCCTGCCGAATGTCCCACCTGCGGCAGCCGAAACTTGCTACGCGATCCGGATGTGCTCGACACCTGGTTCTCATCCGCACTCTGGCCATTCACAACCCTCGGATGGCCAAATCAGACATCGGAGCTGAAAACGTATTACCCCACGTCCACGCTTGTAACAGGACTGGATATTTTGTTCTTCTGGGTTGCGCGCATGATCATGATGAGCCTGAAGTTCATGAACGATGTGCCGTTCAAGGACGTCTATATCCATGCCTTGGTTCGCGATGCTGAAGGCCAAAAAATGAGCAAGTCCAAGGGCAATGTGATCGATCCACTGCACGTTATGGATCAATTCGGCACCGACGCCCTTCGGTTCACACTGGCCTCGATGGCCTCACCAGGACGCGATATCAAGCTGGCAGAAGAACGGATCGAGGGCTACCGCAATTTTGCCAACAAAATCTGGAACGTTGCCCGCTTTGCACTCATGTATCTCAACGGCTCGCGCGCTCCCCTGCCACCGACGCAGCGAACTTTCCCTGACCGATGGATCTTGAGCCGTCTCAACCACACGATCCACACTGTCACGGCAGAACTGGAATCGTACCGCTTCGACCATGCAGCCACAGCTCTCTATCAATTCGTCTGGCACGAGTACTGTGACTGGTATGTGGAATTGATCAAACCGGTCCTCCAAACACCCGACCATCCGGATGGAGCCAGCACGAGGCACACCCTGGTCGAGACTCTGGAGACGACCCTGCGGCTGCTTCATCCGTTCATGCCGTTTATCACAGAGGAAATTTGGCAAGCGATACCCCATCAAGGTGAAAGCATCGTGGTACAACAGTATCCAATCGTCGATCAGACCTGGACATCGCCTAAAGCCGAGCAACAGTATGCACTGCTAGAACAGACAGTCAGTTTAGTCCGTACCGGCCGAGTCCTCCTGAATTATCCGCCGGGGCAACAGATTCTGTTTCATGTCGGACACGACGACCCAAACAGGCAATACCTACTCCAGCGGTTACAGCCGCATCTAGGTCATCTCAGCCGTGGCACGGCCGAGGTAAACCCGGCAACTGAGTGGCCTGCGGGACAACGGCTTCAACTTGTCACGGAAGGCTTGTCGGTCGGCCTCACGGTGTCCGGCGACGTCGATCTCAAGAAAGCGCTCGACCGCCTAGCCAAACAACTCGTCGAGAGTGATAAGGAATCGCAGCGCCTCGACGGGAAACTAAAGAATGCAGAATTTGTCTCGAAAGCACCACCCGAGGTGATTGCAGAATATCAGGAACGGATGCGCACCCTGTCTCGTGACCGTGCACTCCTAGCGAGCAGTGCGGCCCAACTGCGCACGATGCTAGGGACGTGACCGATGGCACGGCTCCCCACCGCCGAAATTCGTCGTGCAGTCCGGCTTGGACTTGAAGAAGACCTCGGCCAAGGTGACGTTACTACCTCCGTACTCTTCCCGAAGCCGATACCGGCTTGTGCCACCATTGTGACACAACAGCGGTGTGTCGTGGCTGGAATGGCCGCAGCCGTGCAGACTTTTCTCGTCGTGGATCCCACACTCACTCTCTCAGTCGTCCGACATGACGGCGAGCTGGCCCAAAAAGGCGAATCGATTCTGCATATGACCGGGGACGGGCGTTCGATCTTACAGGCCGAACGGGTCGCACTGAACTTTCTACAACATCTCTCCGGCATTGCCACACTCACACACCAATTCTGTACAGCCATTAAAGGCTATAGAGCCGTTATTCTGGATACGCGAAAGACACTCCCTGGCTGGCGTGCGCTTCAAAAGTGGGCGGTTAGGCTTGGCACCGGGCGGAATCATCGCATGTCGCTTGGCGATGGTGTGTTGGTTAAAGACAACCATCTGGCACTGCTCCGACGAACTAACCAGGCTATCCGATCCGCCTGTCGGTTGGCGAAGGCCGGCGCTGCAGGCAGTCTGCCAATCATTGTCGAGGTAGAATCTCTCTTGGAAGTCCAGCAAGCAATTGCGGGAAAGGCCGACATTATTTTACTAGACAACATGACTCCGGCTATGGTGCGTCGTTCGATCAAATTGATTAACGGCCGCGCCACAGTGGAAGTTTCGGGTGGGATTACCTTGAGGAACGTCCGCGCCATGGCTGCTGCCGGTATCGATCGGATCTCGATCGGTGCCCTGACCCATTCAGCTCCGGCAGTCTCGCTGAGTCTGATTATGACTTCGGCCAAAAAGCGTTCGCACCAGTCTGGTTGACTATGCTCTCCTCTACTCCCCTGACCCTCGACAATATCCGCAGTACACTGACAACGAAGTCATTGGGACAACAGTTTCACCTACACCAAGAGCTCGCTTCGACCAATTCCGAAGCATTATTGTTAGCTCACGCCGGCACTCCACATGGCACTGTGGTAGTGGCCGAACAACAGTCTGCCGGACGAGGGCGACAGACACGTCACTGGCATTCCCCTCCTCACGTCAACATTTATTGTTCCATCGTGATTCGAGGAATCGGACCGGCCCTCAAACTTTCGGAGTGGCTCGCATGGGTGCCGCTCGTCAGTGCACTCGCAGCGGCAGAAGCAATTCGTACCACGACATCTGTAGAAGTCTCTTTGAAGTGGCCGAACGATCTCCTGTTCCACAACCGTAAGGTGGGCGGCATTCTCTGCGAGAGTGCACACATCGCATCTGACATCCCAATCGTCGTGATTGGGATTGGCCTCAACGTGAATATGACCGCTGACTCATTCCCTGAAGATTTGCGTCAAACGGCAACTTCCCTCTATGCGATTTCTCACAAGCTTATCGATAGAAACAAGCTAATATCTCAACTATTACTTGAGCTTGAAGTGGTCCTAGATGAGCTGGGAAATCAAGGATCTCGACGGCTGCGCAGGGTGTACATTTCCCATTGTCACACAATTGGCAGGCACATCCGACTGTTTCTTGGTAACGATCAAGAACTCATTGGCACGGCGGAGTCCATCGGAGCTGACGGCGCATTGCAAGTCCGGCCCCTGCCCTCCCCCCCCGGAACACACCTATTGCCTCTCCTCAATATACGTGCTGCGGATGTCATACATCTACGATGAGTAGCAGTTAACCGCTCCCGCAGGTACAATAGACTCGATGCTCGCAGCGATCGACATCGGCAATACCACCGTCATGTGGGGTGTGTTCGAAGGAACATCCCTCCTCGCTCATTGGCGACTAGCCACGAATCCAACAGCCACGGTCGATGAGTACGGCATGCTCTGCATGAACTTGCTGACACGGACCGGCCAAGCCCCCGATAAGGTCACTGGGGCTATTATTTCCAGTGTGGTCCCGTCTCTCACGGAATTATTCGAGACGATGGTTAGCTCGTACTTTGGCTGCTCCCCGCTCATCGTCACATCAGATATGGACACAGGGCTGATGCTTCGATATAAGAACCCTAGGGAAATTGGCAGCGACCGTATCGTCAATGCGGCCGCCGCCTACCATAAATTTCATCGCGATCTCGTCATTGTCGACTTCGGCACCGCTACAACCTTCTGTGCGGTGACTAAAGACGGAGATTACCTTGGAGGGGCTATCGCTCCAGGCCTCAGTATTTCAGCCGAGGCTCTGTTTACTCGCGCCGCTAAACTCAGCAAAGTAGAACTCACGAGACCCAAATCTGTCATCGGCAATGATACGGCAAGCAGTATTCAATCGGGCCTCCTCTTCGGCTATGCCGGGCTCGTCGATGCCCTTGTCCGGCGAATGGAACGGGAAATGGGACACCCCTCTTATGTCATCGCCACAGGTGGACTTGCTCCTATCGTCGCCCCAGAAACCGATTCGATTCAAAAGATCGAACCCCTGCTGACCCTCGAAGGCCTTGAGTTCCTCTACCGGCGTACTCGTGGGACCGCTTCACCTTCCTGAAGTTTGCACATCCGATCATTACCCACATTTTCACGAGACATTTCTTTTCCCCATCTGTTGACTTCTAACCCTCTATGGATATCTGCATCCTCTAATAGACACATGTACAAGCTAAGCGCAGGACACTATAGAGGTAAAAGTGAGTACAATTAATGACTTAGAAGATGGTGGCGCGGGCGAAGATACGCCAAATACTGCAACCGTCGATCCCCTCCTCGCGGAAACACAGAATGCTCTAAACTCAAAGACCGACGAATGCAACGCGCTGAACGATAAATACTTAAGGCAGGCCGCAGAGTTTGAAAATTATAAGCGACTCGCTCAGCGTGACCAGCGCGATCAGATCAAATTTGGCAACGAACAGCTCCTGAAGGAAATGTTACCTGTGATCGACAATCTCGAACGAGCCCTCAAGGCTGCCCGCGATTCCGATAAGGGAGGACGTTCCGCGTTAGTTCAAGGAGTGGATCTGACGCTAAAACAACTATCCGGCAGCCTCGCCAAATTCGGCGTGCAGGCGATCGAGACAATTGGCCAAGTATTCGATCCGACCACCCATCAGGCCGTCGCACATGTACCATCCGATACTGTGCTCTCGAATCACGTCATCGAGGAGTTTCAAAAGGGCTATCGGCTGCATGAACGAATGCTCCGTGCCGCCATGGTCAGTGTGTCGTCTGGACCTGTAGCTGTGACCGATCAGGAGACAGCTCCGAACTGACCCGGTCATTTTAGTGAACCGTTGCAATTGAGAAGGAAGGAGTCCACCAATGGGTAAAGTCATCGGCATCGACCTCGGCACCACAAATTCCTGCGTCGCCATTATGAGCGGCGGAGACCCTGTCGTCATCGCCAATGCTGAAGGGAGCCGCACGACTCCTTCCGTTGTGGCCATCACGGATAAGAATGAACGCCTCGTTGGCCAAATCGCCAAACGGCAGGCCATCACCAATCCGGAAAACACCATTTTCTCGGTCAAACGCCTTATGGGGCGGAAGTTCAAAAGCCCCGAAGTGCAGGCAGCCATCAAGCGGCTGCCCTATAAAGTCGTCGAGGCCGACAATGGTGATGCCCACGTCGAGCTGCGAGGCAAACGCTACAGCCCTCCGGAAGTCTCGGCCATGATCCTTCAGAAAATGCGCCAGACCGCGGAAGACTACCTTGGCGAAAAAATCACCGAAGCCGTGGTCACAGTGCCGGCCTATTTCGACGACAGCCAGCGACAAGCCACCAAGGATGCCGGCCAGATTGCCGGTCTGAACGTCCTGCGTATTATTAACGAACCGACCGCCGCCTCACTTGCCTATGGGCTGGACAAAAAGAAAGATGAGCGTATTGCCGTCTACGATTTGGGCGGCGGGACCTTCGACGTTTCGATTCTCGAAATTGGCGAAGGCGTCTTCGAAGTGAAGTCCACCAATGGCGACACGTATCTCGGCGGTGACGACTTCGATCTCCGGGTGATGGATTGGCTCGTCGATGAATTCAGAAAAGATCAAGGCATCGATCTCCGGAAAGACCGGATGGCACTCCAGCGCCTGAAAGAATCGGCAGAGCGAGCCAAGATCGAGCTTTCTTCGTCGCAGGAAACAGAAATCAATCTTCCCTTCATCACCGCCGATGCGAGCGGCCCCAAGCACTTGGTCACGAAGTTGACCCGCTCAAAATTGGAGCAGCTCGTGGATGACCTCGTCCAGAAAACCGTTGAGCCCTGCCGGAAAGCCCTGGCGGATGCAGGGGTCTCCGCGCGCGATATCAACGAAGTGATCCTCGTCGGTGGAATGACGCGTATGCCGAAAGTTATCCAGGTTGTGAAAGAGTTTTTCGGGAAAGAACCGCACCGAGGCGTGAATCCGGATGAAGTGGTGGCAATCGGCGCAGGCATCCAAGGCGGAGTGCTCAAGGGCGAAGTCAAGGATGTGCTGCTGCTCGACGTGACACCGCTCTCGCTCGGCATCGAAACGCTAGGCGGAGTCTTCACCAAGCTGATCGAGCGCAACACCACCATTCCGACCAAAAAGAGTCAGGTCTTCTCGACCGCGGCTGACAATCAGACTGCCGTGACCATCCGAGTTTTTCAAGGCGAGCGCGAAATGGCCAACGACAATAAGCTCTTGGGCCAATTCGACCTGGTCGGCATTCCGCCGGCTCCTCGCGGGATGCCCCAAATTGACGTGGCTTTTGACATTGACGCCAACGGCATTGTCCATGTCGCAGCTAAAGACTTGGCGACGCAGAAAGAACAATCGATCCGCATCACGGCGTCAAGCGGACTCAACAAGGACGAGGTGGAAAAGCTGGTCAAGGATGCCCAAGCGCATACGGAAGACGACAAGAAGCGGCGCAAACTAGCCGAAGCGAAGAATCAAGCGGACAATCTGATTTATCAGACCGAAAAGAATCTCACGGATAATGGTGACAAGGTGGCGGCGGACGAGAAGACAAAAATCCAAGACGCCGTAGCCACGCTAAAAAAAGCGCTGGAAGGCTCGGATGCCGAAGCCATTGAGTCCGCGACACAAACGCTCATGACCGCCTCCCACAAACTCGCCGAAGAAATGTATAAAAAAGCCTCAGCGACCGCCGGTCCACAACCCACTGCAGGCCCCAGCGGTGACGGCGCAGAGAGTGCGACGACAGATGAAAAAATCGTGGACGCAGAATTTGAAGAAGTAGATAAAGACAAGCAGTAGCCTAGGATACGATGCGGATGGACCGAGCTTCCTGCACTAATACGGAACTCGGTCTTTCTGTACCTTGCGAGCATTGGCACCCGTGAGCAAACGCGACTACTACGACGTCCTCGGCGTGGGGAAAGAAGCCTCCGACGAAGATCTGAAAAAGGCCTATAGGCGGTTGGCCCGCCAACACCATCCCGATCTCCACACCGGCGACCATCAAAAAAGGGCCGCCGAAGAAAAATTTAAGGAGATCAACGAAGCCTACGAGGTACTCAGCAATCAAGACAAGCGCAAGCGCTACGACACGTTCGGCCACGCCGGGTCTCAGCCCGGTGCCGAGGGGTTCGACTTCGGCCGAGGGGGCTTCGGCGATGTGTTCAACGACATCTTTGAAGATTTCTTGGGCCAAACTCAAGGGGGCAGAAGAGCCCGAGCGGAACGCGGTAGTGATCTGCAATATAACCTGGAAGTGTCATTCGAAGAATCGGTGTACGGCAAGGACGCCAAGCTCAAGATTCCACGATGGGAACTTTGTACGGATTGCGCGGGGACCGGCGCAAAATCCCCACACGCGATCAAGAGCTGTCCCAGTTGCAAAGGAACCGGCCAGATCCGTTTCCAGCAAGGGTTTTTCAGTGTCAGCCGTCAGTGCGGACAGTGTGACGGTGCCGGTCGGCTCGTAACCGACCCCTGCACCACCTGTCAAGGCCGCCAACGCGTCTACAAAGAACGGACGATAGCCGTGCATATTCCCGCCGGGATTGAAACCGGCATGCGGCTCCGCCTCGCCAACGAAGGGGAACATGGTCCCAATGCTGGACCGCCAGGGGACCTCTATGTAGCCATTACCGTTAAACCCCACCACGTGTTTCAGCGGAAGGGGTTGGACATTCTTTCTGACGTGCCGATCAGCTTTATTACAGCGACGCTCGGTGGAAAAGTTGAAGTCCCGACACTGAAAGGCGACACTGTCATCAAGATTCCAGCGGGAACTCAACATGACAAAGTGCTGCGAATTAAAGGACTCGGCGTCCCCAGCCTTAAGGGAGGCTCAACCGGCGACCATCTGTATATGATCAAGGTCCAGATTCCCACCAAACTGACGGCCAAACAGAAAGAACTCCTCACCGAGTTCGCCAAGGAAAGTGGCATGATCATGGATGCCAGTGGCGATGGATTTTTTGACAAGATGAAGACGTTTTTCGAATAGTCTCTCCTCCCCTTGATCTTGTGAGTCCTGATGCCTGTATTTTTCGTTCCCCTTGAGTGCGTCACTTTTCCGACTTTCTCCATCACCGGCCACTTGCTCGTGCATCTCCGAGACAGTTTGCGTGTCGTTGCCGGCGAAACGCTGTGGTTCAGTGACGGACGAGGCACCAGATACCGAGGTGAAGTCACCGATACCTCGAAACGAGCCGTTACAGGGCGTATTCTTGAGGCAATTCAAGAACCGGCTCGCCACTCACCTCGTCTGATCCTGGGGCAATCGCTGATCAAGGGCGAAAAAATGGACTGGGTGATCCAAAAAGCTACTGAGCTTGGCATCAGCGAAATTATGCTGATTGATAGCCAGCATAGTGTCGTGCAGATCAAACCTGACCGCGTGGACCATCAGGTCACTCGATGGCAACGCATTGCGCTGGAAGCCGCCCAGCAATCGGAACAGTGGCGTGTGCCGGCGATCACCACGCCCCAATCCCTCAGCGCATTTCTGAAGAACCGTCCAGGTGGCATCGTCACCCTCATGCTCATTGAGCGGCGAGACGGGATGAGTTTACAAACAGTCGCGCTACCGCAAGAGCCGACCGGCTGTGTGCTGATCTTGATTGGACCGGAGGGGGGCTGGAGCAAGGAAGAGATGGCACTGGCCAAACAAGAAGACATCCAACCAATTAACCTTGGCACTTCTATACTTCGAGCCGAAACCGCCGCCATCGCCACCATCAGTATTCTCCAATCGCGGCTTGGCAAGCTGGGTGAAATATGCCCGCCTGATAGTTGGATTTCACAAAACCACCCCCAGTAGACTGCACCGCCGACTGCCAGTACTCTCAATGCATGTGATAGCTCCAACGGACGGAAACTGGCCAATAGAACGTCATGAGCGACACATTGGAACGATTAAACACCTTTTCGCCAGTCAAGCGGTCCGGATTTCAACGCAGGGATATGACAAATTGGCAGTTGATGATATTTTTACACGCGATATTCTGGAAGGCATTGCTTGTGGAGCCACCTCTACGGACAATTCCTGATACGATACCTGTTGATTATGGGATTGGTTGCGTTAGGAGCAGTCCTCTTCCTCGGGGGACAAAACGTGCAGGCAATCGCTGCATGTAAGCGACAACGCCTATGATCTTCTACTATCTCCCCTCGCACCGTGTGCCAGAAATCTTGATCGACAAACTGGCATCAGAACCATTTCAGATACTCGACACTTGCTCATCTCAAGAATTCGAAGTGAGTAATATCCCGCGGGCCATCTGGGTTGGCCTCGAGAATTTTTCGCTTGATTGACTGACCGACATCGCCCCAGAGAAACCAGTCGCGATTTATTGCTCGGTGAGATACTGCAGCGGACGGATTGCGTGGCAACTGCATCGGCACGGTTATTCCAATATCGTCAATATCTAGAGCAGCATCTTTGAATGAGTCGATACGGGACACGCCGTAGTGATCAACGACGGCACGGAGACGGACGTGATCCAGGCCTACTCTAAATTCTAGAGGATCTGCCTCGCACGGGAAGAACGAACAGTTGAATAGGCCACGAAATAGAGTGATCGTAAAACATAGCAACATTCTGGCTGACCATTCTGATTTCTGATATGATGCTAGAGTCTTTCGCCAACAATGGCCACAACAGATTCCTATACTGTCACAATTCTTTTGGATGTGAATGGCGATCAGAATGTAGACGATCGCGCTGAAAGCCGCAGCTATCTCGTCGCCGATCGCGAGTCCAGCCAGGCTATCCTCATCGATCCGGTTCTCGAAAACGTCGCGCGGGATCTACGATTGGTCAAAGAACTGGGGCTCTCACTCGTCTATGTGATTGAAACCCACATTCATGCGGACCACATCACCGGCGCCGCGCGCATTCAAGATGCCACCGGTGCTCGTATCGTCTATGGTGGTGGCACTCAGGGTACCGTGACGGGAGGGGATGTCTTTCTCCATGATGGCCAAGCGCTCCGCTTCGGACGCACAGCCATACAGGCGCTGGCCACTCCCGGTCACACTGACGGGTGTACGAGTTATGTGCTGCCCGGCGCAGTCTTTACAGGGGACACGCTGTTCGTCCGCGGGAACGGACGCACGGATCTCCAGGGCGGCTCTTCGGAACATCTCTTCGATTCGGTCCGCCAGAAGCTGTTCATGTTACCCGACGAAACGATTGTCTATCCTGGCCATGATTACACCGGCAGAGTGTCCTCAACCATCGGCGAGGAAAAACGATACAATGAACGCCTAAATCTCTCCATCAGCCGCGCGCAGTTCGTCGAACTGATGTCCCGTCGACACCAGCCGAGGCCAGCACGCATGGATGTGGCACTCCCTGCCAACATCAAAGCGGGACGTATCGATCAGTAATCATGGGAAATGAACGATTCTCTCGAATTACCTCGATGGACTCTTCCAGATTCGTCTCCTGCTGGATCCTGTCTCTGTGTCTGAGCTTCGCTCCGCTGGCCATTGCTCAAGAACCCTCTGATCCCGAGTCCGCTATTCGTCGGATGATACAGGCAAATGCTGGAAAAGATCTCTCCACTCTTTCCGGAATGATGGCTCACGATGCCGATATCATCAGCTATGGGGTGGCCGGGCGGAAATATGTGGGCTGGGAGGAGCTTGAACAAGGATTGCGAGATGAATTTCTCAACGCGCAGAAGCTTGAGATCCCCATCCGTGAACTCAAGGTCTGGACGAAGGGAGATATCGCATGGTACTCGATGGAACTCGATTACATTCGCTACGTCGCCGAAGGGGACCAATTAAAACGAATGGTTCTACCTATGCAAGAAACCGGTGTGCTTGAACGCCGAAACGGCCACTGGCAACTGCTGTCCTGGCACGAATCGTTTCGGTCCGACAAAATTGATCAGTCCATTGTCCAACCTTGACAGGGCCCGATCACTGAGAAAATAGCCTACCGAGGCAACTTGAGCGCCCAGGTGAGCACAGCATCAGAGAGCCGATCGGGAAGGAGCGTCATCATTACGGCTCGGAGTTTCGCATCCATCCCTACAAGATACCGAGTCTTCGGACGAAATGCCGTAAGTGCATGTTCCACAGCTTGCGAAACAGCATCGGTGGCAATGGCCCGTGCAGACGCTTCCCCAACCACCTTTCTGACCGCAGCCACCAGAGTGGCATAGAGGCTGCGCATATGCATCGGCATGGCCACTTCTAAAGCGGCGGCATCCTTCCCGGACTTCTCCCAGATCGGCGTCGCAATTGCCCCGGGCTCCACAATCGATACGTGGATTCCCCATTGCTGCAATTCTAATCGCAAGGCATCGGTCATCGCTTCCAGCGCAAACTTCGACGCAGAATAGGGCCCCATCAACGGCAATGCTCCACGGCCTGCGATCGAACCCATGTTCACGATCCGGCCACGGGCCTTCCGTATCAGCGGAAGAAATGCCTGCGTCACAGCAATTTGTCCGATCACGTTGATCTCCAGCTGCTTTCGCAAATCTGAAATCGGCACTCCTTCAAGCGGACCAACCACCGCTATACCAGCATTATTAATAAGCCCATATAATCCAACACTTCCGCATTTTTCAAGAACTTGCTGTTGAGCTTTCAGGATGAGCGCCTCATCGGTGACATCGAGTATGAGCGGAATGACTCCTGCCCCCTGCTGTTGAAGCGTCGCTCCGTCTTGGGATTTCCGCACACCGGCAAACACCATAAAACCCAACCGGTCCAGATGGACCGCACAGGCCGCGCCGATCCCGGTCGAGGCTCCAGTGACTACCACCGCTCTGCCATTGCCAATCGATATCATACGCATCCGTGAACGAGGAACCCACCTTAGCAGGTTTCTCCTCCAAGATCATGGAAAGATCCTGCCACTGTATCGACATACAGCAGGTGGACAGGGCTGCTGTTCTTCGGCTATGATCCGCACTGTTTTCCGCCTGCTCATCACCGTGGCGGTGTAGCTCAGTTGGCAGAGCAGCGGACTCATAAGCCGCGGGTCACCCGTTCGATCCGGGTCACCGCCACCAAATAAACCCCTTGGTAATCCAGTGACTTACCACTCGGCTGCTCAAGCGAGTACCTCCTCGATTACTGCCTTCTGGTGCAGAGCGAATGCAGAACCGACCGTACCGACAATCTCATCCAGCGTATCAGCCCACCCACGATTTCCACTGAGGAAGAGATGGCCCTAAGTGTCTATCGTGATTTGAATGCTGTCGGCTCCAATGCAGGACAATCAGGGTTCATCTCCACTCGCGCGTTCGAGATCTTTCAACCGCATGGTTTGATCGATCTTCTAGATGACCGTATTCGTTGCGCCAGCGGTACTATGTTTGTTTGGTGATGTCCAGAGTCCGACAGACCTGGGCCACTGCCTGGCCTTTGCTCAGAGCCACTTCAGCTTCACGCAGCTTGGCGAGACTTTATCCGAGAGTGTGATGCAAACGTGACATGCAGCCCTTCTTTTGGCCCGACCCTAACAGACGAGTGGGACCCATTTAAGGGGGCGAGATCAATTCACTGATAGAGATTCTGACAACAACACCAACCCGATCGAGCTTGATTGAATTGTGGGATTGGCCTTGCGGTGGCGAAACTCAGACCTTGTAATCTACCATGAACAGAATCAGCCGTTAGATTAAGTGGGTTGATGGAAAAATATTTCGCGATGCAATTTCGCGTTTCTTTTAGGGTCGCCAAAAGAGATTTGAGGTTGGGACGGGCTACCGCCGCACGGGGACCGAACCCATAGCTCACAGGGTTCGTATCTGGCCTCCAGATCTTTAGGAATTGAACGCGGCCAGTGCCTCTTCATCCGTACTGTACAGCTGAAGATTGCCTCCATACATACGGCTAAGTAAATCAAACCCGCTGGCCTGTAGGGCTTCTTTGACCATCCCCTTTGCGGAGGAAAGTTTCATCTGCCCTTGCACACCTTGCAAGACCTTGAAGGCCAACATGATAACCCGGATCCCACCACTGCTGATATAATCCACCTCAGCCAGGTTGAGGATCAGTTTTTTCGCGCCGGCATTCAGTATCTTCTCCATTTCCCTGTTTCCCTGCTCAGCAGTGGTTGCAGCCAGGCTGCCTTTTATCTTAACGACAGTGACCCCGGCTTTCTCGTGAGAGGTCACAGTCAATGTATGCCTGGTCTCTTGCTCCATAATTCCCCTCCATTCTGATTCGAAACATACTGAAAAGGTGCTCGCCTAGGATTGCTTACACAAGACAAGTCCCATGGTATCAAACCTGCATGTGCCATGCCATTGCAAAATATAGATTGCGGGACTGACCCCGAGATTTCAGCTTGACCCATAAACTCTCACGATAGCCTCTTCCACGTTGGCCGCATAAATATTCATGCCCATCACGCCGCTCATCTGAAGTACCGTTCGGGAATGGTCATTTCCTCCACACAGCAGGATTTTCCCGCCCGTTCGATTCATCGCCATCATGGTTTTCAAGATTACGCGAAGCCCGATGGAGGAGATGTACTCAATCCGCGAAAGATCGAGTACGATCCGCTTGGCTCCCCGCGCGATGTGGTCGGTTAAAACGCGCTCGACTTCTGGCGAACCGTTCGTGTCAAACCGCCCTTGCGGGGCAACAATGACGACGGCGCCATTCTCACGTAAGGCAATAATCATCTTCATATCCCCTTACCCATTGCCTCCATGGCGTCCTGCGACTGGCGGATGGATTAGTCAGATTTCCAAGCACACCATCTGACAGGAGTCAGCTGATCAACCTGCCAGCTTCTTTTTGATGGTCAGCACATTGCGCCCGATATCGCGATGATACAATACTTCATCAAACATGGCTCGTACTAAATGAATCCCCAATCCGCCGATTTCTCGTTTGTGTAATAACAGTGACAGATCCGGCGGGGCTACGGTCAAGGGATTAAAAGGAATCCCGTCGTCCGTAATGATCAGCACAACATACCCATCGCGCACGTCACCTTCCACGACGATCTGATGCTCCGACTGATCGTTGGGGAACGCGTATTCGACGACATTGTTGAGCAGATCATCCAACGCCATATTTAACGTGGGAATTATTGGCCTGGCTCTCTCCCACTGCGAAACATACCGTTCAAATGCTAATTGCAGGGTGGGAATCGCCATCAAACGGTTGGGCATCGTTTGACGAAAAAATCCTGCAGCTGCGCTGGTCGGCGCGACACCGTAATACCGCAGTCCCAGAATAGTGATGTCGTCTGCCTGTGCCATCTCGCCAGCAAAGGCCTTCACGGCCCTCATGACATCAGCAATACGATCGATAATCGTGGTCGCTTTGGATTGGTCCAGCGTTGTTTTCAATCTGTCGTTACCGAACAGCTCCCGCCTGACATTATCGGCTTCGGTTACCCCATCCGTGTAGAAAAATAACTCGTCCCCTGGAGCCAACCGAGTGACACTTTCCTTGAACGCGATGCCTGGCATGGGGCCGACAATGGGTCCATCCTGTGCCGTCAACCACTCAAAGCGCCCATCCTGGCGCTTCAGCAAGGGCTGGTTATGCCCCGCGTTCGTCGTCAACAGCGTGCCGTCGCGGAGATTCAAGATGCCTAGATAGAGAGTGACGAACATGGCGCTGTCGTTGTCCGCGCTAAGCGCATCGTTGACATGAGTGACGATGCTGGCGGGCGAGGGGTCCGACGCTGCTCTAGTCTTCACCATGATCTTGGTCATCGTCATGAACAACGCAGCGGGAACCCCGTTTCCCGATACATCGCCGATGACAAAACACAATCGATGATCATCAACCATGAAAAAGTCATAGAGATCACCGCCCACTTCCATTGCCGGTTCAAGCACTGCATAGAGCTCAATTTCTTTGCGATCCGGAAAGGCCGGGAACACCCGCGGCAGCATACTTCGCTGAATATCGCGCCCCACATTGAGCTCTTCTTGCATACGGGTCTTTGCCGCTTCCACCAAGGTCAGCGAATCGGCCAACCGCGCTTTGGCATCCTCGGCGGCTTGCTCAGCATTTTTCAGGGCGGTAATGTCGGTGGCGATCGCGACGATGCCGCCATCATGCGTCCGACTCTCGTTGATCTGCATCCATTCTCCATTAGATCGGTATTGTAAGTACGGCCCTCGGGGATTGCGGTGCATGGCTAGACGCATATTAACCCACGAATCAATATCTCCAATCGCCGCAGGAATATCGCCTCGAAGTGCCACGCGGCGAATGATGGACTCGAACGAGTCATTAAGCTGCACTTCCTCATCAGGCTGAGACACGCCTTCCCGATACTTGCGGTTGCAGATCACCAGACGGTCGTCCGTATCGAAAAGCGCAACACTCTGCGGGATGCTTTCGATAGCCGCGATCATTCGTTCATGGGTGTCGCGCGCCAATCCGGACGCCGTCGTCACGTGCCGATCGATAATGGCCAATAGACTCGAGAATGAAATCGCAACCAGAGCAAGTAAATCCACTTCAATTCCCGGCGTCAATGCATGAACCTCGATACCAGGAACACCGTACACTGGCATCATTCCGGCGAAATGGGCACCGGATAGAGCCAGTCCCATCGCGCTTGCCTTTTCGGTGACTCGCCAGCCTCCATAAGTGATATTCCATGCGCCGAGCCCGATCACGACAATGCCCAGGAGTATGATGATAATACCTGACAGCATCAATTGAGCCATGTTCGAATCCAGATCGATCCAAGGATGCATCGCCAGCATGGTGGTGAAATGAGCCACCGCCATGGAGGCTCCCATTGCTAAGCCGCCGGACAACAGCCGGATCGGAGACGCGCTGAAGCTGCCGATAAGGTACACGGCAACAGCTCCTGCCGCTACGGCAGGGAGAATGGACAGGCCGGTGAACGCAATATTCAGCACGGATACTTCCGGTCTGCAGAACGCTAAATTTCCGATAAAGTGGATCGCCCAGATCTCAAGGCCGGCAGCGACTGCACCGATGGTCAGCCATTGCTTCTTTACATGGCTCTGATCGGTGGCACGCATTCGCTCGGCAATGCTGAGAATGACGTAAGAGGCCGCACCGCCGAGTAACATTGATGAAACAGCCAGGACCGGATCGCAAATCTTCAGCAGCGTGAACAACCACTCCGGACTCATTGTGGCGAGCACAGGAGCATTCATAAACCGCACCTCCAGCACCAAAACCATGACCCATTGCAGGAATAAATGTACCTACTTGGAATGGGTGTGTCACCTATCATGTTAATTATGATCTCGCAAGGCAGAGCGACTCGAGAAAGAAATATGGATGTGTCCAATAAGTTTGCGCCAGACTAGTCATCACTGAAAACAAGAGATCATCCGTGACGTCCTTGACCGATCCCATTTCTGGCCGCGAGCAACCACCAACTTTCGTGCAAGTCGCAAAATCCGGCTGTATCTACTTTCTCATCACATCGGCTGGCTCAGGACATGCCCTCCAGTCAAATTGCGTAAGCACAGGTTCAAGCCAAAAGCTGGCGGGGCAAGTATCAGGACTCCTTGCAACACATGCAACTGGATCAGCACGTCCAGCCACAGTGACACCCCGTCTTGTGCTGCCGGCACACGGGAGCCTCGCCGTGCCGTTCCTCGCTTCCTTCTTGATCGTCACCTAGAGAACGACGGCCGAGGTTATTCTTCAGGCGCTTCGATTGGCCCGGCCCACTCTCCTTTGGCCAGTGTCACTTCCTGAAACTCCCCATCCGGCCATTGAAATTGGCCGACCTTGTCCACCTGTATGATATAGGGATCAGCCTCATGGGCCTCCCCACGAAACCAGTACCAGCCAGGGCCCGTCGGTTTATCCTTCGTCCATTGATACATCGCTGTCGCGCTCCTTCTTCGTGGTGCTGTAGTTACAAGTCTGTTACAGTCCTCCCATGATGGTGAACCCTACCATGTCCCACCTGCCAATAGAAGATGTGTTGCCCGCGTTGCGCGACACGCTTTTGAACGGGCGCAATGCCCTACTGACCGCGCCACCTGGGGCAGGAAAGACCACCCGCGTCCCCCTGGCCTTGCTCGACACTCCATGGCTCCAAGGCAAGAAGCTCCTGATACTCGAACCTCGCCGACTCGCGGCCCGCGCCGCTGCTCACCGTATGGCCGCCACGCTTCAAGAGTCAGTCGGCGCCACCGTCGGGTATCGAATGCGGCTGGACACAAAGGTAGGGCCCGCGACCCGAATCGAGGTTGTCACGGACGGCATCTTGACGAGACTGCTTCAACACGATCCAGAGTTAGCTGGCTACGCGGCAGTGATCTTCGACGAATTCCATGAGCGCAGTCTGCAAGCCGACGCCGGCTTAGCCCTTGCGCTTGAAACTCAGAAATTGTTCCGTCCGGATCTCCGTTTGCTGGTGATGTCGGCCACGTTGGATTGTGGACCAGTCGGTGAACTGTTGCGCCCCGCCCCGACACTCCGGTGCGAGAGCCGCATGTTTCCTGTCGACACCTGCTATCTGGATCAACCCCTTACCGATCGCCTCGATATGGCTGTCGCACACACCATCCGTCGTGCGCTTACCCATGACCAAGGCAGCGTGCTCGTGTTCCTACCCGGCATGGCGGAAATCCGCCGTGTCGAACGGTTTCTCCGAGAATCCGCCCTCGATCCGCAGATACGCATTACTCCACTTCATGGCGACTTGCCGCAACAGACACAAGATGCCGCAATCACTCCGGCCAGGCCCGGCACGAGAAAGGTGGTGTTGGCCACGTCGATTGCGGAAACCAGCTTGACGATTGAGGGCATTCGCATCGTGATCGACGCCGGTCTCCTCCGCGTGCCGCGATTTGATCCGCGTTCCGGCCTCACCCGGCTGGAGACGATCCGAATCACACAAGATTCTGCCGAACAGCGCCGGGGCCGAGCCGGCCGTTTGGAGCCGGGCATCTGTTATCGGCTCTGGACGAAATCAGAACAAGCTGGACTCGCTCCCCGACGTCCACCGGAGATTCTCCATACAGACCTTGCCCCGCTCCTACTGGACTTGGCACATTGGGGAACTGCCGATCCATCGGAATTGTCGTGGCTGAATGCGCCACCTGCCGGATCGGTGGCACAGGCCAAAGACTTGTTGATTCGTCTGGGAGCATTGGAATCTGCTGGCGGAATTACCCCCCATGGCAAACGGATGGCGGAGTATCCGCTGCATCCACGTCTCTCCCATATGCTCGTGCGAGCTCTTACTATGCAGTGCGCTGAGTTAGCCTGCGATCTTGCCGCACTGCTGGGTGAACGCGACCTGCTTAGAGGTCCATCGTTCGCACATCACGCGGATGTTAGGACCAGACTTGACGTATTGCGCGGTGAACGCCACCAGGTTATGGAATCGACGATCGACCGTGGCACACTCCAGCGAGTCAAGGATACGGCTGCTGCGTGGAAACGGCAGCTGATTCGATCCCCTGACCGCTCACAAGCTACGGGCAAGACAAGCCTGGATGCGATTGGACCACTGTTGGCACTCGCCTACCCCGACCGGATCGCCCAACGTCAACCGGGCACCGAGGCGCGCTATCTTTTGACGAACGGCCGGGGAGCCCTCTTTATCCAGCCTGACCCCTTGGCGTCGGAACCGTATCTCGTCATCGCCGATCTGGATGCCGGATCTCAATGGGGACGCATTGATCTGGCTACCCCGATCTCGCGCGAAGACATCGAGCAGCTGTACGGAGACCAGATTGTCACGATCGAAGCGGTCGCCTGGGATGAACAGGCTGCGTCAGTTCGCGCATCACGACAACGTCGGCTCGGTTCATTAGTGTTGTCTGAAGAGGCGTTGTCAGATCCAAATCTCGCGGTGCTCACCGCAGCGCTCTTGGATGGCGTGCGCCGGGCCGGTCTGGACACGCTTGCCTGGACGACAGAACTGCGGCAGTGGCGAGCGAGAGTTCAATTTCTCAGACGAATTGATGGCCTCGGTGCCTCATGGCCAGACCTGTCGGATGCAGGCTTGCTCCGATCACTCGAGAAATGGCTCGGGTTCAACCTGCATGGCATGACCACCCTTGACCGCGTCCAACGGGTAGATCTGACGCAACCCCTCCAATCACTCTTGACCCAGGAACAGAGACGCGACCTGGACCGTCTCGCTCCAACCCATTACACCGTGCCGAGCGGATCGAACATACGCATCGATTACGACACTGCCAATCAACCAGTACTGGCCGTGCGGTTGCAAGAAATGTTCGGTTGTAAAGTGACGCCCCGCATCGCAGGAGGAAAGGTTCCGCTGCTGCTGCACCTGCTTTCGCCGGCAAAACGCCCGGTGCAGATCACACAAGATCTGGCTGGATTTTGGATGGGATCTTACCACGCCGTGCGCAAAGAACTGCGTGGCCGCTATCCCACGCATCATTGGCCGGACGATCCGCTCACGGCACCACCCACGGCGAAATCTAAACGGCCACGGCGTTGAACGCCAATCCGATTACTTCTCAATCGGCAGGAAGCTCACATTAGCTGCCGTTGTGCCTTCAACGGACGGATAATTTCCTTCGTACTGGGCCGGAAATACATACAGCCGCTCATCGGCTGCAAACAGCAGCTTGTACTCCTTTTCGGTGTTCCCATGCAGATACACCGTGAGTAAAGAGGCGGGTGCTTGTTTGTCCGCTCGTGCTCGATTCATCCCCAATTGTGCCGGGACGACATACAGGCCGACGGCAACCAGGACACAGGCGATAGAGGCCATCGTGAGATCCATCTGCAGGTCTTCCGTGATGAGACGGACCACCCACAGTTCGAGCGCGGACGCCAGCAACCAGAGAAGGACCACCACGGAAATGACCGACAACACGATAGCAGCGAACGTGGCACCAGCATGACTCAGCAACAGGATTACTACTAAGAGCAGACTGAAGAGCCCCGAGCCATATTGGACTACGACGACTGAAATCTTGAATTTAGTGTTCGCCGTCAGTTGGTTCGGACTGTCGATCAACCCGAGATTCGTCGTGGCCAAATAGACGAAAAAGAGAATCAGCAGCAGCGGAATCCAGCTTTGGCTGAAGTAGATTGCCGCTGGAACCTCTTCCAAGATCCATGAGGCGCCGAATTCGGCAAAATACGCCCTCGTGTAAAAGGATCCGGCGAGATAGGCCAGCCCTGTCGTGACCGCCAAGCCCGCGAAGGCGATCGGCGCCTGCTCGATGAGCCGCCGAGCTCCGGTACGAGCCTTCTGAGCTTTCTGGTTATCATCGCGCGGCACGGTTACACCGGAATGTCGCGAGTACCGTCATAGGAGGCCCGAGATTGATAGACAAACTTCACGGTGTCGCCATCGCGCACCGTCGAATCGTCCGATCCAATCCGCTTATTGATCGTGATCAAGGTTTCACGTCCAGCGATGAACGGCAGCAGCGCCCCGAGTTCCACCTGGTTCGTCTCGACCAACTTCTTCACCGTCGTAGAACCAGACACCTCGACGTCGATTTTGCTGCCCCCCACCGCATCGCGCAAGATGTTGCCCAGCACCAGCACCGTCACCATCAGACTCATTCCTCGTATTTCGTCGTGCGCATCTCACTGTTTGCGTACTACTTCATGAGATACGCTCGCTCGCCTTGTGACGAATCCGAGAGCCTCGCTAAGCCGGCGAAGCGGGCTTCACGCTTCACGAGGCCTGTTCTTCTCCCCTGCTTCATAGGCTTCATGCAGCATCTGCGCGACATGTTTCACTTCGATTTTTTCTGGCAACCCATTGTTCAAGCGGATCATGCACGCGGGACAACTTGTCGCTACGACATCCGCGCCAGCCTGTTCAATTGCCCGGACCTTGCGCGCGAAGATGTGCTGCGACGTGTCGTAATCCTTGACGATAAATGTTCCGGCACCGCCCGCGCAGCGATCGGCGTCGGCCATCTCGGTAAAATTGACGCCTGGCAACAAGGCCAAGAGCTTCTGTGGTTCCCTGGTTACACCGGCGGCCCGCAGGTGACAGGAGGAATGGTAGGTCACCCGCTTCGTCCCGTCAATTGATTGCGCCATGGGCGGAATCCGCGGAGCACGTGCGACGAACTCCGTGATATGCACGACCTTCTTCGCCAGCTGTTCCGCCTGGCGGCGCGCTTCGCCGTCCGCAAACAGCGCCGGGTAGTCCTTGAGCATCAGGGTACAGGAGGCACAACCAGTTACGACGGTGTCATATCGCGCCAACGAGTTGAGATTGAACCGCGCTCCCTCGCGCACGAGCTCCATGTGCCCATAGGTTTGAATCGGCGTCCCGGAACATCGTTGCGGTGGCAGAGCCGGTTCCACACCATGTTTTCGCAGAACGCCGATCACCGCATCACCGACTCCGTCGTCGAGATAGTTTGCCGCGCACCCATGGAAATAGGCAATGTCTTTCGATTGGAGTGCGTCCGACTCGGCTGGAATCAGGTCCGCATGGCGTTCTCTCAGCTGTTTGGTCGCGAATCGTGGTAAAACCAGCTCGTGGGGCAATCGCGCTGTAGGAGCTAGCCACCGCATAATCGGCTTCGTCACCCATTCAATGAGCCGGCGCACGAATGGACGATCCCACAGCGGTTGCGTTTTCCCCAACCAGCGGAGCAGCACATCGAATCGAGCTCCGCCTGCTTGGAATCGGAAAATCCAGCCCGCCAGCCGATTGGGATGTTCCGCGCGTTTTTTCAAAATGAGATCAGACACGTCCACACCGGCTGGACAGACCGTCCGGCAGGATTTGCAATTTAGGCAGGCTTCCACCACACGTTTCGAGTTTAAATAGCTGTAATCATTTGCCGTCACGATCTCAAACCAGCCGCGCGAACTCATATCCTCGGATTGGAAGACATCGTAGACTGGACAGACCGCGTTGCATTTCGCGCAGGTCGCGCACGATTTCGACAGTCTGGTGTAGTCGATGTGGTCGGTAAACGGCCGATCGCTGATCTTGATTCCCGGATTGAGAATGTTGCCGGGATCGAAGGCTTGCTTCACTTGCACAAAGAGACCGTACAAGTCCTCACCAAACATTTTCCTCACATATTCAGCTCTGATTCGGCCGTCACCATGTTCTCCGCAAATGGATCCGCCAAAACGATCCAGCACGGCTGAATGAATCTCATGATAGCCTTGAACCATTTTACTGAAATCGCTGCAGTCATTGACATCTAAGAGCGGAACAATATGAGCATTTCCATTCCCGATATGGCCGAAGATCGCCACCGGCACCTGCTGTTCCTTGAAAAATGTTTCCAGATAATGAATCAGCTCGCTGATGCGTTCGGCGCGAACGACGACATCGTCCACAAAGTTGATCGGTTTCTTTCGAGGATCATACCGATACAGCGTAGGGTACAGAGCTTTCCGCGCTTTCCAGAGTTGTTCCCGCCGATCCACATCGAACGCCAGGGTCAACTCCGAGGCCAACCTAAATGGGCAGCAGACAGCCGCCATTCTCTCGGCCTGTTTGCGCAGATCGACATCAAAAGAATCCGCATCCAATTCGATCAGTAATGTCGCCGCTGCGTCGACGGGCACACCATGCTTCGCGCGCCCGATCAGGTCAAGCGTATTAGCATCCATGATCTCCAAGGCGCTCGGTTCTAATTCAAGCAATCGCGGCACCGCCTCGCCCACCTCTTGAAGGTGGCGAAAATGAATCAACGCGGTCAATGTCGCCTTCGGCTTGTCGACAAGCTTCACGGTTGCCTCGCTGATAACCCCCAGCGTTCCCTCACTGCCAACGAACAATTTGGGTAGATTGAACAGTCCGTCCGCCAGGCCATCGGCCAAACTAAAGAGATTGTAGCCACAACTGTTCTTACTGACAGTCGGCTTCTTCGCGCGAATCATATCCGCATGTGCCTGCACCAGCACGAAGATCTTCCGCAGTACCGGAATGGCTGTCAGCACTCGCTCGAAGGCCGGATCATTCACTCTGTAGAGTTGTGCGTCCAGCCAAGTTCCAGATACCAAACAGGCGCGGAGGCTGAGCACGTTGTCTTTAACCGCACCATAGCGCAACGTATGAGGTCCAGACGAGTTGTTTGCCAGCATGCCACCGAGCTTACACATCTCGCCGCTGGACGGATCTGGACCGAAGAGCAGACCATCGCGGGCTAGCTGTTTGTTCAATTCGGCAAGGACAATCCCCGGTTGTACACGAGCCCAACGTTCTTCATGATTTACTTTAAGGATTCGGTTTAACCGCGAGATGTCCAATATGATTCCAGATCCAATGGCAGAACCAGTGAGATTCGTACCGGCAGCTCGCGGCGTTAGTGGGATACCATTGGCCGCAGCATACCGGACAGTGGTCACAATGTCTTCTTCCGATTCGGCGAGCACAACAGCCTTCGGCTTCATGCGATAAATACTGGCATCGACCGCATAGGCCGTGAGGGTTGGGGGATCGTCCTTCACCCTATCTGAGCCGAGCTTGGCTCGAAGGTCGGCAGCAACGGCGCGGGATCGTTCGGGGATAATCAGTGCTGGGGCAGTCATAGCTGCGCTGGGGCATGGACAACAGCCCGCTCATAGCCTGTCATGAGTGCCGTCACTCCGGGATGGTCGTTGGTCAGTACTCCGGCATCGATCAGAACGGCAAGCCGAGGTGTGGGATCGAGCCGCCGGAGACAGGATCGGGTGAGACCATCTGTGGCTAGCGCCTTTTCATAGGCGTCCAGCCAGGACTCCGTGATTGCTCGCAAACCCGCGTCAGTAGGTTTCATTCGACCGAGCCGGACCTGCTGCAGCAGCTTGATCAGAGGATCAGCGTGAGAGATGGCCACGATTGCGCGGGACAGAGCCTGTTCGTCTAACGTCCCCATGCGCCGATTAGTTCATCGAGCAGAAACCTGGGCCACGAGGGTCTCCGCAACTGCCGCAGGCCCCAGGACCGCTAGCCGACGCCCAACGGGCTATCGCCCCGACGCCACAAGCGGAGAACTGCTTGTCGAGCTTGGTGGTATGATACTGGGGGCAGGCCGCTTCCCCCGATCCCTGGACCAACAACTCGAAACGATGATTGCATTCCCGACCGACATATTCGAAGATAGGCATGGTAAGACTCCTTGGTGACGGCTCATTATAAAGTTGCGCCCGCCGGATCGCAACGAGAGGACTTCTATGTATCAAGAAGACAAAACCTTCACCCTGCGCTTCAGCCTGGAGGCGCGATTCCCGGACGATTACGAGGGCGAGGACGACCACCATGCCTGGCTGCACGCCTGGGAAGCCCGCATGAAACCAGAACTGATCAAAGTCGTCTTCGAGTCGCTGAGAAAGGCGCCGCACTGGACCGTGCACACGCGCAATCGCGGCAAATCGCCTGAAGATGAAATCGAAGTCATCTTGGAACGAAACTTTTCAACATCCCAGTCCTACTCCATCTAACCATGGCCACGAAGCTGCACCGCGACATCGGTCTCTACGTCCATATTCCGTTCTGCAAACAACGCTGTCACTTTTGCGCGTTCTATCTCGAAGTTGCCAGACCCGAGCGGATGCGCTCCTTCTGTGCGGCGCTTGCGCAAGAAATCCTTCTCTATCGGCAGGATGGGTTGGTGGGGCACCGCGCATTGCGCAGCATCTATTTCGGTGGCGGAACACCGACTGCCCTCCCAGCCATGCAACTGGTTTCGCTGTTACAATTAATCCAACAAGCCTGGTCGACGGAATCATCCGTGGAGATTACGGTGGAAGCCCATCCGTCCACCGTAAGCCGCAGGGACTTGCACATCTTGGCCGATGCCGGATTCAATCGCATCAGCTTCGGTGCCGAATCCATGGACGAGCATGACTTCACCCGAATCGGCCGACCCGGACGAGTTCAGGATGCGGGGAGCGCCGTCGAAGCCGCACGTGCCGCCGGCTTCACCAATATCAATCTGGATCTGATGTATGGGCTGCCCGGTCAATCGCTTGCTTCGTGGACTGAGACTGTGCACTCCCTGCTTGCCCTCGAACCGACACACGTGTCCTGTTACGCCTTGACCATTGAAGACGGCACAACACTGGCTGAGAATATTGCCAGGAATGTGGTTCCCAGGATTGACGAGACACTTCAGGTCGACATGGAATCAGCAGCGGAGAGCCTGTTGAAGGAATCAGGGTTCGATCAATATGAGATTTCAAACTATGCTAAGCCAGGTTTCCCCTGCAGCCATAATCTGCTCTATTGGACCGGTGGCGACTATCTCGGACTCGGTCCCAGTTCCCAATCATATGTCAACGGCATCCGTTTCGGAACGGTCCCCAATCTCACGGCCTATACGGAGAGTCTGAACATAGGTCGCTTGCCGATCGTGGAGCGCATTGCCCTCTCGGATGCCGAGCAGCAGCGGGACGCGCTGGTGTTTGGCCTTCGCCGGATGGAAGGAGTACCCCGGCATCTTCTTCGCCCCGACATGCCGCAGCACCAGATTCTTGTCCAGCTCAGTCGCCACGGAATGATCGAATGCAACGGTGACTATATTCGCTTGACGGCACAAGGCAGACGATATGCGGACTCGGTCGCCCAAGAATTATATTAGTCTTGATAAAATGGGCATTCGGCTGGACGGACAAGCCCCGCGAGCCGGGCAGACACGATCAACCGGACAGGAGAACGCGCAATGCCAGTGAACATGGATCCCTCGAAAAAGCGGCGCAGACTGAACCAATCAGGAGAGGAGGCTCATATGAATATCCCGCCAAAGGCATTCGGGGAAGAAACCGAATTAGATCGAGAAAAAGACTTGGCGGATGCGGAGTCGAAAAATCTGTGGGATGCGACAGAGATAATCGACATGGATAAAATGTAGCCATCAGGTCGGCAAAAAAATAAAACGCGATCGCCAGCATCACGTAGACCCCGACCAACATCACGCCTTCCATCCAGTGTGATTCCATATCCATCGAGACAAACCCTACAATCAGCACCGACATCGTGACAGCCGCCACCTCAAATGGGGTCAAGATTAAATCCAGCGGGGCCACAAATCCATAGCTTGCAAAAACCAGCAGCGGGGTGACCAGTAGGGCAATTTGGGTACTCGATCCAACAGCGATCCCAAGCGTCAGATCCATTTTGTTCTTCATAGCCATCAGCACTGCTGTCGAATGTTCCCCAGCATTCCCCACCAGTGCCACTAAAATGACCCCCACAAATACCTGTGTCAATCCAAGCCTGTGGGCGACCGGCTCGATGGCCCCAACCAGCATTTCACTCATCACACCAATGAGAATCGCCACCACTATGAGTACGGATAATGAAAACCGATAGCTCCATGGCGTTTCTCCGATGTCGTGCGCGTCGCGCTCACCGCCCGTAAAAAGATGCCAGTGCGTCTTCAGCGAAAAGGCCAAGCTCAGGCCGTAGATCAGAAAGAGTACGATCGCGATATTCAGACTGAGATTATGCTCGGCCTGCGAGTCTGAGTGGGTGTCGTGAAATGAACCAGTGTCGGAATGATGAGGCCAACGGCCGCCAATAGCAGCATGTTGCTCCCCATCCCAGCCGCCATCTAATTGAACTGTTGTCGCTCATATTTGACGCCACCGGCAATCATCGAAGCGCCTAGTACAAGCAAAACATTCCCGATAATTGATCCGATCAGCGACGCCTTCACCATGTCATGCAACCCCTCGTGCCGTGCAACCAATGCAATGATCAACTCGGCCGCATTGCCCATCGACGCATTCAATAAGCCGCCGATTCCCGCCCCGACGTGCACCATCAGGTGTTCGGTGGTCCGTCCCAATAAACCGGCAAGCGGGATAATCGCGACGGACGATGATACAAAAATAAGAAGCGGGTTGGCCTTCAGAAGTTCAAGGCCCACCGTCACGGGAATGAACAGCAGCAGAACGTTCAGCCAAGAGGAAAACAGTCGTCGCACAGGAGAACCCTAGCCCGAGCACCGCTCTTTGTCGATTTTTCCGGCAGGTCTCGATTTCGATTCACCAGTCAATCGATCAGGAGAGAAAGGATAAAACAAGTATTAATTCGATCAGATAGATTTGCTAGAATTGGCCCCATGCCGTCACCTTCAACACCCGAGACGATTCCGGAGATCACGGAAGACATTAAGACCAGCATCGTCAGCGGATTCGAATCTCGCGTCATCGTCTTTAATTGTGAATGCCACACCTACCAAGAAGTGATTGACCTCTTTTGCCAATTCATTCCTGGTATGACGGCCACCAAAGCGTTCGAATTAGCCTATCGAATCGACCACGAAGGAGAAGCCGTCGTGTATAGCGGAGCCACGGAGCAGGCGGAAGAGATCGCAGTCAAATTGGCAGGAGGAGGGCTCAAGGTCATGGTGCAGTAGCTGTAGCTTATTTGTGCTTCGCCTTTGGCTTAGCCTTAGGCTTGGCCTTGTGTTTGGGCTTCGGTTTCTGGGTCGGATGAACCTTCGCAACGGATTTCTTGGATGGAGCGGTCGCAGCGAGCACCTGCTTTCTCGGATTGGCCTTGACTGGTTTTGTCGACGTCGAAGGAGCGGGTTTGGCATTTTTTGCCCGCTTGCCAGAAGACTTTCCCATTTTTGCGGGGGCAACGGGAGCCAAATACGTCATAGTCCGATTCACCTTCACCAACTGCTCCCCACTGAGCACACGGACCTGGTAGAGCTCGAATAATTTGCTGATAGCTTTTGTGTCCCCCCGCCTGGCTGCGCCGAGCAGCTTTCGGCGTTGGTTCATTTCTTCTTCTTCAGTATGAGACGCCACGCGCCGTTCCATGCCCGTCCTTTCTCAGTTCCGCCTATCGCGGATCGTCAACCCTCATCACACCAGCAGCGGGAAAACATGTTGAGTATAGCAGAGTTGCGCTGAGATTTGAATCCGTTGTTTCAGATCAATTTCCAGAGGGTTTGCCCGGAGGGCCATGATGGATTTTCCAAAGGGAGCCACCAGCCCCTGCCTCACCCTGTGATCATCTCCGCCATTGAGCGACTGGAGAAGAGCCAGTATAATCTCTTAGCAATCATCACTCTGCTTGTAAAAAGGAGACTGCTCATGAACCAGCATGCCTCATCTCAGCCAACCGTGACCGACGACCCTCAAGCCCGTGATCTCTTGCGTCGGGCCTTTGAGAACACCGCACGGTGGCAGAGAGATTTCATCGGCTTTACCGCCGATCTCACCGTAAACATCAATGGCAAGGACACAAGTGGCCCGGTCATCGTCAAGGGTCCACGGGAAGTGTCTGTCCAACTCGACAACGCCGAGGTCCAGAAGTGGACGCAGGAACAACTGGGCATGATCGCGGTCCATCGAGGTCCCCGGAGCTTCGAGGAATCGGATGGAAAATACTCCTTAACGATGGAAGAAGATGGGCATCCGTTAGGCACAAAACTCGTCATCCACGGTTCCAATTCATTCTATCGCCTCAAAGACAACCGGATCACCCAGATCAATCGGAGCATGGCGCATCCAGGCATGGCACCGTTTGCCTTCACGATCAATGTCGAAGACAGCGTCGTCACGCAAGACGGGAAGCACCTGACGACCAAATACACCGTCTATTACTATTCCCCGACGGATGGAAAGCTGAACAACGTCGAGAGCTTTACCGACAGCCACGTTCGCGTCGAATCGTCTGATCTCCCGGCAACCAGACGAATCATTACATTTGAAAACGGCACTGTTATCGTCAAAAGTCTCACCTTTAAGAACCACAAGTTGATTTAGCGATGGATTTACGAACCGGATTTCCTCGTAGTATGAGGGTCAAGCTTGCGGGTCACGTACACGTGGCCCGCATGATCGACAAATGCCGAGCTGTCCTCGCCGGCACCGAGGGGGAGTACATCTACCCCTGCCCAATGGATGAGCGACTGCTCGATTTCACCGGTATCACCAGTGATCAGTTCACCGCCGCTGTCAAGGCCAACACAACTGATGAAGCAGTCGCGGCTTGGTTTCAGCAACAGGCCAAGCCGCACGCATCGATAGAATTGGAAGAATGGAATCGAACACTGCTGACGTACGGACCGAGCTCTCCAGAAAGTGCGGTGAAGTTCAAGAAATACTTGGTCGCCATCGATCCGTCGCGCACGGATATCACTGCGTGGTCGGATCTACAAGATCTGGAAGAGGGACGGAGCGTTCCAAAGCGTGATTGATCGCAATGTCGAGACTTGGTCGAGCGCAGTTGACGGCCATTCCGAGCACCCTTTGGGATCCATCGCTACACCGACGCATTTCACCAATTCATTATTTCCCCTGCCCTGGCGATGAGTTCTTTCAGCCCATTCAAATCCAACACCCCGGGCTCAACCCGATCCTAACAATGAATCCCGGTGTTCCGAAGATTCCAAGTTCGTGCGTACACGCTCGATTCTTACCGATGACAATCTACCACTTAGGATTAGCCATCTCCGCCTCGAAGCGCTTCGTATTAAGGCCGACACTCACGGCAATTTTCAAGATTTCTTCCTTCGTCATACCACCATGAGATGTCAATAACGCCTCATCGAAGGTTTGATGTTTCCCCTGGGCCTGAGACGCGAATGTCGCCTTAGCCGCGAGCACCGATGGTTCGCCTAGAATGGGGAAATCCTTATAGACCACTCGAATCCGTGGGTCTTGCTTCTGAAGTTCCATGACAGCCGACACTGCCTGCTTACAGTAGCCGCAGCGGTAGTCATAAAACTTGCCCCGCGTGATCTCGCCCTTCGGATTGCCGCTGACCGGTGACGCTGAATCGCAGATCAATTCCCTCTGCTTGGGCAGCGAGGGCGTTTTTTTGACACACCCGTTGTTCCGCTTTGCGTTTCGCTTCCATTGCCTGGAGCGATTGCACGATGACTTTCGAATGAGTACGAATGTATCGTTCAATTGCCGCATCGATGAGGTCATTTGAGAGCGACGACGCATGCTTGGTCTCGCTGGTCGTGCTTCCACAACCGGTCATGAACAGGACAAAGATCACGAGGAATCTCGGAATCAGTGTACCGTTCATGCTATCTCCATCCCTCCCCATTCATCCCGCCGCCAAAACCACCCCAGTTTCCGCCAAACCCGCCTTGACCGGTTCCCCAGTATTCGCCCTTCTGAATCCGCCGATACGGATGGCGCAGATCGGGTCGACTGATCCACCAGAAGAACGAGACCACGGCGATTGTGGTGCCGAGTGTAATCCAGATGCCGAAATCACGAAACCGAGTCCTAGTCGGAACCTCGATGCGGATTTCTTGCGCCGGCGTCGCCAACGCCACTGCCGTCCGATACAGCCCTTCGCCGAATTGTCCCCGTTCGATTGCGGGTTGAAGATACTTACGGCTGACCCCTGCCCTCACGGCAGGCGTGATCACCGGAAACATTCGTCGTCCCAAGGCCATGGCGGCTTGCTGTTCTTGCACGGCCACGACCACCATTACTCCATGTTCCTGTTGAGTAGAACCGATCTGCCATTTCTCATACAGAGCATCCGCATAGGCTGCAGCCGTCGGATACGGTTTCATACTAGGCACTGTCACAAGCACCATTTCGATGCCGCTCTTCTTTTCAAGATCGATGCAGACGGAACGAATGCGGTCCCTCCACACCTGTTCCACGACGTGGGCATGATCGCTGACATAGCCGATTGGATCGGGCAGCGGCACCCGTTCCTTCGGGCGATCATAGAACGAGGCGTGGGTATCACCTGCATACAGCAAGAAAATCAAACCAAGGGGAGTGAGGCCGAAGGCGTGTTTTTTGTAGAACACCATCACATGGCAATCCGCTGTTCCGCAGCAGTGATAAGATTTGTCAAGTTCGCGATGTATCGGTCCACAAGCCGCGACACCTCTTTCTGGCCTGGAGAGATGTGCCCTCGTTTCAGAGAGAGCGCATCGCGAAGGCCGGTGAGATCGAGGGCCAACTGGGATTCGATATCTTTGAGTAGCGACTCTCCGTGAGCAAGCACCGGACGATTCAATAACCGTTGCAGTCCTCGAAGCGCCGGCAGGAGTCCCGTGATGGAGAGCGACAAGAGAATGGTAATGGCTTCTTCAGTACTTCGCCCTTCCACGAGCCGCTGGCGGAGCCGGAGCAGATTGCCCCGAAGGGCCTGCAACACACTCACGCCCAGATAGCAAGAATCGATCTTCAGCCCCACAAAGGGATCATGCCCCCACAACACCCGATAGCTCTCTTGAATGTCTTGATACTCCAGCGGGAAGACCGATGCTGCGGACTGGAGATCAGCGGCCGTCAGAAACAGTGGCACCACCACCTGCTCTTTGCTCCAGCGCTGGTGAATGCCGTCATACTGTTTCAACACTCGCAGATCGTAGGATGCCAGCACGAGCAAGATATTAAGATTGGACCGGCCCGGCATGAATTCTCCCCGGACCGCGCTGCCGAAAAGCACAATGCCATGCAATTCACTTCCATATACTTTTCTCACATCTTGGATGTAACGCTTTAAGAGTGTGTGCGTCTCATGTGGCAGCCCCTCGATCGTCCAATCTTCAGACGGCATGATGCTACTGGATGCCTCCTGCCGTCACCTTGTCGGCTGACGGATCAGGCAACAAGCCTGCCGCCATAAGGCGATCGATTGCGCCGAATGGAGGAGTCTGTCGAAGCCCCGCCGTGGTCGAGAGCACGCGATAGCGCAACCGCGCATTGCCGTCCAACGTGCGGAAGACACGGTCGCGTAAACAGGCAATAACTGGATTCGCGGTGTTCCAATACACCACTTGTTCGTCGGCCAGCTTCTGCAGCATCGTCACTTGAGGCCGGCGCGTGTTTTCGAAATGCTTCAGCCGAGTCGCCGAATAGTCCCGGGCCTCAAGACAATCGGGTAGGAGATCCGCCAGCGTCATCGCATCCACCATGGCCTGCATACGACCCTGTGACGCATGCGGATTCATGGCATGCGCCGCATCTCCGATCAGGACTGCGCCATCAGCCACCCAGGTTGGTGTACGGACACGTCCGGTCGGCATAAACGCGGTTTGCTTCCAGTCTGTCAATGCACGAAACAGTCCCTCGCTGGCAGGATCGATCGCGGTCCAGGCCTGCTGCAATGCCGGCAGCCCTTGCGCTTTGACATCTTCATAGGAGCCGGCAGCGATCATATAGAAGAGATAGACCTGATTCCCGGCGGCGGGAAACATGCCAAGAATGGTTCGTTTGCCGACAAAATATTTCACCTCGGTGATCGGTTTCGGCGTCTCCACAATAGCAATCAAATACCCCTGCGGATAGAGATGCAGATCGGCAGGAATCTGCAGCGCTTCTCGAACTTTTGAAAATACTCCATCTGCGCCGACCACTACATTGGCCTTCACGGTGATCTCATCAGTCCCCTTTTTCGCCGTGAGGCCGACCACCTGGCCATGTGCTCGCAGCAGTCCTGTGAACGCTGTCCCATACCAGAGCGCCACCGATGGTTCTGTTTGGATGGCATTGAGGATAGCGTGGTGAGCCACATTGGGAAGTGTGACAACCGCTCGGTTATAGGGCGGCGGCAGGTCTCCATAGTCCACCGTGCAGAGCCGTTCACCCCCGACACGGCAAAAATGGAAACGGCGTACGGTTCGTGTAGAATCAGCAGACAGCTTGTTCAATAATCCAAGCTGATCGAGCACGCGCTGACCGTTCGGTTGAAGAATCTCACCACGCAGACCTTGCGGTGGTCCGGGGGCCTGCTCCAAAACGATCGTCTTGATCCCCTTCTGAGCCAGCGCCAATGCAAGCACCGCCCCGCCTCCCCCAGCACCGACCACCGCGATGTCGGTCTCTTCTATCCTCACCCGTCATCCCTCACGTTTCACTTCCACTCGACAAACCGTTCCTGATCCTTCCACATCGAGAGGAATTTCTCACGGGCCTTAGCCGATAGAGCATGGTCTCGAATGACATCCACTCGCTCGTCGTTGAAGCGATTGCCGTTGGTCGTATGATTCATCGAGCCGTTGGTATTCACCTCATCGTCGATCACGACCTGTTTCAGGTGCATCAGATTGTTGTGCCGGTTGATTTTGACGGGGATGCCGGCTTCGCGCAACACTGCCAATGCTGCTCGTTGCTTCGTGTCATTCAGCCGTTCACGATCGGTGAGAACCCGGACATCAATTCCCCGTTTTTCCGCCGCCACTAACGCTTTGACCGCCTGTGGAGACGTCAGTCCATACACGGCGACATAGATATAGCGCGTCGCCCGGTCATAGAGTTGCGTGACTCGCCATAGCGGTTGATCTTCAGGCCCATACCACACCTCCACTGAGATGGCGGTGGCCTCCCGGCTTGGCACCACCGACAGGAGACTCACTGAACAGAGCAGTACACCGATACCGTAGATCCGGCTTAACGGACCAGACAAGTGCGCATTATTCCGGTTCGAAGAGGTCGCGGACATGATCTTCGGTAGATTCCCACGCTTGCGGAGCATGGTTCTTCAGCCATTGCTGGAGAAATTCCTTCTGACCCGGCGCCAGCATCTGCTTAATCTGATGGGAGCGCCCCTGGAGCGGCTGAAGAAACGCGACTTGTTTGGCCACATCCAACGCAGCGGTTCGGACATAGACATTGGTGAACATGGAGGGTTTATCCTCCCCCCCTTCACCTTGCACCCAGACAGAGAGAAACCGATCCAGCGTCAGCCCTGCACTGTCCATGGCTAGCTCAATGTCGTGAAACAGTTCGTTCTCCGATTGCGTCATCGGGGTGGGTTCGGTGGCACGGAAGAGGAAATTTTTCTTCCACATAACGGAACTCCGGTGGACGCGGCATAGTGGCGGCGGATGCGGATTAAAGTCAAGGTTGCTTTTCTCGTGCCTGAACTCCCAGCAAGACTCGGCAGCCTGAGCGGATTAGGGAAAGATACTGTGCAACTAACGCTGTTCAGAAATGACGGAAGTAGCGTGGAGCCACCTGGTGGTTGAACGAAAGGAGCAGATCATATGTATCTCGATTTGATCTTCTTCGGCATCACAGCATACGTGGTGCTAATGTTCGGCTTGATGATTGCTGATCCGATTGCGATAGACCGCAAAAGATATTAGCGGAATAAAGGTGTCAGGAACCATTGGCGGCAAGATCCCCAGCCCGCAGTTCGAAAAATGGTTCCTAACACCATTCTCCAGGCTCAGTTTCCGTTCCCGGTCAGCCGCAAAAGCCAGGTAGGCGCGGATGTCTTCGCGTGTCAAATCGGGAAAATCTTTGAGAATGTCCTCTTTGCTCATACCGGAGGTAAGGTACTCCAATACGTCGTACACAGTCATGCGGTGGTCGCGGATGCAGAGCTTGCCGCCACGCTTCTCAGGATCGATCGTAATGCGGCTCTTTCAATCCATAGGGTGCACCGTAGCTTGGGATCCCACAAAGATAAAGGCCGCCATCGGAAGTCGACCACCTCCTCCTGCTTCCCCTTGTGATAGTCTCCCCCCCTGCATATGAGCAGATTGACTCCAATCTTCAGTTCATGGCTTTAACCTCCCTCACGGTTTCCTTGACAAGCACGAGCTCGTTTGTTAGGTTGGCAAAATCCCTAATTTCTAAGCCAACTTGGGAGAATTCATGCAGGTCAAAATCAACGGAAAATCCGAGGACATACCGGGTGGAACGGTCCTCGACTTGCTCAAGAGTAAAAAGATCGAACCCCAGATGGTGGCCGTCGAAGTGAACGACAAAGTGTTGGACCGTGACCACCTCGCTACGACAGCCCTCAGCGAAGGAGACCAGGTCGAGTTCCTCTTCTACATGGGAGGAGGCCGGTGACGATGGTATCGCACAAAGAAATCACTGAGTTGATCGGCAAGACTCCACTTGTTCGGCTGAACCGACTGTCACATCCAGGCGCCGCGACGATCTATGGGAAGGTTGAATTTTTCAATCCGGGCGGCAGTGTGAAAGACCGTATCTGCCTCAACATGATCAATGAGGCGGAGCGTCAAGGCAAGCTCAAGCCGGGCGGGACTATCGTTGAGTCGACGAGTGGCAATACTGGTATCGGTCTGGCCTTGGTCGCAGCCGTGCGGGGTTATAAGCTGATCCTTGTCATGCCGGAAAGCATGAGCATGGAACGGGCCAGCCTGCTGTCCTCGTACGGCGCGCAGTTGGTGTTGACACCAGCCTGGGAAGGCATGAAGGGCTCGATCAAGGAAGCGGAGAGTATCCTGGCCCAGAATCCGTCGTATTTCATGCCGGATCAGTTTTCCAATCCGGCCAATCCGGCCATGCACAAGATGACAACGGCCGTGGAAATATGGGATGCATTGGACGGGAAGATTGATGCCCTGGTCGCGGCGGTAGGAACTGGTGGCACGATCACAGGATGCGGCGAGTTTTTCAAGGGAAAGAACCCACAGATCAGCATCATTGCCGTCGAACCGGCTACGTCTCCGGTATTGTCCGGCGGTGACCCCGGTCCACACAAGATTCAAGGGATCGGCGCAGGTTTTATTCCCAGGGTCCTGAATCGCAAGATTCTCGACCGCGTCGTCACCGTGACCGATGATGAGGCCTATCAGACGGCGAAACTGCTCTCCAAGAAAGAGGGCCTGCTGGTGGGGATCTCAGCCGGTGCTAACGTCTTCGCCGCCCAAAAGGTTGCGGAAGAACTCGGTCCCGGTAAGAATGTGGTGACGATACTCTGTGACACCGGTGAGCGGTATATCAGTATCGAAAAGTATTTTAATATTTAAAGGGACATCGGAAGTTTGAAAGTCATAACGTCAGAAATCCCAGCGTTAAGACTTTCGGATATTTAGACTTGATGACTCAAGTGAACTTTACAGACGAACAGATCAACCGCTATAGCCGGCATATCCTGTTACCCGAGGTTGGTGGCAAGGGACAGAAGAAGATTGCCAAGTCGCGCATTCTTCTCGTCGGGGCTGGCGGTCTCGGGTCACCGGCTGCGCTGTATCTGGCTGCGGCTGGTGTGGGGACCATTGGATTGATCGACAGCGATGTAGTGGATCTGACTAATCTCCAACGTCAGGTGCTGCACCATACCCCAGACGTGGGACGCCCCAAGGTGGTTTCAGGGAAAGAAAAAATCCAGGCTTTGAATCCAGATGTGAACGTGTCGATGTATGAAGAACGGTTAACAGCCGGTAATGCGCTGAAGATTTTCAACGACTATGATGTGGTGATCGACGGCGTCGACAATTTCACGGCGAAATTCCTCATCAACGACGCCTGTTATTTTTCCGGTAAACCGTTGGTGCATGGTGGCATTTTGCGTTTCGACGGCCGGGTGACGACGATCGTCCCCAAACAGTCGGCCTGCTATCGCTGTGTGTTCAAGACCCCGCCGCCGCCCGGTTTGGTCGCCTCATGTCAGGAAGCCGGTGTCATCGGGGTCCTCGCCGGCATTATCGGGACAATCCAAGCAACGGAGGCGTTGAAGCTCATCCTGGGTATCGGCAGGCCGCTGACCAATCGCATGCTTGACTTCGACGCGCGCAAAACGCAGTTCCGTGAAATCAAAGTCCGACACAATCCCAATTGTGCCCTCTGCGGTGACCATCCAACGATCACCGCGCTGTTTGACGATGGGGACCCTTATGCCGGATGCGCCATGCGTCCATCCGCATAGGATTTGAGAAGGTGGTGTAACGATGAGCAAAATGAAAGCGCTGGTATGCCGTGAGTGCGGCAAAGAATATCCAACCAAGGCCATCCACGTGTGCGAGATGTGCTTCGGCCCGCTTGAGGTCAAGTACAACTACGATGAGATCAAAGAAGTCATCTCGCGTAAAACAATCGCGGATGGCCCGAACAGCATGTGGCGATACCTTGACCTGCTCCCGGTCGAAGGCACTAACTTCGTCGGCCCGCATGCCGGGCTTACGCCATTGGTGCGCGCGAAGAATCTCGGCGCTTATCTGGGACTGAACGAGTTGTACATCAAGAATGATACGGTGAATCATCCGACCCTGTCGTTCAAGGATCGTGTGGTGGCCGTTGCCTTGACCCGCGCCCGCGAACTCGGATTCGAAACCGTCGCTTGCGCCTCGACGGGAAACCTGGCCAATTCGGTGTCGGCACACGCGGCGGCGGCCAATCTCCATTGTTATGTCTTCATTCCCGGCGATCTGGAGGCCGCCAAGGTGCTGGGCAATCTGATCTACAAGCCACACGTGGTCGAAGTGGAAGGTAACTACGACGACGTCAACCGGCTGTGCAGCGAAATTGCCGGCGAACACGGCTGGGCCTTTGTGAATATCAATATTCGCCCCTACTATGCCGAAGGGTCCAAGACTCTCGCCTTCGAGACTGTGGAACAGCTGGGGTGGAAAACCCCGGATCAAGTTGTGATTCCCATGGCCTCCGGCTCGCTCTTGACCAAAATCTGGAAGGGCTTGCACGAGATGAAGTATGTGGGCTTGATCGACCAGGTCCGTACCAAGGTCAACGGTGCCCAGGCAGAAGGCTGCTCGCCAATTTCCACTGCTTTCAAGGGGGGATACGACTTCTTCAAGCCGGTGAAGCCAAAAACCATCGCCAAATCCCTCGCGATCGGCAACCCGGCGGATGGCTACTACGCGCTCAAGGCCACGGCTGAAAGCTACGGAGCCATGGACATGGTGACCGATGAAGAAGTCGTGGAAGGCATCCAGCTGCTCGCGCAAACCGAAGGCATCTTCGCAGAAACAGCGGGCGGTGTCACCATCGGCGTGCTCAAGAAGCTGGTCAAGCAAGGCATTATCAAGAAGAACGAAGTCACAGTGGCCTACATTACGGGCAACGGATTGAAAACGCAGGAAGCGGTCATCGATGCCGTCGGGCGGCCAACCCGTATTCAACCGAGCCTCGTGGCTTTTGAGAAAACCTTCAAGCTCAGGAAAAATGGTGGTGGTGACGCATGATTAAAGTCCGCATTCCAACTCCGCTGAGATCATTGACAAAGAATCAGGGCGAAGTTGACGTAACCGCCGACTCCATCACGGATCTGGTCAACACACTAGAGGCATCTTATCCCGGCATCAAAGCGCGCCTGTGCGACGGCAGTGGCGAGCTGCGCCGGTTCGTCAACATTTACGTTAATGAAGAAGATATCCGGTTCCTGAAAGGTAAAGACACCACCTTGAAATCCGGCGACGAAGTGTCGATTGTTCCGGCGATCGCGGGAGGCTGATCATGGCACACCAATCACACTTGCGGTTTCATATCCGTTTCCCGGAAGACAAGATTCGACAGCCGATCATCTATCAGATCGGACATGAATATAACGTTGTGACTGATGTCAGGCGCGCTGATGTGCGGGACACCACGGGCTGGGCGGATGTGGAATTCTCCGGCGAAACGACGGAAATCGAGCGCGCGGTCGAAGGCCTGCGCAAAAAGGGCTGCGTCGTCGATCCGATTGAACTGAATGTGGTGGAATGACAGGAACGTCAACCGTCATGCGTGACACGTCAAGTGGTCAGAAACCAGAATATGTCTTCACGATTGACGAATGACATTTGACGATTGACGGTATCACTATCATGGAACTCACCGAATCAGAAATTCAACGCTATAGCCGTCACATCATTCTTCAAGACATCGGCGGGAAGGGCCAACTCAAGCTGAAGCGCGCCAAAGTGCTGTTGATTGGCGCCGGTGGTCTCGGCTCGCCAGCTGGTCTCTATCTTGCTGCCGCCGGCATCGGAACGATCGGCCTCGTTGACGGCGATGTCGTCGATCTTTCCAATTTGCAGCGGCAGATCATGCACTCGACGGCCACACTGGGAAAACCCAAGGTCGAATCCGGCAAGAAAACGCTCTCGGCGATCAACCCTGAAATTACGATTAACGCCTATCACCAACTGGTTGATGCCGAGAATATTCTTCCCCTCGTCTCCCAATACGACATTGTACTCGATGGATCGGATAATTTTACGACGCGATTTCTCGTAAACGATGCCTGTTTTTTCGCTAAGAAAACATTGATCTCTGCCAGCATGTTCCGGTTCGAAGGGCAGCTGACCACGATCAAGCCCCATGCCGGCTACCCTTGCTATCGATGCCTGTATCCGGAACCACCTCCGGCCGGCTTGGTTCCGAATTGCCAGGAGGCCGGTGTCCTAGGCGTGTTAGCTGGCACAATGGGAATTTTACAAGCCTCCGAAGCCATCAAAGAAATTCTCGGCACTGGCGAAACCATCGCCGACAAACTGCTGATTTACGACGCGCTCGACATGAAGTTCAGGAAAGTCGGACGCCCCAAGGATCCCGTCTGCCCTCTCTGCGGACCGAATCCGAAGATCAAAGATCTTAGCATGGATTACACCGTCAACTGCACGATTTGACAAGCACGTGAAGTGTCACTCGTGAAGCGTGAGGCGCTGAACAGAATAGAAGTAAGCTTCCTGTGAAAGATCTCGTCATTCCTCAAGCCATTCTCAACGATATGATCGCCCATGCACGCGAGCTGGCACCGCACGAATGTTGCGGCCTTTTAGCTGGAAACAATGGTGTGGTGAGCCGTATGTACCGAATTGCCAATATTGTCGCAATAGAGGGTGCGCAAAATCTTTCGTCATTCGACTCAGCCAAAATTGCACACTTGGAGCGGCTCTCACCGGCTGAACGAGCGGAGATCGCCTTCGTCATGGACATGCAGGACTTCTCAACTGCCAAGAAAGATATGCGTAATCACGGACTCGACCTGCAAATCGTCTATCATTCGCATCCCCACGACCCGGCCCGTCCTTCCATCACCGACATCAAGATTGCCACTGACTATGAAGAGATCTGGCCGAAGATCAACCTGCCGATCCCATCCTATCTCCTCATCTCGCTCATGCATACCACACCAGACATCAAAAACTATTGGATCAAGTCCGGCCAGGTTTCGAACGCCTCCTTTATCGTGCGTTGAGCCTAAGCTGCGGCTACCTTCTTCCAACTATGAATGCGATCATGCTACCCTCTCCCGGCTGGTTCGAAGGAGCGAACATGCGCATCATTCTTCTCACCCTCGTCCTCACTCTCGGCCACAGCAGCATCAGCCTTGCCGCTGATAAGAGCTATTACAGCCCTGTCATCCATATTGACGTCGAAAACCATCGCATCTTGATCTCCGAGCTCGGTGGCGTGTTCTACATCGACGTCCCAGACATCGCGCGTCCCCATATGGACAAGTTGCCGATCTCCGGCTTGGTGGATTTTGTGGTTGAAGTGCGCAGCGAGAATGACATGCCTGTCCTCAAAACATGGAAGGTGAAATCCGGCGAATCGACATGCATGTACTTCAACGGGAAAGAGTGCAAGTAACCGTGCGATCAGCTGCCAGACGATGATCTCCCACTGGATGCATGTGAGTTCGGCGTTCCTGTTTCTGCTCATCGTCGGATGCAGCGCCGGCCCGGACCTGAATCCGGTTTCCCTTGCTTCCCCTGTCAGCCCCCCGAGCGACTCCGTCGTTCCGCGCATCCATCACCATCTTCGAGAATAGTTCCATTTTGTGTTTTCGAATATCCAGGCGAAAATTATCCAGCCCCATGAAGCAATCGACACCTGCCCAGACCACTACAAACATCGGTTGGCCATTTAATCGCTGTACGACCCTGGGCAAGGTTTGGCTCATCTCGAATCCCTGGCACTGCTGGTCGCCAAGACCATCAGCAGTGCCGGATTGAATCTCAACAGTGTGCTGGATGTTCTTCTGTCAGGCCTGGGAAGGCTCATTCACCCGCGACCGTGAGGTTCCGTTTCCCTCAGGCCCCGTGCCCCACGACCTCCTTGAATTCATGGTCGCGAGTTTGGACCAGGCGGCTTCGTATCGAAACCAGGCACTCGCCGCTCTGACGGAATTGGGCCGCCGCGTCTTATTTACGCACAGTGCAGTTCTCGCGAATGACTTCACGTCGCAAGTTTCTCACTTCACCAGAGAGGAGGTCGCATCCATTGAAGCCACCGCCCAGTTCGCCACACTGTTCAAAGAACGAGCGGACTATAGCGCACTGGTCGCCTCGGCACAGACATTGGTACGTCTCAGGATGAACGATAGCTGAGCTCGCTATTGGAAGCCTTTTCCACATCACTGTCTTCTTCGGCCATCCTCTCTGGTCTTACGGGAGACATGAGACTGATTCACCACGCGACGCATAGCCTCATCGTGATTGGTGAGCCAGGCCCCAACACCTATGACTTGGATCAGCTGGTTGCGCTGATCATCAACCTTGGCGGTGACGACCTGTCCCGTTGGTTGATCGGCGTATCGAGTGACAAGGATCATGGCAATGCCGCAGTCATCGATCTGTCGGAAAACGGTACGTATGAAGCCACACCGCTCGAACTTGTGACAGGACAACTCGGCGTCGGTCTTGTCGTCGACCATGCCGGCAACGACGTGTACCAGCTCCAGACTGGAGAAGGCGGTGGCGTCTTCGCCGGTATCGGTATTCTGCTCGACACACAGAGAAACGACATCTGTACGGGAGTGCGCTTGACCCAGGGAGCTGCCATTGCAGGACTGAGACTCGTCTTGGATCTGGAAGGAAACGATCGCTATGACGCTCAAGGTTTTGCTCTCGAATTCGGCTGGCTCTTGGGAGTTGGCCTACCATCGATGCTGGGGGTGATGACCGGTATCAATGCGTTAACGAGTTAGCGAGCGCGTACAACGCGTCAGAAGCCCCTCAAGCCAAACCAGGAGATCCATCGTTTCAGTACGACTGTTTTGGCTTCGGCATAAGTGCGGGATTCCCCGTATTTTCTAAGCAACACGCCCATCAGGCGATGAGTCTTGCCGGTGGCTGGGGGCTGCGCCTCGACGTGAAAGGCTGCGATCATTCCCAGAGCGCCAATCTCTCCCAAGGGATGGGATATTGGGGGAGGGAATCGACACCTTCCTGGACCTCGACGGTGATGACGAGAACCAGGCCGCGCGATATAGCCAGGGAGCCTTCGCTCATTACAGCGTCGGCATGCAACTCAACTATCAAGGAAACGATCAGTACCGATTCTCCGGTCCGTACTACACTAAGGGTGTATCCTGGGATCATGGGGTCAGCCTCGCGATCGATGGCGGGACCGGCGACGATCTCTATGCCTTCGATGTGTTTACTGGTCTTGGAAAAGCCAACCACATGGGATGGGCGATCTTGGTCGATGAGGGAGGGCAGAACCGGTACACCACTCAATCGGGGTTCGGTGAGGCAGCAGAGGAACGCCTCGCGGGATTTTTTGACTTGGCCGGCAGCGATACCTATTCCATCTTGACAGCGACGCCTGTTCAATTCTCGAATGACAACATGATTCCTCGGAGTTCAGGAGGCCTCTTTGTCGACCGGTGACACAGAATCCTTCTCTCACCAGTGGAGCACACACCCATGGCGTATTCATCAGACGATGAGCACGAATTCTCAATTCTCCGCGTACGAGCCAACCAGCTTGATTTTACGGTAGCCGCAGTGGGATCAGGCGATCGATTGGTATTGTGCCTGCACGGATTTCCCGAGTCCTCTCTCTCCTGGCGCCATCACATCGCACCCCTTGCACAAGCTGGTTATCGAGTGTGGGCACCGGATCTCCGAGGTTACGGAGGAACAACCAAGCCTGACGGCCTCGATGCCTATCATCTTGAGGCGTTGCTGGAAGACGTGGCCGCACTGATCGAGGTGTCAAACACCAGTCGAGTTATCTTAATAGGACACGATTGGGGAGGACTCATTGTCTGGTACTACGCAATGCGCCGACCAAAGAAACTAGTAGGACTCATCATCTTAAATGCCCCCCACCCGGCCTGCTTCGAACGTGAGATACGACACTGCAGGCAATTTCGCCGATCCTGGTATATGGCCGTATTTCAGATTCCTTGGCTTCCGGAAACCATGCTGGCAGCAGGTGGGGCATACCTCATCGGAGCAATCTTTGAGTGTATGCGGGTCAACTTGAAATATCTGCCACATGACATCGTGCATTGTTACCGGCAGCAGGCCTGCAAACCGGGCTCCCTGACCGCAATGCTCAATTACTATCGTGCGGCCATCCTCGGCGGCCGCGCTATCCGGCAACGGACGATAGAATACTCAGCCATTGATCTTCCGACTCTTGTCATTTGGGGGCTGCGAGATCAGACTCTTGCAAAACATAATCTTGACGGTCTGGAGCGTTATGCAACTGACTTAACCATCGTGAGGCTTGAACAGGCAGGACACTTTGTGCATCAAGACGAACCGCAGCGTGTTACCAACGAAATTCTCGGCTGGCTGCATCGGCAGTCATTCCACAAGGTCTAAATGGCCGTTACCGGCCTTCCCCTATTTTGCTTTCCGTTCCCTTCCACAGTCGTTCGATATTCCCCTTGTGTTTGAGCACGATCAGTCCGCTGATTACCAGGGAAAAGAGGACAAATCCGTTTGTCGGTCGAACAAACAGCGCAATGACCGGAAAGAGTGCGAAGGCCGTGAGCGCGCCACCGGAAGAGTACCGCCAGATCGCTACGGCTCCAATCCACGTCAGCAGCAAGAGGAGGCCGGTGAGCGGAGCCACGCCAACTACAGAACCAAGCGCCGTCGCGACGCCCTTACCTCCTGTAAGTCTCAAAAATGGAGAATGGAGATGGCCGATAATCGGCGCGATGGCTACAAGCAGAATAGCCCACTCGAGCTGGTAGATCTGGGTGGCTATATACCCCATAACCCACCCCTTCCCCATATCACCAATTAGGGTGAGGATACCAGCTGTCTTGCCGGAGACGCGCAGCACGTTGGTAAAGCCGATGTTCTTGCTGCCGACCGTCCGTGGATCAGGCAAACCCATCGCCTTCGACACGACGACACCGAACGGTATCCCCCCAATGAGATAGCCAAACAGCACCAGTAGAACGGTAAGACCTGACAGATCCATCATTTTTGACTTCTATCCCGTGGAGGGTAGCCTTACAGAAACTTCTCCGGATGTGACAAAAATTTGATCAGTACACGATTGAAATTTTGCCAGTATCAATGGCCACCGCTTCCTTCGCAGTACAAGGTGCCCCCGCCTGCGGTGCACTGTTGATAGGCTGCACATCCAACGTTCAGCGATTGCTTTTTCGCAAGATCACACCGGGTACAACCTGCCCATCAGGCCGCTGTTTGGGTTCTCCAACCGGGAAACATAGTATTCTGCCGATTGTGCATAATCATGACTGGGAGAGGCGCCCGACAGTGATCGGCCTCAAGATCCTTGCCGGTCCATCCGGCTGCGCTTGGCGCAATTACCGCCGGCACCTGCTTAGGCTGCTCAAACACGGCGAGCGCTATTGCCACGGTTCCACCATCCGAATGGCCCGTGACAGACACTCGTTTCTCATCGATGCACCATTTTGGGGCAACCGCCCCTGGAGTCGCTCCAAGTTTCTCGATGGAAGAAATACCGAGCAGGCGATGATCGGTATACCCACCACGAATTCTGCCCCGGTCGCTGCAGTCGTCAGTCTGGTCGTACGCTCTGACGCCAGGCCGCTCTGACACGCTGCAGCGTAGACCATTACGAGAGGATGCGCGAACGTTGAATCGTACTTGAACGGAGAGCGCACGTGAAAACAAACGCCATCGCCAACCGCTTCGCCATCACTGATACCAGCTCAACCCGCTCGTGTATCTGCCTCACACCAACCCTTCAGGCGACGTTAGTACAGTCGTACTCCACCGTCGCCAGCGGCCCAATATCGTGACAGGCCGTAAGCGGGAACAACCGCCTACTCCAAATGAGGACGCGAAGAACGAACGCGGCGTTGCACACAGCGGCGAGGTGAGTTGGTGAGTGTTCAAATTCCCTTGGCTACCATCTGCTTCCAAAAGCTCCAGATATATTGCCCGCCAGATATATACCCAAGCACCAAAGACAAGTACAAGGTCGCCGTGCCCGCCAAATGCAGATTGCCAAACTCCGCTAAATCACTCCCTGCGAGAATAAGCAAGACGATCGCCACAACTTGCAACATCATCTTATACTTACCCATGGTCTCCGCCGCAATAATGAGCTGTTCGCCGGTGGCAATTGCACGGACCCCCGTCACGGCAAGTTCTCGCGCGATGATCAAGAGTGCCACCACGGCGGTCACGCTATCGATATTGACCAAGAGAATGAGCGCCGACATGACCAAGAGCTTGTCCGCAATCGGATCAAGGAGCTTGCCGAGATTAGTAACCTGCCTGGTGCGTCTGGCGATATAGCCATCCAACAAGTCCGTCACTGCCGCCAAGACAAAGATCACGACGGCCACCAATGATCGAGTTGGGGTTGGCTCTAAAAACACCAAGACGAAGACGGGAATCAGGCACATGCGAAGCAGTGTCAGAAAATTCGGCAGATTGATCGAGTCCTGCCCGATTTCCTTCCAGGTTTCCGCCACACGATTCATCGTCGGATGGATCCTCTAGATAATCCCATTTTTAAGCAGATCATGCAGATGAACGACTCCTAAAACAGTTCGCCCATCATCGGTTACCACCAAGGTCGTAATCGAGAACCGCTCCATCATTTCCACGGCTTTCGCCGCCAGATCGTCCTGGCTGATGGTCTTGGAATGCGTCGTTGCGAGCTCTTTTGCCGTAGCAGCCGCCAAATCCATCCCTCGCTGAATAAACCGGCGCACATCGCCGTCCGTAATGACGCCCGCCAGATTCCCTTCCTGATCGACCACCGTCGTCATGCCGAGCTTCTTAGCCGTCATTTCAAGCATGGCCGCCATACCGCCCACGGATTCTGGTACCATGGGAATTTCCAGCCCGGCATGCATGAGATCTTTCACTTTCACCAAGAGCCGTCGTCCCAACGTACCGCCCGGATGGAACAAGGCAAAATCTTCCTCTTTGAACCCCCGCTTCTGCAACAAGGCCACCGCCAAGGCGTCACCGAGTGCCAGTGCTGCTGTCGTACTCGCAGTCGGCGCCAGCCCCAGCGGACAGGCTTCTTCTGCAACCGACACGTCCAGCGCAATATCGGAGTTCTTTCCCAGCATGGAATCCATTCGTCCCGTCAACGCAATCACGGGAATCCCCATGCGCTCTGCATAAGGAAGTACTTGTAACAATTCCTGCGTTTCACCGCTGTTGGAGATTGCGATCAGCAAATCCCGTCGGGCCAACATGCCAAGATCGCCATGCACCCCTTCGGCGGGATGAAGAAAAAACGACGACGTGCCGGTGCTGGCAAGCGTCGCGGCAATCTTCTGCCCGATCAGGCCGGACTTGCCCATCCCCGACACAACCACTTTCCCCTTGCACCGGATCAGCAAGTCCACTGCCTTGGAAAATTTCTCATCCAATCGGTCGATCAAGGCCAGAACCGCACGTGCTTCAATTTCAAGGACACGCTTCCCGTCGTTGAGACTGTCCCGCCCTTTGACAGCCTTGGACGTTGACGTAACGGAGAGCTTTATCTTTTCGTCTTTGCCGCGTCGCATATGCGTAAGATCCGTTCGAGCAAGGATTTCAATTGAGCCAACGGTACCATGTTCAGCCCATCGGACAAAGCCTCATCAGGATTCGGATGAACTTCCATGAAAAATCCATCGACGCCGACACCGGCCGCCGCACAAGCCAGCGGTTCGACAAATTCCCGTTGCCCGCTCGACTTGGTACCTCCACCACCCGGCAACTGCACGCTATGGGTCGCGTCGAACACAACGGGATACCCAAGGTTCCGCATGATCGGAAACGACCGCATGTCCACGACCAAATTATTGTACCCAAACGACGTGCCTCGCTCGGTCAGGACAATCCGCCGGCTGCCGCACTCCTCAACTTTCTTGACGACTTGACTCATTTCTGCTGGCGAAAGAAACTGGCCTTTCTTCACATTCACGACTTTCCCGGTATGTGCCGCAGCGATGAGCAAATCGGTTTGCCGGCATAGGAACGCGGGAATCTGGAGCACATCCACCACCGCGCCCGCTTCCGTTGCCTGCGCTTCCGTATGCACGTCGGTCAGTACAGGGATGCCGATCTGGGTCTTCACTTTGGCCAAAATCTCAAGCCCTTGCATGATGCCTGGGCCACGGAATGACATGATCGATGTGCGATTTGCCTTGTCGAACGAGGATTTGAACACGTAGGGCATATGAAGCGACTTTGCGATGTCAGCGATTCGCCCTGCGGTCTCCAACACCAGTTGCTCGTTCTCGATCACGCACGGTCCGGCAATCAAGAACGGAGGCTGTCCCTGGCCGATTTTGAAGGACCCAATGTCGACAAGCTGCGTCATAGCTTTCGAGCTGCTTAATGTCCCAATTGTTTCCGCAACGCCGCTCCCACAAACCCACTAAACAGGGGGTGGGGCCGGTGCGGGCGGGAACTGTATTCCGGATGAAACTGCGTGCCTAAAAACCAGGGGTGGTCTTTGAGTTCTATGATCTCGACCAGCCGGCCGTCTGGAGACAGTCCACTCAACACCAATCCCTGAGCAGTTAGCTGTTCGCGGTACGCATTATTCAATTCATACCGATGCCGGTGGCGTTCGCGCACCTCACTCACTCCGTACATTTTTTGAGCGAGCGTGCCTTCACCAAGCCTGCAGAGATACGACCCAAGCCGCATCGTACCGCCTTTCTCGCTCACAGCATGCTGATCAGGCATCAGATGAATCACCGGATGAGGCGAGGATTCGTCGAACTCTGCACTATTGGCTCCAGCTAATCCCGCGACATGCCGCGCGAACTCAATCGTCGCACACTGCATGCCCAAACACAGTCCAAGAAATGGTACCTGCCGCTCCCGCGCATATCGGATCGTGGCGATTTTACCTTCGATCCCTCGCGCCCCAAACCCACCGGGAATGAGTATGCCGTCGGCTTCGCGCAAGATCCGCTCGGTGCCCTGCCGTTCTACGTCTTCTGATTCGATCCAGCTGACACTCACCTTGGTTTCATGGTCGATCCCGCCATGGACAAGCGCTTCGCCAAGGCTTTTGTAGCATTCCTTCAGCCCGGCATACTTCCCAACCAAAGCCACGGAAATTTCATGTTTGGGCCGCTTGATTTTCTGCACTATCGCGTCCCATTCACGTAAATTCGGCTGACCGGTCTCTAAATGCAACTGCCGGATAATCAATTCGTCCAAGCCTTCCTTCCGAAAGACTATCGGTACTTCATAAATCGTATCGACGTCTTTTGCCGTGACCACTGCATCCTTCTCTACGTTGCAAAACATTGCAATTTTGCCCTTGAGTTCCGGGGGCAGATAGCGGTCGGTTCGGCATAAGAGAATGTTCGGCTGAATCCCGATTTCACGAAGCTTGTTGACTGAATGCTGCGTTGGCTTGGTCTTCAATTCTCCTGCCGTGCCAATATACGGCACCAACGTCAGATGAACGTACAGAACATTGTCGCGCCCCACATCGTAAGGCATTTGACGGATCGCTTCGAGAAACGGGAGACCTTCGATATCTCCCACGGTACCACCAATCTCGACAATGGTGACGTCCATCCCCTTTGACGTTTGCATGATGGCCTGTTTGATTTCATCCGTCACATGAGGAACCACTTGCACGGTTCCTCCCAGATAGTCACCGCGCCGCTCCTTCGTAATGACGGAGTGATAGATCCGTCCGGTCGTGTAATTGTTGTCTTTCGTCAAAGACAAGGACGTGAACCGTTCGTAATGCCCCAGATCAAGATCTGTCTCAGCCCCGTCGTCCGTTACATAAACCTCACCGTGCTGATAGGGATTCATCGTGCCAGGATCGACGTTGATATAGGGATCCAGCTTGAGAAATGTGATCTTCAAGCCGCAGCTTTCGAGTAGGTTCCCAATAGACGCCGCGGCCAGCCCCTTCCCCAATGACGATACGACTCCACCCGTGACGAAGATGAACTTGCTCATGGGTATCTCCACAATCCGAGGTCTGACTACTCTGATCCGCATGCCGTCCTCATCGAGCGACGACAACCCCTTTGAGCTCACGTTTGACAACGTCAAATTGGCGCAGTTTCTCGGCCACACCCGCCACGTCTTCCAGCTGATCTACGCGCAACGAAGCGTGTGGTGTTTCCCAGACCTTGATCCGAGTGCCGTTTTCCAAGGCGCGGAGCTGTTCGAGTTTCTCGGCGTTTTCCAAGGGACTGGTCGGCAACGCCGCGTATTTCAGCAGCGTCTCTTTCGTAAACATGTAGACCCCCAGATGGATATAATGGAGCCCACCGACGGCGTGTCGGTCAGGATCGTCGCGAACCAGCGGAATCGGCGCTCTGGAGAAATACAGGGCATTGCCCTCGACGTCCGTTACCACTTTGACCACGGCTGGATTGTGCAGATCCGCGGTCGTATCGATGACTCGCTTGAGAGTTCCCATTTTCGCGCCACTCTTAATAAATGGAACAATCAGATCATCCAGCAACTGCGGATCCAGCGGAATCTCATCACCTTGCAAATTGAGGAACAGCTTGCCGGCAAACATACCCGCGACTGCCGCCACCCGATCGGTTCCCGTTCGATAGTCCTCCGTTAGCTTCACGACCCGCCCTCCGAATTGCTCGACCGCCTGCTTGATCCGATCGTCATCCGTTGCGACTAAGACCGTCGACACGGACGAGCACGCCTCGGCCTGCTCGTACACATGCTGAATCATCGGCTTACCGTTGATCAGGACCAGCGGCTTGCCGGGAAAGCGAGACGAGCCGTAGCGGGCCGGAATGATCACGGTGACGTCATGCGATCCGTTACCCATGCCCTAATACCTCCGACAACTGTTCAGGAGACACTGTCGCCGTACCAACCATGCCCACCACGATGCCAGCCGCATGATTTGCTAGGATCGCGCCGTTCTTCATAGTCGCACCAGCTGAAATCGCCAGCGCCAATGTACCGATAACGGTATCGCCGGCGCCAGTGACGTCATAGACCTGCCTTGCCTGGGTTGGGAGATGCCAGGACGCGCCGTCACCCTCAAACAAACTCATGCCCTTTTCGCCGCGTGTAATAAGCACGGATTGGCATCCCAACCGTTGACGAATCATGGCGCCGGCTTCATTGATCGTTTGATCGTCATTCCCCTGCACGCCGGACGCCAACGCAGCTTCAAGATGGTTCGGCGTAATGACCGTCACGCCTTTATAGTAACCGAAATGCTCGACTTTAGGATCGACAATAACGGGAACCTTGCGCATTGCCGCCAGCCTGGTCAATTCAGACATCAAACTTGCAGAAATGACGCCTTTGGCATAGTCGGAGACCACCACGCAGGTCAATTCTCGCAAGCGTGATTCGACATAGCGGAGAATACGCCGTTGCAGCGCCGCCTTGAGTTCATGCCGTTCCTCGACATCGTACCGAACGATTTGCTGATGATGCGCGATCACTCGGCTTTTCCTGGTTGTTGGACGATCGCGATCGATAATCACTCCCCCGCGCCCCGCCCGTTTCGCGCCAAGCTGCTTCATGAGCAACCGTCCGCTTTCATCTTCGCCAATCACCCCACAGAGATCAGCCTTCCCGCCCAGCGCCAGAATGTTGTTGAAGACATTGGCCGCGCCGCCAAGGCGCAATGACTCAGATTCGACGTGCACCACGGGAACAGGTGCTTCCGGCGAAATCCGGCTCACCTTTCCCATGACATAGTGGTCAAGAATCAAGTCCCCTACAACCAGCACGGATGCCTGGGGAAACCGCTGAACAAATTGCCAGAGCGCCCGTGGGGACACTGGCGTATTCCGATCGCATCTGTCTTTTACTGGCATGGCGGCATCCACATGTTTTTCATTGGATAGCCTTCCCGAACCGTTCCCATCGAACCCACTCCGTCCAATTTCCCTGCCCGCTCCAGGACCAGTATATTCGGAACGCCTTGCCGCGGATCTTTTCTTCCCGCACATATCCCCAAAACCGGCTGTCCAGGCTCTGATCGCGATTGTCCCCCATGACAAAGTATGAGTCCTCAGGCACCGTGACCGGCCCGAAATTATCACGCGGGCTAATAGTTCGATCGATCATGCCCGGATCGACGCGTTGTGTAAAGGCCTTGTCGTCAAGCGGCTTTCCATTGACCAATATGACCTTGTTGCGCACCTGCACCGTATCGCCCGGTATGCCGACGATGCGCTTGATGAAATCTTTTTCCTCATCTTCGGGAAACCGGAATACCACGATGTCGCCGCGTTGTGGCTTCTCGAACTCAACCACAGTGCGGGACGTATAACAATTGACCGGGGAAAGGTTCCATTGCAATTTACAATCAGCCGGCCACTGCAATCCATAGGTGAGTTTGCTGACTAAAATATGGTCCCCGATCTGCAGCGTGGGAATCATAGAGCCGGATGGAATCTTGAATGCTTGGACGACAAAAACACGAATCGCGAAGGCTAGCAGTAGCGCCACGATGATCGCTTCGGAATATTCGCGAATGATCGATTTCGCTCCCACCCGGCCTGTGCTCTGCTCCGACAATTTCTCCTCGGGTTCAGCGGCCGGCGAACTGCCACTTGGGGAGCCGGAAAGCTTATCAAAGTTTGTCTGATTGGGGTCGAGACTCATTCTTCACCGACCTTGAGAATCGCAAGAAACGCTTCCTGGGGAACTTCGACGTTGCCAACGGCTTTCATCCGTTTCTTACCTTCCTTTTGTTTTTCAAGAAGTTTGCGTTTGCGAGTAATGTCACCCCCATAGCATTTGGCAGTGACATTCTTCTTCATCGCCCCAATCGTCTCGCGCGCGACAATCTTGGTGCCGATGGCCGCCTGAATGGCGATCTCGAACATCTGCCGGGGAATCAATTCCTTCATTTTCTCAACCAATTGGCGCCCACGCGGATAGGAACGCTCACGATGTGTAATGAATGAAAGTGCATCCACTGCTTCACCGTTTAACAAAATATCGAGCTTTACCAGATCAGACTCCCGATAGCCCAGCAATTCATAATCTAACGACGCATACCCTTGTGTCCGCGACTTCAACTTGTCGTAAAAATCGAGGATGACTTCGTTTAACGGCATTTCATAGCTGATCATCACACGGGTTGGATCGAGGAACTGAATACTGCGTTGAATCCCTCGTCGTTCTTGACATAACTGGAAAATAGCGCCCATATGCCGTTCCGGCGTGATGACCGTTGTCAGAATAAATGGCTCCTCGAACCGCTCAATACTGTTAGGCGGAGGCAGTTCGGCCGGATTGTCGATCTCCAACACCTCTCCTTTGGTCGTGGTCACCCGATAGACCACGGTCGGAGCCGTCGTGATCAGGGTCAGCCCATATTCACGCTCCAGCCGCTCCTGGATAATTTCCATGTGCAATAAACCCAGAAACCCACAGCGAAAACCGAATCCGAGGGCGAGAGATGTTTCCGGTTCATAGACAAACGATGAATCGTTGAGCCGTAGCTTCACCAGCGCGTCACGGAGGTCTTCATATTTCGCGGTATCGGTCGAATAGAGCCCGCAAAACACCAGGGGCTTCACCTCTTTGTAGCCAGGGAACGGCTCGCTCGTCGATTGCACCGCATCGGTCATGGTGTCACCGATTTTCACATCCGCCACTTCTTTCATGTTGGCACAGAGATACCCAACCTCACCGGTCAACAGCTCCGTGCGCTTCACCCGCTTGGGCGTGAATTGACCGACCTCCATCACCTCAAAAAGACGATCATTCGACATCACCTTAATCTTCATGCCCGGACGCACGGCACCATCGACTACACAGATCAAAACGATCACACCTTGGTAGTTATCAAACCAGGAATCAAAAATCAGTGCCTTCAGCGGGGCCTGCGGATTTCCGGACGGCGCAGGAATCCGTTCAATAATCGCCTCGAGAACTTCCGGAACACCGCGTCCCTCTTTGGCACTGATCAGCATGGCTTCGGTATCATCCAGCATCAATACTTCGACAATGGATTGTTTGGTGCCTTCGACGTCCGCGCTGGCTAGGTCGATCTTGTTGATCACTGGAATGATCACGTGATTGTTGGCCATCGCCAGATTGACGTTAGCGATGGTCTGCGCTTGCACGCCCTGTGTCGCATCGACCAACAACAGCGATCCCTCGCAGGCGGCCAAACTTCTTGACACTTCGTAGGTGAAATCGACGTGGCCCGGCGTATCGATCAAATGCAAGGCATAAACCTTCCCATCTTTGGCCTTGTACCGGATTGCCACTGCATGAGCCTTGATCGTAATGCCACGTTCCCGTTCAAGGTCCATGGCATCGAGAATCTGCTCTTTGGCTTCTCGGGCCGTGACTGCGCCTGTGGCTTCGAGGAACCGGTCAGCGAGGGTTGATTTGCCGTGATCGATATGCGCGATAATGGAGAAATTGCGTATAAGGCTTTGCAAATCCTAGCTCATTTCTGAAAACCACGGTATTATAGTAACTACCCTCTGGGTTGTCAAAGAAATCGCCCCCCCGTATAATCTGCACCAGACGCGAGAATGATGAGAAGAACTTATGGCCAATACCTTATTACGCAACCAAGACGCAACACGAACATCTCTTTACTTCTACCATACGCCATAAGCTATACGCTCCTCCTTGCAACTTGATCCACCGTGGCACACAAGCCTACCACTCAACAATTGGCAGACTGGGACCGTCAGTACCTCTGGCACCCCTTTACCCAGATGCAAGAATGGGAACGGGAGACACCACTGATCATCGATCGTGGCAAAGGATCCTACCTCATTGATACCGAGGGGACACGCTACCTTGATGGAACTTCGTCGATCTGGGTCAATCTGCACGGGCACCGGCATCCGACCTTGAACCGAGCCCTCACAAAGCAACTCGAACATATTGCACACTCAACGTTCCTGGGCCTTTCTAATCCACCAGCCATTGAGCTCGCCCGTGCGTTGATACGGATCGCTCCCAAAGGGCTCGGTCGCGTCTTCTATTCAGACAATGGCTCAACCGCCGTGGAGATCGCCTTGAAGATGGCCGTTCAATACTGGCAGCAACGACATCCGAAGGCTGGCCGGAAAAATACATTCCTCCATCTCAAGCTCGCGTATCACGGAGATACAATCGGTGCCGTCAGTGTGGGAAATATCCAACTTTTTCACGAACGTTTCAAACCCCTTCTTTTTCCCACAGTGAAAGCCGAACCGCCGTATTGCTACCGCTGCCCCTTAAAACTAGACTACCCGTCTTGCCGCATCGCGTGCCTTGATCCCATCGAAGTGATACTCAAAACTCGCCACCAGGAATTGGCAGGGTTCGTCATTGAACCACTGATGCAAGCCGCGGCTGGCATGGTTACCCATCCCCCGGGCTACCTGAAACGCATCCGCGAGCTCTGTACGACATACCAGGTCCTATTGATCGCCGATGAAGTCGCTACCGGATTCGGACGCACAGGCAGGATGTTTGCCTGTGACCACGAGGGAGTGACGCCGGATCTCATGGCCATCAGTAAGGGCCTGACCGGCGGCTACATGCCGCTTGCCGCCACGCTCACCACCGAGGAGGTCTACTCTGCGTTCCTCGGAAAATATGAGGAGTTCAAAACCTTCTTCCATGGCCACAGTTACACCGGCAATCAGCTCGGCTGCGCCGTGGCCCTGGCCAATCTGAAGGTCTTCCAACGAGAGCGGACTCTCGCTAAACTGCGTCCGAAAATTGTCGCTCTCTCCCGTCTCCTTCATCCCTTGGTAAACATGAAGCATGTGGGTAACGTTCGACAACAGGGATTTATGGCAGGCATCGAACTCGTGAAGAACTCTACATCCAAAGAACCCTACCCGTTGAAGGCCAGAATCGGCCATCGCGTGGCTGCCGCGGCGCGAACCAAAGGCCTGCTCATCAGACCCATAGGAAATGTGCTCGCGTTGATCCCGCCGCTGTCTACTTCCCTGGCGGAGCTGCGCAAAATGGTGGAGGCCTTACGAGCTTCCATTGAGGATGTCTTACCCGAATAAGACATTGAGATCGCGGCATACTGGAAAATATTTATGAGTTTGAGTAGACTGCCTCGCCAATGGTGGCGCTCACTTGTTTGTACTCCAGGAGATGGCATGGGTCTTCTCGGTCGGATTCTCGGCATTCCCTCGTTTGCAGGATCCACAAACGCCCTTTTGGTTGAGCTAACCTTGCCGACGCTCACGGATCTTCAGCGTGCAGAATTGAAGGTCCGGGCGATCCAATTCGTGCAAAACATCAGTTCGCCCACCGTGCCTACGGAAACGGCCTTGGCCGGTCTGAACCAAGCCTCACGGATGACCCAGCTGAATGTGCTGGCTCTGGCCATGAAAGAATTGGGGTATAAACCTGCGCTGGCATCGGAACGCCTCAGGAGAGTTCAGAACCCCTTTGCTCCAGACCTTGTTAATGAGCAAGCCTTGCGGGCGGTCGCTCGACGATTAAAGTGGAAATACGGCGTCGAGGCTTCCCTCAGCGTCGAATCCATTACCTTTGATGCATGGTAGCCGTTTGCTTGACAGGCCAGCACTGCGCGGCTATTCTGTTGAAGATCGTCTTTTACTTACAAACTTAGAAGGAGTGTCCATGCGAATCGCTGTACTGCGGATAGTACGTGTTGCATCGTTGAATGCCTTGATGCTCGTGCTGTGCTCACTACCCGGGTATGCATCAGACTCTTTCAAGATGGGCGTCGTGGACCCTCAGATGGTCTTGGAAAAATCAAAGGCTGGAAAGCGGGCGCTCGAGGGACTTAAGGAGTACGTCAACCTTCGGCAGAAACTCCTGGCCAAAGACGAAGAAGACCTGCGCAACTACGAAAAACAGATCAAGGATCAATTGCCGAAAATGAGCGAGGCGGAGAAAAAGGAGAAGGAAGCGCAGTTCCGGACCAAAGTGCAGGATTTCCAGAAGCGCGCACAAGAGTTCAACCAGGAACTGCAGAAGAAGCAAAAAGAGCTGGTGGACGAGTACATGAAGAAAATCATGATAGCCACACAAACCACCGCTGAAAAAAGTGGCTTCGCCCTTGTTGTCGACAAAGGCAGTGAACAGACGGTTAAAATCGTGGTCTACAATAAGGAAGCACTGGACCTGACCAAACAGGTCATTGAGGAGTTCGACAAGACGAACAAATAGAGCCATCGGCTATTCCAGAGGATAGCCGGCCTCCCGCCACGCTCGTATGCCACCCGTCATCGAGATCACACGACGATAGCCCATCTGCTGGAGAGTATCTGCCACCAAAACCGACCTGAAGCCACCACCGCAGTACAGGATGATCGGAGCCTCCTTGTCCGGGATTACTGTCTCAATGTCACGCTCGATGATGCCCTTGCCAAGATGCTGTGCCCCCTTCGCATGATCCGTGGCAAATTCCCCATCCTCCCGCACATCGAGAAAATGAACCGCTTCTCCCAGATCGAGCCGCTTCTTGACCTCCTCTACTGTTTGTTCTAACACACGAAACTTTGCCTGTTCGACCAGCTGTAAAAATCCCGGATTGTGGTTCATGATCCCCTCAGCTCAAAACAATAATGTGTGCTCGCCCACCATCCTGTTCCTTGCCCTTACGCCTTGTCAATTCGCTCGAAACGGCCAGTACGGCTCTCCGGCTTGACAGACACTGGTTTCGTTGACTCTCCATAATCCGAATGCTAGATTCCACACGCATTTACACGGATACACCATGCACGACCCGCGATATCTCCGTGACAACTTGGACGTGGTCCGCACCGCTTTGGGACGGCGCGGGCAGGACGTTCCCTGGGACATCATTCAAAAACTCAGTGACGAACGGCGGACGCTAACCACGCAGGTCGAGCAACTGCGTCACGAGCTCAAGAAGGGCTCCGACAACGTGGCGCGCCGCCGCCGCGCCAAAGAACCTGCCGACGAAGCCATCGAGGCCATGAAGCAGGTGGGAGAGCGTATCAAGAATATTGCAGAGACTCTGCGTGAGACGGAAGAAACATTGAACGGCCTCGTGCTGCGTATTCCCAATCTTCCCCATCACACAGTTCCACGGGGCACCGACTCCTCGCAGAATGTCGAAATGCGCCGGTGGGGTACCATCCCTTCCTTCTCCGCTCCCCCAAAATCCCATTGGGAGATTGGGGAGGCCTTGGGAATTCTCGATTTCGACCGAGCCGCAAAAATCGCCGGAGCTCGCTTTGCGGTGCTCAGCGGAGCTGGCGCCAAGATGGAGCGCGCGTTGATCGATTATATGCTCGATCTTCATACCACCCAACACGGCTACCGCGAGATTCTTTCTCCCGTCTTGGTCAATCGGCAGACGATGACTGGAACCGGCCAGCTACCCAAATTCGAGGATGACCTGTTTCGGTTGCGTGACGAGGACTGGTTTCTGATCCCCACCGCCGAAGTGCCGGTCACCAACCTCCACCGCGATGAAATGCTCAGCGAGGATCATCTGCCCATCCGCTACACAGCCTGCACCCCTTGTTTCAGGCGAGAGGCAGGGTCGTACGGCAAAGATACCCGTGGCCTTATCCGCCTGCACCAATTCAACAAGGTGGAACTCGTGACCTTCACCACCCCTGAGGGTTCGCATGACGAGCTTGAACGATTGACCAAGCATGCCGAGGCTATCTTGCAAACATTGAATTTACCCTATCGTGTCGTCACCTTGTGCACCGGCGATCTAGGATTTTCGTCTGCGAAGACCTATGACATCGAAGTCTGGCTCCCGTCTCAGGACCAGTATCGGGAAATCTCGTCGTGTAGCAATTTTGAATCGTTTCAGGCCAGACGGGCTACCATCAAGTACCGCCCCAGTGGAGGAAAGAAAGAGGCCAAACCAGATTTCGTCCATACGCTGAACGGGTCAGGCCTCGCAGTGGGCCGAACCCTAGTGGCAATTCTTGAAAACTATCAACAGCCAGACGGGTCCGTCTTGATTCCTGATGCACTGAGGCCATACATGGGCGGAAAAGAACGCATTGCGAAAGAGTGACCTGCGGGTTGGGACACGATTAAAGCAGAAATTTCTTGTGGTGGCTATCCGCCCGCGTCAGTTTCGCGAAAATACTGAATAGCGGTCGGGTCTCACGAAATGCGATTTGGAGGGGTGCCGGAGCGGCCGAACGGACCGGTCTTGAAAACCGGAGATGGGGTAACTCATCCGCGAGTTCAAATCTCGCCCCCTCCGCCATTGTCCATGTGCACTGCGATCCATTCTTGTCGTCACTCCTACAGGTGCGGTACAGTTCTGCAAGTCGCTCTAGGAGCATGTGTGCATGAACGTCTTGCGAAATGGCTGGCAGTGGTTTTGGCGACAATGCTGGCTCAATAAAGTCATCATACTGGGACTATTTGCCGTAGTCGTGCCGTTTCTCCTCCCAACAGTCGTCGCCTGGTTCAGACCCACCCTTATCAAGGTGGGAGTAGCCTTCTATACCTACGAACGCGCAGTCAGCCGGGACGGGAATAGCCAACGATATTTTTTTGAAAAGCGAAATCTGGTGACCAATTGCAGCCTCCGGAAGATTGAGGAACCCTTGCCCAAGGAACGCACCATCCTTCCTCCTGCACAATCCTGGGTCGTCCTCAAATTACTTTTGGAAAATGCCTCAGATGAGACCCTTACCAACCTCCGCATCGGTGTCAGATCGCCCGCCCTGAGTTCGGCTACGCAGCTATTGACGGCCCCACCTATCGACGCGACAGGCCACATGGAAACGCCGGCACGAGACGCCCGCCGCTTCTATCTCGTGTCTATTCCAGTCATCGCCGCTGGGTCCTCCCTGGTCCTCAGTCTGAAAACCCCCATCGATGACTCACTTCGTCAATTCATCTACGTAGACCATCGCACGGTAACTATTCAAGTACCCTTTGTTGCGGCAGACCAGTTTCGGGAATATCCGCCTATCGTTTCTCGAACCAACGCGGTGAAGATTTTGAACCGGGAGGGAGTCTTACGAACTGATACTGACAAAGCCACAGATGAAACCTTTACCTCTGCAAGACTTGCCCCAGACAATCCGAACTCAAAACATGACGGCGCAGTCTATCAATTACTTCCAAATTCAAAAACTTGCCCAGAAGGAGAAGCCGGGCTGTGGTAATCCCTGCAGTATCCTAAACTGTACTGAGATCTTTGCCGGTAGGACTACGGGCATACCACTTTCGGTGGAGCTCCCCCCGACTAGGAGAGTGAAAAACGTCCCGCGAGTTGTACTATCCTCCACCCATTTGTCGCATGTTTCCAAGGTGAGGAGAGTCTATACCGACATCACCGCTCTCTCAGATGTTGATCAAATGCATTCTCAAACGCAACCAGACTGATCTCGAAGGGGAAGGATGTCTCGACGAATTGTCGGCGCCAAACCGCGAAGTGTCTGCCCCTGAAAAGTCTTGAACTGGGGATTATGTCAAGATTCGTTTCTAGCTGCCTGATGAGGATGCGCACATTGCCGTGGATTTGACCGAAGTCGAATGAGTCGAAAGCCACTGATTAAAGTCGACCTGCTCTCAGTGTCTCCGGAAAGTCAGGTCCGGCTCAATCAGTTCAAATCCTGACAGCGCACCTCCTCACGAGCACCTCAGACCAGCGAACAGATTCTCATTCGGTTCTAACATCCCTATTTCCTGGAACGCCTATTGGCCTTCCAGTACCGCACACTCCTCTTTCATCTAATCGCCGCTACCTCTATGATATTTTCAACACTCGTGTTCAGGACTATCCTGCGCGCAGCTGACTCTAAACCGTCTAGACTCTTTAGCAAGGAGATCCTCACTGACCTTCTCCCTGAAAACTAGACCATTAGTTTGGAAGTTCATCTGTGCGGAAATGAGCCTCACAGGAGGGGGCCATAACCAGGAAGCGGCACACGGAGGAACAGATCATTGCGGTGCTCAAGGATGCGCAGGCGGGCATTGGAGTCCAAGAGCTTTGCCGCAAGCACGGCATCTCGGATGCCACGTTTTATAAGTGGCGGACAAAATATGCTGGGCTCGAAGTCAGTGACGTGAAGAAGCTCCGCCAGCTGGAAGATGAAAATTGGCGATTAAAACAGATGGTCGCGGAGCACGCCTGAACATTCAGGCACTGAAAGCGGTCACCGCAAAAAACTGGTAGTGCTCAAGGCGAAACGAACGGCCACGCAATGGATGACCAAGCGCTTTGGGCTCAGTCAGCGACGGGGCTGTCGGGTGCTTGAGTTGGATCGGAACACGTTGCGATATCGCAGTTAGCGTCAGGACGATATGGCGCTGCGGAGATGGATTCGGGAGATTGCTGAGCACAAGTGGCGCTATGGGTGTCCTCGGATTTATGTGCGGTTGCGATGCGAGGGCTGGCGCGTGAACCATAAGAAGGTCGAACGGCTCTATTATCGTGACGCAGGGCTGTCGTTACGGCGACGACGACGCAAGAAGGTCGCGGCGGTGTCCCGCGTGGCCCTGCCCACGCCCATGCACCCAGGCCGCTGTTATGCTCTCGACTTTGTCCATGATCGGCTCGTGAGCGGCCGGCGATTCAAGTGTTTGACAATGATCGATCGGTGTTCGAAAGAGGTACCGGTAATTGCGGTGGAGGTCTCGATTGGCGGCGCCCGGGTGTGCCGGATTCTGGACCAGGTGTTCGCCATACGACCGTTGCTAGAGACTTTGCTGCTGGACAACAAGCCCGAATTCGCTAGGACAGCCTTGGATGCGTAAGCCCCCCCAACATGGAGTGCACCTCCATTTCATTCAGCCAGGGAAGCTGGTGCAGAACGCCTTCATTGACAGCTGCAACAGCAAGTTTCGGGATGAATGATTGAACGAGCACTAGTTTCTGACGTTACAGGAAGCGCAGCTCGTGATTGAAGCCTGGCAACGAGAGTACAATGAGGAGCGGACACACAGCTCTATTGGGAATGTGACGCCTCTAAAGTTTATCCGCAACTATCAAACCGGGGCCCAACTGACACAGGAGTACACTTCCTCAGCTGTGGGGCAATAAATGGGGGAAGGTCATCAACACCTCGCATTCCGATCCTAACACTCCATCGTCTTCTAATGAAACCGTAGCCTCACATGTTCCAGAATCTTCTGCTCAGTCTCAGAGACTGGGCTTGCACCTGTCTATATGGTTGCGTGAGGAGATAACACCCTCGTCCTAACCGGTCTCACGCATACATGCCAATCCCTTGTACCTACCCTAGAGGCTGAGGTATGATCATGCCTCGTCGGCGGTGATCCCACCTCACGACGTTGTCCGCCATAACTGCGGACCTGATCCCCATCCAAGCAATCTGACGTGGAGAGGTGGCCGAGTGGTCGAAGGCAGCGGTTTGCTAAACCGCCGTAGGGACAAAATCTCTACCGAGGGTTCAAATCCCTCCCTCTCCGCCACAATAGTTCAGGCGAGACATGATTTCGCGTGATCTATTGTGACGAGATCTCGCAGTTCGCCCTGCCAACTGGCGGATTCGCCTGTTTCATTTGAGCTCAGGGTTTCTCCATTGGGTTTCTTATATGTCACTCAGGTGACAAACCCACGCACTTGACCATAGGTCAGCAGCAGAAGATTTCTCTTGTGGGATTTGCCTATGTATCGTATCGTACACATATCATGTACGGTCCCACATTCGTGCTTCTGCACGCGGATAATAACGCTTTCGCCTTGCCAATTTTTAAGATTTTAAGAAAGGACCATTGATGCGCACATTCATCTGCAGTGTAGGAGCCTTGCTCATCCTGATCGCTTCGCCCGCAGTGGCAGCCTCACAAGAATCTGGAACAGAAGAGCAGAAGACCCTGTATGCGCTCGGCCTTGCTATCAGCCAATCCCTAGCCACGTTTTTCCTGACTGAAACAGAACTGGACATGGTGAAAGTTGGTATGACTGATGGCGTCCTCAAACGGACTCCAAAAGCTGATCTCCAGACCTATGGCCCGAAAATTCAGCAGCTTCAGCAGACCCGATTAACCGCTTTCGCCGAAGGCGAGAAAAAAGCCGGCGCCGCATTTCTGGCCAAGGCCGCATCCGAAAAAGGTGCGATCAAGACGGAGTCGGGCCTTATCATCACCTCCATCAAGTCTGGTACAGGATCAACACCTAACGCCACCGACACGGTGAAAGTGCATTACCATGGAACGTTAATCGATGGAACGGTCTTTGACAGTTCAGTCAAGCGCGGTGAGCCTGCGACCTTCCCGCTTGGGAATGTCATCAAGTGTTGGACCGAAGGTGTCCAGCAGATTAAGGTAGGTGGCAAAAGTCGGTTAGTATGTCCATCGAACCTTGCATACGGTGATGCAAGCCCACCAGGTTCCTTCATCAAGCCTGGCTCCACACTGGTATTCGAAGTCGAGCTCCTGGAGATCGTAGCCAAGTAGATGGTCATCTGTAGCGCCCCCTCGAGCAAGGGGGCGGGCCACCACCTCAGCTTGCCAACTTGAACCAACCGCCTATACCGTCTCCAGTCGATCACTTACGATCTCGTCCCGCCCGCACCCGCTGGTTGATTCTTGGCCTTCTCTTTGCCATCAGTGTCGTCACCTACATCGATCGTGTGAACATTTCGGTCACCGCTCGCCAGATGATGCCGGCGCTTGGCCTCACCGATCAGCAGATGGGGTTCATCTTTTCCTCTTTCGTCATCGGGTATGCCTTATTTCAAATCCCTGGCGGGTGGCTGAGTGACCAATGGGGTGCGCGAATCGTACTGACCATCGGCCTACTCTGGTGGTCCTGCTTCACAGCGCTTACAGCTATAGCGGCGACATCTCCACTCGTTGGTCTCGTGGGTATTGTCGGTGCGCTAGCACTCACTCGTCTTTTCCTTGGCATCGGTGAAGCAGTGGCACTTCCGACTTTTAATCGCGCCGTCACGGACTGGCTCCCCGCCCATGAACGGGGGTTGGGTATCGGGATTGCCATCGGAGGGATCGGCGTTGGTTCGGCCATCACCCCACCCATCACGGCTTGGATCATGGTGAACTACGGTTGGCAGAGCGCCTTTTATCTTGCGACCACCCTTGGGCTAGGATTGGCCCTAGTTTGGTGGTTATTTGCTCGAGATCGTCCTTCCGATCACCCATGGGAATGCATTCACAGCCATACCGACGCTTCTGAACACACTTCAGCTGTATCCCCTGCAATCCCATGGGCCGCTTTACGCAGTACACCGACCGTCTGGTGGCTCGTACTGAGTTATGCCTGCCTCGGCTACGTTGCCTACATCTATATGTCCTGGTTTTATCTGTATCTCGTGAATGTCCGTGGCTTTAACATCTTGCGTGGCGGGATGTTTGCTGCTGCGCCGTTTCTCGCCATCTTTATTACCTGTCCACTTGGAGGATGGTCCACAGACCGCCTGGCACTCAAGTTTGGGCTGACACGGGGGCGCCGGTATATCGGTCTGGCTGGTATGGTCCTCGCCGCGGTATTTATCACACTCGGCGCAGTGATAGAATCGCCCTATCTTGCCATCGTCAGCCTCTCACTTGGTGCAGGCTGGCTCTATTTCTCCGTAGGAGCCTACTGGGCCTCCGCTAGCGATCTGTCACAGACCCATGTCGGCAGTCTTTCTGGGCTCATGAACATGGGCGCAAATCTCGGAGGAACCTTCTCTCCCATCATTACTCCCTGGCTCGCCGACCAGTGGGGTTGGCCGGTATCTCTGGCAACCGCAGCATTAATTGCCTTCATCGGCGGCATCCTATGGCTCAAGATCGATCCAGATCGAGGCCTTGCTCTCAAGGATTGAGCAGCGAGGACTGGGTGGCCAGTCAGAACAGATCTCACCCCTCACTACTAACAAGGAACTTGGCTTGCCTCGCCTGAGGCTTCGTTGCTAGAGTACCCGACATGGCTACCCTGTTTCAGAAGAAGGACCCTCGCGCCACGATCGTCACAAAGTTCGGCAGTATCGCCATCCGCTTCTACCCCGACGAGGCGCCTCGCCACGTGGAGAACTTCGTCAATCTTGCCAAGATGGGATTTTTCGACGGCACGACCTTCCATCGCATCATCCCGGGCTTCCTGATTCAAGGTGGCGATCCCCTAAGCAAGAACCCCGATCGCTCGCTTCATGGCACGGGAGGTCCTGGCTATTTTCTTCCCCCTGAACCGAACGATCGCCCACACAAACGCGGCGCTATATCCATGGCCAAGATGCCGCGCGAGAGCAACAGCACCCGCGACTTTAACGACAATGGGTCACAGTTTTTTATCTGCGTCGGTGAGAACAGTGGGTTAGATCGCCGGTATACCGTGTTCGGAGAAGTCTTCCGTGGGATCGACGTCATCGACAAGATCGTTGCCACCGCGCGAGATCAAGCGGACAATCCACTGGAGCCGATCACCATGACGATGACGGTGAAAGAGTAACCATCCCACTCGAGTGAACTCTGTCTGCGCATGACCGGCTTCGCCCTATGATCAAGACGTGAATCAGAGAGACGTGGCACAGCGCCGCAAACGATCCATAATGGCACGCCCCAGCCCAGTTTCCACACAGGGCTCGGAATAAATTTGGTCAAGTTCTGATGCATCCAGTCTCCGTAGCGCCGCGAACAGATGCTGTGCGGCTTCCCGAAGATCCCCGGATGGCGACAGCACTTCGACGGCGTGAAACCGTCCGGTCAGATCAAGTGGCTCCACCATAGCCAACAATCCTCTGCGCTCACCGCCTCGGAAGATGGGCCAAGCTCCTGGCGCTGACAGAATCGTGACCGGTGTGCGCGTGGCATAGTGACGTGCCGATTGTCCGGGGGCGTGCATGGCCTCAACCGATGATACCACTCGGCCCACTGGACCGATGAGCGATTGAATCGTTTCCAGAGAAAGACCTCCTGGCCTCAACAACTGAGGCTTGGCTCCCGTCAACGACACGATCGTCGATTCCACTCCAATCGGACAGGGCCCTCCATCGAGAATCAGGTCTATCCTGTCATCCAGGCCATCCAATACGTGCTGCGTGGTCGTCGGACTCACATAACCGAATGGATTTGCGCTGGGAGCGGCAATCGGTGTGCCAGACTCTCGAATTAACGCTTGCGCAACAGGGTGGTCCGGAATTCGGACCGCCACCGTCGGTAGCCCAGCAGTGACGAGATCAGGCACACCGGGCTGTTTTGGCAAGATCAATGTCAGCGGGCCTGGCCAGAATGCGTCCATGAGCACAGTCGCCGACGACGGGATGTTCTTCGCCACGGTCTCGACCATCAATTGATCAGTCAGATGAACAATCAGAGGATCAAAGACTGGACGCTGTTTGGCTTCAAACACCTTCGCCGCTGCGTCAGGATTCAACGCATCGCAACCGAGTCCATACACGGTCTCTGTAGGGAAGGCCACGAGCCCACCACTTCGAATAATCTCCGCCGCCAGACGAATTGATTCTGGACGGTTTCCCGGTAGCACCTTACTTCCCACGCGTCTCTCTCTTAATGGAGTTACTAGTACGCAGCCGGCTTCGAAAACGTCCGGTTCGAAACCAAATCCAACACATGGAGACCGTCAAAATAGGCTTCGGATGCCCCCAACGTAATCAGGCCAACCTGCCCCTCCTGCGGCAACACCACGTCCTCCACCGCCGCAACTTGAACGCCATCCACGTACACGCCCAGACGGCCCTTGTCGAGATGGAGAAAGTTGATTCGCTGTACGCGGATCGTATGCCAGGCCCCTACCACCAGCCGTGCAGTCACCTGCCCCAGTATCGTCGATGTCCCGTTCACGACTTGCCTCGTGGTCACCACACCGGTTGACGTCTGCAAGGTCACTGAATAGTAATTGTCCGCATCCCGCACCGCCAACGCGACACCGCTCTCACCGGTGTCACTATCACGCGACGTCTTAATCTGCACCGTCACATCGGGATAGGTCGTCCGAGCGGATTCAGCAACCATCAGACGCATACATGCCGGCTTCGCACAGGCCGCTGAACGAACGACCTGTTGCTTGCTATGTGTCGATTCCGTATCAGCCACCACTTCCCATCCGTCCGCACCCTCATCCGGACGATTAAGACTACTGAATCCGGAAGGTACGGAACCTGGGCGATCTTGGTCAAAATTCCATTGCCACACAATATTTTGCTTGGGAGGCATAGCATGAATGGCGACGTCCAGTACTTCTGGAGAGCGCGGCGAGCTCGGCAATACGATGGCTGCAGCGTCCGGTGATAGCGCTTTGACCAAATCATTCGCCAGTAACTGCTCCAGCAAGCCCTTCACGCCGGAGATGGCATCCAGATTCTGCTTGACCAGTCGCAAGCTGTCATGAAACCGTTCTCGATCACGCGGGACTCGAAGAGACTCCACGGCCACTTGGACATAATTGGCATACAGCCGGTCAGATGGCTGCTGGAGTAACTGAACGGCTTCTTCGACTTCGTGGCTGGCCTGCTGAAGCCAAGGATGATCATACCGCCGCTCCCAGGATACCCATTGCAGACGATCCCAGGCCAGCTCCGTCAACACCCGCCCATACTCGACGGTCCCAAGCGCTACGTCTTTCAGCAGTCGTTCATGAATAACCACCGCTTCTGTCGGGTCATTGTTCCATCGCATCAGAGTGCCCAACCGCCGCCGCTGCTGCGAGGATGCTCGTACTTGCTGTCCAATGACGTCATAGGAGGCCATCGCTTGATATAGGGCATCTGCCGCCGATTCATGTTCTTCCGACACAGCTGTCATTTCCTGCCGCCAGGTCTGCGCTTGAATACTCCAATAGAGCTCACATATCCGTTCAAGCGCCGCCGCATCATCCGCAGCTAAGCGACCTTTTACCTTCCCCTGATTGAGAAACGCCTGATAGGCATCATCACCACGAAGCGCATGGCTTTCGGCATGCTTGGGATCCAGCAAGAGCAGCCTGGTCAGCACTGGGTTTCGCTCAGCTGGAGAGAGATGCATCGCCCGTTCCAGTGTCTCACGCACCAGCGCTTCTGCCTCCGATCGCTCCCACCATCGCGCAGAACCGGGGACGAGTTCGCCTTTTAATAATCGGTGCGCGGGATCAGGCTGATCGAACCGCCGCCCGGCTTCCGGTCGAAGACCATAGTAGGTCGTCGGAATACGAGGTGTGCCCGGCAGCGCCTCGTTCAACACCGCCTGGTCCACGGGTAATCCATACGGCTTCAGACCGGTCACAAGAATAAACCGGGCGACCACTTCCCGAACTGGACCGAAGCGGTGCTGGGCACCGTTGATCCACCAAATCTCCTCAGGTCGAAGCGCCAGCGGTGCCGTCAAGGGATCGGAATACACAATCTTCACATCAACCGCCTGTCCCCTGACGGTCACCGGATCAGGTCCTTTCAATCCGACAAGGGCTATCGACTGTATCGGGCTCACACGAATGGGGGTGATCGCAGGCACAGGTCCGCCATCAAGCCGGACAACGGACGGTGAGAGAAACACCGCCGGCGGATATTCCTTCCAGTTTTCGGTGACGCGATGACGGTCATGGAGCAACCCGAATCCCACGCCTCGGCCTATCGCACTGAAAATACCAGACTCCGCCTGCTGCGCGACCATATCTCGATGCACTGTGATGGTATCGTCCCAACATTGACGAACAGCTTCGGATGACAGCCGTTGCAGCCGTTTCTCTGAAGCCCGGGATTGTTCGCGGCTCACACAACCCAGATCCGCCATGGCCCAGGTCTCGGCATGTTCGTTTGCCAAGGCGACCGCATACTGCACGACGAATCGAGAGGCTTCCCCCTCCTGCCCCTTGTGAAGCTGACCAGCTTGTCCTACTGACGGAATCACCATCCCAACGAGAAGGAATATCCAAACCATCAGCCGTAACTGCGTCATGTGTGCTCCATCACGATATTGCATTTCCTGCGAAGTGGGCCTTTAGAAGAAGGCCATGCTGGCGTAGGTGGCGGTGGAGTTATATTGGTCCGTAATGCTACGGTCATAGCGAAGCACTTGCCCCTTCGTAGCTTGGATCACCCGCAGCAGACTATACATGGGAGAGAACCCAGAGATCCGCCGCTGGTCCTGCTCTTTTTGGATATACTGAGCAAACCCCTCGGGGTTTAGCTCTTCGACCTGCTTGAGCATCTCCAGATCCCGCTGCATGGAGCGATGGAAGGAGAAATCCGTCGGTGGCGCACTACCCCCATAGCGAAGGCCCAAATGCGCCAACTCTCCTGCCCCGATGACGCATACAGCCGTCCCCGCCTCAGCGAGCACATCGCACAGGGTGTTCAACAGCCGATCGACCTCCGTTCGAACGGACACATCCGTCAGGCTCATCGCTGAAAAGGACGACAGGATCGGGACAATGCGAAAGGGTTTCCCAACCACCGTTTGCAGGAACGGGAGCTGAAACTCGAGCGCATGCTCAGACTGGTGAGCGATATCTTCCTCAAAATATTCCGGCACCGCCGCGTTCAGACGACTCAGCAGGGCCTGATCCACAGGCACTACCCCAAGTGGAGTCTCAAAATCCTTGTCGGTCACGGCGAAACAGCGTTCGAGCCCGGCATGCGCCGTACCGATAAGTACATACACATCCGGTTGCTGACTTTCTTGAAGTTCTTTGTAGGCCCAGGCATAGACCGGCCCAGCCTGTTTCAGATCATAGGTTGGAACCACCAATCCTTTGATTGGCTTCCCCTGGTTCTCGGATGGCTTGAAATCCGGCCCCTCGCTAGAGGTGAAGAACCCATCGATCTGTTTTCGCAACTTGGCCCCATCGGCCTCATAGCTCCGTCCAGCAAACAGCGCCGGACGAGCCCGCTGTTGTCGATACCTGGCCCGGGCCTCCTGCCGTGCTGTCTCGGTCTTCGGTCCTTCAAGAAACAGCTTCTGCTCCAAGTCGCTGATCAGCTGCTCCACTTTGCTCGGGAGGAGAAACTCGCCGAACCGTTTCAAATACAGGGCGCCGATGTCGTGAATGGAATGGTCGCCATCAAAGTGCTGGACGATAAAAAAGAAATTCAGCGGCAGGACCAATTTGTCTGGACTCAGCCCGCTCGGGTCCCAAAGCACCATTAACTGATCCTCCCCCTGTTTAATGGGAGAGAACTGGAGATTCCTCAAAACGGGATACTGCGCTGGATCTTTAACCGCCACCGCTGTCATAGCATCGCCATTCTAGGGGACGAACCCGATCGGCTGCAACTAGCAGAATAGGTTCCTCGTGTTCATGTGGCGTGTCTCGCTGATGTGGTTCAACTATTAGCCCCGACGAACCACGCAAACCAGATACATTGCAAAACCTTAGACGGGATGTACGTAATAGGGTGGTGGCCATACGTGGAAACATTTGTATGATCGTCCCAGGATAGTCTGCTATGCGAATGACACTGGGCGGCGGATCTGGAATCAGACCTTCAAATTTTTTGCCGACTATTGGGGCTTTGAGCCTCGCGTGTGTCGACCGTATCGGGCCCAGACCAAGGCAAGGTTGAATCAGCCGTGAAATATCTGAAGCGGAACTTCCTGCCGGGGCGAGTGTTTGTCGGTGTGGTGAACTTCTAGACGCAACTCGACGAATGGACCGCGACCATTACCGACCGACGTGTCCATGGCACGATCCATGAGGAGCCCCTTGCGCGATTTGCACGAGAACACGACCACTTCGTGCCCCTTGTGGCGCAGCGCAGCTTCCCGCGGGAGGTCCGGCTGTCAAGGATTGTCGCCGAAGACTACTTAGTCAGTTCGGCGACGAACCGCTACTCCGTGCCCGTCCATCTCATCGGGGAACGGGTCGAGGTGCAGCGATGCGGGAAGACGGTCCACATTTTCTACCGCAATCAGGAGATCGCGACACACTCGATGCTCTCCGGCACCCATCAATTCAGGATTCTGCTCGAGCACAGCCCGGGAGCCATCGCCAGGACGACTCGCCAACGCCGCTCGACGGTCAGTGGCGCGAGCGCCGTGACGCGGATGCTCCCGGAGGTCGAAATCTGTGATCTGGCGTGCTACAAAGCGGTGTGCGACACACCAGTCATACAGTTGACGGCAGGCCCTACTCAGGGGGGCTAATGTCGCGCTTCTCCATCGTGGAGAGGTGACGATCACGAAGGAATCAGCAAGAGGCTGTTCGTCTCTCCATAAGCCTCACCCTTCTTGTGGCGGCTCCGACCTCGTGCGCCGACCAAGCACGATCAGTAGCCCGATGGTCATCACCAGCAACCAGAGGGTTGGGCGGCCATAGGACGCATCGGAAAACTCAATCAAGTCGGTCAGACGGCCGATCAACAACGACATGCGAGCCATCACGGTGTAGCCGAATGCGGCACCAAAAGCGATCATCAGAAAGAAGACGCCCGTGCGGGCGACGGCTTTCCCCGGCCCCCTATGCTCGACGGAAAAGAAAAAGTAAAACAATACAGAACACACACCCACGAGAATGATGATCGCATTCACCCCACTCGCAGGGCTCAGAAGATTCCACGTAAACGACACCCCTTCCCCAGGCATCAGGGTCAACAACGGACGAATCGTATCTTCGACTTGTTTTAGGATGAAGGATGAAATCGTCCGCGGGATTGCCAACCCCGACCCCACCCCCACGATGAAGGCAAAGGCATAACGTGACAGCCACGAGGCTTTGGGCACGTACCGGGTCAGCATTAAGAGGCCAATGAAGACCGGGATCAGCAGCATCCATTCCTGATTCTCGACGATTGGTTTCCAAATAAGGTGGACAATGACCGTGTCATACGTCTTGACGATCGTATAGCCAACCGACACGCCAACGTAGAGATGCTCAGCCACCTTAAAGACTGGGTTGTCTTTGTAGAGGAATGAAAAGATGAAGAGCGTCAAGCCCGTCGCCACCCACGCACCAATGATCGACTCAAACGGCATGGGACTTCTCAACCTCGCCCTTGCTGTGCCCGAGACGCAAAATAGAAGACATTACACATGATGACCAAGAGCACGATTGCGGCATGGGTTGCCGACTGCGCATCCATGCCGGCGACCGCGGTTCCCTTACGGTCGATAAGACTTTCGTACTCCGCCGCCCCTCGCAGGCCGCCAATAAGCCCGTTAATCTGCCCACTCCGCAACAAGGGGTAGAGCCCCGGCGCCATGACTCCTGTACAGCCGCCACCCATTTCAAATCGGTACTTGTCCTTGCCGAACACATACCAGGCCTCGACGCCAGGATTACCAGCGCCCAAACCGACTAGATACGTGATGTCTTTCAAACTGTGCACACCGTCCAACACTGGAAGCCCTTTTGTCGGCTTACCGCCATAATCGCTGGGAAAGGCCTTGTAGAGATCCTGTCCCAGATTAATGATAACAGCTGTATTCCCAGGGCTCCAACCGAGAAAGACATAGTCCTTTCCATTTTCCTTCTCCATCTCACGAGCCACCTGCGTGATGATCTGGTCAGCCAACCCAGTGCCTGTGACCCACAGCGTCATAGCAACAACGCGAAGATTTTTCTTGAACGCATGCCGGAGCAGCGCGATTGCTTGCGGATGCAGTTCAGGCTTCGAAGCCGGATCGAAGTCGAATGAGAGAAACACAACGGATCGTTCCGGCAACGACTCAATGTGATCGTAAACCCCGCGCACTTCCGGTGAAATCTTGATCGGCAGTCCGACAGGATAGAGCAGCGGCAATAACGTACACAGACCGATCACCAGGAAAATAATTCGTCGGTCAATTTTCAGCATGCGCTCTGCGAAAGTCATAGCCCGTCACTCCGTAAGGCGTCAGTCATGAGGCGTTAGGCGAAGGCCTCACCAATTGATCTTTCCTCTGTGACCACGTCCCTCTCACGCTTCACGCCTCACCCCTCACGCTATTCTTTCCCCCCTCCCAGATACGACCGTTCAACACCGAAAATGATTTTGAACGACAACGCGACTGCGCCGAGGCTTACCCCGATCAAGATTGCCCGGCGTACAGACGCATTCAGCACGTTGAGAATCCATTGGGACACATCCCCGCTCAGAGGAAGAATGTACTCGCCAAGAGGGACCCGCCCCATCATGACGATGACCGCCGCAGCCAATAGGACCGCTGCCTCCCGGCTCCTTGCCCGAAACGATCGATAGGCCGCCGATGCAATGAAGAATGCCAAGATGGCGAACATCGTCCCTTGCAACGGCACCATCATGTAGCTGTAGGCCCAGCCGAAGGCGGTCATCACTCCGTCGATGCTTTCTTTTCCATTGGCCCACAGCCCCACGGCGATTGTGCCGAGCATGCCGGCATAGAGCACGCCACTATAGCCCCACCCCGCCTCTTGCCGGCGAATCTTGACGGCATGCACATGAAACAAACTGGTGACACCCAGCACCAAGGCAAACCCGCCGATGATCTGGAGCCATTTCGTGACAGAGGTCAACAGTTCCTCAGAAACCGGATGAGGTACATAATACTGCGTAGCCATCGTCAGCCCTGTGACGAGCGTAATGAAGAGCGGCAGCTGGCGACGAAGAAGAATCATTTCACATCCCTCAAGAGATCGAGAATCCAATGCGGCCACTGTACATCGAGCGCGACACCAGCCGTCGCCAACACCGTGCCCACGCCCAGCGCAGCCAAAATCAGAGCCTTGCCGATATCCTGTCCACGCAGGGTGCCAATCTGCACCGGTTCTCGAGAGAGATAGGCGCTCGCAGCATACAGCTCCTCACCGATCAGAGTGTAATCGCAGGTCGTCACAAAAAACGGCAATTGGTGATCAGAGTCTGTCCCGGCGATCTGGATCGCGCCAGTACTTGCCCCGGTCTCGGTTAACAAGAGCGACTCGGCAAAGTATGAGCCCATGAAGAAATTCGCTGCCGGCTTCTTTCTGAGCATGATGCCGTCGACCGCCGCCGTATAACTGAATTGATCCGTGGTGATGAAGAAGTTCGCGTCTTCCTTGAACAGGTCAGGTTTTCCCGCCTCCAGGTAGGCTTGCTTGGTAATTTCCTGGCACACGGCCATGGTAATCGGCTCACGGTGGGGCACCAACAACTCTGTTTCATACAACGCGACCCGCTTGGCCACACGTCCCAAAATCACCGCCGCCGCAATGGTCGAGGGATCGTTCATGTCATGGGCACCCGTCAGGTAGAGAATTGGCTTACCTAATTCTGTGGACCGCCCGATCGCCTCATCCACAGCATCCAGACCGGGGATACGGCGCAGAAACATTTCTCGCTTCTTCGCAAGGCCGATGGCAAAAAATACAATCCCGCCGAATCCCACGCCCAAGAGAAGATTATTGAGCTGATTCCAATTAAACCAGTTTGGCTCCGGCACGGCTCGAGCCACAGGTGAAACACTCCACTGTTCACCCGCGAGAACTGCCACTGCGACCGCATAGGTATTCCCGCTTTTAAGCTCGACCGCTTTCCCGTTGTTGATCGTGGCATGGTGCTGATCAGGCCCAGCCGGTCTTGTCCACCACGGCCGTTTGGAGTCTTGAACATAATGGGTATTCGACGAAAACTCATCGACGACCTTGAAGTGTGACGGATCACCGTCCTTCGATCCTTCGCCTAACAGAACTTGATAGCGAACTTCCTTCGAGTCATAGGATGCAGGTGGCCATACGAGCGTCAGACTGCCTCCTCCGTCACTGGGCGTATCGAATACGATCACCTCTTGCGGCGCCAGAAACGTCGTTTGCGCCGACACCGTGGCAACAGACCTAACCAGCGCCACGACCAGGATAGCTCCTCTTACCCCTAACCCCTTACGCCTCACGTGACTTACCCTCCCTCAATCACTTCGATGTTCGCTCGCGGAATCACCGCACGCGACCCATCAGGAAACCGGACTTCCAGGGCTCGCACGTCGCTTTCAGTAGGAATTCTGATGAGTTCAGACGGCAATTCAGCCACTTCCCCAATCTTCCCGAAAAACGGATCATGAATGATGCGCACCGAATCGCCTATTTGAATGTCTCCCCGTTCAGAACAGGCGGTGGCAAGCCCCGCAGCCTGTTCCGCCTTCTGCGGAATGATAATCTCCGGCCGAATCACGCCGGCTCGAATCTGCGTGGCGCCTGAAATTGACGCGTTGGCACCGGCATGGCGAGACAGTACGGCAAAGGTTTTCTGGGCCATCGGAATAGTCCCGAACCCTTCAGTGAGGACCAATGTGAACCCCACCTGCTCGGTGCCAGTGATCGCCACGCCAAGATCGTACCCCAACAATGCCCGCAGATCCTTGTCATGGATCCCACCAACGATCAGGCCTGCCACGCCCAATTCTTTCGCCTTTGCCATCGTGTCAGCCGGAAGAAACGATCCACCCACGACAAGCTTCCCCTTCATTTCAGGTCTGAGACGATCCGGCGTCAGCGGTTCCTCGGGAGAGGCGACAGCCATGGCCACTTCGCCATAGGTTTCACCGCCGATCCCAAAAATCCCTTGCACCAAGCTGCAGGCACATTTGATGGTGACACCCTGATGGGGATGGATCTCCACAACCGTCCCATCCACATATCCCAACAACTCGATCACGCGCGGAGGTTCCCGAAGCAGAATTTGCCCTGTGACTGTTGAAATGGATTCGATTATTCCAGTAAGAGGTGAACGGATTTCCGTTTTGAGCCACTTGAAGAGCGGCTTGTTCTCCGCCAATACGTCATCCTTCTGGATAGAGTCGCCGTCCTTCTTGATCAGATATTCCTTGATTTCTTCCGGAGCGACACCCAACTGATTTGCAAGATTCAGCGGATAGACTTTCCCTGGGAGCTCAGCACGGGCAACTGGCTGATTGGATACGACTCGATCCCCTGCCTGCACTAATACTGTTCCTGGCAGCGGCAACTGCCGACGGCGCTTAATCTCGATGTGATCGGTAACGGTGAGACCTGGTGTGTAACTATGAGCCATATATCAAGTTTTGAATTTTGAGTGTTGCGTGTTGGGTTAAATAACTGAACACTCACAACCAAAAACTAACCACTCGCTGTCGGGTAAAGCCCGACTGCAGAAAACCATTTCGTAAGCAGGGCAACCCGCGCCTGTTGATCAGTGGGCAGTTGCAATGGACGTCCTCGTCCATCGAGCATCAAACCGACCGCCCCGCCGTACACCTCCCGTGTGATGGGCTCGCCAGGACCGGCTCCGAGATTCACGGCTTTGGCCGGCTTCATCGTGATTACTGCCTTTTGATCTAACTCCAGCGGATAAAGCGTGAGATCGCCGAATCGCAATCGGTCTTTGACCATCTTGCCGTCAGGAAATGTGACCTCGTACTCGACACAACGTTCTCCCTCTTTCCCCTGCCCAATTGGCGCGACACAGGTTCCGAGATAGACCATGCAGTCGCGGACAAACACGTCCGTCGCCGCCTTCTCATCGATCGTCGACAGCACACCCAGATGCGGCATCATGAAAATGCTATCCACAGAAATCCTGGTTACCCCCAACGGCTCATAGGCATCCACCATCATGAGCATCGACTGCACTCGACGCGGTGCATGGGAGAGAATGCCACCGCTCCCGACGATCAGGTCCAGCTTCAGCATATCGATCAGTGACAGACCCGATGCCTGTTGCTCAAAGACGTCGGAAATCGTCCGTTCCTGCTGCACACCCTTAAGACCAGTGGCAAGCGATTTATGATGAATCAACGCCAACCGCAGCGCTTCACGAGAAATTGCTTGCTCGATCTGCAATTCATCGAGCGTCTGTGGGATCGTCGTGGGCCGCACCATCTTATTTTTGATGCGGTTCCGGAGCATCTGCTCATCGATGGTAAACGGTACCCAGCGCAGGATGTTGGCCAAACCCGCTTCGGCCAGTACGTTGGAAATGCTGTACGACATGCCCAGATTGGCGCTCACTGTCCGATTGAAAACACCATCGAACACTGAAAAGACATCCGTTGTCGCTCCACCGATGTCCACGCCGATGAGATTCAAGTGCTCACGTTTGGCAATCGTCTCCATAATCACACCGACTGCCGCCGGTGTCGGCATGATTGGGGCTCCGGCCATGTCGATCAACTTCTTGTAGCCAGGTGCCTGCTGCATGACATGCTCGAGAAACAGATCGTGGATCTTCTGGCGAGCCGGCGCGAGATTTTCCCGTTCCAAAACCGGACGAATATTATCCGTCACTTCCAGCGCCGATTTCTCGCCGAGAATTTTCCTCACCGGTCCCTGCGCCTCTTTATTGCCGGCATAGATCAACGGGAGTTTATAGGTGGCCCCAAATCGTGGCCGTGGCTCTGCCGCTGCGATAAATTCAGCCATTTCGACCACATGAGTCACCGCTCCTCCGTCCGTCCCACCAGACATCAAGATCATGTCGGGCCGCATGGTTCGGATACGCTCGATTTTTTCATGAGGGAGGCGGCCATCGTTCGAGGCCAATACATCGATGACAATCGCCCCAGCCCCCAACGCCGCGCGCTGTGCGCTCTCTCCAGTCATATTCTGGACCACACCCGTGACCATCATCTGCAAGCCACCACCCGCGCTGCTGGTGGAAATATACATGTCGACGCCAATTTTGGCGTCTTGGTATGGCGTGATAATACGATCGCCCTCAAGAATTTTCCAACCTGATAACTCCTCGATCTCAGCAATGGCGTTCAGCACGCCGCGCGTCACATCTTCAAACGGCGCCTCCACCGTGGTCGGAGCCTCGCCCCGATAGGTCTGGCGATATTCATTGCCAACCTTTTCAATCAGAATGGCCTTGGTCGTCGTACTGCCACAATCGGTGGCGACGATGACGGTAAGCGGTCGGTCGATCTTTGGGGAACTCGAGCCGGTAGCGATCATTGAGCCGAAGTCCTCTTCATTGTGGACTTCGTTTCAATGATGGAGATCAACTGAGCAATTGTGTCGCGACGTTCGAGCAGTCGTGCGGTTTGCTCTAATTCCGTGACATCCAAAGCAAATTCAAGAATGGGCATCAAGAAATGCACCGCCTGGCTGCCCAGGAAATTCATGGGACCGAGGGATTCGAGAAAGACCGTGGCCGGAGCCGACATCCCTCTCTTTACCACGGCATCGGCGATACGTTCCAGAAGGACAAGATCGTCCATCGCGAGAGGTCGTGATGCTGGCTGGGTCGCAAAGGCATGACGAAGGCTAGCGCGAATTTCAGCCAGCTTTCCTGCTACGCGTTCTTTGGAGAGTAATCGCATAAGTGCTGGCTGGACAAGGAAAACATTGAACGAGTCGCATTATATGAATGGGCCAAAAGAGAGTCAACGAAAACGGCTCAGAACGCCTCTGGCTCACCATAGAAGCTCTGGTTGGGTCCAGCTTCCCAAGTATCTATGCCTGAGCGATGCGATATTTCCGTCACCGCTCGCTCTAATCCAACTTGCCTTGCAAGATGCCTTCTAGTTCTCGCAGCCATCTCTATTCACATATGGGGGGTTAGGCGATGCGGTTCATTAAAGTCCAGAAGGAAGAGCGCAGAAGGGAAGTCGCGATCAATCTTGATCTTGTGCGGGAAGCGCACTTCGGTGGCGGCCTCCTGCATCTCTACTTCGAACGGAGTTCCTCCTCCCAGAATGACATGACGTTTACTGGTGAGAACACCCCAAAGATCTGGGCCTCAATGGGCTGAGGGATCTACTCCTCCTCTACTTCTTCGCCTTGCCCTTGCCAATGAGGGTATGTAAGGATGACGTGCGCTGTTCGACCACGATACAGCGCTCATGCGTGGATGAAGGAGGTGTCCTATGCCCACTAAAGTTGAGATCGGCCCGATCGTGAAAGTCACGAAGACTGACGAGGAATGGAAAAAACTCTTGCCGCTTACCGCCTATCGTGTCCTTCGACATGAAGATACCGAACGGCCATTTGTAAACCCCTTGCACGAGAACCACGCCGAAGGCATCTACTACTGTGCCGGGTGCGATCTGCCGTTGTTCTCCTCTGAGCACAAGTACGATAGTCACACCGGCTGGCCCAGTTTCTGGCAGCCGGTCGATCCCAAGGTGGTGGAAATCCGGACGGACTTCAAACTGTTTGTGCCGCGCACGGAAGTCCATTGTGCCCGCTGCGAAGGCCACCAAGGGCATGTCTTCAAGGACGGCCCCAAGCCGACCGGACTCCGCTACTGCATCAACGGAGTAGCATTGAAGTTCGTCGCATCCTGAGATCGAGATGAAGTGATGGAGCAGCCTCCTGTTCGTATCGGGTTTGTTGGTGTGGGCCGTATGGGCGCTAACATGGCCCGGCGCCTCACGGATTGCGGCTACAGAATCACCGCGATTCAGGACTGCCATCGCTCGAGCGCAGAAGCACTCGCGATTGAATTGGGTTGCGAGGAGGCGGGATCCCCAGCACGTGTCGCGGAGATTGCCGATGTAGTGATCACGGTTGTATCGGATGACGCGGCGATGCGCGAGATTTATGCCGACTCCCACCCATTAAGCCTCTTCTCTCATGCCAAAAACAGGCTCTTTATCAATTGCGCAACCATCACGCCCGCGATCCATGTGGAGATCGAGCAAGCGGTGGAACGGCACGGTGGCGTCAGTCTTGAAGCTTGCATGGCCAGCAGCATCACACAGGCACGGCAAGGGACACTGTACCTGATGTGTGGAGGAAAACCGGCGGTGTTTGAACGGGCCAGACCGATCCTTAGCGCTATGAGTGTGAACCTGCGTTACGTAGGGAAGGCAGGAGACGCTGCGAAGATCAAAGCGCTGGTGAATATGGTCATGAACAGCAACACCGCGGCCCTGGCCGAAGGACTGGGATTAGGCGAGGCACTGGGGATTGATCTCACAATGCTCCGTGAAGTCTTTAGTCAAACGGGCGCAGCTTCACGAGTGCTAGAGACCGATGGAGAAGATATGCAGCAGCGGAATCATGACTGCTATTTCTCCGTTGGCCACGCGGCCAAGGACTCTGCCATTGCGCTGGACTTGGCATGCCAATCCTCACTTGCACTCCCAATTGCCGAGGCCACACTCACCCAATACCGTCGTTTGATCAAAGCAGGAAAAGGTGAACTGGACAAGTCGGCAGTGGCGGAACTGACGTTCAGGGGGCGATTCACATAGCTAATCACCAGCTAAGCGAAAAACCGCCGGACCCGCTCTTCCGACACACAGCCGACCAAGAGATCCCCCTCCGGTGAGACAATCAGTGGAACGCCCGCCTGACCCGTCCTCTGCCAGGCCTCTTCCCATTCATAAGCAACTTGCGAATTGTTTTCATCATGATCGTTGGACAGCACACATCCATCAGCCAGTAGATCCAAGACAGTAGGGTCGGAGATATCTTTCCCCTCACACCAGAATGCTCGGTAGGTATTTCTGACAAAGTCCAAGCCCCGCGAGTGTTCCTCACGCAGTACGCCTATAGCCCGTTCGATAGCAGGCCTGGTATTCGGCTTCCCAGGCGGCAACTGGATCGGTAATCCCGGCGCCAGCCGCTGCACCATGCTTACTTCATGTCGCAGTTCCGCTCCTAGTGCGCCATTCCACGGTTTCATGGGTTTGGGCAAGTGGGGCGCGTGCTGCACCCCTTGCCAGACACAGCGGTCGATGACGTTCAAGTCGTGCAACCGCTCATGTAATGCGTAGCAGAATGGGCAATTAAAATCACTGTAGAGAAGAAACGTTGCGTTCCTAGCGCTCATGCCGCCACTCTATCTAAACTTCTTTGGAGAATCCACCGCAAATGGGATACCTGCTGATCGTCCCCACTCAATTGTGGTGGTTGCTGTTCATCCCCTGCGACTGCTGTCAGGCAGTGCCTGCTACACTCAAGTTAGCCTAGATTCATAGAGGAGGTGCAGTATAATCTCCACCATCTACATCGCCTCGTCAGGCATCAGCCCCTTTGGTAAGCAACTTGACGTCTCGGCGGACAATGTCGCCACCATGAATACCGACGGCTTTAAACGCTTTCAGATAGAATTCGCTGAAGTCCTGGCCAGCAGAGTTCTGCCCGTGGCTCAAAAAGATAATTCGGCCGACCCTGTGGTTCTCAAAGACACAGCGCAGGGTCCTCAACAGGTTGAGCTTTCGAACGTGGATCTGGGTCAAGAAGCCGTGAGTCAGATCATTGGCTCAACGCGGATTCTAAGCCAATCTACACACGTTGAAGACGACGGATGCCCTACTGGGCAGCATTCTGGACACGAAGTAATAATCTCTGGGATGAATCGTGCGCACTACTACTGAAACTGCTTGGCCAATTCTCCAGGTTTGAACACGCCTCGTTCGGTAATGATACGCGTGATTAGCTCTGCCGGGGTGACGTCGAAAGCCGGGTTGTAGACTACCACTCCATCAGGAGCGACAGGATGGCTCCCATAAATCGTCGTGACTTCCGCAGGGTTCCGTTGTTCGATCGGGATATCCGCCCCCGATGCGGTCCTCAGGTCAATGGTTGAATATGGCGCAGTCACATAAAACGGAATATTGTGGGCTTTTGCTAAGACGGCGACCGAATAGGTTCCAATCTTATTGGCCACATCCCCATTCGCCGCAATACGATCGGCTCCAACGATGCAGAGATGGATTTTCCCTTGCTGCATGAGCGCCCCGGCCATATTATCGGTAATCAAGGTAACAGGGATGTGGTCCTGCATCAGTTCCCAAGCAGTCAGACGCGCCCCTTGTAAGACCGGCCTGGTTTCATCGGCAATCACGTGGATCTTTTTCCCTTGCTCCCATGCCGCACGAATAACACCCAACGCTGTTCCATAACCAGCCGTAGCCAACGACCCCGCGTTACAGTGCGTCAAGACCGACTGTCCATCCTCAAGAAGCCAAGCACCATTTCTTCCTATCTTTCGGCATAATGCCAAATCTTCTTCAAGTATCTGTTGAGATTCAATTACGAGGGCTTGCTTGATTGACGGAATCGGTTGTCCCTTCAAAGATTCCAGTTTTCGTTTCATTCGCTCGATCGCCCAGAAGAGATTGACGGCAGTCGGCCTGGTCGCGGCCAGTTCATCGCCGATCGCACAGACGGACCGAGCGAAGATCTCATAAGCGGTTGCTTCGACTGCTTGCGCACCGAGGGCGATTCCCATTGCCGCCGTCACACCAATGGCTGGAGCTCCACGAACTTTCAGCTGGCGGATCGCGTCTGCCACGTCCTGATACGTTCGACAGGCAAGAAATTCTACAGCACCGGGAAGCCGGCTTTGATCTAGCAGCCAAATTTCTGCGTTTTTCCATTCAACGGTCGGTACCATGGGGAGATCTTCTAGCGTGAACGAGCGAGGAGTGCAAGCATTTCGTGAGGCGACTGTGCTTACCCCGCTTTGCATTACAGGTCAGGCGAAGCGGGCGAGAAACAGCGCCCACGCACAGTGCCAATTCTTCTGTTTGCCACACCAAGGCGGTGCAAACGATCGACAGGCTGCAGGAGGAGATCCCCCCATGCGGGTTACGGTAATATCTGACGATAAGAGCTGTCCCCTCACCAAGATAGCTCCGTCTCGGTCCGTTCGAAGAACTGTTGCGCGCTCCTCTTCATATGCATGAAGTCCAGCCGGTATTGGGTGCCCATAGGCAGTGCCTCGGCCGACGGAGAGCACCGCGTATTGCGGAAAGTTGACGCTGAAACAGATTCGTCCATTCGGATGAGGATAATTTGACGACCTGAGCCATGCCGGACAGGAGATACGATACGTCTCGTAACCTGTCAGTATGAACCGCGAATTGGTTCTACAAATTCTCGCTGTGGATGTGATACTGGCGGGACGACACTCCAGTGCTGTATATGAAGACAGCATGCGCCCCAATAGCCAATAGGAGGAGCGAAAATACTTAGCCAAGATGAGTCCGTACAACGGCTGCAAGCCGTTCGGCAACCCCTTGGATCACGGTGGACTGCTCGCCCTCGACCATGATCCGTAATAGCGGTTCCGTGCCAGAATAGCGGACGAGCACACGTCCGCATCCATTCAAGCTCTGTTCGCCATCCCGGATCGCCTTTGCGACGTCAGGAATCGATGTTAGGTCAGGCTTCCGTGCAACCTTCACATTCAGCAAAACCTGAGGAACAGCGGACATCGCCTTGGCTAGTTCAGACAACGGCTGTTTCGTTCGCTTCATCAGCGACAACACTTGGAGGGTAGAAATGAGTCCGTCTCCCGTGGTGTTGTGATCGAGGAAAATGAAATGCCCGGATTGTTCCCCGCCAAAGTTATATCCTTCGGCTTGCATTCGCTCCAACAGGTACCGGTCGCCCACAGGCGTTCGGACCAGCTGGATACCCGCTTTTGACATGGACAATTCCAAGCCAAAGTTACTCATTGTGGTCCCAACCAGTGTCTGCTTGGATAGTAACCCGTTGTGATGGAGGTCGAGCCCCAGGGCCGCCATGATGTGGTCACCGTCGATAATCGTTCCCTTTTCGCAAACGAAGATCGCTCGGTCTGCATCGCCGTCCAGCGCAATTCCGATATTGGCCTGATGTCTGAGCACAGCTTCCTGTAACTTTTCAGGATGAACGGCTCCACAGCCGGCATTGATATTCATACCATCGGGCTTGTTGCCGATGACTTCGATCTTGGCCCCCAGCTCCCTGAGGATTATCGGCGCGACTTTGTAGGCGGCACCGTTGGCACAATCGATGACAAGCTTTATCCCTTGAAAATCAAGGTCCCGAGGTAGCGACTGTTTTGTGAACTCTATGTACCGGCCATCCGCATCGTCAATCCGATAGGCCTTTCCGATCAGGTTCGCTGTCGGACGTAGATGGCTGATTTCGTTTGATACAATCAAATGCTCGATCCGGGCCTCGACATCATCTGGCAACTTAAATCCATCGCTTGAGAAAAACTTGATCCCATTGTCTTGATAGGGGTTGTGCGATGCCGAAATTATCACGCCGGCATCAGCTCGCAGGCTGCGTGTCAAAAATGCAACAGCCGGGGTCGGTATGGGACCGACCAGCAACACGTCGACACCCATCGAGCAAATTCCTGACGTCAGGGCGGATTCCAGCATGTACCCAGAAACACGTGTATCCTTGCCAATGACGATCTGGTGCCGTCCGGTTCGTCGCATGAAGATATGTGCCGCGGCACGGCCCAATTGCATCGCCATCTCGCTGGTCATCGGATCGAGATTGGCTACGCCGCGGATTCCGTCTGTTCCAAAGAGTTTACGCATCGTGCTCCTGATCTACCTGCGGCACAGCAGTTCTCATGGCCGCTGAGACCTTGACGACCTCCGTCATCATCGCCACATCATGAACTCGAAGAATCGTCGCTCCGCGATCGACTGCAAGCGCGACCGCTGCAGCCGTTCCCCATGCCCGTCGCTCGACAGGCCGGCCAAGGAGCTGGCCGATGAACGCTTTTCGTGAAAGACCTACCAATACAGGGTAACCCAGCACTGTCAGATCAGACAGCCGCTTCAATATCTCGAGATTATGTGTGAGCCGCTTACCAAATCCAATGCCTGGATCAAGGATGATGTTGGTTCTTGAAATACCCGCCGCTTCCGCCGCCTGTATTCGCTCATGGAGAAATGACATAACCTCATTCGCCACATCACCATACTGTGGGTCATTCTGCATGAATTGCGGAGTCCCTTGCATATGCATCAATACGACTGCCGCGCCGGATCTGGCGACTACTGATGCCATCGACGCATCCGACCGAAGTGCACTCACATCGTTGATGATACATGCGCCTGCGGCTAAAGCCGATTGCGCCACCGACGCCTTGGTCGTATCCACTGAAATCGGAACTGTCACTCGGCGGACGAGGCCAGTGATGACAGGAATCAGCCGTGCCAGTTCGTCCTCCTGGCTAACTGGCTTCGCGCCAGGCCTGGTTGATTCAGCGCCGATGTCCAGAATATCAGCCCCTTGTTCAACCAGTTCTAAGGCATGAGCGATAGCCCCTTCGGGCAGATTGTAGCGCCCACCATCATAGAATGAATCCGGTGTGACATTCACAATTCCCATAACCAGCGGCCGGTCACATCGAACTTCTCTCCCCATCGCCAAGAACGAATTATGACGAGCGAGTGTGTTCACCGAAGACCATCCATATTTCTATCAATTCAGGCTAGTTCCCTAAAGACACGGAACCGTATACCGGATGCCCCACGGCAAACAACACGCTAATGTGTCTCGACGACCGGAGTAAATGAATCTGACACGCAACGGCTCCCTTGCCCGTGAGAACCGTTACGCACTGAAGTCATATCAAACAGGGACTGCCTGAGAGGAGGACTGCATAAGAATTTGATCGATCTCCGGCGCGTCCAACACTTCTTTTTCAAGCAGGGCTTCAGCCAATGCCTTCAAGCTAGCCATCTGCTCAGTCAAGACCCGCTTCGCGCGCTCATAGTTCTCGTTGACAAATCGTTTGATCTCCAGATCGATCTCCAACGCCACTTGATCACTAACATCCCGCTTGGCCGAAAAATCACGTCCCAGGAAAACAGCATCCTCTTTCTGCCCGAACGTTAGGGGACCCAGCTTTTCACTCATCCCCCACTCACAGACCATTTTCCTTGCCAGATCGGTTGCGCGCTCCAAATCATTGCCTGCGCCGGTCGTGACGTGCTTGAACACCAGCTCCTCAGCCACTCGGCCTCCCATGAGAATTGCCAGCGTATTGTATAAGAACTCTTTCGAGTAATTATGGCGGTCGTCCGTCGGCAACTGCATGGTCACCCCCAATGCTCTGCCTCTTGGAATAATCGTCACTTTATGGACTGGATCGGTACCCGGCAGCATTTTCGCCATCAAAGCATGGCCGGCTTCATGATAAGCCGTGATCCGCTTCTCTTCATCGGTGAGTATCATGCTCTTACGCTCGGCACCCATCATGACCTTATCTTTGGCCATCTCAAAATCGATGTTCTCGACTTCCTTCTTGTTTTGGCGGGCGGCCCACAGCGCCGCTTCGTTCACAAGATTCTCCAGATCCGCACCTGAAAATCCAGGAGTCCCACGGGCGATTTTGTCTAACTCTACATTCCCCGAGATGGGAACCTTTTTCGTATGGACTTTCAGAATTTCAGAACGGCCTTTGAGGTCCGGCCGATTCACGATAACTTGTCGATCAAAACGACCTGGCCTCAGCAAGGCAGGATCAAGCACATCGGGACGGTTGGTGGCCGCGACCAAAATGACGCCTTCAGTCGTGTCAAATCCGTCCATTTCAACCAGTAATTGGTTGAGTGTTTGTTCCCGTTCATCATGTCCCCCACCCAACCCTGCACCACGCAGACGGCCGACCGCATCAATTTCATCGATAAAAATAATGCAGGGAGCATGCTTCTTCCCTTGCTCAAAGAGATCGCGCACCCGTGAAGCCCCAACGCCTACAAACATCTCAACAAAATCCGATCCACTGATGCTGAAGAACGGCACACCGGCCTCGCCAGCAATCGCTTTGGCGAGGAGAGTCTTGCCAGTTCCAGGGGGGCCTACCACCAGCACACCTTTGGGAATACGGCCACCGAGCTTCTGGAACTTCCTCGGGTCTTTCAGAAACTCGATAATCTCAAGAACCTCTTCTTTAGCCTCATCGACGCCCGCAACATCGGAGAACGTGATTTTCTTCCGTTCTTCCGTGAGCATCCGCGCACGGCTTTTGCCAAAGGACAGTGCTTTATTCCCACCGATCTGCATCTGACGCATAAGGAAAAACCAGAGGCCAAGGAACAGCACAAAAGGGCCCCACGTGACAAGAAACGTAATGTACCAGGGACTTTCGTCGGGCGGTCTCACTTCGATTTGAACACCCTTCTCTCGAAGCATTTTCACCATATCCGGATAGTCCGCAGAGTACGTGCGGATACGGGTTTTGTCCTTCAACACTCCGCTGATATGGTTGCCTTTGATGATAACTTTCTCGAAATCGCCTTTGTCGAGTTTCGCCATGAAGTCGCTGAAAATGACTTCTTCTTCCGGTGCATGGGTCGGAACGCTAAACAGATTAAATAGCAGAATCATGAACAAGCCGACCACGACCCAAAAAAGCAAGTTCTTGACCCTGGAATTCATCCAGATCTCCTTCTCATGTTAACGTGGACCAACCGGGACAGAACCCATGAAACATTTATGTGATGTTAACACAGCCATGTTTGAGTTGACAACAACAGCCCATTGTCTTACTCGATCGCTCACAGTCACCGGTCTATTCACCCTGAAGATCGTTCTGATCGAGCACGGCTAGATAAGGAAGGTTTCGGTATTTTTGCCGATAGTCGAGCCCATACCCCACGATATATTGATTGGGCACCGTGAACCCGACATACTCGACCTGCACATTGACGACACGGCGTTCGTGCTTGACTAAGAGTGCACAAACATTGATGCTCTTCGGCTTTTTCCTCGCTAGAGTCTTCAACAAGTGTTGCACGGTCAATCCCGAATCCACAATATCCTCGACCAACAACACATCCTTCCCTTTGATCTTCTCGGTTAGTTCGGTCACCACCTTAACCTTTCCGGAACTTTTGGTCCGTGATTCGTAGCTGCTCACCACCATAAAATCTACCCGTACAGGAATTCGAATCGCCCGTGCCAAATCGGCGTAGAAGGCGTAGGCTCCTTTCAGCACCCCTACAAGGACGAGATCGCTGCCGGCATAATCGGCACTGATCTGACGGCCCAATTCACGAATGCGAGCTCGCATCTGCTCCTGCGTCACGATCGGCTTTCCAAACATCCGTTCCATCCTACTAACTTCCCTTCTCTGTCTGCGCTGGATGCACTGCCAAAGTCAAAAATCGTTTTGTACCCGACGTCACCAGCCATCGTTCGTCTTGCCGATACCCGACGATCCAAACAATTCCCTCTGGAGCGACGACCACGGGAATCCGTCTTCGGTCGGCACGGGATACTTTCAGATCCGCAAAAAAATCCTGGAGTTTCTTCGATCGTCCCTTCATGCCACGAGGACAAAACCGATCTCCTCTCTGCCAAGCCCGCACCATGAAGGGTTGGGAGACGCGATCGGCATCAATCTCAATGCGGTTCTCACCTGAAACCATTGCATCGCCCTGTTGCCATGTCACCTCTTGTACCTGAATACGCTGCCCCGTTCCAGCCCATGTCATACTGCCCGGCACGGTTAAGATGGTAGGGTGCAGCTGGAGAGAAGGAGAACGTGGAGAATGTTTTGATCGCACAAACCGCACGGAATCTTGGTCCACAGTAACCGACCAGAATGGCCTCGCGAACAGGGAGATGCCATCCTGTTTTGCGACTGCACGAAGAACCATTTCAATCGTGTTGCGCCTCGGTGATCGGCGCTGCGTTTCCCCTCGACGCAACAACTCTCTCACGATGCGCCGCTGTACGGCGACTGGGGTCTTTTGTAGAATCGAACGGCTCATTGCCCACCCACCTTCAGGAAGCGGCTTCGCCCAGGATCGGCATAGAGTCTGGATGTGTTCATCCAAATACCGGTCATCGTCGCGGCAAAGATCGGCCAGCCTGCAGAGCGCCTCCACCGCAGACGGAACCAGCCGCTGTAACGCCGGAATCACATCCTGCCTAACTCGGTTCCGCAAATAGATCGGCTTGCCGTTGCTCGAATCTTGCCGAAATGAGACTCCTTCTTCAGAAAGATAGGCCAGAAGCTCGACTCGCCTTGTTTCATAGAGTGGCCTGATCACGAGATCATTTCGACAGGCAGGCATCCCGGAGAGACCCGTCAGCCCCGCACCCCGAAGCATCCAGAGAAGCACCGTCTCCGCTTGATCATCGGCCGTATGCCCGACCGCGATGCGATCCGCCCCACACTGCTGCGCCATTTTATGCAGGGCACGATACCGCAGGTCACGGGCCGCCGCTTGAAGCGACAGGCCGCGCGCGCGATTTCTGACGTCGAGCTGCATCGTCTGAAGCGGCATATCTAATCGCCGACACATCGCCTCAACGAACGTTTGATCGGCATCGGACTCGGCCCCACGCAGCCCATAATTGAAATGCGCTACCGTCAAGGTAACCCGCCAAGGCAGTTTCAGCCGATGCAAGAGAGACAACAACGCCATCGAATCAGACCCTCCTGATACCGCGACCAGGACATGCTGCCCGCGCTCGAACAAGCCGCGTGACCGGATTGTCTTTACCACTCGATGGAGCAGGACGGGCCAAGGCCGCCGGCCAATCTTGCGTGTTGTTACCTGCGCAGTGGGATTCATCACTCTTTCACCACTTCACGATCCTTGCGCAACAGCGTTCGGGCGGACTTCACATCGAGTGCAATTTGGCGGCTCAAGGCATTGGCATCGATAAACTGGATGTCATCCCGGAGTGGTTGCACAAACTCCACGGTGATCGATTGTCCGTACAGATCCTGATCTTGGTCCAACAGATGCACTTCGAGCACTCGTTTGCCAGCATCGAACGTCGGCCTCGTTCCAATGTACGACACGGAATCGTATTGCCGACGGTTCCAGACGGTCACCGTCGCATACACCCCATCGGGTGGGACGATGCGATCAGGAGGCACGCAAAGATTGGCCGTGCGCCATCCGAGCGCTTGTCCTCTCTGAGCTCCGAGTGTGATCTCTCCGGTAACGGCATACCGCCGGCCGAGTAGACGCGCCGCCAGACTGACGTCACCGGCTTCAATGAGTTGCCGGATTCTGGTCGAGCTCACAATGCTCCCATGAGCCTCTACCGGCGCGACCGGATGAACGGCGAAGCCATACTGCCCTCCCAGCACGGCAAGGTCAGAAAATTTCCCCGCCCGCTTGTGCCCAAACGCAAAATGCTGACCGACGAAAATCTCTTTCAGCTTAAACGTCTGGCACAACACCTGATCGACAAATGCCTCCGGCGGCAAGGCGGCAATAACTTGATCGAATTCCAAGAACACCACTTCATCGATCCCCGCGTCGCGAAATCGATCAAGTTTCTCTTCTGGACTGGTCAGAAACCGGAGATCGACCTGAGGCGCCAAGATTTTCACGGGATGCGGATCAAAGGTCAACACCAATGCCGTACCTTGTTTGTTACGCGCGGTATCCACCACCGCCTGCAAGAGAGTGCGATGCCCGACATGGTGCCCATCAAAATTTCCAATTGTGGCAACAGGATAGGATCGGACCACCCGCCCCTGATATCCGCGAGTCACTTTCATGGATGGTCAATGCAGGAGCCAGGCGGCATCTTTGGAGAAATAAGTGAGAATGAGATCGGCACCCGCTCGTTTGATCGCCAGTAACGATTCCATCATCGCGCGTGACTCGTCGAGCCATCCGGCGGTGGCGGCGGCCTTGATCATGCTGTACTCTCCGCTGACTTGATAGGCGGCAACAGGCAGAAGCGTGTGCTGTCGGGCCGCGGCAATGATGTCCAAATAGGGCAAGGCCGGTTTGATCATGACGATATCGGCCCCCTCCTCGATATCGAGATCGATCTCGCGGAGTGCCTCGCGCCCGTTTGCCGGATCCATCTGATAAGACCGCCGATCACCAAACTGAGGGCTGGAGTACGCAGCATCGCGAAACGGGGCATAGAAACAGGAGGAAAATTTTGCCGCATAGGCCATGATGGGTAGATCGGGAAACCCAGCTTGATCCAATTCATGCCGAATGGCGGCCACTCGGCCATCCATCATATCTGACGGCGCAACCATGTCGGCACCGGCTTGGGCATGCGTGCGCGCCATGGTTCTCAGACAATTCAGTGTTTCGTCATTGAGAATCTTTCCGTCCTTGACGATCCCGCAATGCCCGTGGCTCGTGTATTCATCGATGCAGACATCGGTAATGACGATCAATTCCGGGACATGATCTTTGATGGCTGTGACCGCCCGCTGCACGATGCCGTATGGATCCAACCCCGCGCTGCCACGCTCGTCCTTGTACGCCGGGATACCGAACAAGATGATCGCCGGGATCCCCAGCCCATAGATTTCGCTGGCCTCCTTGATCAGCAAATCGATGGACAATCTGAACTGCCCCGGCATCGACCCGATTTCCTCGCGCCGATCATTCCCCTCGAGGACGAACAGCGGCGCGATAAAATCAGCCGGCGACAGTGTCGTTTCACGGACCATCCGCCGGAGCGATTCATGTTGTCGAAGGCGGCGAAGTCGCTGAATCGGAAACGCCATATCAGCCTACTTCTTTCTTGGAAGGTTCGTCAAAAATACAACAAGATCGCGGACAGAGATCACCCCGACCAGCTTGCCTTCCCGGGTGACACCGAGATGGCGTAAATGAGATCGGGCCATCAAATCATTGGCATCCAGCAATGTCTTACTCTCTTCAATCGTCACGATCGGCGCAGACATGATCTGCTCCACCGTCGTCTTGGTTGCCTCCAATCCTGCCGCCACCACCCGGCGCATCATATCCGTGTCGGTCAAAATGCCGATGATCTCCCGGCCACTGATGACGAATAAGCTCCCAATCCCCTTGTCGCGCATAACACGGGCGGCGGCCTGCGCATCCGTATCCCGTTGGACCGTCACGAACTTGTCTCTCGGAATCATGAATGACTTCACCGGAACCATGTCATCTCCCTCCCTCTTCGGCACGCAGGTTATCTCCCGGCCTACGGTCTGTCTGTGCTACCCACTCCCCCCGCGAGCTGCTCGCGGCTTCCATAATGCCAAACGATCGCGTCAACCAGAGCCGGAATCGTATTTTCTTCTGGCATGACTGAGACTGTCATACCATATTCTTCTGCCGTCTTCGCGGTAATCGGTCCGATGCAGACCACCACCACGGATTGCACCAGCGGTCGAACCTGCTCTATACCTCCGAGTATCTTGACAAAGTTTCTAACCGTCGATGAGCTTGTAAACGTCACGGCATGGATCTGCCGATCAATCAGTTGCTGACGCCACCCTGTTGCTTCCCCATCGGGGATGATCGTCCGGTAGACCGGCACCACATCGACGTGGGCACCGCGAGCGCGAAGCTCGTCCGACAATAATTCCCGCGCCACCTCTGCTCGAGGAATGAGAAAACGGGCGGCGGCAACGTCCTGCGCGCCCAGCATCGCCAAGACCCCCTCGGCCTGATAGTCCGCAGGGACATGATCGGCCCGCACGCCGAACTTCTCAAGTTCCTTGGCCGTTCGCGGCCCGATACAACAGATGTTCTTCCCGGCCAAACAACGAGAGTCCAACCCATTCGTTCCCAGCCTGGTCATGAATTTGGCCACACCATTCACACTGGTAAAGATCACCCATTCATACATGTCGATCGCACGGATGGCCCGATCGACGGGGGCCCAATCAACCGGAGGGACAATCTGGATGGTCGGCGCCTCAATCGGTTCGGCACCGAACGAGGCCAACCGCTCCGCCAATTCCATAACCTGCTCTTTCGCCCGCGTCATTAAGATGCGTTTCCCAAACAACGGGCGTTGCTCGAACCAATTTAACTGCGGCCTAAGTCTCACCACATCACCCACGACAATCACGGTCGGTGGCTCCAAGTTGGCGGCTTCGGCTTTCTCAACAATATCGGCGAGCGTGCCCACCACGGTCTGCTGCGCGGCTCTGGTTCCCCAACGAATAATCCCCGTGGGTGTGTTTGCAGGCAGCCCTTCCGCCGTTAAATTGGCGACGATAGACGGGAGATTTTTCATCCCCATGAGAAATACCAGCGTCCCATGGCTCGTGGCGAGCCGCGACCATTCCAACCCTGTGGAGGGTTTGTCTGGATCTTCATGCCCCGTGACAAATGTGACGGTCGAGGCCAGAGTCCGGTGAGTCACGGGTATACCTGCATACGCCGGGGCCGCGATCGCTGCCGTCACACCTGGGATGATCTCAAACTCGACACCAGCCGAGGCCAGTGCTTCCGCCTCTTCTCCGCCGCGTCCGAATACAAAAGGATCCCCGCCCTTCAACCGCACAACCGTCTTCCCTGCACGTGACCGTTCGATCAATAACCGATTGATTTCCTCCTGTACAGGATATTTTCCTCGTCCTCGCCGCCCGACATACAAACATTCCGCTTGATTGGATACATTGGCCAATAGCGCGGGATTGGCAAGATAGTCGTAGAGCACCACATCCGCCTGCTCAAGGCACTCTTTCCCGCGGAGGGTCAGCAATTTGGGGTCACCTGGACCAGCCCCAACCAAATAGACCTTGCCCATCGATCCTCGTTGCCCCATCAGGCCCTTCCGTAAATCTCGCGAAGAATCTTGTCGCCGCCTCGAGCCAGCAATCGTTCGGCCAACTGCACACCCAGCACATGAGCCTCTGCGATCTTTCCTCTGATCTCTTCGCGGATAATCGTCTTGCCATCGACACTGGCCACAAGACCATCCAAGGTTAATTGCCCATCCGACAAGGTCGCATGGGCAGCAATCGGCACCTGGCATCCGCCCTCCAACCGGCTCAAGAAAGCCCGTTCCGCCGTAACCGTCGTCCCGGTGGGCTGATCGTTGAGGCGGTCCAGGATTCCCCGTACGAAATGATCTGCACTCCGTCCTTCGATACCTAATGCGCCTTGGCCGATCGCTGGCAAGCTGACGACCGGATCGAGATATTCGGTAATCTCCTGAGCCCAAGCTAGCCGATGCAACCCGGCGGCGGCCAGCACGATGGCATCGAACTGCCCATCCTTGAGCTTTCGCAGCCGTGTATCCAGATTCCCCCGCAACATCTCGATACGCAGATCAGGGCGGGCATTCAGGAGCTGTGCCTGCCGACGCAGACTGGCCGTGCCAATCCGTGCCCCCTGCGGCAAATCCTTGAACCGACACCCGTCTCGGCTGATCAAGGCATCGCGGGCATCCTCACGGGGAGGTACGCACAGAATCTCCAGCCCGTCGGGCAACTGTGCCGGAACATCCTTCATACTGTGGACGGCCAGATCAATCTCGCCGGCCCGCAACGCTTCTTCGATTTCTTTGACGAAGAGCCCCTTCCCGCCAATCTTCGCCAATGGTACATCAGCGATTTTGTCGCCGGACGTCTGAATCTTGCGCAGCGTGACTTGCACATCGGGTGCCACCTCGCGCAAACGCCCCTGAAACCATTGACTCTGCTGTAGCGCCAGCTTGCTTCCTCTGGTTCCCAAAATCAGAGTCGCGCGCGGACCATTGGGTAAAGACACGGCGAATCCTTTCTGGCTGACACCAAACGCGAATCACCGTCCACGCTTGTGCAACGGCGATTCTTGCTCTTCATCCTCGAAGTCTGAGGAGATCGGATCAAGATACGCGGGGCGATCGTTCTCACGTCCGGATTCCGGCTCGTGTGATAAGGACTGGTCAAGATGGAAAAACCGGCGGGCTGCCTCGACAAACGCCAGCCCATTCGACGAATTGATCTCGCTCTTGAGCGTCACCATAGTCCGATGGATCAATTTATTGATGATCGACGCTGCCAGGTTCTCAACCAATTCCTTGTCCTGTGGGGAAAGATGGCCGAGACGGCCGAGGGCTTTGTCGACTTCCATCCGTTTAATGTCATTCGCACGGTTCCGTAACGCGACGATTGTGGGTGTCACCTCGAGCGCTTTCATCCATTCGATCATTACCCCGACCTCTTCCACGACCATGCGCTCCGCCTTCTCCGCTTCCTGCAACCGCTCCGCTCGGTTTTGCTCCACTCGCTGCGTCAGATCGTCGATGTCGAACAAGAAGGCGTTGTCCACATACCGCACCGCCGGATCGATGTTCCGCGGCACCGAGATGTCGATCAAGAACATGGGCCGGTTACCGCGTTTTTCGACTGCCCGTTCGACATCGCCTGCCCCGATGATGCAGTGCGCAGCTCCCGTGGACACAAGCACGATGTCCGCCGAGGCCATCTCATTCTTGAACTGTTCAAATGGCACGGGAGTCCCCCCGAATTTGGCGGCAAGATCGATCGCATGCTGCGGCGTCCTCGTCGTAATGCGCACATGCTGGACACCTTGCGTGATCAAATGCCGCGCCGCTAGTTTAGCCATTTCACCAGCACCGACCAAGAGCACGCTCTTCTCGTTCAAGTTGGAAAAAATTTTCTTGGCCAATTCCACAGCGGCATAACTTACGGACACCGCCGTTTCGGCGATCTTCGTCTCCGTCCGCACTCGCTTCGCCACCGAGATGGCTTTTTTGATCACCTTGTTCATAATGACGCCGGTCGTCTTATTTCCCAGTGCCACTTCAAACGCATCTTTTAATTGTCCAAGAATCTGAGATTCACCGATAATCATCGAATCAAGGCTCGCCGCCACTCGGAACAAGTGCGCGATCGCTCGATCGCCGGTGTGCCAATATAGATGCGGCGTGAGTTGCTCGGAAGACAGCGACAGATGCGTATCGGCCAAGAACTGCTGGATCCGCCTGTACCCCGCTTCGACATCGTCGACAACAGAGTAGACTTCCACGCGATTGCAGGTGGAGAGTAAGACTCCTTCCTTGATACCGGGATAGGTGCAAAGCCGGCCAAGCGCCTCTCCCAAACGGCTTTCTGGCACGGCCAGCTTCTCGCGAATCTCGACCGGCGCCGTTTTATGGCTCAATCCAACGACAATCAGATGCATGTTACGACAGCACTCCGCGATCTTTAAGGAAGACTCCCACCAACGTCAGAATGACGCAAGCGAAGCCCAGCACCGTCAAATAGGCGGCCCGTTTGGCCCGCCATCCGACCGTCAACCGCCCTACCAGCACACCGAAATAAAACAGCCATGTGATTAGCGCACCTGTCTGCTCGGGGTTCCAACTGACATACGATCCCTGCGTGAACTCGGCAGAAATCGCGCCCGTTACAATCCCCAGCGTCAACATAGGAAATCCCAACACGATGGATTGCTGATTGAGGTGATCGAGAAAATCGAGCGCCGGCAATTTACTATACAGAACATTGAATCGTTTTGACTTGAGCAGCCGGTCCTGAATCAGGTACATCCCCCCGGCGACAAACGCGACGGCAAATCCAACCGTTCCCAGCATGCTGAGCGTGACATGGAGCCAGAGGGTCTTGAATACTGGCTGCAATGTGGGTACCGTCTCGGGCAGGGCCGCGGCTGACACCAAGGAAACAAGAGCCAAGGGGACCATGAACGAGCCCAGCACATGAATCCGATGGCGAAACTCCACTACCAGGAAAACAAAGATGATCATCCAGGAAAAAAAGGATAAGGCCTCATAGAAACTGGGTTGGGCTGGCGAACCAGTTCCGGCCATTTGCGCCGCCAACGCGAGCGTATGCACCAGAAACCCACCGGCGGTAATTCCCAACGATACCTTCGACAGAGCTTCGGATCGGCGCAGCAGATAGGCGAGAAACGACATGGTAGCCACAAAATAGAGGGCCATCGTAATCATAAAACAGACGGCTGCCATGAGGTATACCCTTGCTACGGTTAAAAAACTGGACCCGACAAGATATACAAGAAATTATATAGATGCGACGAGAACGGAGTCAACAAACTGCCGGTGAATCAGGGATTTACACCAGCCAACTGGGCAAAGCAGGAATCCTTTCGCTTGTCGCGGTGCCGATCGGGCATCTCGACGATCTGACCGTCCGTGCCCTCCGAACGCTCGCAGAAGCCGATGTGATTGCATCCGAAGACCCGGTGGCCACCCGCGAACTGCTGGCTCATCATGGAATAACCGCCAACCTCACAAGTTACGGTCCCACCAATATTCAAGACAAAGTTGCGATACTCATTTGCCAGTTGCAACAGGGGGCACACGTTGCCTTGGTGTCTGACATGGGATCTCCGGTGGTCGCCGATCCAGGCTCCCTACTTGTCAAGTCGGCCCATAGCTATGGCATCCGCGTAGTCTCCGTTCCAGGCCCTTCGGCCCTGACCGCGGCAGTCGCAGCTGCAGGACTCCCTTCCCGTTCATGGTTTTTTGAGGGACCCCTGCCAGAAACAAAATCAGCCCTCCGCCACCGGCTGCAAACTCGGCTCCGAGATAAGATTGCCACCGTAGCTTTTTGCTCTACTCAATCGATCGTCTTTGCCGTGCGTACGATTGCAGCCTTCGCTCCTCGACGGCATATTGCGCTCGTCTGTAATCTCACGAAGCCAAATGAACGGATCATCCAGGGAAGAGCCGTACATGTTCTACGGAAGCTGGACAATGCCGTAACGACTCAGGACATCACACTGATTGTGAAGGAAGGACGACCTGTGCCACAGAACAGGACAGGCCCTTTCAAACGAGGGAATGGGTGAAGGAATGGTTAGTTATCTTCACGGCGGATCAACACGCGGTAGGCCTGCTCAAGGCGCTCTTGCGCCAAAACTGTGTGCCCTTCGTTTTCAACACTACGGGGGACGTTCCGAATCGGGTCCCCTTCATCTAACAACACGGAAAGCACCTGGCCCTCCTCCATGGTTTCAAGCTTGAGTTTTGTTTTGACAAAGTTGTAGGGACAAATCACCCCTCGAAGATCCAACTCCACATCGGATGCGAAAGCCGACTGCTCTTGGCTTTTTTCATTCATGGATCAATCCTCAGAGACGCATTGGTGCGATCGACAATGCGGTACATAAAAAAGGGGGCCGCCGAAGCCGCCCCCTTGTGAAAACCCACTTCGCACGAAATGCTTATTGTGCGCCCTTAACGAGGTTTGGCTTATTGATATCAGAACCATAGTCTGATTTGCTCTGCGCCTGATATCCCCACCCTGGCTGCGGTTCACAGTTCCAGCACGGAGCAGACCCCGTAAACTCACCGATGGTCGTATCAATTGTTCCCGTCACTTTCCCCGGCAACACGGCTCCAGGAATTCCGCCGGTCACCCCGCCACCGCTGACAGCGATTGCACGATCGTTCAACGGATCTGGACGCTGGCCAAGTCCGCCAAATCCCTTTCGCGTTGCCACCACGTTCGTCACGTAGACTTCCAAAACAATCTTCCTGCCAACCCCATACGGCTGGTCCTTGCTGGTCTCTTCCTCAACTTGGACAGTGACTTCATCGCCGACATTGAGCTCTCGAATCGCCTGCATGTTCGACCGATCCGACAACTGCAAGGGTACGATCGTGCGGGCACCATAGCCCGCCTTGCCTTCCTGTCCTTCATCCTGCATGCGGCCTGCCCCGCCGGTCTCGACCATCAGCTTCCGCTGGGGCAAATCAAGGGCGAAGACACGGCCCATCACGGTCTCAGGCTGAGACAAGCGATCAAGAAAGGTATTCCGATCGAATGCCTGAACACGGTTTGCGCTGCCGGATACGTCGCCGACACCAGTCCCGACACCGAGGGACGATCCGCCAGATGATTGTTGCAAGCGCTCCTGCGCCGCTGCAACGCTCACAGAGCCGACAAAAAAGACTGCGGCTCCCAGTGCCAACACCTTACGCATGTACTGCCTCCTTGTGAGTTAATAGAAAACATGCTTGGAAGATATAAGGCCTAACAATAGCTGGTCTTGTGCACACAGAGTGACAAATCTGGTTTTCTGAATCGAATCGTTCCAAGAACTTAGGACAACAGCCCCATCCTGTCAAGAGTTTATTGCCTCGGCACGGCGGATCTCGACGAATCTGCAACCTCTATGTTGCCGCGCGGTTTGGTGCCCAGAGGGAGGGTCGAACTCCCACTCTCTTACGAGAACCGGATTTTGAGTCCGGCGCGTCTGCCAGTTCCGCCATCCGGGCACACTCGTCACTACAGAACACGGCAGACTGCCTTTCTAGCATGGCTCCCGCCAAGGGTCAATCGGCATAGCCTCTTTTCTTCAAAGAGACCGGTCTGCTAGAATGTCAAATCATTTCAAACCATTGCAAATGATACAAACATAAGGAGTGCGCGCACATGGCAGACGTGGCATGTATCACCTGCGGACAGACGGGGGAAGCCATTACCGCTCCCCTCTTTCTCGGCAAGCTCGAAGCAGAGGTGAAAGCTAAGGTATGCACGGGCTGCTGGAGGAAATGGGAAGGAATGCGTGTCATGGTCATCAATGAATACCAAGTCAATCTCGGCGACGAAAGTGGACGCGATCTGGTCCGTAAACAAATGAAGGCCTTCTTGAAGTTGGGTGAACAAGCCGACTCCTCCAAGATTACGGAGAACTACCGCCCGCCAAGCGCATGACCAGATCGATTACGCCTGTCTTGCACCGAACAGCAAAGTCCCTAAAAAGATTTTCCCTGTGATGTCGCCGAGTTCGTTGACATCTCGAATTCGGAAGTGATACATACGATTGAAGTAACTGTCCCGCCTCGTCACATAGAGAGAGGCGAAGAAATTATTGTAGAAGAGCTCCGTTCGGCATGATTACGCAGATGCAAGTGAAGGGGTTGATGTTCGACCCCTATAATAACGCCTACATCGTCATTTTGAGAGATGAGGACCAATCGGAGATGCTGCCTATTTGGGTCGGTAAGTCTGAAGCCAGCTCGATCAGCCTAGCCTTGGAGAGCGTTGCGCCTCCCCGGCCAATGACCCATGACTTCATGAAGGAGTATCTGAACGCCGCTAACGCCAAGGTTATCAGTGTCGTCATTACTGATTTGAATGAAAATACCTATTACGCGAAGATCCATTTGACCTACGAAGATTCTGAATATACTGTAGATTCCAGGCCCAGCGACGCCATTGCGTTGGCACTCCGGTCACAAGCTCCGATCTTTGCGAATGAATCGGTCATCCGGAAGCAGATCTCGGAAGAACTTGATCAATGGCTCGAAAATTTGAAACCTGAAGACTTTGGAAAGCTGGATTCCTGACACGCACACCATGCAGCAACAAACATCAACTACCACCGAGTCGCTGCTCGAATTAACCGTTGATCGGGTCGTCGAAGATCCCAATACGGATACGTGGATTCTCGTATTGTCTCGCACCGACGGCAGAACAGAATTGCTCACAATCTGGATTGGTGCGGCAGAAGGTGAATCGATCCGGCGAGCCCTGGACACTTTGGTCACGCCACGGCCCATGAGTCATGATCTAATCAAGAGCTTCGGCGAACACTTCGGTGTGAAAACGGAGCAAGTGGTCTTAACTAATGTCAAGAGCAGCACCTACTTCGCAACCGTCTATCTTGAAAGCAACGGCGTAGCCCGCGCCATAGATGCCAGACCCAGCGACGCAATCGCTTTGGCCCTCCGCTGCCGGGCACCGATTTACGTCACCCAGGATGTCTGGGACCGTCGCGGAGGACAAAATCTTGACGCATGGCTGTCGAAGCTTGCTCCGAAGAATATCGGGACCCAAGAAGTGTAGGCATCATTTAAAATTCATTTTTGCGAGAGGTGGAGACAGTGTCATGACGTATTTCGAAAAACCAGTCGACGTGAAAGAAACCTGGCATCTCGTGAATGCCGAAGGCAAGACACTCGGGCGTCTGGCCGCCCGGGTGGCTGCTGTCCTGAGAGGCAAACACCGGCCTACGTTCACGCCGAACGTAGACATGGGTGATCATGTGGTCATCATCAATGCGGAAAAGATTCATCTGACAGGCAGCAAGATGGAAACAAAGCTCTACCGGCACCACACCGGGTATCCCGGCGGCCTGAAGACCTCCACGGCAGAACATGTGTTCCGGAAAGATCCCACGGAATTGCTGACACGCGCGATCGAAGGGATGCTTCCCAAAAATCCACTTGGGAACGGCATGGCGAAAAAGCTGCGGGTCTACACCGGCCCCAACCATCCGCACCAGGCACAAAAGCCGGAACCGATTTCTCTCTAGGCACTAGACGCAGGACGTAAGGAGGAGAGCAAAGCATGGCAACAGCCACACAGTACGCAACAGGTCGAAGAAAATCCGCAGTAGCCCGGGCTTGGGTCACCGGAACTGCGGGTGAGATTACTATCAACGACAAACCGCTGGAGAAGGTCTTCCCTCGCCTCACCCTCAGGCAAATCATCCAGCTCCCACTCGAAATGGCAGGACTCATGGGAAAGTATTCCATCAGTGCCACCGTTTACGGCGGCGGCCCGACCGGCCAGGCCGGCGCGCTTCGCCATGCTATTGCACGGGCTCTCGTGACCATGACGCCTTCGGTGAGACCTCCCCTCAAGAAAGAGGGACTCCTCACGAGAGACTCTCGCGTCAAGGAGCGAAAGAAGTACGGACAAAAGGGCGCTCGCAAGCGCTTCCAGTACTCCAAGCGATAAGGGTTCACAGGAGCCAACACGTGAAAAAGGGAAGGCTCCTGGCCTTCCCTTTTTTGTGCTCGAGTGCATCGGTATTATCTCTTTCAATACACAGGTCGCGCCATGGCCAAAAAGTTTCGCATCGCCATCGCCGGCGCCAGCGGCTACGCCGGCATCGAACTTGTCAGACTCGCCGCCGCACATCCCTATTACGAAATTACAGCGGTAACGTCTGAGAAATCAGCCGGCCAGCCGATCGCCTCTGTCTTTCCCAGTCTGACAGGCATTGTCGAACACCGGTTTGAAGCGCTGACCCCAGAAATGTTGGCCGAACGAGCGGATGCAATTTTTCTGGCGCTGCCTCACACCAAGTCGCAAGACCCGGTCGCCACGTGCCTGAAAGCCGGCAAGCTGGTTGTCGATCTGAGTGCGGATTATCGGCTCAAGGATGCAGCAACTTACGAAGCCTGGTACAAAACCCCGCATCTCCATCCGAACTTGCTGAGAAAAGCAGTCTATGGATTGCCGGAATTGCATCGGAACGCGATCGCCAAAGCGACACTTGTCGCGTCACCCGGGTGTTACCCAACCGCAGCGATCTTACAGTTAGCCCCATTGATTGCCAAAGGCTTGGTGCAACCGGAGACAATTGTGATTGACGCCAAATCTGGAATCTCTGGAGCGGGACGAAGCCCGGCCCTACCCTATCATTTTCCAGAAGCCCACGAGTCGTTGGAACCTTACAAGATCGGGCAACATCGCCACATTCCAGAAATTGAGCAGGAGCTTTCAACTGTAATCGGGAGAACCGTCACGGTTACTTTTACGCCGCACTTGGTGCCGATGAATCGAGGCATCTTGAGCACAGCCTACTGCAAGCTCCTGCAGCAGGTGACTCTTGCCGATCTGCGTGCACTCTACAGAGAGTTCTACAAGAGCGAGCGGTTTGTCCGTCTTTATGAAGACATCGTGCCCAATCCACGATATATCAAGGGCTCGAACTTTTGCGATGTGGCCGTCTACGCTGACCCTCGATCCGGATGGGTCGTGACAGTCGCTGCCGTTGACAATCTGATCAAAGGCGCGGCTGGCCAAGCCATCCAAGCCATGAATTTGATGATGGGCATTCCGGAAGAGAGCGGCCTTACCATGCCAAGCAGCTACCCGTAACGACTCGACGGCAGACGACCACATCACCAAACGCCACAATTAACAACACATGATGAAGCATGATCAGACAGCCGGTGTCACTGCACCACTCGGCTTTCACGCAGCCGGCATCCACTGTGGAATCAAGAAACCAGGCATTCTCGATCTGGCGCTGGTCATATCGGATGTCACGGGCCCCATCGCCGGCGTCTTCACGCAAAATCGTGTGGCGGCCGCGCCGGTCGTACTCGACCGGATCCATCTTCGCCGACACCAAGGTCGGGCGATTGTGGTCAACAGCGGAAACGCCAATGCCTGCACCGGTGCACGAGGGCTCGCCGCGGCGAAGACGATGGCGACGGCTGTCGCACAGCACTTCTCGATCCCAGTCCATCACGTCTTTGTGGGATCGACCGGCGTCATCGGCCGAGCATTGCCCATCGATCGTATCAAGACCGGCCTTCCAACCTTGATCGCCCAGCTAAATCGTCGAGGAGGACTACAGGCTGCCCAAGCGATTCTTACGACCGATCTCCGCCCAAAAACTGTCGTCATTCGCAGTACAATTGGCGGTCGAATAGTGACGATCGGCGGCATGGCCAAAGGCTCCGGTATGATTCATCCCAACATGGCGACCATGCTAGCCTATCTGACGACCGATGCTGCAATCGCACCAGCAGCGCTTCAATCAGCACTGAAGAGTGCCGTCGATCAGTCCTTCAACTGCATTAGCGTTGATGGCGACACCAGCACGAACGATACCGTCCTCTGTCTCGCCAATGGGCTGGCTAAGAATGCGTTGATTCGGAAAGGGACTCCGAGTTATCAGCGATTTGTGCGGCTGTTAATCGATGCATCGGAACAGCTTGCCTTGTGTATCTGCCGCGATGGCGAAGGTGTGACAAAAGTCGTGAAGGTCGCGGTGGCGGGTGCCTCGACGATCTCAGCCGCCAAGCGAGTCGCGTCCACAATCGCGACATCCAATCTCGTCAAGACCGCATTGTTTGGGGAAGACGCCAATTGGGGACGTGTCATGGGTGCGATCGGCCGGTCTGGTGTCCTGATTAATCCAGAAAATCTGACAGTGCACTTCGACGACGTTCTCATGGTCAAGCGAGGCATCGGTGAGGGACTCGCCGCCGAACGGAAAATTGCACAGGTCTTCAAGCAAAAGGAATTTACGATCTTCGTCCATCTGGGACAGGGCCATGCCCAGGCGCATATGTGGACCACCGACCTCTCGTATGATTATGTTCGCATCAACGCAAGCTACCGATCTTAGGGAAGAATCTGGTCTACAAGCTTGAAAATCGAACATGACTGTGATACATTAGACGGTTAGTTGAAGACCGGTCAATGAAGGCCATCCTATTCCGCCTACCGACGGATAGGAAATTATTCAAATCCACATCGGCGTGAATACACGCCGCCGGGCTTGAGAATAAGGGGCTGGATGCCCCTCGCCCATTCGCGGGTGCTCTGCAGGCCTGTAAGGGAGGTGAAGGCATGGGAGTCGTAGCAATCAGGGAACTTTTGGAAGCCGGCGTGCACTTCGGACACCAGACGAACCGCTGGAATCCCAAAATGAAGAAGTTCCTGTTCGGTGAACGCAACGGGATTTACATCATCGATCTGCAACAGACCCTGACCCGCATGGAGCAGGCCTATGCCTTTGTCCGGGATACCGTGGCGGCTGGAGATTCCATCTTGTTCGTCGGCACTAAGCGCCAAGCCGCTGAGATCCTTGAGGAGGAAGCCAAGCGCGCGAATATGTTCTTTGTCAATCAACGATGGCTCGGCGGCATGCTCACAAACTTTCAAACAATCCGCCGCAGCATCGACAAGATGAAAAAAATGGAAACTATATTGCTCAATCCCAGCGCGCACGGGCTCAAGAAGAAAGAAATCTTATTGATGCAAAAAGACATCGCCAAACTCCAAAAGTATTTGTCCGGCATCAAGAATATGCGGGGCCTCCCGGGCGCCGTCTTCATCCTGGATACCAGAATCGAGAAGATCGCGGTGCAAGAAGCCACCAGGCTGAATATTCCCGTGATCGCCATTCTGGACAGCAATTGCGATCCCGATCACATTACGCACCCAATCCCAGGTAACGACGACGCGATCCGGTCGATCAAGTTGATCACGTCCAAGATCGCGGAAGCCTGCATCGAAGGGGCACACCTCAAAACACAGCGCGAGGAAATGGAGCTTCAGGCCTCCCCTGCGGTCGATGACAAGAAACCGGTCGCTCGCATGGAAAGTCTCCCGACATTCTAATTTCGATTATTCGGACGGCAGTCAACGATTTCATTCCATCAGACGGCGAAGGATAATGGACCATGGCAGGATCAAGTCAGCTCGTGAAAGAGCTTCGTGAAAAGACCGGTGCCGGCATTTTGGATTGCCAAAAAGCTCTCACCGAAAACGGGAACGACATCGAAAAGGCGATTGACTATCTACGGCAAAAGGGTCTCGCGGCAGCGGCGAAAAAGTCCGGACGCGAGACGAACCAGGGACTTGTGCACTCCTATATTCACATGGGAGGCAAGATCGGTGTCCTTATTGAGGTCAATTGTGAGACAGATTTCGTGGCACGCAACGACGAATTCAAAGCATTCGTCAACGACCTTGCGCTGCAAATCGCCGCAGCCAAGCCCGCCTACGTCCGGCGGGAAGATATTGCCAAAGAGGTCCAGGACAAGGAGCGTGCGATCTACGAAGCGCAGGCTAAAGAAATGGGCAAGCCCCCTGCCGCGTGGCCGAAAATCGTTGAGGGAAAACTGGAGAAATTCTACCAGGAAAACTGCCTATTGGAACAGTCCTTCATCAAGGACCCAGCCATCGTCATCAAAGACCTGGTATCCCAAAAAATAGCCAAGATCGGCGAGAACATGAACATCCGTCGGTTTACCCGCTACCAACTGGGCGAAGCATGACCACTGCCAAATACCGGCGCCTCCTTCTGAAAGTGAGCGGGGAGATGTTGGCCGGTGAGCAGGGCTACGGCATCCAACCTTCTATCCTCGAAGACTTGGCGGAGGAAATCGCCTCAGTCGTGGCGCTCGACGTGCAAGTCGCCGTCGTCATCGGCGGAGGCAACATCTTCCGAGGTATTGCCGCGAGCGCATCGGGCATGGAGCGCGCCTCCGCTGATTACATGGGCATGCTGGCCACAGTGCTCAATGCCCTGGCGCTCCAAAATGCCTTGGAACGGACCGGCATCCACACACGTATTCAATCCGCCATTGAAATGCGCCAATTGGCGGAAGGATACATCCGCCGGAAAGCCATTCGTCATCTGGAGAAAAACCGTGTGGTGATTTTTGCCGGCGGCACCGGCAACCCTTATTTCTCAACCGACACCGCCGCGGTGCTCAGAGCTATGGAGATCGGGGCGCAAGTCATCATGAAAGGCACTAAGGTGGACGGCATCTACGACGCCGATCCAATGAAACATCTTGATGCCACAAAATACACCAACATTTCCTTCATGTCCATTTTGAACCAGAACCTGAAGGTCATGGATTCCACGGCGATTAGCCTCTGTATGGATAATAATCTTCCGCTCTTCGTGTTCAACCTCAAGATCAAGGGTAACTTCAAGCGCGTGGTCACTGGCGAACCGATTGGAACGCTCGTCACTGCCGACCATCGCTGATCTCAACACGGAGTATCGCCATGTCCAACGCAGCCGTTGTTCGACAAAATCTCACCACGCATATGGAACAAGCAGTGGAGCATCTCAAACGGGATCTGGCCGGCCTCCGCACAGGACGCGCGTCGGTTGCCCTCCTCGATGGGGTCCGGGTCGATTACTACGGCACCATGACGCCGTTAAAGCAGGTCTCCAACATTTCCACGCCCGAAGCGCGATTGATCACCATCCAGCCGTGGGAGCCGCAATTAATCAAGGAAATCGAGAAATCACTGGCCAATTCTGGATTGGGCGTGACACCGTCAAACGACGGGAAGATGATCCGCGTTCCACTCCCGCCGCTGACTGAAGAACGCCGAAAAGAGTTGACTAAAATTTGCAAGAAGCACGGGGAAGACACCAAGGTGCAGATCCGTGGATTCCGGCGCGATGCGAACGAAGAGTTGAAGAAACTTCAAAAAGATACCAAGCTCACAGAAGACGAGCTAAGGAAAGCTGAACAAGATACCCAAAAGCTCACCGATCAATTCGGACAAAAGATTGACGACGTCATCAAGAGGAAGGAACAGGAGATCATGGAAGTCTGAGGTTTAGGCTTCTCCCCTGTGTCTCAGCGTGTTGACCACCTCTACTTTCCTCCCAGCCAGTGCCACAATTGATCTGACCGCCCTGGTCCACAACTTGTCCCAGTTCCGTAACATCCTCGTTCCCGGCTGCGACGTCATGACCGTCGTCAAAGCGAATGCCTACGGCCACGGGGCCGTTGAAACGGCCAAGGCACTCATTCGTCACGGGGTGTCGCGTGTCGCCGTCGTGTCGATCGAGGAAGGGATTGCACTTCGGCAAGCCGACATCAACGCACCGATCGTGATCCTCGGGCCGCTCTTCCCAGAACAGTTCACCGACCTGTTCATCCACCAATTAACTCCGGTGGTGAGCGACGCCACCATCCTTCCAAAATTGGCACAAGCTGCCTCATCGTTCCCAACTCCCTACCCCATTCATCTGAAGGTCGATACAGGAATGAGTCGGCTGGGATTCACACAGGAGGAGATGGCCTATCTTTTCAGCTCCAAGAACTTCCCGCGCACACTGCATTTGGAAGGACTCATGACCCATCTGGCGGATGTCGATGGAGCAGATCCAGATGTGACCCAGACGCAGTTAACGCAATTTCGCCAGATGGTTGGCCTCGTCACGGCAAACGGATTCAGGGTCCCATTGATTCATGCAGCTAACAGCGGTGGTGCGATTCGCTTCCCAGACGCGCAATTTTCGCTCGTCCGCCCCGGCATCATGCTCTACGGCTATCATACCTTGCCCAAGTCCGTTGCTGTCCCGGAGCTGAAACCTGTCTTGTCCCTACGTACTTCCATCGCCCAACTCCGAACCGTTCAACCAGGACAGAAGGTCAGCTACAACGGAACCTTCACGGCAGCCTACCAAACCAGAATTGCTGTGCTCCCAATCGGATATGCCGACGGCATCAGCCGCCGCCTCTCCAATCGTGGTCATGTCTTAATCCATGGTCAACGCGCACCAATCACCGGCCTGGTCTGCATGGACATGCTCATGGTCGACGTCACGAAGATTACCGGAGCGGCCATCGGCGATGAAGTTGTCCTTATCGGCTTCCAGGGAGCGGACCGGATTACGGCCGAGGATATCGCCAACTGGACCGGCACGATCGCCTACGAAGTCCTCTGCACGATCGGATCACGCATTCCGCGGCACTACCACTCCTCATAAACAGAACCACTAGCTTCTCTCGTAAAATAATTCCAACGCAGATGCAATCCCGTGCAGGCGGCCTTTTCGGAATGACGCCTCAAACCTATTACGGAGCGAACGCACCTCGCTCTCGTCGTTCCGCTTGGCGACCCCCTGGGATAACATCATCTCCGTCGCCACTTCGATCAGGCGCTGCGCGCGTCTCTGCATGTCGTCTGTGAGGAATTCATCTGCGATTTCAGCCGCGCGCCTTTCCACAACCTGTACGAGAAACGAGTCGTAGCCCTGCAGCGCTAGAGTCCGTTGGCGGATGATCTGTAATTCCTCCTTGATCCGTGTGACACGCTGCATCAGCAGGGCAAAAAGTTCCTTACGCCCTTCATTAAAGAGTGTGCGCTCCATCTGTTCAAGAATGACTGTCAGATCAACGGCCTCGGCACGCGGCTCCCCCCCCCAGAAGAGACGGTCATAACTCCGACGCTTCTCTGGATCGCCGACAATTTCATAGGCGACATTGATCTCACGAATCGTCTCATCGGCAGATTCGCTCTCCGGATTCCGATCAGGATGATACTGAAAGACCAGCTTGCGGTAGGCTTTCTTGATCTCGTCGTCCGACGCCTCGCGCAAAACGCCCAGGATTCGATAGTAGTCCATCCGTGCCATAGGGGCGACTATAGCATGATGGTTTTGAACGCTTCACCTTGGGGGGGAATTCGATGCAACGGATGCCACTCTATCTACTCAAACTTCTTGTGCTTTTGTTCCATGAAGGATCTACCGCCGAACCCACCCGATAGATCCTCAAAATGATGCAGGTACCGTCTTGACTTCACATCTCTGCGGCTTATCTTCCAGCCATGGAAACGACACGCACCCCACGGATCCTCACCTACGATGAACGAAAAGCGGCCGAGGCGGCCTTTGCAGGAAGACCCTTCAACTCGGACTGGTCTGAATCCGCCAAGAAAGTCTATGAGGGGCTGATTCACGTCTTGCCTGCGTTACCAGAGGACTCTCCACTCAACCAGCAGACAGAGCCTGACATGCTTGAACCAGAGGAAGCGGCACCCATGCCTGCATTACCTACTGTGCCAGAATCCAAGGCACAGAATTTCGAAAAAGCAGATGAGCCATCGGAGACAGAGGCCCAAGGTTCACCCGTTCAACTGATCGCCAATCGTCAGCAAGCCATTCAGGCAGGGATTCTGATCGACGTCACAGAGGATGCGAAGAAATTGGGCCTGACCTTCCCGATCACCATCACCAAACCGCTTTGGGACATCGGGATCGCGCCGATCAATGGACTGTCAGAACAAGATACGGCTGAACGGCTTCGCGATGTGCTGATGGCCTTTCGTCTCCGCTTAGCTGGTCAGACGTCCCTCTCGCCGTTAATCGACTTCCTCGCGATGTTACCCTTGCCATCCGGCGGGGTGCCGCAACCGGTGCCGTTGTTCGCGCTAATTCAACCGGACGAACAGAACCGGGCGATAGCCACCCTGCTGCTGCCCAACGAAGTCTCGACCACCATCAGGCTGATGAACTAAGGGCGCATCAACCGGAGAGATTCGCCATACGATGAACGAGCGCTCGTTCCTCCGTCTCTGTCTTGACCTCTCCGTTGAGTCTCATCTCGAGCAAGTGATCAAGAATCTGCTTAAATTTCGGTCCCGGCTTGAGCCCCATCGCTTTCAGATCAGCACCGGTCAGGATCGACTTCACGTGCTGATAGGTCATTAGGAACGCCGAGACTTGGCGTTTCATTGAATCTCCTTTACTCTTGGCCATGAAGCCAAGTAGGGTTTCGTCGGATAGGCCTGACAGTAAGCGATACGTTTCGTACGGCTTGAGCCTCGATTTTCTGCCGAGCTGGCGCATGATCCCCTGGAAGCCGGACCGTGCAGACTTGAGGGTGCGTGCTTCCATCTCGGAAAACGGAAACCGCTTGAGTATATCCGTCACGGCCCGTCCAGGCAGAACTTCCAAGAATCCCATCATGTAGACCAGCCAGACCTCAATTTTCCGGTCCAAATACAACAGATGGTACCAATTGACTGCTTCCTCGATAGCACTCAAGAGAACTTGCAGCCGGTCAGACCACTTCAACTTCGGATGGATGAATTGGAGCAAGGCCAGATCAGCCAGCCGCTTGACGGCGTGCTTCGGCTCACGCTCACTCAACAGCAGTTTGAGTTCTTCCAACAGCCGATGGCCGGAGAGCCGGTGAAATAAATTTATCTTCACGGCACCGGCGATCAACCCCGCTGTGTCCTTGCCGAGATGAAAGCCAAAACGGGTCTCAAATCGAATGGCTCGAAAGACGCGAGTGGGATCTTCGACAAAACTCAATCCGTGCAACACACGTAGAACTTTGTCGTTCAGATCACGTTGTCCGCCGCAGAAATCCAGAACATCGCCAAAGCCTTCTCCATTCAATCGGACAGCTAGCGCATTGATTGTGAAATCGCGCCGGTAAAGATCCTTCTTGATCGAGCCTTGTTCGACCGTGGGCAAGGCGGTGGGATACTCGTAATACTCCGTCCTCGCGGTGGCGACGTCGAGTTTGAATCCGTCCGGCAGGAGCACGATCGCGGTTCCAAACCGTTTGTGCGTCTTGACGCGCGCGCGCAACAGTTCACCCAACTTTCGCGCGAAGGCGATGCCGTCGCCCTCGACCACAAGATCTAGATCGAGATTGTTGATGCCCAAGAGCAGATCTCGCACACAGCCTCCAACGACAAAGAGCGACACTCCGGACCGGTCAGCCAATTGGCCAGCTTCTTCTAACAGCGTGACAAGGTGATGGGGCAACCGGCTCCGTAACAGTCTTCGGACATTGCGGTGTGGTCCTGCGATCTCCGCCTCGGCCGCGCTGAGGCGTAGGTTTTTTATTCTGGCGCTCTTCAGCACATCGTCGTGCACAGTCCGCAGCAAATCCGTTCTGGTAATGACGCCGACAACCTTGGCGTCTTTGATGACCGGCACACATCGCTGGTTCCGCTCGATCATCGCGGTTTCCACATCGTGGAACGGTGTCTCCGGCTGCGCCTGATACGCGTCGGTCTGCATGATCTCCCGCACCGCCATTTTGCCAAGCCGATGAAACAGCGCTTTTTGAATCAACTCCCGGCTGACCTGTCCGGCATAGTGGCCCTGCGCATCCAGGATCGGAAACACATTGAGTCCATACGCCGTCATCCGTTCCCCGACCTCCGTGACCGCTGTGTCCTTCTCAATCGCTTTCACCGGGCGAGTCATGACGTCCTGGGCCAACAGGGTCGGGTAATAGTGGGTAGTCAGTAGCCGGACCAGTGTCTCTTTGATCTCCTCAAGCGGCCGCCCTTTCACCGTGGCAGCCGCCGACACGGCATGGCCTCCACCTCCGAACTCCCTCGCGATCCATTCGACGTCGATCTCGGGCCTGCAGCTTCTCCCGATCACTTCGACTCGATCGTCTATCATGACCGCGACGACGACGGCATCGACTCCCTGCAACTTGGCAAGGATATGCACCACACCAGCCGCTTCTCCACGGCAACAGTCGATCGTGCTGGTCGCCACCAAGACCTTCCGGCCGTTCAGGTAATGCAGTTCACTGTGTTCCAGAAAATCGTTCAACAACGTGATCGCATCGGGATCGAGTGGACGGCGGAGCGTGTCCATCACCAGATTCAGATCCGCCCCGGCGGTGACGAGAAACGCCCCGGCCTCGAAATCCCGGTTGGTCGTGGAGGCAAAGGCGAACGAGCTGGTTTTTTCATACAGACCCAAAGCCATCACCGTTGCTTCGAATGACGTGACTGGAATCTGTCGTTCTCGGAGTTGCCCGATAAGAAGCGTTATAGTCGCCCCCACCGATTCAACAATGGATAGGTCGGAGCGTCTCGCGCAGGCCAAGTTAGCTCTGACGTGGTGGTCAAACACGACGACGTCGACCGTCGGATTGGCAAGACAGACTTTGAGACCACCGATCTGGTCAGGCTCCTGGGTATCCACCAAGACCAGTCGACTGACGTGGGTCACATCGATGTCTTTGAGCTTCGTGAGACCGAGGTCATGAAGGGCAAGAAAATTTCGCAACGTTTCTTGAGCACCGGCTGGGATGACCAGCTTGGCGTCCGGAAAGAGTTTGCGTGCCGCAACCATGGAGGCCAGGCCGTCGAAATCCGCATTGCTATGAGTGGCGATGACTTCCATGCAAGCATTTTAGCAGAATGCTGACGCCCGATGACGAATGACCGATGGCCGAACATTATATGTGCAGATATGCAGAAGGAAGATCTGAGATAACGTAATCGGTGGAAGGTCAGTCCCGTCCTCTGCCCGAACGGTCTAAGCGGTCGAAGCGCTCAGGACATTCCGACTGATCCTGGCACTCTACTTTGTCAGGGCGGTCCTGACGGTCTACCTTTTCCCGACAATCGGTCCGATCGAGCCTGTCACTACTCCCGGAACGGTCTTAGTGATCGGACCGGTCGCACCAGGAATCGCTCCAATCGCCACAACTGCCGCGATCCCCGCAGTCGCTGCGATTGCCCCGATCACCGCCTCCGGACCCGCTTCGGTCCTCACCGAACAGCTTATCGCTGCGTTCACCACAAGCACAGCCACACAGGCCACCGCCATGGCTCCGGCACGATTCCATGAATCTGCGCAGCCGCTGACGAAGCGCAGGGTGTCTCCGAGAGCCAGTCCTGTACAGACCGGCCCTCTTCATGTGAATAGGAATCTCAGCACTACGCTATGGTGTTCGTTTCTCAAACACAATGTCTCCGTAATAGGCAACGGCTCGTTCTTTTGTATTGTCAGTATCGCTCATAATGGCCACGCCATTGATCATCGGCGGCTCTTCGCCAAAGGCCATCTTGTAGTCGTCATAGATATTCCGGGTTTCATCGATCCACAACCCGACGCGGTTCGGCCCGCTCTGCACCACGATCATTTTCACGAAATCCGTGTACGCATTGTCGAGAATCACCCCAATGGGAGCCTTAGTTTCCCATACGTAATTGATGGCGCCGATCGGAATATCTCCGAACAAGACCCGACCGGCCTTGTATTTGAGCTTCTTGCCGACACTGACCTTGTCCTGATCATACTCGAAGGTCACATATACCCTGGCCGGATAATCATCCCCATCTTTTCGAGTCGTATCACTCTTTTGAACTAGATTGTTGACTTTCCAGCGCCAACGTATGATTGGATAGTCCCGAGGATTGATTCTGACTTCTTTGATTAAGCCTGAGGCCGAGACATTGCTGTCGGCCTTGACGACGGTCTTATCCCCGTCCTTCACCACTTCGTATGTCGTCGAGCGTGGAATGTTCTTAAACGAAAGGGGCTTCCACCCATCCGGCACCGTCTGTCCAAGTGTGGCACTGGAAAACCTAGCGACTTCGATCACCGTACTTACTTGGGCTGATGTCAACGGCACCTCGCTAGGCCCCATCAACCATACGCTATACAATACTATGCTGAATACGCGAGTTCGACCGTGCATCACACGTCTTAGCGCCTCATCCACGCAAAAACTTTGACAAGGAAATTCTTCGTGCCTTGCGAGAAGTGGGCCTTGCGCCACAGATTGATGACTTTTTTATTCACCTCAGCCTGAGTCGGATACGGATGGATCGTGCTGGCAATTGTTTTGGCGCCGGCTCCCGCTTTCATCGCCACGGAAAATTCATTGATCAAATCGCCGGCATGGGCCGCGACGATGGTTGCGCCAAGGATCTTATCTGTCCCTTTTTGAATGTGCACGCGTGCGAACCCTTCTTCCTCTCCATCCAGGATCGCCCGATCCACTTCGTTCAATTTGCACGTATAGGTTTCCAGCTCGATGCCTTTCTCCTTGGCATCTTTCTCGTACAGCCCCACATGCGCGACCTCTGGATCGGTAAAGGTACACCAGGGCATGTTCAAGGACTCCACATTGGCATAACCCAAACCCAATGGATGCGGAAACAACGCGTTCTGAATGACGATCTGGGCCATGGCATCGGCCGCATGGGTAAATTTGTACCGAGAGCAGACATCGCCAGCAGCAAACACCTTGGGATTTGTGGTCTGTAACTTGCCGTTCACCTGAATTCCCCTTGTGTCATACGCGACGCCGGCCGCTTCCAGCCCGATTCGTTCCACGTTTGGAAGCCGTCCTACCCCGACAAGGATTTCATCAACCGTCACGTCATACTGCTGATCATGCGAGTCGAGGATCAGTCGTTTACCGCCTTCAACCCTCTCGATTCGCAGGTCTTTCCCGCAGCAGAGGAGCTTCACGCCATCTCGAATCATCTGCTGCTCAACAATCTCCGCAGCATCGCGATCTTCATTCGGCATGATGCCGTGCATGACTTCGATCAGATACACTTGGCTTCCAAAACGGGCAAAGGCCTGCGCTAGCTCGCAGCCGATCGGCCCTGCGCCGATGACCCCCAGCCTTTGTGGCAGCGCCGTCAGTGAAAAGACTGTTTCATTCGTGCGGTACCCGGCCTCCTGCAATCCAGGGATTGTTGGCACCGATGCTCTCCCCCCGGTGCAGATCGCCGCCCTGGCGAACGCCAGCTGCCGATCACCTGCCGACCCTTCCACTTGAATCCGGTCAGTTCCAAGAAACCGCCCGCTGCCGATATAGACATCCACGCCAAGTTTCGTATACCGCTGAACGGAATCGTTTTGGCTGATGCGAGTCTGCAGCTTCCTCATGCGTGCCATAACGGCGCCAAAATCATACGTCACGCCGGGGGGAATCGAGAGGCCGAACTCGGTCGCCTTTCTCAAGTCAGCCCAAGCCCTCGCGGCTCGGATGATGCCTTTTGATGGCACACACCCGACGTTCAGACAATCCCCGCCCATCAAATGTTTTTCGATCAGCGCCACTTTGGCCCCAAGGCGTGCCGCCACGATCGCCGTAATCAGTCCGGCGGTCCCAGCGCCGAGGACCACAATATTGTACTGGCCCGTCGGCTCAGGATTGACCCAGTCGGCTGGATGGACATTGGCAAGCAGCTGCTGATTGTGCTCATCGTTGGGACGCACAAGATTGTCCTCGCGCAAGCTCATCGTTTCAACCTTCTCCATGTTTGTGTAATGCATCGGTATCATGGTGGCCTCTCTTCGGTCTGTCAATACAATACACGGTTCGGCTGTTAGTTAGACCCCGGGGGACAGTCTTACAAGCATCGGATGGTGAGCAGATCGTGGTGCCATGTGATGGCGTGCGGCAAGATCTCATGCAGGCTCGTGAAACATTGACACCAAATCTATTGCGACTATTCTAAACCTACACTTTGGATTAGTCGTCCCATACGCAAGACCGTACCACGCACTTTAAAGAAAGCAATCCTGGAGGTCAGCGCCAGTTTCAAGGCCGTCTTGCTGACAGGACCTCGCCAAGTCGGGAAAACCACGCTCTTGCAGGAAGTGCAAAAACAATCCCGTTCCTATGTGACGCTGGACGATCTCAATATGCGGCGGGCGGCACAACAAGATCTGGTTAGTTTCCTGGATAGACTGGAACTCCCCGTCCTGATCGATGAGGCCCAATATGTGCCGAACCTGTTCTCTTACATGACAATGGTGTGGATCGGAAAAACAAAATGGGCTGTTCTGGCTCACTGAATCGCAGCAACTCAGCATGATGAAAACCGTCACGGAGCCGCTGGCTGGACGTGTAGCGATCTTACACCTGCAAGGCATTGCCTTGGCCGAAAAACAAGGCCATGCCGACGATCCGCCTTTCCTCACAGATGTGCCGTTACTCAAATCCCGACAAAAGACCGCGAAACCTATGACCTTGCCGGAGGTTTATCACAAGATCTGGCGCGGCTCTTACTCTGATATGGTCGCACAGAACAATGACAACAACTGGGAACGATTTTACAGCTCCTACGTGGCCACCTACATACAGCGCGACGTCAGGGAGTATTTGAATATCAATGATACCGCCGCCTTT